>Ga0209257_1000049_pt1 | contig 441224 bp, 462 predicted proteins | sample AraplaCvi_mCL_r2_FD_184277 | JGI IMG/M metagenome (GOLD analysis project Ga0209257, IMG submission 184277) | Arabidopsis root microbial communities from North Carolina, USA - plate scrape MF_Cvi_mCL_r2 (SPAdes) (version 2) | ecosystem: Host-associated > Plants > Roots > Endosphere | place...
TCCACGGCGGGCACGATCTGCGAGATGTCCAGCGGCTTGACGAGGTAGGCGACGGCGCCCAGCTCCTTGACCTTGGCCACGGTCGCCTCGTCGGCGAAGGCGGACAGGAACATGAAGGGCGTCTGCAGGTATTCGCGCAGGTAGGCCGCCACGTCGAAGCCGGTCAGGCCTTCCATGCGGATATCCAGCAGCGCCAGCTCCGGCCGGTGTTCGCGGGCGAGCAGGATGGCGTCGTCGCCGTTGTCGGCGTCGATGACCTCGAAACCCGCCTGCGTGAGCCCGTAGCTCAGCGTTGCCAGCACCAGTCTGTCGTCGTCGACGACCAGGATCTTGCCCTTGCTCACCGTGCCCCTCAAGAACTTGGTTTTGTGGCGGGATTGTGAACCACGCTGGGCGGGATCAGTTCCAGCCGGCAAACGACGTCGTCGCCCTGCTGCTCCAGGCTCAGGATGGCGCTGCGCCGCGGCAGCAGCGCGCGCACCAGACCGAGGCCCGCCACGCCGCTCTTCACGTTCTGCAGCACGAAGCCCTCGGGCAGGCGGCCGGGGTTGACGATCTCCACGGTGACACCCACCGTGTCGCAGATGAGCTGGCAGCGCACCTGGGCGCCGTTGCTGTGCTTCAGCGCGTTGCCCAGCAGCTCGTTCAGGCTCAGCGCGATGGGGATGGCCTCGGCCTCGGGCAGGCACCAGTCCTCCATCAGCGCGCCGCCCTCGGCGGCGGTGGTGAGCACGCGGCCCTGCATGCGCTGCACCGAGCCGACGATGGCGTCGAACACGCGTTTGAGCACCAGCGGCCCGGTCGCGCCCACCTGCAGGCCATAGACCTGGGCAATGGCCTGCACCTGGCCCACGGCCTCCTTGAGCACCGGTGCCACCTCGGGCCGGCGCACGGCGATCTGCTGCAGCAGGCCGGCCACGCCTTGCAGGTTGTTCTTGATGCGGTGGTGCACCTCGCGCACCAGCAGCTCGCGCTGCGAGATGGCGGCCTGCAGGCGGGCCTCCTCGGCGGCGCGCTGCTCGGTCACGTCGCTGGCCACCAGCAGCAGCAGCTCGGGCGCGTCGTCGCCGCTGACACCGGCCAGGTGCAGCAACCGCGTGTCCCAGACGCGTGTCGTGGGGCCGGCCGGCACGCGGTATTCACGCTGCACCACGGCCAGCGACGCCAGTGCCTCGCGCATGTCGGCCGCCAGTTGCTCGCCCTGCTCGGCGCCGAACAGCGCCGCCGGCCCACCGCCCAGCAGCTGGGCCTCGCTGCGGCCGGCCATGCTGGCCGCGGCCTGGTTGAGCTTGACCATGCGCAGCCCCTGCGCCTCGTGCAGGCTGATGGCCAGCGGCGCGGCCTCGATGATGCGGGCCAGCGACGCCTGGGCCTGGCGGCTCTGCGCCTCGGCCTGGCGGCGGCGGTCGATGTCCAGCAGCGCGTAAGTGAGCTGCGTGGCCCCGTCCTCGCGCGGCGTCTGCACCGCATTGCCGATGACCCAGAACTCCCGCCCGTCGCGGCCGCGCAGCCGGCACTCGAACACGTCGACGCTGGGTTCGCCGTGGAAGGGGTGGCCCTCGTCCTCGGGCGCCAGCACGCCCATGGGCTGGCCTTGCACGTCCTCCAGCTCGCAGCCGAACATGCGGCGCGCCGAGCGGTTCATCCACTCGATGCCGTCCGGCCCCACGGTGACGATGCCCACCAGCACCGAGTCCAGCACGGCGCGCTCGCTCTCGGCGCGCAGCAGCAGCGCGTTCTCGGCCTGGGCTTGCGCCGTCACGTCCAGCGTGACGACCGAGGTGGAGCGCCGGCCGCCGGCCAGCAGCCCCGGTGCCACGCGCGTCAACAGCCAGCGCCGGCCCAGCTCGGGGTGGCGCACGGCGTAGCGCACCTCGATGGCGTCACCGCGCTTGAGGGCCCGCTGCAGGCGCTCGAACTCGGGCAGCGACGCGGGCTCCACGATGTCGCGGTTGATGCCTTGCAGCGAGCCGGCCGTGCCGGTGGGCTGCTTGCTGCCCGTCTTGAAGGGCGAGCCCTTGCGGTGGGCCTTGAGCCAGCCGGCCTCGGGCTGGAAGGTGGCCAGGCCCACGGCGGCCGTGTCCATCAGCGCGTCGAGTTGCTGGTGGGCGAGGTCGCGCTCGTGCAAGGTGCTCTGGTCCTCCAGCACGGCCAGCAGCAGCGACCGTCCATCGTGGCGCCACAGCCGCAGCCGCGCCTGCAGCCAGTGGTGGCGGCCCTGGGGGTCGATGAACTCGGCCTCGGTGACCAGGGGACCGTCATGGGCCCGCTGGGCGGTCAGCGCGGGCAGTGGCGTACCGCGGTGCCAGCCGAGCAGGGCTTGCAACAGGTCGGGCAGATCGTTCAGGTTGCGAGGCGCCCCGACGATCAAACCATCGAAAGCGGCATTGCGGCGCAGCATGGCGCCGCTGGACGCATCGGCCAGCAACTGGGGCAGGGGGCTCAGCGCCAGCCATTCGGCCAGCGGCGGCTCGCCGGGGTCGGCGGCGCTGAGTTTGGCGTGCAGCAGCCAGTTGGGGCGTTCGCGCACCAGGTGCAGCGTGGCGCGTTGGCCATCGGCCAGCTTGAGCGGCGGCGCCAGCGGCGGCGCGCGGCCGGCGTCGATTGCGTGCGTGGCTTCGCGCAGCCAGGTCTCCAGCCGCATGCCGGCGGCGTGGCGCAGCAGCCGCCAGCCCTCGGCCGCGTCCTGGCCCAGCCATTCGCGCGCGGCCGGGTTGGCGCGCAGCGCGGACAGGTCCGCCCGCAGGATCAGCACAGGGTCGCCGACGAGGTCGAGCAGGGCGGCGGAAGCGGGCGTGCCGAACATCGGGTGCGAGACAGTCCGATCTTGCGGCGGGCTTATTCGAGCTGGGAAGCCTTGCTCAGGGCCCGCAGCACGCAGGCGTTGATCTCGCCGGCTTCCAGCATCAGCGCCTCGGCCCGCTCGCGGTAATCGAACACCGATTCAGCCTCGATGGCCTTCACCAGCTCCAGGTAGGGCAGGAAGGGGCCGGTGTTGTCCACCAGGGCCTGGCGCACGCGCTCGGGCACAGGGATGGACTGCAGCAGCTTCTCGAACGGGGCCTTGAGCATGTGGTCCAGCAGCGAGAACAGGCCGCAGATGAACATCTCGTCGCGCTGCTCGCGCTCGCTCATGCCTGCGGCGAGCTCTTCCATCAGCAGGCCGCGGCGGACCGCGCCGTACATGATGGGACGCATGCTGTGGTCCTTGCTGGCCGTCGTCAGCAGCAGGGCCAGCCAGCGCTTCAGGCGCGCATAGCCCAGCAGCATGATGGCGTGGCGGAAGCTCGACACCTCCACCGGCAGGCCGAAGGCGGCCGAGTTCATGTAGCGCAGCAGCTTGAAGGCGAGGCTGGGGTCGCGCTTGAGCGTCTGCTCCAGGCGCTCGACGTCCTCGCCCTCGTCCACGCGCGAGATCAGCTCCATGATGACTTGCAGGTCGGCGGCGATCTCGGTCTTGGCGCCGCCGGTGGACTCATAGGCGCCGTCCATGGGCCAGCCGATGACGCACTCCGCGCCGGCCTTGAAGCTCGCATCCATGGCCTCGGCGCCGCGCACGCCGGCGTGCACCATGGCCACGCCGGCTGGCGCGGCCTGGCCGGGCTCCAGCAGCACGCGCTTGAAGACGGCAGCGACTTCGGCCGGCAGCGGCGCGGTGGGCAGGCCCTTGAGCAGGCCTTGGTGGCCGGCGGCCTTCAGCGCGGCGATGGAGGCCGTGTGGGCGGCGTCGCCAGCAATGAAGGCCGGCACCTCGATCTGCGTGGGCTGGGCTGGCGGCTGCGTCAGCAGGGCCGTCAGCAGCGCCTCGCCCTGCGGGTTGAGCACGGCGCCGCCCTGGGGCCAGGTGGCGGCCAGTGCGGCGAGCAGCTCGGCGTGGTCGACCTTGGCGTCGGCGCGCAGCGGCACCAGGGTCAGCCGCGTGCCGGCAATGGCGCGCTGGCGGTCGATGACCGGGGCGTAGCCAAGGGCAACGCCGGGCAGGATGGCGTGATCGAGGGCGGCAGGGATGTTGTCGGACATGGCGCGGCACTGGGCTGGCGGTGAATACGGCAGTCTGCCATGAGCGCTGCCTGCCCATGGGGACGATTCGTGACCGAATTCATCCGCCGGCGCGACACTCCAGGCATGGCCGGGCCCAGCGCCTGCATCCGCCCACAGGGTTGTGCCCCCGGCGTGGAGCGTTTTGACGCGGCCATCGCCGGCCTGGCTTCGCGCCGCACCGCCACGACTGCTATGCCCTGGGGTTGACGCTTTCGGGTGTGCAGCGCTTTCACTACCGCGGCGTCACCTGGGACGGCCTCTGGACGCGCTGGCGGCCCAGGACCTGGTGCTGGCCCTGGCCGAACTGCTGGCCAGCGCGGCCGGCCGGCGGCGTGTGCCGGGGGCGTTGGACCGGCCGGCCCTGGCCCGCGTGCGCGAGCGGCTGGCGGCCAGCCCCGAGTTGCTGCCGGCCATGACCGAGCTGGAGGCCTGCGCCGGGCTGGACCGCTGGACGCTGGCGCGCCAGTTCCGGCTGGCCTATGGCGTCAGCCCCAGCGGCTACCGGGTGCAGCGCCAGGTCGCGCGGGCCCAAGGGCTGATGCGCTCAGGCCTGCCGCTGGCAGCGGTGGCCGCCGACGCGGGCTTTGCGGATCAAAGCCACTTCACGCGGCAGTTCCGCCGCACGGTGGGGCTCACGCCAGCGCAGTGGCGGGCTGCGCTCGCGTAACGGAATACGGGGTGTATTACGGGCCGAGCGCTGGGCCGCTCCCGAGCTGGCCCTCGTGGCGATGTGCTTGCGGCTCAATGCCGCAAGCATCGCCGTCCCCTCGGGGGACCGGCCAGACGCACAGCGTTCAGCATGTGCGGCTGGACGAGGGGCTTCATCCCTGGATGTACTGGAACAGCGACATGCGCTGCACCAGGGCATAGGTCTTGAGCGCGGTGTCGTAGCCGGTCTGCTGGGTCTGGAAATCGGAAATGCCCTGGACCATGTCCAGGTCCTCGGCGGCGCTCTTTTCCTCGCTGCTGTACTGCTTCAGCGCGGCGAGCCGGGTCTCGGTGCCGTCCAGGTTGTTCAGCCGCTCGCCCACCTGGCTGCGGGCGTTCTGCAGGTTGCCCATGACGGCGTCGAGGTCGCGCAGGCGGCCGGTGTTGCTCTGCTGGATCTGGGCGCCATTGCGCAACGGTGTCTTCAGCTCGTTGATGGCGCGGTCCATCACGTCGAAGAGCTTGAGCGAGTTGGTGGCCGGCGCGACGGAGAAGTTGTCGCCGTCGGCCGGGTTGCCGGCGATGGCGACGCTGATGCCGTCGAAGCTGATGTTCTGGCCCGAGCCGTAGCTGCCGCTGGCCACGCCGGCGCCGGTGTCGGTATTGGTGACGGTGTAGGTCTGCGCGGGCGCGACGCCGGCGATGTCGATGCGGTAATTCTGGCCGGTCAGCTGGGTGGGGTCGATGACGCGGCCGCCGTCAATCCAGCCCTTGGCGGCCTGGGTGGGATCGATGGCATTGGGGTTGGCGTCGGTGACGAAGCTGCCGTTGCCGCTGCGGCCCTGCTCCCAGACGCTGCGGCCGTCGATGCTGAGCTGGAAGTTGTCGAGGTTGCCGGTCTGTATGGTGCCGGCCACGCCCACGTAGGCGACGCCGCCAGCCTGGTCCAGGAAGGGCGGGTTGGCCGAGCCCTGGCCGGAGAACAGGTAGCCGCCGGCGCCGTCGGTGCGGTTGGCGATGGTCAGCAACTGGTCGCGTATGCCTTGCAGCTTGTTGGCCAGGCCCGCGCGCTCGGCGTCTGAGTAGCTGGCGTTGCCGGCAGAGACCATGGTCTCGCGGGCCTGCTGCAGCAGCTCGTTGGCATCGCCCAGGGCCGATTCGGCCAGCGTCATGCTGTTGCGGCTGGCTTCCAGCGCGCGCTGGTTGGCGTCGACGCGGCCGATGGAGGCCAGGGCCCGTTCGGCACGCGCTGCACCGGTGGGGTCGTCGCTCGCCAGCGCGATGCGCTTGCCGGAGGTGAGCTGCTGTTGCTGGTTCTGCAGCGCCTGCTGGCGGTGCTGCAGGTTGGCGATGGAGGCGTCGAAGAGGTTGGCGGTGGAAAGTCTCATGGTGGCCTCGATCAGCGTGCGGCGATGCGCATCAGTTCGTCGAACAGCGACTGCGCCGTCTGCAGCACCTTGGCAGCGGCCTGGTAGCCCTGCTGGTATTGCATGAGGCGCGAGGCCTCTTCGTCGAGGTTGACGCCGGCCTCGCCGGCGCGGTTGGTTTCGGCGTCGCTGGCGACGCTGGTGGACACGCCGGACAGGTAGTTGGCGCTCTGCACGCGGGCGCCGATGTCGCTCATGGAGGCGGCGTAGGCGTCGTTGATCGTCGCGCCAGGGGCCAGGCCGCCGCCGGCGAGCTGGCGCTGGCCCACGAAGGTCTCGGCCTGGATGTTCAGGTAGGCCTTGGCGTTGCCGTTGTTGGTGGCCGTGTAGACGGTCGGGTCCACGGTGATCTTGTCGCCCGCGCGCGGCACGCCGTTGGTGCGCAGCTCGAAGCCCAGGTCGATGCCCGCCGCCGGCTGGTTGCCGATCGGCTGGCCGGCGCTCCAGCTGCCGTTGAGCACCGTGCCGTCGGCCAGCGTCAACGTGTACAGCATGTTGTTCGCGTTGGCGGGGTCGGGGCCGGTGAAATCGATAGACATCGGCGCCTTGGTGGCGTCGAAGTTCGAGTTGACGGCGTAGACGCTGTCTATCGTCAGCGTGCCGGTGTTGTTGACCGAGGTGGCGGCCGTGACGGGCGAGGCGGCGGCGATGCCGGCCGGGTCGTCCAGCACGCGGCGCATCTCGACGGCGGCGGCGCCCACGGGCTCGATGAGGAAGCTCTCGCCGGCGGCCGGGGCTGCCGGTGCGAAGCTGAGCTTGAAGCCGTCGATGGTGTCGCCGTCGTTGACGCTGCGCACCAGGCCGTCGGACAGGCGCGTCAGCTCGTAAGTGCCGGGCGTGCTGGAGGTCAGCTTGTAGCTGCTCGCCAGCAATTGGTTGGCATTGACGATGCTGGCCTGCACGCCGCTGACAAAGTTGCCGCTGGCGTCGCGCTGGTTGGTGGCGGCGGGCAGCACCTTGGGTGTCGCGACGTTGAAGATGGGCGCGCCCTTGCCAGGCGGGTTGGACTGGTCCAGGCCCAGCGCGTTCTGGCCGTTGATGCGGGTGCCGATCGCCGCAGCCAGCTGGCCCAGCATGTTCTTGGCGTCCTGCAGGTCGTGGTTCTGGAAGGACAGCAGGGCGGTCATGGAGCCGCCGGTCAGCACGCTTTCGTCGAGCTGGCGGCTCAGGCCGCCCTCGTTGAGCGACACCGTGGCGCGCTGCGGGTCGTAGGCGTCGGGCGAGACCTGCAGCGTGGAGGCCTGGTTGCCCAGCACCAGGCGCTGGCCGCCGCCGATGAAGACGCCCACGGTGTCGTCGTCGGCCGGCAGCGTGGTCACGGCGATGTGCTCGCCGAGCTGGGAGATCAGGCGCTCGCGCTGGTCCAGCAGGTCGTTGGGCGTGTGGCCGCTGCCGCGGGTCTTGGAGATCTGGTCGTTGACGTTGGCGATCTGCTGTGCCAGCTGATTCACGACCGTCACGTTGGCCTTGAGGTCGCTGACGACGCCGGCCTGCAGGTCGGCGACCTGCTGGCCCGCGTTGGAGAAGCGCACGGACAGCTCGCTGGCGCGGCCCAGCGCCACCTGGCGGGCCGAGGGGTCGCTGGGGCGACTGGCCACGTCGACCATGGAGTTCAGGAACTGGCTGGCCGCGTAGCCCAGGCCGTCGGTGCCGGGCGCGAAGATCTTCTCCATGCGCGAGAGCTGCTCGGCACGGGTGGAGTCCGCCATCGCGGTGGACTTGGAGGTGGCGGCCTCCTTGGTCAGGAAGTCGTTGTGCGAGCGCACGACGGTCTGCACGTCCACGCCCTTGCCGAAGAAGCCGGCGCCGGTGTACTGGCCCGGCGACGTGGTCAGCACGACCGACTGGCGCGAATAGCCCGGCGTGTTGGCGTTGGCGATGTTCTGGCCAATGGTCTGCAATGCCGCCTGGTTGGCGAACATTGCGCGGGCGCCGAGGGTCAACAGGCCGGCCATGGATGGTTCCTCTTAGTTGTCCATTGCGGATTCGTGGCGATCGAGCCGATTGAAACCGCGTATTGCGGGCCGAGCGCAGGGCCGCTCCCAAGCTGGCCCACGTGGCGATGTGCTTGCCGGTCGATCCGGCAAGCATCGCCATCCACCCGGGGGATCGACCGGGTTCGCGCGCGTTCAGCGCTGCGAGACAGGGCGAGGGGCAGCTTCATTTCTCAGGCAAGCGTAGCTTGTACGCGTTGCGTGGTGTTGATGGTCTTTGCCAACTTGTCGGCATAGGCGGGGTCGGTGGCATAGCCGGCCTGCTGCAGGCCGCGGGCGAAGCCGGTGGCGTTGCCGCTCTGGGCCTGCGCGACGACCTTGGCATAGCGGTCGTTGCTGCTGATCAGCCTGGCGTAGTCCTTGAAGGCCTCGTCATAGCTGCCGTAGGCGCGGAACTTGGCCGTGACCTTGTGGGCCTGGCCGTTGATGACTTCGGTGGTCTGCACGTTCACGGTCTTGCCCGTCCAGCCCGGCGTGGCCTTGATGCCAAAGACGTTGTGGCTCTTGCTGCCGTCGGTGCCGGTGATCTCGCGCTTGCCCCAGCCGCTCTCGTGGGCGGCCTGGGCCACCATGAAGCTGGCCGGGATGCCGGTGGCGGCCGACGCGGCGCGGGCCGAGGCGTCGTGCTGCTGGATGAAACTCTGCACGTGGTTGGGAATGCCTTTGGTGGCCAGGGCCGGCAGGGCTTGCGCCAGCGTCGTCTGGCTGGCGGCGGCAATCTTCTCGGGGGTCAGCGACTTCAAGTCCTGCATGCCCATCTGGCGCTGCAACTGCTTCTGGATGGCCTCGGACAGGCCGCCCGGCAGGCCCGCCATCTTGCCGGCGAACTGCGTGTCCAGCATCTCGGTACCGAGTTGCGTCGCGTTGTTGTCCAGCATGCCGCTGGACAGCGTGGAAGCGCGCATGCTCTTCATGACTTCCTGCATGAAGAGCGACTCGAACTGCTTGGCGGTCTCGCGGATGCTGCCCTTGGGGTCGCGCGAGGCCTGGGCCTTGAGCTGGTCGAGGCTCCCCAGGCTCTGGCCGGAGATGGACTGGAAAGACGAGGACATCAGATCACCTCGAGCTCGGCGTTCAGGGCGCCCGCACTCTTCATGGCCTGCAGGATCGCGAGCAGATCCTGGGGCGTTGCGCCGAGGGAGTTCAGCGCCTTCACCACGTCCGACAGCCGGGCGCCGGCGGCGAGCTGGATGAGGCTGCCGGGCTCCTGGCGGATGGAGATGTCGGCCTTCTCGGCGACCACCGTCTGGCCGCTGGACAAGGCGTTGGGCTGGCTGATGACCGGCGTGGAGCTGATGGTCACCGACAGGCTGCCGTGGGCCACCGCGCAGGCCTGCAGCGTGACAGCCTGGTTCATGACGATGGAGCCGGTGCGCGCGTTGATGACGACGCGGGCGGCCGGCGTGGCCATGCTGACGTCCAGGTTCTCCACGTCGGCCAGGAAGGCCACGCGGTCGTCGGGCGTGCTGGGTGCCTTCACGCGCACCACGCGGCCGTCCAGCGCTTGGGCCACGCCGGCGCCCTTGGCCTTGTTGATGGCCTGGGCGACGGCCCGGGCGGTGGCGAAGTCGCTGCTGTTCAGGTCGAACTGGATGAAGTCGCCTGTGGCGATGGGCGTGGGCACAGAACGCTCGACGAGGGCGCCCGCCGGGATGCGGCCGGCGCTCAGGTGGTTGATCTGCACCTTGGAGCCACCGGCGGAAGCGCCGGCACCGCCGACCACCAGGTTGCCCTGGGCGATGGCGTAGATCTGGCCGTCCGCGCCGCGCAGGGGCGTGGCGATCAGCGTGCCGCCGCGCAGGCTCTTGGCGTTGCCGATGGAGGAGACGTTGATGTCCAGCTGCTGGCCGGGCTGGGCGAACGGCGGCAACTGGGCCGTCACCATGACGGCGGCGATGTTGCGCGGCTGCATGGTCACGCCCTGGGGCAGCAGCACGCCGAACTGCTGCAGCATGGCCGTGAGGCTTTGGCCAGTGAACGGGGCCTGGGTGGTCTGGTCGCCCGTGCCGTCCAGGCCCACAACCAGGCCGTAGCCGGTCAAGGGGTTGGAGCGCACGCCAGCGACCGACGCCACTTCCTTGATGCGGGCGGCCTGGGCCACCGGCGCAAGGATGATGGCCAGGCTGAGGAGGAGGACTTGCAGGGACTTCACTCGACCGATTCTGCGGATGCTTGAGCCCGCGAAGCCGCCGAAAAGGCCGCCGACCGCCCCCCTTTTCCAAACCGGCGCGGCGCCCGCCCCACCGCACGGGCAATTTTCACGAGCTGTAAGGCCAGACGCTTTGGCGCGACCACTGGCCACCTGTGAACACTGAGGCGCCCAGTCAGCACAGCGAGTTTTCTTCCACTACTTTTCTTGGAGACCCGAGATGAACCGCTTTTCCCTGCTGCTGATGCCTCTCGTGCTGGCCACCGCGCTGACCAGCCTTTCCGCCCCTGCCCAGGCCCAGGGCCTGAGCCGCGAACAGGTCAAGATGGACCGCGACAGCTTCCTGGCGCTGATGCGCTGGGACGAACTGACCGGCATGTGGGTGCTCAAGTCCGGCATGGAGCCGCCCAGGGGCGTCGTGTCGCGCGCCGAGGTCATTGCCATGCGCGACCAGTTCCTGCGCATGAACGTCTATGACGACACCGTGGGCACCTGGGTGCCGGTCAAGGCGCCCCGCGAGATGAGCACGCTGACCCGCGAGCAGGTCAACATGGAGACGCTGCGCTTCCTGATGATGTACCGCTACGACGAGCAGCGTAACGAGTGGGTCAGCAAGATGCGCTGACTCAGCACCCACCCCCTTCCACGCGATCGCCCGACCACCCGGTCGGGCGATTTCTTTGGGCTCGCAAGCTTGTACTCAGCTACAGGCGCGGCCTTCGTGACATTCTGTCAATCCCAACTACGGGTTTGTCCCGCCGCTGTGCACCTTGCCGGTGCCTGATGGCAATTGCGGCAAAACTCACGCTTCTCCGCGCTTCTTGCGGGCTGCAAGCGTTTGAAATCAGGCTTTACCCCAGGCGGACCGCCGGACTCAGGGGGTGCCATGACAGGTTTCTGAATGTGTACATCGGTAAAGTTTTGCGTACCGATTAGACCCGCATTCGTTCCCGGAATCTGCCATGCCCCCGCCCTTCGAGCCGCTGACCCTGGTCCACGTCGTGTTTTCTTCCCGTATCGCGGGCGGCGAACTCCATTGCATCGACCTCGCCAACGCCCAGGCGGCGCTGGGCCACCGCGTGCATGTCATTGGCACGGCGGGCTCCGCCGTGGCCGGTGCACTGTCGCCGAAGGTGACCTTCCACGGCCTCAAGCTGCCGCTGATGCGCGGCTGGCGCGTCGCCGCGCTGGCGCGCCGGCTGGGTGCCGACGTCGTCCATGGCCACCTGGGCCCGGCCTGCAAGGCCGTTGCCTACGCCAGCGGTGCCGCCCGCGTGGGTACGCTGCACGTGGGCTACAAGGCCCACCACCATGCCCGCCTGGACGGGCTGGTCTGCGTGAACCGCGCTCAGCACGAAACCCTGCCCGACGGCCGCGACGGCCTGGCCAGCGTCATCTACAACTGGGCGCCCGAGCGCGAGCCGGCTGCGGTTGCCGGGCGTACCGACCTGCGCGCCGAGTTGGGGCTGGCGCCCGGCCAGCTGCTGGTGGGCAGCGTCGGCCGCCTGCACCGCAGCAAGGGCATGGACCTGCTGGTGAGTGGCTTCAAGGCCCATGCGCCGGCCGACGCCGTGCTGGCCATCCTTGGCGAGGGCCCGGAGCGGGCCGCGCTGGAGGAGCTGGCGGCCGGCGACAGCCGCATCCGCCTGCTGGGCTTCCGCCGCGATGTGGACCAGGCACTGGCCGCCTTCGACCTCTTCGTGTCGCCGTCACGCGAGGAAGCCTTCCCGCTCGCCATCCTGGAGGCCATGCGTGCCGGCCGCCCCGTGCTGGCCTCGGCCACCCAGGGCCCCCAGGAGATGCTGGCCGGCCAGCCGGCCCGCCTCGTTTCCGTGGGCGACGCCGGTGAACTCGGTCGCGCCATGGCCGATGAACTGGCCCGCCTGCGCGCCACCCCCGCCGGCGAGCGCCGCGTCAGCTACGCGACGGCGGCCTACGATCGCAGCAATGCGGTGGCCCGCACGCTGGCCTTCTATCGTGATGTGATGCTGCACCGCGCCGTCCAGGTCAACCACTTCGAGGACGAGGAAGAGGCCATCGCTGCTTGAAATGGAACCCCTCGCCCAGTCTTGCGGCGCTGAACGCGCGCAATCCTGGTCGGTCCCCCGAGGGGACGCCGGCGCTTGCGGCATTGAGCCGCAAACGTCGTCAGGCGGGCCGGCTCGGCGAGGTGGAGTCGGACACAAGCAGTCCCTGCGGACTGCTTGTGCCTACGGAACGCCATGGGCCTCTGGCCCATGGCAGGCCCAGCGCTCGGCCCGAAATGCCCGGTTTCATGCAGCGCGGGTGCCGCGAATGCGGAATGGATAGCTGAATGTTTCTCGAATGCTGAAGCCGCCACGCACCGACTTCTGGCAAGTCGGCATCGTTCCCGTTCGCGTCGAGGATGTCGACGCGCGCACGCTGAGCGCCGCGCGCGAGCGCATTACCTGGCTGCCGGAGGCTGGCGCCTGGCGTTACCTGGCCGACCCCTTCGGCCTGGTGCGTGGCGACGCGCTGCATGTTTTCGTCGAGGCGTTCGACTACCGCGTCAAGCGCGCGACGCTGGAGCGTCACGAGTTCGGCCTGGCCGACCTGGCCTGGCGGCGCCAGGCCACCGTGCTGGACAAGCCCTTTCACCTGTCCTACCCGCAGGTCTTCGAGCATGAGGGCGAGACCTGGATGGTGCCGGAGAGCCATCAGGTCGGCGAGATCGCCCTGTACCGCGCGACCGACGAGTCGCTGGACAACTGGGAGCGCGAATGCGCGCTGCTGCGTGGCCTGCCGGGTGCCGATGCGTCGCTGATCGAGTACCAGGGCCGCTGGTGGATGTTCTACACGCTGGTGGGCCCCGGGGGGCGGGACCAGCGCGAGCTTCACATCGCGCACGCACCCACGCTGGTGGGGCCGTGGACGCCGTTGGCCGCCAACCCGGTGCGTGACGACCGGCGCGGCGCCCGGCCGGCAGGCCGGCCCTTCGTGGGCCGTGACGGCGTGCTGGTGCTGCCGGTGCAGGACAGCTCAACCGGCTATGGCGGTGCCACCCGGCTGCTGCGCTTCCCGGTGCTGACGCCGGAGCGTGTCGACATCCGGGCCGCCGATGACCGCCTGACCGGCGACCTGGTGAGCGACAGCCACACGGCCGGGCTGCACACGCTGTCGGGCTGCGGCGACTTCACGCTCATCGACGTGAAGCGCATCGACCGCTCGCGGGGCCGGCAGTGGCTGGACTTCAAGCGCCGGTTGCGCCGGCTCGTGTCGGCCTGAGCGTTCACGCATCCCTCGCATGGGTCTAGGATGACGGCAACCCCGCAGATCGCCCGGAGCCCCATGAGCCCCCAGCCGTCCCTCGCCGAACGCATTGCCGCGCTGACCGCGGCCCTGGAGCCGCAGGTCATCGCCTGGCGGCGCGACCTGCACCAGCACCCGGAGCTGGGCAACCGCGAGTTCCGCACCGCTTCCCTCGTGGCCGAACACCTGCGCTCGCTGGGTTTCGACGAGGTCAAGACGGGTGTCGCCCACACTGGCGTCGTGGGCCTGCTCAAAGGCGGGCTGCCGGGCGGCGTCGTGGCGCTGCGCGCCGACATGGACGGGCTGCCGGTGACCGAGGAGGTGGACCTGCCCTTTGCGTCCAAGGCCCGCGCGGTCTGGAACGGCGAGGAGGTGGGCGTCATGCACGCCTGCGGGCATGACTGCCACGTCGCCATCCTGATGGGCGTGGCCAGCATCCTCGCAAGCCTGCGCGCCGACATACCGGGCACGGTCAAGTTCCTGTTCCAGCCCGCCGAGGAAATGCCGCCCGAGGGCGAAGAGGGCGGGGCGGCGTTGATGATCAAGGAAGGCGCGCTGGAGAACCCCACGCCGCAGGCAATCTTCGGCCTGCACGTGACGTCGCGCCAGCCGGCCGGCGTCATCGGCTACCGACCCGGGCCCACCATGGCCAGCAGCGACAAGCTCAGGATCACCGTGCACGGCAAGCAGACGCATGGCGCGGCGCCGTGGCTGGGCGTGGACCCCATCGTCACGTCGGCGCAGATCGTGCTGGGCCTGCAGACCATCGTCAGCCGCACGCTGGACCTGAACCGCGAGCCGGCCGTCGTGACGATTGGTGCCATCAAGGGCGGCGTGCGCGAGAACATCATTCCCGACACGGTGGAGATGCGCGGCACCATACGCAGCTTCGACGAAGGCATGCGCGATGCCATCCACGAGCGTGTGACGCAGCTCGCCGAGGGCATTTCCACCGCTTCGCGCGCCACCTGCAAGGTCTGCATCACCAAGAACTACCCGGTCACCCGCAACGACCCGGTGCTGACCGAGCAGATGGTGCCTACGCTCACGCGCGTGGCCAGCACCGGCCCGCGTCCCGTGGGCATCGAGGTGGTGCCCAAGGCCACCGGCGCCGAGGACTTCTCGTTCTTCCAGCGCCTCATCCCGGGCCTCTTCTTCTTCGTGGGCGTCACGCCGCCGGAGATCGAGCCCAGCAAGGCCTACTCCAACCATTCGCCGCGCTTCATCGTCGACGAGCGCGGGCTGGAGGTGGGCGTGCGCGCGCTGGCCAACCTGGCGGTGGACTACCTGGCTTCCGTCAAGGCTTGACGGGGATGGCCGCCCAGGCGGCGCTGCGCAGCCTGGCAGACTCGCCGTTGGCCTCCATCTGCTGCAACACCTTGGTCACCGGTGCCAGCAGCGCGCCGTGACGGCGGTTCAGCAGTGCGTAGAGCGGCGTCGAGTGCAGGGCGGCGGGCAGCCTGGCGAGGCCGTCGGTCTGGTCGGCGTCGATGTCGGGCTCACCGGCCGTCGATGCGAACAATGCCAGGTCGATGGTGCCCATGCGCAGCAGTCGCAGCAGATCCTGCCGGGTGGTGGCTTCGACACGGCGCGGCGCGTCGGCCAGCAGTTTTTCCAGCGCGATGACGCCACGGGGGTAGCCCACGCGCCAGGCGTCCAGCGAGCTCAGGTCGGCCGGCCCGGCCTCGCCGCGCCGTACATAGCCCCGGACCTCCATCGTCACCAGCGCCACGGGCACGAGCAGCAGCAAGGGGTGTTCATCGGCGACGGCGCGGATGCGCATGGTCTCGCCGTCCAGCAGGCCTTGCTCGGTCATGGACAGCGAGCGGCGCAGCGGCAGCGGCTCGAAGCGCACCTCATGACCCAGAGTGCCCAGGGCGTGCATCAGCAGCATGCGGGCGGCCGGAGACAGGCCGCTCTGGTCGTTGCCATCGGTGGCGAAGCGCAGGGGCGGGGCCGCAGCCGCGGCAAGCGGCAGCCAGGCCAGCAGGCCCAGCACGGCTTCGCGACGCCGTAAGAACTCCATGCCCCTCACTCCGCAGACCGTTGTCGTTCTGCTCCCTTTGCGCCAATATTAGGCGCAAGGAGTGGGCGTTGGGCAGGGGGTCAGCTCGGCGCGATGTTCAGGAAGAAGCGCGACAGCCAGCCGACGGCATGCGCGTCGGAGGTGGCCCCTCGGCCGCGCTGCTCGATGCGCACGTTGGCGACGGAGGTGGACGGCACGGCATTGCCCTGGGCGATCATGCGTGGGTCCACCTGGCCGGAGAAGCGCAGCACGTCGACGTTGCGATTCACGCCGATCTGCTTCTCACCGCTGATCATCAGGTGGCCGTTGGGCAGCACCGCGGTCACGACGGCCGTGATGGCGCCGGTGAACTCGTTGGTGTTCTGGTTGCTGCCCTTGCCCTTGTTGTCGTTGGCCGAGGTGGCTGCGGCGCTTGCCTTGCCAAAGGAGTTGGATGCGATGCCGGGCAGGGCAGTCACGCCGGCCGACAGGCTGCCCGTCTTGCTCAGCTCGCTGGTGCTGGTCTGCGTGGCCGAGACCTTCTCGGTGATGTTGATCGTCAGCGTGTCGCCCACGAGGCGGGCACGGTGGTCCTCGAACAGCGGGCGGTAGTTGGACGCCTGGTAGATGGAGCCGTTGGTGGGCGCGAGCGGCTGCACCGGCGGCAGGTTGACGACCGGCGTGTGGGCCAGCTCCACGTGGGGCTCGGGGTAGGGCGTGGCGCAGCCGCCGAGCAGCGCGGCGGTGGCGACGAGGAGGGTGGCGGCGTACTTCATTGCGCGTCTCTTCAAATCTGGGCCAGCTTCTGGAGCATCTGGTCGGAGGTCTGCACGGCCTTGGAGTTCAGCTCGTAGGCGCGTTGCGTCTGGATCATCTGCACCAGTTCTTCCACGACGTTGACGTTGGACGTCTCGACAAAGCCCTGCTGCAACGCGCCCATGCCGTTGTTGTTGGGCGCGCCGGTGTTGGGCGTGCCGCTGGACGCGGTCTCGGCGAACAGGTTCTGGCCCTTGGGGTCCAGGCCGGCCGGGTTCACGAAGTTGGCGAGCTGGATCTGGCCCACCGTCTGCGGCGTGGCCTGGGCGGGCAGCGTGACGCTGACGGTGCCGTCGGCACCGATGGTGAGGCTCTGCGCGTTCTGCGGGATCGTGATGCCGGGCAGCACGGTGTAGCCGTTGCTGGTCACCATCTGGCCGTTGGCGTTGAGCTGGAAGCTGCCGTCACGCGTGTAGGCGTTGGTGCCGTCGGGCATCTGGATCTGGAAGAAGCCGTCGCCCTTGATCGCGAGGTCCAGGTTGTTGCTGGTCTGCTGCAGGTTGCCCTGCGTGTAGATGCGCGCGGTGGCCACGGGGCGCACGCCCAGGCCCACCTGCAGGCCGGTGGGCAGCACGGTCTGCTCGGTGCTGTTGGCGCCGCTCTGGCGCAGGTTCTGGTAGATCAGGTCCTCGAAGACGGCGTGCGAGCGCTTGTAGCCGTTGGTGGCGACGTTGGCGAGGTTGTGCGAGATGTTGTCCAGCTGGGTCTGCTGGGCTTCCATGCCAGTCTTGGCAATCCAGAGCGAGCGCATCATGGTCAGGTACTCCCGAGGAGTTTGGCCGATTGCTGGCCTTGGGTCTGTGCAATCTGCAGCAGCTTCATCTGCTGCTCGAACTGGCGGCCCGCCGCGATCATGGAGACCATGGTCTCGACGGGGCTGACGTTGGAGCCTTCCAGCGCGCCGTCCTGCAACCGGGCGGCGGGGTCGGCGGGCAGGTCGCCATCGGCGGCGCGGAACAAGCCGTCATCGCCGCGCGAGAGCTGGGTCGGCGCCTCGGGTGTCACGAGCTTGAGCCGGCCGATGTTGGTGGGGCGCTGGTTGGGCGCCTTGGCGCTGACCGTGCCGTCGCTGCCGATGGACAGTTCGCTGTTGGGCGGCACGTTGATGGGGCCGCCGTCACCCAGCACCGGCATGCCGTTGCGCATGACCAGCAGGCCGTCGGCATTCACGTCCAGCGAGCCGGCGCGCGTGTAGGCCTCGGTGCCGTCGTTGGCCTGTACGGCCAGCCAGGCCTTGCCCTGCATGGCCACGTCGAGGTTGCGGCCGGTGGGGGTCAGCGGGCCTTGGGCATCGTTGTAGCCGATGGTGGTTTCCAGCGAATAGGCGCGCGTGGACGCGCCGTCGCCGCGCACCGGCACGGCGCGAAAGGCCTGCAGCTCGGCGCGAAAACCATTGGTCGTGACGTTGGCGAGGTTGTGCGAGAGCACGTCCTGCCGCTGCATGGCCGCCTTGGCGCCGGCCATCGAGAGGTAGATCATGCGGTCCATCGCGGGTCCTCGCCGTCAGCGGTCAACGGAGGTTGACGATGGTCTGCAGGACCTGGTCCTGCGTCTTGATCGTCTGCGCATTGGCCTGGTAGGCCCGTTGCGCCGTGACCATGTTGACCAGCTCGGCCGTCAGGTCCACGTTGCTCTCTTCCAGCGCGCCGGACTGCAGCGCGCCCATGTTGCCGTCGCCCGGCACGCCCACGACCGCGTCGCCCGAGGCGACGGTGCGGATCCAGACGTTGCCGCCCATGGTCTGCAGGCCTTGCGGGTTGCGGAAGGACGCGAGCTCCACCTGGCCGGCCGGCTTACTCTGGCCGTTGGAATAGCGGGCCTGGACGACGCCGTTGTTGGCGACCTGGATGCCGGTGAGCTGGCCCGGGGCGTAGCCGTCCTGGGTCAGGTTGGTCACGGCGAAGCTGCTGCCGTTCTCGGTGGCGCCCGTCAGGTCCAGCTGGATGTTGGGGATGGCCAGCGTGGTGTTGCCGCGCGAGCTGGTGCCGGCGGGCACGTTCATCGCGACGGGAGCCGTGGGGCTGGTGGGCGAGCCGCCGGTGGGCGGGAAGGTGACAGTGGTGAACGGTGCCGTCGGGTTGCCGAAGGCGTCCAGCGGGATGGCGGCACCGGTGGCGTCGGTGTCGAAGGGCGTGCCGTTGGCCGTGGCGTAGACGTTCCAGGTGTCGCTGCCGTCGGCGGCGGGGGAGGCCTTCTGGAAGTAGAAGGTCACGGCCACGTCCTGGCCCTTGGCGTCGTAGACGGTCATGGACGTGGCGTTGTTGTAGGTGGACGAGTCCTTCAGGTCCAGCCCCAGGCCCGTGCCGCCGCCGGGAGCGGTGGTCTTCAAGCGGGAGTCGAGGTTGAATTCCATCGTCACCTTGGACGTCACCGCGGGCGGGATGCCGCCGGTGGGCAGTTGCAGCGGCTGGGCGGTGCCGGGCTGGATGACGCCGGCGCCGTTGGCCGGGTAGCCCATGAGCTTCAGGCCGTCGTTGTTGACGATGAAGCCGTCCTTGCTGACCTTGAACTGGCCGTTGCGGCTGTAGCGAGTGGGGTTCACGCCGTCGCTGACCTGGAAGAAGCCGCCGCCGTTGATGGCGAGGTCCATGGGGTTCTCGGTCGTCGAGATGTTGCCCTGCGTGAACTGCTGGGCGACGGACTGCAGCGACGTGCCGATGCCGACCTGGTTCTGGCCGGCGCCGTTCAGCGCAGCGGCGTAGACGTCGGAGAACTCCGCCCGCGCGCCCTTGGCGCCGAAGGTGCCCGAGTTGGCGATGTTGTTGCCGATGACGTCGAGGTTCTTGGACGCGGCGTTGAGCCCGGAGAGGCCTTGCTGGAAGCTCATGAGGGAGTCCTTGCTGTCGTGCGGGTGAAAATCAATTGACTGCCGAGACGGCCGTGTAGTCCACGGGGCCCAGGCGTTCGAGGTTGAGCTTGAGGTTGCCGTTCTCGCTGTAGACGGCCTCGACCTTGTCGTAGGCGTACAGCGTGGACGTGACGGGGGCCGTGCCGTTGGTGGCGGTGATGCGGTACTTGACCTCGCTGCCGTCGGCGGCCTTGGTGCCGGCGGGCCAGGAGAAGGTCTGGCGGCCCGAGCCCTGGGCGCCGAGCTGCACGGTGTCGATGACGTTGCCGGCACCGCCGAGGATCTCCAGCTTGACGGCCTGGGCCGCGCCGTCGAGCTCGTAGCTGCCCTCGGCCGTGCCGTTGACGACCTGGATCTTGTCGCTGGGCACGCTGACCTCGCGGCCCACCAGCGAGATGGACTGCAGGGCCTGCATCTGGCCTAGCTGGGTGCCCAGGCTCTTGATGCTGGTGTCCAGCGTGGACAGGCTCGTGACCTGCTGGATCTGCGCCATCTGGCTGGTCACCTGGGCGTTGTCCATGGGGTTGAGCGGGTCCTGGTTGTTCATCTGCGCGACGAGCAGCTTCAGGAAGCGGTCCTGCGTGTCGGCGGCGTTCTTGGCCGAGGTTGTGGGGGTCTGGGTGCTGCTGCCGTTGAGTGCGGTGACGTCCATGGTTTGCCTTCAGCGGTCACTGACCGAGTTGCAGGGTCTTGAGCAGCAGGCTCTTGGCCGTGTTCATGACTTCGATGTTGTTCTGGTAGGAGCGCGACGCCGAGATCATGTTGACCATCTCGTCCACCGCGTTCACGTTGGAATAGGTCACGTAGCCGTCGGCATCGGCCTGCGGGTGCTTGGGGTCGTGCACGCGGCGGCCGGGCGTCTGGTCCTCGGTGACGTTGGTGACACGCACGCCGGCATTGCCGCTGTCGTTGCCCGCACCCATGAGCTGGGTCTGGAAGACGACCTGGCGCGCCTTGTAAGCCTGGCCGTCGGGGCCCGCCACCGTGTCGACGTTGGCCAGGTTGCTGGCCACGACGTTGAGGCGCTGGCTCTGCGCGCTGACCGCGCTGCCGGAGACGTTGAAGATCTGGAACATGGACATGGTTCAGTGCTCCCGATCAGCCTTGGTTGTAGGCCTTCATGGCATCCAGCGTGGTGCGCACGGAGCCGTTGATGAAACGCAGCGTGGCCTCGTACTTCACCGAGTTGTCGGCGAAGCTGGCGCGCTCGCGGTCCATGTCCACGCCGTTGCTGTCCAGGCTGGTCTGGGACTGCAGCGCGTATTCCTTGCCGCTCTCGCCGCGGGCACCGGCCAGCGGGGCCATGTGGCCGCTCTGGGTGGTCTTGAGGGCGCCGTTGGTGGCCACTTCGCCGGTCGCCTCGCGCAGCGCCTTGGAGAAATTGATGTCGCGGGCCTGGTAGCCCGGGGTGTCGGCGTTGGCGATGTTGCTGGCGAGCAGGCGCTGGCGCTCCGCCCTCAGCGAAAGCGCCTGGGTCTGGAAGTTCAGCGAGTCGGTCAATCGGTTCAACATCGTGGGCCCCTTGAAGTGGGATGGCCGGGGCGGCTCTTGCGCAAATTGTCTGGAGGAGGGCCGAAAACATGAGCGGGATTAGCGGGGCCAAAGCCGCTCAATTCGGACCTAGGAGCGGCGGGTCGCATCTCTAGAGTGGCGGCCATGCTCCGTGCCACCCTGCTCCTCGTCTGCCTGCTCGGCCCTGCCTTTGCTGGCCAGGCACAGACCGCGCCGCCGTCCGTGCTGGACCCGGCGCTGCTGGAGCGCGTGCGCGTGCTGGCCGAGACGGCAGCCCGCGCGGCGGCGCCGCCCAACACCCGCGTGGCCGTCGAGATCGGCGCGTTGGACGCCCGGCTGCGCCTGGCGCCCTGCCGGCAGATCCAGCCCTATCTGCCGCCCGGCATGGCCGTCTGGGGCAAGAGCCGCATCGGCCTGCGCTGCACCGATGGCGTCGCCCGCTGGAACGTCACGCTGCCGGTGCGGGTGGCGGTGTTCGGCCGCGCCGTCGTCGCCAGTGGCCCGCTGCCGGCCGGTGTGAATTTGTCTCAAGAACAGCTCGCCATGGCCGATATCGACATCGCAGGCGAACCGGGCGCCGTGTTCACCGACCCGGCGCTGCTGATCGGCCGCGTGCTGGCTCGCCCCGTGGGCGCGGCCGAGGCCTTGCGCGCGCCGGCCTTGAAGGCTCGCCAGTGGTTTGCGGCCGGTGAAACCGTGCAGGTGCACGTCGCCGGCGAGGGTTTTGCCATCGCTTCCGAGGCCCAGGCCATGAGCGCGGGCATCGAAGGCCAGGACGTCAGGGTGAAGTTCGAGAGCGGCCGCATTGCCAGCGGCCGAGCCGTCGGCGAGCGCCGTGTGGAACTCTTCTTGTGAGCAAATCCCCACGAATCCCCCAAACTGGGTGGAAAAACCGGCCAGTTCTCGCTCAAGAACTGCGGCCGGGGGCCGATACAGGAGGAAACTCCCCTGCAATGCCCTCAGCGGGGCCCGCCCCGCACCTTGGAGAAGCTCATGAAGATCGGTAACAGCCCTGAAGGAAGCGTCAGTCCGCCCAAGGCTGACCGTGCCGACAAGGCCGAGACCCCCCGCAAGGCCGAGCTGAAGCACCCCACGCAGCCCATCAAGGCTCCGCCGGTCACGTCAGCACCCGCGCCCAGCGCCCAGGTCGCCATTTCCCACGCCGCCCAGGTGGCTGCCAGCGCCGGATCGGACGACGGCAGCTTCGACGCCGCCAAGGTCAGCCGCATCTCCAAGGCCATCAGTGAGGGCAAGTTCACGATCAACGCGAACGCCATTGCCGACAAACTGGTCTCGAATGCGCAAGAATTGCTGGACGCGCGTGCCAACAAGCACTGAACCCCATCCCATGACCGCCAACGCCTCGCCCACTCCGCTCAGCGCCGAACTCGAACAGCCCCTGCTGGCGGTCGAGGCTGCGCTGAACCAGCTCGGCGACGCGCTGGCCCGCCGCGACGCGGCCGCCATCGAACAGCACGCGGCCGAGCTGCACCAGCATCTGGCCCGCGCCGTGCAGAGCTTCAGCGAAGCCGCCCGCACCGGCGGCGTGCCCGCCGCGCTGCGCAGCCGCTTGGTGCGCGCTGGCGGCCTGCTCGCTGCCCAGCGCGAAACCCTGGCCCGCGGCAACGCCTCGCTGGACCGCGCGCTGGACGTGCTGATCCCCAGCGAGCCTACCGGCCTGTATGGTGCCGGCGGCAAGGCCGAGCGCCGCAGCCTGGGCGGCGGCAGCTTCCAGGCCTGAACGCCTCGGCGGGACGAAGAAAGCCACCTTGTGAGGTGGCTTTTTTACGTCCGGACGCCGTGCGCGCAAAAGAAAAGCGGCCCCGAAGGGCCGCTTTGTCTTGGGTGAGAAGTCGCTGCTTACTTGGAAGCGACGGCCGTGGCGCGGCGCACGATCGGTGCCGGGAAGTCGCCCAGTTCGCGGGCAGCGTTCTCGCCATGGTCGGCAGCCAGGGCAGCCGTCGTTTCGGTGCGCAGCTCGGTCGGTGTGACCGTCAGGATGGCCTGGCGGGGCAGCTTGGTCGTGGCGACGGCGGAGGCCTTGGCGGCGGCCGGGGTGCTCACTTCAACACCCTTTTCACCTTGCAGGGCGGCCAGTTCGCCGCTGTTGCGGGCGGCGACCAGGTCGGCGATGACGGCTTCACGGCTGGTTTGGGCGGAGGCGGCGCCGGCGGCGATCAGCAGGGCGGCGGCGACGATGTTGGACAGCTTGCTCATGATGTTTTCCTTCAAGTTCCTTGGCAGGTCGTTTGTTCTGCCTGGTTTGCTTGGGCATCGCGACCGCGGTGTCCATGGGTTGAACTGTAGGCAGGGCTCCTCAGTAGAAACACTAGGCGCGGCGCAATGCGTCGTTGAGGAAAAGCAAACAATGACTGGTGTCACGCGGTTGTCATGCTGGTGCGTGGCGCAATCGGCCATGCCCCAAGTTGTGACGGCGCTTTCATCGCGCTGGTGCATGGGGCGAAAAAAAGCCCCGGTGCTGAACCAGCCCGGGGCGTGAATCCATCCTGCGGGGATGGAGGAGACAACCAATACCTCTCATTTAGCAGGTTGCGTGCCAGCTTGGCACGGTTGAGGGCACGCGGCTTGCCGAAGCTTGCATCCGGAGGTGCGTCACCTCTTCAACCGTCTGCAGGAGTTCCCATGGACACCGACAACACCGCTGGCCCCACCATCGCCGCCTCCAAGGTCGAGGGCACCAATGTCTACAACCTCGAGGGTAAGAAGCTCGGGTCCATCGACGACCTGGCCATCGACAAGCAGTCGGGCCGGGTGCGCTATGCCGCGCTGGAGTTCGGCGGCTTCCTCGGCATGGGCACCGATCGCTACCCCATGCCCTGGGGCATGCTGAAGTACGACACCGGCAAGGACGGCTATGTCGTGGACGTCGACAAGGAAGAACTCGAAGGCGCCCCCCGCTATGCGCGGGACGCCCGGCCCGAGTACACCGACGAGTACGGCCGCAAGGTTTACGACTTCTACGGCGAGACCTGGCTGTAAGCCTTTCCTGGTGGCCCCGCCGTCACGCGGGGCCACCCCTCGGAGGCCCTATGCAAAGGCACCAGTGGTTGGCGCTCACGCTGCTCGTGACGATGGTCGTCATCCTGCTGCTGGACACGACGCGCGCGGTCAGTGAACTGCTGCCTTCGCCGCTGCCGTTGCAGGAGCTGAAGCTGGAGCATCAGGATGCGCCGCAGCCGGCCAGCGACCCCGACCGCCTGGACGACCGCAGGCTGGCGCTGGCCAGCCAAGCCTGACGGGACCTCAGCGCGCCGCGTGGCCGGCCGCCGGTAGCGGCGACAGCCAGAACAGCGTCAGCTGCAGCAGGAAGGCCGCGGTCACGAGATAAAAGCAGGTCTGTACGCCGAAGGCGCTGCCCACCACGCCGGCGATGGCCGCACCCAGTGGCCGCGCGCCATAGGTCGCCAGCGCGTTGATGGACGTGACCCGCCCCATCAGCGCCGGTGGCGTGACGAGCTGGCGCAGCGTGGTGAAGCCCACCAGCCAGAACACGCCGGCGGCACCAATGATGAAGAAGCAGCCACCCACCAGCGCGGGGGCGGGGAAGAAGACGGTGGCCAGCATCAGCAACGAGGCGGTGACGGCCGACACGATGCCCATCGTCATCAGCTGGCCCATGGACAGCCACGCCGCCAGCCGCGGCGCCGCCAGGCTGGCCAGGATCATGCCCACGCCATAGGCCGACAGCGCCAGGCCGATCTGTGCCGCGCTCATGCCCAACTGGTGCGTGGCATAGGGCACCAGGGCCGTCTGCATGACGAAGAAGGCTGCGTTGTAGACGATGGACACCACCATCGCCGCACGCAACCGGTCGTCATGCCACACGAAGCGCGCGCCCTCCATCAGCTCGGCGCGAAAGTCCTTGGGCCGGCTTTCCGGCGGCGCCAGGTCGGGCAGCGCCCAGGCCAGTGCAATCGCGAGCATGGACAGCACCGTCGCGGCGGCGATGGCCTCGGTGGCACCCAGCCAGGCGATCAACGCCCCCGCCAGTGCCGGCCCGCCGATGAAGGCCACGCTGCGCGCCAGCTCCAGCCTGGCGTTGGCCGCCGACAGCTCGTGCCGCTGCACCAAACCCAGCGTCAGCGAGGGCACCGCCACGCCATAGGCCAGCGCGCCGATGGAGCCTAGAAAGCTGAGCGCCACCAGCATGGGCAGGTTCAGCACGCCGACGGCGGCCACCGCGAGCACGGCCGCCAGCGTCAGCGCGCGCACCGCTTCGCCACCCTGCAGCAAGGCCTTGGGCGCCGAGCGGTCCGCCACCACGCCGGCAGGCATGGACAGCAGCAGGAAAGGCAGCATCTGCGCGAGCTGAATCCACGCCACCTGACCGATGGTGGCGTGCAGCGACAGCACCGCGATGATGGGCACGGCGGCCATCGCCACCTGCTGCGCCGCATGGGCCGAGAGATTGGAAAACGCGAGGCGCTGGAAGGCAGACAGGGAAAGCAGGCGGGGCATAGGCCCCACAGTGTGACCTAGGCCTCAGAGCGGCTCAGTGCCACCTCCACCGACGCCGCCGTCAGCGCCTGCGGCATGGGCGCGCTGGCCTTGGCGACGGCGACCTCCACTGCGGCCAGCACCGCGTAGCGATCCAGCAGCGTGCGGGCCACGCTTTCCGCCAGCGCCTCCAGCGTCCTGAACTTGCGGGCAGCAGAGATCGCCTGGATGTCGCCCGCCAGCACGTCATAGCCCACCGAGTGGTGCAGTTCATCGTCGCCATGCGTCTGCACATCGACCAGCGTGCAGCGTAGGTCGAAGACGAACTTCTGACCCAACCGCTGTTCCTCGTCGAACAGGCCGTGGTAGCCGTAGACCTGCAGACCCTGGATGGCGAGGGTGGTGCGCACGTCAGGCCGGCTGTCTGAGCTGCTTGGCGGCATCCACCATGCGACTCAGTGCCGCTTCGGTCTCCGGCCAGCCCCGCGTCTTGAGCCCGCAGTCCGGGTTCACCCAGAGCTGTTCGGCCGGGATCACCTCGGCGGCCTTGCGCAGCAGCCTCACCATCTCGTCGGTGGCGGGCACGCGCGGCGAGTGGATGTCGTAGACGCCTGGGCCGATCTCGTTGGGGTAGCGGAAGTCGCCAAAGCCGCGCAGCAGCTCCATGTCGGAGCGGCTGGTTTCTATGGTGATGACGTCGGCATCCATCGCCGCGATGTCGGGCAGGATGTCGTTGAACTCGGAGTAGCACATGTGGGTGTGCACCTGGGTGTCGTCGCGCACCGGGCTGGCCGCGACGCGGAAGGCCTTGGTGGCCCAGGCGAGGTAGGCGGCCTGCTCGGCGCGGCGCAGCGGCAGGCCCTCGCGGATAGCGGGCTCGTCGATCTGGATGACGGCGATGCCGGCGGCCTCCAGGTCGGCCACTTCGTCGCGTATGGCCAGCGCGATCTGCAGCGCGGTGTCGGCGCGCGGCTGGTCGTCGCGCACGAAGGACCATTGCAGGATGGTGATGGGCCCAGTCAGCATGCCCTTCATGGGCTTGGTGGTCAGGTGCTGCGCGTAGACCGTCCAGTCCACCGTCATGGCCCGCGGCCGTGACACGTCGCCGAACAACACCGGCGGCTTCACGCAGCGCGAGCCATAGCTCTGCACCCAGCCGTTGGCCGTGAAGGCAAAGCCTGCGAGTTGCTCGCCGAAGTACTCCACCATGTCGTTGCGCTCGGCCTCGCCGTGCACCAGCACGTCCAGGCCCAGGGCCTCCTGCTTGCGCACGGCGAGTTCTATTTCGCGCTGCATGGCCGCGCGGTAGTCGGCTGCGGGCAGTTCGCCGCGCTTGAAGGCGGCCCGCGCGGCGCGGATCTCGGCCGTCTGCGGAAAGGAGCCAATGGTTGTGGTGGGGAAGGCCGGCAGCTTCAGGCGCGCACGCTGCGCGGCCTGGCGGGCGGGGAAGGGCGAGCGGCGCTGGTCGGCATCCGCTGGCAAGTCGGCAAGCCTTGCAGCAACGGCGGCGTTGCGCACACGCGGGCTGGCGTTGCGCGCGGCGCGCGCCGTGCGGGCCTCAATCAGTTCGCGGGCGACGCTGGTTTCGTCGTCCCACAGGGCGCGCTTGAGCACGCGCAACTCGTCCAGCTTCTCCACCGCGCCAGCCAGCCAACTCTGCAGCTCGGTGTCCAGCGCCTTGTCCGGCCGCAGGCTGAAGGGCACGTGCAGCAGTGAGCATGAGGCTGCTACCCACAGCCGCCCGCCGCGCAGCTCGCGCACCATGCGCAACTGGTTGAGGGCCGCGTCCAGGTCGCTGCGCCAGATGTTGCGGCCGTCCACGACGCCCACCGACAGCTCGCGCTCCAGCGGCAGGCGCAGCGCCACGGACAGCAGCTCGTCGGGCGCGCGCACGGCGTCCACGTGCAGGCCGGCCACGGGCAGTTCGCAGGCGAGTTGCAGGTTGCCGCCCAGCGGCGAGAAGTAGGTGGCCAGCAGCAGGTGTTGCTCGCTCTTCGCGAGGCGCGCATAGGCCTGGCGCAGCGCGGCCTGCCATTCGGGCATCAGGTCCAGGCCCAGGATGGGCTCGTCCAGCTGCACCCAGGTCACGCCGCGCGCAGCCAGGCGCTTGAGCAGCTCTTCATAGGCCGGCAGCAGCCGCTCCAGCAGCGCCAGGCGCTCGAACCCCGCCTCCTTGCTCTTGCCCAGGTACAGGAAGCTCACGGGCCCCAGCAGCGCCACCTTGGGGCTGGCCGGCAGCGCGATGGCTTCGTCCACCTCGGCCAGCAGCCGCTCGGGGTTGAGCTTGAAGTGCGTGGCGCTGTCGAACTCGGGCACCAGGTAGTGGTAGTTGGTGTCGAACCACTTGGTCATCTCCAGCGCGGGATGGCCTTCTCCTGAAGTGGCACCGCAGCCGCAGGTCGTGTTGTGCGTATGTGGGGCGGTTCCGCGCGCCATCGCGAAGTAGCGCTGCAGTGCGGTCTCCGTCCCCTTGAAGCCGAAGCGCCAGGGCTCGCAGCCGAACAGCTGGATCAGGTTGGCGACATGGTCGTACAGCGCAAAGTCGCCCACGGTGACATGGTCCAGCCCCGCGTCCTGCTGCAGCTTCCAATGGCGGGCGCGCAGCTCGGCGGCCTGGGTTTCCAGGGCGTCCGCAGTGATCTCGCCGCGCCAGTGGCGCTCCAGCGCCGCCTTCAGTTCGCGCTGTTCGCCCATGCGCGGGAAGCCCAGAATATGAGTCTTGATCATGATGAACCGAAAAACAATGAAATCGATTCGTGATGATCGGTAATCAGATAGGATGAATCAAACGAAACGTTTTCCGGTTCATCACAAGTTCTGTTCATGCACACGCCGCTGGAACTGCGCCACCTGCGCACACTGGTCGCCTTGCGCGAGGCCGGCAACCTGTCGCGCGCCGCGCAGTTGCTCAACCTCACGCAGTCGGCCCTGAGCCACCAGCTCAAGGGACTGGAGGAGCACTACGGCGCCGAGCTGTTCGCGCGCAAGAGCAACCCGCTGGCGTTTGGCGCCACGGGCCAGCGCCTGCTCAAGCTCGCCGATGCCGTGCTGCCCCAAGTCGACGAGGCCGACCGTGACCTGCGCCGCCTGGTCGATGGCTCGGCCGGCCAGTTGCGCATCGCCGTGGAGTGCCACACCTGCTTCGACTGGCTGATGCCCGCGATGGACGCCTTCCGGGAGCGCTGGCCCGAGGTGGAGTTGGACATCGTCTCGGGCTTCCACGCCGACCCCGTGGGCCTGCTGCACCAGGACCGCGCCGAACTGGCCATCGTGTCCGACGTTGACGCCGACGAAGCCGGCGTCGCCGTCCACCCGCTCTTCAGCTTCGAGATCGTGGCCCTGCTGCCCAAGGGCCACCCGCTGCTCGCCAAGCCCTGGCTTGAAGCGCAGGATTTCGCCAACGACACGCTGATCCACTATCCCGTACCCGACGAGATGCTGGATCTCGTGCGCCGCGTGCTGCAGCCCGCCGGCGTCGCGCCCGCGCGCCGCACCAGCGAGTTGACCGTCGCCATGCTGCAACTCGTCGCCAGCGGCCGTGGCTTTGCGGCCTTGCCGCTGTGGGCCGTGGAAGGCTATCTGGCGCGCGGCTATGTGGCGCGGCAGCGCATCGGCGAGCAGGGCCTGACAGGGCGGCTCTATGCCGTCAGCACCGAGCGCCTGGCGGCCAAGCCGTATCTGACGGATTTCGTGCGCATCATGCGCGAGACGTCGCTGCTGAACCTGGCCGGAGTGAGCCTGCTGTGACCGCTGCCCAGTGCTATTGCGGCCAGGTGCGCCTGCAGTTTTCCGCCCCGCCCAAGAGCGTCATCCACTGCCATTGCGGCGAATGCCGGCGTCTGAGCGGCGCGGCGTTCACGACCTGGGTGAGCTTTGCCATGGATGCGATGTCGCTTGCCGACGATGCGGCAGTCACGGCCTTTGAAGCCACGCCCAACGTATGCCGCCACTTCTGCAGCCGCTGTGGCTCGCACGTCTACTCGCTGGACGGCCGCGCGCCGCAGATCGTGGGCGTGCCGGCAGGTGCCGTCGAAGGCGAGCTGCCGGCGCCCAAGGCGCACTACTTCGTCCACCACAAGGCCGGCTGGCATGCCATCGGCGACGGCTTGCCGCAGTTCGGCGGTGAGACGGGTTTCGAAGCCCTTTAGGCTGCGGTCATGCCGTGGACCTTCGCCCACCCCGCCGCCGTCCTGCCGCTGCGTCGCCTGCCCGGTCTGTCGTTCGCCGGCCTGGTGATGGGCAGCATGAGCCCGGACTTCGGCTACTACGTGGGGCAGTTCGACGCCGCCGGCTTCGCGCACACGCTGCCGGGCCTGTGGCTGGTCTGCCTGCCCGCCGGATTGCTGATGCTTTTCCTCGCGCGTTGGCTCAAGGTGCCGGTGGCCCATCTGCTGCCCAGGCCGCATCGCCAGGTGCTGCTGGGCGTGCAACCACAACCGCTGGGCCTGCGTTCGCTGGGCATGGCCGCGGCCTGCGTGCTGCTGGGCGCGGTGACGCACGTGGTGTGGGATGCATTCACGCACGAAGGCCGCTTCTTCGTTGAGCATGTCGACGCATTACGGCAGCCGCTGTTCACTGCCTTCAACCGCGAGTTCCGCGTCTTCAACGTGGTGCAGCATGTGAGCACGGTGCTGGGTTGCGTGCTGCTGTTGCTGGCCTACCGGCGCCATGCCGCGGCTTTAAAGCTTGAGGCTGCCGACGAAAGAAGGCGTTATGCCGCGCTGGCCGGCATCGCCGCGGCGGCCCTCGTCTGCGCCGCGCCGTGGGCGTGGGCCGATGCCATGAGTGCGGAGGCCCGGCTGTTCGTCTCGACGCTGCTGGTGCGCGAGGTCGTCTATGCAACGACGGCGTTCTTCGTCATCCTCTCGATCGCGGCGATATGGCGTGCGCACCGCCCTGCCGCGGAGCCCCTCTGACATGCCCGATCCTGGCCAAGACCGCGACGACTGGGTCCGCTCCATCGTCTCGCCTTCCGCACCGCTTCACCGGCCAGCGCAGCCCGGTACCGCTCAACGTCTGGGCGTCGGCCTTTTTGGCTGCCTCTCCCTGCTGTTGGTGATGATGTTCGTCATGCTGTTGATGCTTGCCACCAATCGGCCAGACCAGCGCCAGCTCTACGAAAACCATGCTATTGCCACGAAGGCCGTCGTCATCGGGTTCGAGATGGTCAAGCCCAGGAAGGGCCCCGCCACTGTGAAGACGGTCGTCGAATTCGACGCTGGCGGCTACAGGACTCGCACCCGGCTCCTGCTGGCCAGGCTGGTGCCCCCAGAACTACGGGAGGCCTGGGTCGGCCGGACCCTTGAGATCCGTTACCTGCCGGGCCAGCCCGACACGGCCATTGCCGACGACGCCATGGACCAGTTGCCCGGCGAGAGCCATGGGTGGCCGTGGCTCGTCCTGGCGTTGGCCGTCGCGGCGATGGCCCTGCGCGTTGCGATCGTCGAATGGCGAAAGGGTCGGCGCTAGCGGCCTGGATACTGCGCGCCGTGCCAACGCCCCAGCTTCGCCCCCAGCCCACCCGCACCGGCCACCTGATCGGTGCCTTTGTGCTCACCGCAATGGCACTCCTGATGGGCGCCGCGGCTGCGGTGACGGGCTATGTGGCCTGGCGCCACCACAGCGAGCGCGTGCTCTACGAGGAGCGGGCCGTGGTGGCGACGGCCGTCATCACGGGTTTCGAGACGCGCACCTCCAAGGGCCGTGGCAATGCGGTCATCAACACCACGGCGCCGGTCGTGGAGTTCGGTGTTGACGGGCGCACGGTGCGCTACCGCCTCACGCTGGCCCAGCCTGTGGTGCCGTCAGAGCGCGGGGCCCAGGTGGGCCGCAGCATCGAAGTGCGCTACCCGCCGGGCCGCCCGGACCGTGTCATCGCGGCTGGCGCGATGCCGCAACTGCCTTCGGTGGGCGGTTGGGCGCTGTTCACCCTGCTGCCGCTTTGCCTCATGGGGGTCGGCCTCTACCAGGGCGCCGCGGAAGCGCTGCGTGCCCTGAAAAAACGTCGGTAAATCTTTCCGCTGCTGGCAGAAAGCTACCGCCGGTCACCCTCTTTTGCAGAGCTGTATCGGGTTGTCCCGGGGATGGCACACCACTTGCCCCAGGTGGCGTCACATCCACCCGCCTTTCGCCGCCCGCATGAAAGTCAGCCTCACGGCCTCCAGCGAAGTTTTCCCGGCTGGCGCGGCGCATGCCTGGTTGCATGCCGGCCCCGACCTGGGCAACACCGCGGCGCTGCACGGGGCGCCGTGGCCTGCCGAGTGGCGGCACAACCGGCTGTTGGCCGATTTGCCCGAGGCGACGCGCCAGCGCTGGCTTGCCCACGCGGAATGCGTACACCTGGGCCAGGGGCAGATGCTGCACGAGGCCGGCGCGGTGCTGCAGTGGGTCTACTTCCCGCTGACGACGTTGATCGCGCTGGTGATGCCCGAGCGCACGGGTGCCATCTTCGAGGTGGCGACCGTGGGGCGTGAGGGTGTCGTGGGCCTGCCGCTGCTGGGCGGCAATTACACGCGCAGCCGTGCTGTCGTGCAGGCGGCCGGCAAGGCCATCCGCATGCGCGCATCGGTGTTGGCCGAGGAGTTTGCCAAGCAGCCCGACGTACGCGGCCTGCTGTTGGCGTATTCGCAGGCCCTGGTGGCCGAGATCATGCAGACGGCGCTGTGCAACCGCCATCACTCGCTGGAGCAACAGGTTGCGCGGTTGATCCTGCTGCGGCTGGACCGCCAGGCCGGCGAGGAGCTCTCCATGACGCAGGAGGCCATGGCCGGCATGCTGGGGGTGCGGCGGGAGAGCGTCACGCTGGCCGCTGCAAGGCTGCAGCAGGCCGGCGTGATTCGGTACGCGCGCGGGCACATCACGGTGCTGGCCCGCGCGAGGCTCGAAGGACGTGCCTGCGACTGCTACGGCACGATCCGCTGCGAATTCGATCGCCTGCTGCAGCCCCTGCCGGCTGCCTGAACGCATGGGTGCCGGGCGGCTGAGCCGCCGTACCCCCTGGATGCGCTGCGGGCGATCCCAGAAAGGCGCCAGGGCCTCGCCCCGGCGCCGCTTGCGTTCACCCCTTGCCCTGGCCTTGACGGCGGCGATACATGAAGCCCGCCGCGAAAAGGCCCGTGAGCATCATGGCCCAGGTGCCGGGCTCCGGCACCGGCGCGAAGTTCAGCGATCCGCCGCCCTGGCGGATGCGGAAGCCCCCAAGGAAGGGTTCCACCTGCGAGGGCGTGTTCGAGAACGCCGTCAGCGCGACGGTGTAGAACGGGTTGGGCGTCTGGAAGAAGGCCGCGTTGTCGATGCCAACGGTCAGCATCGCGTTCGCCGACGGGGCGAAGGTGCCGCCGCCGGTCGGGATGGTCAGCACGCTGCCGGAGATCAGCGAGCCGCTGGCCAGTGCCACTTCGCCGCTGGCCGTCTCGGTCGGGACGTTGCCCGCGAAGCCGAAGGTCGCCGTGCCGTTGTAGCCATACAGCGTGTAGGTCAGCGTCGTGAAGTTGCCGAAGTTGAACGTCGTCGTCGGGTCGTTCGTCGTCGTCGTGCCGGTGCCGGTGAAGGCGATGTACATGCCGTAGTCGGTGTTCAGGCCCCCCGGCGTGAAAGTCGTGCCGGCGAGCTGGAAGCCGCTGACCGGCAGGTAGCCGAATTCGGTGAAGGTGCCGCCTGCATCGATCAGGACCGTGGAGTAGTCCGAGATGAGGATGTTGTCGGCATTGATGTTTGCGCCGTTCAGGCCCGCCGCGCCGGGGTTGAGCGTGAACGAGGGCAGCGCCGACGCAGCCGCGCAGGCCGTCGCCAGCGCAACGGCCAGGGCGGCATGCAGTGCCGTCAGCCGTGGCTTGCTTTGCATAAGGGTCATTTGGAACTCCTTGTTCGCCCGCACCGTGCAGGCGTGGCCCAGTACAGCAGCCAGGCCGCACGTCGTCTGTGCGCGCCCTCACACAGCACCCCCCCAATTCCGAAAGCCGTGGCGTGGCCGCTGCACTCGGCGTTAGGTGGGGCTTCGTCCAGCCTTTCAAATCATCGGGGCCGCAATGATGCGAATGCGGTCCCGCCCCTGCTAGAGTGGGCCGTCAATCGTTGCCGGCTCGCGCAGGGTGCAGCTGTTGTTCGCTCCCGGTGTGGCGGGCTTCCACTCTTCGATAAAAACGGAGTGAGCGGACCATGAGCGTCACCGCCACGCAGCGACCCCGCCGCACGCGCGCCAAGAGCGCCACCGAGGCCAATGCCTTGCCCCCTGAAATGCTGACGAACGGGAGCGCCAGCTCCGGCCGATCGCGCCAGATCCTGGCAGCGTTGTCGGCCTTTCGCGACGGCGACTTCACGGTGCGGCTGCCCAACGACTGGGACGACGTCGACGCGCAGATCGCCACCGCCTTCAACCAGATCACGGCCCAGGAGGCGCGCACGGCGTCCGAAGTCGCGCGGCTGAGCGCAACGGTGGGCAAGGAGGGGCGGCTCAAGCAGCGCATGTCGCTGCCCGGTGCCCTGGGCTCATGGGCCGTCAAGGTGGACTCCATCAACACGCTGGTGGATGACCTCGTGCGCCCCACGGCCGAGATCGCGCGCACCATCGGCGCCGTGGCCAAGGGCGACCTGAGCCAGTCCATGGAGCTGGAGGTGGACGGCCGCGAGCTCAAGGGCGAGTTCCTGCGCTCGGCGCGCCTGGTCAACACCATGATCCAGCAGCTCTCGGTGTTCACGTCCGAGGTCACCCGCGTGGCTCGCGAGGTGGGCACCGAAGGCAAGCTGGGCGGCCAGGCGCAGGTGAAGGGCGTGTCGGGCGTGTGGAAGGACCTGACCGACTCCGTCAACCAGATGGCCGGCAACCTGACGGCCCAGGTGCGCAACATCGCCGATGTGACGATTGCCGTCGCCAACGGCGACCTGTCCAAGAAGATCACGGTGGACGTGCGCGGCGAGATCCTGCAGCTCAAGGAAGCCACCAACACCATGGTGGATCAGCTGCGCTCCTTCGCTTCGGAAGTGACGCGCGTGGCCCGCGAGGTGGGCACCGACGGCCGCCTGGGCGGCCAGGCCGTCGTGCCCGGCGTGGCCGGCACCTGGAAGGACCTGACCGACTCCGTCAACGCGATGGCCACCAACCTGACGGCCCAGGTGCGCAACATCGCGACCGTGACGACGGCCGTGGCGCGCGGCGACCTGTCGCGCAAGATCACGGTGGACGTGAAGGGCGAGATCCTGGAGCTGAAGGAAACCATCAACACCATGGTGGACCAGCTCAACAGCTTCTCGTCCGAGGTGACGCGCGTGGCCCGCGAAGTGGGCACCGAGGGCAAGCTGGGTGGCCAGGCACAAGTGCCCGGCGTGGCCGGCACGTGGAAGGACCTGACCGACAACGTCAATTCCATGGCCTCCAACCTGACCAACCAGGTGCGCAACATCGCCGACGTGGCGACCGCCGTGGCCAACGGCGACCTGTCCAAGAAGATCACGGTGGAAGTGAAGGGCGAGATTCTTGCCCTGAAGAACACCATGAACACCATGGTCGACCAGCTCAACGGCTTCGCCGGCGAAGTCAGCCGCGTGGCACGCGAGGTGGGCACGGACGGCAAGCTGGGCGGCCAGGCCCAGGTGCCCGGCGTGGCCGGTACCTGGAAGGACCTGACCGACAACGTCAACTTCATGGCCTCCAACCTGACGGGCCAGGTGCGCAACATCGCGGAAGTGACGACGGCCGTGGCCAACGGTGACCTGTCCAAGAAGATCACGGTGGACGTGCGCGGCGAGATCCTGGAGCTGAAGAACACCATCAACACCATGGTGGACCAGCTCAACGGCTTCGCGTCCGAGGTGACGCGCGTGGCCCGCGAGGTGGGCACCGACGGCAAGCTCGGCGGCCAGGCCCAGGGCCGCGACGTGGCCGGCATCTGGAAGGACCTGACCGACTCGGTCAACGCGATGGCGACCAATCTGACGGCCCAGGTGCGCAACATCGCCGACGTGACAACGGCCGTGGCCAACGGCGACCTGTCGCGCAAGATCACGGTGGACGTGCGCGGCGAGATCCTGGAGCTGAAGAACACCATCAACACCATGGTGGACCAGCTCAACGGTTTTGCCGGCGAGGTGAGCCGCGTGGCGCGCGAAGTGGGCACGGACGGCAAGCTGGGCGGCCAGGCCCAGGTGCCCGGCGTGGCCGGCACGTGGAAGGACTTGACCGACAACGTCAACTCCATGGCCTCCAACCTGACGGGCCAGGTGCGCAACATCGCCGACGTGGCGACCGCCGTGGCCAACGGCGACCTGTCCAAGAAGATCACGGTGGACGTGAAGGGCGAGATCCTGGAGCTGAAGAACACCTTGAACACCATGGTGGACCAGCTCAACGGCTTCGCGGGCGAGGTCAGCCGCGTGGCCCGCGAGGTGGGCACGGACGGCAAGCTGGGCGGCCAGGCCCAGGTGCCCGGCGTGGCCGGTACCTGGAAGGACCTGACCGACAACGTCAACTTCATGGCCTCCAACCTGACGGGCCAGGTGCGCAACATCGCCGAGGTGACCACGGCCGTGGCCAACGGCGACCTGTCCAAGAAGATCACCGTGGACGTGCGCGGTGAGATCCTGGAGCTGAAGAACACCATCAACACCATGGTGGACCAGCTCAACGGCTTTGCGTCCGAGGTGACGCGCGTGGCCCGCGAGGTGGGCACGGACGGCAAGCTGGGCGGCCAGGCCCAGGTGCCCGGCGTGGCCGGCACGTGGAAGGACCTGACCGACAACGTCAACTTCATGGCCTCCAACCTGACGGGCCAGGTGCGCAACATCGCCGACGTGGCCACGGCCATTGCGCGCGGCGACCTGTCGCGCAAGATCACGGTGGACGTGCGCGGCGAGATCCTGGAGCTCAAGGAGACTATGAACACCATGGTGGAGCAGCTCGGCGCGTTCGCGTCCGAGGTGAGCCGCGTGGCGCGCGAGGTGGGTACCGAAGGCAAGCTGGGTGGCCAGGCCCAGGTGCCTGGTGTGGCCGGCACGTGGAAGGACCTGACCGACAACGTCAACTCCATGGCCTCCAACCTGACCAACCAGGTGCGCAATATCGCCGAGGTGACCATCGCGGTGGCCAACGGCGACCTGTCCAAGAAGATCACCGTGGACGTGCGTGGCGAGATCCTGCAGCTCAAGGAAACCATCAACACCATGGTGGAGCAGCTGCGCTCCTTCGCGTCCGAAGTGACGCGCGTGGCCCGCGAGGTGGGCACCGAAGGGCGGCTGGGCGTTCAGGCGGTGGTGCCTGGCGTGGCCGGCACCTGGAAGGACCTGACCGACTCGGTCAACACCATGGGCGCCAACCTGACGGCCCAGGTGCGCAACATCGCCGAGGTGACCACGGCCGTGGCCCGCGGCGACCTGAACCGCAAGATCACGGTGGACGTGAAGGGCGAGATCCTGGAGCTGAAGAACACCATCAACACCATGGTGGACCAGCTCAACGCCTTCGCCGGCGAGGTCACGCGCGTGGCCCGCGAGGTGGGCACCGAGGGCAAGCTGGGCGGCCAGGCCCAGGTGGCCGGCGTGGGCGGCACCTGGAAGGACCTGACCGACAACGTCAACTTCATGGCCTCCAACCTGACCGAGCAGGTGCGCGGCATCGTGAAGGTCGTGACGGCGGTGGCCAACGGCAACCTGTCGCAGCGCCTGACCGTGATGGCCAAGGGCGAGGTGGCGGCGCTGGCCGACACCATCAACAACATGACCGACACGCTGGCCACGTTTGCCGAGCAGGTCACCAACGTGGCCCGCGAGGTGGGCGTGGACGGGCGCCTGGGCGGCCAGGCCCACGTGCCAGGAGCGGCCGGCACCTGGAAGGACCTGACCGGCAACGTGAACCTGCTGGCCGCCAACCTGACGACCCAGGTGCGCGCCATCGCCGAGGTGGCCACGGCCGTGACCAAGGGCGACCTGACGCGCGCCATCCAGGTGGACGCCAAGGGCGAGGTGTCCGAGCTCAAGGACAACATCAACACGATGATCTCCAACCTGCGCGAGACGACCGAGCGCAACCGCGAGCAGGACTGGCTCAAGACCAACCTCGCCAAGTTCACCGGCATGCTGCAGGGCCAGCGCGAGCTGCAGACCGTGAGCCGCATGCTGCTCAGCGAACTGGCGCCGCTGGTGCAGGCCCACCAGGGCACCGTCTACCACCTGGCCGTGGCCGAGGGCGACGAACACCCGCAGCTGCGCCTGCTGGCGGGCTACGCCCAGTCCGGCAGCGTGCCGCTGGCGCCCACCATCGAGCTGGGCGAAGGCCTGGTGGGCCAATGCGCGCTGGAAAAGCGCCGCGTGCTGCTGGCCGACATCGCGTCGGACTTCGTGGCCATCTCGTCCAGCATGGGCCACGCGGCGCGCGTCAGCGTCATCGTGCTGCCGGTGCTGTTCGAGGGGCAGACCAAGGCTGTCATCGAGCTGGCCACGCTGCAGCCCTTCAACAGCGGGTCGCTGGCCTTCCTGGAGCTGCTGACGCAAAGCATCGGCGCCGTGTTCAACACCATCGAGGCGACCATGCGCACCGAGTCGCTGCTATCGCAGTCGCAGCAGCTCACCGTGCAGTTGCAGTCGCGCCAGAGCGAGCTGCAGGAAACCAACGAGCAGCTCGGCACCAAGGCGCGCCTGCTGGCCGAGCAGAACGCGGAGGTCGAGCGCAAGAACTCCGAGGTCGAGCAGGCCCGCCACGCGCTGGAGGAGAAGGCGGCCGAGCTGGCGCTGACGTCCAAGTACAAGTCCGAGTTCCTGGCCAACATGTCGCACGAGCTGCGCACGCCGCTGAACTCCATCCTCATCCTGAGCCAGCAGCTCGCCAGCAACAACGAGGGCAACCTCAGCGGCAAGCAGGTCGAGTTCTCGCGCAACATCAATTCCTCCGGCTCCGACCTGCTACATCTGATCAACGACATCCTGGACCTGTCCAAGATCGAGTCCGGCACGGTCACCGTCGAGATCGAGGAGATCCCGTTCGGCAGCCTGCGCGACAGCATCGACCGCAACTTCAGCCACGTGGCCGAGGCCAAGAACCTGCCGCTACGGCTGCTGTTCGCCGACGACCTGCCGCGCAGCATGGAGAGCGACGCCAAGCGGCTGCAGCAGATCCTGAAGAACCTGCTGTCCAACGCCGTCAAGTTCACGGCGCAAGGCCATGTGGAGCTGCGCGTCAGCCTGGCGCGTGACGGCTGGAGCACCGACCACCCCATCCTGTCCAAGACCCCGCAGGTGCTGGCCTTCGCGGTGGAGGACACCGGCATCGGCGTCGCACCCGACAAGCAGCGCCTCATCTTCGAGGCCTTCCAACAGGCCGACGCCGGCACCTCGCGCAAGTACGGCGGCACGGGCCTGGGCCTGGCCATCAGCCGGGAGCTCGCGACGCTGCTGGGCGGCGAGATCAAGCTCGTCAGCCGTCATGGCGAGGGCAGCACCTTCACGCTGTTCCTGCCGCTGCACTTCAGCGGCGCCGAGAGCGCCCGCGCGCCGCGCACGCCGGGCGACCTGCCCCAGCACCTGCGCCCGGGCCTGCCCATGGTGCGCGAGGCCCAGGTGCCGGATGACCGCGACACCATCGTCGAGGGCGACCCGGTGCTGCTCATCATCGAGGACGACCCGCAGTACGCCCGCATCGTGCTGGGCCTGGCACGTGACCGTGGCTTCAAGGGCCTGGTGGCGCTCAAGGGCGCACTGGGCCTGGACCTGGCGCGGCGCTACTACCCGACCGCCATCTCGCTGGACATCTTCCTGCCCGACATGCTCGGGTGGACGGTGCTCAACCAGCTCAAGCTCGACCCGCTGACCCGCCATATCCCGGTGCAGATCTTCAGCGTCGCCGAGGAGGACCGCACCCATGGCCTGGCGCATGGGGCCTTCTCCTACCTCGTCAAGTCGTCCACCAGCGAAAGCGTGGAGGCGGCGCTGGACCGCATCCGCGACTTCACCGAGCCGCGCACGCGGCGCCTCCTGGTGGTGGAGGACAACGACGTCGAGCGCGGCGCCATCGTCGAACTGCTGAGCTACAAGGACATCGAGCTGGTGGCCGTGGGCACGGGCGCCGAGGCGCTGCAAAAGCTCAAGGATGAGCGCTTCGACTGCGTCGTGCTGGACTTGCGCCTGCCCGACGTGTCGGGCTTCAACCTGCTGCAGCAGTTGCAGGCCGACCCCTCGATGGCTGCCGTGCCGGTGGTCGTGTTCACCGGCAAGGACTTGTCCGAGGCCGAGCGCAAGCAGCTCAAGACGCTGGCCAAGAGCGTGGTGCTCAAGGACGTGCAAAGCCCCGAGCGGTTGCTGGACGAGACGGCGCTGTTCCTGCACCGTGTGGTCACCGAGCTGCCGCAGGACAAGCAGGACGTGCTGCAACGCCTGCACGGCGCCGCCGAGATGCTGCGCGGCCGCCAGGTGCTGGTCGTCGACGATGATGCGCGCAACATCTTCGCGTTGACCACGCTGTTGGAGAACCAGGACATGCAGGTGCTGACCGCCACCAGCGGCCGCGCCGCCATCGACATCGTCAAGCACACGCCCGACCTGGACCTGGTGCTGATGGACATCATGATGCCCGACATGGACGGCTACGAGACCATGCGCGAGATCCGCGCCAACCCCGACTTCCGCAACCTGCCCATGCTCGCGCTGACCGCCAAGGCCATGAAGGGCGACCGTGAGAAGTGCCTGGAGGCGGGCGCCAGCGACTACATCTCCAAGCCCGTCAACACGGCGCAGTTGCTGTCCATGATGCGGGTGTGGCTGCACCGCTGATGACCATGTCTGCCGACCCGCGCCTCGCCAGGATTTCGACCGACCCGCCCGACCAGGGCGCCGGCGAGGCCGTGCAGCCCATCAACATCCTCATCGTCGACGACGAGCCGGCCAACCTGCTGGTGCTGGAAACGGTGCTGGACGACCCCAGCTACCGCATCGTGCGCGCGCTGTCGGCCGACCAGGCCTTGCGCGCGCTGATGGTGGACGAGTTCGCCGTCATGGTGCTGGACATCCAGCTCCCCGACATGAACGGCATCGAGCTGGCGCAGATGGTGAAGGACCGCAAGAAGACGGCCCACCTGCCCATCATCTTCCTGACCGCCTACTTCGACCAGGACGCTGACCGCCTGCAAGGCTATGGCACGGGCGCGGTGGACTACCTGCACAAGCCCATCAGCCCGGCCATCCTGCGCTCCAAGGTCGCGGTGTTCGCCGAGCTGCACCGCAAGACGCGCGAGATCCAGCGCGCCAACACGGCGCTGGTGGCCGAGGTGGAGGAACGCCGCCGCGCCGAGGAGAGCCTGCGCGAGCTCAACGAGAACCTGGAGCGCCGTGTCGACGAGCGCACTGAGGCGCTGCGCCTGGCCGACCGCAAGCTGCAGACCATGATGAGCAGCATCACCGACGGGTTGCTGCTCATCGAGCATGACGGCCGCATCGGCTTCGCCAACGAGCAGGGTGCGCAGTTGCTGGGCAGGCATGCCAGCGAGCTGATCGGCCGCCACCGCAAGGAGGTCTTCGGCGGCGGCGCCTTCGACGTGGGCTTCGAGCGGGCGCTTGCCAGCCTCCAGGCCGTTTCCTTCGAGGCCGACCTGGGCAACGAGCGCTGGCTGCAATGCCACTGCTACCGGTCGGACGAGGGCTTGTCGGTCTACTTCCACGACGTGACGGACCGCCGCGAGCTGCAGTTTCGCCGCGAGCAGCTCCTCGCCGCCGAGCAGGCCGCGCGCAGCGCCTCCGAGCATGCGGCGCACGCCAAGGAGCAGTTCATCGCCGCCGTCAGCCACGAGCTGCGCACGCCGTTGGCCGCCATCATCGGCTGGGCCAACGTGCTGCAGCAGCCCGGCATCGAGGCCGGCACGGTGGCCCGCGGCGTGCAGGCCATCGCGCGCAACGCACAGGCCCAGTCCTTCCTGGTGTCGGACCTGCTGGAGATGAGCCGCATCCTGGCCGGCAAGCTGCGCATCGACATGCAGCGCGTGGACCTGAACGACATCGTCGCCGGCGCCGCCGACACGGCCCGGCCCATCGCCAAGGCGCGCGACCTCACCGTGGTGGTGCAGGGCGCGCCCGAGCCGGCCGAGTTGCTGGGCGACGCCAGCCGCCTGATGCAGATTGTGATGAACCTCGTCACCAACGCGATGAAGTTCACGCCGGCCGGCGGCACCGTCACACTGGCGGCCGCGCTGCAGGGCGACACGGTGGAGCTCAGAGTCAGCGACACCGGCCAGGGCATCGCCGCCGAGTTCATGCCCCGCCTCTTTGACCGCTTCACGCAAGAGGAGGGTGCGGCCGCCCGCGTGCACGGCGGCCTGGGCCTGGGCCTGTCCATTGTCAAGAACCTGGCCGAGCTGCATGGCGGCGAGGTGTCGGCCCATAGCCTGGGTGTCGGGCAGGGCTCGAGCTTCGTCGTTCGGTTCCCGCGCATCAGCCCCAACCATCCTGCGCCGGATGCGCCGCGCTTCGAGGCGATGAGTGGCAGTGTCGTGCCGCCCGTCGCCGGCCTGCGCGTGCTGCTGGTGGACGACCATGCCGACGTGCTTGAGGCTCACGCACGGCTGCTGGCCGAGCAGGACGCCATCGTCACGACCGTGTGCTCGGCCCAAGAGGCCCTTGCGCTGCTTGAGCAGCAGCCCTACGACGTGCTGCTCAGCGACCTGGGCATGCCCGACGTCGACGGCTACGACCTGGTGCGCCGCGTGCGCCGCGACCTGGGACTGAGTCCCGAGCAACTGCCAGCCGTGGCCGTCACTGCCTTCGTGCGCATCGAGGACCGCAACGCGGCGCTGGAGGCCGGCTACCAGCAGTGCCTGCAAAAACCTGTCTCGCCGGTGCTGCTGGTGCGTACCGTCGCCCAGCTCGCCAGCCTGCGCGAACCCGTAGCGCCGGCGGCGGTGCCCGCCAGTCCCGAACCCCAGCCGACCGAGACCCTGGAGCCCCTTCGCACCCTCTTCATCGAGGACAACGAGGACTTGCGCGAGCAGATCGCCTGGATGCTGGAAGAGGAGGGCTTGCAGGTGCGCAGCTTCGCCAGCGCCGAGGAGGCCCTGGCCAACTACGTGCCCGAGGCTGTGGATCTCGTCATCACCGACGTGAGCCTGGCCGGCATGTCCGGTGTGGACTTGGCGCGCGCCATCCTGCAGCGCTCGCCCCAGGCCTGGGTGGTGTTCTCGTCGGGCTATGCGATGTCGGGCCTGGACACGTTCGGCCCGCATGTGCGCGCCCTGCTCAAGCCCTTCGACTTCAACGACATCCGCCGCATGACGGATGAGGTGAGGGCGGGCCTGCGACCCTAGATCTTGTGTTGCGGCGGCCCCTTCGGCGCCGGGGCTGGGACCTTCTCGTGCTTCGTCGGGCTGCCCACCTGATCGGCCTTGCTCGTCGCGAAGTCGCCTGGCGTCTGCGTGGGCTTGCCCGTGCCAGGCGCGGGCTCGGCGCGGGGCGGCGTTTTCCTCATCAGACGAAGGCCTCGTGCTGGGCCTGCTGCTGGCCGTGAGGCAGCGCCAGCTGGCGTGGTGCGGGGCGGTTGCTGCCTTCCAGGCGCCGGCATTCGGCGAAGTGGATGCGCGCCGAGATGGAGTCGCCCAGGCGATCGCCCAGCACACCCAGGCGGTAGTGGGCCATGACGAGCTCGGGGTCCAGGTCCAGTGCGCGCTGATAGGCGGGGATGGCCAGCATGGGCCGGCCCAGGTCTTCCAGCACGCGGCCGCGGCCGCAGTGCACGCTGGGCGTGTCCCGGCCCTGCAGCAGGGCCATGTCGTAGACGGTCAGCGCGTCGTCGCAGCGCTTGTGGGCGGACAGCAATGCACCCAGGTGCATGTAAGCCTGATCGAAGGTCGGGTCCGTCGCGATGGCCTCGCGGAACGCCGTCTCGGCGGCCGCCATGTCCTGGCTTTCGAAGCGCAGGCCCTGCTCGAACCAGCGGCGCGCATCGAAGTGCACGGGGTGGTCGGCGAGGTCCAAGGCGTCTTGAGTGTGCATGACAAGTCCTGCGGGGTAACCAAGGCAACAATCTTGTCTTCGCAGCACGGCCCAGCCTGCCCGCAGACGCGCCGTGCGCCTGTCGGAGAGTGCCTACAGCGTTACAAGCATGCCGCCGCGCGGCCGGGACGCCGTGCGCGGCAGATCGAAATGGTCATGGCCGGGCAACTGCGGCTGCCAGGGCTGGGGGGCAGGCGGGGCGCTGGTCAGCGCGTCCAGCCGCGCCAGCACGCGGCTCACGTGCAGGGGCTTGGCCCACAGCTCGCAAAAACCCGTGCCGGTGATGTCGAACTCCACGTCGGCGGTGACGGCGACGGCCGGCGCTTCCTCGCAGCCCGGCAGGCCGCGCAGGCGGTGCAGCAGCTGGCTGCCGTGGCCGTCGGGCAGGTCCAGGTCCAGCAGCAGCAGCGTGGGTGGCAGCACGGCCGCCATGCGCAGGGCGGCATCGCAAGTGGTGGCGATCAGGAGCTGGAATTCGGGCCGGCGCTCGAACATGGCGGCCATCAGCAGCGCGTTGACGCCATGGTCCTCGACGTAGAGAACGGGTCGGCGGATGAACTTGGACGACATGGCAGCTCCCGGCGCGTGGAAAGCTTAGGCGGCAATCCGCGTTCCCGCCACTGACAACGCTGTTACGTCCTGCGACGTGGCGCAACCGAAGGGCGGTCGGCACATCTTGCCGCAGGCTCTTCAGTAAACGCATCCCCCTAGGGCCGATTGGGGCGTCAGGTGAGCGGATTGCCGGAGCCAGCCATGACCCAAATTCTCGAACCACCAACGGCTGCCGACGGCGCCGATCGTGACGTCGTGAATGTGCTGACCGCCCAGCACCGCCGCCTGGAGGCCGTGCTGGACGCCTTGCTCAAGGAGGCTGAGGGCGGTCGCAGCGAGGCCTGTGCGCGGCTGCTGGCCAGCGCCGGCGACGAACTCGCCGCCCACATGTCGGCCGAGGAGAGCATCGTCTACCCGGCCGTGCACGTGGCCCGCACCGAAGGCATCCTGCTCGAATCGCTGGAGGAGCATCTGTCCATGAAGCGGCTGCTGGCCGACCTGATGGCGCTGTCGCCCTCGGACGTGACCTTCCAGCCCAAGTGCAAGGTGCTGCAGGAGCAGGCCCGCCACCACCACGAGGAAGAGGAGGAGCATCTCTTCCCCAAGGTGCGCCAGATGCTCGATGCCGCCTCGCGCCGCGCCATGGGCGTGGGCGTGCAGGCGCACGAGGCCGTGCTGCTGTCGCAGGGCGCGCCGCGCGAGGAGCTCATGCAGCAGACCGAGGTGGCTGCGCCCCTGCCTTAGGCGACAGGGCGATGCGGGCGGCTCAGCGCCTGCAGCAGCGCATCCATCTGCACCGGCTTGGCCATGTGCAGGTCAAAGCCCGCCGCCAGGGCCTTGGCGCGGTCCTCTTCCTGGCCCCAGCCGGTCACGGCAATCAGCAGCAGGCGGCGCTCGGGGTCCTGGGCGCGGATGCGCCGCGCCACCTCGTGGCCGTCCATGCCGGGCAGGCCGATGTCGATCAGCAGAGCCTGGGGCTCAAAGGCAGCGAACTGGTCCAGCGCCTGCAGCCCGTCGTGGGCAAGTTGCACTTCGTGGCCGTCCATCTCCAGCACCATGCGCAGCGACAGCGCCGCGTCGGCGTTGTCGTCGACGATCAGGATGCGCAGGGGGACGGGCACCGCCGCGGCAGGTGCCGGTACCTCGGCGGCCGGCGCCTGCACCGCCAGCGGCAGGCGCAGGCAGAACTCGCTGCCATGCCCCAGCCCCTCGCTGCAGGCCTCCAGCGTGCCGCCGTGCAGTGCGGCCAGGCGCCGCGACAGGGCCAGGCCGATCCCGAGGCCGCTGCTGCCTCGGCCGGCGCTGTGCTCGGGCACCTGGGCGAACATGTCGAACACGCGCTCCAGCGCATGCGCCGGGATGCCGAAGCCGTTGTCGGTGACGCGCAGCACCGCATCCGCGCCTTCGTGGTGCGCGCTGACCGTGATGCGTCCGCCCGGGGCCGTGTACTTGGCCGCGTTCGTCAGCAGGTTGGCAACGATCTGCGTGAGCCGCTCGTGGTCGCCCAGCAGCGGCAGGGGCGGGTCGTCCAGTTCCAGCGTCAGCACATGCTCGCCGCGGTCCAGTGCCGGCCGGGCCAGCTCCACCGAAGCGCCCACGACGCCGCGCAGGTCCAGCGGTGCCAGGCGCAGCTCGATCTGGCCACGGGTGATGCGCGACAGGTCGAGCAGGTCGTCCACCAGCCGGGCCAGGTGCACGATCTGGCGGTTCAGCATCGCGTGGATGCGGTCCACCTCCTCGGGCGGCTGGCGGCCGCTGCGCAGCAGGGCTATGCCCGTGCGCAGCGGCGCCAGCGGGTTGCGCAGCTCGTGGCCCAGCACGGCCAGGAACTCGTCCTTGCGCCGCGCGTCCTCGCGCAGCGCCGCGTTGGCCTCGGCCCGCTCCAGCAGGTCGGCCGTCTCGCGGGCCAGCACGTCGAAGAGGCGCAGCTCGTGCTCCGACGGCGCATGGGGCCGGCGCCAGTGCGTGGACATGACGCCCACGTGCCGGCCGTCACGCGTGACCAGCGGCGTGGACTGCATGCCGCGGATGCCGCTGCGCCGGAACTCCTGCAGGTGGGGTGAGCCCGCCAGGGTTTCGCAGGCATCGACGTCGGCCAGGATCTGGCGCGCACCGTCGCGCAGCGTGTCGCCGCAGGTGGTGGGCGATGCGGGGGTGATGCGCTGCCAGTAGCGCGCCGACTCGGCGTGGAAGCCCCGCCAGGCCAGCAGGTCCAGGCTGCCATCGGCAACGATCTTCTGCAGGCTGGCGCAGTCGGCGTTCATCAGAGCCAGCGCGGCGTCCAGGATCTGCTCATACAGGGCGGAGGCGTCGTCCTCCAGCACGATGCCGCTGCTGATGGACTGCAGCAACAGCGTGCCGGCGCGCTCGCGCTCCAGCGATTCATGCAACTGCTGGCGCTGCAGTGCGAGCTGCCGGGCGACGGAGGCCACCTCGCCGAGGTGGGTCAGCAGGCGCAGGTCCTCGGTGTCGAAGCGGCGCTCCTCGACGTGGGCAACCACCCACACCGCGCCCACCGATGCGCCGTCCGCGGCAAACGGCACGAGCAGCATCTCGGCCGGCGGCGGCATGCCGGCCATGTCCTGGCGCAACCAGCGCTCGGGGTGGCGCATCAGCACCGGCCGGTTGCGCGCCAGCGCCACCTGGCACAGGCTGTCCTCGCGCGGTATGGTGGCGTCGCGGTGTGCGGCCCAAAGGCCGGCGGCGCCATGCCAGCGCAGCACTTCGCGGCCGTCTTCCGCTTCGAGGATGCTGACGCCGGCCGACCCGGCGCGGCACAGCCTCAGGGCCGCCTCGGCCAGCACTTGCAGGATGGGCGCCTGAGGGTCCTGCAGGCAGCGCACCAGCTCGACGAGCGCGCGGCCTTCGCTTTGCTGGTCAGGGTGGCGCGACGGCCGCGCCAGCAGCTCGTCGGTGATGATGACCTCGTCCAGCGACAAGCGTTCGCAGCCTTGTGAACCCATGGTGCGCATCTTCGCCTAACCGCCTGCGCTTGCCGATCCCAAGGCTGCTGTGGGCCGGCGCGGTGTAACCAGGGCGGCGTCCTACAGCCTGCCGCGGGCCGTGGGCGCAAGGTCTTGGCTAGCCCACAGCGAAAGACCACCATGCCCCGCGGAGACAAGTCGTCGTACACCGACAAGCAAAAACGCCAGGCCCAACACATCGAGCAGGGCTACGAGCAGCGTGGCGTGCCCGAGCAGGAGGCCGAGCGCCGTGCCTGGGCGACGGTGAACAAGGAGACCGGCGGCGGCAAGAAGTCGGGCTCCGGCCGCGGCCAGCCCGAGAACCATGAGCCCTCGCGCAAGGGCGGACGCCTGGGCGGCCAGGCCTCGGCCAGCCGCACGGCGGCCGAGCGTTCAGCCTCCGCGAAGAAGGCCGCGGCGACCCGCAAGCGCAATGCCGCAGTCCGCAGCCATCACTGAAGCGCCGCCGCGCGGCGGCCAGCCTGACGACGATGACGGCGACGTCTTCGGCCCCGGCCTCATCACCGGCGCCGCCGACGACGACCCCAGCGGCATCGCCACCTACAGCCAGGCGGGCGCGCAGTTCCGCTTCGGCCTCCTCTGGGCGCTGCTGCTGACGACGCCGCTGATGATCGCGGTGCAGCTCATCTCGGCCCGCATCGGCTACATCACGCGCCGGGGCCTGGCCGCCAACATGGCGCACGCCTGCCCGCGCTGGCTGACGGTCGCCGTCGTCACCGGCTTGGTGGTCGCCAACACCATCAACATCGCCGCCGATGTGACGGCCATGGCCGAGGTCAGCCGGCTGATGCTGGGCGGCCCGCAATGGTTGTATGTCATTGCCATCGGCGGCCTGTCGGCCGCCTTGCAGATCTGGCTGTCCTACGAGAAGACCGTGCGGGCGCTGAAGTACCTGACGCTGGTGCTGTTCACCTATGTCGCCGTCGTGCTGATGGTGCACGTGCCCTGGGGGCGGGCGCTGCATGAGGCCGCAACACCGTGGCAGGGCCTGAGCGCGGGCAATGCCAAGGCCTATGCGGCCATGCTCGTCGCGATGCTGGGCACGACGATCTCGCCCTACCTGTTCTTCTGGCAGGCCACGCAGGAGGTCGAGGATGACAAGCGGCGCGGCCGGCATGGCGACCATGACGAGGCCCGCATGCAGCGCCACCTGCACTGCATACGCCGCGACACCTGCATCGGCATGGGTTTGTCCAATGGCATCGCGCTTTGCATCGTGCTGGCGGCCGCCGTCACGCTCAACCTGCAAGGCCACACCGACGTGCACAGCTCGGCCGAGGCCGCCCAGGCGCTGGAGCCCGTCGCCGGCAAGGCCGCGCTCGCGCTGTTCGCGCTGGGCGTCATCGGCACCGGGCTGCTGGCCATCCCCGTGCTGGCCGGCTCGGCGGCCTATGCGGTCAGCGAGGTGTTCGGCTGGCGGGCCGGGCTGTCCCGGCGTTTCCAGGATGCCCGTGGCTTCTACGCCATCATCCTGGCCGCCACGGTGCTGGGCACGGCCTTGAGCCTTTTTCAGGTCGACGCGATGGCGGCCCTGGTGTGGAGCGCCGTGGTCAACGGCGTCATCGCGGTGCCCATCATGGTGGTCCTGATGCTGATCGGCAGCTCGCAGGCCGTGATGGGGCGGTTCGTCGTGCCGCGGCGCACGCGTGTGCTGGGCTGGGTGGCGACCGCCGTCATGGCGGCGGCGGCTGTTGCAATGTTCGCAACGATGGCGTTCTGACAGGTTCTGGCGCCAACCCGGCTACAAATCGACAGGACTCTGTCCGACACGGCCCGCGACAGCCTTCCCTAGGATGAAGGCATGAGCAGTAACGACAACACCATGCCTCTGGCCCTGGTCGTCGACGACAGCCCCGATGCCGCCGAGACCCTGGTCATGCTGATCGAGATGGAAGGCTTCCAGGCCGTGGCGGCCGGCTCCCTGGCCGAGGCGCGCCAGCAACTGGCGCTGCAGACACCCGACCTGGTGCTGCTGGACCACCAGTTGCCGGACGGCAACGGGCTGGAATTGCTGGATGAGCTTGCCGGGTCGAAGTTCGAGGTGGTGATGCTCACCGGCTCGGGCGACCCCGACCTCATGCGCGAGGCGCGCCGCCGCGGCGCTGCCGGTTACCTGCAAAAGCCGGTGGACATGGAAGCCCTGGGCGCAGTACTTGCCCGCATCCGCAACGCCTGACGATTCGCGGCCCCCTGGCACGGGCTGTGCTTGAATCAGGCAACGCCTGACCTCAAAAAGTCGCGCCGGTTCACGCCGGCGTGGCACCCACAACCATGTCGGTCTCGATCCGTTCACGCCTGCTCGTCCTGGCGGCAGCGCTGCTGCTGCCGGCCACCGCCGCCTTGCTGTGGGTCGTCTGGCAGAGCCTGCAGACCGAGCAGCACGCCATGCAGGGCCGCTTGCGCGACAGCGCCCGCGCGCTGGCCCTGGTCACCGATCTGCAGCTCGCCCAGCGCGTCACCGTCGCGCGCATGCTGGCCTTGTCACGCACGCTGGACGGCCCCGGGGAGCCGTCGGCCACCGAGCTGGCCTATTTCGAGGGTCAGGCCCGCCGCGCGATGGAGGGCCTGGGCGGCTGGGTGGAGTTGCGCTCGGCGCGCGGCGAGCTGCTGAACACGCGGCCGGGGGCGTCGGCCCCGGCTCACCTGGCGACACCCATGCGCACGCCGCTGCCGCTGCAGGACCGCGGAAGCGTCGGCAGCCTGGAGCGCGACCCGGTGGACGGCGGCCAGCGCGCCATCGTCACCGAGCCCGTCGTGCGTGAAGGCCAGGTCAAGCTGAACGTGCGCGTCGTCCTTTTGCCGCAGCAATTGCAAGCCATCGTTGATCAGCAGGACCTGCCACAAGGCTGGATCGCCACGGTGCTGGATGACCGCGGTACCGTCGTGGCGCGTCATCCTGGCGGCGCTGCCATGGTGGGCCGATCGTCCACGGCCGACATGCACGAGCGGCTGGCTCGCAGCCGCGATGCGCTGTTCGAATCGACCAGCCTCGACGGCCACCCGGTGGTCGGCTACTTCAGCACCTCACCGCTGGGCTGGCGCTACCTGATGGCCGTGCCACGCGAGACGCTTTATGCCGGCACCCGCGAGGCGGTGCTGCCGCTGGTCGTCGGTGCGGTGCTGCTGCTGGCCCTGGGGCTGGGCGGTGCCATCGTCGTCGCGCGGCGCATCGCCCGACCCGTGCAGGCGCTGGAGCAGGCCGCCACCGAGCTGCAGGCCGGCCGCAACGTCATGCCGGTTCACACCGGCATCAGCGAGTGCGACGCCGTCTTCGCCGCCCTGGGCGAAGCCAGCGAGACGCTGGCCCGCTCGCATGCCGAGATGCAGTTGCGCGTGGACGAGGCGGTAGAGCGCACACGCGAGACCGAGCAGCGCGCCTCGCAGGGCCAGCGCGACGAAGCGCTCGGGCGCCTGACCGGTGGCATCGCCCACGACTTCAACAACCTGCTGGGCGTCATCAGCAACAGCGCCCACCTCGTCGAGCGCCAGGCCGGCAACGCGGCGGCCCAGCAGGGACCCCTGCAGGCCATCCTGCGCTCGGTGCACGTGGGCAGCCGGCTGACGCAGCACATGCTGCGCTTTGCCGGCCGCCAGGCGGTGCGGCCCCAGGCCTTGCGCCTGAGCAGCGCGCTGCCGGAATGCCAGGAGCTGCTGCGCTCCGTGCTGGGCCGGCGCATCTCGCTGGAGATCATCGTGGAGCCCGGCACGCAACGCCTCTGGGCCGATGCCTCCGAGCTGGAGCTGGCCCTCATCAACATCGCCTCCAACGCGCGCCGCGCCATGCCCACGGGCGGCCAGGCCTGGCTGCGCGCCCGCAACGCCACGCCCGACGAGGTCGGCGACCTGCCGGCGCGCGAAGGCGGCTACCTGATGGTGAGCTTTGCCGACAGCGGCAGCGGTGTCAGCGAAGAGGTGGCACGCCGCATGTTCGAACCCTTCTTCTCGACCGAGCCGCTGGGCACCGGCAGCTCGGGCCTGGGCCTGAGCCAGGTGATGGGCTTTTGCCGTCAGGCCGGGGGCACCGCCCGCGTGGCCAGCACCGAGGGCCTGGGCACCACCATCATGCTGCTGCTGCCCGCCATGCAGGCCCAGGACGAAGGCACCGCCGTCCCTGCCGACACGCAGCCCGGGCAGGAGTTGCTGGGCAAGCAGGTGCTGGTCGTGGACGACAACGAGGAACTGGGGCGCGTCACGGCGGCCCTGCTCACGTCCTTCGGCTGCAAGGTCACGCGAGCGGCTAGCGCCGGCGCGGCGCTGAGCCTGTACGAGCTGGGCGGCCCCTTCGACGTGGTGCTGTCCGACATCGTCATGCCCGGCGAGATGGATGGCATCGCGCTGGCCCGCGCGCTGCGCGAGCGTCACCCCGAGCTGCCCATCGTCCTCGTGACGGGCTACAACACCACCCAGGAATCGCCCACCGAGTTCCCGCTGCTGCAAAAGCCCTGCACACCCCAGTTGCTGCTGGAGACGCTGCAAAGAGCGATCAATGCAGTGGCGGCAGGAACCGTCTGAGCGTGTCCAAGGCCAAAGGCTTGCACAGCACGTGGTCGATGCCGGCCTCCAGGGCGAGGTTGTGGTCCTTCTCGTCGCCGCGGCCGGTCACGGCGATCAGCACGAGGTCGGAGCCGTGCAGCGCGCGCAGCCGCTTGGTGAGTTCGCAGCCGTCCAGGTCGGGCAGGCCCAGGTCCAGCAGCGCGCAGATGGGCTGGTACTCGTCCACCACCGCCATCGCGGCCGTGGCGGTGGTGGCGATGCGCACGCTGTAGCCGTCCATCGTCAGCAACTCGCTGAGCGTTTCGCAGGTGTCCAGGTCGTCGTCGACCAGCACCACCCGAACCTCTTCACCGCGCATGGGCGCTCTCCCAACTTTGCCGAATCAGCAATATTTGCCGCAAGTCCATCCATGGGTCACGCCGAACGGAGGACCTTCGTGACATCAGCAAGCCGCGTGCCTTCCCACGTCGCCGAGGGGCGGCTGCCGATGCCGGCAGTGGGTCCCGTCCGACCCTGCGTGCTGCAGCCGGCCCCTAAGGTCCCTGTACCGCGTCGGCCAAGCCGACGGTACTCAAGGAGACCCACATGTCCTTTGCCCTTTACGTTCTTGGCCTGGCCGTGCTGCTCGCCGGCGTCGCCTGGGGTCTGATCACGCTGGGCCTGGCGGCCACCTACGTCGCCATCGTCTGCCTGGTGATTGCCGGCCTGGGCATCATGGGTGCGGTGGCCCGCACCCGCATGAAGGACACCAACTGACGTGTCCCAGCCCGCGGCGCTGCGCTGGGTGACGGATGCCGAGCCCGGCATCCGCCGCCTGGGCACGCCGCAGCGCTTTCGCTACCGCGACGCCGCCGGCCGTGCCGTCAGGGACGACGCAACGCTGGCGCGCATACGCGCGCTGGCCATCCCGCCCGCCTATGGCGAGGTGTGGATCTGTGCCACGGCCGACGGCCACATCCAGGCCACGGCCCGCGACGCGCGTGGCCGCAAGCAGTACCGCTATCACGAGCATTGGCAGCAGCAGCGCAGCGAGCTGAAGTACGGCCAGTTGCGCGCCTTTGGCGAGGCGTTGCCGCGCATACGCGCGCGGCTCACGCGCCGCTTGGCTGAAGGCGAAGCCACGCGTGAAGCCGTGCTCGCCGCCGTGGTGAGGCTGCTGGACCGCACCCAGGCGCGCATCGGTAACCGCGAATACGCGCGCGACAACGGCTCCTATGGGCTGACGACGCTGCGCACCCGCCATCTCGCCTCGTTGAGTCGCGGTGGGCTGCGCCTGGCCTTCGACGGCAAGAGCGGCGTGCGCCATGAACTCACGCTCAGCGACCGCCGCGTCGCCCGCGTCGTGCGCCGCTGCGCCGAACTGCCGGGCCAGCCGCTGTTCCAGTACATGGATGCGGACGGCGCCGTGCGCGGCATCACGTCCACCGACGTGAACGCCTGGCTGTCCGAGGCGGCCGGATTCGACGCGACGGCCAAGCTGTTTCGCACCTGGCATGGCAGCGTGGCGGCGCTGGAGCTGTTGCTGGGCTCACTGGCTGCTGAACGGCAGCCGCTGACGGCCATCATCAAGCAGGTGGCCACGCGCCTGGGCAATACGCCGGCCGTCTGCCGCAAGGCCTACATCCACCCCGCCGTGCTGGCCCTGGCCGACGATCTCGCCCCTCCCGAGGGGCGCGAGCGCGTCGAGCGTGCCGCCTGGTACAGGCGGCCACGTCGCGTGGCCGGATTGAGCCTGGCGGAGCGACGTTTCCTGGCCTTGCTGGGTCGTGGCAAGACCTGACCCCGTGGAGCGACCGATAGTGTTCAGGGCAATCGGCGTGCCCGCGAGAAATAGCTTGATCCATGCCGTCGCGGGCACCGGTTTCCTGCCCTTGCAGCAGTACTATCCAGCCGCGCTTCGCCACTGCTTCATCGCGTTGGTGGATTCCTATCTACGCCGAACGTGAGACATCTATGAAGCAGAACAGCACCGCCATCGAGGACTTGCTGAGCCAGCAACGCGACCAGGTGCTTGCCGAATGGCGGGCTGAGCTTTCGAGACGCGGCGGTGGCGCGACGCGCGAGATCGAGGACCTGCTGGACGCGCTGCTTGCAGGCCTGCGTGCCGACGGCAGCATCGAGGACTTTGCCGAAGCCGCCTGGGACCCGCTGCGCCTGGCGCTGACCGAGCTGTCGCACGCGCGCGCCGCCCAAGGCTCCACGGCGGCCGACACGAGCCGCCTCGTGATGGCGCTGAAGAAGCCGCTGTTCGCCGGCCTGCAACGCCACTTCGCCGCCGACCCGGCCCAGATGGTGGCCGCGACCTGGGAAATCTCCACCCTTGTCGACGGCATGGCCGAGTTCACCCTCACGACCTACCAGCGCAGCCGCGAGGAGGTCATCAACCGCCAGCAGCAGGAGCTGCTGGAGCTGTCCACGCCGGTCGTCAAGCTGTGGGACGGCGTGCTCGCCGCGCCCATGATCGGCACGCTGGACAGCAACCGCACCCAGCTCGTCATGGAAGCGCTGTTGCAGCGCATCGTCGACACCGGCTCCACCATCGCCATCATCGACATCACGGGCGTGCCGACCGTGGACACGCTGGTCGCCCAGCACCTGCTGAAGACGGTCACCGCCATCCGGCTGATGGGCGCGGAATGCATCATCAGCGGCGTGCGCCCGCAGATCGCGCAGACCATCGTGCACCTGGGCATAGACCTGCAAGGCATCACCACCAAGGCGACGCTGGCCGACGCACTGCAGCTCGCGATGAAGCGTGCCGGCTTCGTCGTCACCCGCCGCGCCCAGCCGGCCGTGGCTGCGGCCTGACATGCAGCGCATCCCCATCCTCCAGATGGGTCGCACGCTGCTCGTGACGATCCAGGTCGACCTGCAGGACCAGACCGCTCTCGCGCTGCAGGACGACCTGGCCAGCAAGATCGAGAAGTCGGGTGCCCGGTCCGTGCTCATCGACATCTCGGCGCTCGAGATCGTCGACTCCTTCATCGGCCGCATGCTGGCGAGCATTTCCGGCATCGCCGGCGTGCTCGGCGCGGCCTCCGTGGTCGTCGGCATGCAGCCCGCAGTGGCCATCACGCTCGTGGAGCTGGGCCTGTCCCTCGAAGGCGTGCGCACCGCGCTCAACGTCGAGCACGGCATGGCGCTTCTGCGCCAGGCCAGCGAGGACGAGGTGCTCGAAGATGAACACAGCGGCCAGTGAAGGCTCATTGCCGATCGCGAGCGAGCAGGACATCGTCGTCAGCCGGCAGTGGGTGCGCAAGCTCACGCAGGACCTGAAGTTCTCGCTGGTCGACCAGACCAAGATGATCACGGCCGCCAGCGAGCTGTCGCGCAACACGCTGGTCTACGGCGGCGGCGGCGAGATGCGCTGGGCGCTCGTGCAGGAGGGGCTGCGCCAGGGCGTGCGCCTGTCCTTCGTCGACGAAGGCCCCGGCATTCCCGACCTCGACCTGGCGCTCAAGGATGGCTGGACGTCCGGCAGCGGCCTGGGCATGGGCCTGTCCGGCAGCAAGCGGCTGGTCAATGACTTCGAACTCGAATCCGCCCCCGGCAAGGGCACGCGCGTGACCATCACGCGCTGGAAGTAGCGCGGTGCAGGCCCATCAGCGGCTGCGCATCGACGACCCCAGCCAGGTGGGCGATGCACGCCGGCGCGCGCAACTGCTCTCCAACGAACTGGGTCTGGGCGAGGTGGTCGCCGGCCGCGTGGCACTGGGCGTCAATGAACTTGGCAACAACCTGCTGCGCCACGCGGGCGGCGGCGAGCTGCTGCTGGGCCCGGCGCGCGGCGGCGTGGACCTGCTGTCGCTGGACCGCGGCCCGGGCATGGACCTGGCCCGCTGTCTGCGCGACGGCTATTCCACCGGCGGCACGGCCGGCACGGGCCTGGGCGCCGTGAAGCGGCTGGCCAGCGAGTTCTCGGGTTTCTCGCTGCCGGGCCGCGGCAGCGTCATTGCCACGCACTTTCGCGAGGGCGAGCCGCCCGAGGCGCCAACCAAGACCTTTCGCATCGCCGGCCTTGCCGTCGCGGCGCCGGGCGAGTATGTCTGCGGCGACGCCTGGGGCCAGCGCCGGCTGCCCGGCGGGCAACTGGCCTTGCTCCTGGCCGACGGCCTGGGCCACGGTCCGGATGCGGCCAAGGCGTCGGACACCGCGGTGGCCGGGCTGCAGCATGCGTCCGCCGGCCTGCTCGCGTCACCGAGCGCGGCGCTGCGCCAGGTGCACGAGGCGCTGCGCAGCACGCGCGGCGCGGCCGCCAGCCTCGTGCTGGTCGACGCGGTCGCGGGGCGGCTGCTCTACAGCGGTGCCGGCAACGTCGTCGGCCGGCTCGTTTCGGGCGTGAGCGACCGAACGCTGCTGTCGCAGCACGGCACGCTGGGGCTGCAGGTTCGCACGCTGCAGGACATCGCCTACGATTGGCCCGCGCATGCGATGCTGGTGCTCCATTCGGACGGCATCGCGACGCGCTGGAACCTCAGCGATGTGCCGGGCCTGCTGCAATGCGAGCCGGCCGTCGTTGCGGCCTGGATCCTTCGTGACCACTGCCGCGGCCGGGACGACGCGACGGTCGTCGTCGTGCAACTCGGGTAACGACTCGCGCCATGCTGGACAAGCCTGACACCGCCGCCGAGCTCGACGCAGCACGCACGCAGATCGCGGCGCTGCAATCCGAGCTGGACGAGACCAACCGCGGCGTGCTGGCCCTGTATGCCGAGCTGGACACCCAGGCCCAGCAACTGCGCCACGCCACCGAGCTGAAGAGCCGCTTCCTGGCCTACATGAGCCACGAGTTCCGCACACCCATCGCCTCCATCCGCAGCCTCTCGCGGCTGCTGCTGGACCGCGTGGACGGGCCGCTGACGCTGGAGCAGGAGAAGCAGATCAACTTCATCCGCACCACGTCGGAGGAGTTCGCGGAGATGGTCAACGACCTGCTGGACCTGGCCAAGGTCGAGGCCGGGCGCATCGACGTCTCGCCGGCCTGGTTCGAGCTCGTGGACTTGTTCGCCGCGCTGCGCGGCATGTTCAGGCCCGTGCTGGACAACCCCGAGGTGCAACTCGTCTTCGAAGAGCCGCGCGGCCCGCTGCAGCTGTTCACCGACAACGCCAAGCTGTCGCAGATCCTGCGCAACTTCATCTCCAACGCGCTGAAGTTCACCCCGAAGGGCGTGGTGAGCGTGTCGGCCGTGCCTGAGGGTGACCATGCCATCACCTTCGCCGTCGCCGACACCGGCATCGGCATCGCGCCGGAGTTCCATGCAGCCATCTTCCAGGACTTCTCCCAGCTCGACTCGCCCATACAGAAGCGGCTGCGCGGCACGGGCCTGGGGTTGTCGCTGTCCAAGCGCCTGGCCGAGCTGCTGGGCGGCAGCGTCGCGCTGACGAGCGTTGCGGGCGCCGGCTCGACCTTCTCTGTGACCATTCCGCTGCGCCTGCCGCAGTCGGAGTCCCCGCCGGCATCATGAGCACGTCGATTGCAGGCTCGCGGCCCGTCGACCGTTCGCGCCACCTGCTGCTGGTCGTCAACGACGACCCGGTGGGCCGCTACACCACGGTGCGCCAGCTCAAGGCGGCCGGCTTCCAGGTCGAGGAGGCCAGCACCGGCGCCGAGGCCTTGCGCCTGGCCGACGAGCGCATCTCGGCCGTCATCCTGGACATCCACCTGCCCGACATCGATGGCTTCGAGGTCTGCCGGCGGCTGCGCGCCAACCCGGCCACCTTCCGTGTGCCGGTGCTGCACCTGACGGCCGCCTACGTGACCGACGAGGACAAGGTGCGCGGCCTGGACTCCGGCGCCGACGCCTACCTGACCCACCCGGTCGAGCCGGCCGTGCTGGTGTCCAACATCCAGGCGCTGGTGCGCACCCGCGCGGCCGAGGAGGGCATGCGCCGCAGCGAGGCCAAGTTCCGCGCCGTCTACGAGCATTCGCCGGTGGGCATAGGCCTGCTGGACGCCGAGAGCGGTGTGCTGCTGGGGGCCAATCCGGCGCTGCTGGCGCTGTTGGGGCGCCCGCTGCGCGAAGTCGTCGGCCGGCCGCTGCTCGCCTTTGTCGCGCCGGGCAACCTGCTCGACGCCCAGGGCTTCCTGCACACGCTGCAAGGTGAGCCGGCCAGCGCCGAATTCGGGCTGGTGGGGCCGCGCGGCGGCGTGGTGCCTATCGAATGGAGCTCGGCTCCGCATGTGGAGCCGGGCGTGTGCATGGTCATGGGCATAGACATCTCGCCGCGCCTGCAGCTGGTGCGCCAGCGCCAGGAGATGATCGACCGCGAGCGCAGCGCACGCGGCGCCGCCGAGAGCCTGGCCCGCACCAAGGACGACCTCATTGCCGTGCTGTCCCACGAACTGCGCACGCCGCTGCATGCCGTGTTGGGCTGGACCCATGTGCTGCAAAAGCGCGACTCGCCCGAGCTGCTGCAGCGGGGCCTGGCGGCCATCGAGCGCAACGTGACGCTGCAGGCCCGCATGATCTCGGACATGCTGGACATGTCGCGCATGAACGTCGGCAAGCTGGCCATCACGCCGGAGCTCGTGGAGGCAGGCGCCGTGGTGGCCGATGCCATCGCCGCCGTGCAGCCGTCGCTGGAGACCAGCGGCCACGTGCTGAGCCAGGAGCTGCGCGACGGCGACTGCCTGCTGCACGCCGATCGCGGGAGGCTGCAGCAAGTCATCTGGAACCTCATCGGCAACGCCATCAAGTTCTCGCCCAAGGGCAGCCGCATCCTCGTGACCATGGCGCGGCACGATGACGGCCTGCGCATCCAGGTCGTCGACGAGGGCCAGGGCATCGCGCCCGACTTCCTGCCGCAGATCTTCGAGCGCTTCACGCAGAACGACCAGGCCAGCAACCGCCGCCATGGTGGCCTGGGCCTGGGCCTGTCCATCGTCAAGCACCTCGTCGAGCTGCATGGCGGGCGCGTGGGCGTGACAAGCGCCGGGCGGGGGCGCGGCAGTTGCTTCGAGATCTGGCTGCCTGAGGCCCAGCCCGGCGAAGGGAATGCAGCCATCGCCGCCGAGTCTGAGCTCGGCGAGCTGGACACTACCTCCGAGCGGCCCGGGCCGTTGCAAGGCCTGAGCGTGCTGGTCGTCGACGATGACGCCGAAGCCAGCGCCATGCTCAAGCTCATCCTGGGGGCCCGCGGCGCCATCGTCACCGCCGTGGACTCGGCCGACGCCGCGCTGCGGGCGCTGGCCACGTCGCCGCTCGACCGGCCCTTCGACCTGCTCGTCAGCGACGTCGGCATGCCCGGCCGCGATGGCTATGAACTCATACGCACCATCCGCGAGTGGGAGCGGCCCGGCATGCACCTGCCGGCCATCGCGCTGACTGCCTTCTCGCGCGAAGCAGACCAGAGCCAGGCGCGGGACGCCGGCTTCGACGCCCACGTGGGCAAGCCGCTGCGCCCGCAGGAGCTGCTGCGGCTGATGGTGGGGCTTATTGGATGAGGCCGTTCTTCAGCGCGTAGTAGGTCAGGTCGCTGTTGGTCTGCAGCTTGATCTTCTCCAGCACGCGGGAGCGGTAGGTGCTGACCGTCTTCACGCTGAGGAACATGGACTTGGCCATGTCGCCCACCGTCTCGCCCTTGGCCAGGCGCAGGAAGACCTGCAGTTCGCGCTCGGACAGTGTCTCGTGCGGCGGCCGGTCGCTGCCGTCGCCGGCCACGCCGTCGGCTAGCAACTCCGCCACGGCCGGGCTGATGTAGCGCCGCCCGCGCGACACGGTGCGTATGGCGTTGGCGATCTCCTCGGGGTCGCATTCCTTGTTCAGGTAGCCGCTGGCGCCCTGGCGCAGCAGGGCGGTCGCGTAGTGCGCTTCGGGGAAGCCGCTGAGGATGAGCACCGCCAGGTCGGGGAAGCGCGTCTTGATGGCTGCGAGCGCATCCACGCCGCTCTGGTCGGGCATGGAGATGTCCATCAGCAGCACATCCACCTCGCCGCCGCGCGCCAGCTCGAGCGCCTCGCGCCCATTGCCGGCCTCGCCGGTGACGCGGAAGTCGACGTTCTCCGTCAGGAACTGGCGCAAGCCAGAACGCACGATGGCGTGGTCGTCAACGATGCCGATTCGAATCATGGTCTTCTCCGTCAAACGTGTAAGTAGCCGTGAACAAAGACTAAGGCGCGTGTCCAGCGCGTTCGATCAGCCTTGTCCTACAAGGGGGGTCATCCGACACGCCGAGATGCAGGCCCGCAGCCGGCATCGGCCCTGTCCGACAGCCCGCCCGCGCATGGGCCGATGCCAGGGCAGCGCACAAGCGGCCACAGTAGGCATAACGGTGCGACGCAGTGAGGCCCACGATGAACAGCGAATCTCCCCTTCAGGAACTGATCACCGCCGTCGTCGCGCTCGCCGCCGCACTTGCCGCCTGCAGCCAACCCAGTGAGCCGGTTGTCGCCGACACCATGCCCGCCGCCAGCGCCATTGCGGGCCCCATGTCGGACGCGGCAATAGTCACGCGCATCCACGAGATGCTGCAAGCCGATGAGCAGCTCAAGGCCACGCGCGTCAGCGTCGCCTCGCAGGGTGGGCGCGTCACGCTGAGCGGCTCGTCGCCCGACCCCGAATCCCAGGCGCGCGTCGCGCGCATGGCCGCCATGGTCCCGGGCGTGCGCTCGGTCTACAACCGCGTCGTCGTGACCGAGCACGGCTGAAACACACTGGAACGACATGTCAGTCCGTGCCTTCATCGTCGAAGACAGCCCCGTCATCCTGGAGAACCTCGTCAGCACCTTGCAGGAGCTGGCCGATGTGGAGGTCATCGGGAGCGCCGGCGACGAAGCCGCGGCCATCGCCTGGATACATGCCCACCGCGACGACGAGGCCGACCTCGTCATCGTCGACGTCTTCCTGCGCTCGGGCACGGGCCTGGGTGTGCTGCATGCCGCCCAGAGCATGGGCACGGAGTCGCGCTGCGTGGTGCTGACCAACTACGCCACCGACGACATGCGCCGCCGCTGTGCCAGCCTGGGTGCCGAGCACGTGTTCGACAAGAGCCGCCAGCTCGAAGAGCTCATCAACTACTGCGCCGATCTTTCAGACCCCGGTCAGGAACGCCATTTGCCGCTCGACGACTGACGCGTTCAGCAGGAGGCCGTCGCATGCGCTATTCCGGTAAGACCTACGCCAACGGCTGGTATGCCCACCTCGTGTCGGACGCCGACAGCGGCTTGGATGCGCTGGCCGCGGAACTGCCTGCCGACGAGCCGCCGATGGAACCCAAACAACGCGCCGAGCGCCGCGAATGGCTGGCGCAGCGCGAAGCACCATTGCCCGAACTGGTCGTGCAGGAGTAGGGATGGACCGCGCCGATCCGCTGCGCCACGTCCGCCCGCTCGGGCGCACGCTGCAACCAGCGCCGCAGCGCCATCGCGAGCAGATTGCCTGGTGTGTGGCCGTCCTGGCCGCGGCGCTGGTTGGGGCCTGGGGCTCGGCCGACGCGCCCGCCGTCTATGCGAGCCTCAGGCGCCCGCCCTGGGCGCCGTCGGCGGCAATTTTCGGGCCGGTCTGGATGCTGCTGTACCTGACGCTGGCTGCGGCTGCTGCCTGGGCGTCCCAGGCGCCCCGGACGCCGCAGCGCCGTCAAGCGCTGATGACGCTGGGCGCTGCCCTCGTGCCGCTGGCACTGTGGTCCTGGACCTTCTTCGCCTGGCGCTCTAGCGTGCTGTCAGTCATCTGTATATCGCTGCTGGGCGGGCTGGTGATGTCCGGCATCGTGCAGCTCTTGCAGGTGCACCGCGGTGCGGCGCTGCTGTTGTTGCCGCTGCTGGGCTGGCTGGCCTTCGCGGCGGCGCTCAACGTCGAGATCGTTCGGCTGAATCCGCTGTTGTGACCCCTCGCCCAGTTTGGCGCCGCTGAACGCGGGTCAATCTGGTCGGTCCCCCTAGGGGACGAAGCTGACCGCGGCATCGAGCCGCGGTCAGCCTCAGGCGGGCCGGCTTGGGGGCGGCCCTGCGCTCGGCCCGTAATGCCCTGCTTTCAGGACACCGTCACTGCATGTAGCGCGCCTTGGCGCTGGCCTGGCAGCTGTCCTTGGCGTCGCCCGCCAGTGCGTCGCAGCGCTCGTTGGCGGCCTTGTAGTCGGCCTTGAGCTTGGTGTTGGCCGCGTCGGTCTGGGCCTCGGCGATCTCCTTGTTGGCCTTCACGTCGGCCTTGGCCTTGGTGTGCGCGGCCTTGGCGTCGGCCACGCAGACGTCCTTGGCGTTGCCACCCTTGTCGTCGCACATCTCCTTGGCGACGGCGTAAGCGGCGTCAGCGCGGGCTTCCAGGTAGTGGGTGTGATCCTTGGCCTTGCCGGAGTATTGCCACTCCAGGTGGGCCAGGGCGACCTTCTCGCTGCCCTTGACGCGCTCGACGCAGACGTCCTTGGTGTTGCCGGCCAGCGAGTTGCAGCCTTCGCGTTCGGTCTTGTACGTCGCCTTCACCTCGTCCTTGGCCGAGTTGTAGACGGGCTTGGTGAGGTTGGCCGAGGCGGCGGAGGCCAGGCCGGCCAGCGCGAGGGCACACAAGAGGCGGGGAGCGGTGATGCGGGTCGTCATGGGGGTCTCCTTGGGTTGGCGGCACCGGTTGGCGCCACTGCCATGGAGCTTAGGAAGGCAGGCCGTTTGCCCGCGTCGGTGCCTGGGTGTCTGTTACGTCGGACAACACCTCGCGCGCATTCATAACCAGCGCTCGACAAGGCGGGCAAAGCCTTCCATGAAGCGCTGGCCCATGCCCCGCTTGGCCCATTTTTCCGGCTCGATCGCATGGGAGGCTTCCAGGTCACGCGCGAACAAGGCCTGCATCTCCTGGCCGAAATCGTCGCCCAGCACGATGACGTCGATCTCGTTGTTGCCGTTGATGCTGCGCCAGTCGAGGTTGCTGGAGCCCACGCTGGAATAGACGCCGTCGACGACGGCCGTCTTGGCATGCATGACGGCATGCGACATCTCGTGGATCTGCACGCCAGCCTGCAGCAGCTGCGCATAACGCGAGCGCGCCGCGTGCTGCACCAGGGCCGCGTCGCTGCGCCCCGGCAGCACCAGCGCCACGGCCACGCCGCGCCGGGCCGCGTTGCTCAAGGCGTCGATGAGCTCCGGCCCCGGCGCGAAGTAGGCCATCGTGATCTGCACGCTCTGCTTGGCGGCGTCTATGGCGCGCAAAAGCGCCGTGTAGCTCGGGTTGGTGCCGTTCGCCGGGTCGCCGGCCACCAGCTTCACGACGCGCTGGCCCGGCGTGGCTGTGCGTGGCGTGGGGCCGGGGGGCAGGGTGCCCTTGCAGCCCTGCAGCATCCACGACTCGCGAAACACGGTGGCCAGCGCCGTGACGACCGGGCCGCGCAACTCCACCTGCGTGTCGCGCCAGCCATGCTTGGCGACGTCTTCGGCGGTGCGGCGCTTGCGCGCGCTGCCGAAGGAGCCTTCGGCGTACACGTTGCTGAGGTTGATGCCGCCCGTGAAGGCGACGTCGCTGTCGGCCGCCAGCATCTTGCGGTGGTTGCGCTGCACCAGGCCCCAGTGGCCCGGGCGCTCCAGCGGGTTGACGGGGTTGAAGGCGCAGACGGCAACGCCGCCATCGCGCAGCCGCTCGAAGAAGCTGTTGTCGGTACCCATGGAGCCCAGGCTGTCGTACATGAAGGCCACGCTGACGCCCTCGGCCGCCTTCTTGAGCAGCAGCTCGCCGATCTCGGCCGCGACGCCGTCGCCTTCCACGATGTAGAACTCCACCAGCAGGCGGTGGCGCGCTGCCAGGATTGCCGCCTTCATCGCGGCGAAGGTCGCCGGCCCGTCCACCAGCAGCCGCGCGGTGTTGCCGCGCAGCAATTGCGCATCGCCGCCGGCGGCCAGCACGTCCAGGTGGTGCTGGAACAGAAGCGCGTTGCCCTCTTCGCGCACGCGGGCCAGGTCGCGCGCCTTGACGCTTTCCGGCGCCACGCCGTCGCGGCCCTCCATGGTCACGGCCGTGCTGGCGGGCGGGGGTGGCGCGGGCGGGCGTGGGGCTATCGGCGAGATGCCGCCACAGGCGACGGCGCCCACGAGGACGAGGCCGGCCGCGAGGCACCCTGCCATGCCGGCCATGGACCGGCGGCGTGCTTGTCTCATGACACCTCTTCGTGGGCTGCGATGCCCTCTCAAGGCAAGCGGCGTGCCTGTCGCCGGGTAGTGACATACGAGCAGATACACAGCCGCCGAGGGTGTTTCGCGCGACACTACGATGCGATAAAAATGTGCGGCAGCCTTGCCGCAAGACATACTCAAAGTCAAGGAACGCTAGCCCATGCCCCATGCCTTGGTGGTGGATGACGACCACGATTCGGCCGCGTCGATGCGCGAGCTGATCGCTGGCGAGAAGTTCACGGTGGCCGTGGCCCATAACCTGCGGGATGCGCGGCGGCAGATCTCGCTGCAGCAGCCCGACATCCTGCTGCTGGACCTGCGCCTGCCTGACGGCAACGGCATGGACCTGCTGGCCGACCCCGCCCTCGTTGCCAACTCCGAGGTGGTGCTGTGCACCGGCCACGCCAACCTGGAGACGTCCATCCAGGCGCTGCGCCTGGGTGCGGCCGACTACCTCATCAAGCCCATCAACCTCACGCACCTGCAGGGCGTGCTGTCGCGCATCATGAAGCCGGCCGTGCTGCAGGCCGAGGTCGAGGACCTGACCGCCAACGTGCAACAGGCCGGCCATTTCGGCCACCTGTGGGGCCGCAGCGCGCCCATGCAACGCATCTATGCGCAGATCTCGCGCGTGGCCGGCACCAGCGTGTCGGTGTTCATCACCGGTGAGTCCGGCACCGGCAAGGAACTGGTCGCCCAGACCGTGCACGACCTGAGCCGGCGCCGCAAGCGCCCCTTCCTGGCGGTGAACTGCGGCGCCATCAGCCCCAACCTCATCGAGAGCGAGATCTTCGGCCACGAGAAGGGCAGCTTCACCGGCGCCGAGCGCCAGCACCAGGGCTTCTTCGAGCGCGCCAGCGGCGGCACGCTGTTCCTGGACGAGATCACCGAGATGCCGCTGGAGCTGCAGGTCAAGCTGCTGCGCGTGCTGGAGACCGGGCGCTTCATGCGCGTGGGCAGCACCACCAGCCAGGAAACCGACGTGCGCATCGTCGCCGCCAGCAACCGCTCCCCGCACCAGGCCGTCGCCCAGGGCCGGCTGCGCGAAGACCTGCTGTACCGCCTCAACATCTTCCCCATCGAGATGCCGCCGCTGCGCGCTCGCGCGTCCGACATCCCGCTGCTGGCCGAGCACTTCCTCGCCGCCATCAGCGAGCAGGAGGGGCCCGTGCGCCGCTTCACGCCGGCCGCCGTCGCCGCGCTCGTGGACTACCCCTGGCCCGGCAATGTGCGCGAGCTGCGCAACGCCGTTCAGCGCGCCTATGTCATGGAGCCGGGCGAACTCATCGACGAGGCCTGGCTGCCCAAGGTCGGCGAGCCTTCGGTGTGGGGGCCTGTGGGTGGGGCTGCGGCGGCGCCTGCCTATGTGGCACCCACTCCGCAGGAGGCGCCCGCGCCGGCCCGCGAGGCCATGCATGCGGCCGATCCCGCAGTGCCCAGCATCACGCTGCCCATTGGCGTGAGCCTGGCCGAGGCCGAGAAGGCCTTGATGCTGGCGACGCTGCGCCACTTCAACCACCACAAGGAGCGCACGGCCGCGGCGCTGGGCATCAGCCTGAAGACGCTCTACAACCGGCTGAAGGAATACGCCGCCGGGGCTCAACCGGCCGAGCCGCAACGCGAAGCACAACGCGAAGAGTAGGCACGCCGATTGCCGGGCCGGTCCATCATGAGTTTCATGAAGGATCGGTCATGCCCCAAGCCCACCTGAGCGGCGCTGTCGCCGAAAGCCCCCGGCGCAGCCGCGGCGGCACACCGGCGTCGCGCCACTCGCTGGACAAGCTGCTGTCGGAGCTGCAATACGCACTGGACGAGCATTTCTTCGACTACCGCCACAGCGGCCGCCCCATCGCGCTGGGGCGCCTGAAGCTGGGCGTGGAGCTGCTGTGCAAGCTGGAGGACCAGCTCCTGCTGCCGGCCCTGCGGGCCTCGCGCGACGCCGACTGGCCCGAGATCGACAAGGCGCTGGAGGAGGTCGAGATGCTGCGCGACCTCACCACCCTGCTGGACCGCACGCTCGCCGAGCAGCAGTACACGCTGGTGCCGGCCATCGAGGGCGTTGCCCAGCTTCACTTTGCGTCCATGGGCGAATTGCTCGCCGACGCGGACACCGAGGCCGTCCCCTGGGGCCGGCTGGAGGGCGACATGCGCGAGCAGCTGGCCGCTTGGCATGCCGAGGTGAGCGAGTCCGGCGAGCTGGAGGACGACGAGGACGAAGACCCCGTCGGCGAGCCGCCGCGTTGACTGCGGGCGACGCCGGCTATTTCAGGTTGCCGTTGATCAGGCGGGCCAGCCTGGCCCCCGCGAGCGCGACCTGCTTTTCGGCGATGGAGCCGGCGTTGTTGCGGTAGGTTGGGTCCAGCTTGAACTGTTCCGCGCTGGTGCCCACGGGGCTGGCGTAGGCGAACTTGCGCGCCAGCGCGGCGCTCTCGGCGATCCAGGTGTGTTCGTTGGCGACGGCCGCCTGTGCGGCGTTGACCTTGACCGTGGCCAGGCGCTGCTGCACTTTCAGCGCCTTGGGCACCGGGTCTTCGTGCGACCGGGTGGCGCCCAGGGCGTCGTCCCAGAACGCATGCAGCTTGACGCAGGCGGTGGTGCAGACGATGACGTCGTTGCCGCCGGTGTCGCCCTTGGGGAGGGCCTTGCTGAAGCGCTCCGCGGCGTGCAGCGGCTGGTGCACGTCGCCGACGAGATGGTTGAGCCAGGTCAGTGAATACGACTTCGCGTCGTCCGATGCGTCGGAGGCCAGCAGCTTGCGCATCCTGGCGATCTGCGTCTGGGCGTCGGGCGTTTTCGCCTTGGGCAAGGGCGTGCTGTCGATGGTGAAAGCCACGTCCTTGTAGTGCCAGAACTTGTGCCGCGCCTTGTCGCCGTAGCCCACGACGTCCGCCGCCTTGGGGGACAGCTGGTTGTCGGTGAAGTAGCCGTCCTTCTGCTTGATGTCGTCCGGCCAGGAGGCGGAGCGCATGAACGCCACCTTGTCCGGATCGTTGGACCCGGCGCTGGCCAGCCAGCCTGCGTGGTCGGGATTCAGCTGCAGCAGGGCCTTGACCCGGGCGCGGGCCTCGGGCGTCAACTGGTCGTAGGCGATGGCTGCGACGGCCATGTGGCCCACGTCGTTGAACGCCAGTGCTGGCAGTGGGCACAGCAGCGCAGCAAGAAGCAGCGGGAATCTTGGCACGGCAGGCCCCTCATGGTGGATCTGCGTGCGAGCCTAGTGAATGCCGGTCTGCCCTGCATCCCGACTTGTGATGAGGTCAGGCGCCCTGTGCTGCGAAGGCTGCCACCAGCGGCTTGGCCCCGATGACCTGGGCCACTTCGCCCCATTCGGCGCACTGCGCGTCCGGGCGGCGCAGCGGCGTGCGCGGTTCCACTGCATCGTCGCTGCGGGTCAACAGCACCGAGCGGCAGCCGGCGCGGTGGCCGGCCTCCACGTCGTCGAGCTGGTTGCCCACCATCCAGGACTGCGCCAGCGCGATGCCGTGCTGGCGCGCCGCGCGCAGCAGCAACCCCGGCGCCGGCTTGCGGCACAGGCAGCCCGGGCGGCCATCCGGCCCCGGGGCATGCGGGCAGACAAGGAAGTCCAGCAACTCCACGCCGGCGAGCTCGCGCAGCTTCTGCTCCAGCGCCCATTGCAACCGCGCAAACTGCGTGCGCGTGAAGTGGCCGCGCGCCAGGCCGCTCTGGCTGGTCACGACGACGAGTGCAAAGCCGCGTGCCGCCAGCAATGCCAGCGACTCCACGGCGGCCGGCATGAACTTCACGAGGCCGGGGTCGGTGTTGTAGGGCGGCTGGTCGATCAGCGTACCGTCCAAGCCGATGAACGCGGCCGGTCGGCCGGGCGGGGCCGCGCGCAGCGCGAACGGTGAATCGGCCGGCAGCGGAAGCTGGGGCCAGCGTGGCAGGGCCGCGACGAGGCCCGTCATGACGCGGGAGCGATGGAGGCGAGGGCAGGGTGCTGGCTCATGGCGTACTCACAGCAAACCATGTACCTAGGCTGATGCCAGCGACAAGGGCCAGCCGCCGGGGCTGGCCGTCGGTGGGGCCGATTGGGCGCTCGTCAGCGCATCCAGGCGCGGCAGCACGTCTTCCAGCAGCAGGGGCTTGGCCCACAGCTCCCGGAAGCCGGCGCGCTCCACCGGATAGTCGGTATGCGCCGTCACGGCCACGGCCGGCAGCCGGCCGTAGCCGGGCAGGTTGCGCAGCTTTTGCAGCAGGTCGCTGCCGTGGATGTCGGGCAGGCCCAGGTCCAGCAGCAGCAAGGTGGGCTGCAGCGCACGGGCGCGCGCCAGAGCCTCGGTGCCTGTCGCGGCGACGACGAGTTCCAGTTCGGGCCGGTGCTCGAAAATGGCCGCCATCAACAGCGCGTTGATGGGGTGGTCCTCGACATAGAGGACGGTTCGGCGGTTGGGCATTTCCATGGCGTCTCCGGCAATGCCCATGAAGGGCAAGCCGCATGCCCGGTGCCGGGCACCGTGCTTGCCCGGAAGGGGAATCTGCCATTCACCCCGGAGGCTCCATGTCCCGTAACGAACAGATCAGCTTCGGCGTCTTCAAGCCCGTCGGCCACGTCGTCATTTCCTTCCCGCAAGCCGACCAGGCCGACCAGGCTGCCGCAGCGCTGGCGATACAGGGCTGGGGCGACACCGCGGTGCGCCGCTACAACGACCGGCAGATGATCCAGCAGATCGACGAGGACATCGTCAACGCCAGTCCCCTGGCGTCCATCGGCCAGGAGATGAACCTCGTGCTGGCCCATCGGGCGCTGGCGGAGAAGGGCTACCACTGGCTGGTGGTGAGCGCCGGGGGCGACGACCAGGCGCGCCAAGTGGCAGGCATTGCCGAACGCTTCGGCGCCGAACGGGCCCAGGCCTACGGCCATTTCATCATCGAGGAGCTGATTGACCGACCGGGCAACCTGCCGCAGGTGGCCGAATCGCCCGACCGGGGCCTCGATGCGCAGACGCCGTCCGGCAAGGAGACTGAGGCGGGCGAGATGAAAAAGGCCTAAGCGACTGCCTTCGCCTGGTCGCGCAGCGTGCGCACGTGCGCATGGTTGCGCTTCACGCCCTCGAAATGCCGCTCGACGACCTCGCGCACGTCGGCGGGCAGCGGCTGGGCCAGGGCTTCGCGGTAGGCGGCCATGGCTTCGTCCTCGCCGCGTTCGGTTTCTTCCAGGATGCCGACGTCCGTGTAGCCGGTGAGCGAGCCCTTCACGGCCACCCAGCCGCGGTGCAGGGCGCCGCCGGCCGTGCCGCTCTCCTCGGGCGAGCCGCCGAAGCGCAGCACGATGGACTGCAACTCGGCGGCGGCCTGCGCGCATTCGCTGGCGCGGTGGGCAAAGGCCTGGCGCATGCCGGCGTCGTTGAGGTGTTCCGAGCACAGCCTGAAGCCGTACTCGCCGTCCTTGGAGGTCTCGATCAGCTTGTTCAGCGCGTCGACGATGTCATCGTTGCTCATGACTGTCCTTTCGGCAGGGGTTGGTGCCCTGCACGGGCAGTCGGCGTGCCCAGCGCTCTATGGGCCTAGGCTGGCGTCTTGACGGCACCGGCAATGGCCGAGTGCAGCGCGGCCAGCATGACGGCCGGCGCGCAGGGCTTGCCGAGCTGGGTGAACTCACCCTCCACCAGCGGATTGGGGCTGAAGCCCGTGATCAGCACCACCGGCAGCGCCGGATATTGCAGGCGCAGCCTTCGCGCCAGCGCCACGCCGTCGATGGGGCCGGGCATGACGATGTCGCTGAGCACGACGTCCACCCGCGCGCCGGCATCCAGCAGGCGCAATGCACCCTCGGCCGTGCGGGCGCGCAGCACGCGGGCCCCTTGGGCGGTGAGCAGGTCGGAGGTCACGTCGCCCAGGGCCTCGTCGTCCTCCACGAGCATCACCGTCGCATCCTGCACGCTCTGCTGCGCCGTGTCGGCCTGTGCCAGCTTGGCGTGGTCGATGGCGGCGTCTGCCACTGGCAGCAGCAGCGACACCGTCGTGCCCAGGCCTGGCGTGCTGGCCAGCCGCGCCGCGCCGCCGGCCTGGGTCACGAAGCCGTGCACCTGACTCAGGCCCAGGCCGCTGCCCTGGCCCACGGGCTTGGTGGTGAAGAAGGGCTCGAAGGCGTGCTCCGCGAGGGTGGGCGCCAGGCCCACGCCGTCGTCGCCCACGGTCAGCAGCACGTAGTCGCCGGGCGGCAGGCCTTCCTTGTCCTCGTCGCTCGCGTTGCGCGCGGCGATGCGCAGTTCGCCGCCATTGGGCATGGCGTCATGGGCGTTCAGCGCCAGGTTGACAAGGGCCAGGTCCAGCTCGTTGGCGTCCACCCGCAACGGCCGCGTATCGGGCGCGACCGAGAGCTTCAGGTCGATGCGCCGGCCCAGCACGCTGCGCACCAGTTCCTGCACCTCGGGCAGGTAGCTGGGGAGGTCCACGTTCTGCACCTTGACCGAGCGCCGGCCGGCGAAGCGCAGCAGGTGCTGGGTCAGCGCGCTGCCGCGGTCCACGGCACGCTGCGTCGCTTCCAGCGGCGCCAGCAGCTCCCCGGCAGCCTGGTGGCGGCGCACCAGATGCATGCTGTTGCTGATGACGCCCAGCAGGTTGTTGAACTCGTGGGCGACGCCCCCGGTCAGCCGCCCCAGCGCCTCGACGCGCTGGCTCTGCGCGCCGCGCTGCTCCATGATGCGTGTGCGCTCCACGGCCTGGGTGACGCTGTGCTCCAGTTCGCCGCGGGCCCGGGCCTGGGTCTGGCTGGCCGAGGTCAGCGCCTCGGCGACCTCGTCGAACTCCAGCACGCCGCTGGACGGGGCCGCCGGCACCGTGCGTCCGGCCTGCAAGTCCTGGGCGGCCGCCTTCAGCCTCAGGATGGGCTGCACGATGCGCCCCGCCACCCACACGGCACCGGCCATGGCCAGTGCCGCCAGCACCAGCGCGCCTATGCCCACACGCTGCACGGCACGGGGCAGGCGGCCGGCATATTCCTCGCGCGGCATGGCCGTGACGAAGCTCCAGCCCAGCGGCGAGGTGCTGAAGTAGCCGGCCGTGTCCAGGCCGTCCAGCGACTGCGACTCGAAGCCGCCCTCGGTGGCGCCTTTCATCGTTGCGCGCAGGTTGGCACTGCTCTGGCGGCCGGCGTATGCGGCGCCGCCCGGCTGGCGCGCGACGACCACGCCGTTGCTGTCCATCACCGAGCCTATCCAGCCCGGGTGCGGCACCTGGGCCTGCACGATGCGCTGCAGCTCCGAAGGCCGCACGGTGACGACAAGGTTGTAGAGCAGCTGGCCGTCGCGCCGCACCGGCTCCACCCAGGCCGCGTACATCTGACCCGGATTGCCGGTCAGCGGCTGCATCGCCGGCAGGGGGCTGAGTTCGGCCGGCGGGGCGGTGTCGATGCTGGCGCCCTCGGGCTGCCGCGTGCTCAGCACCAGCCGGCCCGGCGCCCGCAACTCCACCCAGCCATCCATTTCGTACATGGCGCGGCGCGCGGTGCGCTCGAAGGCAAGGCGCCGCTCGGCGTCCAGCGGCTCGCTGCCATCCAGCAGCGGCGACTGCGCCAGCACATGGGCGATGGTGGCGCGCCGCTCCAGCTCGCCATCCACCAGCATGGACAGCGCGCGGGCCGTGTCGCGCAGCGTGCGCTGGTGGGCGTCGCGCTCGGCCTCGTAGGTACCGCCTATGAGCCAGGCAACGCCCAGCATGCCGGGCAAAAGCACGGCCAACACCAACAGCAGCAGGCGGGAGCGGATCGATACCGGCATGAGGAAGTGGAACGCCACGGCCACCGACAGCAGGCTTGTCGTACCTGCTTGTCCGTCTGCCGGCGACATGGCGCCACGACCACCCTGCCGGCAAGCGGCGCTCCCATGCCGCGGGCCCCCCGGCCCGAGCGCGCTCCCGCCCTCCGCTGCTGGCCCCATCAGTTGGTCGGCGCCTTGACGATGATGTTGTTGCGAACTTCCTTCACGTCAGGCACGGCGCGTGCGATCTGGCCGGCGCGGTCCTTCTCGGCCTGTGATGTGGCGAAGCCGGCGAGCTGCACGGTGCCCTTCAATGCCTCGACCTGAATGCGCATGGCGCTGACGTCCTTGTCCTCGGCGAAGCGGGCCTTCACGCGCGTCGCGATGGTGGCGTCGTCAACATATTGGCCGACGGTGCTCTGGCCACTCGTGACGGCGCAGCCAGTGAAGGTGGCCGCGGCCAGGGACAGCATGGATGCAATGAGGATGGTCTTCATGGGATCTCCTGTAACGGGCCAGGCCCGCCAAGCCCGTGTGGCAATTTCCGATCCCGCCTCACCCCAAACGGCGTGACCAAAGGTGACGCCAGGGCGGAAGGCTTTACCGGAATTAACGACCGGGTCGGGCGAGATCGGTAAATCCTGCAAAGCGGCGTCGCCCCGTTTACCCATGGCGACGCCGCCTTTCCCAGGGAACAGCGCCGCGTTTTTCGCGATACGACGGGTTCACGAAGTCGGCACGAACGTTGCGTTGTCTGACAGGAGGCCCGGCATGGCGCGCCGACCATGGGGGCTGAGCTGACCGCTGTAAGAGGACTGCATGGCATCCATGGACCTACGAGCCGACCACCGGCAAACCCAGACCCTGTCGCCGCGACTGCAGCATGCAGTGCGCCTGCTGCAGATGTCGTCGCTGGATTTCGCAGCCATGCTGCGCGACACGCTGGGCAGCAACCCCTTCCTCGAGGCCGAGGACGGCGACGGCGCCGAGGCGCCTTCTGCGCAGTCCTTGCAGGCCTTGCACGACGGTGCCGGGCTGCCGGCCGAGTCGCCCGCCGCGGGCCTGGAGTTGCCGGCGGCCGACGTGGCCGCCGACTACGCCGGTGACGCCGCCAATGACGGCGCGACCGACCCCGACAACGACCGCGATCTGTGGGCCGCCGACGGCCAGCGCGGCCTGCATCGTTCCGAAGACGGTGACCTCGACGCGCTGGACCTGATGGCCGTGGAGACACCGCTCAACGATCACCTGCACCGCCAGCTCAACGTGCTCCATCTGCCGCAGCGCGACCTGCTGCTGGCCCACGCCATCGTCGAGTCGCTGGATGACGACGGCTACCTGCGCACGCCGCTGCAGGAGCTCATCGCCGTGGCCGACCTGGACCCGCCCGCCGAGCTGGACGAGATGCAGATCGCGCTGCGCCGCGTGCAGGCGCTGGAGCCGGTGGGCGTGGGCGCGCGCGACGTGGCCGAATGCCTGCTGCTGCAGCTCCCGGCCGTCACCTGCCCCGACATGCGGGCCCTGGCCCAGGCCATCATCACCGACCACCTGCCGGCCCTGGCCGCGCGCGACGTGGCTGGCTTGGCGCGCAAGCTGGGCGAATCGCCCGCCCGCGTGGAAGCCGCCTGCGACCGCATCCGCCACCTCGACCCACGGCCCGGCTGGCGCGTGGGTTCGTCGCAGGTCGCCTACGTGGTGCCCGACGTGCTGGTGAAGAAGGTGCGCGGCCAGTGGACCGTGCAGCTCAACCCGGCCGTCGTGCCGCGGCTCAAGCTCAACCAGGTCTACGAAAAGCTGTTCCAGCGCCACCGCACGGCGGCCAACGCCGAGCTGGGTGCGCAGTTGCAGGAGGCGCGCTGGACGCTGCGCAACGTGGAGCAGCGCTTCTCCACCATCCTGGACGTGGCCGAGGCCATCGTGAAGCGCCAGCACAACTTCCTGGACTACGGCGCCATGGCCATGAAGCCGCTGGGCCTGCGCGAGATTGCCGACGAGGTGGGCGTGCACGAGAGCACCGTCTCGCGGGTCACCAACAACAAGTACATGGCCACGCCGGTGGGCGTGCTGGAGCTGAAGTACTTCTTCAGCCGCGCCATGGTCAGCGCCAACGGCAGCGCCTGCTCGGGCACGGCCATCCGCGGTCTGGTCAAGGAGATCATCGAGGCCGAGAGTGCCGATGCGCCGCTGTCCGACGCCGAGATCACCCGCCAGCTTGCCCAGCAGGGCCTGATCGTTGCGCGCCGTACGGTCACCAAGTACCGCCAGATGCTGAAGATAGAGCCGGTGGAACGGCGCCGGCGCGTCGCTTAAGGCGATGCGGCCAGTGGCAGCCTGACCTCGAAGCGTGCGCCTTCGCCAGGCGCACTGCTCACCGCGATGCTGCCGCCGTGCGCCTGCACGAAGTGGCGGCTGATGAAGAGGCCCAGGCCCATGCCAGGCGTGCGGCCGGCCTCGGGCAGGCGCTCGAACTGCTCGAAGATGCGCTGCTGGTCGTCCTCGGAAATGCCCATGCCGTGGTCGGTCACGGCGAGCAGCGCCATGCTGCCGTCGCGCTTGACTTCCACCTCCACCGGCTTGCCCTCGCCGTAGCGCAGCGCGTTGCTGAGCAGGTTGACGAGCACCTGGCCGATGCGGCTGTCGTCCCAATCACCCGATACGCCGGGCTCGGCGGCCAAGCGCAGCGGCACGTTGCGGAAGTGCGTGTCGAAGTCGGCGACGATGCCGGCGGCCAGCTCGCCCAGGTCGGTGCGCCGCGGGCGTATGGAGAGCTTGCCGTGCTGGATGCGGGCGATGTCCAGCATGTCCTCGATGAGCCGGGTCATGCTGCGCAGCTGGCGCGCGTCGCGGGCCAGCATGTTGCGCAGCCGCTCGGGGCCGAACCAGGCCAGGTCGCCCTTGTCCAGCCGCTCCTGGCGCATGACCACGTCCAGCGTCATGACGCCCAGCGGCGTGCGCAACTCGTGCGACACCATGGACATGAACTCGTCGCGCATGCGCAGCGCGCGCTGCAGGTCGTCCTGCGCGTGGCGCAATTCGGCCAGCAGGTGCTCCTGCTCGGCGCGCGCGGCCTCCAGGTCGACGAGCTGGCGGCGCAGCTCGCGGCTCTTGCAGTAGAGGTCGGTGAAGACGCGCACCTTGCTCTTCACCGCGTGGCCATCCAGCGGCTTGTAGAGCACATCCACGGCGCCGTTCTCGTAGCCGCGGAAGGTGTAGGACTGCGACCGGTCCGCCGCGCTGACGAAGACGATGGGCAGGTGCATGGTGCGCGAACTGCCGCGGATCAGCTCCGCCAGCTCGAAGCCCGACATGCCGGGCATCTGCACGTCCAGGAGAGCCAGCGCAAACTCGTGCTCCAGCAGCAGCGCCAGCGCCTCGTCACCCGAGGTGGCGGTGTGGATGTCGAGCTGGTCGTCGCGCAGCAGCGCGGACAGGGCCAGCAGGTTCTCGGGCAGGTCGTCGACGATGAGCAGCTTGACGACGTCGATCACGGGGCGGGCGGTCATGCCGTGCCCCCTGTGCCGTCCAGTTCGCGCAGCCACTGGGCGATGCCCCTCAGCGGCAGCACGAGGTCGGGTGCGCAACGGGCGATGGCCGCTTCGGGCATCGTGGACGCTTCGGCGTCGGCCGGGTGCTGCACGATGGTGAAGCCGCCCGCGGCCTTGATGGCGGCCAGACCTTCGGCACCGTCGGCGTTGGCGCCGGTCAGCAGGATGCCGGCCAGGGCCGGGCCGTAGGCATCGGCGGCCGAGGCCATCAGCAGGTCGATGGAGGGCCGCGCAAAGCCCACCGGCGGCTCGCTGCTGAAGGACAGCTCGCGTTCGGGCTCCACCAGCAGGTGGTAGTCGGGGCTGGCGAGATAGACGGTGCCGGGCCGGATGGCCTCCTTGTCCTGCGGCTCGCACACCGACAGCGCAAGCTGGTGGGCCAGCACCTCGGCCAGCCGGCTGCCGTGGCGCGGCAGCAGGTGCAGCACGGCGACGATGGGCAGGCGGTAGCCGGCCGGCAGCGGCGAAAGCAGGGCGCTGAGCGCGGCCACGCCGCCGGCCGAGGCGCCGACGACGATGAGCTCGATGCGCTGTCGGGGGAGCGAAGTTGCGTTGCCCATCGTCAGCGCTTCCTGAACAGCCGCTCGCGCAGCACGACCGGCTCGAAGTCGCCGCCGTGGGCGGAGAAGTCCAGGCTTTCCTTTGACCCCAGGCCCAGGAAGCCGCGGTGGCACAGCGACTGCGAGAACAGGCCGATGGCGCGGTCCTGCAGGCCGCGCTTGAAGTAGATGAGCACGTTGCGGCAGCAGATGAGATGGGTTTCGGAGAAGACGTGGTCGGTCGCGAGGCTGTGGTCGGCGAAGGTGACTCGCTTGCTCAGCTCGCGGTCAAAGCGTGCGGCGCCGTAGGCGGCGGTGTAGTAGCGCGAGAAGTCCTGCGTGCCGCCGGCGGCGCGGTAGTTCTGCTCGTACTGGGCCAGCTCGGTCAGCGGGAAGATGCCCTGGCGCGCCCGCTCCAGCGCGGCGGGGTTGATGTCGGTCGCGTAGAGGATGCTGCGATCCAGCAGGCCCTCCTCCTGCAGCAGGATGGCCAGCGAATAGACCTCCTCGCCGCTGGCGCAGCCGGCCACCCAGATCTTGAGCGACGGGTAGGTGTGCAGCACCGGCATGACATGCTGGCGCAGCGCGACGAAGAACTCCGGCTCGCGGAACATCTCGGTGAACGGAATGGTCAGCATCTCCAGCAGCTGCGCAAAGGCGCGCGCGTCACGCAGCACCAGGCCTTGCAGGGCCGAGACCGAGTCGCACTGCAGCGTCTGCATGGCCTGCAGCACGCGGCGCTTCTGCGACGCCGCCGAGTATTCGCGGAAGTCGTGGTTGTAGCGCGCGTAGATGGCCTCCATCAGCAGGCGCACCTCGAGTTCGAGCAGGGCTTGGGGCATCAGTGCCTTTCGATGCCAGGCAGCCACACGCGCAGCAGCGACAGCAGCCGGTCGGGGTCTATGGGCTTGGCCAGGTAGTCGTTGGCGCCGGCGCGGCGGCATTGCTCCTGGTCGTCACGCATGGCCTTGGCGGTGATGGCGATGACGGGCAGCTTCGCGTGACGCGCATCGGCGCGGATGCGCCGCGTGGCCTCCAGGCCGTCCATGACGGGCATCATGATGTCCATCAGCACGATGTCGACGTCGCTGTGTGCCTCCAGCTTGTCCAGCGCCTCGACGCCGTTGCGGGCCGGCTCCACGGTCAGGCCGCGGGCCTCCAGCACGCTGGTCAGCGCAAAGATGTTGCGCACGTCGTCGTCCACCAGCAGCACCTTGCGGCCTTCGAACACCTGCTCGCGGTTGCGCGCCGTGCGCAGCATGTCGCGCTGCTCGCCCGACATGCGCGACTCCACGCGGTGCAGGAAGAGGCTCACCTCGTCAAGCAGCCGCTCGGGCGAGCGGGCGCCCTTGATGATGATGGATCGCGAGTAGCGGTTGAGCTGCGCCTCCTCCTCGCGGCTCAACTGTCGACCGGTGTAGACGATGACGGGCGGCGTGGCCGCGTCGTGGTCGCGCGCGGCCATGCGGGCCAGCAGTTCGCTGCCATCCATGTCGGGCAGCTTCAGGTCGATCACCATGCAGTCGAAGTGCTGCCTGTCCAGCAGCTTCAAGGCCTCTTCGCCGCGCTCCACGGCGACGACCTCGATGTCGTCATCGCCCACCAGGTGGGCGATGCTTTCGCGCTGGCGCGCGTCGTCCTCCACCAGCAGCAAGCGGCGCGTGCCGCCCGTGCCGTGGCGCTCCAGCTTGCGGAAGATCGCGATGAGTTCCTCGCGCGTCGTGGGCTTGATGGCGGTGCCGACCGCGCCCATGGGCAAGGCCACGTCGCGGTAGTCCTCGCCCGCGACGATGTGCACGGGGATGTGGCGGGTGCGCGGGTCTTCCTTGAGCCGCTGCAGCACCGACAGGCCCGAGCCGTCGGGCAGGTGTACGTCCAGCAGGATGGCCTGGGGCAGGTGGGTGGTGGCCAGCTCCAGCGCCTCGCGGCCGTGGTGGGCCACCAGGCAGCGGTACTGCATCTCATGGGCCAGTGCGTACAGCACGGAGGCGAACTGCGGGTCGTCTTCCACCACCAGCGCCAGGCGCCGGGCTGGCGCATCGGACGCCAGCTCGCTGCGGTCGTCGTCGAAAGGTGGTGGCGCCTCGGGCGCGGGCGTGTCGGCGGGTGCCAGCCACGAGGCCGGTGCCGGCGGTGCCTTGGGAGGCGCAGTGGGCTCGTCGGCACCCGGGACTGCAGTGGCCAGATCGAGCGGCAGCAGCAGTGTGAACTGGCTGCCCTCGCCCTCGATGCTGCTCAGATGCAGGTCACCACCCAGCAGGCCGGCGAGCTGGCGCGAGATGGACAGGCCCAGGCCCGTGCCGCCGTAGCGGCGGTTCAGCGCGCCGTCGCCCTGGTGGAAGGCCTCGAAGACGCGCTGCTGCTGGTTGGCCGGGATGCCGATGCCGGTGTCCTTGACCGTGAAGGCGATGCGGTCGCCGCGCGGCTCCAGGTGCAGCGCCACGGAGCCCTTCTCGGTGAACTTGATGGCGTTGGACAGCAGGTTGCGCAGGATCTGCTCCACGCGCTGGCCATCGCTGACGAAGGTGGCCGGCAAGGTCAGGTCGAGCCGCACGTCGAACTGCAGGCCCTTGTCCAGGGCCAGCGGCTCGAAGAGACGGCGCATGCTCTCTGCCAGCGCACGTGGGTCCAGCGGTCGCGGGGCGATCTCCAGCTTGCCGGCCTCGACCTTGGACAGATCCAGGATGTCGTTGATCAGCGTCAGCAGGTCCTGGCCCGCCGAATGGATGGTGCCGGCGAAGCGCAACTGCTCCTCGTTGAGGTTGCCGGGCTCGTTGTCCTTGAGCAGCTTGGACAGGATGAGGGCGCTGTTCAGCGGTGTGCGCAGTTCGTGGGACATGTTGGCCAGGAACTCGCTCTTGTAGCGGCTGGCGCGCTGCAGCTCCTGGGCGCGCTCCTTGAGCTCGGCCTGGGCCTGGCCCAGCGCGGCGTTGCGCCGGCTGAGTGTCTCGGCCTGCTCGCCGAGCTGCACGTTGGTCTGCTCCAGCTCGGCGCGCTGCTCTTCCAGGTGCAGCTGCGACTCGCTCAGCGCGCGCGACTGCTCGGACAGCTCTTCGTTGGCCGTGCGCAGTTCCTCCTGCTGCACCTGCATCTCCTCGTTGAGCTGGCGTGTCTCCTCCAGCGACGTCTGCAGCTGGTGGCGCACGCGGGCGGCTTCCATGAGCCCGCCGAGCATGCCTTGCAGTGCTTCCAGCAGCGCCATCGTGCGCGCATCGACCGGCCCGGTGAAGCCCAGTTCCAGCACGGCGTTCACGCGGCCCTCGTGCAGGGCCGGCACGAGCACGACCTCCTGCGGCCGCGTCTGGCCTAGGCTGGTGGCCACCTTCAGGAAGTCCACCTGCAGGCCCGGCAGCCTCAGGGTTCGGGCGTCGCGCCAGACCTGCGCGACGAGGCTGTTCTCGGCGTCCAGCAACGCGGCGTCTTCAGCCAGGCCTTGTGCGGCGATGCGCTGCAGCCGCCCGTCGTCGCCACGCGCGAAGGCGGTCGACACGACGGCGCCCACCCGCTCGGCCAGGAAGGCCAGCGTGCGAGTGCCAATGCCTACCGGTGCGAGCTCGCCCACGAGCTGGGCGGTGAAGTCGGCCTGCGCGCCGCGCAGCCAGGCGCGCTCCTCGCTCTCGAAGGCCGATTGGCCGAGCTGGTTCAACGCGTCGCCGTATTCGCTCGACAGGGCCCGGATGTCGCGCCGCCCGGCCCAGGCGATCGCGCCGCTGACAACCAGCAGCAGCGCGATGTAGCCACCCACCGCGATCCAGGTGCCTTTCACCGCGTCCGCGTTGCGGTCGCGCAGCAGCTGCGCCTCGGTGTCGATGAAGCTGCGCAGCTCGCGGCGCATGTCGTCCACCAGCAGCTTGCCGGTCTGCGCGCGCACGGCCTGCTCCACGGCCTCGCCGCGCCGGCGCATCGCGATGACCTCCTGCGCGAACTGCTCCCAGCGCTGCTCCACCGCGCCCACGCGGCCCAGCCGGTCCACCTGTGCGGGGTTGTCGCTCACCAGTTGCGCGGCCTCGCGCAGGCCGGTCGCGAACTTGGCCTGGGCCAGCGTGTAGGGCGCGAGGAAACCCTCGTCACCGCTGAGCAGGAAGCCACGCATGCCGCTCTCCTGGTCGGCGCTCAGCGTGGCCAGCTCGTGCCCCTTGGCGATGGTGCGGTGGGTGTGGTCCACCCAGCCCAGCAGCCCCACGAGATGCCACAGCAGCCCGACGAAGACGACGATGCTGCCCAGCCCCATCAGCAGCGGCAACGCGAGGTTGCGCGTCAGGATGCGGCGGAACTGGGTCGAGTCCTCGGGGCGGTTTGTGGTCATCGCCTGTCCTAGTCTTGTTCTCGTGGCCACCAGGGCGGTGGCAAATGCAAGGCGAGCGCAAGACCCATGCCCAGCCGCTCAGCACGGCCGATGTGGGGGCGTAACAGAGTGCGGCGGCGGGAGTCGGAAAAATTTGCCGCAAGTCAGCACAGCGGCGGGAAGAACCGCCTCAGGCGTTCCAAAGACAGTGGCTTGTTCAGCACGTGGTCGATGCCGGCTTCGAGAGCCAGGTTTTGCGCCTGCTGACCCGTGCGGCCCGTCAGGGCGATCAACACCAGCTCCGGCCCGTACTTGGCGCGCAGCTGCTTGGACAGCTCGCAGCCGTCCAGATCGGGCAAGCCGAGATCCAGCAATGCGCAGACGGGTTTGTACTCGTCCACCGCCGCCATGGCGTCCAGGGCCGTGGTTGCAAAGCGCACGCTGTAGCCGTCGAACTTCAGCAGCTCGCTCAGCGTTTCGCAGGTGTCGACATCGTCGTCCACCAGCACCACTCGCACGTCTTCGGCTGTCATGACCTCTCTCCTCTTGCTGTGGCGCCAGTCCCGGTGATGTTTTCCAGCTGTAACGCCTTGCCAACCAGACGTAAGCAATTGGGATGCCTGCAACAGCCGGGTAGGAGAAGACCGACGCGGCGATGCGGTTCGCGACGACAAGGTTGCCTCCGGCCGGCCATCGACGATGCCGCGTCCCCGTATCGCCAAGAGTTCCAACCATGCATTCCTCGTCCCATTTCCATTCCACCGGGCTGTGCCGGCTTGGCACCGCCGCGCTGGCCCTGCTGCTGGCCGCTGGCTGCTCGTCCATGAGCGAGCGTGAACGCGGCACGGCCCAGGGCGCCGGCGTCGGCGCGGTGGCCGGCGCTGTCCTTGGTTCAGTCACCGGTGGCCATGCGGGCCGCGGTGCCGTCATCGGTGGCGCTGTGGGTGCCGTCGCCGGCAACCTGTGGTCCAAGCACATGGAAGAAAAGCGCGAGGCCCTGGCCCGCGCCAGCCAGGGCACCGGCGTGGAGGTGGCCCGCACGGCCGACAACCGCCTCAAGCTCAACGTGCCCAGCGACGTGTCCTTCGACACCGGCCGCGCCGACATCAAGCCGCAGATGCGCCCCGTGCTCGACGAGATCGGCCGCAACCTCGACCCGACCGTGCATGTCACCATCGTGGGCCACACCGACGCCACCGGCAGCGACGCCATCAACGACCCGCTGTCCCGCGAGCGCGCCGAGTCCGTGCGCAGCTACCTGGGCGCGCGCGGCGTGGCCCCCTCACGCGTCACCGTCGCCGGCCGCGGTTCCCACGAGCCGGTGGCCGCCAATGACAGCGAATCCGGCCGCGCGGCCAACCGGCGTGTGGAGATCTTCCTGTCGGAGCAGGCGCCTCAGGGTTGAGCCACTAACGTGGGCGCGCCGCCCGGCAGAATCCTCCTGCAGTCAGGAGGAGGGCATGGACAACAGGCGCCAGCGCATTGCATCCCGCATGGCCATCGTGGCCCTGGTGGCGCTCGGGATCTTGACCTTGGCGGGTTACGCCGCCGCCTGGCCAAATCTCAAGCCCAGCGTGGAAGTGATGCAATGCCACCTCGCCGTGCTGTTGGCGGCCAGCGCCTTCCTGTCCACGGCCATCTTCCTGGCGACACCCAGGCTCTCCCTGGTCTCCCGCTTCACCTCGACTTCGCAGCACGCCGCGCTTGCGCTATCGGGGATGAACCTCGGCTGGAACGCCAAGTTCCTCGGGCTTCGCGACCCCATTCTCGGCTGGCTGTTGGCCTTTGGGGTTGGGTACGCGCTGGCCTGGCTGCTGCGCAAGTGGCTGAGTGAGTCTTCAACGCCATGAAAAAAGGGCCGCTGTCAGCGGCCCTTGTTGTCCAGCGGTATGCCGCTCAGCGGCCGCGGCGGCGACGCGCCACGAAGCCGATGACGCCCAGGCCGCCCAGCAGCATGGCGTAGGTCTCGGGTTCGGGCACGGGAGCCGCGAAGTTCACCGTGCCGCCGCCCTGTTGCACCATGAAGCCGCCGGCGAAGGGCTGCACTTGCGAGCTGGTGTTGGTGAAGGAGGTCTGGCCCTGGGTGTAGAAGCCTGCCGGCGCCGTGAAGGCCGGCGACACGCCGCCCACCGACACCAGGGCGCTGGCCAGCGGCGAGAAGGCGCCGCCGCCCGGGATGCTGGCGACACCGCCGCTGATCAGGCTGCCCGAGGCCAGCGCGACTGCGCCAGAAGCCGTCGTCGTGGGCGTGGTGCCGGCAAAGCCAAAGGTGGCCGTGCCGTTGTAGCCGTACAGCGTGTAGCTCAGCGACGTGAAGCTGCCGGTGGAGATGGACGTCAGCGGGTTGTTGCCGTCCGTCGTACCGGTGGCCGTGAAGGAGATGTACAGGCCGTAGGTGCTGTTCAGGCCCGGCACCGTCAGCGTGGAGTTGTTCAGCTGCGCACCGGTGATGACCAGGAAGCCGCTTTCGCTGAAGGTCGTCGCCGAGGTCTGCAGCACCGTCGCGTAGTCGGAGATCAGCAGGTTGTCCGCCGTGAATGCGGCGCCGGCCAGACCGGCCACGCCGGGGTCCAGCGTGAAGGCATTCAGCGCGCTGGCCGAGGCCGAGGCGGCCAGCAGTCCGGCGGCGAGCAGCCCGCGGGCGACGGGGGTGCGAAGTGCTGCGTGCATGTGAAACCTCCTAAGGCTGATCGAACAAGGCGATTCCAGGCCGGCTCGGGCGCCGGCAATCGCCATTGGCACCGATTCTGGGGGCGCCGACCCTGCTTGCCTACCGCAGGAAGCCCCGAACCCCTAAGTCGGGGGTTCCAAACCCCTAGGTTTTACACCCGGAAACGTGAGCGCCGCCGGCGTCAACGAACTGTCATGCGCCGCACTCAGCGCAGCGCACCGTCCACCCAGGCACCGAGCTGCGCCGCCGTCATGGCGCCGCTTTGGCGGGCTGCCTCGCGGCCACCGACGAAAAGCACCGTGGTCGGGATGCTGCGGATCTGCAGGCTGGCGCTGGTGCGCGGGGCGGCGTCGCTGTCCACCTTCACGAAGCGGATGTCGGGCCTGGCGGCAGCCAACTGCTCGAAATGCGGCGCGTATGACCGGCAGGGCCCGCACCATGCGGCCCAGAAGTCCACGAGCACCGGCGCCTCGGTGCCTTGCAGGTAGCGGCCCAGGTCGGCGTCGCCCAGCGCCACCGGCTTGCGCGGTGCCACGGCTTCGCCGCAGTGGCCGCACGAGGGGTTGTCGCCTATACGTTCGTCGGGCACGCGGTTGCGCGTGCCGCAATGGGGGCAGACAAGCAGCATGGAAGGTCTCCTGGAGTCAATGCAGGGGAAGGGAGGGAGCGCTGCGCGGTCTCTCTCTGGTTCCTTACTGGTTCATTCCTGGTTCCGTGTCCCGTTTTCGGGAAGCTTCAGTGGGAAACACGGGACTCTTTGAGGGCAAGAACGGTACCGTTCCCAGCCTGTGAAGTATCCCGTTCCCGGGGCGCCTATGCTGTGGCGACGCCCATGATGCTCCACCGCTTCCTGCTCTCCCTGGCCGCGCTGCTGCTGGCTGCGCTGCCGGCCCATGCGCAGCCGCCCGTGCCCGCGCAGGTGGCGCAGCGCCTCGTGCAGGCCACGCCCGCGGCCCAGCGCGGCGAGTTGCTCCAGCCCTTCACCGACGCCGCCCGCAGCGACTGGCACTACACGCCACGCCGGCGCGTTGGCGTCGCCTGGAAGGCCATGACGCCTCAGCAGCGTGAAGCGACGACGGCGCTGCTGCGCACGGCGCTGAATGAAAGAGGCCTGGACAAGGTGAGGGCGGTGATGGCGCTCGAGATTGCACTGCGGCAACTGGAATCCTTCGGCCTGTCGCGCGACCCGGAAAACTACGCCGTCGCGATCTACGGCGAGCCCGGCCCGGGCGGCTGGGGCTGGCGCATCGAAGGGCATCACCTGTCGCTGCACTTCAGCCTGGAGGGCGACCGCTATGTCGCGACGCTGCCGCAGTTCTTCGGCGCCAACCCGGCCACGGTGCCGCGCGACTTGGGCGGCGGGGCGCCCAAGGCAGGTTTTCGCCTGCTGGGCGCCGAGGAGGACCTGGCCCGCCAGTGGCTCGCCAGCCTCAGCCCGGCGCAGCGCACGCGCGCCGTGTTCGACACGCGAGCCTTCGGCGACATTGCCAGCGGCAACGCGGCGCGCGCCAAGCCGCTGGACGCCGTGGGCCTGCCCTTCGCCGACATGGACGCCGCCCAACAGGCCCAGTTGCTGAAAGTGATCGCCGCCTTTGCCGACCATCTGCAGCCCGAACTCGCGCAGGCGCGCCTGGCCCGTGTGCAGGCCGCGCCGCTGGCCACGATACGCATGGGCTGGGCGGGCTCGGATAAGCCGGGCCAGCCCTTCTACTTCCGCATCCAGGGCGCCAGCTTCCTCATCGAGTTCGACAACTCAGGCGGCAATCACGTGCACTCGGCCTGGCGCGACTTTGACGGCGACTGGGGGCGCGACGTGCTGCGGGAGCACTATCGGGCTGCCGAGGGCAGCGGCCACAAGCACGGCGGTCCATGAACAGCTAGTGCTTGTCCATCTCGCCCTTGCTGGATGTGCTGGGGAGGCGCGTCAGGGTTGGGCGAGTGCCTTGGCCAGCATGGCCTGGGTGTTGCGCAGGCGGTCGAGCTGCTCCAGCGTGCTCTGCAGCATCCACTCGGGTGGTTCCAGCGCGCGCGCCTCGGCCTCCCATCTGGCGGCTTCATCGGGCCGGGCAAGGCCGATGCAGACTTCCCACATCGAGGCCTTGAGCCAGTAGCGCTTCTCCAGCGGCAGTTCGGCCAGCGCCGTCATCTGTGGCGTCATGTAGCGCAGCACGTCCTCGCGGGCGCGGCGCGCAAGCACCCGGTCGGCAATGGCGTCGTCGTGCTCGCCGAGCTTGGCGTTCTGCAGCGCGCGCTCCTCCAGCAGCACGGCGTAGTTGACGCCGTTGTAATAGTCCTGCTTCAGGTAGAAGCCGCGCGAGTAGGCGCGGATGGACTCGGTCAGGTGCTCGGCCTTGCCCTGCAGTTCCCACAGCCGCTTGTGGATGGCGCCCCAGACGCCCAGGGTCTCGGGGTCGTTGGTGGTGTTGGGGTCCAGGCCCTGCAAGAGCTCGCAGGCGGCGAGCAGCGCGTCCAGCGGCGTGGGCTTGCGGGTCTTGTAGGTGGCAAAGGCAAGCTGCTGCAGGACGTAGGGGTCGCGCGGGCGGCGCTCGCGCAGCAGCGTCAGCAGCGTCACGGCGCCGGTGAAGTCGCTGTCCTGGCCGTGCGGCGGGTTCATCTTGGCCAGCGCCGTGCTGAGCAGGTAGCTGCAGGTCCGGGCGTCCTCGCTGTCGGGCGATGGCGAGGCCAGGCTCGCCGTGTAGGCGTCGGAGGCGGGCGCGGCCTCCACGGCAGCGTCCACCGCAGCCTCTACCGCTGCCTGCACCATCTTCGCGAACTCGGGCGGGCGCAGGTCGGCCAGGAAGGTGTAGACGGGGCTGTCGATCTTCTGGGCGCCGATGATCTCGTTGATGGCTTCCTTGAGTTCCTGCACGAATCGGTCGGCCTCCTTGCGGCCGATGTCCTCGCCCAGGTGCTTGTAGCGGCGAATGACGATGTGGCTGACGTCGAAGACCTGCTTGAAGCCCTCCTCGGCCACGACGATGGTGGCGTGCGGCCTCAGGCCGTAGCGCACCCCCAGCTCAAAGGCGGCGTTGACGTTGTAGGTGGACAGGTCGGCAATGACGAGATCGGCGCGCAGCAACTGCTCGTACATGGGCAGGTCGATGGTGCCGGAGTGCACGATCTCGTCAGCCCGCAGGCAGTCGTGGCCGGCGGCCTTCACGGCGTCGCGGATCACCGCGTAGGACGCGTCCAGGTCCAGCACGCGGCCGTCGGTGTAGTCGGTCTTCTTGCCGAAGCCCTGAACGACGAAACAGGTTCCCATCATGACCTCTTGTGGAATGCGGGCCCTTGCGAGCGGCCCTGCGGCCGCAACATAGCGCCGCTCACGCGCGCTGCCATCCCCAGAAGCAAGGACGTGGCGGGGCCTAACCCCGGGGCCGTCGTCGCGCCAGCCCCTTCTGCTCGTTGGTCGTGAGGCTTTCCACGTTTGCGTCGTTGGCGTCCATCCCTAGAGTTCTTTGACCCCTTCATGGGCCTGTCTCGCGTCTCTTTGATGCAACAGGTGTCGCGACCGAGACCCCCTCGGTCATGGGAGGCCGGCGGAGGGAGGGCGACGCATGTCGATATGCGGTTTTCGTTTCAAAACAATAGCTTAGACGTGGTTGTGACGATCGTGTGAAGGTCTGCAAAGCCTTCCGTCCGGGTATCTCTTCCTACTCCGTAAAAAAAGCCTCACTACGCTCGCGTCGCGCGATTGGGAAGCCAGACCTTCCCGTCCTGCCCGCCTCGCAACAACACCGCCACCGATCATGAAACTCCGCCTCCTTGCCATCGCCGCGCTGGCCGCCGTCAGCGTCCAGGCCCATGCCGACATCGTCGGCTTGTGGGACTTCAACAGCTTCACTTGCACCAGCAACTGCACGACAACGCCCAAGGCCACGCAAACGGCCAATGGTGGCTCGCTGAGCACCGTCGGCGGCGTCACCTTTGCGTCGGTGGCCGGCTCGGGCACGGGCAGCGCCATGAACACCACCACGTACGCCGCTCAAGGCCAGGGCAACCTGACCAAGGGCGTGCAGTTCATGATCGACACGACGGGCTATACCGATCTGGTGCTGACGTTCGCCCAGCGCAACAGCAACACCGCCTCGGCGTGGACGACGCTGCAGTACACGACCGACGGCAGCACCTGGCTCAATGCGACGAACTTCTTCATGCCGTCCGCCTCGGCTACGGTGTTCGTCAACGGCCTGACCTTTGACTTCACCAACACCGCCGACGTCAACAACAACGAGAACTTCGGCATCCGCTTCCTGGCCAGCTTCGCGCCGGGCACCAGCGCCTACGCCCCGACGGCCAACGGCCAGACCTACGCCGTGGGCGGCACCATCCGCTACGACAACGTGCTGCTGAGCGGCGACGCGCTGCCCGACCTGCCGCCCGATGTGCCCGCCGTGCCCGAGCCGCAGACCTATGCGCTGATGCTCGCCGGCCTGGCCGCCGTCAGCCTGATCGCCCGCCGCCGCGCGCGCTGATCTGTAGAGCCGCTGCTCGACCCATCCCCCCAGCCCCAGACCCACTCCATTTCGTTGAGGACGTCCGTGAACGCTAAATCCTTCTCCCTGCGCCCGCTCGTCGTGTGCATGCTGCCCCTGTTGCTGGCCGCTTGCGGCGGCGCCAACTCGCCCACCGCATCGGTCGCTCCCGCGGCCGCTGACGACATGGCCAAGACGGCCGCCGTGCACCCCAGCGTCAAGTACCCTGACCACCATGAGTTCGAGGCCGAGCTGCGCGCTCCCTTCGTCAGTGAGCAGGCCAGCGGCGCACGCCGCTTCAGCGTCACCATGGGCTACCTGGGTGCGCCGGAGGGCGAGCAGTTCGCCTACAAGCTGGAGCTGGTGGCTGCCGACGGCAAGGTCGTGCAGACCTTCGCCGGCGTCGAGCGCTTCACCGGCAAGCCCGTCACGCTGAACTTCGACTGGGCCGGCCGCACCGAGAAGGCCAACCTGGCCGACGGCGTCTACGAGGCCCGCCTGACCGCCTTCGCGGTGGACGCTGACGTGGCTGCCAAGGGCGACAGCGCCGAAGCCCGCGTGGCATCGATGATGCCGGCCGACGGCCACGTGCACACCGAGTCCTTCCAGTTCGTCATGGGCGCCGCACCGGTCGCCAAGATGCCGGCCTACCGCGCCATGGCGCTGGCCAGCCAGCTCAATGGCGGCGAAGTGCCCCGTGCCAAGGCCCAGTCGGCCGCAGCCATCGCCAGCTGGCCCTACACGGTCTACTACAGCTCGCTGCACGGCCAGACCAATGACTCCGACGGCGGCGGCAACGTGGCCACCTGCAACGAGTCGCAGCCCGCGCAGACCGGCCAGTACGGCCCGGATGCCGCGTTCCCGTATGCCAAGGCCAAGGGCCTGGACATCTACGCCAACACCGACCACAACCACTACTTCGACGGCAGCTCGGGCCTGGGCAACGTGCCGGCGGCCAACGCCAAGAACCGCTACGCCGCGGGTCTGGCCGTGGCGTCCAACTTCAACGCGGCCAACCCCGGCTTCCTGGCCATCTACGGCATGGAATGGGGCGTCATCAGCGGTGGCGGCCACCTGAACATCTTCAACAGCAACGAGCTGTATTCCTGGGAGTACGACCCCAGCAACCAGCTCTACGGTGACCGCTTCGTCGCCAAAAACGACTACGCCGGCCTCTACACCGTGATGCGTGCCGCCGGCCAGGTCGGCCAGTTCAACCACCCCGACAGCTCCGGCCAGTTCGTGGTGAACGGCACGTCCTTCGGCTACACCGCCGATGGCGACGAGGTCATGGTGCTGGCCGAGATCTCCAACACCAGCGCCTTCTCCAACAAGGAAGACGAGACGCAACTGCCGGGCTCCGGCTACGAGACCGCCTTCCGCAAGATCCTGGAAGCGGGCTTCCACGTCGCGCCGGCCACCAACCAGGACAACCACTGCGCGAACTGGGGTGCCTCGTACACCAACCGCACGGCCATCCTGATCCCCAACGGCACGGCCCTGACCCGCGACGCCTTCATCGAGGCCATCCGTGCCCGACGCGTGTTCGCCACGCATGACAAGAACTCGCAGCTCGTGCTCAGCGCCAACGGCGCCATCATGGGTTCGCGCATCAACAACCAGGGTGCGCTCAACCTGAACATCGGCTTCGCCAGCACCACCGGCAAGACGGTGTCGCTGGTCGAGATCTGGCAGGGCGTCCCGGGCCGCAACGGCACGATGACGCTGCTGTCCAACAGCGCCACCTACAGCCACACCCCGACCGACGGCCTGCACGTCTACTACGCCAAGGTCACGCAGAACGACGGCAAGATCCTCTGGTCCGCCCCCATCTGGGTGAACCAGGGCGCCGCCAACAACGGCGACACCGAGCCGCCGACCGTCAGCGCCAGCGAAACCGGCAACAGCGGCACCATCACGCTGTCGGCCACCGCCAGCGACAACATCGGCGTCACCAAGGTTGAGTTCTGGGTTGACAGCGTCCTCAAGGGCACGGTCACGACGGCGCCCTACCAGATGACGATGGACTCGCGCTCGCTGCCCAACGGCGCGCACAGCCTCGTCGCCAAGGCCTTCGACGCCGCCGCCAACAGCGCCACGTCCACCGCGGTGAACTTCAACATCACGAACGCCAACACCGGCGCCAGCGAGACCGAGCCCAACGGCACCATCGCCACGGCCAACACCGTCGGCACGGCGACGACCGTCACCGGCTTCATCAGCAGCAGCACCGACAAGGACTACTTCAAGATCGACCTGCCGGCCAACAAGAAGATCAAGGTCGACATGACGGGCCCGAGCGGCGTGGACTACGACCTCTACCTCGTCACCTCCTCTGGCGCTGGCCTGGCCTCCTCCGAAGGCACGACGGCCTCCGAGTCGCTGACCTACACCAACGGCGCCAGCGCCCGCACCGTCTACATCAAGGTGCAGAGCTACAGCGGTTCCAGCACCACGCAGGGCTACACGCTGACGATCAGCTACCCGTAACTTGATTCGATTGATCGGAGCCCGCCACGGCGGGCTGTTTCAGACGGGGCCTTCGGGCCCCGTTTTTTTATGGGTGCTGCCGCAAGCGCAGCGAATACACCCGTTCTTCAGCCGTCGACTCGCCCTCGACGACGACCATCCCAGCCCCTTCGAGGATGCGCCGCGATGCTGCGTTGCCGCTCTGCACACGCGCCCACAGCATGGGCATGGGCAAGGTGTCGCAGGCGAAGCGTATGCCGGCTGCCGCCAGTTCCTTCGCCAGGCCCTGGCCCCACAGCGAACGGTGCAGGCCGTAACCGAGGTTGAGCCGCTGCTCGTCGCCAAACGCCCGCAGGCCCACGCCTCCAAAGCCGACGACGCGCGCGGGCGCGCCCTTCAGGCACACCGCCCAGATGTCGAAGCCATGGCCCTCCCAGTTCGCCACATAGGTCGCCACTGCTGCCTGCGCTGCGCCCACGTCGCGGCAGTAGCCGCGCAGGTTGCCGGCGTTGGCCTGGGCGTCGCCGAAGATGTCGAAGTAGGCGGCCGCATCGCTCGGCACGGGTTCGCGCAGCAGCAGGCGGGCGGTTTCGAAGAGTGCGGTCATATCAGTTCGTTGGGCGTCACGGGCTGACTCTGCGACTCCTCCGCCATCCCACTGCGGCCACCACGGCACAAGGCCCCCACACCCACACCAGCTCCGACACCATCACCTTCGCCCCCGCCGGTCCAAGGAAACGCCCGAGCCCCAAGGGGCTGGCCTCGATGACTTGCACCGGGAAGAAGAAGCGCTCACCTGAGAGTGGCCAGGCCAGTGCCACGCCCATGCCGCCGTTGGTGAGCATGTCCAGCAGGCCATGCGAGGCAGCGGCGGCGAAGACGAACAGGAAGGCGGCTTTGCGCGAAGCTCGCAGCGGTCCGGCCATCACCAAGGCCAGCAGGCCCAGCAGCGCTGCGAACGCCAGCGAATGCGAAGCGCCGCGGTGGCCCAGGTCATGGGCGTACGGAATGCCGAAGCGAAAGGCCAGCACGTCCAGGTCGGGCAGCACCGAGGCCATCAGGCCCACGGTGAGCAGCCGCGGCGAGATGGTGCGCGAACCCAGCGCCAGGCCCAGCGCCAGCGGCACGGCGGGGTGGGTGAGGATGGTGGGCATGGCTCAGCCCGCGAGGCGCAGCGACAAAACCTCGCCATCGTGCAGTTCGTCTTGCAGCCAGATCAGCTTGCCACGGCCCGAGAAGGTCCTTGTGCTGATGCGGGCCGGCCGCGGCACGGTGGCGGTCCAGAGTACATGGCTGAGGATGTGCTGCTGCCCGAGCGGGATGCCTGCCTTGAGCTTGCCCAGCCGGCTGTGTATGTGCACCACGCCGACGCTGGCCCGCACTTGCGCGCGTGGAGCCGGGGGATGGTTGTCGCCTTGGGCAAAGGCCTCGTAGGCCTGCATGTTGGCGATGTAGTCGGGCGAATCGGTCCACTCCACGCGTGCCGGCGGCGTGGGTTCTGCCAGATCCTGGGGCTGGATGGTGACGGTGTCGCCGGCCTGAAGGGCCAGCTCCTCGATCCAGTAGATGTGGCCGCTGCGTCCGCTTGCGTCGCGCAGCATGCCGCTCACGCGCAGCGTCGCAGGCTCGTCGTACACCGAGGCGTGCAGTTGCACATCGAAGAAGCTCGCATCGGCATGCCCCGCCGCGCACAGTGGCTGCCCATTGAGCGTGAGGGTGAGGCAGTACATCGCGCCGGCGCCTCAGGGCCTGGACGCCGGCTTGGCCGGCATGCCCGCCGCTGCGCGGCAGCGCGCCAGGTTGTTCTCGAACTTGGGGATGAAGGTGCCGGGCTCGCAAATGGTGCCTGGAGGCGACAAGCGGCACAGGCCCACGATCTGGAAGTCGGTGACGGCATCGGTGCACATGGGCCAGGCCTCCAGCACGGCGGTGTTGCGCTGCAGGCCCCAGGCGTCGAGGAACTTGTTCATACGCTCCATGGCACCGATGAAGTAGGCACGGTCCTTGGCCGCGACGGCGGTGTCCATCTTGGGCAGCTCGGCGTCTAGGAAAGCGACTGCCGCGGCCGGGTAGGCCTGCAGGGCGCCCTGCGCCTGCGCCGATGCGCACGCCAGCGCGAGGCCGGCCGCCAGCGTGGCGGCAAGGATTCGGTGTTTGATGAGGGTCATGGTTGCTTGCAGGGGGCGGTCCGGGCGGTGCAGCGTGGCGTCACCACAGCTTCCACCAGGGCTTCCTCGCCGGTGCGGCGGCGGGTGAGGGCGGCAGCAGCAGCGCGGCATAGTCCGTGCGGTCCACGGTGGCGACGGCGATGACCTCGGTGGGCTGCGTGCTGCGCAGGAAGCCCAGGCCCAGAAGCGCCTGCAGCGTCTCGGCCGCGGAAATGTGAAAGGCGGCGACATCCAGCCCCGCCTCTTCCGGCAGCGGTGCGCCCTCGGTGCTCACCTCGCCATTCACGTTGTCGATGCGACGCTGCAGCCTGCCCTCGACGTGGGCCGAGAAGCTCACGCAGCCTCCACTGGTCTCGACGATGAAGGCCACGCAGCGGCCGAAAGCAGCGCTCAGCCGGGCCAGCGCGTCGGCGTCCGCCGCGAGCGTGTAGCTTGCGTCCAGCAGCACCGCCCAATCGCCGTCCTGCAGGAAGCCGTAGACCTCCACGCCGGGGTTCTGCGGCGTCCAGTCGCGCGCCGAGACGAAGCGGTCATGCTCTCGCTTCCAGTCCAGGTAGGCGGCCATGGCCGGCAGCGTGGCCCGCTGCGCCACTTCGTACCTGGGCCAGATCGCCGGGAACTCGTCCACGAGCCGGTCCACCGTCGCGGGCACCGCGACGAAGCCGTAATGCATGCCCAAACCACCCTCCCTGGCTTGCTCCTTGTCCTGTGGCGGCATGCTGCCATGTCCGCCGGCCGACCATCACCCCGCAAACCCTGCGTGGGCCTGGGTACTTTGCACCGGCGCTGCCCCGCATTCCGGTGGCATGGGCGCCGCGCCCGTCGCCTATGCTCGTCGCCGTCCCACGGAGCCCTGTGCATGCCTCTGGACCCCGAAATCCTGTACGAGATCGATACCCACGTTCGCGGTGGCTTTGCGCAGCGCGACGACATCATCGAGATCCTCACCGAGGAGATGATTGACGACGTGGACCTCGATGCCGCCGAGGTCGAGTCGGCCGTGGACGCCGCCTTCGCGGCCCATGAGCGCAGCAAGGCCGGTTGGCCGACGCAGACTGACTGCGACCGGCTCGACGCCGTGTTCGACGCGCTGGAAGCCCAGGGCCTCATCGCGCTGCAGTGCGCGGGCTACACGCAGAGTGACGGCTTCGAAGATGTCTGCGAGGTCTACGACAGCCAGACTGACAAGGGCGGCATCATCGGCTACTGCTTCTATCACGGACAGGACCTGGACCGCGCCGTTCACGGCCAGGGCCTGTACCTTGCCTTCGGTCCCATGGACGCAGGCCTCGAAGAGACAGAAGGCCCGCGAGTGGGTCGGCTCATCGCCGATGAGCTGCGCCGCGAAGGTTTCAAGGTTGACTGGGACGGCACGTTTGCGCAGCGCATCTTTGTTCCCCAGGTGGACTGGAAGCGCAGATAGGACGGTGAAGACCTTGCGCGACCTATTCACGCCGCCGCCCCACATCCAGGGCCGCGTGGTGGCCATCGTGGTGCGTGGCAACCCCCGCGACGCCGCACGCTACGTGGACGAAACCCTGGCCCTGGCCGGCATCGGCCTTGCGGACGACCGGCTCGGCCAGCGCGGCGAGGCCGAGCTGTCCACGCGTCAGGTCACGCTGATCCAGCAGGAGCACCTGCCGCTGATCGCCGCGTTCGCGCGCGTGGGCCCGCTGGACCCCGTGGACCTGCGCCGCAACCTGGTGATTTCGGGCATCAACCTGCTGTCGCTGAAGAACGCGAAGCTGCGCGTCGGCGCGGCCCTCATCGAGATCGTGGGCCCCTGCGCGCCCTGCTCGCGCATGGAGGAGGTCATCGGCCCCGGAGGCTATGCCGCGATGCGCGGCCACGGCGGCATGACGGCGCGCATCCTGGAGGGCGGCGCCATCCGCGTAGGCGACGCAGTCAGCGTGGCCAGCGCGGCCACGCTGACACAAGGCTAAATCGGCCCGCCGCTGCTAGGCCTTGCCTTGGGACGCGATGGCGGCCCGCCCGCGCGCCCGCTCTACCGCGACCTGCGCAGTCGTCGCCGCGCTCAGCTGCTGCTGCAGGAACTGCGCCACGCGAGGCTGCTGGCTGAAGGCCGCGTTGAAGCGGATGTGCGGGTCGCGCGCGCCATCGGCCGCGAAGGTGGCGCCGCGCACCAGCAGGATGCCGTGGCGGAAGGCCTCCTTCACGACGCCGTCCACGTCCACGCCCGCGGGCACGGCGCCCCACAGGAACAGGCCGCCTTCGCCAGGGTGCTCCAGCAGCATGCCGGCCTGGCGCAGCTGCTGCGCGCTGGTGGCGCGGGCCTTGGCCAGGCGCTGGTGCAGGCGGTCCAGGTGCTTGCGCCAGCGGCCGGCGGCCAGCACCTCCAGCAGCACGCATTCATTCAGCGCCGGGGTGGTGAGTACCGAGACGATCTTTTCGCGCATCAGCTGCTTCAGCAGCGCGGGCTCGGCGGCCATGTAGCCCATGCGCAGCGCGGGGCTGATGGCCTTGGTGAAGCTGGAGTAGTAGATGACGCGGTCCAGCCCCGACAGCTGCGCCAGCCGCGTGGGTGCATGCGGCGCACCGGGGTGGAAGTGGCCCTGCACGTCGTCTTCGGCGATCAGGAAGCCATGGCGCTGCGCCAGCATCAGCACGCGGTGCAGGTTGGCGGCGGTGCTGCCCCAGCCCGTGGGGTTGTGCAGCACGCTCTGGATGAAGAGCAGGCGAGGGCGGTGCTGCGTGCAGGCTTCGTCCAGCGCGTCGAGGTCGATGCCGTCGGGCCGGCGTGGCACGGGCACGATGGTGACGCCGGCCTGGCGCAGCCGGTCGAACAGCAGGAAGTAGCCCGGCGTCTCCACCGCCACCGCGTCGCCCGGGCGCAGCAGCGTGCGGCAGATCAGGTCGATGGCATGCGTGCCGCCATAGGTCGTCAGCACGCGGCTGGCGTCCACGGCAATGCCCTGGCCGCGCAGCATGGTGGCGATGCGCTCGCGCAGCTCCGGCATGCCCTGCGGCGGGCAGCGCGAGGCCATGCCGGCGCTGGCGCGCGCCAGGCCGCGCTGCACCGCGGCGGCGGGGATGGCGTCTTCCATCCAGATGGCGGGCAGCCCGCCGCTGCTGGCCAGCAGCATGCCGGCGCGCTGGTCGTTGGCCTGCTGAGCCAGCCACACGGCCTCCTGCTCCTCGCCGGCCTCCACGCGGGCCGCGTCGGGCATGGCGTCGACCTGCCCCTCGGCGACGAAGAAGCCGGCGGTACCGCGCGAGTCGATCAGCCCCGCGGCCACCAGCCTGTCGTAGGCGATGACGACCGTGTTGGGGCTCACGCCCAGTTGCGAAGCGAGCTGGCGTATCGAGTTCAGCCGTGCGCCGGGCGGCAGCTGCGAGCTCTTGAGCAGCGCATGCAGGCGCTGCTCGATCTGGTCGGCCAGCGGCACGGAGGAGTCGCGGTCAAGTGAAAACATCAGCGCAGGAGCATGAAGGCCAGGATGGCCAGCGAGAGAGCCATGATCCCATTGAACACGCGGCGCCGCAGCGGGCTGGACAGGAAGCGGCCTATGCCCACGCCGAACAGCGCCCACATGGAGATGCAGGGGAAGCCGATCACCGCGCCCACCAGGCTCACGAACAGCGCCCCGCTGGCCAAGCTCCACTGCGTGGGCATGAAGACCGATGCGATGGTCACGGCCCGCACCCAGCTCTTGGGGTTTACGGCCTGGAAGAGCAGGGTCTGCGAGAAGGTCAGCCGCTCTGGTGGCCGATCGTTCGCTGCCGGCGCCACGGCCAGCTTCCAGGCCAGGTACAGCATGTAGAGCGTGCCGGCCAGTTTCAGCCCGTCGTGCAACAGCGGCCAGGCCATGAACAGCGCCCCCAGGCCCATGCACGAGATGAAGGTCAGCACCGCCCCACCTGCATTGACGCCCAGGATGGCCGGCACCGTGCGCCGATAGCCGTAGTGCGCCCCGTTGGCCACCAGCATCATGTTGTTGGGCCCCGGCGTGCCGGACATCAGGGCGCAGTAGGCCAGGAAGGGGAAGAGCTGCTCGAAAAGCGGGGCGTTCATGCGGCTAGGCGGGTGTGATGGAGGCGATGCGGCATTGCAGCGTCTGGCCGGCGCGGCGTGAAGGTACAGCGGGATGGGGTGTACGGGGTGCTGTATCAGTGGCGGGGCAGGTACAGCGATGCCAACGTGCTCATAATCGTTCGCACAGCCACACACCAAGGCCAGCACCATGGGCGGCGCACTCTTCATCAGCTACTCGCATGCCGACCGCAAGTGGATGCAGGCCGTGCGCATGCACCTGGAAGGCGCGATGCAGGCGCAGTGCCCGGTGTGGACCGACAGGAACATCAAGCCCGGTTCCACGTGGGAGAGCGTGCTGCTCACGGCCTTGAAGGGCGCGGGCACGGCGCTGGTGTTGGCCAGCCCAGAGTACCTGGTGTCGGAGTGGTGCCGTCGCGAGCTGGCGTCGCTGCACGCGGCACGGCTCAAGGGCGACCTGGCGGCGGTGTACTGGCTGCTGCTGCGGCCTTGCGCCTGGATGCGCACCGAGCTGCGGGAACTGCAGGCCGTGCAGGAGCCCGCCACGCTGGCGCTGGAGGGCATTCCCGCGGGCCTGGAGCGTGACCAGATGCTGGTGGACCTGTGCTCGCGCATCGCCAGCGACGCGCTGCTGCGGTCCACCGACGAGGACCCCGACGTGAAGTCGGTGCGTGAGCTGCTCCTGCGGTCGGGCGAGTCCACGCACTACCGCCCCACGCGCATCCTGGGCAAGGACAGCAGCAACTTCTCCATCGTCTGCCGCGGGCTGGACAACAACGATGACGACGTCGTCATCAAGGTGCTGACCAACACGCCCCTGCACAGGTTGCAGGAGCTGTTCATGCAGGTGGCCTGCGCGCGCAAGGAGGTGATGAACCCCTCGGTGCTGAACGTCGAGCGCGTCTTTACCGCCGATGTGGGCCAGGCCGAGCGCATCGTCATCGTCAGCGAGCTGGCTAGCAGCGACACGCTGGCCTCGCTGATCAAGGGAGACCCGCAAGGCGTGGGCAGGGCCGGGCACCCGCTGCCGCCCGAGCAGGTGGGGGTCATCCTGCGTCGGCTGGCCAGTGCACTGTCCAAGTTGCATGACCTGCCGCCCATCGCGTCCGAGGGGCTGGAGGCGGCGGACTATGTACACGTCTTCGGCCCCATGCCGCCCGACAGTGTGTTCTGGGATGCGCGCACCGAGCGGCCGTCGATCTCGCTGGTGGGGGTGACCAGCTTCCTGTGGCACTTCTTCGACCCCGACACCTTCACACGCATGATCACGCCCAAGGGCGGTACCTACGTCGTGCCCGAGAAGCGCAGGGGCGCGGCCGTGGACCAGCGGGCCGACCAGTACTTCCTGGGCATGCTGGCGCTCGAGCTGCTGGAAGGCCGCCGCGTGTTCGAAGACATGCCCACGCCGGAGCCGCTGGCGGTGTTGCATGCCAGCCGCCTGCCCTGGAAGCGCCACCAGCAGCTGACGGAGGTGCTGGAGCGCCTGCTGCAAGATGAACCCACGCGGCGCTACGCCTCCATGCATGACGTGACCCGCCAGTTCGCAGCGCTGGAGGAGCCGCACCGCGTGCTCGCCAAGTACGCCTACCGGGAGTGGGTGGAGCCCATGGGCCTGCAGTTCTCGCAAGCCTTCTACACGCGCTTCTTCGAGGACGACAGGGACAGCCGCACCATCTTTGAGCGGGCACTGGGCACGCGTGCCGTCGGCCCCATGCTGGTGGACGCCGCCCACCACGACAAGCTGATCGCGTCGCTGCGCAAGGTGCTGAACTACCGGCACGGCAGCCCACCGTCTTCCATCGACGACCTGATGCCCACGCACCGTGGCAAGGGCATTGGCATGCAGCACCTGTGCAGCTTCCGCGACGCCTTCCTGAAGACGCTGGAGGCGCACATCGATGCCTCCGTGCCCGAGACGCCCGAAATCGTCGCCGCCTGGCGCCAGCTCTTCGAGCCCGTGCTCGAAGCCATGGCCAGCAGGTTGAAGGAGGAGGACGCCTGCTGATCCGGACAACCCTCTTTCCGGTCATGTCGGCCCCGCTCTTTTGAGGATGCGCTGCAGCGGGCGCTTCAGGTACTTTTGTGCCTGAGGCATCGCAGCCCCGAACCCATCGCGAAGCCGCCGAACTCTCGCTCGGCGCTGATGCGGGCATGCCAGTTGCCAAAGGAATTGCGCGGCCACCGTGCAAGAAAGGGGCAAGCCATGCTGAACTCGCACCAGAAGGGCAATTTGCCTGGCGTCTGTGACGGTGGCCTCGCCTCGGCGAGGCTTGTGGCTGCCGAGCCCTCCATCGCGACGCTCGCCCTGCGGATCGTTGGCGCACTGTTCCGGCTGGGCTGCAAGTGCGCGTCAAGGGTGCTGTCGGTAGGCGACTGCAACGTCCATTGACGCCGCTCGGAGGGACAGCGGCCACCTGCGACGGTTGTCCGAGCTAAGCTGCTGTCCAGACGGACTTTTCAGCCACCCATGTTCGACCACGTCAAATTCGGCTGCAGCGACTTCGCAGCCAGCAAGGCTTTCTTCGTCAAGGCACTCGCACCGCTGGGCGTCGTCGTCGGTGCGGAGGGCACGCCGAGCTACGGCATCGAGCTCGTCCGCCCCGGCGACATCGCTTCGCTGTGTCTGTTCCAGTCCACGGACAAGCCCGCGACGCTGCACATCGCCTTCGTCGCCCAGACACGCCAGCAGGTCGACGCCTTCTACGGCGCCGCGCTGGAGGCCGGCGCCAAGGACAACGGTCCGCCGGGGCTGCGCACAAACTACAACGCGAACTACTACGCGGCGTTTGTCATCGCGCCGGATGGGCACAACATCGAGGCGGTTTGCCAGCGGCCCGAGGCCTAGACGAAGCTGTGCCCCGAGAGTTCGGCCAGGGTGAGGCGTGACAAGCGGCTTACCTGGCCTTGGCCAGCACCGGGGTGCGGCGGGTGGGTTCGCCCAGGCGCAGCGCGGTGGTCGGGTCTTCGCTGTGCAGCAGGGCCAGCTCGCCGCTATCGCGCGAGGCTTGCAGGTCGGCCAGGACCTGGGCGCGCGTGCGGGTGGACGACGTGCCGCGCAGGGAGGCGGTGGAGTCGTTGCTGTTGATCAGCGCGAACTCGCCGGAGGCCTGGGCCTGGGCCAGTTCCGCGACGACCTGGGCGCGGGTCTTGGTGGACGGCGTGTTGCGCTGGAAGGCGCTGGGGTTTTCGCTGTTCAGCTCCGCGAGTTCGCCAGACGCGCGGGCCTGGATGAGCTCGGCAATGACTTGCTCGCGGGTCGGGCCCGCGGCGTTCGCGGAGATGGCGACGGCGGACAGCAGGGAGACAGCGACGATGGCGGAGAAGGTCTTCATGATGGTTTCCTGAGTGAGTGAGGCTGCAGCGCGCATGCGATTGCATCGCATGCGACTTTGTTCGTCAAAAAAAAGAGGCTCAAGCGGTGATGACGTTCAGCTCGACGTCGATGTTGCCGCGCACGGCCTTGGAATAAGGGCAGGCCTGGTCGGCGGCGTGGGCCACGGCCTTAGCCACTTCGGCGTCCATGCCCGGCAGCGTGACGGTCAGCCGCGCCTGCAGGAAGTACTCGCTGCCCTTGTGGCCCAGGTCGACCTCGATGTCCACGGCCAGGTCCGCCGGCAGCGTGATCTTCATGGCTTGGGCGGCGAGGTCCAGCGCGCCCGTGTAGCAGGCCGACCAGGCACCGGCGAACAGTTGCTCGGCCGCCGGGTGGGCCGGCAGCGCGTCGAAGGCGTGCGAGGGCGCCTTGCCCTTGGTGGCCGTCAGGCGGATGTCCACCTTGTCGTGATGGCCGGGGCGGGCGCCGCCGGACACGGTGGTGTGGGTCTTGCCGCTGAAGAGGACTTTGTCGATCTTGCTCATGGGGATTTCCTTGGAGGTGGAGAGGGGGTGTTTGTTAATCGCATTCGCTTAAATCGCATGCGATGTGTGTAATGTAGAAGGCCTGACAAGCAAGGTCAAGAACTTTCTTGAGGCCCGGCTTTCGGCAAGGCCTTCGCCGAAGTGGGAGCGCGCGGAGACGGGAATGGCCCGCAAGGGACAATGCGAGGCATGAAGCCACCGAAGAGACTGCAGGTCCTGATCGACGAAGGCCTGATCGATGGCGTCCAGCGCCAGCTGATGAGCGGCAAGGAAGCGCAGGTCTTTGTGGTGCGAAGCGGCGGCGAGACGCGCTGCGCCAAGGTCTACAAGGAGGCGACGAATCGCAGCTTCCGCCAGGCCGTGGACTACACCGAGAACCGCCGGGTCAAGAACAGCCGCCAGGCTCGCGCAATGGCCAAGGGCACCAAGTTCGGCCGCGAGGCGCAGGAGGCGGCCTGGCAGAGCGCCGAGGTCGACGCGCTGTACCGTCTGGCCGGTGCCGGCGTGCGGGTGCCCAAGCCCTACAACTTCTTCGAGGGCGTGCTCCTGATGGAGCTGATCTGCGACGAGCATGGCGACGCCGCGCCGCGGCTCAACGACGTGCTGTTCTCGGCCGAGGATGCCCGTGCCCACCATGCGACCCTGATCACCGAGGTGGTGCGCATGCTGGCCACGGCCGGCGTGGTACATGGCGACCTGTCGGAGTTCAACATCCTGCTGGGCGCCGACGGGCCGGTCATCATCGACCTGCCGCAGGCGGTCGACGCGGCCGGCAACAACCACGCGCAGCGCATGCTTTTGCGTGACGCGGGCAACCTGCGCGACTTCTTCGGCCGCTTTGCGCCGGAGCTGCTGAAGACCGATTTCGGCAACGAGATCTGGGCCCTGTACCAGCGCGGCACGCTGCATCCCGAGACGCCGCTGACAGGCCTCTTCAAGCACAAGGCCGATGCCGTCGACCTGGGCGCCGTCATGCGCGAGATCGACGACGCCCGGGCGGAGGATGCCGCCCGGCGTTTGCGCATGGCGCAGACCTGAACCGAGTCAACAGGGGTTTTGCAGCCCCGCGCGCGCGGCCATACTCCGGCGCGTGCATGCCCTCGAACAGATCCTGATCCTCTTCGTCGCTGCCGTCGTCCTGGCAGCCGCCGCTCGCCGCCTGGGGGCGCCGTACCCGGTGTTCCTCGCCATCGGCGGCGCGCTGCTGGCGCTGATCCCCGGCGCGCCCAGCCTCAGCCTGCCGCCCGAACTGGTGTTGGCCCTCTTCGTGGCGCCCGTGCTGGTGGACGCCGGCTACGACGCCTCGCTGCGGGATTTGAAGGACAACTGGGTGCCCTTGGTGAGCCTCGTCATCGTGGCCGTGGGCCTCACGACGGCCGCCGTGGCGGCAGTGGTGCATGCGCTGGTGCCAGGCATGCCCTGGGCCGCCGCGATTGCTCTAGGCGCCATCGTCGCGCCGCCCGATGCGGTGGCGGCCACGGCGGTGCTGCGGCCCCTGCGCCCGCCGCAGCGCATCCTGGGCATCCTGGAGGGTGAAAGCCTGCTCAACGACGCCAGCGCGCTGCTGATCTATCGCCTTGCCGTGGGCGCTGTTGCGGCGGGTGGTTTTTCGCTGCAGGCGGTGGCGCCCACCTTCCTGCTGGGCGTGCTGGGCAGCCTCATCGCAGGGCCCGCGCTGGGCTGGCTGGTGCAGCGGCTCTTCGAGCATGTGCAGCACATCCCCACGGCCATCATCCTGCAGTTCGTCAACACAATAGGCGTGTGGCTGCTGGCGGAATACGTGGGCTTGTCCGGCGTGCTCACCACAGTGTGCTTCGCGATGACGCTGGCGCGCATGGCGCCCGCTCGCATCCCGGCGCGCATGCGCATCCCCACCAACGCGGTGTGGGCCACGGTGATCTTCGCGCTCAACATCTTCGCCTTCATCTTCATCGGGCTGCAGCTGCGCCCCATCCTGATGGAGCTGGCACCGGCGGCGCGCGAGCAATATCTGTGGGTCGCTGCCGCCGTGCTGGCCACGGTCATCGTCGTGCGCGTTGCCTGGCACATGGCTTTCAATGCCGCGCTGCGCCTGGGCGTGCGCCGGCGCGGCTTCCACCCGCCGCGGCCCATGCTGCAGCCCAGCGTGGGCAGCGGGCTGGTGATCTCCTGGGCCGGCATGCGCGGCATCGTCACGTTGGCCGCCGCGCTGGCGCTGCCCGAAGGCTTCCCAGCCCGTGACCTCGTCGTGCTGACGGCCTTCCTCGTGGTGCTGGGCACGCTGCTCATCCAGGGCCTCACGCTGAAGCTGCTGCTGCGCGCGCTCAACCTGCACGATGGCGACCCCGTCGCGCATGAAGAGCACGCCGCCCGCCACCGCATGCTCGAAGCGGCCTTCGAGCAACTGCCCACCGACGGCTCAGCCGCCGTGAACTTGGTGCGCAAAAACCTCAAGATGCACCTGGGCCGGCCCCTGCACGACAGCGGCAGCCCTTTTGCCTCGTTCGGCGCCGAGTACGACGACCGCTACCGCGCCGCGCTGCAGGCCGCTCGCCAGGTGCTGCTGGCCATGCGCGACGCGGGTGACATCGGCGACGACGCCTTTCACACGCTGGAAAACGACCTCGACTGGCTGGAGGTGTCGGACCCGCTGCGGGCGGCCAACGCCGATGCCACCGAGTAGCGGCGAAGGTGCGTGGCAGGGCCACGTGGCAGGTTCGCGCGAATACCGCCTCATCCTCTTCGCGCTGACCTGCGCCGGCATCGCCACCTTCGCCCAGCTCTATTCGCCGCAAGGCGTGCTGCCGCGCATTGCAGAGAACCTGCACGTGCGGCCCGACCAGGCCGCGCTGCTGATCTCGGCGGCCACCATTGGCCTCGCTTTGGGCGTGCTGCCCTGGTCGTGGCTGGCCGACCGCATGGGGCGGGTGCGGGCAATGAAGCTGTCGCTGACCGTCGCCACCGGTTGCGGCTTTGCGGTGACGGCCTGGCCCACCTTCGAAGGCTTGCTGGTACTGCGGGCGCTGGAGGGCTTTGCGCTGGGTGGGCTGCCGGCGGCGGCCATTGCCTATCTCAACGAGGAGGTGCACCCGTCGCACGCCGCCATGGCCTCGGCGATCTACGTGTCCGGCACGACGGTGGGCGGGCTGCTCGGACGCGTCGTGTCCGTGCCCATGGCGGACGCGTTCGGCTGGCGCACGGCCATCCTCGTCGTCACCGTCGTGGGTGCGCTCGCCACGCTGGCCTTCGTGCTCAGCATCCCCGCGCCGCGTGGCTTCAAGCCGGGTGCCGAGGGCCGCATGCCTTTGGCTGACGCCATCAAGCTGAACCTGCGCCCCGACATGCTGGTGCTGTTCGCCCAGGCCTTCCTGCTGATGGGCGGGCTCGTGGCCATCTACAACTACATGACCTTCCATCTGGAGGCGCCGCCGTTCTCGCTCAGGCCTGCCACCATCTCGCTGCTGCTGTTCTCCTATCTGGCCGGCACCTTCTCCGCGAGCTGGGCCGGTGGGCGGGTGCGGCGGTACGGCCGGCTCAAGGTGCTGTGCGGCGCCATCGCCGCCATGGTGTCCGGTGCGGCGCTGATGCTCGCCCAGTTGACTCCCGTGTTCGTGATCGGCCTTGTGCTCTTCACCGCCGGCTTCTTCGCCGCCCACGCCATCGCCGCCGGCTGGGTGGGGCACCGGGCGACGGTGGCGCGGTCCCAGGCTGCATCGCTGTACAACCTGTTCTATTACGGTGGCTCCAGCTTCTTCGGCTGGTTCTGCGGGCTGGTGTTCGTGTCGCTGGGCTGGTCGGCCACCGTGTTCACGGTGATGGGCATGGCCCTGCTGGCCGCTGCGCTGGCGATCTGGCATGCCCGCAAGGCCTAGACTGGCTCGAGCACAACTCCCGGGACGCGCGCATGACGACTGCACGCAAGCTTGCATTGATCACCGGCGGCGGCACGGGCGTTGGCGCCGCCACGGCGCTTATGCTGGCGCGCAAGGGCTACGACCTGCTCGTCAACTACTCGCGCAGCGCCGATGAGGCCGAAGCTACCGCCGCAGCCTGCCGCGAAGCCGGTGCCGACGTGCTGGTGATGCAGGGTGACGTGTCGCAGGACGCCGACTGCCGCGCCCTGGCCCAGGCCGCCGTGGACCGTTGGGGCCGGCTGGACGCCCTCGTCAACAACGCCGGCATCTCCGTCTTCGGCAAGGCGGCCGAATGGGACGCGCTGGACGCCGAGACCTTCCAGCACATCCTGGGCGTCAACGCGCTGGGCTGCTTCCAGATGGTGCGCGCCTGCGTGGCCCACCTCAAGGCGGCGCAGGGCTGCATCGTCAACGTGTCTTCCGTCGCAGGCGCCTTGGGTGTGGGTTCGTCCATGCCCTACATCGCGTCCAAAGGCGCCGTGAACGCGATGACGCTGCACCTGGCCCGGGCCCTGGCACCCGCGGTGCGCGTGAACGCCGTGTGCCCCGGCCTCATCACCACGCGCTGGTTCGTGCAGGGCGTGGGGCAGGAGGGCTACGAGAAAGGCCTCAAGGCCTACGAAGGCGGCGTGCCATTGCAGCGGGCCTGCTCGCCCGAGGATGTGGCCGAGGCCATCGTCTATTTGGTCGATGCCCGAACCGTGACGGGCGAATTGCTGCTGCTGGACAGCGGCATGCACCTGGCGGGCGTGCAACCGCCGCGCTGAGGCCGACTGGGCTGCGGCCGCGCGGCTGGAGGGCTGCTCCGGGCTCAGGGGTTGCTGTAGTACTCGTACACCTTGCGGTTGTACTCGTCCGTGAACTCCGGCTCGGCGAGCTTGGGGTAGCGCGGCGCGCCTTCCAGCACGGACTTGTCCAGATCCACGACGTAGCCGTCCTGGGCGGCGTCATAGCGGATCTGCTCCCAGGGGAGGGGGTAGCGGTCGGTGCCCAGGCCCAGGAAGCCACCGAACTCCAGCACCGCGTATTGCACGCGGCCCGAAGCCTTTTCGATGATGAGTTCACCGATGGAACCCAGCCTCTGGCCCTGCGCGTTGTAGACCTTGGTGCCTTCGACCTTGGCTGACGAGATGGTGGGGCAAGGGGTGCGGTTGGCGCTGTCGTTGCTCATTCAGGTCTCCAAGGGCTATTCAGGGGGCCGCCACCGTGGCGGGCCGCAGCCTTGCAAGCGTAGGAGCAAACGGAATTCCCGGCCAGCCCCGGTAGCTAAAGTCCGGGCTCCACGGACTGCCCTCCTCATGACCCACGCCCGAATGCTTGTGTCGCCTCTGCTGGCCCTGCTGGCCGCAAGTGCCATCGCCGCCCCGGACGAAGAAGCCCTGGGCCGCGCCGCCGGCTACCCGCCCGGCCGCACCCAGGCACAGGCTTTTCAGGACGTCTACATGGTGGGCTCGTTCAGCGCGATGGACAGCTTCCTGCCGTCGTGCGCATTGGCGCCGGCGGCCGAGCCTATGCCGCTGAAGAAGGCCACCTCCGAGCCGTCATTCCGCTACAGCTTCCAGGGGCGTTCGCTGACGCTGGACGACTACATGCAGCGCCAGCGTGTCACGGGCTTGCTGGTGCTCAAGGACGGCGAAATCGTCGCCGAGCGCTACAACTACCAGCGCACGGCCGACATGCGCCTGCTGTCCAACTCCATGGCCAAGACCATCACGGCGCTGGCGGTGCTCAAGGCGCTGGAGGGCGGGCTGATCCGGTCGCTGGACGACACGGCCGAAACCTATGTGCCCGAGCTCAAGGGCTCGCTCTACGGCGAGACCCGCCTCGTGAACCTGCTACGCATGGCCTCGGGCGCGCGCTATGTCGAGGACTACTCGGCCCACGATGACCGGAGCATCTACAACGACGCCGCGCGCCGCGTGGGCGTCGCCCAGGCCGCGCGTGGCATCACCGAGCGAGCCGAGCCGCAGGGCCAGCGCTTCAACTACGCCGGCCCGCAGACCGACGTGCTTGGGCTGGTGGTGCGCGCCGCCACCGGCCGTACGCTGTGCGACTACGTCGACGAGACGATCTGGAAGCCCATCGGCGCCGAGGCGCAGGCGAGCTGGCTGCTCAACCCGGTGGACAACGTCGAGCGGGCACAAGGCGGCTTCAACGCCACGCTGCGTGACTACGCGCGCCTTGGGCTGATGCTGGCCAACGACGGGCGCGGCCCGCGCTCGGCTGTGCTGTCTCGCGAGCACGTGCTCGCCATGACCGACCCGCAGCAACAGCCCGAAGCCTTCCGCCCGGGCCGCATGGACTACCACGGCAGCAGCTACCACGGCTACGGCTTCCAGACCTGGATCCTGCCGGGCAGCCACCGCCGCTTCGCGCTGCAAGGCATCCACGGCCAGGCCATCTTCGTCGACCCTGCGCTCAAGCTGGTGGTGGTGCACACGGCCGTGGGCAAGGACGCTGCGGGCGACGCCAGCGGCAACCACCTGGGCGCCGAGCGTGACGCGCTGCTGCGCGGTATCGTGGCCCGGTATGGCAACTGGTGAGGGGCATCCCATGAAACGGCTCACGGGCGGCTGCCTTTGCGGCGCCGTGCAATACACGGTGGAAGACGGCTTCGAGTACGCCCTCAACTGCCATTGCTCGCGCTGCCGCAAGGCCACGGGCTCGGCCTTCAAGCCGTTTGCCGGCATCCGGCGCGAAAAGCTCGGCCTGACGCAGGGCGGCGGGAAGTTGAAGCTGTTCGGGGACGCCACCACCCACGACGCCCGCTGCGCCGCCTGCGGCTCGCTGCTCTACTCGCAGGTGCGCGACGCGCAATACGTCCACGTCACGCTGGGCACGCTGCACGACGAACCCACCATCCGCCCAGCGGCGCACATCTTCGTGGGCTCCAAGGCGTCGTGGTTCACGATTGGCGACGATCTGCCTCAGCATCAAGAATTCGGATAACCGCTCATGCCCATCTCACGCGAATCCCCCGACCAGCCCGAAGTCATCGCCCTGATCGCCGAGCTGGACGCCTACCAGGACACGCTCTACCCGCCGGAAGCCCGTTATTCGCTCGACCTGGCCTCGCTGAAGCAGCCCAACGTGCGGTTCTTCGTCGCCCGCGACGGGGCAGGGCAGGCGGTGGGTTGCGCTGCGGTGGTGCTCAATGCCGACCATGGCGAAGTGAAGCGCATGTTCGTGAGCCCCGGTGCGCGCGGCCAGGGGCTGGCGCGGGGGCTGCTGCTGGCGCTGGAGGCGGCGTCACTTGACGCGGGCTGCAAGCTCCTGATGCTGGAGACGGGGCCGTCCCAGCCCGAAGCGATCGGCCTGTACGCCTCGCTGGGTTTTGAGCGTCGCGGGCCGTTCGGTGGCTACGCCGATGATCCGCTCAGCGTATTCATGCAGAAGGCGCTCGCGATCTGAGGCTTGGCTGAGAATCCGACGGAGAAGGAGGGTTCACCATGCTCGTCGAAGCCCAGGTCACCATCAACGCCTCCCGGGCCGCCGTCTGGGCCGTGATGGCTGATATCGCCAACGCCGCGCAGACTTGCAGCGGCATCGAGAAGATCGAGATCCTCGAACAGCTGCCTCAGGGCCTTGTGGGCGTCAAGTGGCGCGAGACGCGCATTCTGTTCGGCAAGCCCGCCAGCGCCGACAAGCGCATCACCGAGGCGGTGGAGAACGAGTTCTACAAGACGCAGGCCGAGGACGGCGGCTTCGTGTTCGTGTCCACCATGCGGCTGTCCGAAGCCCCTGGCGGCGTCACGCTCACCACGCTGCACGACTCGCTGCCTCAGACATTCGCGGCCCGCCTCATGTCCATCCCGATGGGCCTGTTCTTCAAGGGCGTGGCGCGCAAGGCCCTGATGCAGGACCTGAACGACATCAAGGCGGCGACGGAGCGCCGTTAGCCGGCATGCCCGTTCCCGCGCTTCTGCTGTCGTTCTGGTGCGGCTTTGCCAACGTCGACAACCGCTTCTACGAGGCTTTCTACTTCGGCGACAGCGAGGCCCTCGCGAACGAACTGGCCGATCTCGTGCTGCGCGGCGTCAAGCGCGCCACCGCCGCGGCCGCCTGGACCTTCGAGGCCCAGGGCAAGCCCCTGCCCAAGCCGGGCGACCTGAGCATCGTCACGAACTGGGCGGGTGAGCCGCTGTGCGTCATCGAAACCCTGTCGGTCGACATCATGCCGTTCAGGGACGTCACCGCAGCCTTTGCGGCCGCCGAAGGCGAGGGCGACGGGTCACTGGCGTTCTGGCGCGAGGCTCATAGTGCCTACTTCACGCACGAATGCGCCCGGGCGGCCCGGGCGTTCAGCGACGACATGGCAGTCGCTTGCGAGCGTTTTCGCGTCGTGTATCGGCCCTCAGTTCAACCCCTGGACGGCTGTCTCAGCGAGACGCGATTGCCGTCTGGGTCCAGCGCGGTGGCGCGCAAGCCATAGGGGTAGGCCTGGGGCTCGTCCTCCTCGAACGGGATGCCGCGTGCCTTGAGTGCCGCGAAGTCCTTGTGCAGGTTGTCGGATTCGATGAAGAGCACGCCGGGCACCGAGATCGGCGGAGCGCCTGCCATGGCATGCCCTTGGACCTGGGTGCCGGGCCAGAGCACGACATTGAGATCGTCGCCCTCGATGCCGATCACGAGGAAGCGGCCCTCGGCCCAGACGTTGTCGGCGCGCTTTACGAAGCCCAGCGAGGTATAGAAGGCCAGCGCCTTGTCCTGGTCCGTCACGAAGACGGTGGTGAACATGATCCTTTTGAACATCCTGAATCCTTTGGCTGATGTATGGGGGCGTGACGTCGTCGTCACGCAGCCATGACGAGCCAGGCCCCGCCGAAGTGACATGCCATGCGCGTCAGGGCGAGGGGAGCATGCACAGCGTCGTCAGCAGCCCCAGGCCGGCGGCGACCATGAAGGCCAGTGGCAGGCGTGTGGGCGGCGGCATCAGTGCAGGTGCCCCAGCTTGTCGGGGTTGCGCATCACATAGATGGCTGTGACCTGGCCGTCCTCGACATCCAGCGCCGTCGTTTGCAGCTCGCCGTCGGCTTCGAGCGTCACGAAGCCCGGCAGGCCGTTGATGAAGACGACGCGCAGCAGCTTCGAGGGCCGCTCCTGCAGCAGCGCTGACAGCAGCACCTGTGCCTTCATGACGGCGTCGTATCCAAGCACGGGCTCGGGTGCGCAGGGCCGCTTGCCGCCGCCGTCGGCATGCAGGCTCACGTCATGGGCCAGCATCGCGGCCAATGCTTTCATGTCGCCGCTGCGCGAGGCGGTGAAGAAGGCCTGCGCGATCGCCAGGCCCCGCTGCTTTTCGACCTGGTAGCGGGGGCGCACTTCCCGCACATGGGCGCGGGCGCGCACGGCCAACTGCCGGCAGGCGGCAGGCTCGCGCTGCACGGTCTCTGCGATCTCGTCGAAGCCCACCTCGAACACGTCGTGCAGCAGGAAGACGGCGCGTTCCAGCGGCGACAGCCGCTCCAGTGCCAGCATCAGCGGCAGAGTGACGTCCTCGGTCGCCTCGTCTTCGACGACCGGGTCGGGGAGCCAGGGGCCGACATAGGTCTCGCGCTGGTGGCGGGCCGACTTGAGCTGATCCAGGCACAGCCGCGTGACCGTGCGGCGCAGGAAGGCGCCGGGCACGCGCACCTCGGCGCGGTCGGTGGCCATCCAGCGCACAAAGGCCTCCTGCACAACGTCTTCGGCATCGGCGACCGAGCCCAGCATGCGATAGGCCACGCGGATCAGCATGGGGCGCAGAGGGCGGAACTCCTGCACCGCGTCGGAGACCGGCGCGGTCATGGGTAGGGGCTTTGGGGTCACGATCGTTGCTCGCGTGCCTGTGGGGACGCCTGCATGACGAGCGGGCTGCGGCCTTTGTGACATCTGCGACGGAGATTTCGAGCGCAGGCTGCGCTCTTCGGCCTTGCCCAAGGGGCACAGCACGCTGTCGGCCTGCTGCTGCACGGCTTGCTGGACACCATCAGCCTCACGGCGGTGTATGCCGGCGCTGTATGGGCTTCGTCAAGCGTAGCGCGCCACCACCATGCACACGGCCGTCACGGCGAGCAGCACGGCCGCCACGCGCTGGGTGACGACGCCGAAGGCCTGCGCGCCTTCGCGGCGGGCGCGCACCGCGGCAACGATCTGGGCCACAGCGGCCAGCAGTGCGCAGGCCGCGCCGGCCATCAGCACCTTGAGCATGGGCGTCAGCCCCGCGCCGTGCATCGCGTGGCCCATGTAGCCGCCGCTGGCGATGGCCACAAAAGCCGCGCCGAGCTGCGGCACGCGCAACCGGTCCAGGCCCAGGCCGCCCGTTCGCGCGAGCACCAGGCTGCTACCGGCCCAGAATGTGGAGGCCAGCATGTGGACGGACAGGACGATCACGAATGCGGATGGCATGAAGCACTCCATCAGATGAATTGGGTATACATAGTGTATGGTCAAGCCTGAATCCATGCCAAAGACCCCACGCTCCTATGTCAGTCCGGCGCGGGCCGAGATTGCGGCGCGCACGCGCGAGCGGCTCGTCGAGGCGGCCGCGCAGCTTCTGCGCGAGCAGGCGGACTTCCGCGCCGTCTCGCTGGACGCGGTAGCCAAGGCGGCGGGCGTGACGCGGTTGACCATCTACAACCAGTTCGGCTCGCGCCGTGGCCTGCTGGAGGCGGTGCTGGATGAGCTGGCGAGCCAGGGCGGGCTGCTGCGCCTGGAGGCCGTCATGGGCACATCCGATGCGCGGGGCGCGATCGACCGGCTGATCGCCGTCTTCTGCGAGTTCTGGGGCGGGGACGTTGCGGTGCAGCGCCTCAACGAGGCCGCAGGCGGGGATGTTGAGCTGGCGGACGCGGTCAGGGAGCGAAACGAGCGCCGGTGGCACATCCTGCGGGTGCTCGTGGACCGGCATGCCGCCGGTCGGCGCATCCCTGCCAAGGCGCAGGCGGAGGCCGTGGACCTGCTGTTCGGGCTCACGGGCTGCGCGATGTTCAGCGCGCTGCGGCCCGGCCGCACGCCGGCCGCGGTCTGCAAGCTGTTGCAGCGCACGGCGGCGCAGGTGCTGGATGGCTTGGAGGCCTGAAGGTTTCTAGCGCTTGGCCGACGGCTTGTTCTTCTTCACGAACTCGATGAAGGCCTTGGTCCGTGCGGGCATCAGCTTGCGCGAGGGCAGGGCCAAGTAGATCGTGAAGCGGCCCGTCACCCACTCGGGCAGCACGTGAACCAGTTGCCCGGCGGCCAGCGCAGGCGCTACCAGCGCGCGCGACAGCGTCGCCACGCCAGCCCCGTCAAGGGCGGCGCGGTGCAGCACGTCATAGTTGCGCGATTGCAGCGCGGCCCTGACCTCCACGTCGGCGGTCTCGTCACCGCCATCGGCGCGCACCAGGTGCAACCGCCGGGCGGCTGCCTCCTTGCCGTCGGTCCAGGGGTAGCGCAGGTGGGCGTGGCCGGCCAGGTCTGCGGGCGTCAGCGGCGTGCCGGTGCGTTTCAGGTAGTCGGGTGATGCGCAGAGCACCCACTCTGTTTGCAGCAGTGGGTGGGCCACCACGCTGGCGTTGTAGCCGTCGTCCACCACCATCAGTGTCACGTCGAACGCGTCCACATGGTTCTGCGGAAAGTCGTCCAGCGTCAGGTCCAGCGACACGCCGGGGTGCAGCTCCAGCCATTGGGCTACGCGCGGCGCGAGGAAGTAGGTCGCCAGGATGGGCGTGGTCAGCACGCGCAAACTGCCACGCAGCTCGCTGGACCTGGCCGAGACCTCGGCCTCCGCGTCCTCGATGTCTTGCAGCACGGCGCGCACGCGCTGCAGGTAGGTCTCCCCCGCATCGGTGAGCGACAGGCGCCGGGTGGTGCGGTGGATGAGGCGCACGCCCAGGTGCTCCTCCAGGTCCGAGATCAGCCGGGTGACCTGGCCCGGTGACACGTCCAGCGCCCGCGCGGCGGAAGCAAAGCCGCCGTCGTCAATGACCTGGCGGAACACGCGCATCGATAGCAGACGGTCCATGCCGGAATCCTAGGTCACTGCCCCAGGCCCACGGCCTTGGCCGCCAGCGTACCCAGCTCCGCATACAGCGGCACCACGTTCGTGCCGGCGGCCGGGTGCACGCGGTTGGACAGCAGCACGTAGAAGCTGCGGCTGGCCGGGTCCAGCCAGAAGGCGCAGCCGGTGAAGCCAGTGTGGCCGAAGCTGGTGGGCGGAAAAAGGCTGCCACGCGGGCGGGCGTAGGGCGAGGCGATGTCCCAGCCCATCCCGCGTTGCTCGGCTAGCGCCGGCGGGGACTGCGGTGTCGTCAGCAACGCCACGCTTTGCTCGGACAGGAAACGCCGCCCGTCCTTCGCCACGCCACCGGCCAGCAGCATGCGGGCAAAGCGTGCCAAGTCGGCCGTCGTCGTGAACAGGCCCGCGTGGCCGGCCACGCCGCCCATCTTGCGGGCGGTGGGGTCGTGCACCTCGCCGCGCAGTACGCTGCCGTCGGGCTGTTTCTCGGTGGGCGCAATGCGCGCCGCGTCCATGCGCCGTAGCGGCAGATAGCCGCTGTCCTTCATGCCCAGCGGCTTGAACAAGGCCTCCTCGGCAAACCGCTCCAGCGGCATGCCGGCCTGGCGCTCCACGATTAGGCCCAGCAGGATGAAGTTGACGTCCGAGTAGCGGAACTGCGTGCCGGGTTCGGCCGCCAGCGTCAGGCCGCAGGCTATTGCCTTCGCATCGGCCTTGCCGGCCCAGTCACCCGCGCCATTGCGAGGCAGGCCCGACGGGAAGCCTGAGCTGTGCGTCAGCAACTGGCGCAGCGTGATGCCGGCCTTGTCCGCACCGCCGCAGTCGGGCAGGTAGCGCTGCAGCGACGCCTCCATGTCGAGTTGGCCGCGCTCGCGCAGGATCTGCACAAGGGTGGCAGTGACGACGGGCTTGGTCAGTGAGGCGGCGTCGAAGACGGTGGTTTCGTCCAGCGGCTCAAGCGCCGGGTCCACAGCCCGCTGACCATAGGCGCGGTGGAAGCTGCCTCGGCCTTCGCGTTCTATCCACACTGCGGCGCCTGGCAACTGGCGCTGCGCGATGTAGCGCTCCACGGCCCCGTCGACCTGGGCCAGAGGCTCGGGGGCGAGAGCGGGGCGGTGTGCGCAGCCGGCCAGCAGCGCGGCCAGCAACAGGGAGACGAGGGCGGTTCTTCTCATGGCGGCGGATTGTGGGAGAGGTGGCGCCTTCCACCCGTTTGGGTGGCCTGGTTATCGTCGGCCATCTTTACATTTCGACGCATATTTTCAGCTTGAAAAACGCAAAGTATTGATTTGCAAGGCATTTGTTGATTGGCATGGGGGTTGCTTAAAGCAAGTCAGTTTCGATTCAAGGGATTGACCATGAACACCAAGCTCACCGCTCTCGCCCTGGCTGCCGCCCTGTCCACCGTCGCAGCCGTGCCGGCCTCGGCCGCTGTCGTGGCCTACAACAGCCTGAGCGCCTTCAACGCCGCCGTCGTGGGTGCCAGCAGCCACAACTTCGAGGGCATTGCCCCGGCCAACGCCTACGTGAGTGGCGGCAACTTCACCGTCGACGGCGTCAACTTCGCCGCCGTGGGTGGTGCTGGCTTCGTCATCGATGCCAACGCCGGCTATGCCAGCTACGGCGCCTCCTTCTTCACGGCGCAAAACCCCAGCAACGTGAGCGTCACGCTGGGCGGCGCCACGGCCATCGGCTTCTTCTACGGCTCCTACGCCGGCAATGGCTCGGACGGCACGGCCTCGCTGAGCACCGGTGATGCCTTCCAGTTCCAGATGCCGGCCCAGTCGGGCGTGGACCTGAACTTCATCGGCTTCGTGTCGGACAGCGACCTGCTGACCAGCGTGTCCTTCTCGAGCAGCTCGCTCGTGCTGGACTTCACCCAGTTCGTCCTGGCCCGCGCCGACGTCAGCAACCACGTGCCGGAGCCGACGTCCCTGCTGCTGGTCGGTGGTGCCCTGTTGGGCCTGGGCGCAGCCCGCCGCCGCGCCGCCAAGTAAAGCGCAGCATCCCGATCAAGCCGGCCAACCGCAGAGGTTGGCCGGCTTTTTCTTTGGCTGCAGACCTACTTCAGCACCGCCGCCACGTCCACGATGTCCACGCCCTGGAACTGGCCCAGCCAGTGGTCGAACATCGGTTTGTGCGAGGCGCCCACGATGGTCAGCACGCGGGCACCGGGCCGCTCGCGGAAGGTCTCGCGGATGTTGGCCACCATGCGCAGGTTGCGGATCTCCCAGCCGCCCACCCACATCTGCGGGTAGCCCGTCTGCGACTTGGCTTCCAGCGTCGCCTTCATGTTGGCGTCGGCCGTGAGCTGCTGGTAGCCGGGTTCGTTCACGTAGCGGTACAGCGGCAGCAGGTCGCTCGCGCTCTTGAGGGCGGTCTCCTTCTGCTCGCGCGCTTTCATGGTCCCGATGGCCGATGCCCAGGCCGCCTTCAGCTCTCGGCCCAGGGCCTCCTCATCCTTGACCCGCACGTTGTCACCGGTGTGGTTGTCGGTCGCATACACGCGTGGCAGACCCAGCCGTGCGGCCAGGCGAGCGGCGATCAGGTAGTTCTCGTTCCTTCGCGTGGCGATCTGCTCCAGCAACTCCACCAGGGGCGCGTCCAGGCCATCGCCGGCCTTGCGTTCGGCCTCCGGCAACTGCAGCCATTGGACATAAGCCGAGGACCGGTCGTTGGCCGCCAGGAACAGCGAGGCCAGCTTGCGGCGCTGCGCAGCCGTGGGCGCGGCAGGCCAGTCCGCCAGCAGCTTCTCGGCCTCGGCGATCGCCGCGGGCACCTCCAGCCCCGTGGACTTGCGGGCCACCTCGACGCTGGGGCAGTAGTCCATGCCGTAGCGGGTGGGGTGGCGTGCGGCGAGGTCGCATTCCTCGCCCGTCAGCGCCTCAATGGTGATGACATCGGGCTTGAAGGCCGCCAGCCGGTCCAGCAGCGGTTGCAGCGTGGCCGGGTCGAAGTCCTTGGGCAGTTCGCTCAGGTGCACGGTGCCCAGCACCAGCACCTTGGCTCGGGGCCCGGTCATGTCGCGGTCCAGCTTCAGGTTCACCTGGGCCTGCGCCGCCAGCGGCAGCAGCACGGCGGCGGCGCCCCACATCCACATCTTCGACTTGTGCATCTTTTTCCCTCCAGTGTTGAGGCATTAAAAAACCCGCCAGCGGCGGGTGAGCGGCTGACTGACAGCGGCGCGAGGGGCTCAGGCGATCCAGGTCGCCGCCTGGGCGGCGGCCATCGTCACCTCCAGCGGCACGGCGCGGTGGTACTCGACGACCACGCGCGGCAGCTTGGCGACCATCATGTTGTCCGTGCGCTTGGCCACGACCACCACACGCTCCAGCTTCACCACCTCGGTGGCAGGTGCGGCCATGCCGTTGGCCAGGCCCACGCCGAGGGCGGCTGCGGCGACGACAGAGGCGAGGGCGATGGTGAAGGTGTTCATGGCGGGCTCCGTGGGGTTGCTGTGTCAGTGATTGCAGTTTCGTCATCCGCCCGGCGCGCCGCGACCGGCAGGCGATGAGCGGCAGGTGGCGTGTGACGAACTGCAAATCTGCATGACGGGCCGCAGGCTTGGCTAACATGTCAACCTCTTCAACGCAGACCCAGGAGGTGAACCATGTACGCGATCGCAGGTACGGCGCTCACTTTCCACTTCTGCGCGGGTGGGTTTATGAGCAGTGAGCGCCCCTTCGAACCCCACGAGGCGCTTTCTTGTCCACTGACTCAAAACACCAAACCCTTCTTTACCCCTCAGTAACTCACATCACCACCCGACTCCGCGACGCCGGTTGCGTCTACGCGGAGGACGAGGTACGCCTGCTGATGGCGGCAGGCCGCCCGGCGGACTTGGCCGCCATGGTGGAACAACGCGCCGCTGGCTTGCCGCTGGAGTACGTGCTCGGCTGGGCCGAGTTCTGCGGCCGGCGCGTCGCGCTGGAACCTGGCGTCTTCATCCCGCGCCGGCGCACCGAGTTCCTGGCCCGCACGGCCATTGCTCTGGCCCGCCCGGGCGCCGTCGTGCTGGACCTGTGCTGTGGCTCCGGCGCCGTCGGTGCCGCGCTGGCGACCGCCGTCAGCCGCATCCGCCTGCTGGCCGCCGACATCGACCCCAAGGCCACCCGCTGTGCCCGCCGCAACCTCGCGCCCTGGGGCGGCGAGGTCTTCGAGGGTGACCTGTTCGCGCCACTGCCAGCAGCCCTGAAGGCCCGCGTCGACCTGCTTGTGGCCAATGCGCCCTACGTCCCTTCCAAGGCCATCGAGACGCTGCCGCGCGAAGCGCGCCTGCACGAGCCTTGGCTGTCGTTTGACGGCGGCCCCGACGGCCACCGGGTGCAGCGCCGCGTGGCGGCACAGGCTACCCAGTGGCTGGCGCCTGGCGGCCATCTGCTGATGGAGACCAGCGAAGCCCAGGCCGCTGAAACAGCCTGGATTTTTCGCCACCAAGGCCTGGCGACCTGCACCGTGCGGGAGGAGGACTGGGACGCGACGGTGGTGATCGGCACTAAGGCCGGCGGTGGACGGGGGTGACTGACGGCACCCTCCAATGAAAAAGCCCGCCGGAGGCGGGCTTGCTGCTGACGGTGTGGGCGCTTCAGGCGATCCAGACGGCCGGCTGGGCCGCCGCCACCGTCACGTCGGCCGTGCGGCGGCCTTCGATGACGACGCGCGGCAACTGGGCCACGACATCCGAACGCTTGGCCACGATGACCACGCGCTCCAGCTTCACGACCTCGGTGGCCGGCGCGGCCGTGCGGTGGGCCAGGCCGACGCCGAAGGTGGCAGCAGCGGCGGCGCAAGCGAGGGCGACGGTGAGGGTCTTGGCGGTGGTGTTCATGGCGGGCTCCGGTGGGTTGCTGTGTCAGTGATTGCAGTTTCGTCATCCCGCCGGTGCTTCTCCAGCAGCAGGCGATGGATCGCAGGCGGGCATGGATGAAGTGCGAATTCCGAAGATGGACGGAGGGCCGCGCGGCGGCGTGAGGCATCGATTCCGACCGATCTCCGGTCACCCGGGCGCTGGCTTCACGGCCCTGGCGTTCGCCCAATGAAAAAGCCCGCCGGAGGCGGGCTTTCGACTGACAGCGCGAACCGGTTCAGACGGCGTCGGTCGCCGGCTTGGCTGCGGCCATCGTCACATCGCGACGGCCTTCGATGACGACGCGCGGCAGCTGGGCCACGACGGTGGTGTCGGCCCGCTTGGCCACGATCACCACGCGCTCCAGCTTCACCACTTCGGTGGCCGGCTCGGCCATGCCGTTGGCCAGGCCCACGCCGATGGCGGCTGCGGCGGCGACGGAAGCGAGGGCGACGGTGAAGGTTTGTGCGACGGCGTTCATGGTGGGCTCCGGTGGGGTTGCGTTTGTCAGTGATTGCAGTGTCTGCAAACGCGCCGGGCGCCGCGAGGGGCAGGCGATGAATCGCCGGCGGGGGCGGATGAATTGCGATTTCCGCGGACAGATGGGGGAGCGTCTCAGGCTCTGAGCGGCAGCATCACCCCGATGGCCGCAATGATGCCGCCGCAGACCTGGTTGAAGCGTCGGCCCACGCGGGCCAGCCAGGCGTTGATGCGCTGGGCCATGCCGGCGATCAGCATCTCCGTGACGAGTTCCACCCCTGCAAAGGTGCCGGCGATGACGAAGAACTGCGTGACGAGGCTGCGCGCCGGGTCGATGAAGCTGGGCAAAAAGGCCGTGAAGAACAGCAGCACCTTGGGGTTGGTCACGGCGGACAGGGCGCCCTGCAGGAACATGGCGCGGCCCGTGGTGGCTTTAGAGGCGTCCTCGGCCTTCATGCCCACCGGCGGCGAGCGCCACACCTGGATGCCCAGCCACACGAGATAGGCGCCGCCCACCCATTTCATGACCGTCAGCGCCGTGGCCGAGGCCTGCAGCAGCGCGCCGATGCCGAACATCGAAAGCGCGATGACGACGACAAAACCGATCACTCCACCGGTGACCGTGAACGTCGCCTTGCGCCAGCCATGCACGGCGCCATGCGTCAGCGCCAGCAGGCCGTTAGGCCCGGGCGACAGCGACAGGCCCAATACGGCGGCGAGGTAGAGGAGCCAGGTGTGCAGGTCCATGGGGGAGTTCTCCAGTTCGTCCTATCCTGCTTCAAGCAGGTTCCACCCGTTCGCAGTAGGCCTCGAAGGCCCGCTTCCAGGCCGGCCGGGCCATGCAGCGGTCGCGGTAGGCCATGAGGCCGGGGTAGGGCGCAATCAGCGAATCGTCTTTGATGCCGGCTGAGAGCACATGGGCCATCAGGATGTCGGCGACGGTGAAGCCGTCGGTCGCGACGAACTCGCGACCCGCCAGCCAGCCCTCCAGGTTGCCGAACACCCGGTCCACCCAGCCCACCAGGAACTCGCGCGGCTTGGCGCAGCCGCCGTCGGCTGTCCAGTCGTGCACCATCAAGGCCATCAGCGGCAGCTCGACCGTGGTCAGCGCGGCAAAGCACCAGCGCGTCACCTGCGCTTCGCCAGCGGGATCGGTGGGCATCAGCCGGCCGGACTTCTTCGCCAGGTAGATGAGGATGGCGGCCGATTCGGACACCACCAGCTCGTCGTCGCTGATCGCCGGAATCTGGTCGAAGGGGCTGAGCCGGTGGTAGGCCGGTGTGTTGAGGTCGCCGGCGGGGTGGTCCATGCCGACGATCTCGAAGGGCAGTTGCATCTCCTCCAGCGCCCACAGCACGCGCAGGTCGCGGGTGTGGGTTCGCGCGCCGGCGTTGACCTTGGCGAAGCCGTAGAGCTTGAGCATGTGGACCTTTCTTCGTTGAAGCTGTGGCCCACGATATCGGCACCGTCGCGTGCCGCACAGGCACAACGCTGCGTGAGTTTGGCTGGCACAGATGGCGTCGAGCCAGTGCTGTGCCAGTCAGAGCAGCCGCCATCTGTACCAGTTGCCTGGTGCATGGCCGGAACAGAATGCCTTCATGCCAGAGCCAGACGCAACCGGAACGCTCTATCTGCAGATCGCCGACGCCATTGCCGCGCCCATACGCGCCGGCACGCTGGCGCGCGGCGAGCGCATTCCTTCGGTGCGCGAGCAGGCGCGCCGCCATGGCGTGGCGCTGGGCACCGTGTTGCAGGCCTACCGGCTGCTGGAGGACTCGCGCCTCATCGAGGCCCGGCCGCGCTCGGGCTATTTCGTGGCGGCCCGTCCTGCGCAGCCGTCGGGGCTGCCCGAGCCCGACGCCTCCAACCCGCCGGCCAGCTCCATGGCCGTGGACGTCAGCTCCCTGGCCGAGCGCGTCATGCGGCTGGCGCATGAGCCGGGCTACATCTCCTTCGGCGCCGCCTGCCCCAGCCCTGAGCTGTTCTCGCAGGAACGCGTGCGCCGCGCCGTGGCCCGCGCCACCCAGCGCCACCGCGCGGCGCTGACCGAGTACACCATCGGCCCGGGGAGCGAGGGACTGCGCCGCGCCATCGCCCGCCACGCGCTGTCGCTGGGTTGCCAGCTCGACCCGCGCGACCTCGTCGTCACGAACAGTTGCCTGGAGTCCATCGCGCTGTGCCTGCGCGCCGTCACCCAGCCCGGCGACGTCGTCGCGCTGGAGTCGCCCACGCTGTTCAGCTTCCTGGTCATTCTGGAGAGCTTGCACCTGCGCGCGTTGGAGATTCCTACCCACCCGCGTACCGGCCTGTCCGTTGATGCGCTGCAGCTCGCGTTCGACACCCAGCCGGTCAAGGCCGTGCTGGCCGTGCCCACGTTGTCCAACCCCATAGGTGCCACCATGCCGCAGGGCGAGCGCCGCCGCCTGGCGCAAATGGTGGGCGAGCGCCGCGTGCCGCTGATCGAAGACGTGCTGTGCAACGACCTCGCCGCCAGCGACGAGGCCCGCCGCGCCGTGCGCTCGTACGACCCCACCGGCCACGTCATGCTCTGCGGCTCGTTCTCCAAGACCGTCGCGCCGGGCCTGCGCCTGGGCTGGGTGGACGCCGGCCGCTGGAGTACGCCGGTGGCCCGCCTCAAGCAGGCCACCAGTGGCAGCCAGTCCGCCGTGCTGGAGCATGCGCTGGCCGACTTGCTCACCCAGCCCGGCGCCGAGGCCACTCGCCGCCGCCTGCGTGCCGCGCTCGCCACCCGCGTCGACGAGGCCCGCAGCCTCATCGCCCGGCACTTTCCACCCGGCACCCGCGTCACCAATCCCGCCGGTGGCCTCATCCTCTGGGTGGAACTGCCCGCCGGCACCGATGCACTGGCGCTCTTTCAGGCGGCGCTCGCCGAAGGCATCGTCATCTCCCCGGGCACGATGTTCAGCGCGACGGATCACTTCCGGCACTGCATCCGGCTGGGGCTGGGCGGGGACTGGGACGAGGTGCACCGAGAGGCGCTCAGGCGGGTGGGGCAACTGGCGGCGAAGCTGGGCCGGGCGACCGCGTAAAGGCAGGCTCCCCGGGCTACAGTGCGCGGCCGCCTTCGCGGCGGCCAACGACAGATCTCAAAAACCTCTCCAAGGAATCCGCATTGCGCTGGATCAGCATCAAGGCCGTCTTCATGGGCATCGTGACGACGCTCACCATCGATCTCATGACCAGCATTGTCATGCTGCTGCTGTGGCCCCGCGATGGGGCTGAAGGCGCGGCGGCGGATGCCGTTCCCGTCTTCCTGCAGCCAACCCACCTGGCCGTCGCCCTCGTCCTGGGGACGGTCTCCACGGCCATCGGCGGCGCCGTATGCGCCCGCCAGGCGCCTGCGCTGCCGTACTGGAATACGGCAGCCTACGGCGCGGCGGGCGTCGTGATCGGTATGTTGTTGGCCGACCCGGCCCAGCCGGCGTGGTTTTCCGCGTTGGCCTGGCTCGCCACCATTCCGGCGGCCCTGGTGGGCGCCGGCATGGCCCTGAAGCGTGCCTGACGCGTCTCAACGGTGCAGGGCCAGGCCCTTCACCGCCTTGTCCACTGCTTTCTTGGGGCCGCGCAGCACCAAGCCCACGAGGTCGAGGTTGGCCGCATCCTCGGCGGCAAAGGCCGCGCGGTTGGCTTCGTCGTGACCGGTGGAGAACATGGCGTGCACATAGGGCAGCATGGTCAACTCCTTTTCCAGGCCCACCTTGTGCGCAGCCTGCAGGCCGGCCAAATCGGCCTCGAAGGCCAGCATGGGCTGTATGCCCATGGGACCGTAGCTGTGGCCGGCCGAGTCCACATAGGGCTGGCCGATCATCTCGGGGTGGGCGGCGGCGAGGCCCGTGGCGAGGAAGGCCACGACGTTCAGGCGTTGCCAGTTGGCGAGGTCGTTGCGGACGATGAAGGCGACTTTGGTGTCGAACATGAACGGCTCTGCGATTGCAATGGCCGCCATGCTCGGGCCCGCGCCTCGCGGCCGCTAGAACGTTTGTGCACTGCGCTGGTAGGCCGCAGGCGAGAGCCGGTAGGCGCGCTGGAACCAGCGGCCCATGTGGCTCTGGTCGGCAAAGCCCACCTCGGTGGCGGCTTCAGCCGGGGCCACGCCTTGGGCCAGCAGGGTGCGCGCGGCGCGCAGACGCAGCCGCACCAGGTAGGCATGCGGCGACAGGCCGAAGGCCTGGGTGAACTGCCGTGTCAGCCGAAAGCGGTCGATGCCGCCAAACGTCGCCAGCTCGTCCAGTCCCACGTCGCGGCCCATGTGCTCGTGCAGGTAGTCGCGCACCGCGAGCATGCGGGCGTAGGAGTCGCGGGCCGAGCTGTTGGCAGGCACCCAGTGGCCGGACAGCGCGCGCAGCAAATCGTCCAGGCTCTGGTCGCGAGCCAGCCGCCCTTCGGCGTGGTGCAAGCTCAGGAAGGCGCGCTGTATGGCCGCACCCAGCCGTCCGTCGTCGGATAGTGTCGAGCGGAAGGCCGGCAGCACGCGGCTGAGGCCCGGCTGTGCGTTGCGCTCCAGCGTGTCCGCCACCCAGCGCACCGGCAGGTACAGCATGGCGTAGGTGAAGCCCACGCCCTCCGGCGCGTGGCCGTCATGCACGGCGGTCGGCTCGATGAGGATGCAGCGCCCCGGCGTGCTGGTGTGCTGGGCGCGGTTGCACTTGAAGCGCTGCACGCCTTGCTGCGTGACGCCCACCAGCATCTCGTCATGGTCGTGGGCGTCGTAGGCATGGCCCTGGAAGTGCGCGTGCACGCTCTCTATGCCCGTGTCCGCGTCGCGGCGGATGGTGATCCAGTCCTGTGTGACGGGTTGAAGGGCGGGCGGCGGCATGGCGAGGCTTGGCGGCCATTGTGGGCCGACCCATGATGACGTGCCCCGCGAGGGGCTATCGAGGAAGCTTCAGCCCTTTCGCGCCGCCTCGATGGCCGCGATGTCGATCTTGCGCATCTTCATCATGGCTTCGAAGGCGCGCTTGGAGGCTGCGCGATCGGGGTCGGTGAAGGCGGCGGTCAGCGCGCGCGGCGTGATCTGCCACGACAGGCCCCAGCGGTCCTTGCACCAGCCGCACATGCTTTCCTCGCCGCCGTTGCCGACGATGGCGTTCCACAACCTGTCCGTCTCGGCCTGGTCGTCCGTCGCGATCTGGAATGAGAAGGCCTCGCTGTGCTTGAACTGCGGCCCGCCGTTCAGCCCGATGCAAGGGATGCCGTAGACGGTGAATTCAACGGTCAGTATGGCGCCTTCCTTGCCGTCGGGGTAGTCGCCCGGCGCGCGGTGGATGGCACCGACCTTGCTGTCGGGGAAGGTCTCGGCATAGAAGCGCGCGGCGTCCAGCGCCGTGCCGTCGTACCAGAGGCAGAGGGTGTTCTTCGGGGTCATGGGTGTCTCCTGAGGAGTGGCGAAGGCTACGAGCCCCATCATCGAAAGCCGACCCCTAGTGTGGTGTTACGAGGCCTTGCGTCTCACCACGCGGCGGCGATGTCCAGCAGTCGCTCCATGGCCGCCTGGCCGATGCAAGAAGGCCTCGCTCGCGTTGGCCTTGGGCACGCCCTCGTCGCGGGCGAGCTGCTCCAGGTAGGCGCGTATCAGCGGCACATCGGTGGGGGAGGGCGCGGCATGGCCGGATCAAGTATCAGTGTTTACAGAAGTTTGCCTTTCACCGCAGGGGCTCCCCGTTCAAACACCCATGCCTGGCCCCTGCGATGCGCGTAGGCTAGCCCGCACTTAAGGGAGAACTGATGAACCACAAGCTTCGTTTTGCCGCTCTTGCCTTTGGTGCCTGTGCGCTGCTGGCTCACGCTGCCGACAAGGGTGCGCCGGCCACGCCCGTCAAGCCGGTCACCGACAGCTACGGTGACCTGAAGGTCACCGACCCCTACCGCTGGCTGGAGAAGACGGGTGACCCCAAGGTCAGCCAGTGGAGCGCTGCGCAGGACAAGCGCACGCGCGCCTACTTCGACAAGCTGCCCGCCCGCAAGCCGATGTTCGACTGGCTGATGAAGCAGATCTCGGCCAGCTCCAGTTCCTACTTCGACCTGCACGCCGCTGGAGGCCAGCTGTTTGCGCTGTACAACCAGCCGCCCAAGCAGCAACCCATGCTGGCCGTGATGGGGCAGGGCGCCGACCCCGCCCAGGCCCGCGTGGTGCTGGACCCGAACACGCTGAACGCCAAGGGCACCACGGCCATCGACTGGTACGTGCCCTCGCCCACGGGCAAGCTGGTGGCGGTGTCCATGTCGCAGAACGGCAGCGAGGACGGCTCGCTGCACGTCATCGACGTGGCCACGGGCAAGACGGTCGACAAGGTCATCCCGCGCGTGCAATACCCCACCGGCGGCGGCGGCGTGGCCTGGCGCGAGGACGGCACGGGCTTCTGGTACACGCGCTACCCCGGCCCCAAGGAGCCGGCCGAGCGCCAGCACTTCTACCAGCAGATCTATTACCACCGCATCGGCGACGACCCCGCCAAGGACGCCTATGTGTTGGGCAAGGACTTCCCCAAGGTCGCCGAGATCGGCCTGGACGCCAAGCCCGGCATGTCGGCCGTCATCGCGACGGTGGCCAATGGCGACGGCGGCGAGTTCGCCCATTACCTGCTGAACAAGGATGGCAGCACGAAGCAGGTCACGCGCTTCGAGGACAAGGTCGTCGCCACGGCGCTGGGCCCGGATGCCCTGTACCTCGTCTCCCGTCAGGGTGCGCCGCGCGGCAAGCTGCTGAAGATGAAGCTGGATGACCCGACGCTGGCCAGCGCCAAGGTCATCGTGCCCGAGTCCGAGGCCGTCATGGAGTCCGCCGGCGAGGGCGGTGGCTCATCCATCACCGTCACGAAGCACGCCATCTACCTGCGTGAGCTGGTGGGTGGGCCGTCGCAGGTGGCGATCTTTGGCTTCGACGGCACGCCCAAGGGCAAGCTGCCGCTGCCCGAGGTCTCGGCCGTGGACGAGGTCGAGGCGATGGACGACGGCAGCCTGCTCGTCGGCGTGAAGACCTACCTGGAGCCGGCGCGCTTCATGCGTTACGACGAAGCCAGCGGCCAGGCCTCGGCCAGCCTGCTCAAGGTCACCAGCCCGGTGTCGTTCGACGACGTGGAGGTGGTGCGCGAGTTCGCCACGTCCAAGGATGGCACGCGCATCCCGCTCAACATCGTGCGCAAGAAGGGCACCAAGCTGGACGGCAGCAACCCCGTGCTGCTCAACGGCTACGGCGGCTACAACGTCAGCGAGGTGCCGCGCTTCCTGGGCGCCGGCACGCGGCTGTGGCTCAACGCCGGCGGCATCTATGTCGTCGCCAACCTGCGTGGCGGCGGCGAGTTCGGCGAGACTTGGCACACGCAGGGTGCGCTGACGAACAAGCAGAACGTCTTCGACGACTTCGCGGCCTCGGCGCAATACCTCGTCGACAAGGGCTACACGAGACCTGAGCGCATGGCGGCCATAGGCGGCAGCAACGGCGGCCTGCTGATGGGCGCGGTCTTCACCCAGCACCCCGAGCTCTTCCGCGCCGTCGTGTCGCAGGTGGGCATCTACGACATGCTGCGCGTGGAGCTGGACCCGAACGGCGCCTTCAACGTCACCGAGTTCGGCACGGTGAAGAACCCCGAGCAACTCAAGGCCCTCTACGCCTACTCGCCCTACCACCACGTGCAGGACGGCGCCAAGTACCCGGCCATCTTCATGGCCACCGGCGAGACCGACGGCCGTGTCAACCCCATGCACTCGCGCAAGATGATCGCCCGCCTGCAGGCCGCCACGGGCTCTGGCCAGCCGGTGTACCTGAGCATCAACGCCCATGCGGGCCACGGCATCGGCAGCTCGCTGACGATTCGCGTCAACCAGCAGGCCGATGTCTATGCCTTCCTGTTCGATCAGTTGGGGATGAAGTACCCGGCGCCCTGAAGCGAAACGGGGCCTACTCCATGGTCAGGTAGGCCGCCGGCACGGCGGCCGCCAGCCAGAACGCGTGGTTGGCCCGGTGGAACACCACGCCCGCGGCGTGGGCCGCGCGGGCGTCCACCTTGACCAAGCAAGCCGGCCCATGGCGTGCGCCCACCGACAGCGCCAACGCGCGGTCGGTCGTCAGGTGCACATACTGGCGGCGCATGGGCACCAGGCCTTGCACGCGGATGGCGTCCAGCGCCGCGCGCGTGGTGCCGTGCAGCAGCAGGGCAGGCGGCTCGGCGGCCTCGTGCGCAATGCGCTCAGCTATTGAGTGACCGTAGTTGGCCCGCACGCAGTCACCCTCGATGGCATAGCGCTGCTTGTGTGGCTCGACGTGTGCCACCACGGCGCGCACGGTCGCCGCGTCCACGCCCAGCGCGGTGGCCAACTCATCAAGGCCCACATAGCCCTCGGGGTCCAGCACCAAGCCCGCGCAATCGGGCGCGTGGCGCAGCAACAGGGCCATGTGCTTGCTGACACGCTTTAGCAGCGCGGGGTCCATCGTGCTCATGCCTTCCAGGCCTCGCCATGCGCCAGCAGCGCCGTGCGCAGCCGTGCGGCGGCCGAGTCCCTGGCCAGGCCGCGCAGATGGAAGCACTGGTAGCGCAGCACCGGCAGCTCCGGCAGCGCCACGGCCATCACGCCGGTCGGCAGGCGGCAGCAGGCGTTCACAACGGCCGCACCCGCGCCCATGGCGACGAAGCTCAGCATCAGCTCCCAGCCATGGGCTTCCATGGCGACCTCCCAGGGAACGCGCTGCGAATGCAGCAGCGCCGACAGCATCTCGCGGTGCGGCCGGCCCTTGGGTGGCACCACCAGCCGCTCACCGGCCAGGTCCTTGAGCCTGGCCCGCGTGCGCCCGGCCAGCCGATGGCCCGCCGGCACAGCCAACACTTGCCCCACGGTGGCCAGCACACTGGCCTGCAGCGGCTCGGGCACCGTATCCATCGGCGCCACGCCCAACTGCGCCTTTCCGCCCAGCACCGCGGCCACGGTCTGGTCGCGGTCCAGCGTCAGCAGCTGGAGCGGGTGTTCCGCATCGCGCTGGAATTCGCGGATGCCGCCGCCAAGCAGGTACAGGTAAGCCCCTTCGCCCGCCGCGAGCGTGACGGGCGCCTCGGCAAGTCCGTTGAGCTGCCCCAGCAACTCCCCCGCGCTGTCGCGCAATTGCCGCCCGTACCGGGCCACCAGCTCGCCGTGCGCGGTCAGCTCCAGGCTGCGACCCACGCGGCGGTACAGCGGCCGCTCCAGCTGTTCGCCGAGCTTCCTGACCTTCACGTGCAGGGCTGGCTGCGAGATATGCAGCGCTCGCGCAGCGGCGCTGAAGTTCAGCACGTCGGCAAAGGCCGCGAAGGCGAGCACGGCGTCGAAATCGAGGCGGGCAATGTTGTTCATCTATATCGCAGAACTATAGATGCTATGAGAACGGTAGTTCCGCATTAGTCACCGTCTTCCCAGAATCCGCCCCACATCAACAACACAGGGCTCAGGGAGTCTCATCATGGAAAAACTAGGCATAGACATCGGCCGCGTGCTCATCACGCCCGACGACATCGAGAACGGACCGGACACGTCCTTCATCGGCGGCTCGCTCGCCGACGCACTGGCCACGCCGCCTTATCCGGGCATGTTCGACACCGTGCCCCGCCTTGTGCAGCGCTTCGGCGGCCGGGTGTGGCTGGTGTCCAAGTGCGGGCCCAGCGTGCAGGAGAAGACGCGGCAGTGGCTGCGGCATCACGAGTTCTTCGAGCGCACCGGCATCCCGCCCGAGCACCTGCGTTTCTGCCTGAAGCGCCCGCAGAAGGCCGACCATTGCCTGGAACTGGGCTTGACCCACTTCGTGGACGACCGGGCCGACGTGCTGCAACACCTGGAGGGCGCGGTGCCGCACCGCTTCCTGTTCGGCCCGCAGCGCATGCCAATGAACCTGCCCGGCGCAGTGCCGGTGCTGACCTGGGCCCAGGCCGAGGAGGCCATTGTGCGCAGCCTGCTGCGGGCGGCTTGACGCGCTACCCCCGTCCCAGCGCGCTCAGCACCTCTTCGCTGCGCGGCTCAAGGTAGTCCAGCAGCAGCTCGTGCAAATCCTCGCCGCCGGCGCTGCCGTAGAGCGTGGTGGTGAGCGCGTCGACGTGGCGCGGCATCGCGCCGCGCGCGGCACGCAGCCGCCTTGCCGTGGCCCAGGCGCCTATGGCCTCGAAGGCGGCGATTGTTTCTTCCAGCCGAGCGCCGCCCATGGGCCCGGCGAGGAAGGCCGGGAGGCCGTGCAGCGTGACCTCGGTGTCGAAGCCCGCCACCAGCACCAGCACGCGCAGCGCCTCGGGCAACTCGTCCAGGCGCTCGCGCAGCCCCTGCAGCGGCGTGGGGTCGAGAAGCAGGGCGACGGACGGGTCACGTGGCGGAGCCATGGCGCCAGTGTTGCCGCAGCGGCGGTGGCGCGAATCCCGCAAACGGGGCGGTATCCCCCGGCTTGGGGATGGGAAATTCGCCTTTGTCCTCAGGCTTGCGGACGTGGCGCCCTTCGTCCGCTGCCGTTCGTCAGCCGTCCCGCCCCATCACGTGCAGCGGGCTGAAGCAGCCGAAGATCAGCCGCTTCGCGTCGAACGGGATCTCCCCATGCACTTCCAGCGCGCCGTCCTCGTGCATCCTGGCTTCTGACGCCTCGAAGCTGGCCTTGTCCGGCCACACCTGCCACACGAAGACGATCTTCTCGCCCGGCTGCGCCGCCACCGCCTTGCGGAAGTCCGTGTGCTTGCCGTCCGGCACGAAATCCTCCCAGCCTTCCACCACCTCCAGGCAGCCGTAGCGCCTGAAGATCTCCGCCCCCCTGGCCGCCCAGCGGCGGTAGGCGTCGAGATTGTGTTCGGGCACGGGGATGACGAGGCCGCAGATGTACATGGCAATTCCTGAGGTGCGAGGGCTTTATACCGGCTGCTTTCCACCCCGATACTGTCGCCCCAGGTCCACGAACCCACAGCGCCCGACGCCAGGAGCCCATGCCGTTCGACGTCGCCAACCAGAAGGCTTCGGTGCCGCAGCGGCGGGCCGTGGGCCTGCTTTGCGCGGCGGTGTGCGGCTCGGCGCTGCTGGCCCTGCCGGTGGCGGACATGAAGCTGCCGGCGCTGCCGCACATCGCGGGCATCTATGGCGCTAGCGCCGCGATGATCGACTTCGCGACCTTCTGGCTGCTGATGTCGGCGCACCGGCCGTCGCGGGCGCTGCGCATCGTCGCGGCGGCCTACCTGTACGCGGGGCTGATGGCCGTATTGCACGTGCTGTCCTTCCCTGGTGCGCTGATGGCCGACACCACGGTGATCGGCAGCACTAACTCCGTGAGCTGGCTTTTCATCTGCTGGCGGGCGGGCTTTCCGCTCTTCATCCTGTGGGCGGTGTTGACCGAGATTCGCCCGCCCAGGCCTGAGCCCGAGCGCGGCCCGGCGCCCACGATGATGGCGCTGGTGGCGGTGGCGGCCTGCCTCGCGGCGGCGCTGTCGGCGAGCGACATCTCGGCCTTCATGCCGGGGCCGCAAGGGCCGCGCTTTGGCTATTTCGACCGGGTCGTGTCTTTTGCCGGCGTGGCCGTGGCGGCGGTGACGCTGTTGCTGATGCTGCGTCACGGCCTCGCCTGGCGGGCGCTGTACCTGTGGCTGATGCTGGTGCTGGTATCGGAGACGGTGGGCGCCTGGTTCAGCACGCACGGCGGCGGCCGCTACACGGTGGCCTGGTACGGCGCGCGGGTGGAGGGGCTGGTGGCCAGCGCCATCGTGCTGGTGCTGCTGGCGACGCACTTCCGCGAGCTGCAGCGGCGCTTGGGTGCGGCCGTGGAGGCCCTGAGCGAGCGTACCGACGCGCTGCAGGCCGAGATCCAGCACCGCGAGCATGCCGAACGGGCGCTGGCCCATTCGCAAAAGCTCGATGCCGTGGGCCAGCTCGCCGCGGGCCTGGCGCACGACATCAACAACTTCATGCAGGTGGTGTCCACCCGTTCGGAGCTGATACGACGCAAGTCCGGTGCCGGCGTGCCGGCCGTGTCGGCGGACGTGGATGTCATCCAGCGCAACGTGCGCAAGGCCGAGCAGCTCACGCGCCAGTTGCTGCTGTTCGCCGGCCGGCGCCCGCTGCAACCTCAGGGCCTGTTGCTGCAGCGGCTGGTGCCCGAGTTCCTGGAGGCCTTCCAGCCCGTGCTGGGCGCGCGCGCCAAGGTCGCGCTGGCGCTGGCTGCCGACGCCTGGCCCGTGCTGGTGGACCCGACGGAGCTGGAGATTGCGCTGACCAACCTGCTCACCAACGCCAGCGACGCCATCGCGCCCGGCGGCACGGTGGAAGTGAGTGTCGCCAACCGCGTGCGGTTTGAGCCCGGCGAGCGCAGCGAACGCGTGGTGTTGGAGGTGCAGGACCATGGCAGCGGCATCCCGCCCGCCGTGCTGGAGCGCGTGTTCGAGCCCTTCTTCACCACCAAGCCGCCCGGCAAGGGCACCGGGCTGGGGTTGTCACAGGTCTATGCTTTCGCGCGCGCCAGCGGCGGCGACGTCGCCATCGACAGCGAGCCGGGCCGCGGCACCACCGTGCGCATCGAGCTGCCCCGCCACCACGCCGCGGTCAACGAGGCCGCCGCCGCCGCGTCCCAGGCAAGCACGACCCCGGCCGGCACCGTCGTGCTGCTGGTGGACGACAACGCCGACGTGCTGGACGCCACGGCCTCCCTGCTGGAGCAGGCCGGCCTGGCCGTGCGCACCGCCACCGGCTCGGTGGCAGCGCTGGCGCTGCTGGACGGCGGCCTGCGGCCCGACGTGCTGCTGTCGGACATCGTGCTGGGCGGTGACCTCGACGGCGTGGCCCTGGCCCAGCGCGTGCGTGAGCGCCTGCCGGGCATACGGGTCGTGCTCGCCACTGGCTACAGCGCCGCGGCGGCGGATGCCAAGGGGCAGGGATTTGCGGTGCTGCAGAAGCCGTATGAGGCGGGGCAGTTGCTGAAAGCGGTGGGCGGCTGACGCCTTCGCTGTTGCTTGGAACCCGCACCCAACCACTCACCCTGAAGGCGACCAGGAACCCGGCTTGTCAGCCGATTCCGATTTCGCGCCGCGCCCGCTCGCTGGCGCCCGGGCACTCACACAATGAATCAACTTCAAGGGGGTGGCCGTGGTGGATTCGCAGTGGGTGCCGGCGCAGGCCGAGGGCGAGAAGAGCCCGCGGCCAGTGGCGCGCGCTGCGGCGCCGGCCACGCCTGAGGCACCGGCGCCCGCGCCCGTGACGGCCACGTTGGACGCCGCCGCATCCGGCACTTCGCCCCCACCAGAGCCACCCAGGCCCGAGCGCGTGCTGCTGCACATGCCAGTGGACGTGCGCAGCCTGTCGCTGGCCATCATCGCCACCATCCTGTGCCTGTATGCCATGCAGTGGGCCAGGGACGTGGTGGCGCCCATCTTGTCGGGCGTCATCCTCAGCTACGCGCTGGGCCCGGTCGTCACGCGGTTGCAGAAGCTGCGTGTGCCACGCCCCTTGGGCGCGTCGGCCGTGCTGTGCGTGCTCGTGGCCCTGCTGGTCTGGGGCGCGTCGGCCTTGGGAGGACAGGTGGACGCCCTCATCGAGACCGTGCCTGCCGTGACCCAGCGCGTGCGCGAGATTTCGCAGCGCATCTCGGGCAAGGAGAGCACCATAGAGCGCGTGCGCATCGCGGCCGATGACCTGACGGCCGCTGCCGCCGCGCCCACAAGTGCGCCGACCTCCGGAGCAGGGCGAGTGACCGTGCAGCGCCCCGTCGTCCAGCGCCCGCCCGTGGCCGTGCCCGAGCACGCCATCGACGTGCGCGCCTACCTGCTCAGCGGCACGCTGGGCGCCATGTCCTTCCTCACCAAGCTGTCCATCGTGCTGATGGTTGCGCTCTTCATCCTGGCCTCGGGCAGCAGCTTCCGGCGCAAGATGGTCAAGCTCGCCGGCAACACCTTCACGCAGAAGAAGGTCACCATCGAGACGCTGGACATGATCACCTACCAGATCCAGCAGTATTTGCTGGTGCAGGTCGGCGTCAGCATCGTCGTGGGCGTGTGCACCTGGTTCGCCTTCATGGTGCTGGGCCTGTCGAACGCCGGTGCCTGGGGCCTGGCCGCCGGCCTCACCAACCTCGTGCCGTATCTCGGCGCTGTGGTGCTTGCTGGCGGTGCCGCCATCTCCGCCCTGGTGCAGTTCGGTACCTTGGAAATGGCCTTCGCGGTCGCAGGAGCGGCTTTGCTGATCCACGGCGTGGCCGGCAACGTGCTCACACCGTGGTGGACCGGCCGCGCCAGCAAGATGAGCCCGGTCGCCGTCTTCGTCGCCGTGCTCGTCTTCGGCTGGCTCTGGGGCGTCTGGGGCCTGCTGCTGGGCGTGCCGGTGCTGCTGATCGTCAAGTCGGTCTGCGACCACGTGGCGGACCTGAAGCCGGTGGGGGAGCTGCTGGGGCCGTGAGCAGATGAAAAAAGGGCCTGCTGTTGCAGGCCCTCTTCATCATGCCGCCTCGGCGGCGACTTTTGCCAGGTGCGATCAGGCGGCGCGGCGCTTGGCGCGGCGCGAGGCGCCGGCGGCACCCAGGGCCAGGGCCGCCAGGGCCAGCGAAGCCGGCTCGGGCAGGCGGCCAGTGGTGGCGTCGACAGAGATGTCATCCACGAAGATGCCGGCCGGCACGTGGTAGCCGGCGAACTCCAGCACGGTGCTGCCGGTCGAGGCGGCCACGCCGTGGATGGTGATCAGCGTGGACGGGCCGCCGGGGGCCAGGCCGCTGCCGGTGTTCGTCGTTGCGAAGTCGATGATGGTGTCGACGATGGCGCCGTCGAACGAAACGCGCAGGCCGTTGGGGTACTGGGCGACGGTGTTGCCGTTGGCATCCACGGCGCCGTCGGTGTAGAGCCAGAAGCTGATGTCGTAGCTCTGGCCGGCGGTGGTCGCCAGCGTCTGCGAGAAGGTGCAGCTGAAGTCGGTAGCCGTGCAGCCGGTGGCCATGGAGCGCACGCCGCCGTGCACGCCGCGGTCGTAGGTGCCCGAGCCCCAGGTCACGCTCGTCCAGCCGGCATTGCCCGCCTCGAAGTCACCGTTGGTGACCAAGTTTGCCGAGGCTGATTGGGCCGCGACGGCTGCAGCGACGAGGACGAGAGATTTCAGAACGTTTTGCATGTGACCCTCCCTAATTTGAAGTCGAGAGGCATAAGCAATAACTGCGCCAAACCAGAAAACCATTACAGAACAAGGACATGGCACCGAGACACGATGTGCCGTGTAAAGACGTCCGACACCCGACAGGGTTGCTGGCAGCCCTTCACGGACTTCAATGCCTGGTCAGATCGCCGCTTCCCGCTCTCTCAGCCGCGCCACCATCGCGTCATCTGGAAACGCGCGCACGCGCCAGCGCGCCGGCACCATGTCGGTCACCTCGATCAGCGGCGCAGCAATCTCCTGCACGTCCGCCCACGCGCACAGCCAGTGCGTCGATTCATCGCCTTCGCCGGGCATGACGAAGGCGATCAGCTCGGTCGGGGGCAGCAAGGTGTCTACGCCTTGAGTCCATACGGCCATGCTGCGCAGCGGGCCATCTTCACGCTGCATGAGCTGGTAGCTGGCGACGAAGACGTCGGTCTTGTTGGTCTGGTACAGGTCGTCCAGCAACTGCTTTTGCGACGCGTAGACGGCCTCGTGGTTGCGTTCGTTCAAAACGCGGAAAGGCTCGCGCTCCGCGGGCGTCAGCTCGTGGGGCACCCAGTGCTGCCCATCCAGGCGCAGGGGCTCGAAGGACAGCCAGCGCGGGTTGTCGGCCAGCACGCGGTCGACGATGGTGGCCATGAGCTGCACGCCGGCCTCGTTGCGCGCGCTCGTCACGAGCAGCGCGTTGCGAAACGGCGCCAGCGCCACCGGCTCGGGCACGCTGAGGCGGTGGATGAGGTCGGGCAGCAAGAGGCGTGAGCTGTCGTAGGAGTCGCCCCATTCGCCCAGCCACACACCCGGCGCGATCTCCTTCCAACCGGTGGCCTCGGGCAGGTCGCGCAGGTTCAGGAGGGCCTGCTCCAGCGCGGCGTCGAAGCTCACCTGCCAGTCCACGAGCTGCTGTTCCGTCACATAGGCCATGGCGGTGGGCATGTCGCACACCAGCGCCACGATGACGTCGGCCGCCAGCGTGCGGTGGGCCGGGCCGGAGTAGGGCTTGTCGCTGGGGGAGCGCGCGGCGGTCAGCGCGGCGATGCCCATGTCCGACGCGTTGCGCACCACGGGCATGAGCCTGGGCGCGGCGTCTGCATAGCTCGCTGGGATGCCGGTGTCCGGCGTGGCGATGCCGTCCAGGAAGCGCTCCAGCAGCCCGGCACGCTCGCGGCGTGGGCTGCGCTGGTAGTCGGCGAAGAGGTTGCCCAGATAGATGCGCACCGGACTGTCGCCGGGCATGCGGGCCTTGATCTCGGCCATGGGCAGGTTGACCTGGATGTCCTCGGCGCCGCGCCGGCACAGCGACTGCACCACCTTGTCTGCCACGTCCTTCAAGGTCGGGCCGCGGAACAGCCAGTCGAGCAAACCCATGCGCCTCCCTGCGAATCCTTCGCGGATGAGGCAATTGTGAGGGTGCTAGGTGAGAGGGACCAGGAACATGCCCAGCACCAGCCCGCCGATCGCGGCGGCACCGAGCAGGAAGAAGCGCAACGCCTTCGCGTCGGCGATCATTGCGCCGGGGCGGTTGGTGCCCAGCACCAGGGAGAGCACGAGTTGCGTGCCCACCCGCCGGGATGTCCCGCCCTGAGCGGACGCGGCAGCGAGGACGCCGGCCAGCAGCGCCAAGCCCGCGATGGCGAGCAGCGCATAGCCGAGGCTGCCTTCGGGCAGCAGCCGGGTCAGCAACGCACCGGCGGCAATGGCGCCGGCAATTTCAATCAGCCGCAGTGGCTTCACAGGGAGGGGGTCAATCGGTACGGGCGGCTTCAAGCGCCGCCAGGGGCTCAGGCCAGCTCGGCCGAGGGGCCGAAGCCCACGTCGTCACGCAGTTGGCCCACGAGGGCCACAACGGTCAGGGCCAGGGTCAGGATCAGCAGTTCCATGTTGCTTACTCATTCGTCTTGTTGAACACGAATGAGATCTTAGGGTTACCACCAAGTATATCAAGGGTTAACCCTATGCTGCGATGGCATGACACGATGCTGTAACTTTCCCCGGGGTCACGCCTTTTGCAGCACAAAGCCTGGTGCCGCCACGCCCGGCCACAGCTCGTAGAGCACCTCCACCTTGTCGGTGCCACCATTGCGCGGGCTGGCGGGCAGGCCGATGGCGCGGGCGGCGGCGATGCTGATCTCGCCCACCTTGGTGGCCGGGCCGCGATCGGCGACGACGCAGTCCACGCTCTTGCCTTGCCAGGTCACGCGGGCCTTGCAGCCGCGCACAACGCCGGCCGTGCGCTGCACCACCAGCGGCGGTACGACGACGTAGGGCACGGTCTCGGCGTCCACGTAGGCGGCGGGGTCGCCCACGGTCTTGCCGGGGTGACGGTACCAGGTGGTGGAAGCGATGACGCCACCGTCGAAGACGCGGGGCTGGTTGTCGGGCCCCAGCAGCACGATGTCGCGCGCCCAGTCCTGGGCGCAGATGACCTTGCCGCCCTCGATGCGCATGCCGCCGTTGGCCAGCGCCTCGCTGCCGCTGTCATCGGCCCTGTAGGCGGCCGGGCCGCCCGCCTGGCCGTTGGCGCCATCGGCGTCGATGTCGGCGTCGGCCGTGTAGTGCACGCGGCCGTCACTGTCCTCGAAGATGCTGCAGGTGAAGTTCTCGGCGGTGATGCTGCCCAGCGTGCGTGTCGTGACGGCCGCTGGCGGTGCGGCGATGGCGACGGGCGCCAGCGTGGGCGTCGGCGCAGGCGTGGGCAGTACGGCAGGCACCACCGTGCCGTCCACGGCGCCGAAGTGCAGCCACACGGCCTGCATGCCCTGGCTCTGGATGAGTTCGCGCGCCGCGTCCGACGGCCCCGGCGGGCAGCGGTCCCACTGGAAGTGGGGCAGGTCGGCCATCTTCCAGTCGCCGCCCCATGTGCAGCCGTGGCGCTTGAAGATGTCGCCCACGCGGTGGAACCAGGCATCGCCCTCGGGCGGCGCCCAGAACTTCGTGCGGTGCACCACGTCCACCGCGAGGCCGAAGCCGTGCCAGCTGTGCAGGTTGGAGGGCGCGTTGGTGACGGTCTTGAACGGCGGCTTCACGGTGCGGCCGCGCTGGTAGTACATGGCCGCCAGCGCTTGCGAGCGGTAGCCCTCGTAGACCATGGCGTCCAGCCCCTTGGACTGGCATTCGTCGATGGCCGCCTGCACGGCCTGGCGGAAGGCCGGCGCCAGCCGCGACATGTCGCGGTTGACCATCAGTTCCGAGTCATTCGATCCGGCGCTCACAGCGGAATCTCCTTGGGGTTGACGATGCCGTCGCGCCACTCATGGGGCACGAAGGGCTGGGCTGGCACCACGCTGGCCTGCGGGCTCGCGTCGGTCGACACGTGGGGCGACGCCGCGGTCGTGGCCGCAGCCATGGCCGCAGCCGCGGCGGCCGGCGCGGAGGCGGCGTCCTTGGCGGGATCGGCCCGGTCCTCGCTGCCTTCCTCGCGGCTCTTCTCGCGTGGCTTCACGGTGGAGCGGATCACCATGAACTTGTTCAGCATGTCGAACCAGAACGGCGCGCCCAGCATCACGGCAAAGGCCGTCATCAGCCAGCCGAAGAACATGCGCACCAGCGAGTAGCTCGTCGGCTTGCAGGCCTTGGCGTCATCGATCTTGCACAGCTGCACGGGTGTCAGCTCGGTGATGGACCAGTCGGCCTTGTCCTGGCGCGTGACCTTGTCGACGACGCGCCAGCCCATGGGCATGCCCACCTTCTCCAGCTCCTCGCGCGCCTTGCGGGCCGTCTCCAGGCTGTCGGTACCGGTGGCCGCTGACGCGGGCGCCTCCACCTTGGCGGCCGCGCTCACCACCGTCTCGCGGAAGGTCTTGTCCGCGGTGAGCCGGCCCATCACGTAGAGCGCGTCCACGTTCAGCGCCGCCGCGGCCCCCACGCCCAGCACGAAGAGCACCGTCTGCGTGCGGCGCTTGTACCAGCCGGAGGCGCGGTCCATGGAGCCGTCGAACCAGTTCTGCAGGTTCTCGGTGAGCTGCTTCAGGTCACCGTCGCAATGGTCGATGGCGCTGAGCACCGCGCGGCGCAGGAAGGGCGAGTTCAGCGCCGCGGCGCGCTCGCGCAGCTGCGCAATGGTCAGCGGCGCATGCGGGGCCGACTCGGCATCCACGTTGGCAGGGCCGCGGCCCACCAGGTCGATCAGCGCCCGCGCGAAGTGGCCTGCCGGGATGTAGGAGGGCAGGTTGCGCCGGTCCCGCCATGCCATCTGCAGCGCCGACGACACGCCCGGCACCCAGTTGGTGAGCTTGTTGACGGTGAGCTTGGAAGGGTCGTAGGTGCCCTGGTAGAGCGACGACACCAGCGGGTGCGAGTACAGGTAGGCCGTGAGCCTGCCGTCCGCGTCGTCCAGCAGCGTGCGCAGGCCGCGCTCCAGGTCCATGGCCCGCCATTTGAAGATGCCTTCTATCCATTCCTTGACGCCGGTGCAGATCAGCGACATCAGCAGGAACAGGAAGGCCATGCCAATGCCGACCTCCAGCGTTTCCGAATTGAACATGGGCGGGCTCCGCGACTGGACCCGCGATTGAAGGCCACCCGCGGGGCGCCGTCATCCTCCGGATTGACGACGCATCGTTTCGCGCGCTGGCCTCGGTGGCCCGCCGCATGCCACCATGCGCACTGCGGCGCTGGCGCCGAACGGAGATGTGATGGCAACCAACCCCAATATCAGTGTCGTGCCCATCGGCAAGAAGGTGTGCAAGCCCTTCGCGCTGGAGGTGATGGTGTTCAGCCCCGAGAAGGGCTTCAAGTTCGAGGTCATGGTCGAACGCTCCTGCACCCCCGCGGCGGACCCCATCTGGAAGCTCGTCTTCGACCTGTACCAGCAGAAGGACGACAAGATGGCGCAGGTCGTGCACGTGTCCTATACCGCCAAGACCCCCGTCGAGAGCCAGGCCATCCAGCAGATGGCCGACCAGGGCATACAGATCCCCCAGGCCAATGCGATGAGCACGGCCGTCTTCCCCGCCGCCAAGAAGGTGGTGGGCAAGAAGCAGGTGCCCAAGAAGGACTCCGACGCGCTGCTGGAGTCGATGTCCGGGGTGCTCAGCATCAGCGGATGAACGTGTGCCCCTCGCCCAGCCTGGCCCCGCTGAACGCGTGCCAGTCCAGTCGGTCCCCCGAGGGGACGGCGATGCTTGCCGGATCGACCGGCAAGCACATCGCCAGCCGGGCCGGCTTGGGGCGGCCCTGCGCTCGGCCCGGAATGCACACGTGACATGACTCGTCCGGTCGCGCGCCTGGCCGCCCTGGCGGCGCTGCTGTCGGGCGCCGCCGCGGCCCAACCGCCGGTCTCCATCGGCAACGACGCACCCGCCGACGATGGCGGGCCTCCCGTGCGCAGCGTGCGCATTGTTGGCGCGGCAGGTACCACCGTGCCGTTCGAGCCCTGCGCTCGGATGACGGCGCAGTTCCAGTCCCAGCTCAATGCCGCCGTGCTCAAGGCCACGCGACTGCCGGAGGACGACCGGCCTGGCCAGCACGGCACCATCGGTGTGCGCTACCTGTCGTGGGGCATCTTGCCCGTAGCCGGTGGCGACAAGGCGGCCTGCGGCGAGGGCGCGGTGGACGTGGAGCTGCGGCTGCTGCGCGTGCGCCTGTACCTCGACGACATCGGCAGCAACGTGCTGCCCATCGCGCGCGGCATCGCCCAGCGCGCCGAGGTGCCGCTGCCGCGCGCGCTGGACGTGCTGGACAACTTCAACCCCGGTGGCGAGATGCGCTACGACCGGGCGCAAGGCATGGTGACAGCCGCTGGCCTGTCGGTGCCCACCGCCATGCTGCCCGGCAAGTCCAGCGTCCGCGTGAACGCCGCAGCGCCGCTGAAAGGGGGCTTCCATGACGTGGACGTGGCCACCGACACCCGCATAGCCCGCGACAGTGGCCTCATCAGCGAATACCGGCTGCGACTGGCGCTGCACGACCGCATCGCTGCCGCAGGTAACGACAAGGTCGCCAGCCACGCCCAGGCCATGGGCGGGGGCCTGAGCTTTCGGCTGCCGGACGCCACCAAGCTGGCCTGGGACATGGCCTGGCGCGCCCAGCGCGACGAGGCGGGCGGCACGGCCGCCACCGACGCGGGCGGGCCGGTCTGGTCCAACCGCCTGATGCTGGACCACCTCAGCGGCAGCTCCACCGCCTTCGTGCGCGGTGCCCTCTGGCAGGAGCGCCGCAGCGGCGAAAGCCGCGCCGTGGCGGCGCTGGGTGCGTCACGCGACATCCGCCTGGGCGAAGGGCGCCTGCTGGGCCTGGAGGGCCAGCTCACGATGGGCGAGGCCACGGCCTCCACCACCGCCGCGCAGCGTTTCCGGGCCGGGAGCTGGCCATCGCAGTTCCTGTACGACGCGGCCCAGTCCAGCACGTCGCTGGCCATGCCAGACGGTCCGCTGCTGCGCAGCGCCGGCAACGCGCGGCTGGATATCCCTGGCCCCGCGCGCGGCGGCAGCCGCTTCGTCGGCGCGTCGTTCAACGTCGCCTTGCCGGTGCAGCGCTGGTTTCGCCCGCTCATCCCTGACGAGGTGGATGACACATCCGACCCGCCCGTCACGCTCAAGCAGCGCGTCATGCGGCAGATCGACGTCACCGCGCCCAACATGGCCGCCGTCAACCTGCAGCAGCAAGGCCTGTCACCCGAAGCGGCCCGCGCCGAGGCCCAGGCCATGATCGATGAGATCCGACCCGCCGCGCGCTTCCTCGTCGAGGACGCGCCCATCATCGCCGTGCGTCCCCTCTTGATGCTGGACTACGCCCGCCTGGACGACGGTGCCGGCAGTGCCCACTGGCTGGCCGCAGGCCTGGGGCTGCAGGCCCAGATCGTGACGGCCCGCTTCGAGCTGGGCTTCATGCACCAGCTGCGCGGGCCCAAGACCGACAGCCGCAACTCCCTCGTCTTTCGCCTCGTGTTCCAGAATCTTTTCTAAGCCCGCCAGGCCCGCGAAGGCAGCTCGGCCAGCGCCTCCAATGCCCGTTGTGTCGACGCCAGGCGCGGGTGGCCCAGCGCCTGCCGGATGGCCAGTGCGGCCGCGAGCTGGCGCCGCGCTTCATCCAGCCGCCCCTGCTCCACAAGGCTGCGCCCCCAGTGGTGCTGCACCATGGCCTGCAAGGCCTGCCAGCCGCCTCTGCGGCACTGCTGCACGGCCTTGTCGAACAGGGGCTCGGCCTCCTCGCGCCGCCCCAGGTATTGCAGCGCCGTCGCCAGCGCGTTCCAGTACCAGGCTGCGGCCTCGCGCCCGGCCAGGCCTTCCGCGCGCGAGCGCTGAGGCTCCAGCACCGCCAGCGCCTCGGCCTCGCGGCGCGCCGTCGTCAGCAGGCTGCCGAGGTCTGTCGCATGCTCCACCAGGGCCGCGTCGTCGCCCAGCGCCTCGGCCTGCGCGAAGCGAAGGCGGGCCGTGGCGATGTCGCGTTCGAGCTGGGCGGCGTCGGGGGCGGTGAAGCGTTGGAATTCGGTGGTCGTCGTCATGTGTCCGTGCTGATGTCGTCCCAGGCCTGCCCCAGATAGCCGATCAGCCAGTTCAGGGCGTAGTGGCGCTCCAGCGTCACGCCGGCTTCGAGGCCGGCGGGCGCCTTGGCGTTCTTGACGCGGGCCTCCACCACGGCCCAGTGATAGCGGTAGATGCGGTCGGCCTGGTCCAGGATTTCGGCCAGCGGGCGCAGCTTCGCATCGGCGACGAACTTGCTGGCGCTGCGCTGCTTCATGGTGTTGACGGCATGCGGCACGTTGCAGATGGCCGTGGGTTTCTCAAGCTTGTCCACATAGCCCAGCGCCCACAGCATCACCCAGGCCGCCTCGTAGCGCCAGGCAAACTGGACGCGGTCGTGCTGCGACGGTGCGGCGTTGCGCACGAAGGCCTGCTCCTTGGGCGAGAAATGCCGGGCCAGGCCATAGTCCTTGACGATGCGCTCCACGACGGGCTGCTCCAGCCCTTCACCCTTGACTGCGACGACGAGCAGGGCCAGCGCGCGGTAGGCCACCTCGTCCACCGGACGGCGCAAGGCCTCGCCTTCAATCTCGATGACCGGCAGCCCGGAATTGACGGGCACGCCCTCGGCACGCAGCACGGCCTCGGAACGCGCTTTGCGCTGCAGGGCCTCCGGCGCGATGCTCCCTTCCAGGGACTGGATCTTCTTCTTCCGCTCGGCAAGCGACGGGCCGCCCTGCGCCTGCGCGGCGCGTCCCAGCAGGCCCAGGGCGCCGCCGGCAGCCAGCAGGTATCGCCTGGCCAGGCTCTTGATGCCATGCGTTGTCTCACGTCTCTTCATCCTGCCTCCCCAGGCATTGCGTCTTGCAGGCGCATGCTGCCAGAAGTTGACGCAGGCTACGGGGCCGCCTCGGCGCACGTCCTTCCTTCCGCCGTCACCACCACCCAGGCGTGCCCGCGGTTGTTGCCGTAGAACAGCTTCGGCGCAGGCCAGAAGGCCCGGGCGTCGTTGGCGAAGAACACCAGCTCGCCCGCGGCCTTCGCCGTGTAGGTCACCGTCGGCGCGCTCAGTGCCGCAGCGGGCAACGCGGCGGCGTGCTCGGGGTCGGCATCGTCGCTCGCGCTGGGCGGCAGGGTGCCGGCCGAAAGGACGAACCAGTTCCGGCCCGGGACGCGCTTGCGGCCCTGGAAGGCGTTCATGAGCCCGTTGCCTTCGTCGCCCTGCATTGGGTGGCTGCGTCGGCCGGCGTCGTACCAGAACTGATGGCCTGGCACGCTGATGCGCAAGCGCTGGCCGGCGCAGGCCAGCAGGCCGCTGCGGTGGTTCCATTCATCGGCACCCACGACAGCCAGGCAGCTTGCACCGGGCGCCAGGTGGCGCGGCCCGCCCTCTGCCACGCACCAGGCATGGCCGCGCGCCTGCGCTGGCCAGGGCGAGTGCGTGACCTCGCGGCTTGGCGCCGAGCAGCCGCCGAGCAGGCTCAGCGCCAGCGCGGCCATACCCGTGCGCCCCAGGGCCATCAAGAGCTGGCCGGCTGGCCGGGACCGGCGTGGCTCGCCGCCGCCACGCGCACCGCGTCCAGCGCCGCATCAAACCCCGGGTTGCGAGGCCGGTACTGGGGATCTCCGTCCACACGGCAGCGCACCGAGTCATGCAGCCGCTCGCCCGGCTTCAGGCTCCGGGGCCGGAACAGGTTCAGGTGTGGCCGCCGGCTCTGGGTGGCCTCGTCCCAGCGCAGCTTGGGAAAGAACTCGGCCGGCCACCAGACCTTGGTGAGCGACTCGTGCTGCGGCTCCAGGCAGGGTTGCACGGGCGGCGGCACCTGCGTCAGCACGCGCTCGCGCGCCGCGGCGTCGACGAGCAGCCCGGCGGCCTGAGCCTCGCCCAGCATCCACAGGAAGGGCTCGCGCCACAGGCCACCCTGATCCTCGGGGTAGCCGCCGCCCACGTCGGCGTGCACGCCTGGGAACCAGAGCTCAACAAGGTCCTGGCCTTTGACCGAAGGTGAGAAGCGGTTCTGCCGGAAGAAGGCGCGCCGCTCGTCCAGTGCGATGGCGTGGCGCGCGATGCGCAGGCTGGGGTTGGCCGTGGTGAAGGGGAAGGATTGCGGGTCCCACACCCAGCCGACCGAGGAGACCGTGTCCCAGACGCCCATGAAGTGCACGGGCAGCCGCCGCTCGTCACCCGTGCCCGCGTCGCGCATGAAGGTGCGGCGGAAGGCGTCGTTCAAGGCCCAGAAGGCCTTCTGGTCGCCGCCCAGCCGGTGGCGCGCTTCGGCGAACTGGCGCAGCACATAGGGCAGCAGGTTCTCGCTGCCGCGTGGCAGCAGGCCATACATGTGCAGCAGCCCGGCCAGCATGCGCGCGGTGTAGGCGCCACGGCTGAAGCCGAACAGGAACACGCGGTCGCCGTTCTGGTGGTTGTCCATCAGGAAGCGGTAGGCGCTGCCGACCTTGTCGAGCAGCCCGGCACCGAAGGCCAGCCCCGCGATCTCGGAGATGCGCTGGCCGGCCCGCGACACGAAGCCCGGCAGCGGCAGCGTGCCGACACCGGGGTCGTAGTGGACGAGCTGGCGCGCGTCGTCGCGGTTCGCGGCCTGCACCAGCCGCACGACGTTGGTGTTGGCGTTGCCGAACTGGTTGTTGGTGCCGTCGCAGCAGACGATCAGGTTGCGCCCGGGCGGGCTCGAATCAATCATGTCCATCCTCCCTGGCGGCTCGTTGTGGCCGCGATTTCAAGCTTGGTGTCACGGTCCTCAGAGATTGCCCGGCTTGTAGGGGCCCAGCTTGCCTTTCGGGTTGCCCAGCACGTCGCCGGCCCGCATGCGGCTGGCGATGGACGGGTCCAGCCCGTTTTCGCGCAGCAATTCGGGGAAGCTGCGTGCCGACTGGGGCAAGGCTTTCCACGGCACATCGTCCCAGGGCGCATGGGCCACGCCGCTGGCATTGGGCTGTGGCGTATAGGCCGGGTTGGCCGAGTAAAGCACGCCGGCCGCCTGGAGCTTGTCCGTCATCCACGCCAGGGCGATGTCCGACAGGCCGCCGGCATCGCCGTCGTCGCTGTAGCCGCCGCCCACGTCGGCGTGCGCGCCGGGGAAGAGGCATTGCTCCACGCCGCTGCGCGCATCCCACAGCGTGGGCTGGAAATCGCCGCGCCGCTCGTCCAGGCTCACGGCGTGAAAGCCCGTCGCGACCTTGTCGTTGAGCTTGGTGTCGGTGAAGCACAAGGCGTCGATGTGCTCGCCCGTCTTCAAGTCGTACTGCGGGATGCCCAGCGACCCGACCGTGTCCCACACGCCGATGGCGGTGATGGGTGCCGCGATCATCATCTCCGGCGCCGGCGGGCGCAGGAAGAAGCTCGGGAAGTCCAGCACCATGTTCTCCAGCCGGCCCAGCAAGGTGGGGCTGCCAGCGAGCGCGCCCTTGCGGCTCTTGTACCAGACGGCCGAGCCCCAGCGGTAGGCCACGTCCTTGTCGCTGGTGAGGTCCACCTGCGTCGAGTCGATCAAGCCCTGCGAGCAGATCAGCCCGCCCAGCGCCCGCGCGGTATAGGCCCCGCGGCTGAAGCCCACGAGGTAGATGCGGTCCCCCGCGCGGTAGTTGCGGCTGATGAAGGTGTAGCCCCGCACGATGCGCGTCACCAACCCAGCGCCCAGCGCCCCGCCCAGGAGCTTGACGAGGAAGTTGTCCGAGTCCCCCACGCCGTGGATGTACTTGGCCACCTGCAGCACCTCGCCGGTGGCCGCGTCCGTGAGGGCTGACTCCTCCTCGTCGCTGAGCTTGAGCGTGGATAGTGCCCGCTTGCCGGCCAGGTTGGCAAAGGTCTTCAGCACGTTGGTGGCGCCCACCACCTCCTGGCCTTCATCGCCCTCGCCAGGGCCGTTCCAGGTGCCGTCGGCGCAGAAGATGATGTTCTTGGGCATGGGAATCTCCGTCAGGGCATCGGGGTCGCCCGCACAGGGGCGATGCTAGGCGCCGCAGGCTGCGCCGGCATCCCACGTTCTACGGAACGGCGCTCGCCGGGCGTCCCTACAACCCCGCCACAAACCGTTCCAGATCGTCCCGGATGGTCGCTATCTCGCCGCCCGCCGGCAAGTCGGCATAGATGTCGCCGCCCAGGTCGGCCGGCATCTTGGCGCCTTGCTCCTTGATGATGAGGACGCGGTCCTTGCCCTTGGCGGCGATGAAGTAGCCGGCCTCGAAGACGACGTTGTCGCGCGGCACGGCGCCATGGCCTTCGGCGGCGCTGGCCAGTTCGTCGTCGGTCGTGAACAGAAAGATGCCGGCGCAGCAGCGGTCGCTCGCGCGACCGATCTGCTCCAGGATGTTGCCGAAGCCCAGGTCCGTCTGCCAGTCCTGCACCGTGACGCCCAGGCCTTCGAGGTAGGCCTTGATGGCCTGCGCCGTGGTGGTGGACTTGCCGCAGTAGCCCAGGAACACGTCGCGGCGCTTGGCGAGCTCACCCTTCCAGATGTTGAACGGCGCCGTGAAGTCGCGCGTGTCCAGCCAGCTCGCGTCGGCCCCCGCCGGGAACACGCCCACGCGACCCTGGAAGCTGTTGTCGAACACGATGCGGCGTGTCACGTCCTGCTGCACCAGCACCAGCAGCGGCAACCCCATCTGCCAGCCCAAGGCGCCCTGGAAGTGGCTGAACTCCGTCGCCAACCGCACAGGGCCTTGCGCAGAGTCGAAGCGCCAGCGCGGCAGACCGATGGCCACCACGCCCATGCAGCGCCGCATGACGAAGTCCGCATTCGGTGCGGACCACGCCATCGGCGCACACAGGCTGTCCTTGCCGCGCGGGTCGTTGAAGATCTCGGTGACCAAACCCAGCGCCTCGACGCGCTCCACGATGGCCCACTTGAAGTCGTTCTCCGCCGCGCTGCACCAGCGGTCGTCCGGCAGGATCACGTTGACGCGGCGAGTGACAGGCATGCAGGGGATTGTGGCGTGGACCGGCCGGGGCGTCAGGCGTCACACTGCGCGGGATGACGACGCCGCACACGCACGCCAGTCCCGCTGCACCCGCCGCCGGTCCGAGTTCGTCTTCCGGCCGCATCTACTTCTGGCAGGGTGCCAGCCTGTGGCTGGGCCGCAGCACGGGCCGCACGCAGTGGCATGAGCACCATGCGCACCAGATCGCGCTGGCGCTGGACGGGGACTTCCGCTTTCGTACGCAGGCCGAAGGGCCGTGGCGGGCCTATCGCAGTGCGCTGGTGCCCGGCCATTGCGAACACCAGTTCGAGGTGGACGAGGCGCGCATGGCCCATCTCTTCGTCGAGCCTGAGAGCCGCGCCGGGCGGGCTTTGGTACAGCGCTACGGTTCCAAGGGGCTCGTGACCCTGCCGGAGGACGAGGCCGAGCCTGCGCGCCGTTTGCTGCGTGACGCACTGCAGGCCAGGCTGGACGATGCCCACACCATTGCCGCCGCTTCGCGCGCCCTGCGGCTGCTTTGCGGCGACGCCCCTGACGAACCTGCGGCCGAGCTGGACCCGCGCATGGCCAGCGCGCTGCGCCATATCCGCGCCCACATCCGCGAGCCGCTGACGCTGGCTGGCGTTGCCGCGGTGGTTCACCTGTCCGAGAGCCGCTTCCGCCACCTTTTCGTGGCCGAGACGGGCAGTTCTTTCCGTGCCTACCTGCTGTGGCTGCGCATCAACGTGGCCATCGAAGCCGCCCAGGCCGGCGCGAGCTGGACAGAGGCCGCTCACGAGGCCGGTTTTGCCGACTCGGCCCACCTCACTCGCACGCACCGCCGCATGTTCGGCATCGAGCCATCGTCGGTGCGGCAGACCTAGAAGCCCCAGCTCCGCACCCACGCCAGGCTTGCGGTCGTGCCCTCGCGCTTTGGCGCCAACGGCCGGGCACGCTCCTCCACTGGCCCTGACAGCGTGCCCAGGAAGGCCACGACGAGGCGCGCCTCTTCCTCGGTGAGCCGGATTTGCTGGCGGCCCGGCACCGGCATGCCATCGCGCGCCAGCTCGCTCTGGCCTACCGCGGCGGCGGGCGAGCGGCGGTAGTGGGCCAGCACGTCGTCCAGCGTCGCGATCTGGCCGGCGTGCATGTAGGGCGCGCGCTGGGCCACGCCGCGCAGGCCGGGCGTCTTGAAGGCGCCTTCCAGCGCCGGGTCGTTCGTGGCCATGAAGCGCAACTCCTCGCAGGCCTGCACGGGTGCGTCGCTGTAGCGTCCCAGGCAGTTGAACTCGTCGGCCTGCACCTTGGCCAGCGCCGGTGCGCGGCCTCGGTCGAGCTTCGCCGTACCGCGTGGCGCTATGCCGGTGTTGTGGAAGCCCTGGTCGGTCAGCAGCGGCCCGTTGTGGCAGGTGGCGCATTGCGCCTTGCCGATGAAGAGGCGCAGGCCCCGCACCTCGTCGCTGGACAGCGCCCGCAGGCCTTCGCCATCGCGTGCCTGGACGGCCGCCACATAGCGGTCGAAGCGCGAGGCGCCGTGCGTCAGCGTGCGCTCGTAGGCCGCGATGGCCTTGCCCAGGTTGGCGAACACGCGGTTCACGGCCTCGCGCTGGGCCTCGGTCATGCGGTTCCAGGCTTGTTGCTCCTCGGGCGTGCCGAGCGGCCCGGCATCGCCCGGCAGACCGTCCAGCGCCGGCATGCTGCCGAATACGGCTTCGTAGTCGGCGCGATAGTGGGCCTGGAGCTGCTGGGCGAGGTGAGTTCGGTTGGCACCGTGTTCCAGGCCGTCTTCCAGCGGCCCCAAGGCTTGCGCCCAGAGGCTGTCCTTGCGGCCGTCCCAGAACAGCCAGGGATCGCGCGCCGCGCCGGCGATCGTCATGGTGCGGCGCAGGCCGGTGCCCTGGCCCTGGCCGAGCGGGCGGCCGTCCTGGAACTGGCGCTGCGCGTCGTGGCAGCTCGCGCAGGCCACGCGGCCGTCGCGCGACAGGCGCTGGTCGTTGAAGAGTCGCTTGCCCAGGGCTGCCGCGTCGGCACGGTCGCCGTAGGCGTTGGACGGATCGGGCGGCAGAGCGGGCAGCCGCTCCAGGCTCATGGAGGCGAGCACTTCGCGCTCGGCGCCCGTCCAGCGGTCCACGCGGGGCGTGTCGTTGGCGCCACCGCACAGGCCGGTCAGCGCGGGCAAGGCCAGCCCGGCGGCCAGCGCGAGCGCGAGCCCCAAGCGGCGGGAAAGGGGCAGGCGCTTCATGGCCTCAGCGCTTCAGGCCGGCGTCTGCCATGACCACGTTGAACACCGCCCTGTCCTTGGCGGCGTCGCTGCTGATGTCAAGGTGCAGGTCCCACCAGCCCGTCATGCTGAACTTCATGCCTTCGATGATGTAGGTGCCAGGCGCCGACTCGCGCGTCACGCGCGGCTGCGTGGGCAGGCCGTGGCCATGCTGGGGCATGCCGCCCTGGATGGCGATCTGCGCATGCTGTACGGGTGTGCCGTCCGGCATCGCCAGCTTCACCGTCCATGCATGCATCTGGCCCACGGCGGGGCCCTGGGCGGGAGGCTGCATCTCCACGACGAAGCGGCCCTGGGCGCTGGCGTGCCTGAGGCTCAGGTCCAGGTCGGTGGGCGGCGTGCCGCAGGCGACGAGCACTGAGGCCATCGTGACGGCGGTGGCGGCGTAGAGAGAAAAGGCGAGGAGGGGGCGGCGGTTCATGGTGGGGTCCTAGTGGGCTTTCGATGGCGTTGGATTCTTCGCAACCCCACTCCACTCGGCTTGAATGAAACGGCTGACCTGCACGCCGCGCTGCGTCCTCAATGCAGAGGACGCCCGGCATGCCAACTCGACGCCAACGGACCCAGAATCGCCGCGCTTACATGCCGAAACAGGTGCGCTGCGCCACCTGCGCGGCTTCATGCGCGTCGCAGCCGGCCCTCTGAAGGGAAGCCATGACAGAGCACCAGCCTCCGTGGATGAAGATCCCCGAGCCCGCCATGCGGACGCTGCGCGTCTACGCGCTGGACCCGAGCGCGGGCAACTTCGTGGGCAACGTGATGAAGATGGACATCCGTTGGGAGCGCGACCTCAAGCCCGGCCCCGTGGGGCGGCGCTTCGCCGTCATCGACTACGACGGCGCCAACAAGCGCTACTACCCGCCGGTGGACCTGAACGACTACCGCATCCTGGCGACCGACGGACTGGACCCGTCCGAGTCCGACCCGCGCTTTCACCAGCAGATGGTCTACGCCGTGGCCTCGCAGACGGTGGAGAAGTTCGAGGCGGCGCTGGGCCGCTCCATCCACTGGCGCCGTGCCGACCGCCCTATCGACCACGACACCCCGCAGGACCCGAATGACGACATCTGGGTGCTCAAGCTCTACCCCCACGCGATGATCCAGGCCAACGCCTTCTACAGCCGTGAGGCGCAGGGCATCCTGTTCGGCTATTTCCGTGCGGCCACCGAGGGGCAGGGCAACAACCTGCCCGGGCAGCGCGTGTTCACCTGTCTGTCGCACGACATCATTGCCCACGAGGTGACGCACGCCGTCATCGACGGCATCCGCGCCTTCTTCACCGAGCCCACCAACGACGACGTGCTGGCCTTCCATGAGGCCTTTGCCGACCTGACCGCACTGTTCCTGCACTTCTCGCATAAGGACGCGCTGATGGACACCATCCGCAAGACCGGCGGGCGGCTGTACCAGTTCGAGCTCACGCCCGACGCCGCGCCCGTGATGGGCTCATCGGCCCATGACGGCCCTTCGCCCGTGCGCAGCGAGGAGGGCGGACGCAACCCGCTGGTGGAACTGGCCCAGCAGTTCGGCCAGGCCTCGGGCCGCGGGCGCGGCCTGCGCGACGCGCTGGACTCGCGCCCCGACCCCACCGCGCTGCAGACGACGACCGAGCCGCACGCGCGCGGCAGCATCCTCGTGGCTGCCGTGTTCGACGCCTACTTCTCGACCTACCTGCGCGCGTCCAGCGACCTCTTTCGCATCTACGGTGCCGGCGGCGGGCGCCCCGAATCGGCCGAACTGCCCACGTCGCTGGCCACGCTGCTGACCGAAACCGCGGCCCGCACGGCGGACGAGTTCTTCCAGCTCTGCGCCCGTGCGCTGGACTACTGCCCGCCGGTGGACGTCACCTTCGGCGACTTCCTGCGCGCCCTCATCACGGCCAGCAGCGACCTGCGCCACCGCGCCGACCGTGGCGTGCGCCAGGCGCTGATGCAGGCATTCCGCGTGCGCGGCATCTTCCCCGACAGCGCGGCCTTCTTCTCGGAAGCCGCGCTGCGCTGGCCCGCCGTGCCGCGCTGGACCGAGCAGGCCGAGGCCGAGGCGCTGCCGCCCGTCAGCGCCGAGATCGAACTGACCGATGGCCGGCGCCAGCGGCTGGACCTCAAGTTCGTGCTGCCGGGCGGCCGCACGACCGAGATCATGAACCGCAACGGTGCCATCCTGCGCGAGTACGCCTTCCAGAACGCCGCCCGCCTGGGGTTCGATGCCGACGTGCCGCACGACCAGCGGCCCTATGCGCCGTCCTTCCACCAGACCTTCCGCATGGGGCCCGATGGCCGGCTGCTGTCCGACATGGTGGTGGAGCTGGTGCAGACGCGCCGCGTACCTTTCGACCCCGACGTGCCCGCGGCCGGCAGCTTCCCGCTGCGCGGCGGCGTCACCCTCATCATCGCGGCGCCCACGCGGGACAACGCCGGCCGCGCCATCGCGCCGCGCGTGCGCTTCGCCATCCGCAAGCCCTTGGTGGGGCCGGAGGGCAAGGCGCGCGAGGAGCGTCAGCGCCGCTACGCCTTTGCGTCCGGCATCGTCGACGGCGAGCCCGACGACGATCGCCGCATGCAGGCGAACTTCAACCTCTTGCACGGCGGGGTGTGACATGGTGACTTCCAAGAAGACCGTGGCCAAGGCGCCGGCCAAGAAGGTGACAGCCAAGAAGACGGTGGCGAAGAAGGCCCCCGCGAAGACTGCGGCCAAGGCTGCAGCAAAGAAGGCGCCCGCACCGGCCAAATCCGCTTCGGCCGCCGGCCTGCGCGTGCGCATGTACCGCGTAGGCTTTGGCGACTTCTTCCTCGTCACCGTGCCCACCAAGGCGGGGCCGCGCTACGTCCTCATCGACTGCGGCGTGCACGCCGGCAACATCGGCACCATGGGCCAGTGCGTGCAGGACATGGCGGACTACACCAAGCGCAAGCTGGCCCTCGTCATCCTCACCCACTACCACGCCGACCACATCTCCGGCTTCGCCACCGAGGCCGAGGCCTTCAAGCAGTTCGAGGTCGAGTCCGTCTGGATCACCAACCGGCTGGATCCCGGCAACGCCGCAGCCAAGACCACGCACTTGCAGGTCGCCGCACTCGCCCAGCACCTGCAGCTCGCGCTCGGCGCGCGCAGCGACGAAGCCGGCCAGCAGGCCCTGGGCATGGCGCAGAACGCGCTGGGCGTGGCCGGCGGCAGCAACGACAAGGCGCTTGCCGTCGTGACCGGCGGCTTCAAGAACAAGCCCGACGTGCGCTACTACGAGGCTGGGCAAGACCCCGTTCTGCCCAAGTCCCTGCAGGGCGTGCTGACGGCACAGATCCTGGGCCCCGCGCCCAAGAGCGCCGCCGCCCAATACACCGCCGCCGACAACAAGGCCGCGCAATACCTCGCCGCCGTGGAAAGCGCCGGCCCGCCGGAGGCCGACCCCTTCTCGCCCTTCGAGCGCCACTGGCCTGCCCAGGCCGGCGACTACCCGCCCGAGGCCTTCAAGCCCTGGTGCGACCCTGCCGAGATGGAGGCCGCGCTGCACGGCCTGCAGCCCGATGCGCTCGCCGCCGCGGCCGCCGTCATCGACGGCACGCTCAACAACCAGAGCCTTGTCGTGCTGTTCACCTGCCTGGGCAAGAAGCTGCTCTTCGTGGGCGACGCGCAATGGGGCAACTGGGCCTACTGGCTCTACGGCAAGCCCGTGTCCGGCCAGCCGCCCGGCATCAGCGCCGAGGCGCGCGACATCCTCGCCGGCATCGACTTCTACAAGGTGGGCCACCACGGCAGCACCAACGCCAACCCCATCCCCGCCGTCGGCGCGCTGCGCCTGCGCTGCGTGGGCATGTGTTCCACCGCCGACAAGTGCTACAACGGCGTGCCCAAAGGACCGCTGCTGGATGCTCTTGTCGAGCGCACCGCCAACCAGTTCGTGCGCAGCGACTGGCTCGCCATCGGCGCCAACAAGGCTTCGCCCGACGCCCTCAAGCAGCTCGACAAACTGCCCAAGAACTTCACGGCCGGCAAGCTCTTCATCGAGTACTCGTTCTGATCCTGGGCCGTTAAAATCAGCCGCATCACGCCGCAACGGCCGTGATGCGGCGCCGGGACGACTCGGCGCGCGCCATATTCAAAGGGGACGGCCCCACTGCACAAGTGGAGCCTGTCATGAACACCCCCTGGTTCGCCCTTTTCGTCGCCGGCCTCTTCGAGGTCGCCTGGGCCGTTGGCCTCAAGCACACGCAAGGTTTCACCCGCCTCTGGCCTTCGGTCGGCACGGCTGCCGCCATGGTCGTCAGCCTGGGCCTGCTCGCCTGGGCCATGAAGAGCCTGCCCGTCGGCACCGCCTATGCCATCTGGGTGGGCATTGGTGCGGTCGGTACGGCGCTCGTCGGCATCCTGTGGCTGGGCGAGCCGGCCTCGGCCGCGCGCCTCTTCAGCCTGGGCCTCGTGGCAGCGGGGATCGTGGGGCTGAAGCTGGCGAGTGGCTGAGCCGCGATCGGGCCGCCGGACCCTCGCATCCTTCCGGTTAGGGATGCCCGGGGTTGAGCCTGGGCCCGGTCGCTCAGCAGAATGCGCCCATGTCCAGCGTCTTCATCTGCCACGCCTCCGAGGACAAGCCCGTTGTCGAGCCCATCGCGCTCGCGCTGGTGAATGCCGGCTGCCGCGTGTTCTACGACGAGCAAAGCCTGCCCGCGGGCGGCGACTACCAGGGGCGCATCGAGGCCGCGATCGCCGACTGCGACGTCTTCGTCTTCATCGCCTCGGCGGTGTCCACGGCGCCCGAGCGCTTCACGCTGTCGGAGCTGAAGTTTGCCCGCCAGCGCTGGCCCAGCCCCGTCGACCGCGTGCTGCCGGTCGCCATCGGCGGCATCTCGGCCGCTGCGCTGCCGCCCTATCTGCAGGCCGTCACCATCTTCACGGCCAGTGGCAACCTGGCCGCCGAGGTGCGCAACGAAGTGGAGGGCATGCTGCGCCGCCAGCGCGGCAAGGGCCGGCGCTGGGTGCCTGCGGCGGTGCTTGGCGTCGCCGTGCTCGGCGTGGGTGGCTTCGCGTACCAGCGAATGGCCAGCAGCCCGGTCACGCCCGTCGGGTCGGCACCCAGGGAGCAACCAACTCCCGTCGACCGCGTCGACCCCCGACCCGCTCCGCCACCATCACCGGCGTCGGGGCCGATCTATGTCAACGCGATGCAGGAAGCGCAGTTGCTACTCAAAGACCTGGGCTACATCGTGCATCGCACGGACGGTGTGGCCGGGGCCAATACGGTGAGCTACATCGAGACTTTCCAGCGCAAGAACCAATTGCCCGTGACCGGCGTCCCGGACGAGACCACGCTGGAAGCCATGCGCCGCAAGGCGGCGACGCGCAGGCCCGGTTCCTGACGAGTCGCTACCTCAGCCAGAGCACATGCTGGGTGGCCGTGTGCAGGTCGCGCTAGGTGCGTTGATGTCGCAGCGCGGGTCGGTGGCTCGCAGGCCACAGAAGGGGTAGATCGTGTTCACCACTTCGCGCCGTGCGGGCCAGGCCGCGGGCCGTGCCGTTCAGCATGGTCGCCGCCGTCTCGTCCATGGGCTCGTCCAGCGCCACGTGCGACCAAGTGGTACTCAACTCTGCATAGAACGCCGCGCTTTTGCATGCTAGGCGATGTGCATTTTTGTGCTAGCGACTGATCCCTTAGGGAATTGCCACGATTGACGTCAATACCTAGAAAGCCAGTCAATATCGCGCTACGCCTCGTAGGGCTGGCAGCATAGGGAGTGGTCAGATGACGGTAGCTAACAAGAAGCTGACGTACCGCAAGCCTGAGAGTGGCGGGCTGGAGTTGAAAAAGCTCGCAACTCTCCAAGATGACGTTGAACGCATTGGGCGAATTTCCTGGTCGCGGGATGGGCTATTTCTGGCGGCACCGTCAGCGAATAACGCAGTAAGAATTCTCGCGTGGCCATCATTTGATGCGGTCGGACGTTTGGTAGCTGGGGACTTCCCTGCCGGTCTTAGTGGTGTCGTGTTTTCTTCGGATGGAAATAACGTTGCAGCTCATGGTGATGATGGGAGGTTATTTCTTTGGCACTTGCCCGCTTCCATTGTGGCGACAGTTCTTGACGTTCAAGATGTTTTAGATATTGAATTTGATCCCTCTGGGACGGTACTAACAATTGCGACTCGAGGCGGTGGCGTTGAATTTTGGAATGTTGCAAGTCATGAACGAACGCACCAAATAGCTGGAGGTCGTCATGCCTATATTAGAGCATTTGCGTTCCACCCTAAAGGCGCATATTTGGCGGTGCTAACGGCCGACGAACTGCAAATTTGGAGTCCGTCGCTTGAAGTTATGGAGAGCGTCGCATTGTCGACTGGCTTTAGCCTTGCTTGCAGTCCTCAGGGAAAATTTTTGGCAATAGGATGCACCGACGGAACCGTGCAAATTCGAGATACTTCGACATTGAAACCTTTGCGCATATTGGAGGGTCACACGGATGTAGTTGATTTTTTGCAATTCTCTCCAAATGGGCGGCTGCTTGCCACTAAAAGTAACGACGATACGGTCAGATTTTGGCGGGCTGACAATTGGCAGGAAGCGGCCAGAGTTCGTGTTCCGAAGAATCGTCGCGACGGCTGGCCAGGGCTTGCGTTCCATCCGCGCAAGCCTGTGATCGCTATCGTTCGTACTGAAAACGCTGGTGTGGATCCGCGCGAACGGCGTGACTGCTTGATTGATATTCTGGAATATGAAATAACGCCGGTAAAAATAAATACGGTTGATAAGCCTATTTCTTTTACTAGTGCAAAAATTGTCCTGGTCGGTGAAAGCAACGTTGGCAAATCTTATCTCGCGCATCGCCTTGCTACTGGTGAAAAACCTCATGAAGGAGAGATTCGTAGTACGCACGGCATGAAGTTCTGGTCGCTGGATCCACGTAGGCTTTCAAAAAATTCACTTGCCCCTAAAGGTGAGCGGCGGGAAATCGTGCTTTGGGACATGGGTGGGCAGGAAGAATATCGACTCGTTCACCAACTATTTTTGCACGATACGGTTGTTGCATTGATACTAGTCGATCCAACCCGTGGTAGTGCTGCGCTAAAAGAGGCCGAGACATGGAACAAATATCTTGACAAGCAATTGCAAGGTAAGGCAATAAAATTTCTGGTTGGCTCCAAAATGGACGCCCCGTCCGATATGGTTGATCGCATTGGTATTGATCGCCTTGTGCGTGACGCAGGTTTTCACGGCTATCTCGAGTGCAGCTCAATTGCAGGGCGTGGAATCAATGAACTTTCCGACGCGATTGGGAAGGCTATCGATTGGAAAGCATTAGGTCGTACTAGTCGCCCGGAACTTTTTCAGCGTATCCGTGACGCCGTTGAAGCGTGCCGACGCGAGGGTCGCATCGTTCTCCCCGTGGGTGAACTGTGGCAACGCTTGGATATTGCTGACGACGCGGATGACGATAAGCGCGCGGTCGATGCGGTTACGGGCCAACTTGCAACGCAGGGCTTAATTGCGCGTTCCCGCGTCTCTAGCGGTGAGCCAGCGTTGGTGTTGCAAGTGCAGGAGATAGAACGCTATGCAGGATCACTCATCCTTGCAGCTAGGCGCAACGAGCGTGGAGTGCCAGCACTTGAGTTGCGTGCCATCGCCCACCCGTCAATTGCGCTACCGGGCATTGCGCCCAACGAACGCCTGGAGCGCCAAGCAGAGCAACTCGTGCTCGAATGTACTGTGCAACTGATGCTAGAACACGGCTTATGCTTCCAACATGAGGGGTTGCTTGTTTTTCCGACGTTGTTTTCGCCCCCCGCACCATCCGAAGAAGCGAGTTTGCCGCACGCGATCTCGCTCTATTATGATTTCGCCGGTGCGATCGATAACACCTATGCATCACTCATCGCTTGGCTAGTATTGGCGCGAGACTTCGGTAGAGTCCGACTGTGGGCGGATCGTGCTGAGTTCGAGACAAAAGATCATGGCCTCTGCGGGCTACGCAAAGTGACTCGTCCCGGAGGCTTCGCACACGTAGATGTATATTTTGAATCGAATACTCCGCCCGGCCAGCGTCAGGAGTTCGTTCAGTTCGTTGAGGACCATCTGGCGACGCACGGTGTCGAGATTCGTGAACACATCTCGATAACATGCCACAACTGCGGCAATCAGATTGGAGAGGAGACGTTGAGGCAGCGGATCGGGCGAGGTGAGCCTGACGTCGGCTGCCCTGTATGCGAGACGCGTCATCCTCTCCAGGACGGGGCGACAGGTAATCGTGTGCGCGACCCCGATGCCTCCAAGCGAATCTGGGCGCTACGCACACAAGTCGCGGAGACGCGTGAGCTGGTGACTCGTGAGGCGGTTCGCTTGCTCGAGAAGATGGAGGCGCGGTCGGTGCCTCAACGGCCCATCCGACTTTTGCATCTAAGCGACTTGCACTTCAATGTACACACGTCAGTCGAGGCCAGATTGCAATGGCTGCTGGACGACATTCAGCACTCATCGGGGCTCGGCTTCGATGAATTGGATTACTTGCTCATCTCCGGAGATTTCACTGATCGCGGCAACATGGAGGGTTTTGACAAGGCATACGACTTTGTGTCAGCGTTGACCAAGGAATTTGGCCTTTCTGCGCAGCGCTGCATATTCGTGCCAGGAAATCATGATGTTGTCGACGACTTCACTTGCTACAGGCGCGTCAAAAGTGCATCCGGTTTGCGGGAAGGGGAGTGGGTGCAGCAAGGCGACCTTACGTTTGCGAGGGATCCGGAGCGCTATCCCGCGCGCCTCAAGCCGTTCTCGGACATGTTTTTTCACAAGTTCCTGCAGCGTCCATATCCTTTCGGATTGGACGAACAGGGTGTATCGATACCGTTCTGGGAGACAGGGCTGCAATTCCTGACGTTGAATTCATGTTGGCAAATCGACGAGTTTCACCGTAATCGCGCAGGAGTGCATCCGGAAGCCGTTGCTAGGGTAGTTCGCGAGGCTCAGACGCAGGAGGCGGAGGCTCGTAGTAGCGGCGTGCTCGCTAAGGACCAGCCAATACTGCGCATTGCGACGTGGCACCACGCTGTAACGGCGCCTGACTACAAAATGGACTCGATCGACTTTCTCGGGAATTTGCGTAAGGTGGGCGTAAAGCTTGCATTACATGGAGATGTTCACGATATGCGGCGTGAGCACATCGCTCATTGGCACGAGAACAGCCTGCACGTTTTAGGCTGCGGAAGTTTTGGAGCGCGTGCAGAGGACCGCCCGGAAGCCATTCCGCGCCTTTACAACGTTATTGAAATCGCGCGAGATCTAACGAGGGCGACGGTCCATACCCGCTTCCAGAGCAAGCCTGATGGTCCGTGGGATGGTTGGCATCAATGGCCTGATTCCTCGAACAAGGCTGGGCGCATATCGTCGTACGAGATTCCACTCAGGTAACACTGCAGGACTAAATAAGTGGCGCGCCGCTACCTCAACCACAGCGAGTGCTGGCTCGCCGTATGCAGGTCGCGCCATGCGCGGTTGATGTCGCTGCGCGGGTCGGCGGCGCGCAGGCCGCAGAAGGGGTAGATCGTGTCCACCACCTCGCGTGCCGTGCGGGCCAGGCTGCGGGCGGTGTCGTTCAGGCGGGTCTCCGCCGCCTCGTCCATAGGTTCGCCGCGTACCACGCGCGCCCAGGCTGCGTCCAACTCGGTGTAGAAGCTCGCGCGCGAGCGGGCCAATGCCTGCTCGCCAGTTCGCCAGGCCGCCTGGGCTTCGGCATGCGGGCCACCCAGGTGCGGCAGCGGCCGAGCCGCCAGCGCCTCGGCCAGGCCGACGAAGCGCCAGGCCAGGCCAGCGATGCATGCGGCCAGCGTGGCATAGGCCAGCGGTGCGAACGCGAAACGGTACAGCGGCCCCGGCGCTGTCGCGTGGGCTGCGTCAATGTCAAAGGCCTGTGCGCCGGGAACGCGTACGCCGTTGATAGCGAAGGCCCGCGACGTCGTCGCCCGCATGCCGATGCTGTGCCAGCTGTCGGCCTCCACCCGCACCTGCTCGGCCGGCACGACGAAGGCGCGCACGCGTGGCTGGCCTTGGGCATCCAGCAGCGGCAAGCCACGCTCGCGCAGTTGCGCGTTGAAGGTGAAGTGCGTGGCGAGCTGCGAGCCCGTGGCGTGGGCCCACTGGCCGTTGACGAGCCAGCCGTCGCCGTCCCGGTCCGCGAAGCCCGTGGGCGCGCCGCTGCCGGCCAGGCACACGCCCGGCGTGGCCAGGATCTCCCGCGCCAGGCCTTCGGGCAGGAAGCCCGCGAACCAGCCCGCGCCTGCGCACAGCGTGACCACCCAGCCGCAGCTCCCGTCGGCCTCGGACACGGCCTCTTCGAGCCGCACGGCGTCCGGCAGCGCCAGCTCCGCGCCGCCCACCGCGCGCGGCGCCAGCATGCGCAGCCAGCCGCGGCGGTGCATCAGCGTCATCTGCCCCACGCTCAGCTCGCCGGCCGTATCGGCCTCGCCACCATGGGCAGCGAGCAGTTCGAGGTCAGCGGGGGAGGGCGGGGCGAAGGCGGCGGCGTCGGTCATGCGGGGCGGCGGGGACGGGGAGGCAAGCCCGCATTGTCCCCGTCACCCCTCGCGTCGCGCTCAGAAGCAGTTGCGCTTGGTCCCCGGCACCGTGGACTTGGATAGCGCATTGGCCACCAGCCCGATGATGTCGCCGTTCGTGTCGAAGGGCGCGGGCAGCGGCGAGTTCGCCACCACCACGACCGGCACGTCGCACTTGAGCACGCCGGCATAGGTCCACAGCCGGTTGCCGCTGTTGATGAGGCTGCCGTTCTTGCAGACGTTGGGGTTGGGGCAGTCCGGGCGCACGGCGCTGTCCCAGCCCAGGTTGCCCTGGATCATCTGCTGGCGCTGCGTGGAGGTCAGCAGCGTGCTGCCGGCTGCGATGTCGCTGAACACCTTGAACATGTCGTTGGTGCTCAGCACCCAGCCACCACCACCGCAGTTCAGCGTCCAGTCGCCCCAGTCGTTGCCCGCCGCGTTGCCGGCCGTGCTGGCATAGGACACGACGGCCGACTTGTTGGATGGCACGTTGCAGGCGCTGGTCGGCACGCCGACTGGCTTCAGCACATTGGCGTTCACGTAGGCGATATAGGCGTTCGAGCTCTGTGAGGCGCGTTGCGAGCCGGCCGGCTGGAGCTGCGCGCCGCTCACGACGAGCATCAGCTCGCGGATCAGCGCGAAGTTGCAGTTGCCGTAGCTGGGCTTGCCGATGTTGGCGGCGTTGACGCCGCCGGCGACGATGCCCTTGAGGCCCGCGTAGTCGGTATTGCTGCCGCAGGTGCTGACCTGCCCCAGGCCCGAGGTGTGCGTGAGCAGGTGGCGGAAGGTCAGCGTGCCGATGTTGGAGCCTTGGGCCCAGTCCGAGTAGATGTAGGAAGAGATCTTGGCGTCGACGTTGAGGTTCTTGCTCGCCAGCATCTTCATCGCTGCGATGGCAGTGATGCTCTTGGAGACGCTGGCGATGTTGGTCAGGAGGTGCGGCGCCATGGCGAGTTCGGTGTCCACCGCCTTGCGCGCCTTGCCGCCGTACATGGGCCGCACGGAGCCCACCTCGCAGGTATAGCCTTCCACCTTGCCGGCCAGCGTGTCGCAGATGTTCTTCACCAGCTTGGCCTGCGAGATGCAGCCCGCGGCGTCGCAGGAGACGACGTCGTCCGGCACGTTGGACACCATCGTGGTGACGAAGCACTTGTTGCCACCGCAGGTGTAGCTGGAGGTGGTGCTGGCCCGTGCACCGTTGTCCATGGCGAGGTCGATCACGCCCTTGCCGTCGACGCCGTAATACCACCACCAGCCCGGGCAGCCACCCTGGCAGGACTCCATCACCGCATTGAAGTTGCCGCCGGCCGCCGGCGTGAGGCCGATGAGGCGTGCCTTGTTGGTGTTGACCGCGTCGCCGATGGCCGTGGGGCTCACGTTGTAGTACCACCACCAGCCTTTCGCGTCGGCGCCGGTGTTGGCGATCATGACGACGGCATAACGCGTGCTGCTGCCCGACCCGTAGGACTGCAGCGTCACCAGCCGCGCATTGTTGGCCTTGACCAGCGCGGAGATCTCGTCCGGCGTCTTGCCGTAGTACCACCACCAGCCCTTGGCGTCGGCGCCGGTGTTGGCCACCATCACCACCGCGAAGCGCAGGTTGCCGCCGCCTGCGTCATAGGCCTTCAGCGAGATCAGCCGCGCCTTGTTCGTCTGCAGGTTGGCGGCCACCGCCGCGGCGTCGATGCCGACGTAGAACCACCATGACTTGGCGTACGAGCCCGAGTTGCGCACATAGGTGACGGTGAAGGTGCTGGGTGTGTCGACGTCGATGTCCACGATGCGCGCCTGCTTGGCGTTCAGCGTGTCCTTGATGTCCTGCAGTGACTGCCCGGTGTACATCCACCAGGCCGTGGGTGTGCTGTTCTCGACGTCATCCGCCGCGCGGGCGGGCAGGGCAATGAGAGCGATGAAGGCGAGCAGCACCGCTGCGGCGAACTTCGACATGGCGAACTCCTTCCCGGAAGCGCCGCAGTCTGCGCCTCGGGTTGCCGCGACGGCATCATCAATCGATGTGACGCCGGTGGGCTACCCCCTAGGCTGTACGGTTTGCCTCAGCTCGCGATCCAGCCCCTGTCCACCTGGAACACCAGCGGTTCCGAGTTGTCGTCCCACAGCATGTTGTGCTTGAGGCGGCGCTTGAGCGCCAGCGCGGCGCGCTGCGCCATCACGGCGCGCTCCAGCGGTTGGGCGGCGTCCAGCGACGCCAGCGTGTCCTCGGTGAAGTCCAGCTCCACTTCGCGGCTGCGCTTGCCCGGGCGGGCCGGGTCGTCCAACGTCAGGAAGGTGATGACGAGGCTGCGATGCGGCGTCTCGTTCACCTCGGTGTTCGACGGCCACGACGGTTTCATGGCCTCCCAGAGTGCTGTGGCGGTGACATCCATCGCGGGCCTCCATCCGATACATGCGATGGCTTCATTCTGGGCACGGATTGCGGCGCGGTGAACACCACGAACGCAAGATGCGAGTTTGTCTGACAAGCCCGCAGGCGCCAGGGCGCCTGCGGGCTGCCGGATCAACGCGCCGTCGCGGCCGCGGCCTTGGCGATCAGGGCCGCCACGGCCTCGGGCTGGGACACGTAGACCGCGTGGCTGCCCGGCACCTCCACGACGGTGGCACCGGCGCGCTGCGACATCGCGCGCTGGGCGGGCGGCGGGATCATGCGGTCGTCCTTGGCCACCAGGTACCAGCTCGGCTTGCTCTTCCAAGAGGCCTGGCTCACCGTGCCGGCCAGCGCGGCCACGCCCCAGGGCACCTGCGACGCGGCCATGAAGGCGGCTTTCTGCTCGCCCACGTCGCCCGCGAACGAGGCGGCGAACTTGGCCTGGTCCAGCAGCAGGAAGCCGTCCTTGGGCGGCAGGATGGGCGGCACCGGTGCGCCGGGGACCGGGTTCTTGATGAGGGATTCGACCGACTCGCCCTTGTCCGGCGCAAAGGCGGCGATGTACACGAGGCCCTTGACCTTGGGGTCGTTGCCGGCCTCGGTCGTCACGACGCCGCCGTAGGAGTGGCCTACCAGCAGCACGGGGCCGGGCTGGTCGGCGACGAGGCGCTTCACATAGGCCACGTCGTCGGCCAGCGAGGTCGTCGGGTGCTGGGCGATGCTGACGTTGTAGCCGTCCTTCTTCAGGATGTTGTAGACCGGCTCCCAGCCGGAACCGTCAACGAAGCCGCCGTGGATCAGGATGATGCTCAGTGCCAGGGTGTTCATGATGTGCTCGCTTTCTTTCAGGGTGGTGATGGATGACGAAATGGGCCGATTGCCGTGATCGCCGCCCATGCAGCGGCCTCATCTGCCCTCGGGGGCCGATGGAGAGCTGTACTTGCGGCGGCAGCCGGGCCGTCACCCGATGGGTGCCAGGCTGCGGTGGAACTCGTGGGTCAGGGTGACTTGAGGGCGGGCGGGGCAGGGGGTGGATTGCCCGCGCCGACCGGTTCGATGCTGATGCAGGCGCAGGCCAGGCTCAGGGCCATCTGCAGGGTGACGGCCAACAGGGCTGTCGTGTCGGGCCGCGATGCCGAGGTCGCATTCATGCGCTGTGCCCGGCCTTGCTCAAGAGTGACGGTATCCATGGCTCACCTCTTTGGAGGAAATGCTTTAGGTGTCAACTACATGGATGCAAATTTAGGTCTGAATGTTTTAGGTGTCAAATAAATATTTGAACCCGGCACCGCCAAGTTAGGGGTGCAGCCTGCAACGGGCCGCGGCGGCTACTTCTCGGCCAGGTTCGCCACCAGCAGGATCAGCTCCGCCACGTCGAAGGGCTTGGAGAGATGGGCCTGGAACCCCGCCAGCAGCGAGCGCTTGCGGTCCTCCGCGCGGGCGAAGGCGGTCAGCGCCAGTGCCGGGATGCGGGACTCGCGGGCCTCGGTAGCGCGCAGGGTGCGAATCATCTGGTAGCCGTCCACGCGAGGCATGCCCACGTCGCTGACGATGACGGTGGGGCGCGAGGTCTGCACGGCCTTCAGCAGCTCGTCGGCCGAGGCGAAGGGCGTCACGCGGGCGCCCTGGTCCTGCAGGATGCGGCACAGCACAGCACGTGCGTCGGGCTCGTCGTCCAGCACGAAGGCGTGCACGCCGTCCAGGCGCGGCAGCGCGAGGTTGTCGCTGGGGTTGGTTTCCTCCGCGGGCTGTTCGCTGGCGCGCTCGTCCTCGCGCTGCACGATGGACAGCGGCAGCGTCACGAAGAAGCTCGCGCCCTGGCCCTCGCCGCGGCTGGCCGCGCGGATGCTGCCGCCGTGCAGCTCGATGAGCTGCTTGCAGATGGCCAGCCCCAGCCCCAGGCCGCCATGCGTGCGTGTGGTGGAACTGTCCTGCTGCGTGAAGCGGTCGAACACCTGCGGCAGGAACGAAGCCGGGATGCCCATGCCCGTGTCGATCACGCAGAGCTCCACATGCGAATTCACGCGCTGCAGTACCACCTGCACACGCCCGCCCGCGGGGGTGAACTTGATCGCGTTGTTCAGCAGGTTCCACACCACCTGCTGCAGCCGTCCGCTGTCGCCGTTGATCGTCGCGCGGCCCGGGTCCAGCATGGCCTGCAACTCGACGCCCTTGGCCGCGGCCGACGGTCCCACGGACTCCACCGCCGCCTGCACCACGTCGGCCATGGCCGCCTGGCGCAGGTCCAGCCGCAGCTTGCCGGTCATGATGCGGTTCAGGTCCAGCAGGTCGTCGATGAGCTGCACCTGGGCGCGCGCGTTGCGGTCGATGACCTCGATGGCGCGTTGCACGTCCACCTTCGCATCGTTGGCGCCGCGCTTGATCAGCACCTGTGTCCAGCCCAAGATGGCCGTCAGCGGCGTGCGCAACTCGTGCGACAAGGTGGCCAGGAACTCGTCCTTCATGCGCGTGGCGCGCTGCGCGGCGATGCGGGCGTTGCGCTCGGCGTCCAGCACTTCCTCGTGCTGGCGGTTGGCCTGCTCCATGGCCTCCATGCGCATGGTCTCGGTCAGGTCGCGCGTGAGCTTGGCGTAGCCGATCAACTGGCCGCCGCCATCGCGCAGCGCCGTGATGGTGACCTTGGCCCAGAAGCTCGTGCCGTCCTTGCGCAGCCGCCAGCCCGTGTCCACGAAGCTGCCGGTCTGCTGCGCCATCTGCAGCTCGTGCTCGGGCCAGCCGCTGTTGCGCACGTCCTGCGGGTAGAACACCGAGAAGTGCTGGCCCAGGATGTCGTTGGCCGTGTAGCCCTTGATGCGCTCGGCGCCGGCGTTCCAGGTGGCCACGCGGCCGTTCACGTCAAGCATGAAGATGGCGTAGTCGGCCACGCCGTCCACCATCAACCGAAAGCGCTCCTCGCTGCGGCGCAGGGCCTCCTCGTGGTTGCGCCGTTGCGTCAGGTCGCGCGTGACCTTGGCGTAGCCCACCAGTTCGCCCGAGGAGTCGCGCATCGCCGTGATGACGACATTGGCCCAGAACAGCGAGCCGTCCTTGCGCACCCGCCAGCCCTCGTCCTCGAAGGCGCCGGTGCTCTTGGCCATCTCCAGCTCGTGGGCGGGCAAGCCGCGAGCCAGTGCCTCGGCCGGGTAGAAGCGCGAGAAGTGGCTGCCGATGATCTCGTCCGCGCGGTAGCCCTTGAAGCGCTCGGCGCCCGCATTCCAGGTCAGCACCCGGCCCTCGGGGTCCAGCATGAAGATCGCGTAATCGCGCACGCTGTCCACCAGCAGCCGGAAGCGCTCCTCGCCCTGGTGCAGCGCGTCTGTGCCGGCGTGTGGGCTCTTGTCTTCGTTCATTCGCCTCCCGGGGTTGCCCGTGGGTGCAGCAATCGGCGTGCCCGGGACGGCATGCAGCTTACGCTCGCGGGCTGAAAGTCCGCGGGAACACCACTGGTGCCGTGCGGTCAGCGAGTCGGTAACCCATCGCCGGGCGGTTGGATGGCCCGTCCACATGTCCCGTTTCGACGAGGAAGTTCGCGGCCAGCATGCGGGTGCGAAAGCCGCTCTTGTCCACCGCGCGGCCCAGCACCACCTCGTAGATGTGCTGCAGCTGCGGCAGCGTGAAGGGTTCGGGCAGCAGGAAGGCGGGCAGCGACGTGTACTCCACCTTGCCGCGCAGCCGCTCCACGCCCGCGCGCAGGATGCCGGCATGGTCGAAGGCGAGTTTCGGCTCCGCCAGCATCTCATCCACGTCGAACCAGGCCACGTCCGCCGCGTTGGCGCCCTTGGCCAGCACCAGTTCGGCGCTGGGCATCAGCGCGAAGTACACATGCGTGGCCGACCAGCCACGCGGGTCGCGCGCCACGCCGCCCCAGCTCCCCAACTGCTCCAGGTAGGGGCTCTGCACGCCGGTCTTCTCCTGCAGCTTGCGGCGTGCACAGGCTTCCAGGTCGTCGTCCACGTCCACGTTGACGAAGCCGCCCGGCAGCGCCCAGCGGCCGGGGAAGGGCTCCTTGTCGGTCTTGGGCCGCTGCACCAGCAGCACCTGCAATGCGCTCTCGGTCACCGTGAAGATGACCACGTCCACCGTCGTGAACGGCAGTGGGAAGTCCAGCCTGGGGGCGTTGGAACGCGGGACGGAGTGAGGCGGTGTGGCGGCCATGTGAACGGTCTCCTGCTTGACGGGTTCGATTTTGAGTTGTATTGTGCAACTTATATAAGTTGTACAGGGCAACTAATAAACCCAACACAAAGGAGAGGCCACCATGTTCGGCATCCGTTTCATCAAGTCTCAGCCCACCATCCACCTCATGCAGTTCCGCGCCGGCCAGGTCGTGCGCGAGGGCGCGGGGCAGTCGTTTTTCTACTACGCCCCGACGAGCACCCTCGTGGCCGTGCCCGTGGGCAGCCAGGACCGCCCCTTCATGCTGGAGCTGGTGACGGCTGACTTCCAGAGCGTCACCGTGCAGGGCCAGGTCACCTACCGCATCGGCAACCCGCAGCGCATCGCCGCGCTGATGGACTTCGCGCTGGCCCGTGACGGGCAGAAGTATGTGTCCGACGACCCCCAGCGCCTGGGCGACCGGGTCACCGCGCAGGCCGAGGTCATCATCCAGCAGGCCGTGCAGGCGTTGGATCTCAAGAGTGCGTTGCGCTCCTCGGCGCTGATCGCCCGCAGCGCGCAGCGCGAACTGGCCGCGCAGCCGGAGATTGCAGCGCTGGGCCTGGAGATCCTGGGCGTGTCGGTCATGGCCGTGAAGCCCACGCCCGACATCGCCCGCGCGCTGGAGGCCGAGGCGCGCGAGTCCAACCTCAAGGCGGCCGACGACGCCGTCTACGCGCGCCGCATGTCGGCCGTGGAGAACGAGCGCGCCATCCGCCAGAACGAGCTGGACACCGACGTCGCCGTCGAGAAGAAGCGCCGCCAGATCCGCGACGCGCAACTGGAAGCCAAGGCCGCCCAGATGCGCACCGAGAACGAGCTGCGCGCCGAGCAGATGGCCTCCGACATCGCGCTGGAGACCCACCGCAAGGACTTCGTCGACGGCCAGGCCCGCAACAGCCGCACGCTGGCCGAGGCCTTTCGCATGGGCGCCGTCATGCAGGCGCTGGAGAAGACCGACCCGCGCGTCGTGCAGGCCATCGCCGCCGTGGGCATGCAGCCCGGCCAGCTCATTGCCCAGGCCTTTGGCGGCATCGCCGAGAAGGCCGAGCGCATCGGCCAGCTCAACGTCTCGCCCGAGCTGCTGCAGTCGTTGATGGGGGCAACGCAGGAGCCGGGGAGGGCGGGCCGTGAACGCCAGTGATCGCAAGGTCGTGCTGGTGGTGCGGCGCACGCGGCTCGATGAGCTTGTGACCCGCCACCACACGTTGTCGCAGGCGCGCTTCTACCTGGAGCACCTGGGCGCGGACTTTGGCGACTACCTGGCCGAGAACGCCGCCTATGCCGCCGCCTTGCAGCGCACCGTGCAGGCGCTGGAGGCCTGGGGCCGCTACCAGATCGTAGACCGCGGCCTGCTGCCCAACTTTGTTTTCGCGCCCGACGACATCGTCGTGGCCCTGGGCCAGGACGGGTTGGTCGCCAACACGATGAAGTACCTCGACGGCCAGCCCCTGGTGGGCATCAACCCCGAGCCCGCGCGCTGGGATGGTGTGCTGCTGCCCTTCGGCGCGGCCGACCTCGCCGCCGTGCTCGCCGACGTGGTCCGCGACCGCCGCCCCACGCAAGCCGTCACGATGGCGCAGGCCACGCTGTCCGACGGCCAGGTGCTGCGCGCCGTCAACGACCTCTTCATCGGCCCGCGCACCCACACCTCGGCGCTGTACGACATCGAGCTGGGCGGCCGCAGCGAGCACCAGTCTTCCTCCGGCCTCATCGTCGCCACGGGACTGGGCTCGTCGGCCTGGTTGCGCAGCATCGTCACCGGCTCCATGGGTATCGCCAAGGCGATGGGCGGAGGCACAAGCCATGACTATGAACCCATGCCCTGGGACACCGACCGGCTGGCCTTTGCGGTGCGCGAGCCGTTCCCCAGCCGTTCATCCACCACCGAGCTGGTCTTTGGCCATGTCACTGCCGCCGTACCGCTTCGCCTGCGCTCGCGCATGCCCGACCACGGCGTCATCTTCTCCGACGGCATGGAGGCGGACTACCTGCGCTTCACCGCGGGCATGGAGGCCACCATCGGCATTGCCGACCGGCGGGGCTGCCTGGTGAATTGAATTACAACAACCACAACGACAAATGAAACTACCCACCGCGCCCCACCTGCAGCAGGCCGCCACCTGGCCCGCTGAGGGCGAACACATCCTCGCCCACCACGATGCCGATAGCATCGTCGTCTACCAGGCCTACCGTCCCGCCATCGGCCACTACGCGCTGGAACACGGTCGCTTCGGCGGGCCGCACTACAGCTTCGAGCGCATGAGCTGGATCAAGCCCAACTTCCTGTGGATGATGTATCGCTGCGGCTGGGGCACCAAGGAGGGCCAGGAGGTCGTCCTGGGCCTGCGCATCCGCCGCGCCTTCTTCGACACGTTGCGCGCCGCCGCCGTGCCCGCTGCCTTTGATGCCCAGCGCTACGACAGCCCCGAGGCCTGGCAAGCTGCGGTCGCCGCCTCCGAGGTGCGCCGCCAATGGGACCCCGACCACGCCCCCAGTGGCGCCAAGCTGCCACGCCGAGCCATCCAGTTGGGCCTGCGCGGTAGCCTGCTGCGCGCCTTCGCGACGACCAAACTGCTGGAGGTCATCGACATGAGCGGCTTCGTCGCCGAACAGCGTGCTCATGCCCAAGACGACAACCCGCGTCTGCTCACACCTGTCGAGCACGTCTACCAAACTGGAGTCGCCTCATGACCGAGACATTCCAACCCCGCACGCTCGCCGAACTGCAGAGTGCCGTCGCTGCCGGCGCCCGGCCCAAGTTCCTGCACTTCTGGGGCCACCAGCCCCAGGCGGACGGCTCCATCGGCAAGGGCTGCTTCAGCCAGTGGTTCCCGGCGCCCTTCGAGGTCGACGGCGAGCGCTACGCCACGGCCGAGCACTTCATGATGGCCGAGAAAGCCCGTCTCTTTGGAGATGTGGCCGTGCGTGAGCGAGTGCTGGCCGCTGGCTCACCCGCCCAGGCCAAGAAACTGGGCCGCCTGGTCAAGGGCTTCGACGATGCGCTGTGGGAGCGCGAGCGCTTCGCCATCGTCGTGCGCGCCAACGAGGCCAAGTTCGCGCAGAACCCGGCCATGCGCGACTACCTGCTGGGCACGGGCGAGCGCGTCCTCGTCGAGGCCAGCCCGGTGGACCGCATCTGGGGCACGGGCCTGGCCGCCGACGACCCCGCGGCCGACGACCCCAGCCGCTGGCTCGGCCTCAACCTGCTGGGTTTTGCGCTGATGGAAGTGCGGGCGCGATTGCGCGCGGCCTGACGACACTCAGTCCTCAGTCCTCAGTCCTCAGTCCTCAGTCCGCCCCGTCCCCTCCCGGTCGTGCTCGTAGTGGTGACGGAGCGGAAAGGGCGGCAGCCAGGCCTCGCGGCGCACGGTCCAGAGCTCGTAGGTGGGTTGGAGCTGATCCGGCGCGTCCAGCGAGCCCAGGTTCACCTCCACCTCGTCGCCGCTGCGCCCGAACACCGTTGAGCCGCAGCTGGGGCAGAAGTGGCGCCCCTTGTAGGCACGCGTCTCGCCTTCGATGGCCACCGCGTCCTGAGGGAATATGGCCGATGCATGGAACAGCGCGCCGTGGTGCTTGCGGCAGTCCATGCAGTGACACATGCCCACGCGGTAGGGCGTCCCTGTCGCCACGAGGCGCACGCTGCCGCACAGGCAGCCGCCCGTGAATCGTTCCATGCTGGGTCTCCCGTCTGCGTCCATGGCCGCCATGTTTGCAGAGAATGGCGGGCGTCGTGCGTTGTGTGGATGTCGCCTGGCGGTCGAGCCTGGCCTCTACCCCGTATGGCATGTCGATGGGCGCGGCCTCGCCACCTTTGCATTTTCGTCAATGACCCATTGGCGTTGCAGGTGCTCCCGGTGCGTTGAATGGATGTTGCATATGCAATATTCTTCCGTCCATGAACACCAAGCCCACCCCTGCCCAGGCCGCCGACGCGCTGATCCTGCAGGTGCCCGCCCAATGCCTGCTGACCCGCTCGCGCCAGATCTCGCGGGTCGTCACGGCGCTGTATGACCAGGCGATGCGTCCTCACGGCGTGCAGTCGTCGCAGTTCTCGCTGCTGGTCATGATCGCGCTGCGCAGCCCAGTGAGCCGTTCCGAACTGGGCCGCGAGAACCACCAGGACCGCTCCACGCTGACGCGCAACCTGCAGCCCCTCATCGCTGCCGGCTGGGTCGCCGAGGCTGCTTCACCCGATGGCGGCCGCGTGCGCCCGCTATCCATCACCGCACAAGGCCGTGCGCTGCTGCGCCGCGCCGCGCCCGCTTGGGGCCTTGCCCAGCAGCAGGCCCGCGCCATGCTGGGTGAGCCCGGTGCGCAGGCGCTGACGGCCATCGCCGACGCGCTACCGTCGCGCAGCCCCTAACCCTTTTTTGCCCTGCATGTTGCATATGCAACATAAATTTCAAACCAACCCACGAGATTCGCCATGAACACCACCCCACACGCCGTTGCCGCAGCCATCCTCTCCAGCCTCGCCGTGGCAACGGCGCCGACACCCGCGCACGCCCAGCAGCTGCCCCAGGCCCACTACGGCTTCGTCGACATCCGGCCCGACATGCGGCTGCGCAGCCTCGTCGTGCGCCCCCCGCAGCCGCAAGGCCAGGTGCTGCTGCTGCACGGCTTCCCGGAGACGGCTGCGGTGTGGAAGGGCATTGCCGAGACCCTGGGCCGCGACTACGAAGTCCACGCTTTCGACTGGCCGGGCTACGGCCAGTCCAGCCGGCCCGTGGCCAGCGAGCGCTTCGGCTACGCGCCACGCGACTACGCCGCCGTGCTGAAGGACTACATCCGCACCGCCGGCCTCGACAGCTCGCGTCTCGTCATCTACGCCACCGACATCGGCGCGCTGCCGGCCCTGCTTGCGGCGCTGGACGAGCCCACTCTCGCCAAGGCACTCATCGTGGGCGACTTTGCGCCGCTGGACCGCCCCCAGTACATGCACGCCAACCTGCAGGCCTTGAAGGGCGGCCCGGCCGCCGAGCCCACGCACGCCGCGATGAACAAGAACCGCGACGAGATCCTCGCCAATGCCTACCGCCGCGGCTTCGAGCCCGCCGAGCAGTTCGACCTCGCGCCCGCCGTGCAGCAGGACATGGCCGCCGGCTGGGGGCAGGGTGCGATCAGCAGCGCCGACGCCTTCTTCCACTACTACCAGAACTTCACCGCCGACCAGAACGCCTTAGAAGCCCGTATCGGCCAGCTCAAGACCCCCATTCGCGTTGTCTGGGGCGAGCGCGACTTCTACATCGCCCCGGCCATGGGGGCCGAGTTCGCCACCAAGGCCCGCGCGCCCTTCAGCCTGCTCAAGGGCCTGGGCCACTATCCCCACCTGCAGGCCCCGGGCCAGGCCGTTGAGGAAATCCGAGCCGAGTTCTCGCGCTGAAGTGAAAGGGAATATCCGCCATGTCCACCTCTGTTTCGCTGTCGCGCCGCCAACTGCTGCTGCAAGCCGCCGCGATCACCACCGTCGCCGCGCTGCCAACCTTCGCCTCGGCTGCCGATGAAGCCATCCGCCCCTTCCAGGCCCACATCCCGCAGGCCGCCCTTGTCGACCTCAGGCGCCGCCTGGCCGCCACCCGCTGGCCCAGCGCCGAGACCGTGGCCGACCGTGCCCAAGGCGTGCGCCTGGCTGCGCTGCAAGCCCTCGTGCGCCACTGGCAGACGGGCTACGACTGGCGCCGTGCCGAAGTCCGGCTCAACGCGCTGCCCCAGTTCGTCACCCGCATCGACGGCGTGGACATCCACTTCATCCACGTCCGCTCCCGCCATGCCCAGGCGTTGCCCCTTGTCATGACCCACGGATGGCCGGGCTCCGTCATGGAGCTGCTGGACACGATAGGCCCGCTCACCGACCCCACCGCCCATGGCGGCGCGGCCGACGACGCCTTCCACCTGGTGCTGCCCTCACTGCCCGGTTTCGGCTTCTCCGGCCAACCCACCGGCCCCGGCTGGGGCCCGGACCGCATCGCTCGTGCCTGGCACGAGCTGATGCGCCGCCTGGGCTACACGCGCTACGCCGCCCAGGGCGGCGACTGGGGCGCCATCGTCAGCGAGGCCCTGGCCCGCCAGGCGCCCACCGGCCTTGTCGGCATTCACGTCAACCGCCTGGAGCGCGCCACGACCCTGCCGCCCGACGTCGCCCGCGCGCTGCGCAGCGGTGACCCAGCGCCCGCCGGGTTGACCGATGAGCAGCAGGCTGTTTTCGCCGAGGCCCGCGACTTCCTCAACAAGGGTTTTGGCTACGCCGCGCTCATGGCCACCCGTCCGCAGACCCTGGCCTATGGCCTGGCGGATTCCCCGGTGGGCCTGGCAGCCTGGCTGCTCGACAAGATCGACGACTGGGTCTTCACCCGCGGCGACGGCTTGGCCGCCATCGGCCGCGATCGCCTGCTGGACGACCTCAGCCTCTACTGGTTCACCAACACCGGCGCCTCCAGCTCCCGCATCTATTGGGACAACGCCGCCGCCGGCCCCGTCAGCACCTCGCCCATCACCGTGCCCATGGCGGTGACGATCTTCCCCGGCGAGGTCTACCGCCCGCCGCGCGAATGGGCCGAGCGGGCCTACCGCCAGCTCGTCTATTACGCCCGCGTCGACAAGGGTGGCCACTTTGCCGCCTGGGAAGAGCCGGCGCTCTTCAGCGAGGAATTGAGGCGAGCTTTTCGCGCCATGCGCTGATGCGATTGCCCAGGGTTTTGCGCCTGCCTTTCGTGCTGCGGGGGTGGCAGCATCCAAAGCCAGGGGAGTGACCGTAGACCGAGGGGAGGGCCCCATGGTGAACACGACACCCAGCAAGCTGATCGGCGAGCGTTTCTTCTTCCTGATGTCGCTGCTGGTCGTGGTGCCCGTCGCCTACGGCTTCAGCTTCACGGTGGACAAGAACCTCATCCATCCCACGCTGCCGCGCCCTGGGCTGCTTTACGTGCACGCTGCCGTCTTCACCGGCTGGCTGGCCTTCTTCGTGCTGCAGTCGGGTCTGGTGCGCACGCACAACGTGGCGTGGCACAGGCGCACGGGGGTGTTTGGCATTGCCTTCGGTGCGGTGCTGCCCATCGTCGGCATTGCCACGGCCCTGGACATGGCGCGCTTCAACACCGCGGTGCTGAAGGCCACCGACGCCGAGCAGTTCCTCATCATTCCGCTGTGGGACATGCTGTGCTTTGCCACCGCCTTTGCGCTGGCCATCCGCTGGCGCCGCCGGCCCGAGTTCCACCGCCGTCTTGTCTTCATCGCCACCTGCGCGCTGACGGCCGCGGGTTTCGGCCGCTTCCCCGAGTGGCTGCTACCGGCCTGGGCCTTCTATGCCGGCGTGGATTTGCTCATCCTGCTGGGCGCCGCGCGCGACCGGCTCGTGGAGGGCAGCGTGCACCCGGTCTATCGCGTGGCGCTGCCCGTCCTCGTCGTGGGGCAGGTCATCGTCACCTACGTCGCCTTCAGCGCCTCGCCGGCCTGGCAGCGCATCGCGCATGCCCTGCTGAGCTGAAGGTGCATCAGGCGCACTTCGCCAGCTTTTTGGCCATGACGGGGAACTGCCTGGCCAGCTTCTTGTCGCGCGCCGTGATGGCTGTGACGCCGCGCTTCTCCTTGGCGTTGAAGAAGACGAAGAAGCGCTGTTCGCCGGGTTTGTCGACGCGCGGCGACACCCACACCACGATGCCGCTGTACTGCGGGCCGCCGCCCTCGCACTTGCTGCACACGCTCACGTCGCCCCAGCGCTGCATGCGGCCCTTGGCGGTGGACAGCACCAGCGCATCGGACTCCACCGTCAGCGCCGCCTTGCCCCGGCATTTGGCCGTGCTCGGTTTCCAGGTGCCGCGGAATTCATCGGGGATCTCGGTTGCGGCGGCCAGGCCCGAGAACAAGGCCAGGGCCAGCACGGCCCAGGTTTTGGCAATCATCGTCGGCAGTCTCCCTTGGTGTGGCCCAGTATGGCGTTCACACCGGCCGCCGGCCATCCCTCAGTGCCGCTTGAAGTACTGCACCTCCCGCTCGTGCTTCTCGGCCTGCTCGCGGGTGTCGAAGGTACCGAGGTTGCGGCGCTTGCCCGTCTTGGGGTCGGGTTTGCGGGAGTAGAGGCGGTACTGGCCACCGGGCAGCTTGCGGATCATGGCGAATCCTTTCTTGAGGGGCCTTCAACCCCGTCCAGGCTCCCTTAACCCGAGCGCCCGCGCCGTCGTGTCGATGTCCTGCGCCACCAGTGGCAGGTGGCCGGCGAAGCGGTGGCCGCATTGCGAGAACTGTCGGTAGGCGGCGCGGGGGAACACCTGCTCGTACAGCGCCGCATGGCTGGTGGGAACGACGGTGTCCGCGGCGCCGAAGTAGAAGAACAGGCCCACCTTCACGGCCGGCGGATTGGCGCGCAACGCGTCCAGCCGGTAACCGCCCAGCGGCCAGCCGGCACGGCCTATGTAAGGGGGCGCGAGCAGGAAGGCCGTCTGCACCTGCGGCAGCGCCGCGTCGCCGCCGGCGGCCAGCAGGTCGGCCACGATGGCCGCGCCCACCGAGTGCGCCACGATGATGTCGGCCCTGCAGGCCTGCGCCTCCAGTGTGATGGTGCGCTTCCACGCCTCGGGCTTGGGGTCGTACTCGCCCGGCATGCGCGGGTAGGCGAGCTTGTAGTGCCGGCCCAGCGCGCGCTGCAGGCCGTCGGCCATGGCACGGCCCGTCGCGTGGGCGTCCTGCCCCGCGCCCTGGATGAAAAGCACCGAGATGGGCATGCGGTCTGGTTTGCGTTGTTTGTCCTCCCCGATGCGAGCAAGCGGCGTGCCCGGCTGCCTTCGCCATGGCTGGCGGCACGGTCATTTCGCATCCGGCGGCGCTATCGTCCGCGGCATGCAACGCCTGCTCCTTGCCCTGTCCCTGCTCGCCTGTGCGTCGTGGTCCCGGGCGGAGCCCGTCACCGTGCCGGGCTCGGGCATCACCGTCAACGCGCCGCCCGGCATGGCCTGGGCCAGGACGGGCGTGGCCCTCGTGGACGAAGAGGCCGTCACGACCCTGAGCTTCATCGTCGACCAGCGCCGCATGTCCACGCTGCAGGACAGCGCCGCCTGGAGCCCCTTCTTCCAACACGCGCCTGAGCGCGTCCCAGGGCCCGGGCGCCTGTACCGCCGCACGCGCGCGGACGGCGACGGCTGGGACGGCTGGCTGCTGCTGTTGCCCGCTGGCGGCGGCACACTTTTCGTCGTGGTGACCTACTCGGGGCCCTCGCCCGAAGCCTTCGAGCGCTTGCGGGGGCATGTGTTGAGCACGGCCTGGCACGAGGCGCCGCTGGACCCCGAGGTGGCCTTCGGGCTAAGCCTGCAACCCCGGGGGCTCAAGCTGGTACCGGGCAGCCTGGGCGTGCTGGCCTACACCGATGCCGGCGAACCCGGCGTCGAGGCCTTCAAGGAGATCTCGCTGCTGGTGGCGGCCCAGTCGGCCATGCCGCCACCGCAGGCTGCACCCATTGCAGACAGCGACTGCCAGCAGGGCTACAGCGGCAGCGCACCCGGCCGCGGCATCGTCATTGGCCCGCGCGTGGACAAGGGCGACTACAGCTACTGCGAGTCGTGGCACCGCGACGCCCGGCCGCAGATGCGCTACTACGCCCTTGTGCGCCCGGCGGGCGGCGGCCCGGCCGTGGCGGTCATCGGCTCAGCCCCCGGCGAGCGCTTTCCTGCCGCCCTGGCCGTGTTCCGCGAGGCGGTCGCCGCGTTGCGGTTCACGCGCTAGCGAACTGCCCACCCACCCACTGGCGTCGGAAAATGACAGCGTTTACCATCTGCCCATTCCCGCTCCGCAAACCACCGTGACGAGACGTAGAGAAGCCTTGCCGGCGGCCCCTGCCGTGCCCTTTCAGCCGGTGGCTTCCGTGACGCTGCGCATGGTCGCCCAGGCCGCCGGGGTCTCCATGACGACCGCCTCGCGAGTCATCAACAACTCGCCCCTGGTCAAACCCGCCACCCGCGCCGCTGTCAATGCCGTCATCGAGCGCCTGGGCTTCGTGCCCAACGTCGTCGCCCGGGCCCTGGCCGCCGACGCCCATGGCCGACAGGGGGTGGACACCCACACCATCGGCCTGGTGGCCCAGCATTTCGCCAGCCCCTATTACGCGCAGCTTTTGCGCGGCATCGACGAAGCCCTCTCTGCCGCCGGCTTTGGCCTGGCCGTCGCCAGCGGCCACTGGGACCGCGCGGAGGAGGAGCAGTGCGTGCGCAACCTGCGCTCGCGCGGCGTGAGTGGCCTCATCGTGCTCACCGGCCAGTTGGGCGACGACTTCCTGACCGCGCTTGCGGCCGAGCTGCCCGTCGTCGTCACCGGCCGCAGCCTGGCCGCGCCGGGCCTGCACGCGCTGCGCTCCGACGACTTCGAAGGCGCCCGCGCCGCCACCCGCCACCTGATCGAGCGCGGCCACACCCGCATCGCCCACATCGCCGGCGACCCCCGCCACCCCGACTCGCTGGATCGCGAACGCGGCTACCGCGCCGCATTGCTGGATGCCGGCCTCGCGCCCGACCCCGCCCTCGTCGCCACCGGCGACTACCGCGAAGCCAGCGGCGAGCGCGCCGCCGAACAGTTGCTGCAGGGCGGCAAGCCCTTCACCGCCATCTTCGCCGCCAACGACCAGATGGCCACCGGCGCCGCCCAGGCCCTATACCGCCACGGCCTGTGCGTGCCCGACGATGTCTCGCTCGTCGGCTTCGACGACATCCCCATGGCCGCCCACGCCACCCCGCCGCGCACCACGGTCAGCCTCAGCATCCCCGACCTCGGCCGCCGCGCCGCCGAGGCCATGCTGCAGCTGCTGGACGGTGGCCAGCCCACGGTAGCCGCGCCTGAGCCGGAGCTGGTGATGAGGGCGTCGGTGCGGCGGGTGTAGCGGCAGCGCAGCCCCGGTCACTTGGCCTCGCCTGCCTTCCCCCTCTGCGCCTTCTTTCCCTCCCGCAACCGCTCCATCACTCGCTGCGCGTTGTCCGCACAGGCCACGCCCTCGGGCTTGCTTTCTATGCTGTCGATCGCGAATAGCAACTGCGCCTTGCTCTGCGCCAGGCGCGCCTGAAGCAGCTCGATCTCCTCGACCTTGCGCTTGAGTCCCGCCAGCATCTCGTCGTGTTGCCATTCGCCAGGCGACAAGGGCAGCAGCGCGCGGATCTCGTCCAGCGAGGAGCCGGCCGTCTGGGCGCTGGTGATGATCTCCAGCGCCCACACGGCATCGTCGCCGTAGTGGCGGTAGCCATTGGCGTGTCGCTCGGCCGGCTGCAGCAGGCCGCTGGCCTCGTAGAAGCGGATGCGCGACGCCGTCAGGCCGCTGCGCCGTGCCAATTCACCGATCTTCATGTTCCGACCTCAAAAACCTCTTGACCTTAAAGTTGACTTTAAATCTAGAGTTCTGCCAACGTCAAATCAGGCAGCTTCTTCATGAACGTCTTCACCGAGCTCCAGCTCCCCAATGGCATCCGCCTCTCCAACCGCATCGCCAAGGCCGCGATGGAGGAGAACATGGCGGACGCCAACCAGGCACCCTCCGAGGCACTGATGCGCCTGTACCAGGCCTGGGCCGAGGGCGGCGCTGGCCTGCTTATCAGTGGCAATGTCATGGTGGATGGCCGCGCGATGACGGGGCCGGGTGGTGTGGTGCTGGAGGACGAGTCGCATCTGGACAGATTCAAGCAATGGGCCCGTATAGGCCGCTCGCAAGGGTCGCAGTTCTGGCTGCAGATCAACCATCCCGGCCGCCAGATGATGGCCAACATGGGCCAGCCCACCTGGGCGCCCTCGGCCGTGGCGCTGAAGCTGGGCGGCATGTCCAAGCACTTCGCCACGCCGCGCGAGATGGGCGAGGAGCACATCCTCGACGTCATCCGCCGCTTTGCGCGCACCGCGCAGCTGGCCGAGCAGGCCGGCTTCACCGGCGTGGAGGTGCATGCGGCGCACGGCTATTTGCTCAGCCAGTTCCTGTCGCCGCTGACCAACCGGCGAAGCGACACCTGGGGCGGCAGCCTGGAGAACCGCGCCCGGCTGTTGATCGAGGTGGTGCGCGCCGTGCGCGCGGCCGTGTCACCCGGCTTCACGGTCGCAGTCAAGCTCAACTCCGCCGACTTCCAGCGCGGCGGCTTCAGCGCCGAGGACGCGCGCGACGTGGTGCTGATGCTCAACGCCGAGGCCGTGGACCTCGTGGAGCTGTCCGGCGGCAGCTACGAGGCCCCGGCCATGCAGGGCCAGGCTCGCGATGGCCGCGCCTTGGCCCGCGAGGCCTACTTCGCCGAGTTCGCCCGTGACATCCGCGCCGTGGCGCGCATGCCCGTCATGGTCACCGGCGGCATACGCCGCCTAGCCGTGGCCGAGCAGGTTGTCAACAGCGGTGTCGACATGGTGGGCCTCGCGACCGCACTCGCCATCAATCCCCACGTGCCGCGCGACTGGCAAGCAGGGATGGACGCCGCCCCCGCGTTGCGCGCCATCACCTGGAAGAACAAGGTCATGGCCTCCATGGCCAACATGGCCGCTGTGAAATGGCAGCTCCGCAAGCTCAGCCGCGGCCAGCGGCCCGAGCCGGGCGTGTCGCCGCTGAAGGCGCTGGTGCAGCAGCAATTGGCGATGGTGTTGCGCACGCGGCAGTACAGAAGGTGGGTGCAGGCGAGGGCGGCTGGCTGAAGGCCGGTTGATGTCCGCCCAGGTGACCCATCACGCCTCGAGCACCCCACACCATCTGCTCAAGGCATCAGCCAGTCCTCGTCCATCCCCTTCGCCGACCCAGCCCACGTACCCGTCTGGCCGGATCAGCACGCCGCTGGGCGGCGTGACCGCTCCGAGTGCGGGGAGCTCCCAGGGGCCGTCGTATCTTGCGCGCAGGCACAGCACGCGGCCCGCCCAGGGCATCGCATCATGGGCACTCTGCCCGTCGCCCAGATCCACCAGCACTGGATGGCCCTTGTGCAGCAAGCTGTAGACCCGCCGCGGCCCATCGTCGGTGGCGAGGTCCAGGTCGGGCATGCGGCGGCCGAGCAGCGGGTGACCATTGCCTAGGTCATAGCGGATGCCCAGACCCGACAGTTCAGCGGCGAGCTGCTTGCGCGGCGCGTCCAGAACGAGCAACTCGGCGAGCGTGTCGCGCAGGGCGCCGGTGCCGTCGTCCGGCCTGAAGAGCACGGCACCCGCCATCGCGTGCCGCAGCACACGCGCGCCGACCGGGTGGCGTTCGGCGTAATAGCTGTCCAGCAGGCTCTCGGGCGATATGCCTTTCACGACTTGGGCGAGCTTCCAGCCCAGGTTCACGGCGTCCTGCACGCCGGTGTTGAGCCCTTGCCCGCTCACCGGCGAATGCACGTGCGCGGCATCACCGGCCAGCAGCACGCGGCGGTCGCGGTAGGCCGCGGCCTGGCGGGCCGCGTCGGTGAAGCGGGAGAGCCAGGTGGGGCTGTGCACGCCGTAGTCGGTGCCGCAGACGGCCACGAGGGCGGCGCTCAGGTCCGCCAGCGTCGGCTCGCCGCTCGCGCATGCGTGCGCCTCAGGCACCATGACGCGGATGGCCCCGCCGTCCTTGAAGACCACCTCGCCGTCGCGGATCTCGTAGTCCCGCTTGCCGAAGGAGTGCACGCCCAGCGCCGTGCGGTGGATGCCCAGCGGCGGCGCTTCGCGCATCTCCACCTCGGCGATCAGGTTGCTGGCCGTCGCCTCCCAGCCAGGGAATGTGATGCCGGCGAGCTTGCGCACCACGCTGCGCCCGCCGTCGCAGCCGACGAGGTAGCCGGCGTGCAGCGAGGCGCCGTCGGACGTCGCGACGATGACGCCGGTCTCGTCCTGCGTGAAGCCCACCACCTCGCGCTCGCGGTAGAAGCGCACGCTCAAGCCCTCAACCCAGTCGGCCAGCAGGCGCTCGATGCGGTTCTGCCACAGCCCGAGCACATAGGGGTGGCGGGAGGGGAAGTCGCCGAGCTCCAACCGCACCTGGGCGAACCCGCAGCGTGGCACCGCCTGCCCCTCGGCCAGGAAACGGTCAGCGATGCCGCGCTGGTCGAGAACCTCGATGGTGCGGGCATGCAGGCCGCCGGCGCGCGAGCCGGCCAGGTCCTGGTTCGCTCGCCGCTCCACGATCGCCACGTCAACGCCGGCCAGCGCCAGCTCGCCCGCCAGCATGAGGCCCGTCGGGCCGCCGCCGGCGATCACCACTGCATGCGCGTTCATGGCCGCGCTCCTCTACCCATGTTCTCCCCGCGCTCCCAAGACCCGTGAATCACCTGCATGGCCCTAACTCCTGTTTCAGCCGGCAACCCCGGCATCGGGCGGCGATTCTGGAGTCAAGGCCCGGGCCTCGCGCAAGCCCCGGGGCGGTCGATACAATGGAGGCAACAAAAGACGAGCATCGCGCGATGCGCCGCGCTCGTTACAAGCTCCAGGCCACGGGCAGCGCCGCCACCTCGCGCAGCAGCGAGTACGCATCACGCAGCTCGAAGTAACTCGCGTGAACGCTGCCGGCGACCGCAACGCCCTGTCGCTGCAGCAACAGCCGCATCCTCGGCACGTGAAAGTATTGCGTGGCCACCATGGCGGCCTTGAGCCCGCGCTCGCGCATCACGGCAGCCGCGTGTTCCGCGGTTGCGGCTGAATTCAGGCCCTGGCTGTCCTGGATGACCTGCTCGGCCGGCACGCCGCGCGAGACCAGATAGCCCTTCATCGCGACGGCCTCGTCCACGCCCTCGCGGCCCACGCCGCCGCTCACGAAGATGAACGCCGCGCCGGACGCCTTCTGCGCGGCAATCGCTGCCTCCAGCCGTCCCTTCAGGCGCGGCGACAGCGTGCCATCGGCATTGACCGTGTTGCCCGGCACCACCACCAGGTCTGCGTGACCGACCTGATCTGACAAGCCGCGAATCGCAACACCCGCTGCGCCGATGACCACGCACGTCGTGGCGACGAACACGGTCACCAGCACCTTCCTTGTCAACGGACTCGGTTTCAGGTCAACCCCCTCAGCTCCCGCAAAGCCACCGACAGCATCGCCGCATCCGGCGCCTGCACTGCGCGCAGTTCACCCAGCAATTGCTCGGCGCGCTCTATGGTGCGGCCGTTGCTGGCCTGCCAGGCCTCGACGAGCGCGGTGGGCGATTCATGGTCGCCGCCGCCGGCGAGCACCGCGCCGGTGATGGAGCGCTGCAGGCCCCAGAGGTCGTCCAGCATGGCGCCCTTGGCGAGCATCTGCCAATGCTGGTCGCCGGGCAGGGCGGCGATCTTGTCGCGCAGCCAGGGCATGCCCAGGCGGTTGGCGAGGTCGAAGTAGATGGCCGCCACCAGCTCGACCGGCCAGCGGGCGCTGCCGGCGATCTCGGCGATGTCCAGCGTGGCGTACAGCGTGCCGAAGGTGACCACGCGCTCGGCCAGTTCGCGAGGCACGCCGCCGGCGATGTAGCTGGCCGCTGCGGCGTCCACACGGGCCCGTTCGTCGGCATCCAGCAGTTGCGGCAGGCGCGCGGCGAGCTTGGCGACGTTGGACGTGAAGTGCTCGATGGTGGCGGCCATGTCGTCCACCAGGCGGTTGGAGCGCAGGAACCACTTGGTGCCGCGTTCCAGCTGGCGGCTGGTGTCGATGAGCATGCGCGACTGCAACTCGTCGGCGACCTTGTTGTCCAACGCTTCTATGCCTTGCCACAGGCTGACCATGCCGAAGATCTCGCGGCTCAGCAGGTAGGCGCGCACGATCTCGAAGGCGCGGGCGCCTGTCGTCTCCAGCAGGCGGTGCACGAAGGTGCTGCCCACGCGGTTGATCATGCTGTTCGTAACGTGGGTGGCGATGATCTCGCGCTTGAGCGGGTGGCGCTGCATGTAGCCGCTGAACTTGTCTTGCAGCAGCGTCGGGAAGTAGCGCACCAGCGCGGTCGACACCCAGGGGTCGTCGGGCAGCGTGGAGGAGAGCAGCTCGTCGTAGAGCCAGATCTTGCTGTAGGCCAGCAGCACCGCGCGCTCGGGGCTGGTGAGGCCCTGGCCCTTGCCGCGCCGGTCGGCAATCTCTTCGTTGGACGGCAGGTATTCGATGGCGCGGTCCAGCCGGTCGGCCTTCTCGAGGTATTGCATGAAGCGCGCCTGCGCGTCCAGCAGTTGCGGCGCCATGTGGCCGGTGACCGAGAGCACCTGGGTCTGGAAGATGTTGTCGCGCAGCACCAGCGCGGCGACGTCGTCGGTCATCTGAGGCAGCACGGCGTTGCGCTGCTTGTCGGTCAGCTCGCCCTCGCTGACGGCCAGGCCCAGCAGGATCTTGATGTTGACCTCGTGGTCCGACGTGTCCACGCCGGCCGAGTTGTCGATGGCGTCGGTGTTGATGCGCCCGCCGGCCAGTGCAAACTCGATGCGCCCACGCTGTGTACAGCCCAGGTTGCCGCCCTCGGCAAACACCTTGCAGCGCAGCTCGCCGCCGTTGACGCGCAGCGCGTCGTTGGCGCGATCGCCCACTTGCGCGTGGGTCTCTGTCGCGGCCTTCACATAGGTGCCGATGCCGCCGTTGTAGATCAGGTCCACCGGCGCTTTCAGGATGGCGTTGACCAGCTCGGTCGGCGTCATCGCATTGGCGGTGATGCCCAGTGCCTGCTGCACTTCGGGCGTGATGGGGATGGACTTGGCGCTGCGCGGGTAGATCCCGCCGCCGGCCGAGATGAGGCTGGCGTTGTAGTCGGCCCAGGACGAGCGCGGCAGCTTGAACATGCGCTCGCGCTCGACGAATGAGGCCTCGGCGTCGGGCGTCGGGTCCAGGAAGATGTGGCGGTGGTCGAAGGCGGCCAGCAGGCGGATGTGGCGCGACAGCAGCATGCCGTTGCCGAACACGTCGCCCGACATGTCGCCCACGCCGGCCACCGTGAAGTCGGTCGTCTGCGTGTCCACCCCCATCTCGCGGAAGTGGCGCTTGACGGACTCCCAGGCGCCGCGCGCCGTGATGCCCATGGCCTTGTGGTCGTAGCCCACTGAGCCGCCGGACGCGAACGCGTCGCCCAGCCAGAAGCCGTATTCCTTGCTGATGCCGTTGGCGTAGTCCGAGAACGTGGCGGTGCCCTTGTCGGCGGCGACGACGAGGTAGGGGTCATCCGCGTCGTAGCGCTTCACCTGCGGCGGCGGCACGATCTTGTCGCCGACGCGGTTGTCGGTGATGTCCAGCAGGCCGCGCAGGTAGTTCTGGTAGCAGGCCACGCCTTCCTTCATGAAGGCTTCGCGGTCGCTGGAGGGCGGCGCTTTCTTCAGCACGAATCCGCCCTTGGAGCCCACCGGCACGATGACGATGTTCTTCACCATCTGCGCCTTCACCAGGCCCAGCACCTCGGTGCGGAAGTCCTCCGGCCGGTCCGACCAGCGCAGGCCCCCGCGCGCCACCTTGCCACCGCGCAGGTGCACGCCCTCGAAGCGGGGCGAGTAGACGAAGATCTCGAACATGGGTTTGGGCGCGGGCAGGCCCGGCACCTTGGACGAGTCGAACTTGAATGACAGGAAGCTGCGCCGCTGGCCCGCGGCGTCGCGGGTCCAGAAGTTCGTGCGCATGGTCGCCAGCATCAACGCCAGGTACTGGCGCAGCACGCGATCCTCGGACAGGTTGTCCACTTCTTCGAGCGCCGCCGTGATGGCCTTGACCTGCTCCGCGGCCTGGGCTTCGGCGTCCGCGCCACCGGCCGGGTCGAAGCGCAGCTCGAAGAGGCGCGCGAGCTGGGCCGCGATGTCCGCGTGGTTGGCCAGTGTGGACTCGATAAAGGACTGCGACAGCGCAAAGCCGATCTGCCGCATGTACTTGGCGTAGGCGCGCAGCACAACGATCTGCTCCGCCGTCAGGCGCGCGGCCACGACGAGACGGTTGAAGTCATCGTCCTCGACGTCGCCGCGCAGCACGGCGGCGAAAGCGTTCTCGAATACCTGGTGCAGCGCGGTGACCTCCACCTCGGCGTCGGTGCTTCCCATCAGCCCGAAGTCGTGGATCCAGATCGGTGCCGAGTCCTGCGGCGCGATGCGGTAGGGGCGCTCCTCCAGCACCTTCATGCCCATGTGCTCCAGCATGGGCAGGCTGGCCGACAGCGTCAGCGGTTCACCCCGGCGCAGCAGCTTGAAGCGCAGGTGCCCGGGCGGCGCTTCCAGCGGTCGGTACAGGTTCATGCCCATGGGCTCGGTGTCGCTCAGGCGCGTCATCAGCTCTACGTCGGGCACGGCTGCGCGGGCCTCGAACTCCTCGCGGTACGAGGCCGGGAAGGCGCTGCCGAACTGGCGCAGCAACTGGATGCCGCGGGCCTCGCCCGTCGCGTCGATCAGCGCCGTCTTCAGGTCGTCGTCCCAGCGCCGCGCAGCCGACACCAGCCGCGCCTCCAGCTCCCGCACGTCGAACGCGGGGATGCGGCCCGGCTGGGTGCGGATCGTCATCTGTATGCGCGCCAGCACCGACTCCGACAGGTGAACGTTGAACTCCGAGCCGCTGCCGTTGAAGGCCTGTAGCAGGATGGCCTGCCACTTCTGGCGCAGCTCGGTCGTGTAGTGCTCGCGCGGCGCGTAGATCAGGCAGGACATGAAACGCTGGAAGGGGTCGCGCCGCACGAAGAGGCGAAAGCGCTGACGCTCGCCCAGGTGCAGGATACCCACCGATGTCTGCAGCAGCTCGTCGTTGCTGGTCTGGAACAGTTCGTCGCGCGGGTAGGTTTCCAGGATGTTGATCAGCGCCTTGCCGGCATGGCCACCAGGCGGCAGGCCAGCGCGCGCCACCACATCGGCCACCTTGCGCCGCAGCAGCGGGATGTCGGCCGGGTTGGCGCTGTAGGCGGTGGACGTGAACAGGCCCAGGAACCGCTCCTCGCCGCAGACCGCGCCGTCGGCGTCGAAGCGCTTCACGGCCACGTAGTCCAGGTAGCCCGGCCGGTGCACGGTGGAGCGCGCGGTGGACTTGGTCACCACCAGCAGCTCGGGGCGGCGCACCTGCGCGCGCACTTCGGCCGGCAGCGCGGCAAAGGCGGCCACGGCGTCCAGCGACGCCACGTCATGCAGGATGCCCAGGCTGGAGTCGGGCACCACGGTGAGCTGGTCCTGCCCGTCCACGCTGGCCAGGCCATGGCGGCGGTAGCCCAGGAAGGTGAAGTGGTTGTCGCACAGCCAGCGCAGGAAGTCCTGGCCCTCGGCCAGTTCGTCGGCCGGCAGTGGCGGCGCCTGGCGTTGCAGTTCGTCGATGATGTCCAGCATGCGCTGGCGCATGGCTCGCCAGCCGCCCACTGCGGAGCGCACGTCGTCCAGCACGCGGGCCACGTCGGCAGCGAGCGCGTCCAGCCGGGCCGGCTCGGGAATGCGGTCCACCTCCACATGGATGAACGACTCGCGCACACCGTCGCCCGCCAGCCCCTGCAGCGTGCCGTCGCCGTCGCGGTTCACGGCCATCAGCGGGTGGATGATCAGGTGCAGCGTCAGCCCGTGGCGGTTGACCTCCATGGTCACCGAGTCGACGAGGAAGGGCATGTCGTCGTTGACGATCTCGATGACCGTGTGCGTCGACTGCCAGCCGTGCTCGGCGATCGTCGGGTTGAACACCCGCACGCGCGCCCGGCCCAGCTCGCGCTTGCGGGCGAAGCTCCAGTGCGACACGGCCGCGCCGTAGAGGTCGGCCACCTGCCGCTCGGCCAGCTCCTCCGGGTCCACCTGGCCGAAGTACCGCTGCACGAAGTCCACGAGCGCCTCGCGCTGATCCTCGCTGGCGCGGCTACGCACCAGCTTGATGACTTCTTCCATGCGTTCGGCCCGCGGGCCGGTGGGGATTTGAGCCAGCATGCTTGTCTCCTGTCGGTTCATTTGAATCCGCGGCCAAAGGCCCCGCAAGGGGTCAGGTTGTGCCGCGGTGCCCGTCGCCTGGTTTTTTGAATCAGGTCGGGGGCAGGTAGGCCGGAGGTTACGCCTACCCTAGGGCCGCGATGCCATCCCGTATCGCGCGCACAGGAATTCGATCGCGCTGCGCAGCTTCGCCGTGGGGCGGCGGTCCGGCGGGTAGACCAGGGACATCGGCGTCTCGCGAAACGACCACTGCGGCAACACCGGGCGCAATGAACCCGCTGCCAGCGCGTCAGCGAGGGCGTCCTCCGGCTGAAGCACGATGCCCGCGCCCGCGATTGCCGCGTGGCGCAGCGCGTCGCCCTGGTCGGCGCTGAAGCGGCCGCTGACTGCAACGACGCAGGTCTCGCCCCCGGGGCCCACCAGGTGCCAGCGATCCGGGTGGCGCCAGTAGTGCGGCGCCAGGCAGGCGTGCTCGGCCAGCTCGCGTGGGTGCCGCGGCGTGCCGCAGGCTTCGAGATAGACCGGCGCCGCGGCCAGGATGCGGCGGTAGGGCCGCAGCGTGCGGGCGACCAGCCCGTCGTCGCGAAGGTCGCCGATCACGATGCCCAGCTCGTGGCCCTTGCGCACGCGTTCCTCGGGGCGGTCGTCCAGCGTCAGCTCCACCTTGACCTGAGGGTGGGCGGCGAGGTACTCCACCAGCGCCGGCGCGAGCACGCGGCTGCCGAACCCCACCGGCGCCACCAGCCGCAGCACACCGCGAGGCTGCTGCTGCAGCTCGTGCGCGCTCGCCTCGGCCAGAGCGATGCTCGCCAGCGCCGCATGGCAGCGTTCCAGGTAGAGCTGCCCGACCTCGGTCAGCTGGTGCCGGCGGGTGGTGCGGTGAAGCAGCTGCGCGCCCAGCCGGTCCTCGATGGCGCGAACCTGCTTCGCGACCATCGCCGCCGAGACGCCGCCGGCCTCGGCCGCCGCTGCGAAGCTGCCGCCCTCCACCACGCGGATGAACGTCCGCATACCCGCAATCTTGTCCACGATTCACAACCGCGAGGTTTCGAATGCAGGTGATCCTCGCATCTTTTTCGCATTGGCACTCCGTCCGAGACTGGGTCCACCTGCCCGGCATGTCGCCGGGCTTGAACCCAGGAGATAGAGATGCCCATCCTGCGATTGGAAATGCACCCCGGCCGCACGCCGGAACAAAAGCGCGAGTTCGTCCGCGAGGCCACGCGCGTCACCGTGGAGATCCTGAAGTGCCCGCCCGAAAGCGTGGACATCCTCATCACCGAGGTGCCCCGCGAGTCCTGGGCCAAGGCCGGCAAGCTGCTCGCCGACGGGTGAGCAGTGGCGGCCGCGCCATCGCCTGGGCGCGGCCGCATCCCTTGCGGCGACCACCAGGCAGGCCCTGGACTGCGCGCACGCAGGGAGAGATGGAGCGATGCCCGCGGCAACAAGTCACCTTGGCCGGTCGTCGCGCCGATGCCGGCGCCCGCGCACCCCAACGGCCAGCCCCATCAGCCCCGCCAGCATCAGCGCCCAGTTCGCAGGCTCTGGCACCGGCATGAGCGTGATGTTCACCGTGCCCAGCACCTTGCCATCGGTGAAGCTCATCAGCACGCAGGTTGTGGAGCCCGGGCCGATGAGGATGGTGGGATCCAGCGCGTTGGGGCGGTAGTTGGTGTCGAACAGGCTCCAGATGTCGTGCTCCCACTCGGGCGGCCGGTTCGTCATGCGGTCGATGATGAAATCTTCGGCGTGGCTGACGGGAAAGGGGTTGGGCAGCTGCGGCGAGATGCCATTGATCAGGTTGTCGAAGTTCTGCCCCGTCATCAGCGCCGCGGTGGCCGGGTTCATCATGAACACCAGGTCTGCGCCCGCCATGCCGAGCAGGAAGTGCGCGTCCTCGCCCAACCAGATGCCGGCGTCCAGCGTGCCGCTGCCTGTGGGTAGTGAGGGTGGGTTGTTGAGATTGAAGACGCCCTGGCCATCGGCGACGTAGTGTGGGCCAAAGAAGTCGACGATTCCCGTGATCGTCACCGGCGTGGTGCTCGTGATGTCGAAGTGCACGCGATAGGCAGCGGGGTCCGTGGGGTCGCAGTACCACGCGGTTTCGCAGGGGATGGCCTGGGCCGGCGGCGCGGCAAGGCCGCTCAGCAAGGCCAGCAGGGCTGGAAGAAATGTCTTTGCGAGAGCTGCGCGCCAGTGGGTGGGTTTCATGGGGCCTCCTTTGCGAACGGATGACGGACCGAGCGCAATCTAGGGCGCTGATCAACGCGACGAAACCTGCTTCCTAGGGGGCAGAGTGGAGGCGTCCTGCATCGTGGGGACAAGGCGCGATGCGGATGTCCGGTTTTTCGAAATTGGACTTTTCGCCATGCCGGCCCCCAAGGCGCGGCGCGCGCGGCGCTGGCGCGGAACTGCCAACATCCTGGGGCCGAGCAGACAATGGCGACGCGCCGGAACACGGGCAAACGTCGGCTTCATGGCGGCGCGGGCTTCAGCGGTGGCGCTGCGCAGGCGGCCGCCCGCGGGTCGTCGCCCGGCACATAGCCTCGCAGCCAGCGCGAGGGTGGGTTTCATGAGGAGCCAAGGCTGGCGGCGCGGGCTCGCCGGCGCTGTGCTCAGAACCACTTCGCCTGTCGCAGGCTGCGCCAGTCCATCAGCACCGCGGCAAACGCCCAGGAGATGAGGGCCAGCGCGATTGCGGGCAGGGCAAATCGATGGCGCTGGGTGCCAGGTGAATCGTAGGGTCCTGCCCTGGGACGTAGCCGATGGTCAGCAGGCCCTTGAGCTTGACGGCAGCAAACACCGCGAGACCAGCGTCGACCGCAAGCGCCAAGACGATGGAAGCCTTGGAGCGCGTCAACGTCGCAGCGGCAACCGCCGCGAGCAGACCCGCGGGCACGAGGATGAACAGGCCCGTGATGCCGATACCGAACAGCGCGACGAGGCCGAACAGCACCATGCAGACAGCGAAAAGGCCTTGCACGAGTTGGAGCACACGCATTCAGTTCACCTCTCAAGGTCCGGCCCACGGCGGCCCTATTGCAAGCATAGACCGCCGACGCATTTGGCCCGGTGGCGCTTACCGTGCGCGCTCCAGCGCCACCTTGACGCCCAGCCCCACCAGCGCAGCGCCCGCTGCCTGCTGGAAGCGCTGGAACAGCTTGGGCTTGGCCAGCAGCCAATGCCTGGCCCGCCCGCCCAGTGCGGCGGTGCACAGGTTGACGGCCGTGCCGGACACGATGGACACCAGTCCCAGAATCGCGGCCTGCAGGCCGGGGTGGCCACGCGCCGGATCGATGAACTGAGGCAGGATGGCCAGGAAGAAGAGGGCGACCTTCGGGTTCAGGACGTTGGACACGGCGCCTTGTGCGAACGGCGAGTTCCAGCGGCTGCCACTGCCGCCGATGTCTGGCTGGGCATCCAGCGACGGCGGGTGGCGCAGCATCTGCCAGCCTATCCATACGAGGTAGGCCGCGCCCGCCGCCTTGACGACGAGGAAGGCCGTAGGCACGGCCGCAAGAAAGGCGGTGAGGCCCAGCGAGGCTGCGGCCACGTGCACCAACGCCGCACAGGCGATACCTGCGCACACCATGGCCCCGGCGCGGGCGCCGCGGGCGACGGAGTTCGTGAGGATGCAGACCACGTCGGGTCCCGGGATCAGCGCAAAGCTCATGTTAAGCAGCGTGAAGGCGAGCAGGGTGGAGGGTTCGATCATGAGGGATCTGGAGACGGGTTCCGGGATGGCACTCCATCTTCAGTCATGGCGGGCCAGGGCCTGTCAGCAGGCCGGCCTCTGGCAACCCGGGCTAGATCTGCACCCGCGTGCCCAGTTCCACCACCGCGTTGTCCGGCAGCTTGAAGAACCTCGCGACGCCGCTGGAGTTGCGGCTCAGCGCGGCGAACAGGCGCTCGCGCCAGTTGGCCATGCCGCCGCCCGGCGTGGGCACCACGGTCTCGCGGCTGAGGAAGTAGCTGGTCTCGAAGGGCGTCACCATCAGGCCCTTGGGCTCGCACAGCGCCAGCGCAGCGGGCACGTCGGGCTCCTCCATGAAGCCGTAGTTCACCAGCACGCGCCAGAAGCCCGGGGCCAGCGGCGTCACTTCCACGCGCTCGGCTTCGTCCACGACGGGCTGCTCGTGGAACTTGACGTTCAGAATCACGTTGGTCTCGTGCAGCACCTGGTTGTGCTTGAGGTTGTGCATCAGCGCCTGGGGCACGAGGCTGGGGTCGGCCACGGTGTAGACGGCCGTGCGCTGGGCGCGGTGGGCGCCGCCCAGGGCCAGGCTCTCGATGAAGGGCTGCAGTTCCAGCCCCTCGCTGCGCAGGCTCTCCATCAGCAGCTTGCGCCCGCTGGCCCAGGTGCTCATCAGCACGAAGAGCATCAGGCCCAGCGCCAGCGGGAACCAGCCGCCGTCGAAGAACTTGATCGCGCAGCCGGCCACGAGCAGCGCGTCCAGCGCGAGGAAAAAGATCGTGGCGGCTATCGCCAACGGCGCGGGCAGCTTCCAGCCGTCGCGGATGACGAAGAAGGTGAGCACCGTGGTGATCAGCATCGTCATCGTCACGGCGATGCCGTAGGCGCCGGCCAGCGCCGACGAACTGCCGAACAGCAGCACCGCGCCCACCACGCCGGCCAGCAGCGCCCAGTTCACGGCCGGCACGTAGATCTGGCCCGACTCGCTGGCGGAGGTGTGGCGCATGCTGACACGCGGCAGGAAGCCCAGCAGCACGGCCTGCTTGGTCATGGAGTAGGCCCCTGAGATGACGGCCTGCGAGGCGATGACGGTGGCCAGCCCGGCCAGGCCCACCATAGGGAGCACCATGGCGGCCGGAAAGAGGCGGAAGAACGGGTTCTCGATGGCCGTGGGGTCGCCGATCAGCAGCGCACCCTGGCCCAGGTAGTTCAGCGCCAGCGCCGGGAAGACGAGGCCCATCCAGGCCAGGCGTATGGGCTTCACGCCGAAGTGGCCCATGTCGGCATACAGCGCCTCGGCGCCCGTCAGCGCCAGCACGATGGCGCCCAGCGTGGCGAACAGGTGCCAGCCACGCTCCGATACGAAGTGCCAGGCCTGCAGCGGGTTGAGCGCGGCCAGGATCTGTGGTTGATGTGCGATGTGCATGGCGCCCACGGCGGCCAGCACGCCGAACCACAGCACGATGACCGGCCCGAACACCTTGCCCACCGCGGCCGTGCCGTAGCGCTGCACGACGAACAGGCCGATCAGGATGGCCACCGAGATGGGTAGCACATAGGGCTTGAGCGCCGGCGTGGCCACTTCCAGGCCCTCCATGGCGCTCATCACCGAGATGGCCGGCGTAATGACGCTGTCGCCATAGAACAGCGTGGCGCCAAAGAGGCCCAGCAACAGCAGCGCACCGCGCAGGTGCGGCTTGGACTGGACCGCATGTGCGGCCAGTGCGGTCAGCGCCAGCGCCCCGCCTTCGCCGCGGTTGTCGGCGCGCAGGATGAGGATGACGTATTTCAGCGTCACCACCAGCATCAGCCCCCAGACGATGGTGGAGCAGGCGCCGATCAGGCTGTGCGCATTGAGCTGCACGCCCGTGGCCGGCAGGAACACCTCCTTGAGCGTGTACAGCGGGCTGGTGCCAATATCGCCGTAGACAACGCCGATCGCGCCCAATGTCAGCGCGGCCATGCCGCTGCGGCGGGTGTCGTGATTCATGAAAAGGAGCTGGAGCCGGGAAACCGGCAGTTTCGCGCGGGGGGTGTTAGGGGCGCATAAGGATGCGCATACGGACACCTGGGTGAAGGCTAGGCCGCCCGGCGCCCCGGGGCCACGGCATACACGATGAACGCCCCGATCGCCAGCGAGCCCAGTGCCCAGGCCCGCACCACCGGCGCACCGCCCTCGGCCCACCAGCCCAGGATGACCCGCGCAAATTCAGGCCCGAAGAAGGGCGTCAGGGCGCCGCCGATGGTGATGGCCACGCCGAGCACGCGCAGCGCCACTGCGGTTCGCGCCTGCCCGGCCGCCCGCACCAGCACCAGGCCGACCGCCACGCGCACGACGGCGGCGAAGTAGATCGTCGGCGGCGTCTGGAAGAAGCGCACGACCTCGACGAAGAAGTCGGGCGCGGCCAGGCCCACGAGGCCTTGCAGGGCAATAAGAAGGCCCATCGCGAATGCGAGGCGTTGCATGGGCAGATGCTTGCTGTCCTGCGGCTAGGCCTTCAGCACGTCCACGAGTCCCTGGAAGTAGGCCATGCTGCCTGGGTCGTAGCCTTCCTGACTCGCTGCGTGCATGGCACAGATCGCCATGCCGGTCAGGGCCAAGTTGGCGCAGCCCCGGTGCATGCATTTCGATTGGGACAAGCCGAGCCGTGCCTCGCGATGCTTCCAGTTGGCCTCGCGCAGCCCTTTTGCCTCAGCGTGGGCGTGAGCAAGCGCATCTGCAAGGGCTCGCTGCAGGTGCCGGCTAGACGTGCTGTTGCACCAGTCCCGCCAGAGCTGGTCGCTCGGGACGATGCCGTCGGGAATTTCCCGGGTGCGTGGCTGCCGCCGGCGAGTACATGGCGCGTGAACGGGTCAGGCAGGCTGACGCCATGCTCGCGGACGTAGTGGCTCAGCCCCTCGGGCCAGACCCATTGCCCGTCGGTCAACTCGCGGCTGCCCATGTCGTCTCGCCCGCAGCAGAAGCGGCACCATGAGATGCCACGATAGCTCGCGAATTCGCTGCCCTGGTCGAGATAGGCAGCCACGCGCGCTCGCGTCTGCGTTGGTAACTCGCCGACCAACTCCTGTGGCGGGAAATATCGATCGTCCCGCAGCGACTCCATCCAGTAGCCGATGAGATGCATTGCGCCGCCTAGTTTCGGCGTGCGACGCCGGTGGTGAGGGCCGGGCCGGCGGGCAGGAGATGATCGACGCGTCGGTGCATGGTGGCGCCGATTCTGACTCCGCAATCAGGTCCTGTCGCCTGCTTCAGCGCGCGTCGATGTTCAACTGCAGTGGCTCAGGGGTCAGCGCTTGCAGGAAGCCCGCTGCCTCGAACGCCTCGCCCAGCGCCAGCGCGCCGCTGCGCTGGAACGAGGGCGACAGGATGCGCGCAGCCGCCTCGGCCACGAGGGGAGCGGACACGGCGTAGATGTCCTGGCCGCGGGCGACGGCACGTCGCGTCACGTTGCCTCGCTGCACGATGACTTCCATCTCGAAGCGTTGGGCAGAGCGGCCTTGCGCGTCCACCGCGGCGGGCGCCGGCTTGGCGGCGTCGCGCACGTCGTCCAGCGCCTTGGCGCCCAGGTAGCTGTGCAGGCTGGCGACGGCGATATGGCGGCGGATGGTGATGACCTCGCTGAAGGGCAGCTCCACCACCTGCTGCGCGCCGTGCGGCTCGGTGAACGCCCAGTCGCGGCGCTGGGCGGGCAGGGCGATGGGCACGAGCCGGCCGTCCTCCACCGCCACGCGTGGCACGTTGTTGCGCTCGCCCGTCTTGCGCGTGCCCTCGGTGGGCCACCAGTGGTCCAGCGCTACCGCCGTGGTGATGCTGTCGGCGCTGCCGTCTTCACCCAGCAGTGCGCTGGCCAACAGGTCGGCCAGGCCGCCGTAGAAGCCCGCCGCGGGGATGACCACGACGCCGGCCTCGCGTGCGGCATGGTCGTAGGCCTCGAAGGTGGCCTGTGCGCTGGCCTGCTCGGCCGTCACGTCGATGTAGGAGGCGCCCGCCCTGAGTGCCGCCTCCACGATGGGCGCGGCGCTGTCGAGGAACGGCCCCGCGCAGTTGATGACCAGCGCGCAGCCGGCGAAGGCGCGATCCAGCGCGGCGGCGTCGGTGAAGGCTGCGACGCGTTGAGGCACCTCCGCCGTCAAGCCAGCCGCCGGCGAGCGGCCCACGGCGACGACGGGGAGGCCTCGGCGGCGCAACTCGGCCACGACGAACTTGCCGGTGTGGCCGCTGGCGCCATAGACGGCGATGGGGGCGGGGGTCTTGCTCATGAGGGGTCTCGACTGGGTTTGATTAATAAAACAGACAGGTCTGTATCATTAATGTACAGACAGATCTGTATCCTTGTCAAACCCGACGTTCCGGCCGCTCCTTCCGACTACTTTCCGCCCATGACCGCTGCCCTCGATACCAGGCCTCAGTCCGAGTCTCGCCAGCCCAGGCCCCGCCGCGCCCGCGCCGAGCGGCCGCAGGATTTGTACGAGCACATCCTCGCCACGGCATCGCGGCTGTTCTACACGCGCGGCGTGCGAGCCGTGGGCGTGGACCTTGTCATCCTCGAAGCCGGCATCGCCAAGACCAGCCTGTACCGCTACTTCCCCACCAAGGACGACCTCATCGTCGCCTTCCTGCAGCGCGAGGACGAGGATTTCTGGGCCGTCTGGAACGCTGTGACCGAGCAGCACGCTGATGATCCTGTCGCCGAGGTGGAGGGCCATATGCGCTGGATCGGCGAGCGGCTGGCGCGCTCCAACTACCGCGGCTGCCCGCAGATCAACGTGGCCGCGGAATTCGCTGAGCCCGACCACCCCGCGCGCCGCGTCGCCAAGGCCCACATGCTGGCGCTGCGTGAGCGCCTCACCGACATCGCCCACCGCATGGGCGTGCCGCGCCCGTCCGAACTCGCCGCGCAGCTGTCCGTCCTCGTCAACGGCGCCTTTGTCAGCTCCAGCCTGCTCGCGCCGGAGGAGGCTGTGGAGGTGCTGGTGGCGTCAGCCCGGGCCTTGTGCGCAGCGGCGCTGATCGACAGCAAGACCCAGGGCAAGCCGCAGCACAGCCGCCGCCGCGCCTAACCGACGTTGACGCGGCCGGCCGGCGCCCTCAGCATGGGGCACCGCTGCGAAGGGCACCCATGGCCGCCGAGACCGACAAGCTGTTCGCGGGATCCATCCCGCAGGCCTACGACACGATGATGGTGCCGCTGATCTTCCAGGCCTACGCCGCGGACATGGCCGCCCTCGTTGCGGGCCTGTCGCCCGGGGCAGTGCTGGAGACAGCCTGCGGCAGTGGCGCTGTCACGCGTGTGCTGGCGCCGCGCCTGGGGCCTGCGGCGTTCTACGTCGCGACCGACCTCAACCAACCCATGCTCGACTATGCCGCCGCCCGGCAAGGGCACGACAGCCGCATCGAATGGCTGCAGGCCGACGCGCTGGACCTGCCGTTCGATGACGCCGCCTTCGACGTCGTGTTCTGCCAGTTCGGCGCCATGTTCTTTCCCGATCGCACGGCGGGCTTTGCCGAGGCGCGTCGCGTGCTCAAGCCAGGCGGCCGCTTCGTCTTCAGCGTCTGGGACCGTATCGAGGAGAACGCCTTCGCCGATGACGTCACCCAGGCGCTGGCCGAGGTCTTCCCGCACGACCCGCCACGCTTCATGGCCCGCACGCCGCACGGCTATCACGACACCACCCAGATCCGCGACGACGTGAGCCGCGCCGGCTTCACCCACATCGCCATCGAAACCCGCGAGGCCCTCAGCCACGCGGCGACAGCCCGCGCCGCGGCCACCGCCTACTGTCAGGGCACGCCGCTGCGCAACGAGATCGAAGCGCGCGACGCCAGCTTGCTGCAGCACGCCATCGACCGCGCGACAGAAGCCATCGCCCGCCGCCATGGCGACGGGCCCGTGGCCGGCAAGATCCAGGCACACGTGATCGTGGCGGAGGGCTAGGGGCGGGGGGCCTGCCAGCTCATGCCTTCTCGAAGTGCTCGTAGGCCTGGCTGAAGCGGCGCAGTTCCTGAGTCAGCGGCTTGTCTTCGGCGCGCTTGCGGCCCACCGCCTGGGTGACCTTGGCGGCGATCAGCGCCATTTGGCTTCGCGCATAGCGCAGGCAGCGGTCGCGGCTTTCTGACGATCGCTCGGCCAGCACCATGAGCACTGGCACCAGGGGCAGCGACAGGTAGCCGCTGGCGGGAATGCGCCGCGCCTGCGCCGGGTCGTCGAAAAGCTCGCGCTTGAGCAACGCGAAGACGGCCTCGCCCCATGCGGCCTTCTCGGCGGCGAGCGCGTCGCGTTGTTGCACCATGCCGGCGCGGTACCCGGCGTCGACGACCTCGCCGCCTTCCACCAGCACCGCATACCCCTCGCGCTTGCCGGCAGCGATGCAATCGGCACGGCCGTAGCCCTCGCCGAGGCGGCGGCTCATCAGCACCACGTGCTGCAGGCGATCGGGCAGCTGCGGGTCCAGCGGCACGGTGCCGCAGGTCGCGGGCTTGCGGTCGTCGTGGATGTCGCAGCGGCCGTCGGCCAAGCGGGCGGGGCAGCCACCGATGGAGGCGTAGTCGATGGCCTGGGTGCCTATGCTGTAGTGGGCGCCGGCCGTGAACAGCAGCCGGTCTGCCAGTGCGTCGGCCTCGGTGACATCCTCGGCAGATACGCGGTGCGCGCGTTCGCCGCACGCCAGCTCTTCATGCGGCCGGTGGCGCGGCACGCGCCGTATTGCGAGGCAGCCGACGAAGCGTCCTTCATGGTGGAAGAGTTCCGGGACAGTCATCGTCGGCGGCGAGTCGCAGCAGCGGCCGCAGGCATTGCAGTGGAAGGAGACGGTGTTCACCAGGGCCTGCGCACCGAGTCCTGGAAGCGTTCCAGGATGAAGCGCTTCACCTCCTCGCTGTGATAGGCCTCGACGAGCGCCGTGACCCAGGGCTGCTCGCGGTCGGCGCGGCGCACGGCCAGGATGTCGGTGTACGGCGTGCGCGCATCTTCCATGCCTATCGAGTCGCGTGCCGGTAGCAGCCCGGCCTGTGCCGCATGCGGACTGTCGATGACGGTGCAGGCCAGCCGGTCGAGTGCGCCCGCGAGCTGCGCCGGCGGCAGTTCGACGAGCTTCAAGCGCCGGCGATTCAATGCCACGTCATGGCGCGTGGCTTGCAGGCCCGCGCCGTCGCGTAGCGAGATCAGGCCGTGGTTGTGCAGCAGGATGAGTGCGCGCGCCGCGGCAGCCGAGTCGCGCGGGATGCCGATGGCGTCCCCGTCGGCAAGCCTGCGCAGCGACGCGAGGCGGCGCGAATAGATCGCGAAAGGTTGCGTGATCGTGGGAGCGGCGTTCACCAGCAGGCCGCGGCGGTGCTGCATCTCGGCGGCGAAGGCGACGGCGTCCTGGAAGCAGGCGATATCGAGTGCCCCCGAGGCGACGTCGGCGTTGATGCCACGACCGCCTTCACGCAGTTCGACACGCAGTGCCAGCCCGCGCTGCCCGGCGACACGACGAACGACATCCATGATCTCGGCATGCGGCCCCGGCGCCACGCCGACTGCGAGCGCCCGTGCCTCGGCACGCACCAGCGGTCCCAGTGCTGCCGTAGCGCACAACAACAGGCTGCGCCGCTTCATGCGCCCTCCCGCAGCACCGTGCGAAAACCGATGTGTGCGGTTGCCAGATCAGCCTCCTGCGACTCGCGCGCCGAAGCGCGGTAGCGCACGCAGAAGTCCGGCGAGCACAGGAACGACCCGCCCTTGATGACGATGGGCCGGTCGGTCCTGGCGGGGCCGTGCGCCGCAGCGGCAACGGCCGCCGTGTCACCGTTCAAGTGCGCCTGGTGTGGGCCGGCGTAGCCGTCGCTGGTCCACTCCCAGACGTTGCCGATCATGTCGTGCAGCCCGAAGGCATTGGCCGCGTAGCAGCCTACTGGCGCGAGGCCTTCATGGCCGTCCTCGCGGGCGTTGAAGGCCGGGAACACACCCTGCCAGTAGTTGGCGCTGGGCCGGCCGGACGCCTCGCGCGGTGCGGTGTCCAGCTCCGGGCCGCTGCGGCCGGCCTTGCCGGCGTATTCCCACTCCACCTCGGTGGGCAGGTCGCGACCCAGCCAGCGCGCGTAGGCCAGCGCGTCGGCCTGCGTCACGAAGGTGATGGGCAGGTGGCCCTGGCCCTGGTTGCTGCTGCCCGGCCCACCCGGGTGGCGCCAGTCGGCGCCCTTCACGAAGGTCCACCAGGCATAGGCGCGCGCCTGGGTCTCCGCGTCGCTGGGCTGGTGGAAGACCACCGCGCCGCCTTGGCGCTCCGCTTCGGTGACGTAGCCGGTGGCCTGCACGAAGCTGGCGAACTGCGCGACGGTGACCTCGGTCTCGTCGATCCAGAAGGCGCCGACGCGCACGTGCCCGTTCCCGGCCGGCCGCTCGTCGGCATAGCCGCGCTCGCTGCCGAACGTGAACTCGCCGCCGCGGATGCGCACCATGCCGGCCCTGGGGTCGCGTTGCCAACCTGCGGGCAGGCCGCCGTAGCGCTGACACAGTGCTTCGGTGCCGAGTTCGATGGACGGTGCCGAGGCCAGCTCGGTCCGCGCCACCGTGGCGTAGAGGCCCAGGCCGGCGAGCAGCAGCGCGGCCGCCCACCACGCGCTGCGCAGTCCTTTGGATGAGCTCATGCGGCCGCTTCAGTAGTAGCCCTGGGGCCGAAGCGGTTCCGCGCCGCCGACGCCGCCCAGGTAGTCGCTCCATTGCAGCACCAGCCCATTGATCACGCTGGGGTTGGTTCCGGAGAGGTCGATGTTCTCGCCGCGGTCCTTGGTGAGATCGAAGAGCTGCCAGTGCCCGTCCAGCGGCCCCGTCTGCGGCTCGGTCCACAAGGCCTTCCAGCGGCCGTCGGCGCTGACCAGATAGGCGCGCCCGTAGGCCTCGTCGCCGAACGGCGTGGTGTGGACCAGCGCGCTGGTGTTGCCCAGCAGCACGTCCAGCAGCGACTTGCCCGTCACCGGGTAGACGTAGCGGCTGTCATAAACGACCTTGCCCTTGTTCTGGTCGATGCCGGTCACCGAGCTGATCAGTGGCGGCGCGGCCTGCGTCGGCAGCGTGGCTTGCGCTGCAGCGAGAAAGGTGGCGGTGAGGTCGGTGACGTGCGTGAACTGCGTGACGTTGGGCAGCGCGGTGCCTTGGCCCGGCAGGTGCACGATCAGCGGCGTGCTGACACCGCCTTCGCCCGAGTGGCCCTTGGTCTGGTTGAACGGCGTGGCGCTGACCTCGGCCCAGCGCAGACCGTACTGCAGGCGGCGCGCGCTGGCCAGGCCGTTGTCGGTGCCCAGCGTCGGGTAGATGGCGTCTGACGCGTTCGCCTCGTCGGTTGCCTTGGGGTCGGCGGTGGCCGCGGCGATGGGCCAGCCCTCGGCGCCGTTGTCTGACTGGAAGACGATCAGCGTGTTGTCGTAGGCGCCGATGTCCTTCAGATGCTGGATGAGCAAGCCGATGTTGTGGTCGAGGTTGTCCACCATGCCGGCATAGATCTCCATGTAGCGCGCCTGGGCCTTTTTCTCCAGCGGGCTCAGGCTGCTCCATTTCTTGACGACCCGACCCGGGCCGTGGTCCACATAGCCGTTCGCGGGGCTGTGCACCGCGTTGATGTATTTCGCGGCGGCCGTGCCGTTGTTGGCCGTGGCGGGTGCGGACGTCAGCGTCTCCGGCGCGCCGGCATAGGGCGTGAAGTCAGCCGGGATGATGCCCAGCTGCTTCTGCCGCGCGATGCGGGCCGCGCGGATGGCGTCATAGCCGGCGTCGTACTTGCCGGCGTACTTGCTCAAATACGGCTCAGGCACCTGCAGCGGCCAGTGGGGCGAAGTGTAGGCCGCGTAGGCGAAGAAGGGCTTGCCGTCGGCCTTGTTCGCGTCGATGTAGCTGATGAGCCGCTGCGTGTAGAAGTCCGTCGAATAGAACACCGCTGGCGAGCCACCCGTGCCGCCGGGTTGCCCGGGCTGGCCCGGTTGCACGTAGGCGCCGTTCTCGGTGTAGTTCTTGGAGCCGGCCGCTTCATGCCCGAAGTGGTTGCCGGCTGCGCCGCCCAACAGCGCATAGCTGCGCTCGAAACCCCATTGCTCGGGCGTCTGGCCCGTGGTGCCCAATGCAGCGGGGCTGGCCGTGTTGACGATGTTGGAGCCCAGATGCCATTTGCCGGCCATGTAGGTGTGATAGCCCGCATCCTTGAGCAGTTGCGCCACCGACAGCGCGCGGTCGTTCAGATAGCCCTCGTAGCCTGGCAGTCCCTTGCGCTCGTCGTTGGGCGCGCCCATGGTGCCTTCGCCCACCAGATGGTGGTCGGTCCCCGAGATCAGCATCGAGCGCGTGATGGCGCAGACGGTGCCCGTGTGGTGATTGGTGAGCAGCCGGCCACTCGCCGCCAGCGCGTCCAGGTTGGGCGTCTCGATCTCGCCGCCGAAGGCGTGGATGTCCGAGTAGCCCAGGTCGTCGGCCATGATGAACACGATGTTCGGGCGCTTGGCCAGCACTGCTGGCGTGGCCTTCGCGGTGTCGCTGCCCGCATCGGTGCTGCCACCGCATCCCGGCAGAGCGACGATGCCTGCGCTCACCAGGCTGATGACGGATTTGCGAAGCAGGCGGTGGCGTGTCGAAAGCGATTCACGAGTCATGGAGTGCGCGGCCCTTGGTTGACGTTGGGCCGGCAGTCTAGGAACGCGATCGCTCCAGGCTAAGCACGAAATTCAGCTATGCACATGACCGCTTGTGATCGCGGCTGAGAGGCCACGACTGCAAGCTGGCCTCAGCCCTCATACACCTCCCGTGCCACCCGAACCCGCTCCGTGATCGCCTGCCGGAGCGCCGCTGGCCCGACGACCTCCACATCCGGGCACAGCCGCAGCAGATGTCCCGCCGCATGCTCGATGGATTCGATGGGAATGCGCAGCCGCACCTTGCCACTTTCGACTGGCTTGTGCGTTGAATCATCCACCGCACGGGCCGTCGCCGCGTTCTGGAAGCGCAGCCGGGCAAGGCCTCGCTCTGTCGCGACGACGTCGGCGTGGGCCGCATAGAGCTCCTGCTCGAAGCGGCGCACCGAGGCGGCCCAGTATTTGACGAGGTCGAAGCGGGCAGGGCGCCTGGCGGGTGACTCCAGCGGCGTGACGGCCGAGAAGCTGGAGACGCGGTAGGTGCGGGCTTCGGTGGCCGCGGCCGCCACGAGGTACCAGGCGCCCGCCTTCAGCACGAGACCCACGGGATTGAGCGTGGCATCGACTTCGCGCTTCCAGCTCGCGTAGCGCACGCGCAGCTGGCGTTCGTGCCACACGCCTTCGGCCACGGCCAGCAGGTGGGGCACGGGTTCGCTCTCGCGGTACCAGTCCACCGGGTCGAGGTGAAAGCGCGCCTGGACCTTCTGCGCTTCGCCTCGCCAGGACTCGGGCATGGCGGACAGCAGCTTGAGCTGCGCGGCCTGCACCGAATCCGCCAGGCCCAGGTCGCGGGCCGCGTCGCCCAGACCGCTCAGGAACACCGCCTGCGCCTCGCCCGACGTCAACCCCGTGAGCCGCGCCTTCCAGCCGGCCAGCAGGCGGAAGCCGCCGAGCCGCCCCTTCTCGGCATAGATGGGCACGCCCGCGGCCGTGAGCTGGTCGACGTCGCGGTGCAGCGTGCGCACGGACGTGCCCATCGCCTCGGCCAGCGCGCGGGCGCTCATGGGGCCACGCGTTTCCAGCATGAGCTGGATGGAGAGGAGGCGGCTGGCTCGCATATCGAATCAATATATGCCATCAGATGGCAGATATTTAATCGCATGCTTGTGTCTCTTTGCTCAACCACCGAGATGACATGCAACCGTTTCATACCCAACCCGCACCCCTGGCCGAGGACTGCCAGGTCGTCGAACTGCGCCAGTACACGCTCAAGCCGCATCGGCGCAACACGCTCATCGAGCTGTTCGAGCGCGAGTTCCTGGAGTCGCAGGAGGCCGTCGGCATGCGCGTCATCGGCCAGTTCCGGGACCTTGGCGACGCGGACCGGTTCGTCTGGCTGCGTGGCTTCGCGGACATGGACAGCCGACGGCGCGCGCTAGAGACCTTCTACTTCGGCCCCGTCTGGGCCAGTCATCGCGACACCGCCAACGCCACCATGGTGGACTCGGACAACGTGTTGCTGCTGCGACCCGCATGGCCGGGCGCAGGCGTCGGGTCGTTGCGCGAGCGTGCGCCGCTCGGCGCGACGACGCCAGCCCCGGGGGCGGTCGACATCAGCGTGTTCCACCTCGCCGAACCCGCGGGCCCGGTGCTGCTGGCATTCGCCCGCCAGCAGATGAGCGACGTGCTGATGGCCGCTGGCGCGCGGCAGATCGCCTGGTACGTCACGCATGCGGCCGAAAACACCTTCCCGCGCCTGCCGGTGCGAGAGGGCGAGCATGTGCTGGTAGGTGTCGCGTTGTTCGACGACGTGGCCGCCTTGGCCGGCCTGGCCGATAGCGGCGCGTGGCAACGTGACATCGCGCCCACGCTGGCCCAGTGGCTGATCCAGCCCACCCAGGCGCTCACGCTGGCACCCACGCCCCGCTCGGCACTGCGGGCCGGGTAGTCAACAAGGGCCGCGAACGCGCGACACTGCGTACCTCGCATGCAGACGCGCCCACATGCCCGAACTGACCGCCCTTGAACGATTTCTGCTGCTCGGTGCGGCAACCTCCATCGTGGGCTTGTCGCTGCTGGAGGGCCTGGTGCTGTCGCGCCGGGGCGGCTACGACTGGCGCGCCTTCGGGGTGTCGATGTTCGACTACGTGCTGCGCCTGGCGGTCACCATCCTGGCGCCGCTGACCATCGCGGCACCGCTGGTGCACTGGGTCACCCAGCACCGCCTCGCCACGCTGACGGTGGACGGCTTGGGCACCGCGCTGCTGCTCTTTGTCAGCCTGGAGTTCTGCTACTACTGGCTGCACCGCGCGGGTCACCGCATCCGCTGGTTCTGGGCCAACCACCAGGTGCACCACTCGTCCAACCAGTTGAGCCTGGTGGCGTCATTGCGCATCGGCGCCTTCGGCAAGCTCGGTGGCAACGTCGTGTTCCTGCTGCCGCTGCTGTGGATGGGGTTCGAGCTGCGCCTGGTGCAGACGGCGCTGGCGCTGAACCTGCTGTACCAGTTCTGGCTGCACGCCACCTGGATTCCCAAGCTGGGCTGGCTGGAGGGCTGGTTCAACACCCCTTCCGCCCACCGCGTGCACCACGCCTCCAACGTCGAGTACCTGGACGCCAACTACGGCGGCGTGCTGCTGGTGTTCGACCGCCTGTTTGGCACCTATGTCGCCGAGCGTGATGACCTGCCTTGCCGCTACGGCCTGGTGCATCCCATCACCAGCCACAACCCGCTCAAGGTCGAGTTCGCGGGCTGGACGGGCCTCGCGCGGGACCTGGTGCGAGCTCGCAGCCTGCGGGCCTTCGCAGGCGCGGTTGCGATGCCGCCCGGCTGGTCGGCTCATGGCCCGGGCGACACGACGGAGGAACTGCGTGCGCGCAGCGCGGCTGCGCCTCAGGCGCTCTCCGCCTGCGCCAGCATCCGCTCCGACGCCGGCGGTGGTGCCACGGCGTCAGGGCTGGCCTGCAGGGCAGGCGCCTGCGCGGATGGCGGCAGCTCGCCGTAGGTGAACGTGGCGTCCAGCAGCGCGGCGGTGAGCATGGCGACGGCGGCCACCAGGGCCACCACCTGCTGCTTGTCCATGCTGTTGTCCATAGCGGCCTTCCGGGCGGGCGAAAGCCTTCCTTGGCAATCCGCGTTCCTGGGATGCGGCCCTGCATGAAGCCGGGCTGCCCCAGCGCCGCTGGTGAAACCTGCGGCAAGGTTTGCCGCTTGCCCGAACAGCCGGAAAGTCTGGGCTCAACACCCCGCCGTGCACTGGCCGCCGGCGTCGAACTCCATCGTCTTGCCGGACAGCGGCACGTGCACCGGCACCTTGCTGGCCTTGATGAAGGCCTCGGTCTTGCTGCCGGGGCGCACCTTGCCGTCCACGGTGCCGGCCTCGTTGGCGTGCGAGGGGATGACGGCGGCGGGCTTGACGAGTTCGTTGATGACGTAGGCGGCTTCGACCGGGCCGGTCGAGAAGCCGTCGCCGATGTTCATGACCGCGAGCCTGGCCTGGTAGTGCTTGCGCACCACCAGCTCCTGGTCGGCCGTGATGCCGGTGTCACCGGACAGGTAGGCGACCAGCCCGTTGCTGAAGCGCAGCACATAGCCGGTGGCCAGGCCCACGTCGCCGGCGATGCCGGCCTCCTTCATGGCCTTGCCCAGGTCGCCGCCGATGTAGTCGGGGTCCAGGCCGTTGCTGTGCATGGCCGTCACGGTGGCGATGCGCACGCCACTCACGGTGACGCTGCCGCCGAAGCGGGCCAGCATGGAGTCCGCCGGGTTGCCGCCGTTGGCCTTGAGCTTGGCGGCGAAGAAGGGCGGCATCTCGCTGCCCGTCACGATCTTGGCCTTCTTGGCCAGCGCGATGTTCACGGCGCTGGAGTTGGGCATGTCCGATACCGACGCGTCGGGGCTGGCGCAGGTGCCGGCACCCACCGCCTTGGTGTGCGCGCTGCCGACGTGGTCGCCATGCATGTGGCTCACGAGGATGATGTCGATCTTGCCGAGCCGCGGGTCTGTCGCGCCCACCACCGTGCGGCCGGGGTCGTAGAGGATGCGCGTGCCGTTCGGGTCCTCGAACACCAGGGCCCGGTCCTGCGCGCAGAACTCGCCGTCGAAGCCGCCCACCGGCGTGACCTTGACGGTCTGAGCCCATGCGGGTAACGACAACGCCGCGCACAGGGCAAGGAGTGAGGGGAGTCTGCGCATGATCGGTCTCCTTTGTCGCTGGGTTGGAAAGATGAGAACCTGTCGTCGCCGCAGCGATGGTATCGGCACAGGCCTCAGCGCAGCACCCACACCGCCGCTGCAAAGACGGCGCCAAAGACAAAGCCCGCCGACAGCCAGGGCTTGGCGGTCGAATGGCGGGGCTGCAGATGGTCTTCATCGTCGAGAGCCAATGCTGAGCTGGCTCTGAAGAGGCCGCCGAAGAAGCCGATGAAGAAATGCAGCGTCGCCGAAGCCAGCGCCATCGCGACTTCCGGAAACAAAAGCCCCGTGACCACACCGGCCGCTGCCCCGCCGAACACGAAGCTCGCGAGCCGTGCCGTGAGGCAGCCCAGCAGCAGCCCCAGCGCCATGCCGGCGAACATGCCCAGTGCAGCTGCGCCCACGCGCAGCGCGAGGGCTTCATTGGGGCCTGACGGTTTGCTGCGAGGCTTCACGCCCTGATCATCGCAGCGCGTCGAGATGCTGCTGCAATTCGGCCCGGCCGGCCGCATCGGGCGCCGCCGCGATCAGGTGGGCCAGGGCCAGGCGCTGGGCCGTCACCAGCGCGAGTGCTGCGTCGACCTTTACGTCGGGCTCCACACCCGTGCCTTCCCAGTTGCCGTGCGTGATGGGGCTGACGGCGCGCCCCGTCGGCAGCATGAGGCCGAAATGCTCGGTCAGCGCGACGAACTTGCCGGGGTTGGCGCCGCCGCCCGTCGTCTCGCCCACGAGGGTGGCGCGCTTGTGGTTCTTCAGGTCGTAGGCCAGGCTCTCGGCGCCGCTGAAGGTGCGTGGCGACGTCAGCACCCAGACGGGCTTGGCCTGTCCGAAGCGCAGGCCGCCCACGCTGTCCTGCGTCCAGTACTGCTCGGTCCGGTCACCGTCGCGCCAGTAGATGTCGACGAGGTGGGTCCGCGCATCGAACAGGTAGCTCGCCACCAGCGCCGCCGTCGCGGGGTAGCCGCCGGTGTTCTCGCGCAAGTCCACGAGGAGGGCGTCGGTGTGCGCCACCAGCGTCATGGCCGCGGCCAGGGTGCCGGCGGCCCAGGCCGGGTGCGCGAGCCGGCGCAGGTCGATGTAGCCGATGTTGCCCGGCAGACGCTCGACGCGTTCCACGCCGTTGTTGCTGCGCTCAGCCAGTTCACGCTCGCGCTGGCGATTGCGCTCACGCTGGGCGGCGGGCATGGGGCCAAGCTGCAGCGGCTGGGCGCTGTATTCCACATGCAGGTGCCGGTCGGGCACGGCGGCCTGCAGCCGCTCGGTCAGCCGATCGGCAAAGGCCTGGGAGTCCGCAATGCCGTCGAACGCATGCGGCTCTCGCAACAGTGCCGCCTTGATCTTGGCGCCAGCCGCGGCATCGACGTAGCCGTCCTGGATCTGCGCCACCGCGGCCTCGACGACACGCTGCCGCGTGGCCGGCTCCACGGGCTGGGCGTGAACAGACTGGGTGGCGAGGAGCAGGGCAAGGAGCAGGGGAGAGAGTCGCAATGGAGATCCTGGGCAGTGGCTGCAACCGGTCACGTTGTGTCGCGCTGCCTGTCCGCCAATGCGGGACTACCCTGGCGTCACGCGTCGCCTTGTCGAACACACCGTTGCCGCCGACATCGCAGGCGGAGTACTTCCTGATGCGTTGTCCCTGCACTTGTTGCCACCACCGTCAAAGCCGGAATTCGAGGAGGCATGGCCCACTCTGTACCGGCCGTGCCGAGGGGGCCTTTTCAGGGCCTCTCTAGAATCCCGCCCCTTTCGCTCTCCCGTTTGCATCCGGCTCCCATGGACATCGTCGTCAACGAAGAACTCAAGGCCTACATCGACCCGCTGACGGCGGACGAACACGAAGCGCTGGAGCGCAGCATCCTGGCCGAAGGCTGCCGCGACGCGCTGGTGTTGTGGGGCAAGGTGCTGGTGGACGGGCACAACCGCTACGGCATCTGCCGCAAGCATGGGCTGCCCTTCCAGACCGTGCAGAACACGCGCTTCAAGTCCATGGAAGACGTGCACCTGTGGATGATCGACCAGCACCTGGGCCGGCGCAGCATCTCCGACTTCCAGCGCGGGGTGCTTGCGCTGCGCAAGCGCGAGATCGTGGCTGACCGGCGTGCGCGCAGCGCCGCCGTGGCCGCCCCGCTCTCCGTGCATGAAGCTGCGCCTCCGACAGAGGCCGCGCCGGCACCGGCACCGGCGTCCGAGCAGGACGCGCTCGAAACCCGCGAAGCCCTCGCCAAGGCCGCGCGGTTGAGCAGCAGCCAAGTCGTGCTGATCGAGAAGATCCAGAAGCAGGGCGCACCTGAACTCGTTGCCGCGGTGAAGGCCGGCATGGTCTCCATCAACGCCGCCGCGGCCGTCGCCACCCTGCCGGCCGAAGAGCAGGCCGCCGCCGCAGCTGCCGGCGCGGACGAACTCAAGCAGGCCGCCAAGCGCGTGCGCGAGGCCAAGCGCCGGGTGACGGTGCCTGTGGCGACACCGGAAGATGGCGGCGAAGCGGCAGATGCGCCCGTGGCGGCTGCGCCGGCAGACACCGTGGACACCTTGCGTCAGCGCGTGACCGCGCTGGAGGCCGAGAACGCGATGTTGCGGCAGGAGGTGGAGAGCCTTAGAGCCCAATTGCAGGCGACGAGCGGCGGCGAGATGGCGCCAGCGCCGTTCTGAATCCGGCCTCTGTGGCACAGTGAACGGCGCCGGCCCAGCAAGCAACTTGTCCCGCCCACACATGTCCTTGCCACGCCATCTCATCGCCAGCCTGGCTGCGCCGCTCGCAGCCCTTGCGCCTGCATTGCTGCTGGTGGCCTGCGCCTTTCTGCGGCCCGAGGTCATCGACAGTGGCGACAGCGATGCGCCGCAACGCGTGATCGGTGCCTTCCTCGTCGCGCTGCCTGTCTTGTACGTGGCGCTTGCCGCATTCTCCTACGCCACAGGCACCGTGCTGCTGCGCCTGGGTGCGCGCACGCTGCGGGCTTTCCTGCTCGCCGCCGCCGTGCTGGCTGCGGGGCTGTGCCTGCTGATCTTCGTGCCAGCCTCGGGCCATGTGCTGAAAGGTCAGCGTGTCCCCATCGCCACCTTCCTGTCTCTGTCAACGCTGGCGGGTGCGGCGTGCTGGTTCCTGGTGGCGAAGCGGGACAGCTGAGGGCTCGGCATGTCATGAAGCAGACAGGCTGGTGCTATACAAGACCGTCCGTTTGACGCGTCCAGGGAAGGCTAGGGCCCAGCCCGGCACTTTCGTTGCGGCCATGAAATTTCCAGCACCTGTCGTCGTTTTCCTTTGTGGCCTCCTGATCCAGGGTAGCGCCTGGTGTGCCGATGCCGTCACCCTGGTTCGGCACAATTTCATGCCCAACCCGCCGGGGCAGTTGCCACCGTACAAGGAAGAGGTGCTGGAGCTGGTGCTCAACAAGTCCGAGGCCAGGTTTGGCAAGTACTGCATGGTCTACGAGCGGCCCATGACCCAGGCACGGGCGTTCAGAGAGTTGCAGGACGGCCAGCTGGACGTCATCGGCACGAGCTGGGATGCCGAACGGGAGCAGATGGCCCAGCCCATCCGGTTCGACCTGTACAAGGGGCTGATGGGCCTGCGCGTTGGCATCACGCCGCCGGCCCGGCTGACGGAGATCAACGGCCTGTCGGACTGGGCGGGCCTCAGGAAGGTCTCGATCGGCGTGGGGGCCGACTGGCCCTCCGCCGCCAAATTCCGGCAGGCCGGGCTGAACGTCGTCAACATGCTGCACTTCGACGCAGGCGCCAAGAGAATGCGGCTGGGCGGCCTGGATCTCATCGCGCTGGGCATCGCGGAGGCCGAACGATTGGCTGCGCTGAAGAGCTTTTCGGTGATCTCGTCCTGGAGCTTGTACGTCGATGAGCCCTACTACTTCTGGGTCCGCAAGGGGCGGTCAACGCTGGCGGAAAGAATCGAGTACGGGTTTCGCGCCGCGATCGCGGATGGCAGCCTGGAGGCGTTGTTCGAGAAACGCATAGAGCCCTATCTCGCCCGGTGGCTGAGCGCCCACCCGTTGGTTTTTGACATTCGAACCGGCGGCGCGCCCGTCACGGCCGAATGGTTCCGGGCTGCGGTTCTGAACCCCGCGATGAAGTCTGCCTGGCAACCCTGACAGGGCGGAGCTAGAACGACACGCCGGGCCGCAGCACGCCCTGGAACACCAGCAGCAAGGCGAGCAGCGCCAGCGCGGGGCCGATGAGGCCCGACGGCCGCCCGTCGGCGCCCGACTCACGCGGCCGTGTCAGTGCCGCGCCCAGCACCGTCCAGCCCGCGCCCAGCAGGTGCACGAACAGCGGGATCAGCGCAACCTCGATGAGGTTGCGCGGCAGCCTGAAGGGCAGGATGAGCGCAATGGCCAGCATCGTCGTCCCGACGATAGTCAGCCCCAGGGCTCTCGTGTGCGGCCCGGGGGCCGCCAGCGGATAGCGCCGCGCGAGAAAGGCCCCGGCAATCGCCATGGCCGCGACGGCCAGCGCGAGCAGTGCCCAGTGGCCGGCTTCGGGCACCTGCAGATACGCCAGCGCCCGGCCCACGTCGTTGCGGGGCAGCAGCGTGCCCACGGCCAGTTGCGACAGCGACTGGTAGAGGCCCTGGAACGCCATCCAGAACGCGAAGAGGCGCCACGTGGGTGACAAGGGCCGCAGTGCCAGCGCACCGGCGAACAGCAGGCCGCTCATCAGCGTGGCCACCGCGCCGGTGCCCTGCAGCAACTCCACCTGCGGGTGGCTGCCCGTCCAGTCGTGGTCGTTGTGGAACAGCACGGGATGCAGCCCGGGCGCCAGCGCCTTCGGGATGACGAGCCACAGCTCCTGCCAGAAGAACGTCAGGTTGAAGGCCAGCGCGCAGAGCACCACGGAGCCGGCCCGCAGGGCAGGGCGCATGGGGCCAGCGGCGGGCTTGAGCAGCAACAGGCCGGCTACCAGTGGCGCCACGCCGGCTGCCAGCATCAGCAGGATGAACTCAGTCACCGGGCGCCCCGGGGTGCAGCGTCGTGTACAGCAGTCATGGCGTGGATGCTAGGACCCCGGGCTCCACCTCAACTGCACGAACACGGCCCGCGCGATCTCGCTGCGCCCTGGCGCTGCATTGATCTCCGGATGGGTGCGGTCCAGCAGGTTCTGGCCGCTCACCGACAAGGCCAGGTCGCGGCCCAGCGTGTGGCTGTAGGTCAGGTCCAGCGCCGTGTAGGCCGGCACCTGCGGATACGGCAGTGCACCCACGCGGCGCAGTGCGACCTCCATCTCCTGGCGGCCGGGCAACTGCAGGTCGGCGCGCAACTGCCACTGCACCTTGGGGTCGTTGCCCAGGTTGCGCGGGCCGTCCGGGTCCAGGCTGCCGGGCAGCAGGTGCAGGTCCTTGCGCATCAGGGTCGTGCCGGCGCTCAGGCGCAGCCAGTCGCGCGGCTGCCACTGGCCCCAGGCCTCGGCGCCGTAGCTCACGCCCTCGATCATGTTCTGCACCAGGGCGTTGAGGGGCTTCTGGCCGCTGCGCAGGCGGTCCCAGGCGTGGCGGAACAGGGTCACCGAGTAGTTCAGCTCGCTGCTGGGCTGGGCGCGCCAGCCCAGCTCCACCACGCGCGCCACCTCGGACACGAAGTCCGGCCCGCCGGCGATGAAGTAGGGCGGCTTGGCCGGGAAGCGGATGTCCTTGTCCAGCCGCGCCGGCGCGCGCACGGCTCGCGACACGGCGGCCCACCACAGTTGGCGCGGCGACGGCGCCCAGGCCAACCGCATGTTGGGCAGGAACTCCCAGCCCGTGTAGTCGTTGTGTTCGAACTTGGCTCCGGCCACGAGGTTGAGCCCGTTGCCCAGCCGGTAGTCGTCCTGCGCGAACAGATTGACCCAGCGCTGCGTCGCCCGGTCGGGCACAAAGGCGATCAGCAGGCCGGGCTGGACGTGGTCGCGCGACTGCCGCCAGCCGCCGCCCCAGTCCAACTGGTGTTCGCCCTGCACCAGGCTGTGCTGGGCTTCCACGTCAGCGATGGCGTAGCTGGGGCTGTAGGCGAAGCGGTCTTCGCGGCGGCTGTGGTCGTAGTAGCCCTGCACGCGCAGCCGTGAACCACCCTGCAGCGTCGACGTCCAGCGCGCCAGCAGGTTCTCGCCCGACGTCTTGATGCCGCCGAAATCCATCCCTGAGCCGGCCCGCGCGTCGGTGTCGCTGCGGTAGGCGTCGCCCTGCAGCGTCAGGCCCTCGCCGGCCCGCAGCCAGTCGGCCCGCCAGCCGACCTGCCCGCGGTGGGACGCGTCCGCGACCCTGGTGCCGGCTTCACTGTCGGTGTGCTGGCGGTGCTGCAGCTTGGCATAGACGCGCAGGCTACCCGCGCCTGGCAACTCGCCGCCCCAGCGCAACGCGGCCTGCGACTCGGTGTTGCCCGCGCCGGCACTGGCCAGCCAGCCGGGGCTGTCGCTGGCAGCCTTGGTGATGACGTTGATGACGCCGTTGACGGCATTGGTGCCCCAGACGCTGGCGCCGGGGCCGCTGATGACTTCGATGCGGGCCACGTCCTCCAGCATCACGTCCTGCTGGTCCCACTGCACGCCCGAGAAATACGGCGCATAGACGGTGCGGCCGTCGATCAGTACCAGCAGCTTGTTGCCGATGGCATTGTTGAAGCCGCGCGCGCTGATGGCGTATTGGTTGGCATCCACCCGCGCGACCTGCAGGTTGGGCGCCAGCCGCAGCGCCTCGGGCAATGTGCGGGCGCCAGAGCGGCGGATTGCCTCCTGGCTGATCACGTAGAGCGAGGCGGCGACTTCGCTGAGGCGCTCGCTACGGCGGGATACCGAGCTGATCTCGATGTTGGAGAGCTCTTCCAGCGACAGCTCGGTGAGATTCACGCCGAACGCCGGCATGCTTGCCGCGATGGCTGCGGCCACGGCCCAGCGGCGTGCTGGGGCCCATCTCATCGGGCACCTCCGGCGGGCTGGACCATCGTCGTAGTCACTCGGCCGGTCTTTGGGTCAAGAGGCAGAGGTCGGCTGAACCTTGCGACTGCATGCGTCATGTGCTCCTTTCGACAACTACCCTCGAACAAGCGGACCTGCCAGCGCCAGACTCAGCCGTGTCCCAACGCCGTTAGTCCACGGGAGCATATCGAACCGCATCGGCGCTGTCAGCATAAGGCGGCAACGTCCGGCCCAGTGTTGGCCCGGCGGCACGTCAGCGCGCCTCTGGGGTCGGAAACCGAGTCGGAAGGAGAGAAATCGCGCTTGAGTTGGCCGGTCAGCCGCCCGACGGTGCGCCGCCTTCGCCTTCGATCTCGTCAAAGAACCGCCAGGTGTCCGCGCCGTCGAACTTGCGAACCTTGACCGAGGCGACGAGCGCGGGGTCGAAATTGGCGAGGTTCACGCCGTGCTTGGCCCCAGGAGAGGGCTCCAGCGGCTCCCAGTGCGTGACGCAGCCGCAGGTGCGGCAGCGCACGTTGCGCAGCGTCCGGTCGCCCCAGATGTATTCGTCCGTGGACTCGGGGTGGCCGGTGATGCGCACCGTGCCGAACTCGAAGTAGGCCCACAGCCCACCAACGCGCCGGCATAGTGAGCAGTTGCAGTCGGTGGCGACGGTGGGCGTCGACGGCAGCGTCAGGCGGACGGCGCCGCAGTGGCAGGAGCCTTCGTGCATGGGGTGGTCCTTCGCAAGGGGAGCGGCATGCCATTCTGCCGCCTGCCCGGCAAGCCTTGGGGCCTCAAGCCCCCGCGGACCGAGCCCCCAGCCGCTGCTTGTCGCGCCCTGGCGGAGCGCCGAACAGGCGGCTGTACTCGCGGCTGAACTGCGAAGGGCTGTCGTAGCCCACGCTGTAGCCAATGGCGGCCACGTCGCCAGCGTCGGCCAGGATGCGTGCCCGTGCCTCCTGCAGCCGGATCAGCTTTTGGTACTGCAGCGGGCTCATGGTCGTGGCGCCGCGGAAGTGCCGGTGGAAGGATGACTCGCTCATGGCCACCATGTCGGCCAGCATGGGGATGGAGATGGGCTCGGCATGGTGGGCTCGAATGAAGCGTATGGCCCGGCCTATCTGCGACAGGCGGCTGTCCGCCAGGCCGATCTGCCGCACCATGGCGCCTTGCGGGCCATGCAGCAGTCGCCACACCAGCTCCCGCTCCACCAGCGGGCCCAGCACGGCGGCGTCGCGCGGCGAGTCCTTGAGGCGCAGCATGCGTACCACCGTGTCGATCAAGTCCTCCGACGCATCGCTGACGGCGTAGCCGGCGGGCTCGTGGGCGGCGGCGGCGGGGCCCATCTCCAGCAGCAGCGAGGAGATGGTGGACGCGCTCAGCGTCATGCCGGCGCCCAGATACGGCTGCTCGGGGCTGGCCTGGATGACGCAGCCCGCGATGGGCAACTCCACGCCCACGACGAGGAACTGGCCCTGGCCGTACTCGAACACCTCATCGCCCAGCATGGCGCGCTTGGCGCCCTGGGCGACGATGACGAAGGTCGGCTCCATCACGTGGTGCACCATCTCGGTGGGCGCCTCCACCAGGCCTGCAAAGACGCCTTCCTTGCGTTCGCCCACGGGGGCGGCGTGGCGCTTGATCAACGCGCGCAATTCTTCAATTGAACCCATGCCGCCACCCTAACCGGTGGCCGCGGCCGGCTCAAGAGTCGGATGCCCGATTCGGGCGGTATTGAGCGAATCGTGCAAGACCTTGGTGGTTTTTGTCTATCGCCCCAGGCATCGGCGAAGTGGGTGAATGCTGCGCTGCCGCATGATGGGCGATTCGTGCAATCACATGACCGGATTTGGCTGCCCGAAATCGGCGGCCGCCGATTCAATACGGCCCACGAAATTGGAGGCCGTACATGAACATGCAAGGCAACACCATACTCATTGCCGGAGGCGCCAGCGGCATAGGCCGGGGCCTGGCCGAGCTGCTGTGCCGGCTGGGCAACGAGGTCATCGTCTTCGACGCCATGCCGGGCGCCGCCGAGGCGCTCGCCCGCTCCCACGCTGGCATGAAGGCCGTCGATCTGGACCTGTCCTGCCCCTGGGCCGTTGCCGGCTTCGCCGAGCAGGTCGGCGCAACACACCCCGGCCTGAACATGCTGGTCAACGTCGCCATCGCCTTCCCGGTGCGGCACCTGCCCGGGCTGCATGCGCTGCTGGATGATGACGACACACCGCAGCGCCAGGAGGCCTACCGCCTGGGCGTGCAGCAGCTCACCGGCACGCTGCTGCCGCGCTTTCGCCAGCAGGCCAGCGGCGCAGTCATGAACGTGTCCGTGGGCCCGGTGCTGCTGCCATCGAATTCATCGCCGGGGCTGCCCGCCATGCGGGACGCCATGGACGGTGGCATCCAGGCCTGCGCCGTGTCCGTCCGCAAGCGCTGGGCCAGCGCCACGATCGAAGTCATCAACGTCAGCAGCTCGGTGCGCGGGCAAGGCGCCGGTGGCGTGCCCCTGGCCGAGTTCGTTTCCAACGTGGCCCACCTGCTCGCTGAAGGCCTGCACGAAGAAACCGCCATCGCGCGGCTGCGCTCGCTGTGGCCGGCGACCCGGCCAGCAGTTCGCCAAGCCCGGGATGACCTGGTTTCCGAAGTGGACTGAGGGGGCGGCCAGCGGGTCTGTGCGTTCCAAATCTTGAGGATGTTGGGGCGCCGCGCTCTCTGTAGGCTGCGGTCCGCGCCGTCCTATTGGAGATGCCCATGCCTGCCCGACTGCTGCTTCCGCTTTTCCTGCTGCTCGCCGCGTCCATCGCTTCGGCAGCCGAGCCTTGTCCGATGGCGACTCCCGTGGTGTCCGCGGCCTCGGCGCCGGCATACGAACTCCATGTCGACGACGGCCAGCTCGCGAGCTGGGACCTGCGCATGCACGTGGCGCCCGACTTGCCTGCCGGCGTGAAGCCGCTGCTGTGCCTGTATGCCGGCCACGCCGTCACCGAGGTGGCAAAAGGCGAGCAGACCGCGCACGAAGCCCGGCTCATTGCGCCGCGTCAGACCTTCAGCGCGGTCGTGGCTGGTAGCGACAAGCCGGTGGCGAAGCAGGGCACGCTGCTGACCTTTGCGCCCATCCCCGACCTGCTCGAGTGGTGGAAGCCCGTCAAGCGCGTCTGGCCCGTGCTGCAGTGGCAGGGCGCCGACGGTCAGCCGGTGACGGTCGTTGCCCCTCACGCGATCAATCTCGGCCAGGCGCCCACGGCCTGGGCCGTCAGCATCGGCTCGATCGCGATCGGCCTGCTGCTCATCGCCGGGCTGGCCCTGCTCGGCCGGAAGTCGCCCATCGAACTGCTGCGGCACGACGACGGGCGCCTCTCGCTGTCCCAACTGCAGATGGCCTGGTGGACCGTCGTGATCGCCGTGGTGGTCCTGTACTTCGCGGGCCTGCGCATGGATGTGCCCGAACTGCCGGAATCGCTGATCGTCCTCATGGGCCTGAGCCTGCTGACCACCGGGATCAGCTACAAGTCAGCGGAGAGCACTTCCGCTGCCGCCCGTGCGGTGGCTGGAGCACGCCGCAACTGGCGGTGGGTGGACCTGATCACCACGGCGGACGGCACGGGGCTGCTGTCGCTCGCCCGCGCGCAGATGCTGATCTGGACCCTGCTGATCTCCGGCATATTCATCGCCAAGAGCGTGCTCACCGGGCAGCTCTGGGCCATCCCCTGGCAGTTGGTCGCGCTGATGGGCGTGAGCCAGGCCGGCTACGTGATCCCGAAGGTGGCGTCCTAGGCGACCGCAGGCTTGACAGGCCAGCCTATGCCCCGCGCAGCGACGGCAACAACCCACTCAGGTGGGTCGCCAACGATGAGGGTGGTGGCCCCTCAGCCCAGCAGCTCCGCCACCCGCGCGAGCAGGCTGGCCTTGGAGAAGGGCTTGTCCAGCGCGGCGCAATGCGAACGGCGCAAGAACTCGGCGGCGTCCGGCGACAGTGTGTCGCCGGTGACGAACAGCATGCGGCGGGCCAGCGACGGGTACTGTGCCGAGACCTCGCGCCACAGGCCCGCGCCGTCCATGTCGGGCATGCGCAAGTCGGAGACGATGGCGTCGAAGCGGGCCTCGGCCAGCAGGGCCATCGCCACGGCGCCGGACTCGGCCGTGGCCACCTCGTAGCCGGCGCTTTCCAGCATCTCGCGGATCAGGTCGGCCAGGTCGGCCTCGTCGTCCACGACCAGCACGCGCGCGTGCAGCGTGGCATCGGGCACGGCCAGCGCGGCCGGCACGGTGTCGGCTTCGGCCACGCCGCTGATGGGCAGGCTCAGGCGGAAGCTGGCCCCGCTGCCGCCCTCCAGCGGCACCGGCTCCAGCGCCAGCTCGCCGCCATGCTCGCGCGCGATGGAGCGCGACACCGCCAGCCCCAGCCCCGTACCCATGCCTTCGGCCTTGGTGGTGAAGAAGGGCTCGAACACGCGGTCCCGCGCGGCCTCCGGCACGCCGGGGCCGTTGTCCGCCACCCGCAGCCACACGCGCGGCTCGCGGCCGGCGCGCCGCGGCTCCAGCCCCGTCTGTATGCGCGCACGGCGGGCGCCTTCCACGCCGCCCAAGGCCTGCTGTGCGTTGATCAGCAGGTTCATGACAACCTGGCCGATCTGGTCGCCGTCGGCGTTCACGTCGGGTACCGCCTCGTCCAGCGCCAGCTCCAGCACCACGCCGTGGCTGCGGTAGCCGTACTGCAGCATCTCGGCTGCGGCCCGGGCGATGCCGTTCAGTGCGACGGGGCCACGCGCGGGTGGCCGGCTGCGCGCCATGTTCAGGAAGGTCTGCACGATGCGGCCGCAGCGCTCCGCGGCCTCGCGGGTGCGCCGGGCGTCGTCGCGCAGTTCGGGCAAGTGCTCGCACTTGTCCTCCAGCAAGCTGGCGCGGCCCATGACGATGGCCAGCGGGTTGTTCAGCTCGTGCGCCACGCCGGCCAGCAGGCTGCCCATGACGGTGAGCTTCTCGCCCTGGCGCAGCGCCTCGCGCTGGCGCTCGATCTGCTGCGCGGCCTCGAAACGCTCCGACAGGTCCGCGATGGAGGCCGTGTGGAACACGGTGCCGTCCGCGTCGGTGCGGCCCAGCACCATCTCCATCGGGAACTCGCTGCCGTCGCCCCTCAGTCCGTGCAGTTCAAGCCGCGTCGCGTTCGCCGCTTCTTCCGACTGCAAGCGCCGCTCGTGCGCCTCGCGGTACCGCGCGGGCAGGATCACCTCGCCGACCGGCCGGCCCAGCACGTCAGCACGCGCCCGGCCGAACATCGCCTCGGCGGATGGGTTGAACTCCACGATGCGGCCGGACGCATCGGTCGAGACCAGCGCCGCCAGTGCGTGGTCGAAGATGGCGGATTTCAGTGCCTCACTGGTGTGCAGTTCGGTCTGGTCCAGCCCGCAGACAACCACCGCCTGCACGGAGCCGTTGCGGGGTCGGTAGGGCACGAACCACTGCTCGCGGAATCGCCGCCCCTGCCGCGCATAGTCCACCCAGCCGCGCCGGTGCAGCGATTCGCCGGCGAAGGCCCGGTCGAACAGCGGGGTCACGCTCGCGTAGACGCCCGCGTCCAGCACCTCCGACATATGGCGCCCGATGACCTGCTCGGGCGTCAGCGCCATGAAGCGCAGCGTCTCGCGGTTCGCATACGTGTACCTGCGGTCGCGGTCCACCACGGCGACGCGGGTGTTGATGTTCTCCAGCAGCAGCTTCATCAACGCGCCGTCCAGCTCGGGCAGCGTCGATTCGCCGTCGCCCCAATGGGCGGTGGACCACACCATCTGCTGGCCGGCCATGGACCACACCGTGTGCGGGCCGACGTCAGGCCCAGCCGGCCCCTGCGCCTGCGCGTTTTCGCCTTCGACTTTTGCTTGGTCTTCGCTCACGAGCAGCCCTGGCCTCCGCCGGGAGGATGCTAGCGCGGCGGGCGGGGGCCCGAGGCCACCCGAAAAAGGGTCAGTTCCTGGCGGCAACGATGCGGGGGACCGCGTCCTCAGCCTGCGGCGCAGGCGTCGCGACGTCGAAAGACGCTGGCACGGGCGTGCTCTCCGCTATCAACTCGGGCGGCATGGCGTGCACCACGATCACACAGGCCATCGCGACCCACGTCGCGGCGAGCAGGGCATCGAACAAGACGATGAACGGTTCCAGGAGGGCGAGGCTTTTCATGCGGGGCTTTCGATTCGTGATCGGAAACCCTGACTCTCGCCCGCTCGGGTATCAGCGCCGTTCCAGGATGCGGCGCCTGCGTTTCATTTGTTGCTTCAAGCCCGCCCGCTCGCCTGCCATCTCGTCGCAGGCCTGAACAGCGCGCGGCCCAGGTGTCTGGCGACGTTGCCCATGGCCAACTGGCCTTTGGCGGATGCCATGCCATCGCCATAGAGGATGACGGTCGTGTCGTGCACGCCGCGCTGCGCCCACGTCAGCGCCGCGGCGAACACCTCGTCTGCGACACCATCGCGTCTTTCAGTGAGCGAGCGCATGCCGTCCAGGTTCAACAGCACAAAGCCTTCGGTGACGCCGCAGTGCAGCCACAGGGCCTCGACGCTGCGAAGGTGGCACTTGATGGTGTCGGCCGACAGGCTTCTCGTATCGCAGGCCACGGGCAGTCGCCAGACCTCCCGGCCGCTGGCCACATGCTCAGGCGCGCCCAGCCACGCCGTGGCAGACCTCTCGATGTTGCCGGGCACGGCGATGGGCCAGGGGACCGCCGCCGCCGAGCGGGTACTTGAAGCGCCTGCCGGCGTGCCGACGATCAGCAGCGCCGATGGCAGGTCACAGTCCAGCGCCCGCTGCACGGATTCGCGATCCCTGCACAGCACGAGCGGCATGTAGCTGTAGGTCTCGTCCAGTGCCGCGGGCCCCTGGCGGGCAAAGGCGTCGGACCGGGCCTTCATGCCGGCCCACTCGACGAAGCCGGCCCGCAGCAGCTCCAGTGGGAGAGAGCCACGGCTTGCGTGCAAGTCCTCGCCGGTGGCGTCGATCAGGTAGGGCAGGCGGTTCCTGAGCGCTTCGTAGGTGGCGCGCGGGGCGGCGGTCAGGAAGAGGTCCGGTGCATTCATGGCTTCATGGTGGCCAATGCACGCGGGCACTTGAAGAGCCACCTGCCCCTGCACGGCAGGGAACCGCTTCAGACCCTGGTCAGCAGCGGGGCTTCCAGCGCAGGGCCTGGAGCGGCTTGCCGCTCGATGGATCGGTCAGCACGAGAGAGACCTCGCGCGATCCGTCCAGATCGCCCCCGTACTCCAGGCTGACCGGCGCACCCGGCGACAGTTTGAAGGGGCGCAACTTGCGGTAGTCCCGCACGACGAAGTCGTGCTTCAGCGTCCGCCCGGCGTTTTCGCCCCCGCCCACATAGCTGCTCAAGCCGTTCTCGCTGGCGGCCCAGTAGCCGGCGAGGTCCATGGGCCCGGCTGCATGCGACGTCACGCGTGCGACCAGTCTGCGGCCCTCGGCCTGCATCTCCACATCAACGCCCGCGTCCGCGGCAGCGGGTACGGGCGGCAGGGTCCGGTCGCGACCGTTCACCAGCACCTGCGGCGTGTAGATGCCTGACGCACCGCTGGTGGCCAGCATCTCCTTTTGCCGTCGCGTGTAGGCCGCGCTGGCGTAGCGGTCCTTCCAGTGCTTGTCGTCGAAGTAGTCGACGTGGAAGGCCAGCGGCAGCACGGACTTGTCGCCCGCGAGCGTCGACACCCACGCCTCGATCGGCGGGCAGGAGCTGCATTTCTCCGAGGTGTAGGTTTCGACGACGGTGGGCGGCGTGCCGCTGGCCTTCAGCAGGCAGGCCGCAGGCTCAGCGACGGCAGGCAAGGCCGCCGCCAGGATGGCTGCGGCCCACCACTCATGCCAAACGGCCTGCATGCGGCTTGGCCTTCGCCAGGCGTCGGACCGCCCGCAGTGGGCGGTCCTCGGTCCGGGCTCAGAACCGATAGCTCGCATTGACATAGGCAAACCGCCCGCGCGGGTCGTACAGGGATACGTCGTAGCCGTACTGGAACTGGTTGCTGACGAAGATGTAGGTCGGCGGGTCCTTGTCGAACAGGTTCTTGACGCCCACCGTCAGCTGCAGGCCGCGCCAGCCCTTCCAGCTCACTTGCGCGTCGTACAGGGCCTGGCTGGGCACGTGGTGCTCGGCGCCCGTCAGGTCGTCACCGTCGCGGTAGCCCGTGTAGTAGTTCTGTATCAGCGTGGCAGACCATGGCCCCTTGGTCCAGGTGGTGCTGAGCGCATGCTTCCAGCGCAGCACGACGCCGCCGGCATTGGCACCCAGTACGGGCGAGCCGTCGGGATTGGCGATCGTGCCCACCTTGTGCGACAGGAAGCCGCCCGGGCTGGCCTCGTCGAACTTGGCCATGTAGGTGCCCACGAGATTCACGTCCAGCCGGCCGAAGGCGAATGTGTCGCGGTAGAGCAGGTCCACGTCGAAGCCCGAGAGCTTGGCATCGCCGGCATTGGTCAGCGCCGTGGTGATCTGCTGGATTTCGTTCGCGGCACTCACCTTGACGAGACCTGCATAGGCCGGGTCACCGCGCCTGAAGCCCGAGACCACCTCCTGGGCAGACGGCGTGTTGATGATGTCCTTCAGCCGGATGTTGAAGAAGTCCACCGTGGCCGAGAGCTGCTTGATGGGGGACAGCACGAAGCCCACTTGCCGCTGCTTCGACTTCTCCGGCTTCAGGGCAGGGTTGCCGCCCGCCAGCGCGTTGACCTGCAGGTCGGTCTGGCCGGTCGCGGGGTCGTCGAACTGCTCCGAGGAGCCCAGCGTCTGCGGCGTCCACAGGTCCACGAGGGTAGGTGCACGGAAGCCCGTGCCCGCCGAGGCGCGCAGCACCAGTCCGTCAGCCGCCCGCCAACGCATGCTGCCTTTGTAGTTGCTGGATGCTCCGACGTCGTTGTAGCGGTCGTTGCGAGCCTCGACGGAAGCCTCCAGGGACTTGAACACCGGGATGCTCAATTCGCCGAACACCGCCTTCACGTTGCGCGAGCGGTCGATGGGCGCTACCGAGCCGCCCAGGCCCGCGATGTCGCCGCTGAAGAGGGCCTCGGACGGGTCCGTCTTGTAGGCCTCGCGGCGGTACTGGAAGCCCAGCGCATACTGCGCGGCGCCTGCGGGCAGGGCGAAGGCTGGGCCGGTGATCTTGCCGTCCACCAGGTCGGTCTTGGCCAGGCCGTTCAAGGTCTGGCCAGTGTAGGCGGTGGCCTTGAGCTTGTCGACGAGCTGCTGGGATTGCTGGCCGCCCGCTGCCCAGGGGTTCCAGAGGGCGTTGTTCGCGGGATCGTTGATGACGGCCGCGTACCCGACCTGCGAGAAATAGCCGCCGACGGCCCGCCCCTCCAGCTTGCTGGAGTTGTGCGACACGGCCAGCTCGTAGTCGTGCTCGCCGACATGGCCGCTGGCGCCCAGCGTGGTGCGCATCTGCGTGCTGGTGTCGGTGTTGATGCGGCTGCCCAGCACCGACTCGCGCACCGTGACGGCCAGCGGCTTGCCGATCAGGTCGGTGAAGCCTCGCGACTGCAAGTAGGTGGTCGGGTAGTTGGGGTTGTTCGGCAGCACCAGCAACGCTGGGTCCACGTGTCGCTGCGCGAACAGCGCGTCGGTTTCCAGGAAGGAGGCGCGGATGGGGCTGGCCTGGAAGCTCTGCGTGACCTTGCTCTGCCCCCACAGCACGTCGGCGAACACGTCGAGGTTGTCCGTGGCCTTCCAGGTCAGGTTGGCGGTGAAGTTCTTCAGTTCGCGCTCGGGGATGAGGCCCACATACGGCGCACTGTCGAAGGAGCAGACCGGCGCGCCCTGGAAGCCGCCGCTGGCACGCTTGAACATGCCTATCGTCGTGCAGTCCACCGGGCTGCCATAGCTGCTGTTGGGCGAGCGAAAGAAGCGATAGCCCGGCGTGGCCTCCACCTCCTGCAGCGTCTTGCCCGGGACCCAGGGCCCTTCGATGTTGCCCTGGCCCGTGGCGCCGTTCGTATAGAAAGGTGGCACGTTGCCGCTGCGGGAGAAATCCCGGTCGCGGCCGAACAAGGGGTCTTCCTTCTCGTAGGAGGCGGAGACGACCACGCTGTAGCGGTCAGTATCGAGGTCGCCGATGCCGGCGACGACCGAGGCCTTCTTGTTCTTGCCGCCGCCGTCGCGCGTGGGCGCGCCGGTCGACACGCCCACCTGCACGCCGTCGAAGGACTTGGTGAGGATGAAGTTGACGACGCCGGCGACCGCGTCGCTGCCGTAGACGCCCGAGGCGCCGTCCTTCAGGATCTCCACGCGCTCGATGGCCGCCAGCGGAATGGTGTTGACGTTCACCGAGGCCTGGGCGCCGCCCGGGAAGGGCGCGAGGCGCCGGCCGTTGACGAGCACCAGTGTGCGGTCGGCAGTCAGGCCACGCAGGGAGACCGAGGACAGCCCGCCCGTGGAGGCGCCGGCGCCCATCGCGTTCGTCGTGGAGCCCATGCTGGACGCCGCCGAGATGGAGGCCAGCAACTGTTCCGTGCTGGTGGCGCCGGTGCGCGCGATGTCGGCCTTGGTGATGACCTGCACGGGCAAGGCAGTCTCGGAGTCGACGCGCTTGATGGAGGAGCCCGTCACGAGCACCCGTTCAAGCTGCTGCCCGGTGGCGTCCGTTGTCTGTGCCACGGCGCCGGTGCAGGCGGTGATCGTGGTGACAGTGAACAGGCCTCGAGCGAGCAAGGCGATCGGTTGGAGTCGATGTTTCATGGCTGTCGCGTTGTTCAAACGGTTATGACGCAGCCAGTCTCAGACGCCCCTCCGACAGCGGATAGGGCCACTTGCCCAGCACTCACTTGGAGCCAATTGGCCGTCACAGGGAAAGCGCGAGAACGCCGCCGCGTCGCGCCATGCAGCGCGAGCAGCGAGACGGGGGGCGGCGAGCGCCGGGCTCAGGCCTGGGCCAATGCCAGCGCGCGGTGGCCCACCACGTCGGACAGGCACTCGCCCAGCATCGCCGTGGCTGCGTTGATCTGCGCCACGGACAGCGCGGCAAAGCCCATCAGCAGCCCCGGGAAGCGCGGCTTTCTTGTGTAGTGATGCTCGACGGCGTGCAGCCCCAGGCCTCGCGAGGTGGCGAGGTCGATGAGCGCGGCAAGCTGGGTGTAGTTGAGCTTGGGGAACCAGCAGACGAGGTGCATGCCCCCGCCGCTGTCGTCGATCTGGGCGAGCGCTCCGCAATGGGCCTGCAGCCCCGACAGCAGCGCGCGCCTGCGCTTCTTGAGCTCGAGGGTGGCGCGCTTGAGGTGGCGGACGTAGGCGCCGGTGGACATCAGCCGCGCCACCGCCGCCTGCTCCACCGCGCTGCAGCGCATGTCGGCCAGCATCTTGGCCTTGATCAGGTCGCGGCGTATCGGCTCCGGGGCGATGAGATAGCCCAGCCGGATCGACGGCAGCAGTGTTTTCGTGAACGTGCCGATGTAGATCACCCGGCCGTCGCTGTCCAGCGAGTGCAGCGCGGGCGGCGGGCGGCCGTCGAACTTGAACTCGCCGTCGTAGTCGTCCTCCAGGATCCAGAAGCCCTGCGCGGCGGCGCGCTCTAGCATGGCCACCCTGCGCTCCAGCGACATCACGCGTCCGGAGGGAAACTGGTGCGAAGGCGTCACGTAGGCCAGCTTGACGCCGTCGGTGGGCATGGCGTCGACGTCCATGCCCTCGTCATCGACCGGCACATGCTGCACAACCGCACCATGGGCCGTGAAGGCCTGTGTCGCCAACTGGTAGTGCGGCTCCTCCAGCACCACCCGCTCGCCCTCGTCGACGAGGATGCGCGCGGCCAGCGAGAGGGCCTGCTGTGTGCCGTTCACGATCACCACATCCGCGGGCGTGCAGCGGATGCCGCGGTACTTGCCCAGGTGGTCGGCAATCTGGGCGCGCAGTTCCAGCAACCCTTGCGCCGGTGCACCGTGAGCGCCAGTGCGCTGCGCTGCGTAGATCAGCGCTCGCCGCCAGATGGTGAAGATGGCGACGTCCACCATGGGTTCGCCGTACTGCAGATTCCAGCGCAGCCCCTCCTCGCGTTTCTCCAGCGTGATGGGAGGCAGCGACCTCACCCTGGCGGCATAGCGGCTCTGCGCCTCAACGGGCGAGGAGGGCTGGATCGAGGGTAGCCGGGGAGGGCGGGCCGCGACCTGGGTGCCCGAGCCCGATTTCGCCACCGCCAGTTGCTCCGCGCACAGCGATTCATACGCAGCAATGACGGTGTTGCGCGACACGCCCAGCTTCGCGGCCAGCTCCCGGGTCGACGGAAGGCGAGACCCGACGGCGAAGCGCCCATCCTGTATGCCCTGCTTCAGGGCCCTCAGGACCTGGGTTTGCAAGTCGCCCACCCCGTCCAACGCAAGGAACATCCTTGACTCCAGCTTGTCTGACAGTGCCGATCTCGCGAGACGGGAACGCACCGCAAGTGCTCATCAGTCTAGGGCCTGCGGTGTGGCCTGCCGATCGTCACCATGCCGCGCTCATGACGCCTTTTTCAGCGGCAAGCCAGTTCTGCACCGGCGCGGACAAAGGCATCTCGGGCAGGCGCACCTGCATCGCGGCGTAGGTCTGGGCATTGGCGATCAGACCGCCCTTGCCGACGGCTGCACCCTTCATGTAGCCGGCGGCGCACACCTTGCCATCGCTGACGAACTCGAAGCGCAGGTAGTTCCAGTGGTCGTCCACGCCTTCAAGGCGCATCCGCACCACGTAAGGGCTGAACGGCTTGAGGCCGCGGCGGTAGGTGATGAACGACCCCCCGGACATCGGTCGCCAACCCTGGCGCAGCATCGCCCCCGCCAGGCCGGTGCGCATGAAGAACTCCACCAGCAGCAGGTCCACGACCGTGAGATAGCGGCCATTGTTCATGTGCCCGTTGATGTCCAGGTCGTTGGGTAGCACGCGCAACGTCCGCTCCAGCACGCCGTCGACGGGCAGCCTGGGCGCGCGCCAGGACCGCAAGAAGGTGATCAGCAGCCGCAGGTACAGGTTCATCTTGCCGGTGTATATTGGTTCAATATTGAACAGTATAGTTCAGTGATGAACCAATAAGCAAGCGTGACCCGTTCCCAGCCCAAACGCCCCCCCGTCCCCAGAAGCACCGCCGCGTGGCTGGCAGTGGGGCGTGCCTACAACCTGTGCGACGCCGTGCTGTCGGCCCGGCTGGCCAAGGTGGGGCTGCGCGTCATCGACCATGAACTGCTCATCGTGCTGGCCAACCATCCCGGCGCGACACAGCAGGAACTGGCCGCGCGCTGCTTCATCGCCAAGAGCGGCGTGAGCATGCTGCTGAGCCAGATGGAGCGCCAGGATTGGGTGGTTCGCCGCGCCGACCCACGCGACGCGCGGGCCAAGTGCCTTTACCTGACCGAAACCGGCGAAGGCCTGGCGCGTCAGGCGAGTCGGATCCAGGCCGAAGTCGCCGAGGCCATGGCCGTGGGAACCAGCGCGACGGAGCTGGACACGGTGGCCGACGTCATGGCCCGCGTGTCGGAACGGCTGGAAGGGCTGTTGGGCGAGGGCTGACGCCGCCTCAGCCGCGCTTTACCGGCAGCTGGCAAGCCAGCTCGAAATATTCATCCCCATGCGCGTACGGTCGCCCTATCCAGGCCTCGAAGGCCGGCTGGTCGTCCGGTACATGGCCGCTGGCAGGCAGCCAGCTGCGGTAGAGCCAGTCGATGGCGCGAGCCTCGAGGGCCAGGTCGCCGCGCACCACGACCTCGGCCACCCGCATGGCGGGGAAGTCGAAGCGGCCGACCTCGCCCTCGGCCTGGAACGCGGCGCCTGCCGGTAGCACCAGCGCTGCGTCGTAGCGGCAGTCCTTCAGCGCCACGATCTCGGGCTCGTCCCACATATAGCCCAGCCATTGGCTGTCGCCCAGGCCGCGCGCATCCGCCCACGCCATGAGCCGCTCGCAGGCGGCCTTGACCACGTCCGGGCGATAGGGGTCGAACACGCGGATGTAGGCCACCGTGCGGGCCGGCAGGTCGCGCAGCAGCACCTCGAAGCCGTCGGGGTTCTCGCCCGGCGGCAGGAACCAGGTGCGGGGCGCACCGGTCTGCTCGCGCATCACGCGCTCGAACTCGTCGCGCCTGGCGCTGCGCAGCGCTTCGCGGTCGAACGCGCTGGGCGGTTGGCCGTAGTGCTGCTTGAAGCTGCGCGAGAAGTCGGACGACGACGAGAAGCCGCAGTGCAGAGCCACCTCCGTCAGCGACATCCCCGGCGTGTGGCTCAGCAGGTACAGCGCCTTCTCCAGCCGCTGGCGCTTGACGAACTGGGCCAGCGTTTCGCCCGTGCAGGACTTGAACAGGCGGTGGAAGTGAAAGGGCGACACGTGCGCCGTCGCGGCCACGTCGTCCAGCCTCAGCGGGTCGCTGAGATGGCGCAGCACGTGGTCGATGGCGCGGTTGATGCGTTCGGCGTAGTCCGCAGCTGTCGTAGCCCTGGCGTGCTCAAGGTTTCGCAAGATTTGGCAAGCCACAGTTGAGGTTGCCGGGCATCCTAGCCAGTCACCCAGACACGCACCCGGAGGAGCCCCACATGAACGCCCGCCCCCGCAGCTTCGCCAGCGCCTTGGCATGGGTCGCCCTGGCTGTCACCATCACCGCTGCATCCACGCACGCCACGGAGAACAAACCCATGGACCTCGGCAATTTCTCGGTCAGCCTGGCCGTCAAGGACATCAAGGCTTCCAAGGCCTTTTACGAAAAGCTTGGTTTCACGGAGGTTGCCGGCAAGCTGGAGCAGAACTGGATCGTGCTGCAGAGCGGCAACGCACGCATCGGCCTGTTCCAGGGCATGCTCGACAAGAACATCATGACCTTCAACCCCGGCTGGAACAAGGACAAGCAGACGCTGACGGACTTCCCCGACGTTCGCGAGCTGCAGCGCACCTTCAAGGCCCGTGGCATCAACCCCGCTCCGGTGGCCGACGAATCCACCACCGGCCCGGCCTTCTTCATGATCCAGGATCCCGACGGCAACACGCTGCTGTTCGACCAGCACGTGGCGAGCCCGAAGCGCTAGGCCCCTGAGGCCAGGGCCTCACCCCTTCGCCACGGCCACCACCGTCTTCCCGAAATTCCCGCCCTGCAGCAGCCGCGCCAGCGCCTGCGGGGCCTGCTCCAGTCCATTCACCACGTCCTCGCGCAACGCGACGCGGCCCTCGGCCAGCCAGGCACTCATTTCCCGGCGGAAGGCGTCGAAGCGCTCGCCATAGTGGTCCAGGATGATGAAGCCCTGCATGCGGATGCGCTTTTGCAGCAACGCGGCCACCAGGGCGGGGCGGCGGTCGGGGCCTTGCGATGGCTCGGCGTCGTTGTAGTGGGCGATGAAGCCGCAGACCGGCACGCGGGCGTGCAGGTTCAGCAGCGGCAACACGGCATCGAACACCTCGCCGCCCACGTTCTCGAAGTAAACGTCGATGCCTTGCGGGCAGGCCGCAGCCAGCCGCGCGGCGAGGTCCGGCGCATGGCGGTCCAGGCAGGCGTCGAAGCCCAGCACCTCCACCGCGTGGCGGCACTTGTCGGCACCGCCTGCAATGCCCACCACGCGCGCACCCTTGAGCTTTGCAAGCTGCCCCACGACGGCCCCCACCGCGCCCGTGGCGGCGGCGACGACGACGGTCTCGCCGGCCTTGGGCTGGCCGATGTCCAGCAGGCCCACATAGGCCGTGAACCCAGGCATGCCCAGGCCGCCCAGGGCCAGCGAGGGCTGGGCCAAGTCGCCCAGCCGCAGCAGGTCGCTGCCGTCCGACAGCGCGTAGTCCTGCCAGCCGGCGTTGGCCAGCACCAGTTCGCCCTCACGAAAGGCCTGGTGCCGTGAGGCCACGACCCGGCTGACCGTGCCGCCCACCATGGGCGAGCCGATCGCCACCGGCGGTGCATAGCCAGGGCCTACCGGGTCCATCAGGTTGCGCATATAGGGGTCGATCGATAGGTACAGCGTGCGCAGCAACACCTGGCCCTCGGCGGGCTCGGGGATGGGCTGCACATCGAGCCGAAAGTGCTCAGGGCCGGGCAAGCCCTGGGGGTAGGCCGTGAGGGTGAGGCGGCGGTTGGTGTCGTCAATGAGTTGCATGCATCTCTTTCAGTTCAAGGCCGCACGGCGCGCGGGCCGTGGCGCAGCGTCAGCAGCGTGCCCAACGTCAGCGCGACGAGGGCGAAGGCGGGTCCGCCTTGCGCACCGATACGGTCCACCAGCAGGCCGCCGCCGATGGCGCCGCTTGCGATGGCAATCTGGAAGGCCGCTACCAGCAACCCGCCGGCACCTTCGGCCTGGTCGGGCGCGGCGCGCACGATCCACGTCTGGAAGCCCACCGGGAAGGCGCCGAAGGCAAAGCCCCACAGCGTCACGGCCACGGCGGTGACCGCGGCGGAGCTGCCGGCCAGCAGCAGGCAGCCCGCCAGGGCGGCGATCAGCACCCCGCCGAAGACGATGGCGCTGCGCTCGCTGCGCCCGGCCAGCCAGCCGCCCACGAAGTTGCCCAGGAAGCCGCCGATGCCATAGCCCAGCAGCACGCCCGAGATGGCACCCACCGACAGGTGTGTCACCTGCTCCATCAGCGGCCGGATGTAGGTGAAGCCGGCGAAGTGGCCCGAGATGACGAGCAGCACGGCGAGCAGCGCCATGCGCACGGGCGGGCGGCGCAACAGCTCGCCCAGCACGCGCAGGCTGGGGTTGTCGCGCGGCGGCAGGGCCGGCAGGGTCGCCCACTGCACGGCCAGCGTCACGAGGCTCACCGCGCCCGCCGCCGCGAAGGCGCTGCGCCAGCCCCAGACATCGCCCATCCAGGCGCCCACCGGCGCAGCGCAGACGGTCGCGACCGACACGCCCGCCAGGATCAGCGACATGGCGCGCGCGAACAGCGCCTCAGGCACCAGCCGCATCGCCAGCGCAGCGGACATTGACCAGAATCCTCCCAGCGCGACGCCCAGCATCACTCGCGCCGCCAGCAGTATGGACAAGCTGGATGCCGTGGCCGCCAGTGCGTTGGACAGCACCAGCAACAGCGTCAGCGCCAGCATCACGTGCTTGCGATCCAGCCGCCGCGTCAGCAGCGGCAGCGAGGGTGCGGCGACGGCGCCCACGAGGGCGGTGGCCGTCACGGCCTGGCCGGCCGCGCCGTCGCTGATACCGAGGTCGGCAGACATGGCCGTCAGCAGGCTGGCCGGCAGGAACTCAGCCATCACGAGGCCGAAAACCCCCATCGTCAACGAGGCCACGGCGGGCCATCGCGTGGCGGGTGAGGTGGGTGGCGCCGCGGGAAAGGCGGTGGCAGCCGCGCAGGTGGAGCAGGAAGAGGAAGACACGTCGACAAAGCCCTTCAGTCAGCAGAGCTGAAATGCTAGGAATAGGCTGCCGGCGTTTGAATGCCAGGAAAGCCGAAATGCTTGACGATTTGTCCGACGCCTCGCGCAACACCCAGCCCCCGAGGGATGGCCGTGACCTGCTCACCCAGATCCTGCTGGGCCTGCGCCTGGACGGCGTGGAGTACGGCCGCTGCATCATGCGCAAGCCCTGGGCCGTGGCCTTCCCGGCGCAGCGATCGGCGCGCTTTCACTTCGTGGGCAGCGGCGGCGCCTGGCTGCGCACGCCCGGCACCGACTGGCAGCGCCTGAACGCGGGCGACGCGGTGCTGCTGCCCCACGGCAGCTTTCACGTGCTGGCCAGCGCGCCCGACGTGCCGGCGGTGGACATCGACTCGCTGTCCCGCGTGGCCGTGTCCGAGAACATCTACCTGGTTGGCGGCGACCCACGCGCCATGGCCGTGGACGACGGGACACCCGCCGACGTGATGTTCTGCGGGGCGTTGCGCTTCAATCTCGACCCGCTGCACCCCCTCATCGCCATGATGCCGCCCGTCATGCTCGCCGGCGAGCTGGCCCGCAAGGACGCCACGGTGCCGGCGCTGCTGGATGCGATGGAGCGCGAAGTGGCGTTGGACCGCATCGGCGCCTGCGGCATCCTTGCGCGCCTGGCCGACGCGCTGGCCGCCAGCATCATCCGCGCCTGGGTGGAATGTGGCTGCAGCGACGCCACGGGCTGGGTCGCCGCCGTGCGCTGCCCCAAGGTCGGCAGGGTCGTCGCCGCCATCCACGCCGAGCCCGAACGCGACTGGAGCGTGCCCGAGCTCGCCGGCGTCATGGGCACCTCGCGCTCCACCTTCGCCGACACCTTCACCCGCACCATGGGCGAGAGCCCGGCTCGCTACGTCGCCAAGGTCAAGATGTTCCAGGCCCGCCGCTGGATCGCCCACGACGGCATGCGTGTCGCCACTGCCGCCGACCGCCTGGGCTACGAATCCGAGGCCTCCTTCAGCCGCGCCTTCAAGCGCGTCATCGGGCATGCGCCGAGTGCGGCTCGGGGCGGGTAGCGGAGATCGGCAGCAACGCCGCCGGCTCCACGGCTGCAGCCATCGCCCGGTACCCTTCGTCCCCCGGATGCAGGTGATCGCCCGAATCGAATTCGGCCCGCAGCCGGGCAGGGTGCTTCGGGTCGCGCAGCGCCGCGTCAAAGTCCACGACACCGTCGAACGCATCGCTCTGTCGAATCCACTGGTTCAGCGCCTGCCGCAGCGCCTCCTTTGCCGGGCTGTAGTGGCCTTCCAGCGGCGTGCCTTTTAGTGCATCCTCGAAGGGCGGAAGCGTCGCGGCGATGAGGCGCACGCCGTGGCGGTGGGCTTGCCCGGCGAGGCGCGTCAGGCCTTGCGCCAGCGCCTCCACGGTCGGCAGCGGCTCCGCGGGTGCGAAGGGGCCACCGGGCCAGCCGATGTCGTTGGTGCCCAGCTGCACGATGACGGCCCGCACGCCGGGGTGGCTCAGTGCGTCGCGCTCGAAGCGGGCCAGCGCGCTCTCGCCCATGCCGTCGCGCAGCAGCCGGTTGCCGGAGATGCCGGCATTGAGCACCGCCATGCCCTGCGGCGCCAGGCGGCGGGCAAGGTGGTCGGGCCAGCGCTGGTCTCGGCCCGGGGTGGCGCCGTTGCCGTCGGTGATGGAGTCGCCGATGGCGACGACCGCAGCTGGTGCGCTGTCCGCCTCCACCTGCAGTTCGGTGACGAAGGCGCGAGCATCCACGGTCTGCGTGGCTCCGCCGGTCGTCAGTACTGCCTGCTCGCGCGCATCCCAATGGAAGCCTGCCAGCTCCGCAGGCCCGGGCAGATGCAGCTCCAGTGCCAGCCGGTCGCCGGCCCGCGTAGGCAGCGCGATCGCGTCACTCGTCAGCCGCCCGCCCTGGGGCACGACGGCCAGTTCCTGGCCCTGAAAGCGCAGCACCTGGGCGGCGCTCAAGCTCTCATGCCGCACGGTCAACCGCCCCACGTTCAGCGGCGCCCTGCCGTACTCGTTGCTGACCACCACGCGCAGCCGCGCGCCGCCCAGGCTGGTGCGCACCACCTGGCGCAGCGTGGCGTCCCTCAGCGTGCGGGGCATGCTCAGCGGCAGTACGAAATGGTCGTCCCAGGCGGGCTGAGGCGCGGCCATCCAGGTGGTGTGCCACTGCGGCGGCGCGGCCGTTGCGAGCAGGGGCAGGACGGTGAGCGCGGCAATGAGATGTCGATATGAAGAGTTCATGCCTTCAACTCTGAACTCATCCAGGTTGGATGAGGAGTAGGCAAAATAGAAGACTTGCCATTCGATATTGGAATGCCGATGGACAGGCTCCGCGCCATGAGCGCTTTCGTGCTGGCAGTCGACCTGGGCAGCCTGTCAGCGGCCGCGCGCTCGCTGTCGACGACGCAGCCCACCGTCAGCAAGCTGATTGCCGCGCTGGAGGCGTCGCTCGGCGTACGCCTGCTGGAGCGCAGCGCCTCGCAGGCCCAGCCCACCGATGAGGGCCTGCGTTTCGCCGAAAGCGCGCGCCGCCTGCTGGAGGACTACGACGAAGCCGTGGCCACGCTGGACGAAGGCACGCGCCGGCCGCGCGGCCTGGTGCGGGTCTCAGCGCCCGTGGCGCTGGGCGAACTGCATCTCAACGCGCTGATGCTGCGCACGCTGCAGCTCTACCCCGAGCTGCAGATCGACGTCGTGCTGAGCGACGGCTTTGTCGACCCCGTGGAGGAGCGCTTCGACCTGACGGTGCGCATCGGTGGGCCGCTGCCGAACGATCTCGTCGCCCGCCAGCTCGCGGCCTGGCCGCGCTACATCGTCGCCTCGCCCGGCTACGTCGAGCGCTACGGCCGGCCCCGCAGCATCGAGGACCTGGCCCACCACCCCTTCCTGCGCTATGCGGCCGGGAGCGGCGAGACGGTCTCCCTGCACGGCCCGCAGGAACAGACCGTCGACGCCCCCGTCAGTACCCGCTACCGCATCAACCACGCCGCGGCGCTGCTGGAGGCCGTGCGCAGTGGTGCGGGCATCACCTTCCAACCCAGCTGGATGGTGGATGGGCTCATTGCGCGCAAGGAGCTCGTGCGCCTGCTGCCGCGCTGGGCCGGGCCGCCGCAGACAGCCTGGCTGCTGTACCCCCAGCGGCGTCGGCAACCAATGCGGGTGAGGGTGATGCAGGATGCGCTGACGCAGGCGATCACGGCGTTGTGATGGTCCGGCTTGGCCTCGGCTGACAATCCCGCGCCATGCCCCGCCGCCAGCCCCGAGACCACCACCACGTCTATGTCGTGCTGCTGTCCGAACGTGTCTGGAACGAGCCCGCGTTCCGCAAGGCCAACCCCGAGCACGACATCACGAAGCCCTGCCTCTATGTCGGCATGACGGGCCTGGACCCCGACCTGCGCTTCGACCGCCACATGGCCGGCGTGCAGGCCAACCGCTTCGTGCAGAAATACGGCGTGCGCCTGGCACCCGAGCTCTACGAGTTCTACAACCCCATGCCCTACGACGCCGCCTGCGAGATGGAGGTGGAACTGGCCATAGCGCTGCGCGAGGCGGGGTATGGGGTGTGGCAGGCCTGATGCGTCAGGTCGTAGGCGTCACCGCGGCGCCTTGTGAGATGACGCCTGTCGACAACACGTCGGCCCTCAGGCCACCGCGATGCAGGAAGCGTTTGACGACACCTGCCGGTGTCAGCGTGGGAGACGACAGCGCCTTGCCCAGGCCCAGACAGGGTTCGCAGAGTTCCACGCCCTTGAGCCGGACCTCGCCCACGCAGAACTCCACGCCCACCAGCTCATTGAGGTGGACACCGCGCGTGAGGAGGTTGCGGTGCGTGATGGAGAGGTCTTGCGGGCGCCCCTGTTCGCGGATAAAGGCCTCGACTTCCTCGATGGCTATCAGCGTGAGGTTCTGGCCAGGCTCGTCCGCCCGGCCGAAATAGCGGTCGCCCTCGATGCCGGCACCGGCGACGACGCGGATCGAGGCTTGCTCGATCTGCTCGCCGCCAGGCTGAGGCGAAGTGAAGATGTGCTCGACATGCATGCTTGAATCTTAGGACTGCCCTGTTCGTCGCTAGCATGGCGTGGCCTCACCCTCCCACCCCCACCATGCTCACCTGCCACGTCCGCTACGTCATCAATCCCGTCAAGCTGGCCGAGTTCGAGCACTACGCGAAGCTCTGGATACCGCTCGTCGAGGAACTGGGCGGCCAGCACCATGGCTACTTCCTGCCCACGCCCGAGGTGCAGGAAGGGAACGAGGCCGCAGGCAACACGGCGCTGTGCCTGTTCAGCTTCCCCAGCCTGGATGCGTTCAAGGCCTACCGCGAGACCACCCGCACCCACGCCGGCTGCCAGGCCGCCTATGCCTACGCGGAGCGCACGGGTTGCCTCGTTTCCTACGAGTGGAGCTTCTACCGGCCTGTGCTGGCGCAAGCAGCCGCCTGATCGCGCCAGGTCCGCACTTCAGTCCGGCTCTGTCGCCTTCGGCGCCAGAGCCAACGCCGCAAGGCACAGCGCCGCAAACCCCGCTCCGGCCCAGAACGTTGCCGACGGGCCTATCGCTTGCCACAGCGCCCCAGCGATGACGCTGGCCGCCAGCATGGCGACGCCGCTGGCGAGGTTGAAGACGCCAAAAGCCGTGCCACGCAGGTCGGCCGGGCAGGTGTCGGCCACCATGGCGGCCAGCAAGCCCTGCGTCATGCCCATGTGGATACCCCACAGGGCTACGCCGGCGAGCAAGGCGGCGGTGCCACTGGCGGTGGCGAGCAGCACGTCGGCGGCGATGAGCACGGCCAGGCCCCAGGCGAGGAGGGTGGTTTGGCTCATGCGGTCGGCGAGCTTGCCGAAGGGATAGGCCGAGGCGGCGTAGGTGAAGCTCATGGCGGCCATGATCAGGGGCACCAGGGCCAGCGCCATGCCGAGCTGCTGGGCGCGCAGCACGAGGAAGGCCTCGCTGAAGCGAGCGAGCGTGAAGATGGCCCCGATGGCAACGACGCGCCAGTAGGCTGCATGCAGCCGCGCCATGCTCTGGCGCGAGATCGGGTTGGTGCGCCTGGCGCCGGGTTCTGGGCGCGCCGGCTCGCGCACGCCCAGGGCCAGCACGGCGACGGCCAGCAGGCCGGGGATGACGGCCACCCAGAACACGGCGCGAAAGTCGCCCGCCCACAGCAGCATGAGGCCGGCCGCCAGCACCGGCCCGAGCACGGCGCCTACGGTGTCCAGCGACTGCCGCAGCCCGAAGGCGGCGCCGCGCATGCCGGGTGGGGCGACGTCGGCCACCAGCGCGTCGCGCGGCGCGCCGCGTATGCCCTTGCCCACGCGGTCCACAAGGCGTGCGGTCACCACGAGGCCGGGGCCAGTGGCGATGGCGAACAGCGGCTTGGTGAAGGCCCCCAACCCATAGCCCAGCAGCGCCAGCCCCTTGCGCCGGCCCAGCCAGTCGCTGAGCGCGCCGGAGAAGACCTTGACGACCAGGGCCGTGGACTCGGCCAGGCCCTCGATGAGGCCTATGCCCAGGGCCGACACGCCCAGCGTGCCGGCCAGGAACATCGGCAGCAGGCTGTGGATCATCTCGGACGAGATGTCCATCAGCATGCTGGTGAAGCCCAGCGCCCACACGGCCGCTGGCATGCGCGGGCGGCTGCCTGCGGCCGTGTTCGATGGGCTGGAGTTGTCCATCGGTTCGCTGTCAGCCGCCGGGGGTGGCTCTCAACGCCCGCGCATTCGCCGCCATCGAGCGGTTGTAGCGCGTCAGGTGCGGCGCCAGGGTCTCCAGCGCGAGTGCAGCAGCCTCCAGTGTGCGACCCTGGGCAATCCATGTGAAGGCCAGCACGGCGCGGACCTCGTCGTGCAGGGCGGCGCCGGGGCCTTCGGCTTTGCAGCGTTCGAGTTGTGCGAGCAGCAGTTGCTCGCTTTCGTCTAGGCGGTTGAGGTGGCGCAGCGTGCTGCCGAGCTGGATGCTGGCGCGCGCGTGGCGGTACGGGTCGAGGGCGTTGCTGGCGAGCGCGGCGCGGTACAGCGGCTCGGCACCGTCCTCGATGCCGGCCGTGTCGCGGGCGCAGGCGCGCTCGAACAGGGCGAAGGGGTCGTCGGCGCGGCGCTCGAGGCACAGCGCGTCGATGGTGGCGACGAGGTCTTGCGGAGCCAGCGTGTCAACGCGGCTCCAGACGGCGGCGACGCGGGCTTCCCAGTCTGCGGGGGCGGTGGGTTGGGTCATGGGGATGTGAAGTGGGCGGTCGGGGTCAGGGCATGCGCGTCCAGCGGATGTCGCGCTCCTCGCGGCGGTCGACGAAGCCGGTGATGGTGCCAGCGGCGTCGCGCTGGAAGAGCCGTCGGGTGCGTGGCTGGCCGGGCTCGAAGAACTGGTCTGTCAGTTCGGGCAGGAAGGCACGGTCGGGCCGCCCGGCGCGCTGGAAGACGAGCTTGTCGCCGTCGCACCTTGCCGTGACCTGGATGCCGGGCGTTAGCGCGTACTGACCGGCGTAGGCGCACAGCGTGGTGGTGTCGAGCGGCACGGCAGGCGGGTCCTGGTGCACGGCAAGCACCTGCGAGCCCAGCAGGCGCCAGCCTTGCGGCGTGCGGTGCCAGGTGTCGGTAGTGCGGAAGCGGCTGCGCAGCATCTGGCCGTGATAGTCCAGCGTCTCGTCGTCTTCGTGCGTGACGACGGCCACATTGCCCTTTTGCGCGATGCGCCACTCGGCAATGCGCAGGTGCCCGACGAGGCCCTGGGGCAGCGGCTGCAGGGCCTTGAGGATCTCGGCCTTGCCGCGGACGACGTTGTTTTCGTCGACCTGGATGACGGCCGGGTCCAGCCAGCGGTCCCACACCGCCGCCTGGCCAGGCGCGATGGCGTCCAGCAGCGCCTGCGTCGCAATCTTGAGCGTGCGCTCGTCGGCAGCGGCGGCGCTCAAGGCTGTTGCCCGCAGGGGCAGCAGGCAGGCCAGGCCGGACAGGAGCAGGGCGGCTAAGCGTGAAGGCGTAGCGATCATGGTGTTTCTTGTCATCTTGGCTAGCGGTTCGCGTCGCCGGTCAGCGTGCTGAGGATGGCATAGGCCGCCTCGACGCGCGCGGGGATGGGGTAGTTGCGGTTGGCCAGCATGACGAGGCCGATGCGGCGTGACGGCACGAAGGCCACATAGGCGCCGAAGCCGCCGGTCGAGCCCGTCTTGTTGAACAGGCGTGGCGCGCTCGCAGGCTGAGGAGCCGCCGGCAGGACAGGGTTGGCAAGTTCGATCATCTCTTCGGAGTTGCCGCCCAGCAGCAGTTCGCGCGACAGCGGCCAGGGATATTGCTCCCATCCCAGGCCCTGCACCATGGCGCCCGCGCGGAAATGGCCCACTTGCGTGGCCTCTATGGCCCGGCGCAGGGTAGGCTCCAGGCCGCTGGGGTCGATGTTGGCCTGTACGAAGCGCAGCACGTCGGCGGCTGTGCTCTTCATGCCATAGGTGGGCATGTCGAATGGCCCGGGGCTGACGCGCACGGCCTTGTCGCGGCGGTGACCCCAGGCGTAGCTTGACGTCGCGCTGGCGGGCACGTGGAGGTGGCTGTGTGCCATGCCAAGGCGGGGCAGGAGTTGCTGCTCCATGGCCTTGTCAAAACCGTCCTTCATGGCGATACCCACGACATGGCCCAACAGGCCCAGGCTGGGGTTGGAGTATTCACGCACCGTGCCCGGCGCGGCGCTGCGCGTCCAGCCTGCCAGGTAGCCGAGCGCGGCATCGTCGTTCGCGGCCACGCCGTCAGGGAACTGCAGCGGCAGGCCGCCGGCCGTGTAGGTGGCGAGCTGCAGCAGCGTGGCGCTGTCGATGGGCTTGCCCAGCAGGCGAGGCACGTAACGGCCGGGATAGTCGGCCAGCGACAGCCGGCCCGTCTCCTGGGCGTAGGCGGCCAGCGTGGCGGTGAGCGCCTTGCTGACGGAGCCGAGCTCGAAGAGCGTCGCGTCGTCGACCGTCACGCCGCTCTGCCGGGATGCGACGCCATAGTTGAAGACGTAGCGCTGCCCATCCGCGGTCAGCGCGACGGCCATGCCGGGGATGTCGTACTGGGCCATGAGGGGCTGGATGGCCGAATCGACGGCGGCTCGCACTTCGGCGGCGCTCGCAGCTTGCGCGCCGGGTGCGGCCAGACAGGCGAGCAGGGTGGTGAGCAGGGTTCGGCGGGTTCCAGGAAAGCCGGGGTTCAGCATGCGAGGGTTTCAGCAGTGAGGCGATGGGAGAGTGCCCGGCCGACGAAGCGCAGCGCGCGATCCAGCCGGCCAGTCATGGCCGGCCCCGCATGTCCCATGTCGGGCAGGGACTGGAAGGCATGCTCGAGCCGCAGGTCGATCAGCAGGTGCTGGAGGTAGAGGGCACCGTCGTGCAGCAAGAACTCGTCGGCCCGGCCGCATTCGAAGAACACGCTGGGGCGGGATGCGCGGATGCGGTCGGCGTTGGTGCGGGCCAGCGCGGGAACGCACTGGCGGGCGTATTGCGCCGGGCACGTGCCCATGGCCCGGTGCAGCTCGCCGAGGATGGAATTGAGGTTGCGCTGCGGCACGGCGACAGGCGTCTCGCCCGGGAAGATCGCCGGGCACAAGGCCGCAACGGCGACGTAGCGCTCGGGGTGCCGGAAAGCCATCTTCAGCGCGCCGTAGCCGCCCATGGAGATGCCGAGCAGGGCGCGCTGCGCCGAGACCGGCACGCAGCGCGACACATGGGCGGCGAAATCCTCGGCGACAAAGGCCTCCCAGTTGGGGCCGTCCGCATGATCCATGTAGAAACCGCCGCGAGTGGGCGTGCTGACGCAGGCCACGACGCACGGGGGCAGCTCGCCGCGCCGCCAGGCGGCCTCGTAGCTCGAACGCGCCTCATGCAGCGACGCGGCAGACGACATCGCGCCGTGCAGGTGCAGCAGCAGCGGCAGGGGACTCTGAACCGCGGTGGCCGGGACGATGATCCGGTAGTCCATGCGGGCATGCACCCGTGCGGACGCCAGCGTCCCTGTGATGACGCGGCTGGTCACGGGCTGCCGGCCTCGAAGTCGCTGGCCACCTTCTTCAGCCAGCGGGCATTCCAGTCCAGGGCCTTGCTGCCCAGGTCGGCGACGACGGCCTGCAGCCAGGCGAGCTCGGCCTTGAGCATGGCCTGCTTGTATTCGTCTTCGATCAGGAAGAGGCGCGGCAGGTGGAGAGCCTGCATCTCGCGCGCCGTGGTTTCGGCACGGTCGAGCGAGGCCTGGAGGGTGGTAGCGCGCGACTTGAGCGCACTCAGCACCTCCTTGGGTGCCAGCACGGGCAGCAGGGCCAGCGCGGCGGGGAACTCCGGATACTCCTGCAGCGGGATGGCCAGCATGTCCTTGAGCCAGGCTGCCAGCGTCACGCGGCCTTCGTCGGTGATCTCGTAGACCACGCGCTCGGGCCGGCCGGGCTCCTGCAGTTCGGCATGCACGCGGATGAGCTGCATGCGCAGCAGCCGGGCAATGGTCTGGTAGACGCTGTTGCGTTGCGCCACGTTGACGACGCTGTCCTTGCCCCGGCGCTTGATCAGCTCGTGCATGCGATAGGCATGCATGGGCTCCTCGGACAGCATTGCGAGGACAACCGCGGCGAGTGCGGACCTTTGCAGTGAGCGAGTGGTCATGGGGCCCTGAATGGTTTCGGTTGATATTGTTAGTCATGAATTGTATAGTCATAAATTGAATATCAGCAAATGCCTTCGCCTCCGCATGAAGACCGTCGCCCCCACCCCCGCCTGGACCGCCACCATCACCAAGACCCACGGCCTGCTCTCGATGTCCTGCAAGGTCGAGATCCGCATCCGTGCCAGCGCCGAGCGCGTCTGGGCCCTGCTGACCCACGCCGCCGGCTACCCCGACTGGAACTCGACGTTCACCCGTGTCGACGGCCAGATCCGCGAGGGCGAGCGGCTGCGGCTGTACCTGCTGGGCACCCACCGCACCTTCACGCCGCTGGTCAGCCACGTTGCGCCGCAGCGCGGCATGACCTGGTCGGACGGTGTTCCCGGCGTGTTCAGGGGCGTGCGCAATTTCAGGCTCATTGCCCGCCCGGATGGCTCCACGGGCTTCGAGATGGAAGAGCACTTCTCCGGCCTGGTGTTCGCGCTCGTGAAGCGTGCTCTGCCGGACTTCGGGCCCATCTTCGAGCGCTTTGCGACCGACCTCAGGCGCGAGGCCGAGCGGACGTGGGCGGAGAAGCGGCTGGTGGCGCACATTGATCGCGCCTGAGTGCGGGTGGTCAGCGCAAATGCGCAGTTCATCGGATGGCCCGGGCGGCGGGTGGAGCAGGTTTCTAAAGTCGGCGCTGTTTTCATCCGTCCCCCTACAAGGAGAGCTCCTTGCGCCCACGCCTGCCCGCCATTTGCTTCCTGTTTGCTGCTTTGTCGGGCCCCGCGCTCGCTGCGGAGACCTCTGCCGATTGCCGCCTGGGCATCTATCGCATGGCCGATGGCAGCGACGTCGACATCGCGAAGTCCGAGGGCAAGACGCTGCGTTGGCGCCGCCCGGATGGGACGAGCGGCCAGCTTGCCGAGAAGGAGGGCGAGTGGACGAGCACGCTGGGTTGGACGGGCAGGCCCGACGGCCATCGTGTGGCCTTCTCGTCCTGCGAGGCGGGCCAGGTAAGGTTTGACGGCGCGACGGGCCAGCGCATCCCGCTGGTGGTGAAAGGCACCCGCTTCCAGGGCGACGGCGTGTCTCTTGTCGGCCGCCTGGTGCTGCCACCCGGCGATGGCCCGGTGCCCATCGTCGTGCTGTTGCACGGCTCAGAGGACGACGGCGCCGTGGCGAGCAATTCGCTGCAGCGGCGGCTGCCCGCGCAGGGTGTGGGCGCCTTCGTCTACGACAAGCGCGGCACGGGCGATTCGGGTGGTCGCTATACGCAGGACTTCCAGCTGCTGGCGCGCGACGCGGTGGCCGCGTTGAAGGAGGCCAGGCGGCTGGCAGGCGCTCGGGCCGGCCGGGTCGGCTTCCAGGGGCCGAGCCAGGGTGGCTGGGTTGCGCCGATCGCCGCCCACCAGGTTGCAGCGGACTTCGTCATCGTCGGCTTCGGCCTGGCCGTCTCGGTGCTCGACGAGGACCGCGAGGCTCTCGTCATGAATCTGCAGGCCAAGGGCCACGGCGAGGCCGCCATGGCCCAGGCCATGAAGTTCGCCGATGCGGCGCACGAACTGGCCCAGCACCCCACGCGCGAGGAGTTCGACCGCTTTCTCATCGTGCGTGACCGCTACCGCGGCGAGCCTTGGTTCAAGGACGCGCACGGCAACTTCATCTTCGCGCTCAAGGAGCTCGATGCGAAGGCCTTCGAGGCGAATGTGTGGCTACTCAAGCGCGGCACACCCTGGACCTACGATCCGTCGTCCACGATCGCGACGCTGAACGTCCCGCAGCTCTGGATGCTCGCGGCCGACGACGTGGACGCGCCCGCGGCTGAGACGGCCCGGCGGCTGGAGAGGCTGCGTCAGCACGGCCGCCCCATCTCCGTCGCGGTGTTCCCGCGCACCGAGCACGGCGTGTTCGAGTTCGAAACCCAAGCAGACGGCAAGCGCCTGTCCACGCGGCAACCCTCAGGCTACCTGCCGATGTTGGTGGACTTTGCGCGGGGCGATGCGTTGCAGTCGAGCTATGGCGGCGTGAAGGCGAGCCGGCCGCTGAAGTGACGGGCCCGGGTGCCGCGCAGCCACCAGCGCCCGGCTTCAGAGCGTTTGCCTCCGCCCGCTCTATCCGGCCCAGGCTGCCAGCACCTTGCGCACCAGCGCTGCCTTCTCGGCCTGGGTGCCGTCGCGCAGCGTGCGTTCGTGCTTCTCGTCGGTGACGCGCAGCAATTGCACGGGCTTGGCCACGGTCTGGGTCGGGTTGGCCTCGTTGACGTCCCAGAAGATGCCGCTGGCACGAGTCAGCCGCGGTGAACCGCCTGCCGCGGCGTCGAAGTCGACGTTGGCGTAGCCATGGAACTTGAGGTGGGCCTGGTCGGGCAGGGGGTGGCTGCCGCGCCACAGGTACACGAGGCTGCGCTCGGCCGGGTGGGCGCGCACCATCTCGCTCTTCCAGCGCGCAGCGGGCGTGCCGTCTTCGAGGTAGGACGCGCCCTCCAGCACCAGCTCACCGGTCAGCGCATGGCGCTGGACGTCGAAGGTGCTGAGCGCGCTGCCCGTGGGGTGGTGTATGCGTTCCCACCACATGCCCTCCACCCGGGCATGGAAGGCCGCGTTCTGGGCCTGCGCGGCGAGCGCCGAGGCCAGCCACTTGGGGCGCAGCCCGAGCTTGCGTATCGGGGCGGCGAGCTTGTTCACCACCAGGCGCAGCGACGCGGCCAGCGCCTCCGGGCTGGCGGTGTCGAACTTGCCGGTGTTGAGGCCGGCGATGTCGGACGGCAGCTTCAGCTCCGCGCGCTGGTCGCGCACGACGAAGGAGCGCTCGCGCCCCAGCGCCCCGATGAACAGGCCCGACTCGAAGATGAGATTGTCACGCGGCGCCATCTTGGATTTGTGACGGCTCACGGTGGTGTCGTCGGCGGTGAGCACCAGCACGGCGAAGTCGGCCTCGTTCGCCACGCTCTCCAGCGACTCGACGACGACCTGGCTCAGCTCGAACTTGTGCGTCCACAGCTCCACGTTGGCCGCCACGCCGAGCTCGGTCTGCAGCAGGTTGCGCAGCTCGCGAGCGATCGTCTCCCCCTCGGAGGACGAGGCGACGAAGATGCGTGGCTGTGTCATGCGGCCTCCGGTGCTGCCCGGCGGTAGTGAGTACGGTGGGCCGAGTAGAGCAGGCGCCGGGCGCCACGAGCAAGGCCCTAGCGGCGTTACCCTGGCACCTCCCGTTGGTCGGTCCTTCACGCAGGGGGTGGCGCAGCACGCGAACAACAGGGAAGGCGGCTTGAGGCTCATCGGAGGGGCATCGGGCGGCCGTGCGTGAAGCAGAATGTGACGGCGCCCAGGGAGCGCGTCAGGGAGGTTGCTTTGCAGAAGACCACAGCAGGATCAGCGTGGAGCGTGCCTCGCCGGCTCGCCTTGGCCGCATTGCCGCTGGCGTCGGGTGCCATGGCCCAGGTGGCCGTGCTGGACTGCGGCGCTGACGCCACCAAGCCCATGGTGGTGCGCTACTTTGACGGCGACGGCCCCAAGCCGGTCAGCGGGCAGGCCGTTGCCTTCAAGTCGCTGGCGAAGCCCGAGAGCGGGAAGGAGCTGTCCTGCCGCAAGCCGCAGGGCGTGTTCGTCTTCCAGTTCAAGCCCGTGCCCTTCAACCCCACGCTGCAGGGCATGTGCGCTGGCAACGTCACGGGCGAGCTGGTGGTGCTGCACAAGGGCCGGGAGGTCTTGCCGCGCACGCTCTTCGAGGACCCGACGGCCTGTTTCGACACCCGCGCCGAATCGCGCCGTGTTCGCAGCATCACCCTCGACCCTGCGGGCGGCAAGCCAGTCATCGATCAGGCGGCAGCACGTTAGGGAGGCCGGCGCGCTCGCGGCGTCATGCAAGAGCCTGATCGAGGGCACGCATACGCCGACGAGCGCCCGCCGCGAGGGCGGCCAGCCCGAAGCCAAACAGCATGGCTGACGCCGGTTCCGGCACGCTGGCAACGTCGATGGCTCCGCCGATAGTCGCAGTGGAAATTTCCGCCAGGGCCGAGTCGAGCAGCACGACGTTGCCGAACGACAGGTCGCTTCGCCCCGGCGCAAGCGCCTGGAACGTCAGGTGCACGATCAGGCCATCGCCCGTGACGCCGGGGCCGGGCCCGAACAAGGTGCCAGCCGTGAATGAGACCGTGCCGGCGATGTTGTCGATGCTGCCGGGCAGGAAGGACGTCACCCGGCCCCCGGCGCTCAGGAAGTCACCCTCCAGAACCGTGTTGGCCTGGACGATCGCCGGATCGAAGGCGATATCGAACTGGAAGGCGTACAGGTCAGGCGCGTCCCCGACGAGCACGTCCAGCGTGAAAGTGCCACCCACCATCACTGCAGAGGGGCTGGCGGCAAACGAGAGGGTCGTTGCCGACGCGGGCGTGGCCAGCAGCGCCGCCAGGACGATCCCCCAAAGATAGGTCAGCTTCATCATCTCTCTCCTTTGATCAGGTGCAGGTCGGCTAGTGCCGTCGTGTTTGTTGGCGATCCGTCAGGGGCAGGTCGTGCCCGCCGCAAGCTTCTGCGCGATGAAGGCCAGGTCCCGGATGTCGACAACGCCGTCGCCATTCACGTCCGCCCGTGCGTCGAATCCGGGCATGCCGGCACGCTTGCCGAACGAGGCCTTCACCACGGCCTGGTCGCGGCAGTCGATGGCGCCGTCGAAGTTCACATCGCCCGGCAGCGCCACGACGGTGAATGTGGCCGCACCCGTGCCCGTGTTGCCGGCCACGTCGGTGGCGGTGGCGCTGAACTTGTGGTTGCCCGGCCCGAAGGTGGACGCCAGGCCGCGAATGTCGGCACAGGTGGTGCTCGCCACACCCGACTCCTTGTCCCTGGCCTCACAGGTGATGTTGACGGTCTGCCCCGGCGAGTACGAGCCCAGGTTGCCCTTGTAGACGACGTCTGGCGGCGTCTTGTCGATCTTGACCGTGACGGTGTTGGCGGCGTTGCTCTTGTTGCCCGCGTTGTCCACCGCGAACTGCAGGCCGGAGGTCTGGGTGCCCTCCTTGCTCAGCAGCAGGTCGCGGGGGCAGACTGCGACGCCGGAGCCACCCGTGTCGGCGCACGTGAAATGCACGGTCACGTTGCCGGTGTACCAGCCCTGCGGGCCGGGCGGCGTCGTCGCGGCCGCGGTGATGGTGGGCAGCACCGTGTCGATGCGCACGGGGATGGTCGTGAAGCCGACGCTGAAGCCGCCGCCCGTCAGCGTGAGGGCGACGCCATTGGGCGAGTCGTCCGACACGGTCGAGCGGTTGCCGAAGCAGGCGACGTCGCACACCGGGTTGATCACGACCGGCCGGTTGGCCCACATGCCGGGCATGTAGGGCCGGCTGTCCGCCATCACCATCGTGTAGCCGAAGCTCGGGCGGCCGAACGTGACGCCAGAGTTCACGCTGGCCACCGCCATGATGAAGCGCCAGCCGGGGAAGTCCGCGGTGACCAGCCCGATGCGGCTGTTGGCCAGGTGGAACTCGGGGCGCATGACGAAGTCCGCCACCAGCGTGTTCATGCCTTCGAACGAGATGGTGCAAAGCCCCAGCGCGCAATTGGTGCGCGGGAAGTCGGGGTAGGTGGAGGCATCGGCCGTGACGCCGTCCACCAGTCCGGTCGACAGGCGCGGGGCACCTGTTGCCGGGTTGGAATGGCCGCTGGCGAAGAAGTACGGGAACCCGCCGCCCGAGCCGCTGATGCCGGCGAGGTAGAAGTCCGTCATGACGGCACTCTTGGCCGCGGCCGCGAGCTGGTTCTTGGCGGGCACCCACAGCCGGTCGTAGAGGTCGAAGTTGGTGCGCAGCGTCTCGAAGGCCGGCTTCACATACGTCATCAGGCCATCGCGCCGGTAGTAGTGGTTGGCGGCCAGCACGCCCCCCGTGTACTGCTCGAACACCAGCAGCTTGCCCCGCGCGTCGCACGACAGCGGGTCGGGCTTGCTATTGACGGGGCGCACGGGGCCCAGCGTCAGGGCTTCCGGGTTGGGGCAGCTGCTGCGCAGCAGGTAGTCCGAATACTTCTGCCCGGTGCCCACGCCGCCGATGACGACCTCCTGCTCCAGCAGCGTGTTCAAGGCCTGGGCCGGGTTGCAGTCGCAGTCGGCCACCTCCTTGGCGATGCGCATGAGCACCACTTCCGAGGGGTTGTCCTTCAGGAACCCGATGGCCGGCTTCAGCACGCCGTTCTCGAACGGCAGGAACTGGTTCACCCCGCCGTGGAAGACCAGCAGCATGCAGTTCGCCGACGTGTAGCTGTCGTTGCAGTTGCGCAGCGCGATGGGGTCGAAATACTTGAGCCGGATGTCCAGGTAGCGGATGCCGGAATCCAGCTGCTCGCGGATGGTCATCGTCTGCGTTTGCGCGATGTCGCCGCCAATGCCCGGGAAAGTCCCGCTGTCATGCGTGCCCGGCAGCGAAAGCTCGGTGAGCTTCTTTGCCGAGTTGATCGTCAGCATCCATTGGGGGTTGTGCCCTGCAGGCCCAGAGTCGTGCCAATAGGCCCCGTCGTTGTGAGCCAGCGCCGGCGACGGGCCAAAGATAGCCGCCCCTGTGAGTGCCAGCAGCGCGCCCAGGCGGCGTCCAGTCAATGCAATCTTCAATGTCGGCATGGAGTGCTCCCTGTCAGTTGTGAGGAATCTCATAACTGTTCGTCCGGACGGCGCAAGCTCGTCGCTTCAGATGCCGTGAAGTCTAGGAAGCACCCCCCGGGTTGCCCAGCCGACAGACGGATGGGGTCGGGGCATCCGTTTGGATGGGAACCAGCCCTACCAACCCTTGGCCACGTACTTGTTGCCGTTCGCCTGGTAGCGCGCAATGGCCTCCTTCAGCTCGTCGTACTGGCCGCAGCCGGCCTTGCATTCGGCTGCCAGCGTGGCCAGGCGGGCCTGGGCCTTGGCGAGGTCGCCCTTCATCAGGTAGAGCTCGCCGGAATACTCGAGCGCGTTGCGGTGGTGGGGGTCGATGCGAAGCGCGGCGTCGTAGTGACGCTCCGAGGCGGCCAGGTCGGGGTTGCCTGACTTTCGCAGGGTGTAGCCCATGAGGTTGTTCCAATCGGCGTTGCCGTGGTCGTCGACGCGCTTGAGCTCGGCCAGAGCGGCCGCCCATTGGCGCGAGGAGATCAGGGTGCGGGCCGCGGCCAGCGGGTCGGCGACGGCTGCAGGCGCCGGGGCGGGGGCCATCATGTCGGCGGCCAGCGCGGGTTGGGCCAGCAGGGTGGCGCCGAGGATGGCGGTGCAAAGGGTCAGGGCTTGCAGGGACTTCATGGGGCTCTCCTGAGGTGTCATGGGGTGAGGGTCAGGCCTTGATCTGGCGCCTGCGCAGGCCGGCAATGCCGGCGAGGCCGACGCCGAGCAGCGCCAGGGACGAGGGCTCGGGCACGCTGGCGACGGCGAAGTTGTCCGCGGTGAAGCGGGGCAGGGCATCGATGGCGGCCTGGCCGGTGGGCGAGGCGATGCGGGCCAGCACGCTCAGGTCGGCAGTGGCGTCGTTCAGGTTGGCGGAGAACACGAGGCGGTCCACGTCCAGCGCACTGTTCTTGTAGATGAAGAAGCCGGCGCCGTCGGTGGCTATCTTGCTGGCGATGATGTTGGCCGCGTTGCCGGCGCCGAAGGGCGTGGCGGGGTTGGCATCGTTGTCAATGTCCTGCAGCACGATGACGTTGAAGCCCGAGCCGGGGATGGCGCTGGAGGGGGCGTTCAGGAAGTGCAGGGCGCTGACGCCATAGGCGCTGAAGGCGCCGAGGTCGAAGACGAAGCTGTCCTGGCTGGTGGAGAAGCTGGGCAGGATGCGCTCCTGGCCCGCGAAGACCTGGCGGCCTGGCGTCGCGAGGGCTGTGCTGCCGGCGAAGGGGGCCGTGTTGATCAGGACGGCGGCGGCATTGGCCGGTGCATGCGCCGCGGCGGCGGCCATCAGTGCCAGCGATGCGGAAATGCGGCTGAAGGTGGACGTGAATTGCATTGGGGGCTCCTTGGGTTTCTGGGGAAGGGCGTGCGCCACAGCGCGCACCTCCAGCACCTACGAGTCCGCGGATCCGGCGGACTACCCCTCGAACGTGGGGGGTGGGATTCCGGCCTGATCCAAAAAAAATGGCAATCCAGACGTCCGGATCGCATCCGCGCTCGTAAGTGGGTTCCGGCGGGCGCTGGGCGCCCTCATCCAAACTCTCTTCACAAGACAGGAACCTCCGATGAAGACCTTCACCCTGCCGGGCCTGGCCCTCGCCGCCGGCCTCGCCCTGACCGGCGCCGCCCATGCGGCCGACCAGACGGTCACCCTGTACGAAGCCCGCGCGGACGGCGCCGGTCCCGCGCTGGGTACGGTGCGTATCGAGGAGACGCCCTACGGCCTGGTGTTCCATCCGCAACTGGCCGGCCTGCCGCCGGGCGTGCACGGGTTTCACTTTCACGAGAACGGCGCCTGCGGCCCCAGCACCGGGCCCAACGGCAACGCCGTGCCGGCGGGCGCGGCGGGCGGCCACTTCGACCCCAAGGGCGCCAAACACCATGGCGAGCCTTGGGGCGACGGGCATCTCGGTGACCTGCCGCCGCTGTATGCCATCGCCGACGGCCAGGCCACGCAGCCCGTGCTGGCGCCGCGGCTCATGAAGCTGTCGGACGTTGCTGGCCGCGCGTTGATGGTGCACATGGGCGGCGACAACCATGCCGACCACCCCGCGCCCCTGGGCGGCGGCGGGGCGCGCCTGGCTTGCGGCGTTGTGCAGGCCGCCGCCCCCGTGCCGGCCGCGCTGCAAGCCGATGCGGGCTTGGACGCCGTGCTGCGCGTGCACGCGGCTGGCCAGCAGATCTATGAATGCGGCAAGGACGCCCAAGGCGCCTGGGTCTGGCTTTTCAAGGGGCCGCAGGCCGAGCTGATGGACGACGCGGGCCGCAAGGTCGGCACGCATGGTGCGGGGCCGTCCTGGGCGCTGAACGACGGCTCGGGTTTGGTCGGCCAGGTACAGGCCAGCGCGCCGGCGCCTGTGCCCGGCGCCATCCCCTGGCTGCTGCTGGGCGTCAAGGCGCACAGCGGCGCGGGCCAGCTCGACAAGGTCTCTGCCATCCAGCGCCTGGCCACGCAGGGCGGCGTGGCGCCGGCCAAGGAGGGCTGCACGGCGCAGGCTGCGGGCCAGGTCTCGCGCGTGGGCTATACCGCCGACTACGTGTTCTGGGCACCCAAGGCAGGCCGGATCTAGCCGTTACGCTGCGTGGAGGCCCGTGGATTCATTGACACTGTCAATCGCCGCCATCGAAACAAATGGCTTGGCGCCGTCAGGCGCGGTGACCAGAATCGCGGCCTCCTCCAGGGAGCGACATGAAGCAACCGACGACCCAGCCAAGCCACTCCACCGTCCGCCATGGCAGCCACTGAGGACCTGCCGGCGCTGATGGCGCGCGTGGCCCTGGGCGATCGCGCGGCGTTCGAGCGCGTCTACCGTGCCACTTGTTCCCATCTCTATTCCATCGCCTTTCGCACGCTGAGAAACGAGCAAAAGGCCGATGAAGTGCTCCAGGAGGCCTACGTGAACATCTGGCGACAGGCCGCAAGCTTCGACGCGACGGCCGGCACGCCCATGACGTGGATGATCAACGTCGTGCGCAACAAGGCCATCGATGCAATGCGCTCGCGCCGCACCGAGGCCGCGTCCACCGTGGAACTCGACGACACCGCCGACGAGTTGCCTGCCGATGCCTCGGGCGAGCCCGGCGAGCTGCTGGAGAGCAGCCTCGCCAAGGCCCGCATCCAGGCCTGCATGGCCGGGTTGCCGTCCTCGCAACGGCAGGCGCTGGCCCTGGCCTATTACCGCGGCCTGGTGCACACCGACATCGCCGCCGCCATGAACGCGCCTCTGGGCACCGCCAAGGGCTGGGTGCGCCGCGGCCTGGAGCAGTTGCGCCTGTGCCTGGAAGGCGTTGGCATGAGGCAGGCATGAACTACCTGCGGCCTGAACTTCTGGACCGGCTTGCGCGCGAGTACGCGCTGGGCACGCTGGCGGGCGGGGCGCGCAGGCGCTTCGAGGCCATTGCCCGCGGCTCCGCCGAGGCGCGCCGTGCCGTGCTCGCGTGGCAGGAGCGGCTGGCCGTGCTGGAGCTGGCCCACGTGCCCCTGCAGCCGCCGCTGGGCAATTGGGCAGGCATCGAGCGCCGCCTGTTCGGCGCACCGGCGCGCGGCCGTTCGTGGTGGCAGACCGTCGCTGGCTGGTTCCCCGCAAGGGCGCTCGGTGGCGCCGCCGCGGGCGTGCTCGTGGCCGTCGTGGCGCTGCGCTCCGCACCTCAGTGGGCGGGCCTGGAAGAGCGCACCGACGCGCTGCCGCAGAGCTATGTCGGGCTGCTGCACGACGAGCAGGACAAGCCGGCCCTGCTCGCCAGCTCGCGCCGGCACGGCAGGCAATTGACGCTGAAGGTGCTGGCCCCCCTGAATGTGCCGCAAGGCATGGTGGCGCGGCTCTGGGCCATCCCCAAGTCGGGCGCGCCCTTCCTGCTTGGCACCCTGCCGGCCCAGGGCTCGGCGTCCATCGAGATGCCCGACACGTCGGAGCGCCTGCTCTTCAACGTCCCGCGCCTGGGCGTGACGGTGGAGCCGGCCGGCGCCGCGGCATCCGCTCCGGGGCCGTTCGTGCTGACGGGCAGCTGCGTGAAGCTGTGGTGAAGTCAGAGACGATCCGTTCGTAGGGCTGCCAAACCGCGCGCGGCTGGGCATGATGCAGCGCATGCTGCCCCACCCCCAGGACGACCGCACGCGCCGCGCCATGCTGCTGTTGTTCTACGCCCAGAGCGGCGTGAGCCTGGTGGCGGCGGCGCTGCTGGTGCTGCTGCATGTGGGCACGCAGTTCGGGCGGGTGGCGCTGCCGTTGCTGCTGGCCTGGGCCGCGGCATTTGTGACGTTGATCGCGCTGCGCGCGCGGTGGAAGCACAAGGTGGCCCGCCTTGCAGAAGGGGCCGATCCCGTGCTCTGGGAGCGCCGCGCCGAGCTGGGCGCGCTGCTCACCGGCGGGCTTTGGGCGCTGGCGCTGGTGATGGCTTTCGATGCGCGGCTGAGCGCCACGCACATGTACGCCGGCATGCTGGCCTGCGTCACCTGCGTGGCCAGCATCAACGTGATGGCGCCGCAGCCGCGCGCCTTCGTGATGCTGATCACCCCCGTCGCTGTGACGCTGATCGCGCTGTTCCTGCGGCTCGGCAGTTGGGCCGGTGCCTACAACGCGTTGCTGGTGCTGGCAGCCGTAGGCCTGGCGATGGCCCTGATGCTGCGGCACGCCCGCCTGCTGCGGGAGAGCCATGCGATGCGCTTCGAGCGCGAGGCGCTGCTGGCCCAGGCCCAGGCGGCGCGCGAGGCGCAGACGCGCTTCCTGGCCGCCGCCAGCCACGACCTGCGCCAGCCCGTGCATGCGCTGGGTCTGCTGGCCGCGCAGGCCGCGCACGAGTTGCAGGGCCGGCGCGCGGCGCAGACGGCGGAGCAACTGCAGGCCATGGCCCAGGCGCTCGACGGGCTGGTGGAAGGCCTGCTCGACGTGTCGCGCCTGGACAGCGGCGCGCTGCAGCCGCAGTGGCGTTCGCTGCCGCTGCAGCCCCTGTTCGAGCGCCTCTCCCCCGAATACGCGGTGCTGGCCGAAGCCAAGGGCTTGCAATGGCGGCTGCGCCCCACCGCGCTGTGGGTGCGCAGCGATGCGCAGCAACTCGAACGCCTGCTGCGCAACCTGCTGTCCAACGCGCTCACGCACACCGCACAAGGCGGTGTGCTGCTGGCGGCGCGGCGGCGTGCCGGCCGCGTGCAGATTGCCGTCTGGGACACCGGCCCGGGCATCGCCCCCGAGCACCACGAGCGCATCTTCCAAGAGTTCGTGCAGCTCGCCAACCCGGGGCGCGACCGGCGCCGCGGGCATGGCCTGGGCCTGGCCATCGTTGCAAGGCTGGCGCGGTTGTTGGAGCACCCGGTGAGCCTGCGCAGCCGCCTTGCGCGTGGCAGCTGTTTCGCGCTCAGCCTGCCCGAGGGCGACCCGCGCACGCTCACCCAACCCCACACCGCGCCGCAGGGCCAGCCGCTGCAGGGCCGCTGCGTGGCACTGGTGGAGGACGACGAAGCCGTGCGCGAGGCCACAGTGGCGCTGCTGCGCACCTGGGGCTGCGAGGTCTGGGCCGAAGCCGCTGTAGCGCCGCTGCTGGAACGCCTGCGCGAAGCGGGCGCCCGGCCGCAGCGCCTCATCAGCGACTGGCGGCTCGGGGAGGGCGACGGGCTGAAGGCCATCGCGGCGCTGCGTGAAGCGTTCGGCGAAACGCTCCCGGCCCTGCTCATCAGCGGCGAGACCCTGCCGATGAGCGCCAAGACCCTGCGTGCGCTGCGCGTGCAGCCTGCGCGCAAGCCGCTGCCGCCGGCGGCGCTGCGCGCTTGGCTCAGCGCCCCGTCACATTCAGAACCGCATTGAGGCCAGCCGCGCCTGGCCCGCCATCGCGGCCTCGGCGCGGTTGCGCACCCGCAGCACGCGAAAGATCACCACCAGGTGGCCCTTCACCGTCGGCTCGCTCATGCCCAGCTCGCGCGCAATCTCCTTGTTGCTGCGGCCCTTGACCAACTCGGCCAGCACCTCGGTCTGGCGCAGCGTGAGCGCCTCGTCCGGCGCGTCGTTGGCGCGCTGCAGCAGGAAGGGTGGCACGTAGCAGCCGCCGGCCAGCACCAATTCCAGCGCCCCCAGCATGACACCCACGTCGGCGCTCTTGGGTAGCCAGCCGGCCGCCCCATCGTCGAGTGCGCGCATGGCCAGCAGCGGGTCGCTGTCGGCCGACATCAGCAGCACCGGCAGCAGCGGCCAGTCGGCGCGCAGTTGCTGCAGTGCCTGCAGCGGGGCCAAGCCGGGCAGATGCACGTCCAGCACCACGAGCGCCACGTCGGGCCGCAGCGCCAGCAGGCCCTGCGCGGCGGCCAGGCTCTCGGCCTCGCTGACCTCCCAGCCCTCGCGCTGCGTGCGCAGCACCTGCGCCATGCCGACCCGCACCACCGGGTGGTCGTCGACGATGAGGAGGTGCAATGCAGGCGACGGTGCGGTCATGGCCGCGCCATCATGCCTCACGCCGTGCAGGCGGCGAAGCATGAGCGCCCCACCGCGGCGGCGAGCATCCCCAGGCTGGTGGCTCGGTCCCAGCGCGCAAGACGCCCTCAATCGCCTCGATTGCGAAAACCAATGAATAATAAATTGCGCGCTAATCGTTAGCGCGCTAAAGTATTGGCCATGGACTGAGATGACGACGACGCAGCAAGACGCAACAAAGGCGCGCAGCGCCCTTTGACAGCGACTTCAAGGCGCCCGAGCCACCCGGTCCATCCATCGCAACTCCTTGTCTCCACCACCTCTGAAGGAACTTTCACCATGAACGCACTTGCCCTCTCCATCCTCCTGGTCCACGGCGGCTTCGTCGACGGCTCCGGCTGGGAAGACGTCTACACCATCCTCAAGAAGGACGGCTACAACGTCAGCATCGTCCAGAACCCCACCATCTCGCTGAATGACGATGTGGCCGTCACCAAGCGCCTCATCGACGCCGCGGCGGGCCCGGTCCTGCTGGTGGGCCACTCCTACGGCGGCGCCGTCATCACCGAGGCGGGCAACGACCCCAAGGTCAAGGGCCTGGTCTACATCGCCGCGTTCGCGCCGGACAAGGGCGAATCGCTCAAGGTGCTGACGAGCAACCCCGTCCCCGGCGCGCCGGTGCCGCCCATCGTGCCGCTGAAGGACGGCTTCCTGGGGCTGGACCAGGCCAAATTCGCCGCGTCCTTCGCCGCCGACCTGCCCGCCAGCAAGGCTGCATTCATGGCCGCGTCGCAAGTACCCTGGGGCGTGGAGGCCTACGCTGGCGTCATCACGAAGGCCGCATGGCAGAGCAAGCCGAGCTGGTACCTGGTGGCCCAGGACGACAAGATGATCCCGCCGGCCGCGCAGCGCGCCATGTCCAAGCGTGCGGGCTCAGCAGTCGTCGAAGTGCCCGGCAGCCACGCCGTCTACGTGTCCCGCCCGGCCGAAGTGGCCCGCCTGATCGAGCAGGCCGCCAAGGCAACGGCTGCCAAGTAAGGCCGGCCTGAAGCGGCAGCGCCCCGGGGCTCGCGTCCCGGGGCGTTTTTCCTGTCAGTTCACTCGCCGTCGCGCAGCGTCTTGGCCAGGGTCTTGAGGGTGTCTCGCAGCGCGCCGCCTTCGGCCATGGGGAGGTTGCAGGCGGTCACGAACTGGCTGCTGGCGCGCTCGGCCTTCTCCTGCAGCGCCCGGCCTTCGCGGGTGAGGGCGATGCTGAGATTGCGCTCGTCGCTCGGGTCGCGCCCGCGCTGCAGGAAGCCCGCCTCCTCCAGCCGCTTCACCAGCGGCGTCACCGAGCCTGAGTCCAGGCTCAGGCGCTCCGCCACATGCTTGATCGAGACGCCATCGCCCTCCCACAGCACCAGCATGACGAGGTACTGCGGGTAGGTCAGCCCCAGCGCGGCCAGCCCTTCCTTGTAGGTCTGCAGCATGGCCAGCGAGCTGGAATACAGCGCGAAGCAGAGCTTGTCGTCCAGCGTCGGAAACTTCGCCTCGCCCTTGCCGCCTGCCTTGGATGCCATGCCGTCTCCCGTGGCGCCACTCATCGAAGAGCGCGCAAATGATTAGCTCGCATCATTAAATCATGGCGGTGCCGGCTCAGCCCACCTGCCGCCCGATCTCCCAGTGGTGCCCATACGGGTCGGCCACGCGCCCGATCAGCCAGCCGTGGCGCTCAGCCACAGGCCAGACCTCCACCGCGCCGGCCGCTACGGCGCGGGCGAACGCGGCGCGCGGGTCGTCCACGACGAGCACCAGACGGGTGGTGGCGCCGTTCAAGGTCTCGGGGCTGAAGTTGCCGTGCTCGGGCGACTCGTCGCTCAACCAGAACTCTGCGCCGTCGACAGCGAGCTGCGCAACCACGGCGCCTGCATCGTCATCGATGCGGAACAGTACGCTGGCGCCAAAAGCCGCTTCGTAGAAGGTAACGGCTTGCGCGCCGCGGCGCACGGAGAGCATGGGGGCGAGCGAGGTGGGCATGGCGGGATTGTCTGTGTGCGACGCCCCGCACGCGAGGCGGTCAAACCCCTGCCAGCAGCCCGTCCAGCTCCATCCACAGCGCATCGCACAGCCCCGCGCGGTAGGCGGCTTGGCGGAAGGTGGCGTGCTCGCTGCGATAAAGCTGCAACAGGCGATCGTTGCCGTCCTGCACGCAGGCACGCACGTTGGCGAGGCGGTCGGCAGCCTTCACGATGAGCGCCAGCTCCAGCGGGCCGCTGACCTGGGCCAGCTTGGCATACGTCCTGGCCTTGCGTTCCTTGCGGTTGGCGCCGGGCTCGTCGGTCAGCAGCGCGACGCAGGCGGCGATACGCGGGCCGAACCGGGCCTCGACATCGGCCAGCGTGGCGTTGGTGTCTTCCACGGTGTCATGCAGGTAGGCCGTGGTGACGGCATCGTCGCCGTAGGGCGCAGCAAGGACCGCGACGGCGTCGAGGTGATGGGCGTACGGGTGTTCGCCGTATTTCTGGTCGCCGTGCGCGGCGACGGCGAAGGCGCGAGCCGAGTCGCTGAGGATGGTCATTCAGCGGTGATTGTCGCCCAGGGCCTGTACCCAATCGCCCGGCGTGTACCCGAACGTGCGGCGGAACCAGCGCGTGAAATGCGCCTGGTCGGCAAACCCGCAGGCGTCGGCAACGGCGGCGAGGGACTCGTGGCTGGCGAGGAGGTCCCGGGCGCGGTGCAGGCGGGCCGTGCGCAGGTAGTCGGACGGGGCCATGCCGGCCCATTGGCTGAGCACTTGGTGCAGGCGCTTGCGGCTGACGCCGCAGCGCTGGGCGACAGCCGAGACGCGGTGTTCGCCCGCGAGAACGGCCGCGCGCATGCGCTCCAGCAACGCGCGCTCGGCTGGGGAGGGCGCACCGTGGGCAGGGCCGGGCTCGCTGGACACGAGGGCGGTGCTCAGCGCCGGCACCGCCGCCCGGAGCCAGGCCTGAACATCAGCGACGGACTGCAGGCCGCCGGCCTGGGCGGCGAGGGCGGGGGCGCCGGCGTTGCCGCTGCGGGCCGGCGTGGGCAGGCCCTGGTGCTGCAGGAACGAAGCGGGCACGTAGAGCATGACGACGAGCACGTCCTCGCGTGACAGCGGCGAGTCCAGCACGCCGGTATGCACCACGCCGGGCGCGATGGCGATGAGGTCGCCCTCGCGCGCATGCATGGCCTGCCCGCCGACGCTGCAGCGGCACTGGCCGCGCACCACCGCGCCGAAGGACCATTCGGCATGCCAGTGTGGGATCCACTCCTGCCCGAAGCGGGTGTGGCGCACGTGTTCGAGGTCGAAGGCGCGCAAACGGCGCACCTCGGAACGGTTCAACGCCTTCGTCAGCGCCACAGCGGCATGCTTCCTGTCAATCGGTTCACCCATCGCTTGCTCCCCGCGAGGCCTATGGCCAGCAAGGGCTCCTGGCGGTGGTCCATGGTGCCATGACGAGCCTGGTAGGCGGTGCCGTCGTGCATCTGCTGCGCATAGGCGGGGAAGAGGCACAGCGCGCCGTCCTGCGGGGCTTCGGTGAGCCGGGCCATCAGCACGGCCATGGCCGCGGGCTCGGCGCGAAGCACCGTGATGGGATGGTGGGAGGAGGCGTGCGAGTGCAGGCCGGCCGCGTCCGCAAGCGGCTTGCCCGCCCAGCCCGGCCGCGCGCCGGCCAGGCCCGCGGCGACGCAAGCGGCCACGTTGGCGGCGTGGCCCACGGCGAGGTCGGCTGCGAGCACGATGGCAACCTTCTCCGGAGCCGGCGCGATGATGTCATTCATTGGCCGCTCCCACGACGCTGAGGCCCATCCAGCCCGCGCTGGCGATGGTCGCCCGCACGTTGCCAAGGCCGCAGATCTCTTCATGCGGATGGGGCAGCAGCGCCAGCTCGGCCCTGGCCTCGTGCCAGCCAGCGGCCACGCGGTCGCGGATGTCGGGGCGCACGAGCTGCGGCTGGGGCAGGCGCCGGGGCTGGCGCAGGTCGGGCCAGCCCACGGCGCCCAGCGTGGGCAGTGCCAGGAAGCCCAGCGGCTCACCCGGCGCGCCGGTCAGCGTGGCACGGGCTTCGATCAGGCGCCGGTCCTTGACGGCGAGCGACGCGCCCAGCCGGCTGCCGGCGCGCAGCGGTGCTGCGGCGGGGTGGTCCAGGGGCAAGCTGCGCGTGAGCCATATGCTGCCCATCTTCTTGGGCCAGCCCTGCAGCAGGCCGCGCAGCAGGGAAGTGTCCTGGTCCACCCAGATCGCAGGGCAGAACTGGCAGTGCGTGCCGTCGGGGCGCTCCAGCTCCAGCACGACGATGGTCTCGCGGTACTGCGCGAGCACGGGGTCCAGCAGCTCGTGGCCGTCGCCAGTGCAGGCCTGCCAGTCGGCGAAGTGCACGCAGCCGTTGCCGACGGGGCGGCCCGCCGCAGGCGGCACCAGGCCTTCGGCCGTGGCGGCGTCGAACTCGAAGCCCACGTTCAGCAACCAGCCGGCGTAGTGCCAGGGCGGCGGCAGCACCAGGGCCGAGCGGCCGTTGCGCGTGAAGGGTGGGGTGAAGCTTTGGTGGGTCCAGGGGACGGCGGCGGTGGTGTTCATGCCGCCAATGTGCCGATATGGCGGTCGGGCGGATAGAACGGATGGGAAGTTTGCGGCCGGCGCCCACCGCGCCTAATGCACGCCCAGCAGCGTGATCGTGGAGCTCTTGCAGGTGCCACCCACGCCCTGGCCGCAGGCCATGGGCTTGAGGTCCTTGTCCATGCAGAAGCGCACTTCGGACAGCTCCTTGCCGGCGTGATCTCCCGTGGCCCCGCGTCCAGCGCGCCGGGCTCTACGGTTATATGAAACCCACCGTGACACCGATAGGGTCTGCGCCCGGATGATCCTCAGCGTTGAGGATGCAGCGCAGCTTCAAGAACCGGCCCAGCGCTGCAAAGGCAAGCCGCTCATCGGCTCGACGCCTCACTGAAGCTGACTCGCAGCTTGCCGCCCACCACCTTCACGTCCTTCACCGCCAGCTTGGTGAGCGCCCCCTTGGCCGTGCTCGTGTCTATCGAGTAGACCGGGCGGCGTTGCAGCGCGTCCTTGGCCAGCTGCGGGCCATGCAACTTCACGACCTCGGCGTACTCCGCCGGCAGCCCGCTGAGCTCCAGCGTGGTGACCTGCAATTCGTCCAGGAAGAGCTGCCCCTCGGTCGGCACATAGCGCGGCCGGCCGGACAGGCCCACGCGGCCGGTGCGTTCGCGCGTGCCGAGCACAACCTTGGCGTCGGCCGTGAGGCCGATGCGGTCGTCGCCCTCGGTCAGCACGACGACGGGGTTGGACAGGTCCAGGCAGGCGATGAGCAGCTTGCAGTGATGCGTGGGGAAGCGCGGCGCGATACGCGCCTGCAACTCGGCCTGCTCGATGTCCAGGTGCCCGTCGGAGATGCGGCTGACGACGCCGCAGGTGGCGAGCGCGGCGGCGGCGATGAGGGACGCAGCGATGAGAGTGATGCGGGTGGCGAGGCGGGTCATGGATCAAGTGCTCCTGGCGTGATCATGGCCCATCACCGCCCACCAGGTGAAACAGGCGGTTGTTCGTGAAAGCCACTGGCCTTACCGTTCAACATGGCATGTGGCGAAAGCTGCGACAGCGCGGGGCAAATGCGACAGCGGTCCGCGTCGTCGCTTTCCCTGAGGCGCCGTGACGCGCGCACTCGCGACACTTGCGTCCTCGAAAAAATTACAGAGGGAGTGGCAGTCGATGGAACAAGCTCAACTAGCCATCGAGCCGGGCCGTGATCCCGGCAACGCACCAGAGGCCGAGGCCGCGACGCCTGTGAAAAAGCCCCCGAACGAGCGTGTGGCGGGGGTGCACAAGGTGCTGGGCGTTCTCTACGTGGCGTTTGCAGTGCTGGCCGTCGTCGCGCTCGCCTTGATCTTGATCGTGGACGAAGGCACGCCCGACGAACGCCGCAGCGCGGGCCTAGCGCTCATGATGGGTGCCGTCGCTGGGCCACTGCTCATGGCGGCATTGCACTTCGTCCTGTCGTACGGCGCGAGGCTCGGGCGCGGCTGGGCGCGCTGGTTCAGCATGCTGGTGGGTTTCATGCTGCTGGGAGCCCTGCCTATCGGGACGGTGTTCGGGCTGATCCTGCTGGAGAACACGTTCAAGCGCTGGAAGTAGGCGCCGGGCGGGAGAGAGAAAGCTATGAAATCCTCGCTGTCCAAGCTCGTCACCTTAGTCGCGCAGCTAGTACCTGCCGAGCATGGAGCCGCCGGACTACGGCTTTCCTGGCGCTCTCGTCCGTGCCCTTCGGATGCCTGTGCATGAGGCGTTAGGCTTCGCCCCATGCTCCAACTCCACCTCCGAGACATCAACCCTGCCGTTACCGCTGCGCTGGGGACCGCTTTTGCCGACGAACCGGCCGTGACCGTGTCGGGGGGCGACATCCTGGCCGTGACGGGCGACGCCGTCGTCAGCCCGGCCAACAGCTTTGGCTACATGGACGGTGGCATAGACCTGCTGTATTCGCGCTACTTCGGCTACGGGTTGGAGGAGGCGTTGCGGGCGCGGCTGCGCGACGAGCACTACGGCGAGCTGCCGGTGGGGCAGGCGCTGGTGGTGGCAACGGGGCACGCGAAGATCCCCTTCCTGGTGAGCGCGCCGACGATGCGGGTGCCGGACAGCATCAGCCGCACGGTGAACGTGTACCTGGCCTGCCGGGCCGCGCTGATCGCGGTGCGGGCGCATAACGCCTCGGGCGAGACGCCGATCAAGACGCTGCTGATGCCGGGCCTGGGTACGGGCGTGGGCGACATGCCGCCTGAGCGCGCTGCGCGGCAGATGCGCGCGGCCTGGGACGCCATCATCAACGACTGGGGCCTCCGCGAGCGCAATGCGGGGCAGATCTGGGGCGAGCAGTTCGAACTGCTGAACTGACCGGTCTGCCTATCCCCCTAACCCGAAGTACAAGTGAATTTGCACGCGGAAGGGCGAGCAATATTTGGCGGTGGTCGTTAGCCTTCTTCTTGTGGAACGGTACAAGGAGTACGGCATGAGTTGGGACGTCTTCCTGCACAGGTTCTCCCGGCGCTACGTGAGCGTCGACGACATCGCCGCGGACGAGCAGCCCCTGCCGCTGGGGGCATTGGCCGACGTGCAGGCGGCAGTGTCCTCGGCCTTCCCGGGCACGGACTGGGGCGATCCGGCCTGGGGCGTGTTCGACAGCGAGATGGGATCCGTCGAGTTCAACGTGGGGCGTGAGGACCCGGTGCAGAGCATGGCGCTTCATGTGCGGGCGAACGAGGGCATTGTGGAAGGCATCCTGGTGCTTTGCGACCGCCTGCGCTGCGACGCGATCGACACGTCGGCCGGGGGCTTCCTGAACCGTTCGCCGCACCCGGCAGCGGGGCTGACGGCATGGCGGGCCTACCGCGACCAGGCCGTGGGCAGGGGCTGAGGGGAGGGCATGGCGGCCGTCTCCACCACCTGGCGCTTTCGCAGCGGCCTCTTTCCCGTCGAATCTCAGGAGGACGAAGCCACCAACCCGTTCTGCTACGGCCGGGCGCTGGCGCAATGGGTCAAAGGCCACTTCGGCGGCCTGGGGTACGAGGTGGAGGACGTCATCGCCGAGGACTGGGGCTGGTGTGTGATGTTGGCGCGCGCGCCCTTCATGCTCTGGATAGGCTGCGGCAACGAGCACGATGGCCCGTTCTTCGACGCTTCGCCGGCGCACGGCGGACGCGGCATGCCCGAGGCGGGCGAGCTGACGTGGATCTGCTTCGTCGGCACGGACGCACCGGTCTGGACGGCGTTCTTCTGGCGCCGTCTCGCGGGCCTGGCCTCCACGAAGGCGGTGGAGCGCATCGTGGAGCAGCAACTGGACCATCTCTTGCGCGAGACCCCCGGCATCCTGCTGCTGGGGCAGGACGACGAGAGCACCTGGCCATGAACGGCAACATCCAGCGGCTGCGCTGCCTGGCCTGCGGCGAGCTGATCCACCCCGACACGGCGGCGAAGAACGACGGCCTCTGCGCGCCCTGCAAGGGCGGCTACCGGGAGCAGATCGAGGAAGGCAGGCGCCAGCGCCGGCACGAACGGGCGCTGGAGCGCAGCCCCGAGCGCATCTACTGGCGCATCCTGGTGCAACGCGTACACGCCAGCCGTGAGGCGTTTGCGCGGCTGCCGCAGGCAGAGCGCACCTACTACGCGCTGCGCATGCTGATGGGGGAAGTGTGCAACGGCGGCTTTCACGCGCTCTTTGCCAACAACAGCGGTGCGCTGTACGCGCTGATGCTCGACGGGCTGCTGGAACTGGAAGCCGACGAGACGCTGGGCCTGCTTGCCGAGGCCAAGGAATTGCTGCTGGGCCGGGGAGCGGTGCCGCTGGATGAGGGGGAGCGCAACGAACTGCTGCCCGACCCCGAGGTGCTGGCCAAGCTCATGCCCTGGCGCGACGCTCGGCTGCGCGAGATCGAAGAGGCCTTCTGGGCTGGCGCCGATGCGCTGGACGAACAGTGCACGCGCTACGCGGTGGCGCAGGGGCTGTACCCGGCGGGCTGCTGACCGACGCAGAGCTCAAGCGCCGAACATGCCGCCAGCGGCTATTTCGCCGCCTTCGCCTCTACCTCCACCCGCATCCCATCCACCGCAAAATCGACCGGGCCACTGAACCTGCGGGCTATGGAGTCGCGAATCTCCTGCGCAGCGGCGTCGGTGGTGGGGCTGAGGTGGCTGAGCAGCAGCTTGCCCACGCCGGCATGCGCCGCCAGTTCGCCGATCTGGCCGGGCGGCGTGTGCAGCGTGTAGAGGATGGGTGGTGACTTGGGTGGGTCCAGCACCACGGTGTTGAACACAAGCAGGTCGCAACCCCGCACCAGGCGCAGCAGCGCGGCGTGGCCCTGGGCGTCTATATCACCGCTGAAGCAGACGCTACTGGCGCCCGTAAGTGCCACGCGGTACAGCACGGCCGGGGCGTCGCGGTGGTGGCCGCTGATGGCGTCGACGGTCAGCGGGCCGTCGGCCAGCACGCGTTGCGGCTGTGAACTTCGGATGTCGCGCGGCATGAAGCGGATGTGGCCCGCAAAGTCGCGCACATAGCTGAAGGCGCCCTGGGGTCCGAAGAGTTGGTCGACGAAGCGCGTCGTTGACGGGAAGGCTGCGCCGTCCTTCGTGGCCTTGGCGCCTGTAGGGCCAAAGATGCGGAACTCGATGTCGCGGCGCGCGGCGACGGCGCGGGCCTTGACGAGGCCCGGCAGTTCTCCGGCGTGGTCGATATGCAGGTGCGTGAGCAGCACGGTGTCGACACCGACCGGCGACAGGCCGCTTTCGCCCAGACGTGCGAAGCTGCCCGGGCCGGCGTCGACGAGCACGCGGGGCTTGCCGTCCACGAGCACAAGGTAGGCCGCACCGGCGCGGCCTGTGGCGCCCGGGCCGCCGGAGCCGAGGACGGCGAGGCCGAGGGTGTGCGACGTGTCGTCGGCTTGGGCAGCGGCGCACAGTGCTAGTGCCGCGAGCAGCAGGGCAGGGACAATCTTGCGAGGCATGGGCGTCTCCGAGGGGTCTGCGATCTGTCGGGCGGCAGGGGAGTTTCTTACGCGCCCGGACGGTCGGCTAGCGCCAAGCGCGTTGCTGGCGGTCGAAGCCATGTGGTGGCGGCGTAGCATCGAACCATGGCTTCGGTGCATCGGCCCCCCATCCCAGCCCTGCGCGGCCTGGTGGCCACGGTGTGGGCGCAGGACGCGCCGTCGATGCGCTTGGGTGTGGGGCGCGAGCGTGCTCTGCCGACAGGCGCGACGCATATTGCACTGCGCTTCGATGGTCCGCCGCTGCTGCTGTTCGACGATGCGGCAGACATGCGCGGCCATCGACTGGGGCATGCGGTCGTGGGCGGTGCCCGCACCCGTTACCACGTGCGCGATGTGTCTCAGCCTTCGGCCTCGGTGGGCGCGATGCTGCGGCCCGGGGCGGCGCGCGTGCTGCTGGGTGTGCCCGAGGATGCACTGGCGGGGCACCACACGCCGCTTGACTGCCTGCTGCATGCGAGCGAGGTGGACGCACTGCTGACGCGCTTGCAGGCCTGCGTGGGCGCGGCAGCCCGGCTGGAAATGTTCGAACGCTGGCTGACTGGGCGCGCGCAGGGCCTGCCGCCGGCGTTGCATCCGGCGCTGGTTCGCTCCATGCGCCCCGAGGTGCACGACTCGCGTGTCGCCGAGCGCGTCAAGGCGAGCGGGCTGAGTCACCGCCACTACATCGCGCAGTTCCGGCAGGCCACGGGCCTCGCGCCGCGCGAATGGCTGGCGTTGCAGCGCTTTGCGCAGGCGCTCGATCTGGCGGCAGACCCGTCGCTCGGCTGGGCCGAGATCGCGGTCGCCAGCGGCTTCGCCGACCAGGCGCACCTGGCGAACACGTTCAAGACGGTGGCGGGCTTCACGCCCTCCGAGTGGCGGCGCCGGGCCGACCCGAACGCGCCTCGCCACGTGCGCTGCTGAGCCGGGTCAAATTCCTGCAAGACGTGGCCCGAGGCTGCGTTCCAGAATGGCTCATCACTGACCTGGAGCTGCCATGGCCACCCACGAGCTTTACGCCTACCTCTGCGTGCGCGACGCCCGCGCCGCGATCGACTTCTATGCCCGCGCTTTCGGCGCCCGCGAGCTGTTCCGGCTGGCGGAGCCCGGCGGCCGCGTGGGCCACGCGGAGCTGGACTTTGACGGCCACGTGCTGATGCTGTCGGAGGAATACCCCGAGATGGGCGTGCGCAGCCCCGAGGGCCTGGGCGGCACGCCGGTGACGCTGCACCTGCATGTGGACGATGCCGACGCGCTGGTGGCGCAGGCCGTGGCGGCTGGCGCCACCCTCGTGCGCGCGCCGCAGGACCACTTCTACGGCGAGCGCTCCGGCACCGTGCGCTGCCCCTTCGGCCACCGCTGGCTGATCGGCCATGCCATCGAGACGGTGACGCCCGAGGAAATGCAGCGGCGCTACACGGCGTTGTTCAGCGCGCCGCCGACGACGGAGTGTGCCTAGATGGATATGGGGCCGGTGAGCGGGTACATCATCGGGACGATGGAGAACCCGTCGCCACTGATGCCCATCAGCTTCACGCCATTGCGCTGGGCCGAGGCCATGATGGCGACGACGACGCCGTAGTCAGCCAGCTTGTGAGGCTGGATGTGAACCTCAGCTTGGTCGATGACCGAGACGTCTCCCACGGCCCGCATACGTGCGTCGAGGACAGCGCGGCTGGCCAGGAGCTGACCGTCCCAGGTGAGGCTACCGTTGGCGCTGATGGTGACCGTGTGGATGGTCCTCGCCTGCGAGGGTGGCGTGTAGCCGAGGCATCCGGGCGGAATGACCAGGCTGACAGCATGCAACTGATTGGGCATGGCGACGATCCACACGGTCAGCAGCGACAGCAGCACGCCGCTGAGCGGCGCGGTACTGAGGGTCATCAGCGTGTGGGGGTCTGCGGGTTCCAGCAGGCTCGGTCGGTTCATGAGGGCTCCAGCGCGAGGCTGAGGCCATGATGCCAGTTTGAGCCGGCGCCTGTCAGGCCGTTTTAGCTCTTCCCCGCAGCGCGAAGCAATAGCCGAAGGTCACCGCGATGCCGGCCAGCACGGCGGTACAGCCGCCCCAGTAGGCCACCTTGAGCGGCGCGAACAGGAATAGCCCGGCATAGATGAGGCCGCTGAGCACCAGCGACCAGCCGGCCACGCGCCGCGCCTGGCGGGCGCAGGCGCTCGGCACGAAGGCCTTGGGCATGCGGTTGCCCCACCAGGCGATCATGAGGCCGTTGGCGCCGATGACCAGGCGCGTGACCATGTCACCATCCAAGTAGCCCTGCTTGCGGGCCCAGGTGCAGGCCAGGGCCAGCACCAGGATGCCCAGGCCCCAGGCCAGGCTGCCAACCAGTTCCTGCTTGCTGTCTGCGTTCATCGTGCCATCCCCTTCCTGGGTGCGGGCGCCGGCTCGCCGGTGCCAAACGAATTGACGAAACCCAGCAACGCGTCTTCCAGCACCGTGAGCTTCAAGTGATAGATGACGGACTTGCCCGCCTTCTCGGCGTGCACCAGGTCGGCCTCCTTCAGCACTGCGAAGTGGGCGGACATCGTTGGCTTGGAGACGTTGAACTGGTCGCTCAACTCGCCCGCGCTCATCGGCCCCTGGCGCAGCAACTGCAGCACCCGGCGGCGTGTGGGATCGGACAAGGCCTTGAAGACTTGGCTCATGTTGCGATGATTAGCTAATCATCGAAATGTGTCAAGCGCCTGCTGTTGCGGCCGAGGGCTGCTCAGCGCCGCACCGTCACTCCCAGCCCACCCACCGGCTGCGTCTCGAACCTCTCCCCAAACCCCGCGATCAGCGGGCGGCCTTTGGCGATGGCCTCGCGCACCGACGGCAGGGCCAGCGATGCCTTGTGGCTGGCGGCGCTGTCCCAGACTTCGGTGACCCACAGCGCGTCGGGGTCCTTGGCGTCCGTTGCGACGATGTAGCTGATGCAGCCGGGCATGGCCTGCGTGCCTTCCAGCAGGATGGCGGCAAGGGTGTCACGCTGGCCCGGTTGGGCCTTGATCTTGCCGATGAGGCCGTAGAGCGGCTTGGTCTCCGTGGTTTGCGCCTGAGCGGGCTGGCTGGCGGCCAATACCAGGGCCATGAAGCACGCCAGCGCCGCAGCGGCCACGAGGGACGTGATGAGGGTGTGGTGGATCTTGGACATGGCGGGCCTCCGCGGTGCTGGTTGACGCTGTGTGTATGTACAGTATCCGCAGCTGGATTGCCAGGTTCTGGCAGGAGGTGTCATCTGGTGACGTGCGGGTGCGCGGTGGTGGCCGCCTGGATGACGGCGGCAACCTGCTCTGGCGTGGGGTGGGGCATGGATGGAGCACCGTATGCGGCCGCGGTAGCCTGACTTCAGGCTGGGCCATCCATCGATGACCACAATGTGCAAGCCGGCATCTTTGCTAACGCCATGTCCCCAAGCCTTCCCGCACGCTTCCCCATCCTCGCGCTACTGATCACCCTTGCGCTTCCAGCACCGGCCCAGGCGCTTTGCCAGCGCGGCGTCTATGGTGTGGATCAAGAGAACTTCGTCGTGCTGGGCGGGGCTTCAAACGCGCCCGCGGTTGGGCAGCGCTACCTTCTGCGCGACGGGCGGCGTGGCAATACCGGTGATACCGGCTCGGGCCTCGCGTGCGAGGCCGATGTCGTGACCTACAAGCCGCCCGGGGGTGACGAGGAGCGCTGGCCGCGGCGCCAGACGCGAGAGGCGACGACGACCTTCGACAGCGTGGCCACCAAGCTGGCCGGGCAATTGATAGAGCCGGCGGAGCCCGCTGACCCTCGGCGCCCGCTGGTGGTGATGGTGCATGGCTCCGAGAAGACGTCGCCCATCAGCGGCGTGTATGCCTACATGCTGGCCGCGCAAGGTGTGTCCGTCTTCGTTTACGACAAGCGCGGCACCGGAGCGTCTGCCGGCGACTACACGCAGAACTTCGAACTGCTTGCGGACGATGCCGCCGCGGCGCTGGCCGAAGCCCGGCGCCTCGCGACGGGCCGCTTTGGCCGCGCGGGCTTCTTCGGCGGCAGCCAGGGTGGCTGGGTGGCGCCGCTCGCGGCGACGAAAGTGCCGGCCGACTTCGTGGCGGTGGGCTTCGGGCTGGTCGTCTCTCCCATCGAGGAAGACCGCGAACAACTGCTGGACGAGGCGCGCGAGCTGGGCCTGGACAAGGCCGCCGTGGCGCAGGTCGAGCGGCTGTCCCGCGCGACAGCACTGCTGGTGCGCAGCCATTTCGCGACGGGCTACGGCGAACTCGCCAAGGTCAAGGCTTCAATCGGTCGCGCGCCCTGGGCCGGCAAGATCAAGGGCGAGTACAGCGGTGACGTGCTGCGCACGAGCGAGGTCGATCTGCGGCGCATCGGCCGCGCGCGCTTCGACAACGTCGGCCTCATCTGGGATTACGACGCCGTCGCTGCGCTCAAGCGGCTGCGGGCCCCGCTGCTGTGGGTGCTGGCTGGCGAGGATCGAGAGGCGCCCATTGCACAGACGCAAAAGGCCCTGGCGACGCTGTCCAAGGCGGGCCAGCGCCTGGATGCCTACGTGTTCCCGAACACTGACCACGGCATCGTCGAGTTCCGCACCAATCCCGACGGCAGCCGCACGTCGACGCGCATCGCCGACGGCTACCTCAAGCTGCTGGCAGACTGGATCAAGGGGCGAGTCGATGGGGCCAACGCGTCATATGGGAACAGCGTGAAGCTGCACTGACCTCGGCTCACGCCTGCGGTGTCACAGCGGGCTGCACGGCCGGCTTTGGCAGCAGCCTGCCCCTGAACGCCGCCACCACGGTGAAGATGAAGATGCCCACGACCACCACGTTGGCCATCACGAACAGCACAGGCGCCAGTGCCGCGAACACGCGGTCGTCGCCGCGGGCGGCGAAGCGCATCGTGGCAGAGGCTATTGCCGTGGCGCCGAAGGTGAAGGCCCAGTAGCCGGGCGTGAAAGGCTGGCGTACCCAGGGCAGCAAGCGAATCACGATGAGGGCCTGCACGAGGGCGTAGCCCAGCAGCATGTGGGCCAGCAGGTCCGGCGGCCCGGTGGTGATGGCGCTGTAGGCCAGCAGCGTGACGGCGGGCGGCGCGGGCTGGATGCCCAGCGTGGCGCGCAATGGCAAGGGCATCTCTTCGCCGTTGAGCAGCCGGCCTACGATGACGGACTCCAGTGCCAGCCAGGCCAGCAGCCCGGCGCCGAAGAAGAGCTGGCCCAGCTCCACAAAGCCCAGGGCACCCGCGGCCATGGCCGACACGAGGTTGGCGGCCACGGTGGGCAGGTAGAGCACCGGTGTGGTGGCGCCGACCGGGCGCCCGCCGCGCCACAGGCCCCCATGGCGCCAGGCACCAAAAGCCAGCGATGCGACGGAACCCAGGCCGCACAGCACCTGCGCCAGCAGCAGCGAATGCGGCTGCACGGCAATACCCACCAGCATGGCGGTGACGGGCACCAGCGCCACGAAGCAGCACTGGATGGGGTGGGCCACCTCGGCGCGCGCCTCATCGCCGCTGCGCAGCCACTTGTTCGCGTACAGCATCGTCAGCAGCAACCAGACGCCGGCCGCTACGGCCATGACGGCTTCCCCTATCCAGGCCGGCGTGCCCCACAGCTTGCTGGCGGCGCGCCAGTCGGTGCCCAGACCACACAGGCCCAGCACCATGCTGAAGAAGGAGGCTGGGACAACCCAGCGGCGTGCGTTCATGACGAGACCCTCCCGCGGCTCTTGTGTCGGCCGCGGGAGTATCGCCAGGGCGGGCTTTGGGCCTGTGGGGGTTCAGAAACCCAGGCGGGCAAGGTCTTCCGCCAGGAAGGCTTGGCCGCTGCGTTGCTTCACGCAGGGCAGTTCGGCCACGCGCTGGCGCCAGGCTTGCAGCGCGCCCAGGTCGGGCGGGGCCGACAAGCCGGCCGCATCGGCGAACATCATGCCGGCGAACAGCGTGATGTCGGCCATCGAGAACTGCTCGCCAGCGAGGAAGGGACGGTCGGCCAGCACGTCGTTGAAGTAGCGGCAGCCTTCCAGTACCTTGGTGCCCTCGCGTTGGCCCATGTCGGCTCGGCCGGCCCATTCGGGGCTCTTGAAGGGCAGCAGTGCGGCGCCCAATCCCGGCGTCGCATGGTGGAAGTACAGGCCTGCCGGGTCCAGCACCAAGGCCTCCGCGCGGCGCTGCATCATGTGGATCAGCGCCTTGTCGCGCGGCGTGCAGCCCGTCAGCAGGGGCTTGCCGTCAAGGTTGTCCAGGTACTCGGTGATCGCGGCGGATTCGGAGATGAGGGTGCCGTCGTCCAGCTCCAGCACCGGGATCACGCCGGAGGGGTTCTTGGCGAGAAAGGCGGGTTGCTTGTGCTCGGCCGCGATCAGGTCAACGGGCACGAATTCGATGTTGTCGGTCAAGCCTTTGGCGGCCAGCACGATGCGGATGCGCGCGGGGTTGGGGAAGCCGGGGCGGTCGTAGATCTTCATGGAGGGTGGTGGGAAGTGAAGTGTGGAAGGTTTGCGGGAACTTGTCTATCTATCGATAGATAGGCGAGGCGAATGTAGGGCGAGTCGTTGGTTTGTGTCAAACTAACCTATCGATAGGTAGATGAAGGGTAAGGGCATGTCCAGCGCTGGCGACACGCGCGAAGCCATCATGCAAGCCGGCCGGCTTGCGGTGCAGGCGCATGGCTACAACGCACTCAGCTTTCGGGAGCTAGCCAAGGAGGTCGGCATCAAGAGTGCCAGCGTGCACTACCACTTCCCGACCAAGGGCGACCTGGCCGCCGCGCTCGCCGGGCGCTATGCGGACGAGGCTGAGGCCTTCCTGGCCGAGTTGTCCGCGAGCGGCCAGGGCCACGACGAGGTGATGAGGGCCTACGCCGGTGCGTTCCGGCTCGCACTGGCCAACGAGAACCGCATGTGCCTGTGCGGCATCATGACCGCCGAGTACGACGACCTGCCGCCGCCCGCGCGCACCGAGGTGGACCGCTTTGCGCGGGTGAACGTCGAGTGGCTGGCCCGCACGCTGGCGGCGCGCCGCCCAGGCGAAACGGCGCGGGCGCTGGAGCCGCGCGCGGTCGCGATCTTTGCCGCGATCGAGGGCGCCCAGCTGATCGCGAGGGGCCGCAAGGACGTCGCGGCCTTTGACCAGATCGTGACGACCTACCAGTCGATCGGCCTGCTCGACTGAGTGTTGCGCCAGGATGGGCAGGGCCGCCAATCGCGCCCTGGGGCCAAGAAGGTCTGCGGCTGTGCAGATCCAGTCTACCGACGGCGTGATGACACGGGTGGCATACCAGTGCTATTGGGCGTGAGCCTTGGCAGCCCTCAGGAGTCGATGACCCGCCGCGTGAAGGCCGCCAGATAGTCCATCAACCCGTCCGCGCTTTTCCAGGCGCGCTCGACGTCGCCCCGTGCGATCTCCTCGGCCATGCGCAGATGCGCTTGCGCGCCGGCCATGACGTCGCCTTCGTGCCGGTAGGCATACCAGAAGCGCCGGCACTTCACGACCAGCGGCAGTACCGCGTTGACAGCGGAGCGGTTGCCGCAGGCCTCGTGGTTGACGTGATCCAGCTCCTGGTCCGCCGTCATGTAGTCGTCGAGCTGGCCGCGCTCGGCGGCCTTGAGCATCTTCTGTGCCTTGGCAACCAGCAGCTTGCGCTGCGCGTCGTTGGCGCGGCGTGCCGAGTGGGCGGCGATCAGCCGCTCCAGCACGCGCCGTGTCTCGATGACGTCCAGGTGCTCCACCACGTCGATGGCCGACACCACCAGACCGCGGCGAGGGTTCTGGATGACGAGGCCGGCCGACACCAGACGCATCAGCGCCTCGCGCACCGGCGTGCGGCCGAGCTGGGCCATGTCGGCCAGCTCCGCCTCGACGACCGGCGCACCGGGCCGCAGCGCGAGCTGGGCGATGAGCTGCTCGATGCGGTCGTAGGCCAGGTCCGCATCGCGCGCCTTGGGTGGCGGCGGTGCTGCGGGCTTGGCACGAGGGCGGGCGGTCGTCGTTGGCAAGGGAGGGCGGTGGCGGGTTGATGAATCAGGCGCCACATAGTCTACTGCCGCTGACATGCTGTTAATATATTTGTAGGATATTTAAGACCATCCACAACACCCCGCCCGGCGCCAGCCTGGCAGCCAAGGAACCGCCATGTCCACCTCCACCTCCATCTTCAGCGGCATCGTCCCCGCTCTCATGACCCCCTGCCGGCCCGACCGCACGCCGGATTTCGACGCCCTGGTGCGCAAGGCGAAGCAACTGATGGCCCACGGCATGTCGGCCGTCGTCTATTGCGGCTCCATGGGCGACTGGCCGCTGCTGACCGACGAGCAGCGCATGGAGGGTGTGCGCCGCCTGGTGGAGGCGGGCGTGCCGGTCATCGTGGGCACTGGGGCCATGAATATGCGCACGGCCGTGGCTTTTGCCGAGCATGCGCAGCGAGTGGGCGCCAAGGGCCTGATGGTGATCCCGCGCATCCTGTCGCGCGGCCCGTCGCTGGCCGCGCAGAAGGCGCATTTCGACGCCATCCTGTCCGCCGCGCCCGAACTGGAGGCGGTGATCTACAACAGCCCCTACTACGGCTTCGCAACCCGGGCCGACCTGTTCTTCGAGCTGCGCAAGAAGCACAAGAACCTCGTGGGCTTCAAGGAGTTCGGCGGCAAGGACGCGCTGAGCTATGCCGCCGAGACCATCACCAGCCGGCCTGACGACAACGTGCTGCTCAGCGTGGGCGTGGACACGGCCGTGGTGCACGGCTTCATCAACTGCGGCGCGGCCGGCGCCATCACCGGCATCGGCAATATCCTGCCCCGCGAGGTGTTGCACCTGTGCAATCTCGCGAAGGCGGCCGCCGCTGGCGACGTCGAAGCTCGCCAGCGCGCACTGGAACTGGAAGACGCGATGGCCGTCTGCGCTGCGTTCGATGAGAAGCCCGACCTGGTGCTTTACTTCAAGTACATGCTGGTGCTGCAGGGCGAGGAGGAATACGCGCTGCACTTCAACGAGACCGACGAGCTGACGGACAGCCAGAAGGGCTTTGTTGAGGCGCAGTTCAGGCTGTTCAACACCTGGTATGCCGCGTGGAGCCAGTTGCCGGGGGCGGTGCAGAAGTACAAGCCCTGAGGCTGACTGGTGCATGCAGAGCGATGCATGGTGGTGGGCGGCTAGAGTCGGGCCCCGCGTCCAATTCGGAGCTACGAAGCTTCATGTCCCATTTCGTTGTCACCGTGCTCACACCACGGGCCTTCGCACTTCAGGAGGCCGACGCGGCTGTTGCTTTCATCCGCAACCTGGCCGACTCCGTAAAGGGAAATGACTTCCACGTCGCTGGCCAGCCGTTCAACTTCGAATTCGTCGATCTGGACGATGAGATCGAAGAGGATCTGCGCGGCCTCGTCATCCAGAGCTGGCCCGTGCGAGGCGCGCTTCGCCTGGTCGTGTTCACCAGCGCAACGGTCAGCCACGTGCTGCTGGGTGTCATGGCCTCGCGGTTGGCGCAGATGTTCGACGGTTGGATCGCACTGGATGGGCTCTTGGAGCGCGTGACCGACAATCCCTCCGTTCTAACCTATGAGGGCATCAACGGGCGGCTCCGGACCGAGCACGGCTTCGACATCGTCAGCCCCGCCGTCATGGGTTATTGGCTGGGGACCGAGAGCTTTCGTCTCCCTTGATGTCGCGGGCCGGCCGACGAAGGGCGCGCGTCAGGGCGCTCGGTGGTGGAAGTCCATGTAGAGCTGCCTGAGCCGCAGCGGCAACGGCGCCCAGTACAGGGCGCTTTTCGCGCTGGGCACCTGCCAGAACAGGTTCTCCACGAAGGACACGTCGATGCAGTTCTGTACGGGGCCGGGGCTCGATGAGAAGGCGCCCGAGATGAAATTGAACAACGGTTCGTGGACGCTGTAGTGCACTTCGTGGCACATCTCGGCGTTGAGCGCATTGGCCAGCGCTTCGAACCAGACATATTCGTCTCCAGCGTCTGGGCCTTCACCCCAGCGCTTCTCGTGAAAGCGGTCGGCCGACGCGGTGATCTTCGGGAACTTCTCGCGGACGTGGCGGTAGAGGTCTTCAACGGTGTCCATGGCTGGCAGGATTTTGCTTGCCAAGGCTACGGCGCGAACACGAAATGTTCCTCGCCTGTCATTCCACGTAGGCCGTCAGGTTGGCGAGCGATGAGTTCATGCCCGCCTCGTGATCCGCCGGGCTTATGCCGGGTGGCACATCCTCGGCCGTGACCGTGACGATCGCGCCGGTGGAAGTGGCTTGCAGAACCCAGCACATCGTCATCGTGCCTGCGAAAGCGGGGGCGGGCGAGTCGAACTCAAAGGCCTGCACGACGCGCTCATGTGGCACGAGCTCGACGAAGCGCCCAGCCACCACGTCCGTGTTCGCCGTGGACTTGCCCGGCGCGGCGGCGAAGGTGAGCGTCATCTGGAAGCGCCCACCGGCCCAGGGCTCGAAGGTCTCGACGTTGATCGTCGCGCCCTGCGGCGGTAGCCAAGTCGTCACGGCCTCGCGCGTCACGAGGGCGTCGTAGATGGCCTGAGGCGATGCTCGGATTGTTCTGGACGCCGTGTCACGGCGTGCCATCGAAGAGGTCATGGCTTTGACTGGTGTTGGGCGCGAACGGGATTTCCAGGGGCAGCCTTTTCGCTCAACCGTATCTCAGCCCTAACCTGACTCTTTCCACTGCCACTGCCGGTGGCAGCGCCAGCGCAGCCAGCATGGCGCCGACGCGCGAGCGGGCGGCCAACGCCACGCACAGAGCCGGCAGGCCGGTCACGCACACGCCCGCAGCCGTGAGGCTGAGCCGGCGCGCGGCAGGCTGGTGTTGGAAGGCGACCTTGGGGCCGAGCAGGCGGCGCAGCAATCCAGCCGGGAGCAGGGCGGCGGGGCCTTCGCCGTGGATCGGGGCGGCGTTTGCGCGGCGCAGGGCGGCGCTCAAGTGCCACAGTTCCACCAAGCGCGTCGAGGAGACGGCCGGGCTCTGCTCGGTCGCCGCACCATCCAGCGCGCGAAGTTCGGCCCTGGGGGCCAGGTCTTGCGGCAGGCGCAGCTTCCACACCAAGCCCAGCTTGCGCAGCACCAGCAGCATCCACCAGCCGGGGTCCCACTCGCCGGCGTAGAGGCCCAGGCGGGCCGAGCCGGGGAAGGCGTGGTGGTTGTTGTGCCAGCTCTCGCCCATGGTGAGCAGCGAAGTCAGCGGGATGTTGCGGCCCTGCACCGCAGCGCCGTCGACGACATGGTGCATGCCGCCATGGTTGTGCGCGAAGTAGCCGATCAGCCAGTGGCCGAACACACCGGCCGTGATGCGGGCGCAGACGCCCCAGAACACAAAGCCCCAGCCGCCCAGCGCGAAGAGCACAAGCGCCGGCGGCAGTTGTTGCAGCATCCAGGTTCGCTCCAGGAACCAGTAGAAGCGGTCGTTGGCCAGGCGCGGCTCGATGCGGATGGTGGGTTCGTGGTGCAGCCGCAGCTCGCAGTGCAGCTGCCACCAGGCGTCTTTCCACGGGCCACTGCCGTGGCGCAGGTAGTCGTGGCAGATGGGCAGGCGCTGGGCATAGTCGCGTAGCTCGTGCTGGCGCAGGAGACCGAGCGGCCCGGCAAGGCCCACCTGCACGCCGCTGTAGACGAGGGCGTATTCCAGCCACTTGGGCGCCTGGAAGCTGTCGTGGATGAGCTTGCGATGGCTGCCCAGCGAGTGGCCGAAGAGCAGCACGAAGGCGGTGCAGCCGAGGAACACACCGAAGGCCGCCCAGGAGAAGGTCGCGAGGCCGCCAATGACGGCGGCCAGCGCCATGCCGGTGAACCAGAGCGACTTGGACGCAGACCAGACGACATCGCCGTGCAGCACAGCGGCAGGGTCGGCAGCACGCACGCGGTGTGCGTCCAAAGCGTGGGGCAGGGGAGCCATGGGTCAGCCTTTCGCGGGCTTGGGGGAGGGTTTGGCGGTGAGGGTGCGGGCCTTGGCGATGGCCTTGGACTCGCGCTTGAGCGGCCGCCCCACAGGGCAGAGCTCGAAGGCGTAGCCGGTGAGGCTGGTGACCAGGCTGTCGCGGTTGAGCGCGTAGTGCACGAACTGGCCGCACCGCTCGCTGGTGACGAGGCCGGCGTTCTCCAGCACCGACAGGTGGCGCGAGATGGCTGGTGCGCTCATGTCGAAGCGCAGGGCCAGCTCCGACGTCGTCAGCTCGGCCTCGGACAGATAGGCCAGGATCTGCCGGCGCGGACCGGAGGCGAGGGCTTCGAAGATCTTGTCGAGGGCGGCGGTCATCGGTGGACAGTGATCGTTGTTTGATTCAATGATTAGCGAATTCGTTAATTCATTATTTGATCAATCCTTGAATTGAGTCAATCGTTTCGTTGAGGGCAGCGGCCTGCATGCGGTGGCGAGCGCCATCGCATGCAGGCCTGCACGCGCCGAAAGGCGGCGTGCGGCTCAGGCTGTGCGGGACTTGTCCGCTTGCGCGCGCTTGCGCAGCAGGTAAAGCAGCGGCAGGCCGCCGACCAGCATCAGGGCGTAGGAACTGGGCTCGGGAACGGCGGTGATGGTCAGGCTGGCGGCGGGGCCGGGCAGCCAGTTCCAGGCGGCGGGCGCATTCGCGTCGCCGCGGATGCCCAGATGGTTGGTGATCACGCCGCCTTCGGGATCGCGGGCGTTGCCCAGGCCGAGTGCGCCCAGGAAGCCGTTGGCCTCGCTGTTCTTCTCCGAGCCTGCGTCGTAGCCGTAGAGGTTGATCGTCACGGTACCGGTGATGGCCGAAAGGTCCAGGCCGTTGACGCCGACGAAGCCGTCATTGGTCCAGCCCAGCATGCTGGCAAAGGACAACAGGTTGTGGGATGCATCGGCCTGGACGACCACGGTCACGGAATCTTGCTGGGGTAGCGGAGACGACAGCGGTGCCGCGACGCTGAGCACGCTGGTGCCGACCAGGGCATTGGCTTCGTTGAGCAGGAAGCTGCGGTCGCCACCTTCGGCGATGCGCCAGATGGTCTCGGGGGCGGTCAGGCCGATGGTGTAGGCGCTGTAGGCGGCGCTGTGGGTGATGAACACGGGTGGCGAAAGCCGCTGGCCCGTCTGGGCCGTCGCGGCGCCCGTGGCCACGGCGTTGCTGGTGAGGTTCTTGAACGTGATCTGGTAGGCCGGTGCCTGGGCGGCGGCTGGCTGCGGGAGGGCGACTGCGGCCGCGAGGGCCAGGCCGATGGCGGCCAGTCGATGCGGTGCGGCGGCAGTGGGGGCGCCGGGGCCGGCGCGATGTGCGGTATGCATGGGAGGTCTCCGGGGGGGATTGAGTGACAGGGCGGCTGCCCCGCGCCCGGGTCGTCGCGGCAGGTGCGCTCGTCATTACTCCCTAACTTGGAGGTGCCCCTAGCATGTGGGGAGGCGTGTAAGGTTGCGGCCGGCAGCGCGACCAAGGGGCCCGCGGCCGCGCTGGAACCAGCGCGGCGTCGTCAGCCGATGATCTCGGACAGCCTCGCGATGAGCCGGTCGATCTCGGCCATCGTGTTGTAGTGCGCGATCGAGACCCGGACGACGCCGCCGTAGCGGCCCAGGTCGAGCGCCTCGATGAGCCGGCGTGCGTAAAAGTCGCCGAACCGGATGCCGATGCCGTGGGCGTCCATGCAGGTGACGATGTCCTCGGAGCGCCGGCCTTCGACCACGAAGCTGATGGTGGGCACGCGGTGGCCGCCTGCGGCAGTGGGCAGGCCGATGATGCGCACCCCCTTCACGCCGCGCAGCCAGGCCAGCAGCCGCTCGGCCAGCGCGTCCTCGTGCTCCGCGAAGGCGTCGAACGCGGCCTGCATCAGCTGGCGGGGCGTCCCGCTGCTGCCGAGGCCTTTGCCCAACCGAGTGCCGACGGCGCACAGATAGTCATTGATGCCCAGGCACCCGTAGGACAGCTCGTAGTTGACGCTGCCGGGCTGCAGCTTGTACGGCACCTCGTCCATGCCGATGAAATAGTGGTTGAGGTTGGCCAGCGAGGCGAGCAGCTCACGCCGGCCCCACAGCACGGCCTGGTGGGGACCGAAGACCTTGTACAGGCTCAGCACCAGCACGTCGACGCCCAGAGTTTGCACATCCACCAGCCGGTGGGGCGCATAGGCCACGGCGTCGACGCAGACGCGGGCGCCCGCGCCGTGCGCCAGCCGCACCACGTCATGCACGGGGTTGACGGTGCCCAGCACGTTGGAGGCAAGCGTCATCGCGACCCACTTGGTGCGCGGGGTCAGGAGGGCTTGCAGGTCTTCGAGCTCGAGCTGCAGGCTGTCGCGGTTGATAGGCCAGACCTTGATGACGGCCCCCGTGTCGGCCAGCCGCGTCCAGCACCCGACGTTGGCTTCGTGATCGGTGTTGGTGACGATGATCTCGTCGCCCGGGGCGATCTGCGGCCGCAGAGCGAGCGTCAGGCGCAGCATCATCGCCGTCGTGGCGGGACCGATGACGACCTCCTCGTCGTCAGGCGCATTGATCAGCTCCGCCATGGCGCGGCGCGCCTGCAGCACCCGCTCGCCGGCGAGCTGGGAGTGCTCGTAGGACGCGCCGAGCTGCACGCTGGTCGTCAGCAGGTAGTCGCGCACGCGGTCAGCGACCCGCGCGAGCACCTGGGAGCCGCCTGCGTTGTCCAGGAACACGAAGCCGCCGGCGAGGGCAGGGAATTCGGCGCGGATGTGGTCGAGGTTCAGTGCGGTCATGGGGGGCGTTCGGGATCGTGGCCCGGCACGGTACCTCAGCGCCGGCACGGTGGCCAAGGGCCACCGTGCCGGCAGCAGGTCAACGAACTGGCCCGCGCCTTTGCCAGCGCTCCACCGCCGCCTCCACGGCCTCCCAGGCCGCGCGGTCGTAGGTGACGGCGGTGAAGAGGTTGTCCTGGCTGGGTAGCTGACGCTGGGCGCTGCGGGCGAGGCGCTCCAGCGGGTCGCGTGCGGCGGCCACGCAGCCGGGCAGGTCGGCGAAGCTGGAGGCCACGCGGTGAAAGAGCACGGCGCGCTTGAGCTCCGACGCCTTCAGCGAGGGCTGCGCCAGCGCCCGCATGAAGATGCGCGCCTGGCCCTCGCCCAGCAGTTCCACGCAGAGTTCCCTGCGCCAGCCCGTCAATACCTGTTCCGCCGTCAGTGCTGGCGTGTTGTCATCGATCTGCAGTGTCATCCCGGCAGTCTTGCATTGCTCTTTACCCCGACTGGCGGTGGATGTATCTCGATGCATCTACCGTCCACGAGGGCGGCGCTGGCCTTGCAATTGCTGACGGCTGCTTGCAAAAGCTCAGGGAGCTGATGCCCCCGCAGCTGCCGGCGCCATGGGCTTCACCACCCAGTCCCCCGCGCGCTCGCCCGGCGTCACCGCCCAGCCGGCCTTGAGCTGCAGCTTCCAGCCGGGGCCTTGCAAGTGGTCGGCCGAGATGCCGGTGGCCGAGACGGCGGCGCCGGTCATGGCCTTGTCGAGCAGGGCGCCTTGCTCCACGTTGATCGTGCCCCAGTTGGCGCTGAGCCTCATGGTGGGGTACACCACCTGCGTGGGGCTCAGGGCCTCCAGCGTACTGGGGTTGAACTGGTAGCTGGCCTTGAGGCCGGCCAGCGGCAGGCGCAGCACGGGGCCGTCCACCAGCCGGGCCTTGAGCTCGGCGATGCGGGCCTGCTTGGCCTGCTCGCGCGCCTGCTCGCGGGGGCGCAGGGTGGTGTCGTAGTCAACCTCGCGGGCTTTCAGCGTGCTGGCGTCCGGCTCGGGCAGCTTGAGCGCGGCTTGCAGCATCTCGTCCAGCCCTTGCGGGTTGCCTTGCTTCATGGCGGCCAGCAGTTGTTGGCGCCATTTGGGGGCGGCGCCGTCCAGCAGCAGGCCCCAGGCGGGGCCGGTGGCGTAGGCAAAGGAGCGCACGAAAGTGGGCGACTGCAGGAAGGCTTCGAGGTCGCGCAACGCGTAGGCGGTGCGTTCGGCGGCGTTGGGCAGGCCCACGCGCACGCCCGTGTACTCGGCCACGCCTTCATTCAGCTCCAGGGCGCGCTCCTCGGCGCGGGCATCGGGGAAGAGGCGGTAGCGCTCGTGGCGGAACAGCAGCGCGTCGGTCATGGCTTCGTGGCGCGCGCCGGCGTCAGGCGCTGCGAGGGCGCGGGCCAGGGCGTGCCATTCCAGTTGCAGCAGGATGCGGCCTTCCAGCGTGTCCAGGTGCAGGTTGCCACCGTCGCGCTGCAGCATGCCCAGCTCGTGCTGCGCGCGGTGGAACAGCTCGTGGCCCAGCATCACATGGCGGTGGGCGGTGTCGTAGGGCAGCGGCCAGAGCAGCTCCGTCCAACGCGTACCCGACCATTCGATGGACGTGTTGGCGATGATGACGCCCGCCGGCAGCGTGCCGGTGAACACGGGGCCGGCGGCCTTGAGCACGCCGCCGGCGTCGGCCTGGTTGGCGATGACCGAGTTGTCCGTCCAGTCCACCAGCAGCATGGGGCCGCACAGCGAGTGCTGCCACAGCGCGCCGCCGTCGCGCTTGCACAGCTGGGCGGCTTCGTCGAACACCGCCTTGGCCCGCACGGGGTTGATGGCGGCGGTGGCAGGTGGGCTGATCAAGGCCGCGGCCGTGAGGGTGAGGGCCGGGAGCGTGAGACGAGGCATGGCAAACCGGGTGATGCAGGGGCTGCGACGATATCAAGGTGGGTGGCCGAAGCCGCCATGACGATCGTCATGGTGCCCGCCCACGCAACCTAGGGAACGACGGCTTCGCTAGGTGTGACTCCCGAGGCCCGCGCCCTTCGGAGCCGTGCAGACTCGCGGCTCGAAGGGGCCGAGGCTGAACCGGCCCAACAACGGAGACATCGAATGCAGTTTTCACCTCAAACCGGGCGGCTGTCGAAGGTCGTCGCAGCGGCGGTGCTGTCGTGCTGGGCGCTGGGCGTCGCGGCTGCCGGGCCCGCGGCCGAGAAGGGCGCGCCCACGGTGGCCGAGGCCCAGCGCTTCGTGAAGGCGGCGGAAGCGCGGCTCGCGGCGCTGAACATCAGGGCCGGCCGCGCGGGCTGGGTGGCGGAGAACTTCATCACCGACGACACCGAGCTCATCAAGGCGCAGGCCGACGAGGAGCTGTTGAAGGTGGCGGGCGAGGTGGCGCTGGCGGCGCGGCGCTACAACGGGCTGAAGCTGCCGACCGACACGGCGCGCAAGCTCAAGATGATGCAGCTCACGCGCATGCTGGCAGACGACGCCGAGCGCGAGCGGCTGACGCGTCTGGCCGCCGCGCTGACGGGAGCCTACGGCAAGGCGAAGTACTGCCCCCCGAAGGCCGCCGACGGCAAAGAAGCAGCCTGCATGGACATCGGCGCCGTGGAGCAATTGATGGCCGAGAGCCGCGACCCGGCGAAGCTCAAGGACGCATGGTTGGGCTGGCATGCGCAGGCCAAGGCCTACCGTAAGGACTATGCGGACTTCGTGGCTCTGTCCAACAAGGGCGCGCGCACGATGGGCTTTGCCGACGTGGGTGCGCTGTGGCGCTCGAACTACGACATGCCGCCCGAGGCCTTCGCGGCGGACATGGCGCGTACCTGGAGCCAGGTTAAGCCGCTGTACGACTCGCTGCACACCTACGTGCGCCACAAGCTGCGCCAGGCCTACGGGCCTGCGGCGGTGCCCGCGAGCGGCCCCATCCCAGCGCACCTGCTGGGCAACCCGTGGAGCCAGAGCTGGGAGAACGTATTCCCGCTCGTGCGGCCGGCCGCCAAGGCGGGTGACTACGACATGAACCGCGTGCTCGCGCAGCGCAACACCACGGCCAAGGAGATGGCCAAGTACGCCGAAGGCTTCTACACGTCGCTGGGCATGCAGCCGCTGCCGGCCACGTTCTGGGAGCGCTCGCTCTTCACCAAGCCGCAGGACCGCGAGGTGGTGTGCCACGCCTCCGCGTGGAGCCTGGACCAGCAGGAGGACGTGCGCATCAAGATGTGCATCCGCTCCAGCGAGGACGACTTCTACACCCTGCACCACGAGCTGGGCCACATCTACTACGACCTGGCCTACCGCGGCCAGCCGCCGCTGTTCCGCGACGGCGCCAATGAAGGCTTCCACGAAGCCATCGGCGACACGATGGCGCTGTCCGTCACGCCGGACTATTTGCGCCGCCTTGGCTTGATGGGCGCAAACGACAACCCCGGCGACGACATCGACAACCTGCTGCTGCAGGCGCTGCGCAAGGTGGCCTTCCTGCCCTTTGCCTACAAGGTGGACGCCTGGCGCTGGGACGTCTACGCGGGCAAGGTTTTGCCTCAGGACTACGACCGCCACTGGTGGGCGCTGAGTGAGACCGTGCAAGGTATTGCCCGGCCTGCGCCGATGGAGCCGGGCGGGTTTGATGCCGGCGCCAAGTACCACGTGGCGGCCGACGTGAGCTATGCGCGCTACTTCCTGGCCCACCTGCTGCAGTTCCAGTTCCAACGCGCGCTGTGCCGCGAGGCGGGCTACACCGGCCCCCTGCACAACTGCTCCATCTACGGCAACAAGCAGGCCGGCGCGAAGTTCCAGGCCATGCTCGCCATGGGCGCCAGCAAGCCCTGGCCTGAGGCGTTGAAGGCGCTGACCGGCGAGGACAAGCTGGACGGCGGCGCGCTGATCGACTACTTCGCGCCGCTCAAGGTCTGGCTGGATGCGCAGAACGCGCAGTTCGCCAAGGTGGAGGCCAAGCCTTGAGGGTGACGCGATGCTGAAGAGACTGCTTGGCCTGTTCGGCGCCGGCGCCACTCCCAAGCCCCCGCCAGTCGCGGCGCCACGGTCTCAGCCGGGTGAACATCCTGCGGAGGCGGCGCTGTTGCACCAGATCGCGCTGCGCAGCAAGGAAGACCCGCTCATAGGCGCCAAGATCGGCAGCAAGGAGGTCACGCAGCGCCTGCTGGCCGGCATGAAGACCGAGCGCGGCGTGCATGTCGAGTCGCTGCTGTGCGCGCTGGGCTCGGTGTCCGGCTACGCCTGCCAGGCCGCGGTGCGCGCGCAGGCCGCCGCAAAGGGGCTGGCCGAGACGGCGCCTTTCATCTGCGCGAGCGCGCAGGAAGGCGACAACTATTATTTCGGCGACGCGCTGAACCGGCCTCTGGCCGAGTCCCAATACTCCGTCTGGAGCCTGGCCGGCGGCGGCGCGCAGGCGGCCGGCTGCACCGAGCTGCCAGACATGCACGAGATGTTCAAGCACGTGACGGACTCGATCGGCAAGCCGACATTCGGCCTGCCGCGCACGCCGGACACGAACAAGCCGGGCGACACGCCGATCAACTACGTGCGTTCGCTCTGGCCCGCGCTGCGTCCGCTGGTCGTCAAGTTCTGCCCCAACCCCGAGCACTGGCCCGTGCTGCTGGGCCTGTCTGCCCAGGAGGCCATCATCATGGGCAAGGGCGTCATCGACCCGGGCCTCGCGTTTCGCATCGTCATGGAGAGTGCAATCCCGATGTCGAAAGTGGAGCTGGGCAAGGTTTAGCTGCTGGCAAGGCGAGTGCTTGCCTGTCTGCGGGGTGCTTCTGGCTGGCGCAACCCTTCACTGGGCGCGGCGGGCATCCCTTGCCTTGACGCCTTTTTCTGTCGCCGCCTTCAGGCGCGCTTCCAAGATTGGCTTTTCTCGAGCGTCGATGTCCTCCAGCATCTGCTGGCTGTAGTCGCCAGCCTTCACCATGCGATTGAACTCGGGTTTGCAAAAACGTTCGTGGAGGCCGAAAAGCGGACGGGTGGTGGCGTCCATTCTCGGGACGAGTTGCCGATAGGCGCTCGCTTTTTCGTCGAACAGCCCTTCGGCGCCTTGGCCGCCGGATCGCTGTTTTGCAAGCTCCAACTCTGCGACGGATACGGCGTGGAAAGTGAGGTACAGGGCCCAGTTGCCCGGAACGTCAGAGAATTTGCCCGCGACCTCGTAGTCCTCCAGCATGCGCTCGGAAAGTACGCGATGCGCGGCTGAGCAGATGACCAGCTTCTCTTGGCCGCTCGCCTGGAGATAGTCGCTTGCAGGGTCGGCCCGGGCACCGACGCACAGCATGAGGCCGAAGAGCCATGCCAGGCTGATCTTGGTGGGGGCTGCGGGTGTTGGCGCCGGAATTGGTTTCATGAAGTCGTGGCCTTGCTCTCGCGGCACGGCAGCAGTGTCACTCCACACCTCAACCCTCCCGCCTGAACACGAGCAGGTGCCAGCGCGTGCCGTTGGCCTGAAGCACCACATCGTTGATGGCGGCGTGTTCCAGCGTGAAGCCCAATAGAGCCAACTGCTGCGCCACGAGGTCGGGCGGGTGGTTGTGGAAGCGCCGGCCGTCGCTGTCGCGGTCAGAGGCGAGGCGGGCGGCGTCCATCTCGGGTAGCGCCACCAGCAGAGCCGGTCGTTCACGAGTGGCCTCGCGATCGCCGTCGCGTGGTGGACGCAGTTGTGCGGCCAGCGCGGCCAGTGCCTCCGGCAACTCGGTGGGGGTGATGTGCATCAACACGGCGCTGCAAACGACGGCGTCGAAGCCTGCGGGACAGACGTCTGCGAACGGACGGCCCAACTCGGGAAGGAAGCCCTCGCGCAGCCGGCCGCGCACGGCAGGAAAGCGCTCATGGGCCTTGTCGCGCATGGCGGCGTTGGGCTCCACGCCCCAGGCTTGCAGGCCCAGCTCCAGCATGGCGGCCACGTCGCGGCCCGAGCCCGATCCCACGTCCAGCACGCAGGCGCCTGGCACCAAGGCGGTGGCCACGTGGGCCATCATGGCGCTGCGGCGGTTTTCGGTCGCATCGCTGATCTCTGCGGCGTAGCTGTCGTAGAAGCGGGCGGTGAGGGTGTCCATGACGAGACTGTAGTGAGATGGCGGCGCCTGAACGGATACTCGCGCAACACAAGACGAGAGGGAGGCCATGACGGCAAACACCGATTCAGCGCGGCGCGCTTCGGGCATCGCTGCCATCTTGCTGGGTTCCATAGGCCTCGTCGTCGTCCTCATGGCACGGCACGCCGAGAGCTTTCGCGGCGCGGGTAGCGACTGGCTGCTGAGGTGGGCCGACCGGCTGGGCTTCATCACGCCGCGGCCGGTAGGCAGCACCGAAGAGGCTCGGACACCAAGCTTGCTGAGCTTCACCGACGAAACGGCGCTATGGCTCCTTCTCGGGTTGGGCATCTACCTTGGCGTCGCGGCCCTGCTGCTGGCCGTCATGGCCACCCGGCAGCGTGAGGACAGCCTCTACCTTGGCGCCGGACTGGTATGCGGCTCGCTTGCACTCGTTGCCGCCAACTTCTGGGTGGGCATGGCGGCACTGGTGGCGGGCGCCACTTCCGTGGCGGTGGCGCGGCGACTCTGAGCCAGCTTTACACCCGCCTAACACTGGCCTAACGCAGCACACAGGGCCAGCTCCTAGCATCGCGGCCGTGTCCGCTACCGCTGCAGAGCCATGAGATCGTTTCCTTGTTCGTCCCTGGCTCTGCGGCGAGTTGGCGGCACATGACGGCGGTGATCGCCGTCGAACACTCACGACATTTGCGCACGCCCCCACCCAGGCGGCGGGCGGTGGCCGTGTCGGCCGTGGTGCTGGGGCATTTGTCCCTGCTGTTGCTGGTGTGGCAGGAGAAGTTCTCGACGCCGCAGGGCAGCGAGGTGCGACGCTCCATCGCCATCAGGCTGGTGCCCCAGCGCCCCCAGCGGCCGGAGGCGGAGCGCAAGATGCCGCAGATCGTGGCGGTGCAGCCTCTGCGTCGCGCGCCAGCGCTCAGTGCTGACGTCGATACGCCGCGCAGCAGCATCCTGGTGCCGGTGCCCTTCGCGGCCGAAGCGGTTGGATCGACCGGTGGGGCCGGCGCGACCGCCCAGGCGGGTGCGGGGGCCGCTGCCCCGGGGCACGCGGCCAGTGGCGTGCCGCTGGCGCTCACGCCCAGCCGCGAGGTGCTGCGCGGCGCGCTGGCCAACCCGGCCACGAGCGACCCGCGCAGCAACTCGCCCAAGCCGACCTTCGAGGAGCGCATCGCGATGGGGCTGGACCCGGACCTGTGCATCAAGCTGGAGCGTCTGCCCGACGGTACGGTGCGGCGGTCGCTGTCGCGCCTGGCGAATGCCGAGTCGCTGCTGCAGTCCTCGCATGGCGTGGGGGCCATGGGGGCGCGGGTGTGCCAGTGAGCAGGCCCATGGTGCCGTGGTTCAATGTCCGCAGACCCCTATGAGCCTGGCGACGAAACTTCCCCTCTCGCTGACCGCCTTGCGCGCGCTGCTGGCGCCCGTGGTGGTGGCGCTGGCGCTGCGGTGGCCATCGCAAGTGGCGTTTGGCGCCTGCCTGGCAGTGGCCTTCCTGTCAGACGTGTTCGACGGCGTCATCGCGCGCCGCTTGGGCATCGCGACGCCAGGACTGAGGCGGCTGGACAGCATCGCCGACACGATCTTCTACGTCGCCGTGACGTTCGCGGCCTGGCACCTGTACCCGCAGGTCATTCGCGACCACGCGGTGGCGCTGGGTGTTCTGGTGGGGCTGGAACTGGCTCGCTACGCTTTCGACCTCGCCAAGTTCAGGCGCGAGGCGAGCTATCACATGTGGTCGTCCAAGCTGTGGGGCATCGTGCTGTTCGCAGCTTTCTTCGCGCTGCTGGCGGGCGGCTACACAGGGCCGTGGATGGGCGCGCCGCTTTACGTGGGCATCGCCGCCGACCTGGAGGGCCTGGCCATCTCCTGGGTGCTGCCGCAATGGCAGGCCGATGTCCCTTCCATCGTGCATGCGCTGAGGGCGAGGGCCGCAGCGCGATAGCACCCGACTGCCATCGTGGGGCAATGGGGCGATGGCAAACTGGGTTGACACAACGACAACCCATAGAGACATGACGACCCCCGTTCCCACCCTGTACGAATGGCTTGGCGGCATCGAGACGCTGAACCGCCTGACGAAGCGCTTCTACGAGCGCGTGGCCGAAGACGAACTGCTCGGCCCCGTGTTTGCCCACATGAACGGCGAACACCCCGCGCATGTGGCCGCCTTCCTGGCCGAAGTGCTGGGCGGGCCGGCGACGTACTCCGAGGCGCACGGCGGGCACCCGCACATGGTGCGCCAGCACCTGAACCGCCACCTCACGCAGGACAAGCGCCGCCGCTGGGTGGAACTGCTGCTGGACACCGCCGACGAGCTGGGCATGCCCGACGACCCCGAGTTCCGCTCGGCGCTGGTGGGCTACCTGGAATGGGGCTCGCGCCTGGCCGTCATCAACTCGCAGCCCGGTGCCGTCGTGGACGAGAACGCGGCCATGCCCAAGTGGGGCTGGGGCGAGGTGAAGGGGCCTTGGACGGGCGGTTGAGCGGAAGGCTCCTCCGTCCAGGCAGTCAGCGACTTCAGGAGATTTCGGCGCATGCGGATAGATGGCGAAAGCGGCTGGGTTGAACTTCTCCAACGCGACGATGAAGAGGCGTTCGACGTTCGCTGCTCGGTCGGGGACTTCGCTGGCCGCAATGCAAGGATCTGGATCGATGCCAGTGAGCAGCGTCGATTCCTGGCGGCACTGCGTGCACTGGAGCGCGACCGCCGGGGTGAGGCTCGCTTGGCCGCGATGTCGCCGCAAGACTTCGAGCTGACGGTCCGTATCGTCGATGCACTGGGCCACGTCGGCGTCGCCGGGACAGTTGGCAGGCACCAAGAAGCAGGTCGGGGCTACGACCGGCTTGCCTTCACGTTCAGTTTCACGGTCGACCCGACCCGCCTCCCGACGCTGGTTCAGGACATGGCGGACCTGGTCGAAGCCGCTTGACGTCTCAGTTCGTCTCAGTTGCACCCGTTCGCCGTCAGGAAGTCGGTGCCGCGCGTGCGCTCGGCCGTGCCATTCGCACCGCCGCCGTCCACGTTGGTGAAGTGCAGCGTGACCTTGGAACCGTTGCTCTGCCGAGTGATCGTCATGGTGAAGGATGACGGGACGAGGGCCGAGCTGCTGGGGTAGCCGACGTCGATGCTGTAGCGCATGGCACCGCTGGCCAGCACGCCGCACTTGGCCATCTTGTTCTCGAGCTGCGCCCAGTTGCCGCGGTTGAAGTTGGCGTCCTGCGGCACGATGTTGGCGCGCCCGCCCCAGCCGCCGAGCTGCGAGCCGATGAGGTGGCCGCCGTCGTAGTCGTTGCTGGGGTTCTCGGCGTCGCCCCATTGGCCGATGCTGGTCTGGCAGCTGTCCTGGCGGGCTTCGGCCTGGATGGGCGGCAGGTCGGCATAGGCCTTGTTGGGCCGGCCCGAGCTGTCGATGTAGTAGAACTCGCCGTTGAAGTTGTGCCACTTGACGCGGTCGGCGGTGGGGAAGAACTTGACGCAGTCGCTGATCAGCTGCGCCTGGGCCTGCTGGATCTTGGACATCGAGGGGTGCACCTCGTAGCCGATGCCGAACTGGCCCAGTTCGGTGCGGATCTCGTCCTCGCTGTGCGTGTCGAAGAACTGCCGCAGACCGTCGGCCCCGCCGTGGGCCGCCTCCAGCCGGCCGGCCATGTCGCTCGTCTCGTTGATGTCGCCGCCGCCGCCGCAACCGCTGAGCAGTTGCAGGGTCAGCGCCAGGGCCGCAGTGGCCCGAAGAACAGCTACAGAAGGGGCTCGCCTCATGATGGGGGTCTCCGTTGCGTTCGAAACGGGGGCCGATTCTTGTGAGGTGGCCGTGAGCGCGCCTCCGTGCTTTCCTGGGGTGGCGGGGGCCGTTCGGCTGAGGCATTTGCGCGGGCGGATGCGCGCGCTCCGGGTTCAGCCCTGCCGGCTGCCCGCCACCCTCAGCACAAACTCCGAGGCGCTGCGCGTCAGCTCGCCGATGACTGCTGCCTCACCGGCCTCGATGCGGGCCAGCAGCAACTCATGGATGCCGCCCACGATGGCGAGGGCCAGGTCTTGCGTGAGCCGGCCTTCGCCTTGCGGTGCGCCGTTGACGATGGCGGCCACGAAGGTGGCGATCTCTTCATGCGCGTGGCGCCTGGCCACCAGGCCCTCAGTGCCGAGCTGCAGCACCTCCACCAGCAGCGTGCGGGTGAGGGCGGGGCTCTCGGCCAGCGTACCGAGGTAGGCGCCCAGTACGGCGGGCACCTGGGCGTGCCAGGGGCGGGCGGGGTCCACGGCATGGCGCAGCACCTGCAAGGACTGGTGCGTGGCCGCCTCGTACAGCGCGATGAAGCAGGCGGGCTTGCCGTCGAAGTGCTCGTAGAAGGTGCGCCGCGACACGCCGGCCTCGGCGACAACGTCGGCGATCGTCAGCTCGGCATAGCTCCTGGTGGCCAGCGTGCGGGCCATCGCGGCGATCAGCCGCGCGCGAGGGTCGGCAGAGGCTTCGATCGTGGGGGCTTCGGCTAGCAACATGGTGTGAATGTTACCGGCGGGTACTTGACAGTACCGAAGCGTGGCTCCAGGATTGGTACTGATGCGTACCAAACCCGGAGCCCCGTCATGACTGACCTCGTCGTCCGGCGCCTGCTTGTCGACATGGAGGCCCCCATAGAGCCGCTGTGGTGTGACGGCGATGCCTTTCGCACGGCCTTCCTGGACGCGCTGTCCATGAGCTTCCCCGTGGGGGAGCAGTTCTTCATCGATGCGGTGCGCAGCGGCCTGCAGGCGCTGCCCGAGGAGGCGCAGGAGCGGTTCAAGAGCGAGGTGCAGGGCTTCATCGGCCAGGAGGCCACGCACCGCCGGCTGCATGGGCTGTACAACGCCCATCTGGAGCGGTTGGGCCTGGAGAACCGCTGGGCGCCCCAGGCGCTGGAGCGGCAGGAACTGTTCGAGGGCACCGACCCGCGCCACGCACTGGCCGTGACGGCCGCCTATGAGCATTTCACCGCCATCTTCGCGGACTGGGTGCTGCGCCGCCCGCACATGCTGGGCCAGCGCGATCCGCGGCTGGCCACGCTGTGGTTGTGGCATTGCGCCGAGGAGGCCGAGCACCGCAGCACCGCCTTCGACCTCTACCGTGCGCTGGGCGGCGACGAGGAGCGGCGCGTGCGCTGGTTCCGCCGCATCACGGTGTTCTTCATCCGCGACGCGCTGGCTCAGACGGTGCACAACCTGCGCCGCAGCGGGCACCTCTGGCGCTGGCGCACCTGGCCCAGCGCCGCAAGCTTTCTGTTGGGCCGTGATGGCCTGGTGCGCAGCGCGCGCGAGGCCTGGCGAGACTACCTGCGCGCGGATTTCCACCCCCACCAGCATGACGCGAGCGCGTCGCAGGCCTGGCTGGAGGGCAACCGTGCGAACTATGCGGTGGTGGGGGAGGCGCCGGCGCGGGCATGACGCGATCCGCGCCAACCGGACGGACCCTGCCATGAAGTCCGCTTCGGCCCTTGCGGCACTGTCCTTGCCGTAGGCGGGGCCAAGTAGCGGGTCAGCCCGCGCCACGGCCGCTGCGCGTGCAGGTGTTCAACCCTGGGCTTCCGGCTTGCCGCACAGGCCAGGCGCTGCCGTGTACTCCAGCTCCTGCTCCACGCGGTCGCGGCGATTCGCGCCATGCTGTTCGGCGATGAGGCACAAGGTGTGCTCCAGTTGCTGCATGGGCTTGAGGCCTGTTTCCAGCGGGATGCGGGCGACGTCCGGCGCCGGGGCGCTGGCGGACAACACGAGCCCGCTGCGCAGCCGGACTGTTGGCGTGGCCGACTGGGCCTCCACGCGGGCCATGCGCGAGCGCACCCAGGCGTCTGCCGTGAGCGCCAAGGCGATGTCGTCGGTGCCGTTGCGGACTTCGATCGCGCGGGGCTTGCGGCGCCAGAAGGCGAGGGTGTCGGCGATGTAGTCCCAGCGCCGCCGAGCGGTCAGGCCGAAACGCGAGCTGTCGTGTGCCGGTGTCCAGGCCGTCACGCCCAGTTCCGCGGCCAGCATGCGTGCCTTTTCCGTGCCGCCGATGGCCTCGACGAGCGCGATGGTCATCGGCACTGACGCCGAGATGCCGGTGGTGGTGGCCACGCCCCGGTCGGCGAGGTAGCGCTGGTGGGGCACGAAGGTGGCGCCGGGCCGCTTGGCTGCGATGCCGGCCCGGGCGTACCAATGGCTCAGAAAGCGCCGGTCGTCGAGCAACTCAGCGTTGGCGACCACCACCGCACCGATGCAGACGCCGATGACGCGGGCCCCCCGGTCGGCTTGGCGGCGCAGCCAGGCGCTGACGTCGGGGTTGTCGTCGGGCTCCATGGCCGGCACGATGACGTAGTCCGCGCCGTTCGGATGCAGGCGTTCGAAGGCCGCGAAGTCCAGCTCGGCCTGGACCTGCAGCGTCGGAAAGAGGTGGATGGCGCCCGCATGCGGCGCGACGACCAGCACGTCTGCAACGCCGGCGCGCTCCAGCACGGCGTGGGGAAGCAGGAGGTCGGTGGTCTCGGTCGCATCGTTCAGGGCCAGGATGGCGACCACTGGCCGGCCCTCGCGCCTGGGACGCATGGCTTCGACGAAAGCGTCCTTCTGGCGTTCGGCCACCGCGTCGTCGGCAGCGGGCACAGGCGGCAGCGGAGCGTTTCCGCCGCACGCCGCGGCCGTGGCTGCCAGCAGGGCGATCACGAGGCGCCTGCAATACAGTCGGACGGGTCGGGCGATAGCGCTCATCAGTTTGACCTCACTTCAACGCGAACGATGCCGGCGCAGCCACAGGCGAGCAATGACAAAGACGCCGCAGTTCCTGCCAAGAACGTGGTGGTGATCGTGTTCGACGGCGTGGAGGCCATCGACGTTGCGGGGCCGGCGAGCGTGTTCAGCAAGGCGGAGCAGCTCCACCCGGGCACCTATCGCCTTTTTTTCGGGTCTCCTGGCGGGGAGACCGTCCAGACCAACGCCGGCATGCGCGTGGCGGGCGCGCATGCCCTCGATCAGCTTCCGCACGTCATCGATACGCTGATCGTCGCGGGAGGCGAAGAGCAAGGCGTTCGGGCGGCCATCGGCGAACTCGGAGTCTCGCGATGGCTGGCCAAGACCGCACCCAAGGTCAGGCGTGTCGCCAGTGTCTGTACCGGCGCGTTCGCACTTGCGGCGGCTGGGCTGCTCGATGGCCGCGCGGCGACCACCCACTGGAGCACCTGCAACCTGCTGCAGACATTGCGGCCCAAGGTCCGTGTGCTGCACGACCGGATCTATGTCCGCGACGGGCCGGTCTGGACATCGGCGGGCGTGACGACGGGCATTGAGCTCGCGCTCGCGCTCGTGGAAGACGACCTCGGCAAGGCGACGGCGATGGACATCGCGCGCACGTTGGCCTTGCCCATGCTGCGAGGCGCCGAGCAGCCGCAACTGAGCCCCACGCTGCAGACCCAGGCCGAAGTGGGGCACCGCCTGCGCGAGTTGCTGGCGTGGATCCCGACCCACCTGCGCGAGGACCTGTCGGTGCGCGCGCTGGCGGCCAGGACGCACATGAGCGACCGCCACTTCGCGCGCGCCTTCGCCGCGCAGACCGGCAGCACGCCGGCGCTGTACGTGCAGAAAGCGCGTGTGGCCGCCGCCTGCGACCTGCTGCGCCGTACGAACTGGCCGCAGCAGAAGGTGGCGGACCGCAGCGGGTTCGGCTCCGTCGATGCGATGCAGCGTGCCTTCGACCGGCAGCAGGGCATGACGCCGGGCGCATATCGGGCCTGAGCGGGCGGTCCCTGGCCCCATCTGCTTTTTGGCAGGAACTGCGGCGTCGTCGTCTGCCCCGGCGACGGCTGGGCTGCCTAGAGTCTGTGCACTCGTCAGACCAGCCCAGGAGCCCAGCATTGCAGCCCATCGATAACGCCCACCCATCCCCTTACTTCCATGGCACGAAGGCGGACCTCAACCCCGGCGACCTGATCGCCGTCGGCCGCACGTCCAACTACGACACCGCTCGGGTAGCAGCCCACGTGTACTTCGCCGCGACCCTGGAACCCGCGATCTGGGGTGCGGAGCTGGCGCTGGGTGATGGCCCGGGCCGGATCTATGCGGTGGAGCCGACCGGCCCGATGGAGGACGACCCCAACGTGACGAACAAGCGGTTCGCGGGCAACCCCACGCGGTCGTACCGCTCCCACAGCCCCCTGCGCGTGACCGGAGAGGTGCTGGACTGGCAGGGGCACTCGGTCGAGCAGCTCAAGGCCATGCGGGAGGGGCTAGCGCGGCTCAGGCAGCTCGGCATCGACGCCTTCGAGGACTGAAGGGCAGTTGCGTCCGATCGATCGTCGCCAAGGCATGGGCACCGAATCTAGTGCCCGGAATTCATTCAAAGGAGATTTCGATGAAAGTACTTCGCACCCTGCTGACCCTGCTCGCGCCTGCGGTGATCGCCGTCGCCGCTCTGCCAAAGGAGGGGATGGCTGCCGGCGCCAAGTCGGCCGCACCGAGCCGCGCAAGCCAGGCCGTCAGGAGCGGCCATTTGGAGGTCAACGGCGTCAACTATCACTACCAGGTGCACGGCAAGGGTGCCCCACTGCTGCTGTTGCACGGGGGGCTTGGGCAGATCGAGATGTTTGGGCCCGTGCTGGCCGAACTGGCCAGGCACCGTCAGGTGATCGGCGTGGACCTCCAAGGCCACGGGCGCACCGCCTTGGGCGATCGCCCGATCCGCTATGTGGACATGGGCGACGACATGGCCGCCATCCTGCAGCGGCTCGGCTACGGCCCTGTCGATGTGATGGGCTATTCGATGGGCGGCGCGGTGGCCTTGCGGCTGGCGGTGCAGCACCCACAAAGCGTGCGGCGCCTCGTGATCGCGTCGGCAACCCACGCGCGAGACGGCTGGTACCCCGAGATCCTGCCCCAGCAGGCCGCCGTTGGCGCGGCGATGGCCGAAGCCATGAAGGGCACGCCGGTATACAAGTCCTACGCCACGGTGGCGCCGAGGCCGCAGGACTTCCCCCGCCTGCTGGACCGCATGGGCGAGCTGATGCGTGAGCCCTACGACTGGGCCGACGACGTCAGGACGCTGAAGATGCCGGTGATGCTGATCTACGGCGACGGCGACATGGTGCGCCCGGAGCACGTCGTCAAGTTCTACCAGTTGCTGGGCGGCGGACTGAAGGACGCCGGGTGGGGCCGGGAGAACCTGGCCGGGAACCGGCTCGCCATCCTGCCGAACTTCACGCACTACGACCTGTTCCAGGCACCGCAGTTGGCGGTGACCGCCTTGCCCTTCCTGGAGGCCAGCGGCGCCGGGAACTGATTCAGTTGGCTTGCATGGCCAGCATCAGCCCCTGGCGCGCATCCGTGCGCCCCGCCAGCATCTCGCCGTAAGCCTTCAGCGCGGCCTGCGCGCCGGGGCGCTCCACCACCTCTACCCAGTCGCCTTCGGCCACGCGGCGAATGAAGCCCAACCAAGCGGCGCCAAGGCGCCGCTGCATCTCCGCCGCACCCCAGCCGTCGGGTGGCGGCGCGCTGCGCAGCTTGGCCTGTGCCGGCGCAAAGAACAGCGTGGGCCGCGGGCCCGGCAGGTCGCGTGCCGAGCCCAGCGCCTCCCAGTGCGTGCCGCCGATGGAGCTGCTGAACATCAGCCGCTCGCCGAAGTGCGTGTGGATGCGCTGGCGCAGCGCGGCGTCGCCAGAGAAGTCCACGTACACGGCGGGCACGTCGGCTGGGAGCGTCTCCAGCGCCTCGTACGGCAGCACCGCGTCGTAGCAACCCAGCGAGCGCGTGAACTCCATGTTGCCGGCGGACGTGAGCCCGATGACCTTGGGCGCGCCGGGCGTGCCACGTCGCAGCGCCAGGCTGTGCGCCGTGCCCACCGCCGTCTTGCTCGAGGCGCTGGACAGCAGCACCTGCTGCGCATCAAAGAAGCGGTTGTCGGCCAGCCAGTCGTCGATCAGGAAAGACGTGGTGAACAGCGGCCGCAACAGCGCCTGCAGGTTCTCGCCCTCGGGCGTCCAGCCCGGGTCGGCGTCGCAGAAGGCGTACTGGTTGTAGATGATGGCCAGCTCCTGCCGGTGCGCCGTGCCGTCGGTGAAGCCCGCGGCCGACACCTTGGACGGCGCCACCACCAGGTGCGTGCCTGCGGGGTAGTAGCCCCACACGCGCCGGCCCACCGCCAGCCCCTCGACCTGCGACTCCACGATGGTGGCAAAGCCCCACACCGGCAGGCAGCCTAGGGCCGCGTCGCCACTGGGGAAGAACTGCCAGTACTTCATCGCCTCGCCAAACGCGGCGTAGGTGATGTTGTTGGCCGTGAGCGAAAAGCGCTCCACGGCCAGGCGCGCCTGGCCGGGCTGCAGCGGGCGCGCGGCCGGGGCGTCGGGGTCCGGCCCGACGTGGGCGTCGCCCAGCCGGGCGCGGGTGATGAAGAGGCGGTGGCCGGCGTCGGTGGGCATGGGCGGTCCTGCGAATGAGGTCGCCCCATGTTCGCACTATGGCCGGCCGCGGCGCTGTCCTCCCGGCGTCACCCGTGCGGGTTTGGACGTCGCAAAGACTTTGAGCATCGCCATGTGAGGCCTTCCTGGCTTCAATGAGCGGGTGCTCAGAGGAGCAAAGGGGATGCAGGGCGCCAGGACAGGGCCGCCCGCCATCAGGATTGAGGGCGATACTCTTTCCCAGGGGCACATGGTTAGGGAGGCTTGGCCCATGTTGCAGGTACTGGCCGTCCAGAACTACCGCACGTTGCGCGACTTCGTCATTCCGCTGGAGCGCATCAACCTCGTCACCGGCGCCAACGGCAGCGGCAAGAGCAACGTCTACAAGGCGCTGCGGCTGCTGGCCGAGACGGCGCAGGGCGGCGTGGTGGCGTCACTGGCGCGCGAAGGCGGGCTGTCGTCCACGCTGTGGGCGGGGCCGGAAAACGTGTCGCGGGCGATGAAGCGAGGCGACGTGCCGGTGCAGGGCAGCAGCAGCCGCAAGAAGGTCGTGAGCCTGGCCATGGGCTTCGTGGGCGACGATTTCAGCTACTCCATCGACCTGGGGCTGCCCACCCCCACGAGCTCTGCCTTCCAGCGCGACCCGCACATCAAGGGCGAGTACGTCTGGGTGGGCACGGCGCCGCGGCCCGCCAGCATGCTGGTAGAGCGGCGTGGGGCGTTGGTGCGGTCACGCGACGGCGGCGGCGAATGGCGCGTGGTGCATGACCGGCTCTCGCACTTCGACAGCATGCTGGCCCAGCTCGCCGACCCCCAGGGCACGCCCGAGCTGCTGGCGCTGCGCGAGCAGGTGCGGGCCTGGCGCTTCTACGACCATTTCCGTACCGATGCCGCGGCCCCGGCGCGCCAGCCGCAGATCGGCACCTACACGCCGGTGCTGGGTCACGACGGCGCGGACCTGGCGGCAGCGCTGCAAACGATCCGCGAGATCGGCGACCGCGAGGCGCTGGACGAGACAGTGGACGACGCCTTCCCCGGCGCAAGCGTGGAGGTGAGCTTGAGCGGCGGTCACTTCGAGACGACGATGAGCCAGCACGGCCTGTTGCGGCCGCTCAAGGCGGTGGAGCTGTCCGACGGCACGTTGCGCTACCTGCTATGGGTGGCCGCCCTGCTATCGCCCCGCCCGCCGCCGCTGCTCGTGCTGAACGAACCGGAGACCAGCCTGCACCCGGACCTGCTGCCGGCGCTGGGCCGGCTCATCGCGCGGGCGGCGAAGCACTCGCAAGTCATCGTCGTGTCGCACGCCAGCCGGCTGATCGCTTCACTGGAAGCCGAGGGTTGCAACTCCGTCGTGCTGGAAAAGACCCTGGGTGAGACCGGCGTGATGGGCGCCGACCCGCTGGACCGGCAGGGTTGGCGCTGGGTGGAGCGCTAACGCCAGCGCTGCGACACTCCGCAAACCGTAGGACGCGCAGGACGCGCAAACTCTCTAAGCTCTCAAATCAGGAATGACATTCGATGGGTGAACGCAAACGCTACCGCCGCCGGCCCGGCCTGCCGGTCGTTGCGGTGCAGTTGAAGCTCGATACGGACGGATTCATCTACCGCAAGTGGGGTGGCGAGCAGCGCTGCAAGGCCAACGACTGGCTGGTGGACACCGGGAGCACGGTGCATTCGGTGGATGCGGAGTCCTTCGCGCGCACCTACACGGCTGTGAGCCAAGGCTTGTATGTGAAGACCGGCAAGGTGTGGGCCGAGCAAGCTGCGCAAGCCGGCAAGGTGCACACAAAGGAAGGCCAGACGAGCTACGAGGCCGGAGACTGGCTGGTGTCCAACGAGGAAGACGGATCGGACGCCTACGCCATCCGGGCGAGCAAGTTCGGCGACATGTACGAACTGGACGAGTGACCGGCAGGGCCGGCCCCGTTCCTCTCAATACTGGGAACATCAAGGAGACCGCCATGGCCCGCTATCGCACGTTCAAGGAACACCTGGCCGCCGGCCAGGGACCCAAGCGCATCCTGTCGCTGGATGGCGGCGGCCTGCGCGGCATGATGACGGTGCAGGTGCTGCGCAAGATCGAAGGGCTGCTACGGCAGCGCTTCAACGACCCGGCGCTGGTGCTGGGTGACTACTTCGACCTCATCGCCGGCACGTCCACCGGCGCCATCATCGCGGGCGGGCTGTCGCTGGGCATGACGGTGGACGCCATCGAGGGCCACTACAAGGCGCTGGGCGACAAGGTCTTCATGCGCAGCTTCTGGCGCCGCGGCATCCTGCAGGAGTCCTACGACGCCAATGCAGTGGCCGAGGCGCTGCGGGGCGTCTATGGCGACGGGCTGCTCAAGCGCGACGACTTCCGCACCGGTCTGCTGGTCGTGGCCAAGCGGCTGGACACGGGCAGCACCTGGGCGCTGACGAACAACCCCGACTCCCGCTACTTCTGGCCCAACCCGGAGCGGCCGCAGACCATCGCCAACGGCGAGTACCCGCTGTGGCAGGTGGTGCGGGCGAGCACGGCGGCGCCCACCTTCTTTGCGCCGGAGGAGATACGCATCCAGGCCGACGCGGGGCGCCGGGACACCGTAGGCCTGTTCGTCGATGGCGGCTGCAGCCCGCACAACAACCCGTCGCTGCAGGCGCTGATGACGGCCACGATGAAGGGCTATGGCTTCGAGTGGGCCGCCTCGCAGGACGAGTTGCTGCTGGTGTCGGTGGGCACGGGCAAGGCCGATGCGGGCGTGGACTTGTCCAGCAAGTTCGCCGGTCTCGCGGCAGCCCAGGGCGTGCTGGCGCTGAAGAACCTGATGGAGGACTGCGGCGACCTCGTCGAAACCATGCTGCAGTGGCTGTCGGTCAGCAACACCGCGCGGCCTATCGACCGGGCGATGGGTCAAGGCATTCCCAACCTGGGCGGCCAGGCTTTGCTGACGTACCAGCGCTACAACGCCATGTTCACGCAGGCCTGGTTCAAGCAGGCGCTGGGCCGCGACGTGGACGCGGCGTACCTGGAGACCATGCAGGAGATGGACAAGCCCGAGAACCTCGGTGAACTGGCCAAGCTGGGCCAGGCCGTGGCCGAGCTGCAGGTGAAGGCCGAGCATCTGCCGGCGAACTTCGACCGCGGCGTGCAGCTCGCCTGAGGGGCATTAGCCACACCCCTAAGATGCCCTGCAGATGCCCGGGCAGTGATTCAGCCCGGGGCGGGGAGATTCGTCGATGAACGAGGAAGACGCCCAGGCTGGCCTGGGTGCGCAGGTGGCTGCAAGGGCCACGGTGCTGGACTGGCTGCGCGAGGGCGCGCGGGTTGCGGCCTTGCGCGAGCCGCGCTGGCAAGGGCTGGAGGCCCGGCCGGTGACGCTGCTGTGGCTTGTGGTGGCGGCGAGCCTGGTGAGCTGCGCCATGGAATGGGCCTTGACGCCCAAGCCAGCGACGCTGGATTGGCACGCCTTCCTGACCGGGTGGATGGACGTCGTCATCACCTTGTGGCTGTGCTGGATCGTGGCGCGGTCACGCCAAGCACACACTGCCTCTGCGGCCACGCTGACGGCGCTGCTGTGGGCGGCGACGCTGGGCCTGACGGTGCTGGGCGGCGTGGCAATGGCGGCGCTGGAAGCTGTGGCAGGCCCTCGCCCCGAGTGGCGCCTGAGCCTGCAATGGCTGGCCTGGGGGCTGCCACTGGCATGGTCGGGCCTCACACAGGTGCGGCTGCTGTGGCGTGTGGCTGGTACCGGTCTGGCGCGCGGCGCGACGTTGCTGTTGACGGGCCTGTCTTTGGCGGTGTCCGGTTGGCTGGCGCCGCCCGCGAACTATTGGTCCTACGACGCCGCCTCGGCCGAAGCTGAAGGCCAGGTCCAAACGGCAGTCGCCGAGGGCGACCACACCTACAAAGGCCTGCCGTTGACCGAGGCCGTCGTCGCCGCGCAGCCGCTGCTGCTGGCCGACGCGCTGGCCGCGGTGCGCCCACCCGAACCAGGCCGCGTGAACGTCTTTGCGCTGACCTACGCGCCTTATGCGTCGGAGGACGTGTTCATGCGCGAGAGCGCGGTCGTGGCCAAGGCCATGCGCGAGCGCTTCGGCGCGGGCGGGCGCATCGTGGAGTTGGTGAACAACCCGGCCAGCGCCCGGCGCCTGCCCTGGGCCATGCCCACCAACCTGCACAAGGCCATACAGCACATGGCCGCCGTGATGGACCGCGACCGCGACGTGCTGTTCCTGCACCTCACGTCGCACGGCGGCGCCGACGGCGTGCTGGCGGCCGACTCCTGGCCGCTGGAGACGGGCACGATGACGCCGCAGCTGCTGAAGCGCTGGCTGGACGAGGCCGGCGTGAAGTGGCGCGTTGTCTCCATCTCGGCCTGCTACTCAGGATCCTGGGTCGCGCCGTTGGCGGGCGAGGGTACGCTGGTGATGACGGCGGCCGATGCCGACCACACCTCCTATGGCTGCGGCCGCCGTTCGCCGCTGACCTTCTTTGGCCAGGCCATGTACGTGGACGCGCTGTACGAGACGCGGTCGTTCATCGCCGCGCATGCCCAGGCGCGCCGGCTCATCGAAAAGCGCGAGGTGGAGGCCGGCAAGAAGGACGGCTACTCCAACCCGCAGATCCGGCAAGGCGACAGCATTCGCCGCGTGCTGGAGCAGTTGGAGAGGGAGCTCAATGGCGGCTGACGCTGGAACTACGACCGCAGCCGCAGCAGCTGACACGGCCTCGCCCGGCACGGCGATTGCCCCTCGTCAGCATGGCTTCGCAGATCCTTTTCGATCACCGCAGCGGCCGCCACATCGATGTTGACGGCGCGCGCATCTACGTTCAAATCCTGGGCGACGACGACGCGCCGGCGCTGGTGCTGCTGCACGGGGGCTTTGGCCACATGGGCGACTTCAACGGCTTGGTGCCGGCGCTGGCCGGCTGGCGGCTGATCGGCATCGACAGCCGGGGGCATGGTGCCTCCAATTTGGGTGAGGGGTCGTGGACCTACCAGCGCGTGCAGGAGGACGTCGAGGCCGTGCTTCGGGCCTTGGGCGTGGCTCGCGCGACGCTGCTGGGCTTCAGCGATGGCGGTATCGTGGCTTTGCGCATGGCTGCGGCCCGGCGGCTGCCCATCGACCGGCTGGTGGTGGTGGGGGCGACCTGGCATCGCAAGAACCTGGGCTCGTCCCGGGATATTTTGCAGAACGTGACGGCGCAAAGCTGGCGGCACAAGTTTCCGCGCACCTATGACGACTACCAGCGCCTGAACCCCAAGCCCGACTTCGAGCGCCTGGCCAACGCGCTGGTGGCGGGATGGTTGGACGAAACCCCCAGCGGGCGCCCGGACGACCGCGTGGCCCGCATCCAGGCACGCGTGCTGCTGGTGCGCGGCGACAACGACCCCCTCACCACGCTGGAAGACGCCGCCGAGCTGCGTCGCACGCTGCTGGACGCGCACTTGCTGGGCATTCCCTTCGCCGGCCATGCGGCCATGGATGAGGGGCGCGAGATCTTCGTGGCGGGGCTGCGGCGCTTCCTGGCGCTGGAGCCGGTGGCCTGGCGGCGCCGGCCTCAGGCCAGCGCGCTGACCATCACGTAGTAGCCGTCCGGGTCCCGTAGCGCAAACTCCGGCGTGCCCGTGGCGGGGTTGACGTGAGGCTCCTCGGTCAAGGCCGCCAGCGTGCGGGCGCGAGCCAGTGCGGCGTCGAAATCGTCCACGCGGAAGAACAGCAGCAGGCCGTTGCCAGGCGTCGCCGCATCGGGGCTCGCCAGAGAGGGGTGGTCGGGCGCACCCCAGGCGTGCAGGCACAGCAGCACGGTGCCGTCGTCGTCCAGCAACTGGCCCCAGTAGTCGTGGGCGGGGGCGGTGGGCGGCTGGCCGAAGAGGGTCTGATACCAGCCAAAACTCTTGGCGACGTCGGCGACGCCGAGGATGGTCCAGGTGCGCTTCATGGCGTCTCTCCGGTGCTGCTGAGCCTTGCGGCAGGATAGCCGAGCGGTCCATGTGCGGCAGCGCACCGACGGGCGCAAAAGGGCCGGGCAGCATGGCCTCCTACTCCAGGAGCCACCTTGTTCAACAGCATCAGCCACCTCATCGAGACCCAGGCGCATGCGGTGGACGGCGACCTGGGCCCGATCAGGGATGCGTTGTTCGACGACCATCGCTGGGCCATCCGCTACCTTGTGGTGAATGCGCGCGCCTGGCTGGCCGAGCGCGAGGTGCTGATCTCTCCGTATTCCATCAAGCAGCCCGTGGGCCACGACCGGCGCGTGGAGGTGGCGTTGACGCGCCGGCTGGTGGCGGCCAGCCCGGACATGGACACCGAGCTGCCCATCACGCGCAAGCAGGAGCGAGAGCTCATGCGCCACTACCACTATCCCGAGTACTGGCACGGCGATGGCTTGTGGGCCCTGCGTGCGATGCCCGCGCCCAAGCTCTCCCCGCTGCCCTTCTCCGCACCCCGGGTGCCACACGCCGCAGCGGCAGGCGAGGGCGAAGGTGGGTTGGTGGACCTGCCGCTGCGTAGCGCCGAAGGGATACTGGACTTCGAGGTCCGGGCGGCTGACAACACCCTGGGCCGCGTGCAAGACGTTGTCTTCGACGACGAGAGCTGGCTGATCCGCTATCTCGTGGTCGACACCCACGGCTGGTGGCCGAGGGGGCGCAAGGTCCTCGTCGGCCTGCACTGGGTGGACCGGGTCGACTGGACGCTTCAGCACATGCACGTGACGTTGACGCGGGATCAGGTGCGCGCCAGTCCGGCCTACCAGGACGTGGCCTCCATCCACCGCGACTACGAGGTGCAGTTGCACGCGAATTACCTGCGCCCGGGCTACTGGCACTGAACCATCGTTGACCAGCCTGTGCGCTGGCGCACAGACGCCGGTGCGCCGCGGGCCCCAGCATCGACGCCGACCCTTGCATGCCCGGGCGCCGCCCGGGAGCGGGCGTGCCGATCCGAAAGCCATCATGAACACTGCCACCGCCAGCCTGAGCCAGGCCACCCTGCGCGACAACCTCATCACGACGATCCACAAGACGGGGCGCTTCACGCAACTGCTGGAGGCACTTCATATCTCTGGCCTGGCGGCGACGCTCAAGGGCAGCGGGCCTTTCACGCTGTTCGCCCCTGACGACGCAGCGTTTGCCAAGCTCGGCGCGCCCATGCTGGTCGACCTGCACAAGCCCGAGCACCGGGCCAAGCTGATGCGCATCCTGAAGCTGCACGTCGTGCTGGGCCAGGTGGCGGCGGTGGAGGCGAACGACAAGCCCTTCATGCTGAGGTCGGTGCAGGGGGGTGACCTCGCCATCGATCCGACGAACGGCTTCACCGTGAACCAGGCCCGCATCGTGGAGCGCGGCTGCCTGGCTTCCAACGGCGTGGCCCATGTGATCGACTCGGTGTTGATGCCTGCCGGCAACTGACTGCGGCGGCGTCAATGGGCCGCCGCACTTGCGCAAGCGGTGGGCGGGAAGTCCATGCCCAGCAGGTAGCTCGCCCCGTCCTGCGCATAGCAGGCGCAGGCCACCGCCTGAAGGCCGGTGCGATCACTGACCGTGACCCAGCCCCGGTGGTAGCGGATCAGCCCGCCTGCCTGCAACTCGCCCGCGGCGACAGTGACACCCACCCGCCGCGCGCCCAGCAGGTGGGCCAGGGTCTCGTGCGTGACGGCGAAGCCGTCGCCCTGGGCGCGGTCCTGCCCCATCAGCAGCCAGCGCGCCAGCCGTGCTCGCAGCGCATGGACATGCAGGCAGGCCGCCGCCGTGGCGGATTGGCGCAGTTGTACCTGCAGATAGCGCATCAACAAGCGGCGCAAAGCGGGGCTGGTGGGTAGCAGGCGGCGCAGCGAGGCGGCACTGACCCCCCAGGCCTGGCCGGCTTCCTGGACGAGCACGCTGGCCGGGCTGGCGGCGACGCCCAGCAGCAGTTGCGCGCCCAGCACACCCTCGCGGCCCACCATGCCCACCTGCAGGGGCGCCCGGGCGTCCAGCAGGGTCACGAGCGAAGCGAAGCCGCAAATCGGGAACAGCAGCGCCCGCACGGGTGTGTCCTGCGCGGCGAGCCGTTCGCCGCTGCGCAGGGGCACAGGGGCGCCCTGGGCCATGAGGCGCCGCAATTCGGCGGCGGGCAGGCGCTCTAGCAGCAGATTGGCGGTCATGCGCCAGCATGCACCCAAGGGGTGCGGCGGCGCTGTGCGCCAGCGCACCCTGGCGGTCAGCGCACCGGCGGCAGTGGCGCGAGCAGCAGCCGGTCGTACTCGCGCTTGACAACGGCATAGCACTCGCAGCTGAGCTTCTCCAGGCCAGGGCGGTCGATCACGGTGATATGCCCCCGGGCGTAGTCGATCAGCCCGAGTTTCTGCAACTTGAGCGCGGCCTCGGTGACGCCTTCGCGGCGCACGCCCAGCCGGTTGGCGATCAGTTCCTGAGTCATCACGAGCCGGTCGCCGTCGACGCGGTCCAGGCTGAGCAGCAGCGAGCGACAAAGCTGCTGCTCCAGCAGGTGGTGGCGGTTGCACACCGCCGTCTGCGCCATCTGCGTGAGCAGCGCCTGGGTGTAGCGCAGCAGCAGGTGCATGCCCGCGCCGTAGCGGTTGAACTCGGTCTTCAACGCCGCCGCGGCGAGCCGGAAGCAGCCACCGGCGCTTTGCACGACGGCGCGACTGGGCGTGGTCTCGCCACCCATGAACAGGGACACACCCACCACGCCCTCGTAGCCCACCACGGCGATTTCGGCGGAGGAGCCATCTTCCATGACGTAGAGCAGCGACACGATGGCCGTCGTGGGGAAGTAGACGTGACTTTGCGGCCGGCCCGACTCGTAGAGCACCTGGCCGAGTTGCAGTGGCACGGACTCAAGCTGGTCGGCCCAGCGACCCCATTCTTCGTCAGGCAGCGCGCCCAGCAACTGGTTGCCGCGAGGTTCCAGTGCATCAGGTGGTGCAGTCATGGACCCTCCCGCGACGCTCTTGCGCCAAGGCACCGACTCTAGCGAGCCCTGAGCGAGCTTTGTGTGCTGCGGCGCACAAAAGTCTCTCTTTATGCTGTGTCGATGCCGGCCGCGCGGAGCCGGCGACCATTGCGCCGCCGAGGCGCCATGTCTGCTGCCGCACAGACGCGCACGCTCAGGGCCTGGAGCATCCAGGGTCAACCACCCCAGGGAACCCCATGTTGCGTTACGCGTTGATCTTCCTGGTCGCGACCATGGTGGCCGCGCTGTTCGCTTTCGGCGGCTCCGGCGATGGTGCGCTCGGCCTGGCCCACCTGCTGGCGATGCTGTTCGTGGTGCTGGCGGTATTGGGCCTCAGCGTCGGGCTGCTGCGCGGCCGCTGAGGCGCGGGTCGAGTCCCTGAGGCCGGGAGCGCCGTTTGCCCATGACTGTTCAACGGTATCGGCCACCCCGGCTTGAACCGCAATGGGCGCTTTCGCCCGAGGAGAACTTCATGAGCGTTGCCACCATCTTGCTGATCCTGCTCGTCCTGCTGCTGGTCGGCGCGCTGCCGACCTGGCCGCACAGCCGCGGCTGGGGCTACATGCCATCGGGCGGCCTGGGCCTGGTGCTGTTGATCTTGCTCATCCTGATGCTCATGGGCCGGATATAGCCGCATCCGGCCGGGCCCGCCGACCGTAGAGGTTGGTGCCATCCCCCTTTTGGGTGATGCGCGGGGGGATATCGGGCGGGCCCATCCCCCCACGAGCACCCCTTGGGGTGATTCCTTGGACGGGGCCCGGCGCAGAGACTGGCGTCCTACCCAAGGAGACAGCCATGCAGACCCACAGCAGCCCTTCCTTCCCTCCGCCGGACTCGGTCCAGCAGATGCGAGACGCGCTGAGCCGCGGCGCAGCCCTGCATCTCGCCCGCGAGCTGGAGGCCACCATCCCCGACTGGCGGCGCATCGAGGTGCCCAAGACCGATGCCGCGTCCTGGGAAGACACGGAGATGGATGTTCGCAGGGTGGTGCTGTGAAGGCCGCCGTGATCCAAGCCGCGGCGGCGGCGCTGACGGCCTGCCTGGGTGCGGCCTTCCTGATGCTGGCCATGCCGGCCGAGGCCGCGCCGCAGCCGTCCCGGGCGGCCATGGCCGAATTCAAGCGCATGAATCCCTGCCCAGCGACCGGCGAAGCCAAGGGCGCATGCCCGGGCTACGTGGTGGCGCATGTGCAGCCGCTGTGCGCCGACGGCGAGGACGCCGTAGGCAACATGCAATGGCAGACGATGGCGGAGTCCCGCGAGCACGGCCGCTGGGCGCGCCAGTACTGCCAGTTTCGCCGCGTGCGGATGCAGGGGCAGATGAACGTCTAGTCGGTGGCTGGGCGGGTGAGGGTCAGGGCGCCGACCCCACCCGCCCAGGTTTCCACCGAGGGGGCTCCTCCTGCAGTGTGTGGCAGCATCGCGGCGCCTGTTGATGGGCGCTGACGGTGGAAACGATGGAATTCAGGGTTTGCAGTTTTGTGTGGGGCGTCGCAGTGGCCGCCGTGATGGCAGGGCCGGCGGCGGCGCAGCAAGGCGTTTTTGCCAAGCCCGACGTGGGCCCCAAGCTCATCCCCGGCACCTGTGGCCAGGCCGTCTACCCCAAGGCCGCCGAACAGGCCGGGCATGAGGGCACGGTGGAACTGGTGTTGACGGTGACGGAGCAGGGCCTGGTGGTGGACACGCGCGTGGCGGTGTCCAGCAAGTCCGTCATCCTGGACAGCGAGGCCCGCTACATCGCGTCGCAATGCCGCTTCAGGCCCGCGCTGAAGGACGGCAAGCCCGTCTGGGGCCAGATCGGCTTCCCGTTCGCGTGGAAGCTGGAGAACCCGCCCGCGCAAGCGGCGAGCGCGGCCAGCGCAACCGAATAGCGCCAATTGCTCAGACAGGGCGCAGCTGATCTGCCAGCGAGCGCGTCTTGTCCGTGACCTCGGAGCCGGTGTGTGCCGTGGTCTTGCGCTCGATGAGCATGATGTGGCATTCCTCATCGGCGACGGGGTTGTGCCGCACGCCCTTGGGTACGACGAAGGACTGGCCCTGAGCCAGCTCCACCGTTCCCGCCTCCATCTCGATGCGCAACCGGCCCTTCAGGATGAAGAAGAACTCGTCTTCGTCGTCATGGGCGTGCCAGGTCAACGAGCCCTTGACCTTGGCGACCTTCACGTAGGCCTCGTCGACCTCGGCCACGACGCGGGGCGACCAGAACTCGGTGAGCGATTCGGCAACTTCGGCCGGCGAGACGACTTGATGCATGGGACCTCCGCGACGCAGTCTGCCAGCCCGGCCGACGGCCCCGCTTTCAGATTCCTGCGCTTTTTGCGGCAGTGAGACCAGGGAACAGGCCCTAACCCGCGCGCCTCAACCTGAACCGGCTCACCAGCCCCGACAACTTCTGCGCTTGCCCGCTCAGGCTCTCCGCCGCGGCGGCGCTTTGTTCCACCAGGGCGGCGTTCTGCTGGGTGACCTGGTCCAGGTGGCTCACCGCGCTGCCGACCTGCTGGATGCCGGAGGTCTGCTCGTGGGTGGCGCCGGAGATCTCTTGCAGCAGCGCGCTGACGCGGCCGACTTCATCGACGACGCGGGTCATGACCTCGCCGGCCGCCTGAGCCTGGTGGGCGCCGGCTTCGACGCGTTCGGTGCTGGAGCCGATCAGCACCTTGATCTCGCGCGCCGCACTGGCGGAGCGCTGGGCCAAGGCTCGCACTTCGCTGGCCACGACGGCGAAGCCACGGCCTTGCTCGCCGGCGCGGGCGGCCTCGACGGCGGCGTTGAGCGCGAGGATGTTGGTCTGGAAGGCGATGCCGTCGATGACGCTGACGATGTCGCCGATCTTGCGGGACGCTGCGGTGATCTCAGTCATGGTGGCGACGACGTCGCCCACAACCTGGCCGCCGCGGGATGCGGCCTGGGCGGCGGCGGTGGCCATGCGGCTGGCCTCGTCGGAAGATGCGGCGTTTTGCGCGACGGTGCCGGTGAGCTGCTCCATGGACGCCGCAGTTTCCTGCAGGCTGCTGGCCTGGCTTTCAGTGCGCTGGCTGAGGTCGACGTTTCCTTGGGCGATCTCGCCGGAGCCGGTGGCAATGCTTTCGCTGCAGTCGCGCACCTGGCTGACGAGCGCGCCGAGCTGGTCCACCATCTGCTGCATGGCGCGCAGCAGCTCGGCGGGCTCGTCGCGGCCGTCGTCGTGCAGTTGCACGGTCAGGTTGCCGCCGGCCACATCGCGCGCGGTGGCCACGGCCTGGGCGATGGGGCGGGTGATGGACCTGGTGACCTGCAGGGCCAGCAGCAGGCCGAGCGCGATCGCCGTGGCGGCGACGCCGAGGTTGACGCGCAGTGCGCCAGCGTAGGAGGCCGCGGCGTCGCGGCTGGCCTGCGATCCGCCCTCCTGATTGAGCTTCACGTCCTTGTTGATGGCGTCCTCCACAGCACGGAAGAGCCCGCCGGACGTACCGACGGCCTGCTCACGCGCGGCTTGGAACTGGGCGTCGCCCGAGGCTGCGGCTTGCATCAGCGGCGCGTCGGCCACGAGATAGGCAGCCCAGGCGGTCTTGATGTCGTCGTACAGGCGCTGCTCATCAGCCGAGGCGACGGTGCGCTCATAGTCGCGCGAGCGGTCGGTGAAGGCCTGGAGGGCGTCACGGTGTTGCTCGGCCAGGCGGGTCTTGGCGTCGGCGTTGGTTTCCAGCACATCGAGCAGGGCGGTCTGGCGCGCGACGGTGGCCTCATGCTGCATCTCGCCCAGCAACTCGACGCTGGGCAGCCAGTTGGTGTCCATGTCGATGACGTTGTCGTTGATCTTAGACATTTGCCAACTGCCGAAGCCGGCCACGCCGCACAGCAGCAACAACAACAACCCGAACACCGCCGCCAGGCGGTTGCCGATACGCAAAGAGCGCAGATAGCCTTCCATGACACCTCCCGGATGTGCTCGCTCCTGCGGTGGAGCGAGCGGCGATCTTGCGTCGAAAGGTGCTTTACATGGGATAACAATCGATTCCGGTGACTGAAACGTCGTCAATTGTCACGATGTTCCAGGCCGGCGCCCTGACGGCGCCAGCTTGGCGACAGGTGCCTCTAAGCCGACAGGCCGCGCAGGTAGCGCAGGCTGGCCGCGATGCTGGCCATGGGCTGAGTGGGCTGGTCGTGTTCGACGAAGAAGTGCCGGATGCCCTGGCTGGCCGGGTCGGCCAGCAGGCGGGCAAAGTCGACAACGCCGGGGCCTACCTCGGTCATCTGGGCGGCGGCTTCGTCCATCTTGAGGCTGAGCACGTCGCCGTTGGCGAGCTTGGGCAAGGCCTTGAGCTGCTTGAGGTGGACCATCGGGAAGCGCCCCGGGTGGGCGCGCAGCAGGGCCAGCGCATCCTGCCGGGCGGCGGCGGCCCAGCAGAGGTCCAGTTCCATCTTCACGAGGGCGGCGTCGCAGTTGGCCAGCAGCAGGTCGTAGGGCCGCTGCCCTTGCAGCGTCGCGAACTCGAAGTGGTGGTTGTGATAGCAGAACTGCAGGCCGGCGCGGCGGCACAGTTCGCCCGCGCGGTTGAAGGCTTCGGCCCGCCGCTGCCAGCCGGGCAGGTCGCGCCAGTGCGCCTGATCCACCCACGCACAGACGAGGTAGCGATGGCCCACAACCAGGGCGTCGTCGATGACGCGTTGCGCCTCCGGCCCGAACAGGCTGTCACCCACGTGGGCTGAAGGTGCGACAAGGTGCAGGTCGGTGAGCAGGGCGCGGATGGTCGCCGCCGGCTGGTCGAAGTAGCCGGCGAACTCCACCTCGCGATAGCCCATCGCGGCGATGCGCTGGAGCGTGCCGCGGAAGTCCCGCTGCATTTCGTCGCGGACGGTGTAGAGCTGCAGGCCGGGGTTGGGGATGCGAGGTGCAGCCGCTTGAACGAGGTTGCTGCAGCCGGCGGCGAGCAGGGCTTGGAGGAGGTGGCGGCGGCGCATGCCGCACTGTAGCGGCGGCCGCCAGCTCTCGCGACAGCGTCGTCAGCTTTGCGGCTCGTGGCCCACTTCGACGAACAGGCCGCCCGGTGCCTTGCAGTAGAAGCGCCTCGCGCCGCGCATGAGCTCGATGTCCGACGGCTCATGGCCATCGGCCATGAGGCCGGCGTGGACAGGCGCGAGCTGCGACTCGTCCCCGAGCAGGAAGCCGACGTGGAACATCGGCGGATAGGCCTGCTCGGGCGCCACGTTGGCGGACAACTTCATGAGGACGAGCACGAAGCCGGCGTCTCCCGCCAGGGAGGCGAAGCCGTTGTTGCCCCGCGTTTCGTGCAGGCGGAAGCCGAAGTGGCGGACGAAGAACGCGGAAACGGCCGCGACGTCAGGGACGCAGAGGTGCAGGTGATTGAGATGCATGATGAGCTCCAGTTGTGGGCTCATCCCAAACGCACGGACGAGCCCGAGACACCTGAGGTGTCGGGTTCGTCGTGGGTTCTCGTGCAGGCACGGAGCAGAGCTTCTCGGGGCGAGAAGGGGGCGGGCTTACCGGAAAACCGCCCCTGCCTTTTTCGACGGTGGCATGCTACTACGGCTGCTCGGTGAGCCCTACGCCGAGCGCAGCCACTGCCGCCCCTCATACGCCAGGATGATGGGCGCCGACACCGCCAGGGGCAGCAGAAGGTAGAACAGGCGCCACACCAGCAGCGCGGCGACGACGCCGGTGGCGGGCAGGTCGGGCATGAGGGCCAGGAACACGGCCTCCATGACGCCCATGCCGCCAGGGACCTGGGACAGCAGGCCTACACAGAACGAAATGAGGAAGGCGCCCAGCACGGTGACGAAGCCGGGGTTGCCTTCAGCCGGCAGCGCGAAGTAGATGATGGCGGCGGCGCCCAGCAGCTCCAGTGGGCCTGCAACGAGCTGCTGCAGCACGACGGCGGGCTTGGGGTAGTCCAGCCTGAACCTGCCGATGCATAGCGTCTTCGCGCCTCGGAAGGCAGCGGCGACGTACAGGCCGCACAGGGCCAGCGTGACCATGGCAGCGGCGCGGATGAGCCAGTCCGGCAGCAAGCCGGCAGGCAGGCGGTCGGTCAGTGGCGCGGCCAGTGCCGGGTCCCATGCCAGCGTGAGACCCAGCAACAGCGCGGCGCCCAGCACGAAGGTCAGCGAGCAGAAGGCGATGAGGCCGGCGACCTCGGTCTTGCTGAGGCCTTGCGCCGCATAGGCACGCAGCCGCACGGCGCCGCCGGACACCACGGAGGCGCCGATGTTGTGACCCAGCGCGTACGACACGAACGAGCACAGGCAGGTGAAGCTGACGGAGACGCTACCCTGGCGGCCAAGGTGCTTGAGCGCGATGCGGTCATACCAGGCCAGGGCGGCGTAGGCGAGCAGGGCGGACAGGGCCGCGAGCGCGTAGCCGTTGGTAGGGATGAGGGAGAGCTTGTCGGCGATGGCGTCCCAGATGACTTGCACATCGCTGGCGAAGGGGCCTTCGTCCAGCAGCGCGCGCACGACGGGGTCGGACGAGGCCTCGGCCTCCAGCTTGCCCTCCAGCACGACGAGGGACCAGCCCACGCAGGCCAGTACCAGCAGCGGCCACATCCAGCCGAGGAACCGTTCGGGCCATGCTTTTTTGCGCACGGCCGCCGTACTGCCTTCTTCCAAAGCCAACCTCCCTCTTTGTGAGCGCAGCTTAGCTCAGCGCTCGCAATACGCCGTGAACGCCTCGACGAGGTGATCGAAGGCCACTCGCACGCGCGGCTCGTGGCGCAGGTCGCGGTGAGTGACGAGCCAGACGGGCAGGGTAAGGGGCGTGAGCTCGGGCAGCACGTGCACGAGACGCGGGTCGGCGCGGCCCAGGGCGCGGTGGACGAGGACGATGCCCAGCCCCGCGCGGGCGAAGGCGAACTGGGCGGGGTGGTCGTCGGTGCGCACGTTCATGCGCGTGACGAGCGTCGGGGGCAGGTGCTCGTCGACGGCGCGCAGGTCGGCGACCGAGCGGTCGGGGCCGATGATGTCGTGTGAAGCGAGGTCGGCGACGCTCTCGGGCAGGCCGCGGGCGGCGATGTAGTCGCGGTGGGCGAACAGGCCCATGACGATGTCGCCCACCTTGCGCGCCAGCAGGCTGTCGTGGCTGGGGGCCACCATGCGCACGGCAATGTCGGCCGCCTGCTCCGTGATGTTGGCGGCCGCGTTGCTGAGTTCCACCTCCAGTTCCAGCCGCGGGTGTTTGGCGCGCAGCGTGGCGAGCATGGGCGGCAGCACCTCCACGCCCACCATCTCGGCGACCGAGAAGCGCACCGTGCCTGTCACGCCGGTGCCACTGCTGTCGCCATCGCCGGCCGAGGCGGCGCGCAGGAAGGCTCGTGAGGCGTGGTCCATGGCCTTCACGTGGGCGTGCAGGGCACGGGCGCGGTCGGTCGGCAGCAGGCCTTGGGACGAGCGGGTGAAGAGGGTGGCGCCCAGCGCATGCTCCAGCGCCTCCAGCCGCGTGCGCACGGTCGGCTGGGCCAGGCCCAGGCTGCGCGCGGCCGCGGAGAGGCTGCCGCCTTCCAGCACGGCCAGGAAGACGCGCTGGTCGTCCCAGGAAACGCCATCGTTCATAAAATTTTTGCTAGCTGCTGAGAAAACTTAGTCAATTGTCAACGAGCTGCCAAGTCTCGAAGATTCGTCCATCGAACGCAACAACTGATTGGAGAGAAGGATGGACACGACTCAAACAACGCCCCGCAGGACCGCCCTGGTGCTGGGCGCTTCCGGCAGCATCGGCGCCGCGGTGGCCGAGGCACTGGCGGCGCGCGGCTGGGCGGTGCGCGGCCTGGCGCGCGACGCGGCCAAGGCCCAGGCGGCCTGGCAAGGCCCGGCCGGGGCTATGCAATGGGTGGCTGGCGACGCGATGACAGCAGGCGACGTGCTGACGGCCGCGCAAGGCGTGCAGGTCATCGTCCACGCCGTGAGCCCGGCCGGCTACCGCGACTGGGACAAGCTGGTGCTGCCCATGATCGACAACACGATTGCCGCGGCCCGCAAGGTGGGTGCGCGCATCCTGCTGCCGGGCACCATCTACAACTTCGACCCGGCCGCGACGCCGGTGGTACTCGACGGCAGCCCGCAGCGGCCGGGCTCGCACAAGGGGCAGATCCGCGTGGCGCTGGAGCAGCGGCTGGAGGCAGCCTCTGCCGAGGTGCCGGTGCTCATCGTGCGGGCCGGCGACTACTACGGCCCCCGAGTGAAGTCGAGCTGGTTCGCGCAGGCCATGGTCGTGCAGGGCCAGCCGGTGACGAGCATCAAGCGCATGACGCCGGACGGCATCGGTCACGGCTGGGCTTACCTGCCCGACCTGGCCGAGGCCATGGCTCGACTGTTGGAGCACCCCGGCCTGCGCAGCTTCGAGCGCGTGGGCTTCGAGGGCTTCTGGGATGCCGACGGGCAGGGCCTTCCCAACCTGGTGGCCGAGGCGCTGGGCCGTGAGGCCCTGCAGACCTTGAAACTGGGCCGTTTCCCCTGGTGGCTGATGCGCCTGGCCGCGCCGTTCGGCGGTTTCCCGCGCGAGGCGGTGGACATCCTGCCGTACTGGCGCAACCCGGTGCGCATCGATAACAGTCGCCTCGTCGGGCTGCTAGGCACCGAGCCGCGCACGCCGGCCGTGCAGGCCATGCGCGCCACGCTGAAGGCTTTGGGCTGCATGCCCGCCGCCGCCGGCAGCGCGCGTCTGGCAACTCGCTAACCCGCTGACCAACCTCGCTCGCCGGCTCGCCTTTGGGGCGAGCGGGGCGAAGCCTTGCCCACATCAGGAGAGATCAACATGAACAACGACAACACCACCGGCGGGGCCACGGGCGCCGTGCGGCAGGTTCTGCGCCTCGAAGGCCTGGGCGTGCTGGCCCTCGCGCTGCTGCTGTATGCGCAGCTGGGCCAAGGCTGGGGCCTCTTCGCGGCCACCTTCCTGCTGCCCGACCTGGCCCTGCTCGCCTTCCTGGCCGGTGCCCGCGTCGGAGCACTGGCTTACAACGCCACGCACTCCTACATCGGTCCGTTGCTGGCCGCCGCAGCGTCGCACTACACCGGCCTGCCCCTGACCGTGAGCCTGGTGTGGGCGGCTCACATCGGCTTCGACCGCGCGCTGGGCTATGGGCTCAAGTACGCCAAGGGGTTCGGGTTCACGCACCTGGGCAGGATTGGGAAACAGGCCTGAGTCGCACGCCTCAGCCCGCCAACAATCGGCCCTTGACCAGGCTGTGCGCCGTTCGCACCGTCAGCACACCGATCGCCACGGTCAGGAACACCAGCAACGCGCCGGCCAGCACTTCCAGCGGCAGCACCGGGTGCACGGTGGCGTACTTGAGCGCAGCGTTGACGAGGGCGGCCAGCGGGAAGCCGATGGCCCACCAGGTAGGGCCGAAGGCGATGCGGCGGGTGAAGACCTTGGGCGCGACGACGAGGAAGATGAAGAGGCCGAAGTAGAAGAGCAGGGCGGCGAAGCGGTCGACCGTGCCGCCGCTCAGGTTCACATAAGCCAGGAAGCCGACCTCGAAGGGCGCGACGAGGATCATCAGCGAGGGCGTCATGGGGCCGCTCAAGGGCTCGTGCTGGATGAGGCGGGTGCCGATCATCGTGAACATGACGAGGGCCAGCACGGAGCCCACGGCCGTGGCGAAGAGCACGACCTCGCCGGCCCAGGCGGGCATGTGGCCGGCGGTGACGGCGATGTCCAGCGTCGCGACGCCGGGGATGAGCCAGGCGGGCACGGCGTGGGTGGCGTCGCCCAGGCCGCGCAGCAGGCGGCTGACAACGTGGAAGCTCAGGGCCAGCGTCAGTAGAGTGCCCAGCACCCACACGGCCTGGCCGAGCGCGCTGCTGTGAGCACCGAGCACGGCGGAGAGCAGCAGCAGCGAGATGGCGATGGTGCCGAAGAAGTTGCCGGCGATGGGGTGGCTGAACTCGGCCTTGACGGCGCCCGAGTAGCGCAGAGCCTTGGCGACGTAGCCGCCTGCGAGCACGAGGAACACACCCACGGCAAACCAGCCGACGGCGTCGGCAAACAGGCCGCCGACGCCATATTGCGCCTGCACGAAGCGCCAGGCCAGGGCCAGGCCGGACAGGCCCATGACGGCGGCGAAGAGGTTGACGGGCAGGTGGCGTACGGAGGCAGTGGCCCGCGGTGGGGCGGTGGCAAACGTCGTGGCGGTCGAAGCGGACATGATGCGGGTTCCTTTGGCTGAACTTTCCATATCAGTCAGTTTCAGCCACACTGGTCTTGACTGAAAGCGCCGCGCACCGACGTTTTCAGCCAAGCTCACTGCCTTCTCCGCCACCCACTGTTTTTCCTCCTATGCGCATCGCATTGCTTGTTTGCCCCAACGTGCAATTGCTGGACGTGGTGGGCCCCACCGACGTGTTTGCCGAGGCCTCGCGGCAGCTCGGCAACGCCTTCGCCTACCGGCTGCAGGTCATCAGCACCGCCGACAAGGTGGTGCGCAGCAGCAGCGGGCTGAGCCTGCTGGCCGACAGCACGCTGGTCAGGCACCGCGGCGCCATCGACACGCTGCTGGTGGCGGGTAGCCCCGACATCGAAGACGAACTCGGTGACGAACGCGTGAACGCCTGGCTGCGCAAGCAGGCGCGTCAGGTGCGGCGCATCGGTTCGGTGTGCAGCGGCGCCTTCGTGCTCGGGGCGGCGGGGCTGCTCAAGGGCCGGCGCGTGGCGACGCACTGGAACTTTGCGGCGCGCCTGCGCGAGCGCTACCCCGAGACCGAAGTGGATGCCGACGCCATCTATATGTGCGACGGCAACTTCTACACCTCGGCCGGCGTGACGGCGGGCATGGACCTGGCGCTGGCCCTGGTGGAGCAGGACCATGGCCGCGACCTGGCGCTGCGCGTGGCGCGCGAGCTGGTGATGTTCCTGAAGCGCCCCGGTGGCCAATCGCAATACAGCGCCCACCTGCAGGCGCAGACGGCGGAGCGCTCGCTCATCCGCCAGGTGCAGGAGCGCGTGCTGGGGAGCCTGGGCGGCGACTTGAGCGTGCCCGCGCTGGCGGCCGAGGCCGGCATGAGCGAACGCAACTTCGCCCGCGTGTTCCGCGCCGAGGCGGGCCTGACGCCGGCAGAGTTCGTGGAGCAGGCCCGCATTGACGCGGCACGGCGGCGCATGGAGGAGACCAGCCTGCCGCTCAAGCGCATTGCCGACGAGGTGGGCTATGCGAATGTGGACGGGTTGCGGCGTGCCTTTCAGCGCCGGTTGGGGGTGTCGCCGGTGGAGTACCGACGAAGGTTTGGGGGCTAGGCTTGCCGCGAGCCTCAGGGCGTGGCGGAAACGTCGTTCCGTAGGGATCGCGCTGCAGCGTCGATGACCCGGGCCACGGCCAATGGTTGGCTGATGTGCACCGCGTGGCTGGCCTTGACCCGTGTGATCTTGGACCCGGCGCGTGCTGCCATGCGCTGGGCGGTGTCGACCGCGAGCGCACGGTCCTGCGTGGCGATGACGGCGTAGCTGGGTTTGCTGCGCCAGGCAGCGACTGTCAGCTTGGTGCTGAAGGACGAGGCGGCGATCGGCATTTGCGAATGAGCCATGAAGTCCGCCAGGCCCTTAGGCAGGTCGGCGCCGAAGTCAGCGGCGAAGTGTTCGGGCGCGAGGGTGACGAAGCCGTCGGGCGTGGCGCGCAGGTGTGCGCCGGACTCGGGCCGTGGCGGCGCGGCTTCGGCGCCGGTTTCGCCGGCATCGGGTTGCAATGCAGCGACGTAGACGAGGGCTTTGACTTTCGGGTCCTGGCCCGCGACGGTGATGACAGCACCACCGTAACTGTGGCCAACGAGGACGACAGGGCCTTCGATCTGATCGAGCACGCGCTGGGTGGCCTTCACATCGTCGTCCAGTCCGGTGAGCGGTTGCTGCACGATGCGCACGGGGTAACCATGGCGGGTGAGCAGGTCGTACACGCCACGCCAACTGCTGCCGTCGATGAGGGCGCCGTGCACGAGGACGATGGTGGCGGTCTGTGCGGCGGGGGCCGCGTCAGCGGTGATGGCGAATGTTGCGAGCGCAGCGAGGACGGTGCGGCGGGTGTTCATGGCTGGTCCTGGGGCGCGGGGTAAGCCTCCAGCAACGCGACACTGCCCGTCTCCAGTAGGGACTTGAGATTGGACAGCACCTTGGGCCAGCCCCCCGAGACGGCTTCGATGAACCGGGACCGCTCGCGCTCGACGGTATGGACGATGCAGAGCTTGACGGCGCCGGACTGGGGCTCCAGCGTCATGGTGCACAAAGAGTCGCCCTCAGCCTTCAGCTCGGGCTTGACGACGTGGCGCCAGCGGATGACGAGCCGGCGCGGTGGATCGGCTTCGACGATCTCACCCGTGTCCGACGCTTGCCCGTCGGCGGTGACGAGGCTCCACAGCGAGCCGGGCGTCCACTCGCTTTGGCCATGGCTGCCGAACCAGTATTCGCGCATGAAAGCCGGGTCGGTGAGGGCCTGCCAGAGCTGCTCGGGCGTGGTGCGGATGTAGGTGACGTAGGTGTAGGTTGATCTAGCCATGGTCTTTCTCCAGTCGTCGTTTCAGGTCGCCCAGCGCCTTGAGGCGGGGCTTCTCGAACTTGGCAATCCAGCGCTCGTACACCTGCTGCAGCGGCACAGGGTTGAGGAAATGCAGCTTCTCGCGCCCACGCCACTGCACGGCCACGAGGTTGGCGGCCTCCAGCACGGTGAGGTGCTGCGTGACGCCCTGGCGCGTCATGGCCAAGTGTTCGCACAGCTCGGCCAGCGTCTGCCCGTCGTGGGCGTGCAGCACGTCCAGCAGCGTGCGGCGGCTAGGGTCGGCCAGCGCCTTGAAGAGCAGGTCGGGTTCGTCGAGGCGCGGGGGCATCGAGGGCTCGGCAGGTTGATATGCAAGTGTTTTCTTGCATGAATGATAGGCAAGTGATCTGTTGCATGTCAAGCGAGCTTGAAAATGGGATCAAGGAAAGGCCCGGGCCATGCAAGTTCTCGATCACGAACCGAACCGGTGGTTCCTGCTGCAGGACGGCGAGGCGCTGCTGCTGGACGCCAACTGCAGCCACGGGCCCGTGGGCTACAGCTTCCTGATGGCGCTGGACGCGAAGGAGACGGCACGGTTCAGGACGGAGGGCCGGGGCTTTCTGAGCGACCTGGCCGAGTCGGTACATATGTCGAACCCTGGCGCACGAGGCTCGCCGTCGCCCTACAGGGTGAGAAGGCTGCCGGCGGAGCGCGATGCGGCCGTCACGGCGGCGGTGCTGGCCTGGCGTGCAAGCGGCGGCGGCTGATTCGCTGGCGGCCCGGACCTTGGCGCTACTCCACAGCATTGGGGATTCGGCCACCCCGGCGCGTTCCTAGCATCGGTCCCAGTCATCACGCTGGCGACACGAAGGAGGCACCATGGCTACCAAGGCATCTGCGAATGCGGCCCTCGTCACCGAGAAGGCGCTGGGCGCGCGGCTCAGGGGCATGTCCAAGGCCGACATCAAGGCCTTTGCGGGCGCGATCAACCGGCTGGGCGGCGGCGGGTTCAAGCCGGACGACGTGTTCCCCATCGGCATCATCATCAACAACCCGGATGGGGTGGAGGTGCGCGGGCATGTGACGGAGGCGGACATCGCCGCCATCGTGAACATGATCTCGGGGCTGAACCCGAAGTCGGTGACGATCTTCCCGCGCGGCATCGTGGTGCCGGACAACTTCCGGGTGCACGTGAAGCTCAACGGCAGCGGCGGCTGATTCGTGAGGCGGCCATGGCGCGGGAGCTTGCGGGAGCGCGTTGCGCGGGGCCTACGTCGGTCCCCATCCTGCATCTGCACCTGCTGCAGCGTTGCAACCTGAGCTGTGCGCACTGCTACAGCGCCAGCAGCCCGACGGCGCGGGCCGCATTGACGAGGGAGGAGGCGCTGGGCGCGGTAGACCTGGCCGACAGGCTGGGCTACACGCACCTGGCGATCTCGGGTGGGGAGCCCCTGCTGTCGCCGCATCTGGACGCGGTACTGGCGCAGGCGCGCTCGTTCGGTATGCACGCATCGGTCGTCACCAACGGCATCCAGGCGGCGACGCCGGCCAACCTGAAGCGGCTGGCCGGCGCCGACAGCGTGTGCGTGAGCCTGGACGGCATTGGCGCGACGCATGACGAAATGCGTGGCCGGGCCGGTGCCTTCGACATCGCGCTGCGCGCGCTGGTGGCTATGGGCGACGCGGGGCTGAACTGCGGCGTGAGCTGTGGCGTGTCGCGCCGGAGCCTGGACGAGATGGAGGCCGTGGCCGCGGTGGCGCACAAGGCGGGCGCGGGCTTCCTGCACTTCCATGCCGTGGAGGCCACCGGCCGTGCGTTGGAGCTGCCGACCGAGCGGTTGCTGGCCCGCGCCGACGAGACGGTGCTGTACGTGGCCTCGCACCTGCTCGCGCAGGCCTCTACAGGTCACTTCGCTATCCACTGCGACCTGCTGCATAAGGACCGCGTGGCCGAGGCGCCCACACTGCTGTACGGTGCACCGGTGGAGGCTGACAGCTTGGCCACGCAGCTGGGCGTGCTGGTGGTGGAGCCCACGGGCCTGCTGTCGCCGGTGTGCTATGGCTTCGAGCGGCGACTGTCGCTGGGGTCGCTGACGCAGGCGATCGCGACGCGGGGCGCGTCTGTCGCCGCGGCGCTGCCGACGGTGGCTGGAGCGTTGGCAGCGGCCGGGGCAGCGCTGAGACGGGAGTTGGAGGCGGACGAAGAGTGGGTGGTGTTCAACCCGAGCGCCGAGCTGGCGCGGGTGGCGGCGTTGCAGTAAGGCGCGGTGCGTTCGGGGTGCTATTGCACGTGCCGCGGCGACTTGGCCTGACGGACTGAGCGGGTATCGTCAGGCTGGCAAGTCCACCCAAAGCCGCGATGCTTCGGTCGCATCTGAGGCTTGCTGTGAACCCAGCCGCACTGCCAGCCGCAGCGACGTGGGTGAGGACTCGCCCCATTGCACGTTGAGGTCTCGCCCGGCGCCGCGCATGACGAAATCACGCGCGGCGAGCAGGGCATAGCCCTGGCCCGACGTGTCGATGTTGCGGGCGACGGCGATCTCGACGGTGCTGCCGTGGGCCGCGTAGGCACAGGCCAGCGACGCGTGGCCTTGCACGCGCAGCACGCTGCCCGCGAAGCCCAGCCGGGCCTGGACATCGCCGGGCGGCGTGCTGGGATTGAGGCTCAGGGCTGCGGGCATGGGGCCACCTCGGGGCGGTGCAACGCTGGATTGCGGCGTGGCAATGGTGGAGCGGCAGCCAAGGGCTGAGAGGTTGGTTTTACCGGCGCTGGCCGTGGGTCTTGGCAGCGGGCGAAGGTGAAGATTGACGTTGAACCCAGCCGCCCGCGTTCAGAGCAGGGCCGGCATGGCGCTGTGCTTACAGCACGGCCTGGTGCACGAAGGCGCAGAGGTCATACGCGGCGTGAAGCACGTGCTGAGGACGGACGTGATGTTCAGCGCCGGCCGCGACGGTGCCCGACGTCGGGCAGCCGCGCTCAGAGCGAAATGGGGGCGGCAGGAGGCAGGGCAAGGAGAGGGAGTCCCCGGGTTCCCCGAGGGACCGATGAATTCGGGCCGCGTTGCCAGTCTTATGGGGTAGGACAGCACTCCAACGCGAAAGGACTGCAACGTGAACTTCAAGGACATGGCCGCGCTCGGCGGCAAGAAAGTGGCAGTGATTGGCGGCAGCCGCGGGGTGGGCCGCAGCATGGTGCTGGCGGGCCTGCGCCAAGGGGCGCGCGTGCTCGCGGTGGCGCGGCAGCAGGAGCCGCTGAAGCGGCTGGCCGAGGAGGCCCCCGGCGTCGAGGTGCTGGCGCTGGACGCGGCGGACGAGGCGGCGCCGGCCAGGGTGATCGACGCCTTTGCGCCCGACATCCTGGTGGTGGCCGCGGGAGCTTTCCCGCCCGTGCGGCCGCTGCATGAGCAGAGCTGGCAGGAGTTTGCGGTGAACTGGGAGGCGGACGTCAGGATCGCCTTCCAGTTCTGCAAGGCGGCGCTGTCGCGGCCGCTGCCGGCGGGGTCGGCGGTCATCCTGGTGGCTAGCGGTGCGGGGCTGGCGGGCTCGCCGATCTCGGGTGGCTACGCGGGGGCCAAGCGCACGCAGATGTTCATCGCGAACTACAGCCAAAAGGAGTCGGACCGCCTCGGTCTGGGCCTGAAGTTCGCCGCGCTGGCGCCGCGGATCATGCCGGACAGCGAACTGGGCCGGCATGCCGTGGCCGGCTATGCGCGCTACCTCGGCATTTCGGAGGCGGACTTCGTCAAGGGCATGGCCGCGCCGCCCACAGCGCAGGACGTGGCGGCGGCGGCGCTGGAGCTGATCGCCACCGACCGGTTCAAGGGGCAGGCTTTCATTGTTTCTGGCGCAGGGCTGGAGGCGGTGGCCTGAGGGGCAAGAATTGGCCATGGACATGACCGGCGCAACCACGGCGAGTGGGTTCGAGGCGCTTGCCGCGCCGCTGCGCCGCGAGATCAGGCTGCATTGCTACCGCATGCTGGGTGCGTTGCACGAGGCGGAGGATGCGGTGCAGGAGGCCTATCTGCGCGGCTGGCGCAGCTTCGGTGGCTTCGACGGGCGCGGTACGTTCAGGGCTTGGCTTTACCGCATCGCCACCAACGTGTGCCTGGATGCGCTGGCCGCCCGCAAACAGGCACAGCAGCGCCTGCTGCCGGACCTGCGCGCGCCCGCGGCGAACGTGATGCCCGACGGAACGCCGGCGCCCGACGTGACTTGGCTGGAGCCCTACCCGGACATGGAGCTGGAAGGCATTGCGGACGAGGCGCCCGGCCCGCAGGCGCGGCTGTCCTCGCGGCAGGCGGTACAGCTCGCCTTTGTCGCCGTCATCCAGTTGCTACCGCCGCGCCAGCGGGCCGTGCTGTTGCTGTGCGACGTGCTGGGCTGGTCGGCGGACGAAGTGGCCACATTGCTGGGCGGCTCGGCCGCGTCGGTGAACAGCGCGCTGCAGCGGGCGCGCGCCACGCTGGCCAAACACTACCCCGGCGGTCTGCCGCCAGAGAGCCGGCCGCCCGACGCGGCCCAGCAGGTGCTGCTGAGCCGCTACCTGAAGGCCTGGGAGACGCTGGACCTGGACGGCTTTGCGTCGCTGCTGAAGGAGGACGCGGCCTACACGATGCCGCCGCTGGCGCAGTGGTTTGCCGGCCGCGACGCGATCCGCGGTTTCTTCGAGCGGGCCTGGACGCGTTACGACGGCATCAAGATGGTGCCGACTCATGCGAACGGCCAGCCTGCCTTTGCGGCCTACTCTCGCAAGCACCCGGATGCGATCTGGACGGCGCACTCCCTGCATGTGCTGACGCTGGAGGGCGATGCGATCGCCGCGATCACGCTTTTCTATGCGCCCATGGGGCCAGCGCTGTTCGAGGCCTTCGGACTGCCGCTGCAGCGGCCTGTCGGGGAATGAGGGAGCTTGATGGTCCGGTGGGGCCAACACCGCTTCACGCCAGGGGCAGGGGGCGGTGGGCCTTGACGTCGAGTTCGGCAGGGCCAGGAGCCAGGATCTGTGTGCAAGGCGCGGGTTCGATCAGGGCCGTCAGCGCCGGCAGCGCAACCGCGTTCACCTGCACCGACTGCTCGGCCACGGGCCGCGGGTCGACGACGGGCTTGGGGTGTCGGAAGAAGAACATCGATCAGAGCTGAGGGCGTGCTGCGCAGGCGCAAGGGGAGGGAATCCCCTGGAGTGAGGGGCCTGTCAGCCTATGGCCTTTTCGGGCTGCCAGGCATGCACCGGCAAGCCCTGCCAGCCCAGCACCTGGGCGATCCACGCGCTCAGCGCCGCGGGGTCGCCGCTGGTCTCGATGTCCAGGCTGGGCTCGCCAGCCGTAGGTGTCCACAGGTCCACCGCGCGGCGGGCCACGGCGGTTTCGATGCGAAGGAGTTGCACCTCGGGGCCCAGGGCCGCCTGCCACAGCGGCTCGACGAGCGGGTAGTGGGTGCAACCCAAGAGGGCCGTGTCCACGCCAGCCGCGCGCAGCGGCTCGCAGTGGCGTTCAATGAGCGCCCGCAGTTCGGGGCTGGCCAGCTCGCCCGCCTCGATGCGGTCCACGACGCCGGGGCAGCCCTGCACGACGACCTCGCGGCCATTGGCATGGCGCTCGATCAAGGCGCGCAGGCGACTGCTGGCGGCCGTGGCTGGCGTGGCCAGCAGGCCGATGCGGCCGTTGCGAGTGGCGGCGACCGCCGGCTTGATGCCCGGCTCGGTACCCACGAAGGGCAGGGCGGGCCAGCGCGCGCGCAGCGCCTCGATGGCGTGCGCCGTGGCGGTGTTGCAGGCGATGACGATGAGCCCGGCGCCCTTGGCGACCAGGTGCTCGGTGATGGCGAAGCTGCGGGCACGGATCTCGTCCGGCGTGCGCATGCCATAGGGTGCATAGGCCGTGTCGGCCAGGTAGCGCAGCCGGGCCGTGGGCAGCAGGGTGCGCAGTTCGCGCAGCACGGTGAAGCCGCCGACGCCGGAATCGAAGACGCCAATTTCTTGGCCAAGAAGCGAGTCAGTCATGGACGCCGGCAGTCTAGGGCCTACCGCAAAAGCGGTGCCTGACTTGCCGTTTTGGAGAGGCCTCTCCAAAAAAGGTGACACCGGCGGTACCAGTGGTCTGGCTAGAATCGAACGATCGTGCTTTTTTATGCGCGGCCCCGTTTGAGGCGCCCCTTAGAATCTGGTTAACGTTTACGTCAATTCGAGCTGGAGTTTTCGATGAAGGTCTTGGTTCCTGTCAAACGCGTCGTCGACTACAACGTCAAGGTGCGCGTCAAGAGCGACGGTACGGGCGTTGATATCGCCAACGTCAAGATGTCGATGAACCCCTTCGACGAGATCGCCGTCGAAGAGGCCGTGCGCCTGAAGGAGAAGGGCGCCGTGACCGAGGTCATCGCCGTGTCCTGCGGCGTCACGCAGTGCCAGGAAACCCTGCGCACCGCCATGGCCATCGGCGCCGACCGCGCCATCCTGGTGGAAACCCCTGCCGATCTGGAACTGCAGCCCCTGGCCGTCGCCAAGCTGCTGAAGGCCCTGGTGGACAAGGAGGCCCCGGGCCTCGTGATCCTGGGCAAGCAGGCCATCGATGACGATTGCAACCAGACCGGCCAGATGCTGGCCGCATTGACCGGCATGCCCCAAGGCACCTTCGCCTCCAAGGTGGAAGTGGCCGGCGACAAGGTCAGCGTCACCCGCGAGGTGGATGGCGGCCTGGAGACCGTCAGCTTGAGCCTGCCGGCCGTCGTGACGACCGACCTGCGCCTGAACGAGCCGCGCTACGTGACGCTGCCCAACATCATGAAGGCCAAGAAGAAGCAGCTGGACATCGTCAAGCCCGCCGACCTGGGCGTGGACGTGACGCCGCGCATCAAGACGCTGAAGGTCAGCGAGCCGCCCAAGCGCGGTGCCGGCGTGAAGGTGCCGGATGTGGCGACGCTTGTGAACAAGCTCAAGACCGAAGCCAAGGTCATCTAACTAATGAACTTGCGGGACAGACCGCCGCGGCGCAGCCGCTAGCTCTGTCCTCAACTGACTAGGAATCTGGAGACTCTGATGACCGCACTCGTCATTGCCGAACACGACAACGCCCACATCAAGGGCGCCACGCTGAACACCGTCACCGCCGCCATCGCCACCGGTGGCGACGTGCACGTGCTGGTGGCCGGCCACAACGCAGGCGCTGCCGCCGCCGCCGCCGCGCAGATCCCTGGCGTCGCCAAGGTGCTGCACGCCGACTCCGCAGCCCTGGCCGAAGGCCTGGCCGAGAACATGGCCGCGCAAGTCATCGCGCTGGCCTCGGGCTACAGCCACATCCTGTTCCCGGCCACCGCCGCGGGCAAGAACGTCGCCCCGCGCGTCGCCGCGCTGCTGGACGTGGCCCAGCTGAGCGACATCACCAAGGTCATCAGCGCTGACACCTTCGAGCGTCCCATCTACGCCGGCAACGCCATCGCCACCGTGCAGAGCAGCGACGCGACCAAGGTCGTCACCGTGCGTACCACCGGCTTCGACCCGGCTGCCGCCACCGGTGGCTCGGCCGCCGTCGAGACCGTGGCTGCTGCCGCCGACAGCGGCAAGAGCAGCTTCGTGGGCCGTGAGGTCACCAAGAGCGACCGCCCCGAGCTGACCGCCGCCAAGATCATCGTGTCCGGCGGCCGCGCCCTGGGCTCGAACGACAAATTCATGGAAGTGCTGACGCCGCTGGCCGACAAGCTGGGCGCTGCCCTGGGCGCTTCGCGTGCCGCGGTGGACGCGGGCTACGCCCCCAACGACTGGCAAGTGGGCCAGACGGGCAAGATCGTCGCCCCGCAGCTGTATGTCGCCTGCGGTATCTCGGGCGCCATCCAGCATCTGGCCGGCATGAAGGACTCCAAGGTCATCGTCGCGATCAACAAGGACCCGGAAGCCCCCATCTTCTCGGTGGCCGACTACGGCCTGGAAGCTGACCTGTTCACGGCCGTGCCGGAACTCGTCGCCGCGCTGTAAACCAGCCCCTGCCAATCGCACTCGGGCGCCCCGACCACAGTCGTCGCGGCGCCCTTTTTGTCTCCGCGTGGAGGAACAAATGAGTTACCAAGCCCCCGTCAAGGACATGCTCTTCAACATCCAGCACCTCGCTGGCTTGCAGACGCTGACCGAACAGATCCCCGCCTTCGCCGACTTCGGCCTGGACACCGCCGCCGCCGTGCTGGACGAATGCGCCAAGCTCACGCAGGACGTCATCGCGCCGCTGAACTTCGAGGGTGACAAGAACCCGTCGAGCTGGAAGGACGGCGTCGTCACGACGACTCCCGGCTTCAAGCAAGCCTTCCGCGCCTACGCCGAAGGCGGCTGGCAGGGCCTGGTGCACCCGCCCGAGTTCGGCGGCCAGGGCGCGCCCAAGACGATCGCTGCGGCCTGCAACGAGATGCTGCAGTCGGCCAACATGAGCTTTGCGCTGTGCCCGCTGCTGACCGATGGCGCCGTCGAGGCGCTGCTGACCGCCGGCACCGACGAGCAGAAGGCCGTCTACATCCCCAAGCTGCTGGACGGCTCGTGGACCGGCACCATGAACCTCACCGAGCCGCAGGCCGGCTCCGACCTGGCACTCGTGCGCACCCGCGCCGAGCCGCAGGCCGACGGCACCTACAAAGTCTTCGGTACCAAGATCTTCATCACCTACGGTGAGCACGACATGGCCGAGAACATCGCCCATCTCGTGCTGGCCCGCGTGGTGGGTGCGCCGGAGGGCGTGAAGGGCATCAGCCTGTTCCTGGTCCCGAAGTTCCTCGTCAATGCCGACGGTTCGCTCGGTGCCCGCAACGACGCCCACTGCGTGTCCATCGAACACAAGATGGGCATCAAGGCCAGCCCCACGGCTGTGCTGCAGTTTGGCGACCATGGCGGCGCCATCGGCACGCTGATCGGCCAGGAGAACCGCGGCCTGGAGTACATGTTCATCATGATGAACGCAGCCCGCTACGGCGTGGGCCTGCAGGGCATCGCCATCGCTGACCGCGCCTATCAAAAGGCCGCGGCTTACGCCAAGGACCGCGTGCAGTCCCGCCCCGTGGACGGCAGCACCACCGGCCCCGCGTCCATCATCCATCACCCCGACGTGCGCCGCATGCTGATGACCATGCGCTCGCTGACCGAGGGTTGCCGCGCGATGGCCAGCACGGCTGCTGCGGCGTTCGACGCCGCCCACCACCACCCCGACGCTGACGCCCGCAAGCAGAACGCGGCCTTCTACGAGTTCATGGTGCCGCTGGTGAAGGGCTACAGCACCGAGATGAGCCTGGAGGTCACCTCCTTGGGCGTGCAGGTGCACGGCGGCATGGGCTTCATCGAGGAGACCGGCGCGGCCCAGTACTACCGCGACGCCAAGATCCTCACCATCTACGAAGGCACCACCGCCATCCAGGCCAACGACCTCGTGGGCCGCAAGACGGCCCGTGACGGCGGCACCCTGGCCCGCGCCGTGGCCGGCCAGATCGAAGTGACGGAAGCCGCGCTGGCCAAGCGCGACAGCGCCGCAGCCCGCTCGGTGCTCAAGGCCCTGCGCGCCTCGCGCGAGGACTTCCTCGCCGTGGTGGACTTCGTCGCCGCCTCCGCCAAGGGCAACCCCAACGCCGCCTATGCCGGCTCCGTCCCCTACCTGATGCTGGCAGGCAACCTCGTCGCCGGCTGGCAGCTCGCGCGCGCACTTCTCGCTGCGGAAGACGCCTTGGCGACTGACAAGAACTTCATGGAAGCCAAGATCACGACGGCGCGCTTCTATGCCGAGCACATCCTGCCCCGCACGTCCTCGCTGCGCGCTGCCATCGTCGATGGCGCCGAGAGCGTGACCGCGCTCAGCCTCGATGCGTTCTGATTCATAGGAGACTGATTTGGCTTTGCCTCCCATCCTGAAGAACCTGCCGCTGCCGGTCATCGGCTCGCCGCTGTTCATCATCAGCAACCCCAAGCTCGTCATCGAGCAGTGCAAGGCCGGCGTCGTCGGCTCCATGCCGGCGCTCAACGCCCGGCCCGCCGAGCAGCTCGACGAATGGCTGGCCGAGATCACCGAAACGCTCGCGGCCTGGAACCGCGACAACCCGGACAAGCCCGCCGCGCCCTTCGCCATCAACCAGATCGTGCACAAGAGCAACGAGCGGCTCGAGCACGACATGCAGGTCTGCGCCAAGTACAAGGTGCCCATCATCATCACGAGCCTGGGTGCACGTGAGGATGTGAACCAGGCCGTGCATGGCTGGGGCGGCATCGTGCTGCACGACATCATCAACAACAAGTTCGCCAAGAAGGCCATCGAGAAGGGCGCCGACGGCCTCATCGCCGTGGCGGCCGGTGCAGGCGGCCACGCCGGCGTGAAGAGCCCCTTCGCGCTGATCCACGAAATCCGCGAGTGGTTCGACGGCCCCGTGGCCCTGTCCGGCTCCATCGCCACCGGCGACGCCATCCTGGCCGCCCAGGCCATGGGCGCTGACCTCGGCTACATCGGCTCCGCCTTCATCGCGACGACCGAGGCCCGCGCCAGCGACGCCTACAAGCAGATGATCGTGGAGAGCAGCAGCGACGACATCGTCTACAGCAACCTCTTCACCGGCGTGCACGGCAACTACCTGCGCGGTTCCATCGTCAACGCGGGCCTGGACCCCGAAGCCCTCCCCGAGAGCGATCCCAGCAAGATGAACTTCGGCGGCAGCGCCGCCAAGGCCTGGAAGGACATCTGGGGCAGCGGCCAGGGCGTGGGCGCCATCCGCGAAGTGGTGCCCGCGGGCGAGCTGGTGGCGCGCCTCAAGCGCGAGTACCAGGCAGCGCGGACGCGGCTGGCGCTGTGAGTTGATGCTGCGTCGCGCTGTGACGGCCGCCTTCGGGCGGCCGTTTTACTTTGGGTTGCTCACCACTTCAATCGCCGTCACCGTCAGCGCGCCGTTGATGTTGTCCGCCGCGAACCTGACCTTGTCGCCGGCCTTGAGACCGTCCAGCAGCTTCGGGCTTGCGACCTTGAACACCATGTTCATCGGCGGCATGTCGAGGTTCTCGATGCGGCCGTGCTTCAGGGTGATCTTGGCTTGCTCCTTGTCGACTTTGCGGACTTCACCGTCGGCGTTCGGGACGGGAGCAGGTGCGGGCTGTGCGTGAGCGGTGGCTGCGAAGGCCAACGCAAGAGTGCTGAGTATCTTCTTCATGTTCTTCACTTGACGACGATGCGGCCCGCCATGCCCGCTTCGAAATGGCCGGGCTGCAGGCAGGCGAACTGGAACTCACCGGGGTGGGTGAACTGCCAGACGATCTCGCCCGTCTTGCTGGGCTTCACGTGAGCCATGTTGGCGTCGGCGTGTTCCATGTTCGGGAACTTCCTCATCAGCGCCGCGTGCTCGGCCAGGGCCTCCTTGGTGCCCAGCACCATCTCGTGAAGCAACTTGCCGCTGTTGTGCACGACGAAGCGCACGGTCTCGCCCTTCTTGATCGTGAGGTCGGCGGGCGTGAAGCGCATGGTGTCGGCCATGTCGACCTTAACGGTGCGCGTGGCCTTCTTGGGGTTGCCCTCCTGGCCGAACGCGGTGGGCTCCACCTTGCTGGCGTCGAAGGTATGGGGCTTGGCGTGCTCCTCGTCGCCGTGGGCGAAGGCGAAAGAAGAAGCAAGGGCGAGGGTGGTTGCGATGAGTGTCTTCATGGTTCAGTGGTGTCCTGCGTGTCCATCGGGCTTGCGCACCTTGAGGGCGTCGGGGTCGGGCTTGCCGTCAGTTTTTGAAAGGGTGTTGCGCGTGGGTTCGGGCAACTCGGCCGTGTATTCGCTGGCCAGCGTGCCGGCCGGGTGCTTGTAGTCGCCGGGGTCCTTGTAGTCGCCGCGCGCGATGTCGTCGCGCACCTTCACCACGCTGAACATACCGCCCATGCCCACGGGGCCGAAGGGGCCGGTGCCGGTCATCATGGGCAGCGTGTTGTCGGGCAGGGGCATCTCCATCTCGGCCATGTCGTGCATGCCGCGTTCGCCCATCACCATGTAGTCCGGCACGAGGTTGGTGATCTTGGCCACCACGTCGCGGTGGTCCACGCCGATCATGGTGGGCACGCCGTGGCCCATGGCGTTCATCGTGTGGTGGGCCTTGTGGCAGTGAATGGCCCAGTCGCCGGCGATGGCGTCGAACTCGAAGGCGCGCATCTGGCCCACGGCGACGTCCGTCGTCACCTCGGGCCAGCGCGCACTCTTGGGCACCCAGCCGCCGTCGGTGCCCGTCACTTCGAAATGCGGGCCGTGCATGTGGATGGGGTGGTTGGTCATCGTCAGGTTGCCCACGCGGATGCGCACGCGGTCGCCGGTGCGGGCCACGAAGGGGTCTATGCCCGGGAAGGCCCGGCTGTTCCACGTCCAGAGGTTGAAGTCCAGCATGGTGTTCACGCGCGGCGTGGCGCTGCCCGGCTCGATGTCGTAGGCGTTCAGGATGAAGCCGAAGTCGCGGTCCACCTTGTGCTGGCGCACGTCGCGCGGGTGGATGATGAACAGGCCCATCATCCCCATCGCCATCTGCGTCATCTCGTCGGCGTGTGGGTGGTACATGTGAGTGCCCGGGCGCTGCAGCACGAACTCGTACATGAAGGTCTTGCCCACGGCGATGGGCGGCTGCGTGAGGCCGGTCACGCCGTCCATGCCCGAAGGCACCAGCACGCCGTGCCAGTGCACGCTCGTGACCTCGGGCAACTTGTTGGTCACGAAGATGCGCACGCGGTCGCCCTCCACGGCCTCGATGGTGGGGCCAGGACTGGAGCCGTTGTAGCCCCACAGGTTGGCCTTCATGCCCGGCGCGATCTCGCGCACCACGGGCTCGGCCACGAGGTGGAACTCCTTGACGCCGTCCTTCATGCGCCAGGGCAGCGACCAACCGTTCAGCGTGACGATAGGGTTGAATGGTCGGCCATTGGGCGGCGCGGGCGGTGGCTGCGTGGCGGCGGAGGTCTGGATGACGGCTTCGGGCAACAAGGCCGCACCCGCGCGGCTGACGGCAGCTGCACCCAGGAAGGTGGCGCCCGCGGCCTTGAAGAAGTTTCTGCGTTGGTTCATGGTGTGGGCTCCTCAGTGGCCGGCTTCACGCGGGGCTGCGGAGGTTCGCGCTGCAGCGACGCTGCCGCCCTCAGGCGAACGGCCGGTCAGTGCGGTCTGGAGGTTGGTTTCGGCGAGCCAGTAGTCGCGCAGCGCCTCGACGCTGCCCGTCACGGCCGTGATCTGGTCGCGCGAGTCGGCCAGCAGCTCGAACACGCTGGCCAGCATGCCGTTGTAGCGCAGCAGGTTCTCTTCAGAAATGCGCTTGCGCAGCGGCACCATTTCGTCGCGGTAATGCCGCGCCACGTCATAGGCCGTACGGTAGGCCGAGTAGCTCTCGCGCACCTCCGACTGGGCCTGCACGGCGATCGCCGCTGTGCGGTGCACGGCCTGCATGTAGACGGCCTCGGCTCGCGCCAGGCGCGCGGTGCCGAAATCGAACAGCGGCAGCTCCAGCTCAATCTCGTAGCCGTTTCTGCGCGCCTCTCCCGTCGCGCTCTGGTTCTGGTAGCCCGCGTGCAGCACGTTGATGAAGCGCGTCGCCTTCGTGAGGCCCAGGGACTTGGCCGTCGCCTCGGTCGCGCGGCGGGCCATCAACACGTCCAACCGCTTGTCCATCGCCGTCTGCTCGGCGTTCTGCGGCTCGGCCGGGGCCGTGGGCAGGTCGGGCAGTCGGTCGGGCAAGGTGAACGCGAGCTGCTCGCCGCTCAGCCCCAGCGCCCGAACCAACGCCTCGCGCGCGGCTACGGCCTGATGGCGGGCGCGGGCGAGGTTGGTGGTGGCGTCCGAGTAGAACGACTGCTCGCGCATCTGTGCCAGCTTGCTGAAGTTGCCCGCCAGCACCATGCGTCGCGCCAGCTCGTTGGACGCGTCCGCCGCTTCCTTCACCTGGCCAAAGTAGCCCACCAACTGCTGTGCCGCCACCGCCTCGAAGAAGGCCCGGCGCGCCTGTGCGGCTACGCCCACCGTCTCGTAGGCCGCCTGCAACTGCGCCTGCGCAAAGCGCTGCTGCTCGGCCTCACGCGCCAGCGGCATCGTGAACAAGCCCAGCACATCGAAGATCACCGCACGGTCGATCTCCACCGCGCCGCCGCCCGACAGCCGTCCGAACGACAGCGACGGGTTCGCCAGCCGTCCCGCGCGCACCAGGTCCGCCTCGGCGATACCCAGCTCCGCATAGCCGGCCTGCAGCGTGCGGTTGTTCAGCAGCGCAATCTGCACGGCGCTGTCGGCCGTCAGTGGGGCTTTCAACAGCTCGGCGATGCGGACCCGCGTCGCGCTGGAAGGCGCGTCACCGCGCTGCCAGGCCGTCTGCTGGCCGGTGCGCTCCTTGGTGAGCTGCTCCACCGCGCCAAAGCCGCCGTCCGGTGAGAACGAGGCGCAGCCAGCCAGCAGCAGCGTGGTGAGAAGGGTAAGGGCAGGGCGGATCATTTCTTGGGGCCCTCTTTGTGATGGTGATGCTGGTGGTGCATGGGCTGCGGCGCGCTGGCGGGAGCGGCGGGTGCTGCGGCCGCAGGTGCCACGCCGTGGCCCGCGTGGCCGCCGCCCTTGAGCGCGGCGGTGCCCACGGTGCCGTTCAGTGCGCGCCAGTCGCCGGGTTCGAGATCGCGGTAGGCCTTGTAGTCGGCGTAGGCGGACTCATAGCGCAGCGCGCCGGTCTTGGCGGGCTGCTGGGCAGCCGCCAGCAAAGGCAGGCACAGCGCCAAGGCAGGCGCCAGCCGCAAGAAGGTGTGATTCATGGTTCAAAGCGTCCGTGTTGCCGGCGACATCGCGCCAGCCAACGCCCGTGCATAGGCGCACGAGCCCATCGGCCTCAACCGAGGCCGCGATGGGTCAGATGCTTCGTGGCGGCCGCTCCCAGCCGTCAGAGACAAAGCTCGGCGCCGGGGTGTGCAGCGCAGGGAACTGCTGAGGCGCGGCTTGGGGCTCCGGCACGCTGGGCAGCACACCCATCAGCGGCACGGCCGTGCAGCAGGAGGCACACAGGCTGCAGCGGTCCCCGCCATCATGCTGCTGATGCTCGCCGCCCGGCTGGTGATGCCCGTGTTGGGCCATGTCATGGCCCTCATGAGGGCCTTGATGCGAACTGTGAGCCGGCACCGCAGGCGCGCACAGCATGGCCGCCGCCAGCGCACCCCGGATGGGGAGCAGCGCGGTCAGCAATACCAGCAGCCAGATGCGGAGGAGCCTAGACACGAGGGAAGGGTAGCAGAGGGTAGTGAAGGAGAGTCTGGGCCTTGCTACTGTGGCAAGGTCAAGCGGGTTGCGCCGACTGCAAGAATCGCCCGGTGCCGCCTACATTGCCCCCATGAAGACCCGACTCGCCCAGACCTTCATCCTTGCGCTCGCTTGCACGAGCGCCCAAGCTGCCAACCCTGCACTCATGCCGCTGGAGTTCGACGCCGACGGCAGGTTCACCAAGGACGTGGTGCTGGCCCCGGACAAGTTCCTGGAGGTCTGCGGCAAGCTGCCCGTCGGTCAGAAGGTGCTGTGGCGCTTTGATGCGACCGGGCGGCTGAACTTCAACGTCCACTATCACGAGGGCAAGAAGGTGACCTATCCGGCCAAGCAGGACGGCGTGGCCCAGGCCCTGGGCGTGCTGGACCCGACCGCGGAGCAGGACTATTGCTGGATGTGGAGCAACAAGGGGGCCGAGCCCGCCAGGTTGAAGATCGAGCTGGAGCGATAGGTGGCATTGCCCGTGAGGCCCCAGGCCCTCGATCCCTTGGGCTTGGGCTATTCATTGGGATTGGTAGCCAGAAAGATCGCCAGGAAGGCCGCGACGCCTTGAAGCTGGTTGGTGATCGCGTCAGGTGCGGCAATTTGTACATAGACGACCGAAGTGCCGACGTCGCCGGCCAGTCGCAGTTCGACGTTCGAAGGCGGCATGCGCACATGAACCCACTGCTCCGATTCGGCGTCGGATGTAGCCAGATCCGCCTCGTAGGCCAGCAACTCTTCATCTGACAGGTCGTATCGGACCAACGTGGCCGCGAACTTAAGAAGCGGGGTGACGTTGCCATCCCTGATCCATCCAATGGACTGCATAAGGTGCTTCGAACTGATGTGTGAGTCGCAGCCTAACTGAGCGCAGCTTGAGAGCTTCAATGCCTGCCGGACTTGAGCCCGGCCCGCGCATGCCCATGGTGCTGCTCGCCCAGCACCGGCTGGCCGGAGGCCAGTGTGTCGATGATGGGGCAGTCGGGCCGCTCGTCGCCATGGCAGCAGTGCACGAGGTGTTCGAGCGTGGACTTCATGGCCTGGAGTTCGGCGAGCTTGGCTTCCAGCTCCTGGATGTGGGCTTGCGCCAGCGCCTTGACCTGCCGGCTGGGGCGCTTGCGGTTTTGCCACAGGCCCAGCAGTTCGCGGATCTGCTCGATGGAAAAGCCCAGGTCGCGCGACTGGCGGATGAAGCGCAGCGTGTTGATCTCTTTCTCGGTGTACTGCCGGTAGCCAGCCTCGGTGCGCGCAGCCTCGGGGAAGAGGCCCACGCTCTCGTAGTGGCGGATCATCTTGGCGGACACGCCGCTGGCTTTGGCCGCACCTCCGATGTTCATGCCCATCCCACGCAGCCACGTCAGATCTTGAAGTCGTCGAACAGCACCCGTGCGTCAACCACCCCCATCAGCCGCAGCATCGCGCGCGTCGCCGCGAGCATGGCAGGTGGCCCGCAGAGGTAGAACTCGCATGCGAACAGGTCGGGGTGGTGTTTGAGCAGCCCGTCCCGGACGGCCTCATGGATGAGGCCGTGCGGTACGCCGGGATCGCACTCCTCAGACAGCACGAGCTGCCATCTGAAGTTTGGGTACCGCGCGGCCAGGGCCTGCATCTCGTCCACGTAGGGGGCCTCGGCGATGGACCGCGCGCCGTACCAGAAGTGGACGAGCTCGCCGGCGCCGGACTCGATCAGCTCGCGCACCATCGCGCGCAAGGGGGCCATGCCCGCTCCGCCACCGATGAAGACCTTCTCCCGCTGGCCCGGCTGCACCGCAAAGTCGCCGAACGGCCCGCTGAACTGCACGGCATCGCCGGCCCTGAGCCCGAACATGTAGGCCGACCCCTTGCCGGGCGGCGGGTGCTTGGCCCCCTGCCGGCCGTGGCAGAACCTCACCAGCAAACTGATGCGGCCGTCGGCCTGCCGCACCGGTGCTGACAGGGAGTACGAGCGGCGAAGCGGCGTGCCGCTGCTCCATTGGCCCGGCAGGCGCAGGCCGGCCCATGCGGGGCGGTGGGCCTCGGGCAGCTCGATCTGCTGCCTGCCCATCCGGTACGCGGGCACGTGCACCTGGACGTAGGCCCCAGCGCGGTACTCCGGGCCCGGCTTGTCGCGGGGCCGCAGCACGATCTCGCGCATGAACGGCGACAGCGCGCGAACGCTTTCCACCTCGGCCGCGTGCGAGCCGCCCAGCTCTGCGCCGCCGCGCACCTCGATGTCGAGGTTGCGGTCAAGCTTCAGGTTGCAGGCCAGGCGGCACCCGGCGGCGACCCGTGGCTCGGGAATCAAGGCGCGATCGGCGGCGGTGGCTTCGGGCGCTGCACCGCGCACGCGCACCTCGCACAGGCCGCAGCTCTGGCCGCCGCCGCAGTTGGAGGGCAATTGCAGCCCTTGCCGGGCCAAGGCGACGAACACGGTGTCGCCGCAGTGGGCGCGAAGGCTGCCCACCTTGGCGCCCTCGGGCGTGTGGACCATCAGCGCGCGCGTGCCGCGCCAGCGCCTGGGGATGAACTCGGCCAGGCTGAAGCTGGTGATGAGCAGCCAGACGCCGCTGAGGGCCAGCCAGAACCCGCCGACGGCGGCGCTGACGACCAGCGGGTTGTTGAAGTCCTGGCGGCCGCCGTAGTCCATGATGTGGAGCATCCAGAAGACGTCGAACAGCCGCCAGGTCTTGTTGCGGTGCTCCAGCACGTCGCCTTGCAGCGTCACGTAGACCGTGGTGTCCTCGGCGTCGGAGAACTCGATGCGCCACACCCTGCCTTCATGCGTGCGGGTCTCCAGCGAGCGGTCCACCAGGGTCGCGGGCGAGGCCTGGCCGGGGCCGCGGTACGACGCCGTGGCGATCTGCCGGGCCAGCGCGGCGTCGAGCTCGATGCGCGTTCCCGTACGGGCGTCCACCAGCTGCGTCGCCTTCTCGCCGACCAGTTTGTAGACGGGCCGCCCGGCCAGCCACCCGGTCGAGGCGGCCTGGACCTGTTGGCGTGCCGACGCCACGACGGTGCCGACGGGCAGGGCGTCGGCCGGCCACGGCTGCCTGGCCGCCGGCGGGGATCGGAACTCGCGCCCCTTCACCTTGTCGGCATCGAGCAGGCTCATCGTCAGGCCGCTGGCCATCCACAGGATGAGCTGCAGGCCGATCAGCAGGGCGATCCATTTATGGATCTTTTGCATCCAGGGCGTCATGCCAGCGCCCTCCGCCGGAAGCTGTAGAACACCAGCCAGGCGCCGCTCAAGGCGAAGACCAGGCCGATGCCTGCTGCCGTGCGCAGCAGGCTGTTGTTGACGTCGTCGCGGGTGTCGTAGTCCATGATGTGGAACATCCACAGGAAGTCGAACCAGCGCCACAGGTCGTGGCGGCGGGCGAGCAGGTCGCCGGTGTCGGGCGAGAAATACAGCGTCGAGTTGGCGCGGTCGTCAAAGCGCACGGCCCACATCGGGACCGGCCGCTTGGCCACCTCCTGCGGGGCCTGGGTGATCCACGTCACCTCGCGGATCTCGGCCTCGCCCTGGTAGACGTCCTTTGCGCGCGCGACGACCTGCTCCCGTGGGATCGGGCTCAGTACGGCGCCGGTCTGGGCATTGACGAGAACGACCTTGGCGCCGGTGCGGACCTCGTAGACCTCCTGGCCGAGGAACTTCCTGAGCTTGAGCGATTCGAAGCCGGGATGGGCCTTGGCCAGTTGGCCGGGATCGAGTCGCGTGGCGCTTCTTTCGATCGGCTCGTTGAAGACGTGGGCCAGGTGGTCGCCGTGGATGACCTCGAGGGAGATGGCGGTCATGTAGACGCCGCTGAGCATCCAGAGCAGGGCCTGGACGCCGATGACGAGGCCGATCCACTTGTGGGCCCGGCGCACCCAGAAGGGTAGGTTCATGGTGGTCTCACTGCGTTTTGTTGGGTGCCTGATGGGTGTCTGGGGCACCGCGGGTTCGCCCGCGGTGCCCGGCAGGCTTACCAGCGATAGCCGGCGCGAACGTGCCAGCGGCGGCCCTGCAGGTCGTAGGTCATGGTGTCGGTATTCCCATCGGTGTACGACTGGATGTAGGGCGGTTTCTTGTCGAACAGGTTGTCGATGCCGACTGCGAAGTCCAACTGCTTGCTCAGGGCGTACTTCAGCTGGGCGGAGTGGTACATGACCGCGGGGGGCCTGGCGCCAATCGCCGTGGGTGCGGCGTTGATGTCGTCGGCCGCGCCGATGTACTGGACGGTGTACGCGCCCGACCATGCCCCCTTGACGAGCGTCAGCGAGCCGAGCGACCGCCACTGCGTGTAGCTGCCCCGGCCGCCGGTGATCCTGCCGGTGTAGTCGATGGCATCGGCGCCCGGGAACGGGCGGACCTGGTAGTTCTTCAGGTACGACAGCTCGCCGCTGAACGTCGTCGTGATGCCGGCGATGTTGAACTCGTACAGCGCCCCGAGGTCGATGCCCGAGATCTTCTCGTCCGCCGCGTTGACCGGTTGCGAGGACAGGAAGTCGATGTCGCCGGTGGCCTTGTTGCGCGTGAAGCTCGACGGGCTGCAGAAGATGTGCGCCAGGCCGGGCGTGTTGTAGCAGGTAGCCAGCTTGGTGGAACCCGCCACGCTCTGGATGGCGTTGGTGATCTTGATGCCGTAGTAGTCCAGCGTCAGGGTCAGCGCCTTCATGGGTGTCCAGACCACGCCGGCGGTGACGGTCCTCGCGTCCTCGGGCGCGAGGTTGGGGTTGCCGCCCACGGTGGTGAGGATGGTGTTGCCCAGCTGCTTGTAGCCCACGGGCACGCCGGCGGCCTTGCAGTTCTGCGAGACGATGGACGTGGCTGGCAGCGCGCTCCAGTTGCTGCAGGGGTCGGTCGTCGTCAGGTTGCCCTCCGAGACGCCGCCGTACAACTCGGGGATGTTGGGCACGCGGAACGCCGACGAGACGTTGCTGCGCACCTTGAGACTGGGCACCACCTGCCAGTCAAGCCCGGCCTTGTAGGTACTCTTGGAGCCGAACAGGCTGTAGTCGGAGTAGCGTGCCGCGGTGTTGAACTGCAGCGACTCCACGAACGGCAGCTTGCGCAGCAGCGGCACGGCGAACTCGGCGTACACCTCGCGCGCCGTGTATTGCCCGGCGATCGGGTCCTGGCGGTTGGTGTTGGCGATGCCGAGCACGGTCAGGTTGTCGGGGTCGCGCCAGCCGCTCTCGCGCCGCACTTCGGCGCCGGCCGCGAAACCCACCGGGCCGGCAGGCAGCGAGAAGAGCTCGCCGCTGAGGTTGGCGCTGGCGCCCTTCTGGTCGTTGCCGCCGGTGTCGCGCGTGGTCATCATGATGTAGCGCAAGACTTCGGGCGTGAGGTTGCCATAGCCGAGATAGTTGCCGCAGGGAATGGCCGCGCCGGGCGTGGTGCTGCACTTGCTGCGGTCCAGCGTGAGGTCCACTCGGTCCAGGTTGGCCACGTTGGTGGTGGCGTCGGTGCCGGTGTTGCGCCCCCAGTTCAGGGCGGCTGACCACTCCCAGCTGTCGCCGAAGCTGCCCTTGAGGCCGGCGACGGCGCGGAAGATGTTGGACTCCTGCGAGAACGTGCGCGTGCCGGCTTCCTCGAGCCGCCGGCGCTCCAGCACCAGGCTTTGGCCGGTCGGGTTGGTGGGGTGGTTGGCCGCGATGTTGATCGTGCGGTAGACGCCCAGCGAGCCGGGGGTGGCCAGTTGGTGCGATTCGCGGTGCGAGAACAGCATCTCGGTGAAGAGCTGCGTGTCCGCGGGCAGCTTCAAGGTGCCGAAGGCGCTCATCCCCAGGCGCTTGATCGGGTTCACGGCGTTCAGCGTCGGGTTGCCGTTGTAGTTGTGCTTGGCCGCCGAATAGGGCTCGTAGAAGCTGGGGTTGCCGCCAAGCGTCTGGTTGAAGTTGACGCGCTGCCCATCGGCCAGGCGCGCGCGGCCGCCGATCGTGGCGGAGCTGCCGGTGCATTCCAGCTTGCCGTTGACTTCGCTCAGGCCACACGGCGCGCGGCTGGCCATGTTGATGGCGCCGCTCTCCGAGTAGTTGATGCCGCCGACCAGCGAGCCGCTGCTGCCCTGGACGCCAAAGGCGAGGTCGACGGCCGATTCCTCGCCGTCGCCGCGGGAGGTCTGGCCGTAGCGGACCGAGGTCTCGCCGCCCTTGAGATGGGACTTGGTGATGATGTTGACTACGCCGGCCACGGCATCAGCGCCGTAGATGGCGGAGGCCCCGTCCTTGAGCACCTCGACCCGTTCGATCATCGCGACGGGGATCATGTTCAGGTCCACCGAGCTGTTCGCGCCCGTGCCGCCGTTCACGACGCGTCGGCCGTTCAGCAGCACCAGCGTGCGGTTGATGCCCAGGCCCCGCAGGTTGACCTGCGTCGTGCCGTAGCCATTGCCCGTCCAGTAGGCGCTGGTCTGGTTGCCGGCGCCGCCTGCCGAGGCCGGGAGGCGCTGAAGCAGGGTCTCTGCCGAGATGGCGCCAGTGCGCTGGATGGACTCCGCATCGATCACCGTCACCGGGCCCACGCCGGAGAGCTGGGCCTGCTTGAAGTTGATGCGGCTGCCGGTGATCTGGACCTTGTCCAGTGAAGTGGTTTGCCCCTGCTGCGGCTCGGAGTCCTGCTGTGCGATCGCGCCATTGGCGAGAAGCAGGGTGGCCGCGGCGATTGCCGTGTGCGAGATTTTTGTAGACATCGTGTACTTCCAGTTCGGTGCCGCCCGCACTTCGACCTTCCGTCGGAGCGGGGACGCTCAAGGCACCTTCGAACCCTTTGTTCGTTGGCGAGCACATGACGATGGACAAGAGGAGCGGCGCCTGCGCCGGATGTTGTGAGTGCCAGGTGGCCCACTCCGTCATCGAATCCTGTGACTCAGCCAACGCCTGGCCGGCCTGGGCTGCGCGCGATCGTGCGCGCCGCCCGCCGGCGGTGTCGCTGGGTCAGCCGATTCGAGGTGGCCGCTCCTGCCCCGAGAGCAGGAACTCGGCACGCGGCCCGCCGCCTTCGGGAAGCAGGGCAATGCCCTGCGCAAGCACTTCGGCGCCCAACGGGGCCATGACGGCCATGGACGCGCAGGAACTGCAGCCCGCGCATTGGCTGCAGGGGGTGTAGTCGCAGCAGTGGCCCGTCGTCGGGCTGGGCGCTGCCGATTTCCTGGCAGCCTGCGCCTTCGACGGCGTGTTGTAGGCCGCAACGTGCCGCGATGCCGCGGCCATGTGAGTCGCCTGGGTGGCTTGGGTCGCCTGCACCTTGGCCGTCGACAGCGTCGGGCAGATCAAGGACGTGGCAATGGATGCGGTCGCCGGCACCAGGACGGCGACGAGAACCAGCAACCAAAAGCCAATGAGCTTCATACCCAACCAAGAGGAGCGATGCTGCATTGCACCAAACCGATGCCGCGAGCGTCTACCCGGGCATTCCCTTTGCAAGGTCTCTTGACCTTGCCACTGTGGGCAGCCTGAAAAGACGCCGGCCTGTCGAGCCGCCGCGCCAGCGGTCAGTGCCTGCCGGGCTTCAGGCCCGCGCGGGTCTGCGTGTGATGGTGCTCGCCCAGCACCGGCACGCCTGAGGCCAGCGTGTCGATGATGGGGCAGTCGGGGCGCTCGTCGCCGTGGCAGCAGTGCACGAGGTGCTCAAGAGTCGACTTCATGGCCTGGAGCTCGGCAAGCTTGGCTTCCAGCTCCTGGATGTGGGCTTGCGCCAGCGCCTTGACCTGGCGGCTGGGGCGTTTGCGGTTTTGCCACAGGCCCAGCAGCTCGCGGATCTGCTCGATGGAAAAGCCCAGGTCGCGCGACTGGCGGATGAAGCGCAGCGTGTGGATCTCTTTCTCGGTGTACTGCCGGTAGCCCGCCTCGGTGCGCGCGGCCTCGGGGAAGAGGCCCACGCTCTCGTAGTGGCGGATCATCTTGGCGGACACGCCGCTGGCCTTGGCGGCTTCACCGATGTTCATGTTTGTACTTCCTTGGAGTCCGACGCCGCGCCACGCCAGTTGCGCAGCGTGAGCGCGTTGGTGACGACGCTGACGCTGCTGAAGGCCATGGCCGCGCCTGCGATGACGGGGCTCAAGAGCCCCAGCGCCGCGAGCGGGATGCCCAGCACGTTGTAGGCGAAGGCCCAGAACAGGCCCTGGCGGATCTTGGCGACGGTGCGGCGCGAGATGTCCAGCGCGTCGGCCACGAGGCGTGGGTCGCCGCGCATCAGCGTGACGGCAGCGGTCTCTGTGGCCACGTCGGCACCGCCGGCCATCGCAAAGCCGACAGACGCGGCGGCCAGCGCGGGGCCGTCGTTGAGGCCATCGCCGACGAAAGCGACGACGGCGCCTTGCGCTTTCAGCTCCTGCACGACGGTGGCCTTGTCACCGGGCAGCACCTCGGCGCGGAAGTCATCGATGCCGAGTTGCTTGGCCACAGCCTCCGCGCTGCCGCGGTTGTCGCCGGTGAGCATCAGCGTGCGTATGCCCAGCTCGCGCAGGCGCTGCACGGCCGCTTGCGCGGTGGGCTTGATGGTGTCGCCAAAGGCGAGCAGCCCCATTAGTTCAATGGATAGATCGGCCTCGCGCAGCAGCCACGAAATGGTCTTGCCTTCGCGCTCCAGCCGCTCCGCCTCGGCCTGCAACGCGCCGGCAGCCACGCCCAGCTCCTCGCGCAGCCGTGCGCTGCCCAGCAGCAAGCGTTGGCCGCTCACGATGCCTTCCACACCGCGGCCGGGCAGGGCCTTCGCACCCTGAGCGGCGGACACGGCAATGCCCTCGGCCCGCGCGGCCTCCAGCACGGCGACGGCCAGTGGGTGGGTGCTGGCGGCCTGCAATGCGGCGGCCTGACGCAGCAGCTCGGCGCGGTCCACGCCAGGCGCGGCTACGGCAGCGACGAGAGAAGGCTTGCCCTCGGTCAACGTGCCGGTCTTGTCGAAGGCGACGACCGTCGTCGCATGCGCCACCTCCAGCGCCTCGGCGTCCTTGATGAGGATGCCGCGCCGGGCCGCCACGCCCGTGCCGGCCATGATGGCCGTGGGCGTGGCCAGTCCCAGCGCGCAGGGGCAGGCGATGACGAGCACGGCCACGGCGTTGACGACAGCTTGCTCCCAGTCGCCGGCATAGGCCACCCAGCCCAGCAGCGTGACGAGCGCGATGGCGAGCACCACGGGCACGAAGACGGCGCTGACGCGGTCCACGATGCGCTGTATGGGCGCCTTGGCGGCCTGGGCCGACTCCACCATGCGGATGATGCGGGCCAGCGTCGTCTCGGTGCCCACGGCCGTGGTGCGCACAACGAGCAGCCCCTCGGCATTGATGGCACCGCCGGTGACGCGCGCCCCCACGTCCTTGGCGACGGGCAGGCTCTCGCCGGTGATGAGGGATTCGTCCACATGGCTGCGACCCTCGGTCACCTCGCCGTCCACGGCGATGCGGTCGCCGGGGCGCACGACGACGAGGTCGCCCACGTGCACCTGGGCCACCGGCACGTCGGCCTCACTGCCGTCGGCGCGTCGCACGCGGGCCGTGGTGGGCCGCAGCGCGTTGAGCGCGCGGATGGCATCGGCCGTCTGGCGCTTGGCGCGGGCTTCCAGCCATTTGCCCAGCAGCACCAAGGTGATGACGGCGGCCGACGCCTCGAAGTAGAGGTGAGGCATGCCGTGGCTCGCATGCTTGAACAGCAGGTAGACCGACAGGCCGTAGGCGGCCGAGGTGCCCAGGGCTACCAGCAGGTCCATGTTGCCGCTGAGCGCCCGCGCGGCCTTCCAGCCGGCGCGGTAGAAGCGCCAGCCCAGACCGAACTGCACGACGGTGGCGAGGGCCAGCTGCGCACGGCCTTCTAGCATCCAGTCCACGCCCAAGAGCTGCAACAGCATGGGCAGTACGAGGGGCAGGGTCAGCACGGCGGCCAGGGCCACGGGCCACCAATCGGGCAGGGCGCTCTTGGGGGCTGCAGGCAGGGGTGCGTCCTCCTGCACCTCGTTGGCCGTATAGCCGGCCTTGGTGATGGCGGCGGTGAGCGTGGCCACGGGCACATTGGGCAGGGCCTGGACGGTGGCCTGCTCGGTCGCGAGGTTGACGCTGGCGCTGGCCACGCCCGGCACCTTGCCCAGTGCCCGCTCCACACGGCCGGAGCAGGCCGCGCAGGTCATGCCGGTGACCTGCAGGCGTATGGTGGCGGTGCTGCTGGGGCTGGTGTTCATGCTGGCATCTTCAAGCTTCCCATGATGGTAAGGTCAAGAGGCTGACAGATGCGCTTGCAGTAAATGTGGGTTTTGTTGACCTTCCCACGGTGGCAAGGGCCACAGTAGCGCCATCTACAAAAAAAAGGAGTTCTCCATGCTCGCCTTCGAAGTCAACGACATGAGCTGCGGCCATTGCGTCGGCGCCATCACCAAGGCCCTGAAAGAGGCCGACCCCGACGCGCGCGTCGAGGTCGACCTGCCCGCCCACCGTGTCCTGGTGCAGCCTGCGGTGGCCAGCGCCGAGGCGCTGGAAGAAGCGATTCGCGAGGCGGGTTACACGCCGGTGGCCGTCGCCGCCTGAGCGAAGGCACGCGGGGCGCTGCCGGCAAAGCGGCGCACCGCAATGGCCCGGGCCGCGAAGCCGCCGCTGAGTGCGCCGAAGAGGGCGCTGGCCAGCGCGGCAAACCACAGCTCGTGCACGACATGTGAGCCCACGCCGGTGAGGAAGCCCAGGGCGAACTTGCTCATGAAGATGCCCATCATCAGGCCCATCGGCACCCAGCTGCCGGGCACGCGCACGGCGCCGGCTTCGTGTTGCATGCCGCGCGGTGCGACCCACGGGCCGCTGAAGCGCACCGAAGCCGCGTAGCCCAGGGCCCAGGCGGCAACCGGTACCAGGCCCGCGCCGAAGGCCGCCGTCACGCCGTAGATCGACAGACCCAGCATGGCCGCGGCCACGCCGATGAGCAGGCCGGGCTTGACGACGCGGTCCTGCGACTGGCGGTAGCCCGCGGCGATCAGGATGGCCAGGATGACGAAGGGCCAGACGGGGACGGTGGCGTGCATGGCTATCTCTCCGGTGTGTTGCGTTGCGATGGGTGGACTGTGCGGACGCATCGCCGGTCGGGCGAGGGGCTTGCGATGAATGGACAGCGCGAGGAGTGAACGGCGGGCTGGGGCCGTGAACGGGATGCGAGCCGCCATCTCCGTGGTACCCGTCGTTGCGTGGATGGGCCTGATGGGTCGTCTCAGGGTGGTGATTGGTATTGTTTTTGGATCAATGAGTTCCGAATGACCCGTCTAGTGGCATTTCGGTCCGGCTCCTAAATTTCGTTCCGTCAAACCAACCTTTAGGAGCACACCATGTCCACCCTGACTCACACCACCGTCCCGACCGTCTCCACCACCTCGATCCGCACGGACGGCGCCCTCAAGAGTTCTGCCGAGCTGGCCGGCCGCGTCGCACTGGCCCTGATGTTTCTGCTGTCGGGTCTGAGCAAGATCTCGGGCTACGCCGCCACCGCCGGCTACATGGCCGCGATGGGCGTGCCCGGTGGGCTGCTGCCGCTGGTGATCGCCACCGAGGTGCTGGGCGCCGTGGCCATCATCCTGGGCTGGCAGACGCGCGCCGTCGCCTTCCTGCTCTCGGGCTTCACCTTCGTGGCCGGCGTGCTGTTCCACAGCAACTTCGCCGACCAGATCCAGATGATCATGTTCATGAAGAACCTGTCCATCGCCGGCGCCTTCCTGCTGCTGGTGGTGAACGGCGCCGGCCGCTACAGCCTGGACGCCCGCCGCGCCAAGTAAGCCCTCGGTACGCCCATGAATGGCAGCCTCAGCCCCAGCCGGGACTGAGGCTGCCGCACTGCATCAGGACCCAACATGACCACCCTCGAAGCTCTCCAACCCATTGCCACCCGCCCCCGCGCGGTCATCTACCGCACCCGGGGCAGAACCCACGGCCCGATCTCGCGGCTCATGAGCCCCGGCGACCTGGGCGAAATCCTCAAGCCCTTCGTCTTCCTGGACCGCATCGACACGCTGGGCGTCGACACCGCCCGCATGCCCAACTTCGGGCTGCACCCGCACTCGGGCATCGCCACGCTGACCTGGCTGTTCGAGGGCAGCTTCGAGTACGAAGACACGCTGGGCCGCAAAGGCCAACTGCATGCGGGCTCCGTGGAGTGGATGCAGGCCGGCGGCGGCGCCTGGCATGGCGGCAGCTTCGGCAAGAGTGATGGCCGCAAGCGCGGCTTCCAGCTCTGGGTGGCGCTTCCGCCCGAGGCCGAGCTGGGCGAGGCGCACAGCCTCTACCTGCCGGCGCAGGCGTCCGCACAGCATGGGCCGGTGACGGTGCTGCTGGGCCGGTACGAGACAGCTCGAGGGCTGGTGGACGCGCCATCGCCCATCAACTACTTCTCGGTCAGCCTCAAGGCCGGCGAGACCTGGCGCTACCAGCCGCCGCGCGGCCACGGCGTGGCCTGGGCGGCCGTCAGTGCTGGGCAGTTGCGTTCCTCGGCCAGCATCGAAGCCGGCGAGATGGTGGCCTTTGAAGAAGGCGAGGCCGCCATCGAGTTCGAAGCCGAGGCCGACACCGACTTCGTCGTCGGCTCCGCGGCCAAGCACCCGCACGACCTGGTGTTGGGCTACTACTCGGTGCACACCAGTGCCGAGGCGTTGGCCAAGGGCGAGGCACACATCCAGGCGCTGGGGCAGCAGTTGCGCGAGCAGGGCCTGCGGTAGCCTCATCAGCCTTTGGACAACGCCCGGCGCAACGCCGCAATGCCCAGCGCCAGCTGCGCGGGCTCCGTGGCGGCGTAGCCGACGATCAGGCCGGTCCTCGTGGCGGGCCCCAGGTGGTATCGGGCCAGGGTGTGGATCTTGATGCCGTCGCCCAGCGCCCGCCGGGCGGCGGTTTCGACGTCGACGCCGAGCCGTGCGACGGCCGTGGTGTGCATGCCGTAGAACGACGGCAGCGCTTGAAGCCATTTCGCGAGCGGGCCCTCCAGCCCCCGGCGCACCAGCTCGCGGCGGCGGCCGTAGAGGTCGCGCATCCTGCGAACGTGGCGGGCCAGGTGGCCGTCGGCGATGAAGGCTGCGAAGGTCAACTGCAGCGGGGTGGAGCAATGCCAGTCCAGCGCGTTCTTCGCCGCGACCAGGGCTTGCATCGCCCATGGCGGCGCGGCGACAAAGCCGAGCCTGAGGGACGGCAGCGCGCATTTGGAGAACGTGCCCACGTAGAACACGAGATCGTTGGTGTCTGCGGCTTTCAGGGCTTGCAGCGGGCCGCCATCGAAGCGGAACTCGCCGTCGTAGTCGTCTTCCACGATGACCGCGCCATGCTCGCGCGCATGGCGCAGCAGGGCATGCCGCCGCGCGGGTGACATCGCCACCCCGAGCGGGAATTGGTGCGACGGGGTCACGCAGATGATGCGCGCATCGCGCGGCAGGGCCTCGACGATCAGCCCTTCTTCGTCCACAGGCACCGGCACCACGGTGGCGCCGGCAGCCAGGAATGGCACGCGCAAGGGCGGGTAGCCCGGGTCTTCGACGGCCACGATGGTTTCGCCGGGGCGAACCAGCACGCGCGCCAGCAGGTCGAAGCCTTGCTGCGCACCCGACGTGACGACGACATCGTCCGGCCGGCAGGCGATGGCGCGGGTCAGCGCGATGTGGTGGGTGATGGCGCTGCGCAGCGCGTGGTTGCCGGGGTTGCCCTGAGGGCTTCGCAGGCTGGCGGGCTTGCGCTCCAGCGCCCTGAGCTGCTGGGTGTTGACCCGGCGGAAAACGTCGTGCGGAAAGTGCCTGGGATCCACCAGCGCCGGGCGAAAGTCGGCGGCCACAGGCTCCGCCGTGCTGCGCGCCGGCGCCTCCTGCCAGAAGCCCATGGCGGCCGTGACGCCGCCCGAGAGCCACAAGGGGTTCAGCCGCTCGTCTGGCTCGGTGAGCAGGGGCGCGGGCTGCGGCTCGGGCCGCCGGCGCAGGGCGACAAAGGTGCCGCTGCCGTGCCGGCTCGTGATGTAGCCGGCGCCGAGGAGCTTGTCGTAGACCGCGGCGCAGGTGTTGCGCGAGACGCCGAACACCGCCGACGACTGGCGCGTCGGCGGCAGTTGCGCGCCCGGCGCCAGGCGGCCCTCGGCGATGGCGTCGCGCAGTTGCCTGAACAGGCAGTCCGCTGCCGCGCGCGAGCCTTTTGCGGGTCGGCGGAGCCGAAGCTCGAAGATGGGTGCCATGGGTTGGGGAGCAATTCAAAGTGGCCCAGCAATTGTGGCCAAAGTGGCCCAACAACGGCGGGCAGGCCACGCAATCATGGGCTGACTCAATCTTCACCAAAGGCCATCGATGTTCCGGCACCTTCGCCCTGCCTGTCTCTTGTTCGCGGCTGCGGCCGCATTCCTTCCCTCTGCTCCGGCCCTCGCGCTGGACAGTGCACCCGCTCAGACACCCACTGCGCGGGACGGGTCGCACGACTTCGACTTCAACGTGGGCGTCTGGCACACGGAGATCACGCGGCGCCTGCACCCGTTCTTGCCTTCCAGTGACGTGATGCGCCTGAGCGGCACCGTCACCATCCGCAAGGTCTGGGGCGGCAAGGGCCTGGTGGAGGAGATCGAGGCCGACGGGCCCAAGGGTCACTGGCAGGGCATGAGCCTGTTCCTCTACGACCCCGCCGCACGCCAGTGGAGCCAGACCTTCATCAACAGCGCGTCGGGCGCCTTCCAGCCCGGCATGATCGGCTCGTTCAAGGACGGCAAGGCCGAGCTTTATCTGCTGGACACACTGGATGGCCGCTCGGTGCTGCTGCGGGCCACGTGGTCCGACATCAAGGCAACCTCGCACCGCTACGAGGAGCATTTCTCGGACGACGGCGGCAAGACCTGGGTGATGTCGTTCAGCGCCCTCAAGACCAAGGCGGCCTCGTGATGCCGCGCCCGCACTCCGCTCGTCAAGGACACACCATGGCCCGCCCGCTGCTCACTTTCATTCTCGCCGCCGCTTGCTTTGCCGTCGCGCCGGCCGCCACGGCGGCCCCGGCCACCGCACCTGTTGTTCGCGACGGTAGCCACGACTTCGACTTCATCTTCGGCACCTGGACGGAGCATTCCAAGCGGCTGCTGCGCCCCCTGACCGGCTCGACGGAGTGGGTGGAATGGGACGGGCGCACCGTGGTGCGCAAGGTCTGGAACGGTCGCGCCAACTTGGCCGAGTACAAAGGCGTTGCGCCGTCGGGCCCGCTTGAGCTGATCGCGCTGCGCGTCTACAACCCGCAGACAGGCCAGTGGAGCCTGAACTTCGCGACGTCCGGCGTGGGCAAGCTCAATGACAACCCAGGCATCGGCGAATTCAAGGACGGGCGTATCGACTTCTACGACCAGGAACTGCTCAACGGCCGCGCCATCCTCGTGCGGTTCTCCATCTACAGCACGGGCCCGGACACTCATGCTAGCGAGCAGGCCTTCTCCGCAGACGGCGGCAAGACCTGGGAGGTGAACTGGGTCAATGCCTATACCCGGGTGAGCCGCGAGACGGAGCCGCAGGGGAGCTGAGGGGCGCGTTGCAGGCCATGAGGAGTGCCGCGATGGGTTAACGTCTTTGTCTTGAAAGCGCTTGCAGTGGCGGGCGCAGACAACAAAGCGAGACACCCATGAAGACGGCCCTCCTCGCCGCCGCTGCGAGCCTGCTTGCCCTTTCACCTCTCGTCGCGACGGCTGACCCCGCGACGCCACCTTTGTCGGCCGCCGCCGCCGATGCCGTGCCCTGGAAGCCCGGCGCCGTCATTGCGCTGGCCGAGAAGGCGGGCCGCTGGCAACTGCAGGCGCTGGCGCGCGGCGAGCACCCGCGTTCGGTCAAGTCCATGCCCGACCCCAAGGGCTGGGAGCAGGGCGCGCTGTTCGTGGGGCTCGTCGCACTGGCCGATCACAGCAAGGCGCCCGAGTTCGCCGCTGCCATCCATCAGCGCGGCAAGGACAACGCCTGGCAACCGGGCGACCGGGTCTATCACGCCGACGACCACACCATCGGCACGGCCTACCTGTGGGCCGCGCGGCACGGCGCGGGCGCGGCTGCCATGGCGCCGTTGAAGGCGCGGCTGGACCAGATCCTCGCAGCACCCAAGGACGTGGACTTGCACTTCGTGGAACTGCCCGACCGCAGTGTCCCCTCGGTGGACCGCTGGAGCTGGTGTGACGCTCTCTTCATGGCACCGCCCGTGTGGCTGGAGATGGCCCGCGTGACGGGCGACCGCCGCTATGCTGACTTCGCCAAGAAGGAGTTCTGGGCGACGACCGAGCTGCTCTACGACAAGGAAGAGCACCTCTATTACCGCGACAGCCGCTTCTTCGACCGGCGCGACATCAACGGCCGCAAGCTGTTCTGGTCGCGCGGTGACGGCTGGGTGTTCGCGGGCCTGGCGCGCATGCTGCAGCAGTTGCCCCAGGGCGACGCGGACCGGCCGCGCATCGAGGCCATCTTCAAGGACATGGCCGTGAAGCTCAAGGCCATACAGAAGCCCGATGGCTTCTGGGCCCCGTCGCTGCTGGGCGACCCCGAGACCGCGCTGCCCGAGAGTAGCGGCACGGGCTTCTACACCTACGGCTTTGCCTGGGGCATCAAGGCAGGGCTGCTGGATCGCAAGGCCTACGAGCCCGTCGTGCGCAAGGGTTGGGCGGCGCTCACAAGGGCCGTGCGTGCCGACGGCAAGCTGGGCTATGTGCAGCCGGTGGGCGACCGGCCCGATGCTGTGGAGTTCGACGACACGCAGCACTACGGCGTGGGCGCCTTCCTGCTGGCCGCAACGGCCGTCGCCGACCTGGACCTGGCGCCGGTGCAGCCGTTGAAGGCTTTAGTCATGGTGGAAAACCCGTCGGCCTACGACCAGCCGGCCGCCATCGTCTCGGTGCCGGCCGCGCAGGTGGATGCGACGCCGGGCAACTGGTCAGTGCTCAGCGGCGGCCGGGTCTATGCCGCGCAGTACAACGAAGGCCAACCGGCCACCGTGAGCTTTGTGCTGCCGTTGAAGGCTCGCGCAAAGGCCGCCGTGCAGTTCGTGCCGCAGAGCGCGCCGCTGCCGTTGCAGACGCAGGCGGTGCTGAACGTGAAGGAGGGCAAGCTCTACCACCTGCGCAAGAGCTACAAGCTGCCGCCCACGCACACCATCCACGACGGCCTCGTCGCCTTCGAGGGCATGGGCTGGGAGAGCGACAAGGTCGCCTACCGTCTGTACCTGGACGAGCGCGGCGCCGTGGACATCTACGGCAAGAAGCTCGCGCGGCCCATCCTGCAGTCCATCGGCCAGGGCGCCGACGACTATCACGCGATGGCCGACTGGGGGCAGGACATCCTGCAGGTGGACCGGTCGCTCGGCGTCGGCGGCATTGGCGAAGTTCGCGGAGGCAGGGCAGCGCAGCTCGGCGCGGGCCAGGTGACGGGGCACGTCACGAACGAAGGGCCGGTGAGCGCCAGCGCGATGTTCGAGAACCTGGGCTTCAACGGCGGCAAGTCCGATCTCGTCGCGCGCTATCGCATCCACGCAGGCTCGGCGCTGACATTTGTAGACGCCACCGGTGCGGGCCTGAGCGGTCCGGTGGCGGCAGGCATCGTCCACCACAAGGGCATGACGGTGCTGAAGTCGGAAGGTGCAGCAAGCGGCTGGGGCTACATCGCCACCTGGGGCAGGCAAAGCCTCGCGAGCGACGACCTGGGCCTGGTGCTCTTCTTCCCCGAGGACGCCGTGGCCGCGCGGTTCAACGACGACGGTGAGACGCTGTTCGTCACCTTCAAGGATGCGGCCAAGGTGCGCTACGCCTTCGCCCAGGCCTGGGTGCAGGACGCATCCGGCGTGCGCGACCTCGACGGCTTCAAGGCCTGGATCGCGGCGACGCTGGATGGGCTGAACAAGCCGGCGCGGGTGTTGGTGCAGCGCAAGTAAGGCCCGGCGCTAGCATGGGGTGGTACCTCGATTGCCAGCAGGAAGCCCATGACCGCTGCGCTGCAAACCCCCTGCGATAAAGCCGCCATCCGCCACGGGCCCGCGGCGGCGCCCTGCTCGCCGTCGGCGCGCCGCTGGGTGCTGGCGACGGCCATCCTCGGCTCCAGCATGGCCTTCATCGACGGCACGGTCGTCAACGTGGCGTTGCCGGCGATACAGAACCAGCTGCACGCCAGCCTGCACCAGGTGCAGTGGGTGGTGGAGTCTTACGCGCTGCTGCTTGGGGCGCTGCTGCTGCTGGGCGGTGCGTTAGGCGACCGCTTCGGCCGCCGTCGCATCTTCGTGCTCGGCGTCGCGGTCTTCGGCGTGGCCTCGGTGCTGTGCGGGCTCTCAGGCGACGTGCACCAGCTCATCGCCGCGCGCGCCTTGCAGGGCGTGGGCGCCGCACTGCTGGTGCCGGGCAGCCTGGCGCTGATCAGTGCCTCGTTCCCCGAGAGCGAGCGGGGCCAGGCCATCGGCACCTGGGCCGGCTTCAGCGGCATCACGGCCGCCGTCGGGCCTGTGATCGGCGGCTGGCTGATCGACCACTACTCCTGGGCCTGGGCCTTCCTCGTGAATGCGCCGCTGGCCGCGCTGATCGTGGCAATGGCGGTGCTGCGGGTGCCGGAGTCGCGCGATCCGCGGGCCGTGGGGCAACTGGATTGGGTGGGGTCCGCGCTCGTCACATTGGGCCTGGGCGGCATCGTGTTCGCGTTCATCGAAGGCCCGGCCCGCCAATGGACCTCGCCGATCGTGATCGGCGCGCTCGCGCTGGGAGCCGCCGCGATGGGGGGCTTTCTGGTGTGGGCGAATCGGCGGGTACAGCAGCCCATGCTGCCGATGCATTTCTTCCGCGACCCCGTCTTTGCTGGTGCCAACGCGCTGACCTTGTTGGTGTATGCCGCCCTGGGCGGCGGCCTCTTCTTCGTGCCGCTGGCGCTGATCCAGGTGCACGGCTTGTCCGCCACGGCGGCGGGAGCGGCGCTGCTGCCCTTCATCCTGATCATGTTCGCGCTGTCGCCCTGGGCCGGCCGCCTGGCCGATCGCGTCGGGCCGCGCAAGCCGCTTGCCATCGGCCCCATGATCGCGGCCGCCGGCTTCGTGGTGCTGGCGCTGCCCTCCACCGCGGCCAACTACTGGAGCGGCTTCCTGCCGGGCATCGTCGTGCTGGGCATCGGCATGAGCATCACGGTCGCGCCGCTGACCACCGCCGTCATGAACGCGGCCGGCGCGGACGCCGCGGGCGTGGCCTCGGGCATCAACAACGCGGTGTCCCGCGTGGCCGCGGTGCTGGCTATCGCGGCGCTGGGGGCGCTGATGGCCGGCATCTTCGGCGCCGTGCTGCCAGGCCGGCTGGAGCATCACAACGTGCCTGCCGAAGTGGCCGGGCTCGTGTTGGAGCAACGCGGCCGGCTCGCGGCCATCGAGCTGCCCGGGGGGCTGGACGTGGCCGTGCGGGAGGCCGCCCAGCGCGCCATCCACGAGGCCTTTGTCAGCGGCTACCGATGGGTGATGCTGGCGAGCGCGTGGCTGTGCGTTTCCGGGGCGGCTCTGGCCGCGGTGCTGATGGGCAGGGGTGAAGGCTCGCGCCCGCGCGAGAAGGCCTGAAGCAGTTTGTGCGGGCGCCCGCGCGTAGCTCGGCGAGGGCTGCACACGGATTGGTAGCGAATCTTGGGGATGCCAAACACCGGGATTGGTGGGACGCTCCCTCCTTTGCAGACCCAAGCGGAGCATCATCATGAGCCAAACCCCAGGTACGCACGGATCGGTCGGGCTGCGCGAACGCGTGTTCGTGCGGCTCTTCGACAAGGAAGCCGGCAACGACCTGCCCGCGCTCAAGACGCTGGCCGAGGCGATGATCGGCAACGCGGGCGACGAGGCCAGCAACGAGCCGGACGGCGAAGAGAATCTGGCCGTTCCCGCCGGCTACACCTACTTTGGTCAGTTCGTGGACCACGACCTGACCTTCGACACCACGTCGTCGCTGACCGACGCCAACGACGGCCCCACCAACCTGCGCACGCCGCGGCTGGACCTGGACTGCGTGTACGGCTCAGGCCCCGACGACCAGCCCTACTTCTACGCCACCGAGGACGCCGGCGACAGGTACAAGGGCGCCAGCCTGCTGCTGGGCGAGCCGCTGCCTGGCTCGCCCAACCGGCACGACCTGCTGCGCGTGGGCACGGGGCCCGGCGCCCGCGCTGTCATCGGCGACCCGCGCAACGACGAGAACTCCGTCGTGTGCAACATCCAGGCCGCGATGATCCAGTTCCACAACGTCGTGGTGGCGCGGCTGGCGGGGCAGGATGCGAGCCTGCGCGGCAAGGCGCTGTTCGTGGCCGCCCGCAAGCTGGTGTGCTGGACCTACCAGCGCGTCGTCATCGATGACTACCTGCCCCGCGTCATCGAGCCGGCCACCTACAACGCCTTCCGCACCCGGCTGGAGGAGAAGGGCGAGCTGGCCTTCCAGATGTACAAGAACGATTTCCGGCAACTGCGCAGCGGCATGCCCATCGAGTTCGCCGGTGCGGCCTACCGCTTCGGCCACTCCATGGTGCGCACGGGCTACAAGCTCAACGCGGCGCACACGCCGCAGAAGATATTCACGCCGGGCCTGGGCGCCGACAGCCTGATGGGCTTTGGCAAGCTGCCCGCCGACCACTGGATCGAGTGGAAGCGCTTCTTCCCCAGGAACAACGAGTTCCCGGCCAAGGCCCCTGGGCCCGCGCAGAACACCAACACGGCGGACGATCGCCTGCAATGGGCCTACCGCATCGACGCCGCGATCGTCGACCCACTGAAGGTGCTGCCCATCGCCATCGGCAACGGCGATTCGCTGGCCGACCTGAACCTGCGCCGCGGCAACATCTTCGGCCTGGCCAGCGGCCAGACCGTGGCCCACCGGCTGGGACAGGCTCCGCTGGAAGACAAATACCTCGTCGTGCGCAACGCCAACGCTGGGCCCTACGGCTACACGCCCATCCCGGCCTCGCTGAAGGCGGCCACGCCGCTCTGGTACTACGTGCTGGCCGAGGCGCAGCGCGGGCTGGTGGACTTGTGGCTGAAGAAGAACGGCGGCCAGCCGGGGCCCAGAGGCCTGGACGACGGCGATCTGCTGTTCGGCCTGCCCGACGACCTGACCCTGCCGGACCTGCCCGAAGACTCCGAAGAGGAGGACACCCGCAAGCGCAGCGGCCGCGCCCCCGTCGCCCAGCTCGGCCCCGTGGGCGGCATGATCCTGATGGAGACCTTCTTCGGCCTGCTGCTCGCCGACGGCGAGTCAGTCATGAACGTCGGCGCAGCGGCCGACAAGACGCTGCGCGACGACTGGTTCAAGTTCTTCACCAACAACGGCCAGACTGCCATCAGCATGTGGCGGCTGCTGGAGGTGGCCGGGCTGACTTGAGCCGCGCCCCTGCGGCTCAGCGTTGCTGGGCCGCTACTTTCAGGCCCAGCGACACGAAGATGACGCCGATGATCTTGCCCTGCCAGCGGGCAAGCCCACTCATGCGCTTCAGCAACCGGCCCAGCGGCTTGATGGCCAACGCGAGCAGCGTGGTGTAGACCGAGCTGAGCGCCACGAAGATCAAGCCCAGCACCATGAACTGCCCGAAGGCCGAGCCCTGTTCCGGGTGCACGAACTGCGGCATGAAGGCCAGGAAGAAGAGGGCGGTCTTGGGATTGAGCACCTCTGCGGGGATGGCCTCCAGGAAGGCGCGCGCCGGTGCCACAGGTTTCGTCTTGGGCAGCGTCGGGTCGCTGGGTTTGGCCAGAAAGGCCCGCACGCCCAGATAGATCAGGTAGGCCGCGCCGACGTACTTGACGACGTTGAACGCCAGCGCCGACGTCATCAGCAGCGCCGACAGGCCCACCGCGGCGAAGAGCGTGTGGATGAAGTCCCCTGCGGCAATGCCCAGGCCCGTGGCCACGCCGACCTTGCGCCCGCCCTCCACCGTGCGGCTCAGCACAAGCAGCACCGCTGGCCCCGGGATCAGGAACAGGCCCAGCACGATGGCGATGAAGCTGGCGAGGGTGGCGAAGTCGAACATGTGGATCCTCCGGACGGTGGCCCATTCTGCAGAACGGCGGGGGCAACCGTGCGACAAGGGGATTGGGCCCCGAAGTGGTACCGAACGGGTCGCACACAAGTGGCTCTTCATCCATGGCGATGGGGCGGTCAAGCTCGCGCCCTGCAGGGGCGCTCCTCGTGCACTCTTGCCCACCCTTCAACCTTGCTTCGACCTTCAGGAAAGCCGATGCGCAAACTCTCCCCCATCCTCCTGGCCGGCTTCGTCGCCGGCGCGCTGGACATCGTGTCCGCGTTTGCGAGCTATTCGGTGCAGGGCTTCACGCCTCAGGGCATCCTGAAGTACATCGCCGCCGGGCTGGTGGGGCCAGGTGCCATGAAGGGCGGCATGGAGATGGTGGCGCTGGGCTTGTTCTGCCATTTCGCGCTCACGACGGCCATGGCGGCGATCTTCCTGTTCGCGGCGCTGCGCATCAGCACGCTGGCGGCCCGCCCCTGGTTCTGGGGCCTGGTCTACGGCTTTGTGACCTGGGTGGGCATGGTCTACATCGTGGTGCCCCTGTCCGGTGCGCCGGGTTGGAAGCTGCCGGTGGGTTGGGCCATCGTCAGCGGGCTGATGGCGCATTTCTTCTATGTCGGGGTGCCGATTGCGCACATCACGCAATGGGGCCTGCGCAAGACATGACGGCGATGCGCGACGATAGGGGGCATGAAGACTGCCTTCCACCTGGCCTATCACGTCCGTGACCTGGGCGAAGCCCGCGCCTTCTACGGCGGGTTGCTCGGCTGCCGCGAGGGCCGCAGCACCGATACCTGGGTCGACTTCGATCTTTTCGGCCACCAGATCTCGCTGCACTTGGGCGAACCCTTCCCGGTGACGAACACCGGGCGCGTGGGCGAGCACATGGTGCCCATGCCGCACCTGGGCCTGGTGATGGGCATGACGGACTGGCGCGCGCTGGCCGACCGCCTCACGGCCGGTGGTCTGGCGTTCGTCATCGCGCCCAGCCTGCGCTTCGTCGGCGAGCCCGGCGAGCAGGCCACCATGTTCTTCCTGGACCCCAGCGGCAACCCCATCGAGGTGAAAGGCTTCGCGGACTTCGACCAGGTCTACGCAAAGTGAGATGAGTCCGGCCCGACGGGCCGGCGTCCTTCGAGGAGAATCAACAGATATATCAAAGCGCCGGTTCGCGCGGAGGATGAGAGTTGACCGACCCCAAGGACATTGCAGAGAAGTTCACCGCAGCCCGCGCCGCCGGCCGTGCGCTGGACGCCTATCCCGGTACGCCGCCCGCGACGCTGGAGCAGGCCTATGCCGTGCAGGCCGCGGCGATAGCGTGCTGGCCCGATGAGGTCAAGGGCTGGAAGGTGGCCCGCATCGGCGCCGCGTTCGCGACGCAGTTCCCCGAGGAACGCCTGATCGGCCCTGCGTTCGCCCGCAACGTGCACCATGTGGAGGCCGGCGCTGCGGCACAGTGTCCCGTGTTTGAGGGCGGCTTTGCAGCCGTCGAGGCCGAGGTCGTCATCGTCGTCGCGGCGAATTCGCCGGCGGGCAAGAGTGATTGGACGGCGGAGTCCGTCATCCCGCTCGTGAAGTCCATGCACATCGGCGTCGAAGTGGCGAGCAGCCCGCTCGCGACGTTGAACGACATCGGCCCGGGCGCCGTCATCTCCGACTTCGGCAACAACTGGGGCGTGGTGGTCGGCCCGGAGATCGCGAACTGGCGTGAACTCGAAACCATAGCCGTCGAGACCTTCATCGACGGCCAATTCGTCGGCAGCGGCAAGGTCGCGATCAAGCCCGGGCCCCTGGGCGCGCTGGCTTTCACTCTGAACAAGCGCGCAGAGCAGGGTGCCATCCTCAAGGCTGGCGACGTCATCTCCACCGGCATGATCACCGGCGTGCACGACATCCGCATCGGCCAGCAGTCGCGCCACGTGTTCGTCGGCTGCGGCGAAGTGCAGGTGCAGGTCACGCGCGCAACGGCCGCCTAGACGCACGCCGTGCTGCCGTTCGTCGCCCCGCCGGACTCGCCCTTCCAGGCGGAGTGGATCGCCGCGCTCCAAGCGGCCATGCCGGATGAGACGGTCGTGCCGCTGGCCGCAATGGATGCCACGGCGCGCGAGGCCTGCACCGTCGCCATCGTCGCCAACCCACGGCCCGAAGACCTGCGCCTGCTGCCCAAACTGCAATGGGTGCACAGCGTGTGGGCCGGCGTGGAGCGCATGCTGGCGGACCTCAAGGACACCGACCTGAAAATCGTGCGCCTGGTGGACCCGCAACTGGCCGACACCATGGCCGAAGCCGTGCTGGCCTGGACGCTCTATCTGCACCGCGACATGCCTCGCTACGCGAGCCAGCAGCGCGAGCGGCTCTGGCAGCCGCTGGACTATGTGCGGCCGCAGGACAAGACGGTCTCGCTGCTGGGCCTGGGCGCGCTGGGCGAAGCGGCCGCACGCCGCCTCATTTCGGCAGGCTTCAACGTTCAGGGCTGGAGCCGCACGCTGCACGCCATGGAGGGCGCGCAATGCCACTCAGGCGCCACCGGCTTGGCCGAGATGCTCGCCGCCACCGACATCCTCGTCTGCCTGCTGCCGCTGACGCCCGAGACGCGTGGGCTGTTGAACGACGACGCGTTTGGCCAGCTCAAGCCCTCTGCATCCCTCATCAACTTCGCCCGCGGCGCGGTGGTGGACGACGGAGCCCTCAAGCATGCGCTCGACGCCGGCACGCTGAGCCACGCCGTGCTCGACGTGTTCACGACCGAGCCCTTGCCGGCGGAGAGCTGGCACTGGACGCACCCGAGCGTGACGGTGCTGCCGCACATCTCGGCGCCCACCGACCGCAAGACAGCGTCGGGCATCGTGGCGGCGAATATCGCGGCCTATCGGCGGGATGGGACGATCCCTGCGCACGTGGATCGTGACCGAGGCTATTGAGAGCTGTCGGGCGACGCGCCGGCTTGTGCTTCGCCAGCCCAGAAGCGGTTGAGGTCTTGCCAACGGCGCTGTGACTCGGGCCCCAGGAACGGGAAAAACGCCTCGGGGCTGGTCGTCGAATGGCCCCAAATGTTCTGGATGCCTTCCAGCACGCCGATGGTGGCAAATTCCTGCACCCATGGCGTTCCCTCGACGAGAAGCCGTTCGATGGCGTTTCCGACGGCTTCGAAAGCCGCGGTGTCTCCGCGTTGGTGGCATTCGAGCAGGTGCCTGGCGAACTTGCCTGCCGCCGCGTACGGGGCGTCGTTGCCTAAGTCATCGAGGTGCTCTTGCCATTTACCCTTGAACGACGGGCAGGCGCCGACGAGCAGGGGCATGGTGTCGGTGGGTTCGATCATGGGGTCAGTGTCCCCGAGTCAACTCGCCCAGGCGTAGCCCCGGCTCGCTCGTGTCCGTTGCGCGCCAGCAAGAGCGCCCATTGACGCGAACTGCATACCGCTGGCAGACTCGCGTCCTTCACCAACCCACCACTTGAGGAGAACACCATGGATACAGCAAACAGTGTCGCCTTCTTCAAGTCGGCTGCCTGAGCGCCATGCGCTTCTGAAACAGCTTTCGGACTCCCGTCCGATACTGAGTTAGACCCACCCCGGGTCCATTGATCGCCGCGTCAGTCGCGGCCGGCTTCCTCTCCTTCAGATCCTTGCGTGCCATCGCACGCGAGGCATGTCCGCGCACGCCGCGGACGAAGCCAGACATCAATGGATTCCAATGATCGACATCGATTTCGAGGCGCTTCGCGCCTTCGGGCTCACTCCCTCCATCGCGAGCCGCGCGGTACAGCGCATCGCTCCCGAACCCGGCCTGCGCCTGGCGCGGGTGACGGAAACGCAGCGCGACTGCGTCACCTTGCATGACGGCCGCGGCGAGCACCAGGCCCGAGTGCTGCAAAGGCTGGTGCAGGAACTGAACGCGCTGGACCAGCCGCTGACCATCGGCGATTGGGTCGCCGTGCGCGTCGACGAGCACGGGCAGGCCTGGGTCACCGACCGCGTCGAGCCCGTCACGCAGATCGCCCGCCGCGCCAACGACGGGCGCCGCCAGCCGCTCGCCAGCAACGTGGACGCCGCGCTGCTGGTGATGGGCCTGGACGCCGACTTCAACGCGCGCCGCATGGAGCGCTACATCGCCATGGTGCGTGCCTGCGACGTGGCGCCGGTGGTGGTGCTCACCAAGCTCGACATCGCGCCGGACGCGCAGGCACGTGTTGCCGAGATGTACCGCCGCCTGCCCGCGACCGTGCCGGTGCTGCCGGTCAACGGCCTGTCTCGCCAGACCTGCTCCGACATCGGCCCCTGGCTGCATGCGGGCCAGACGCTGGTGCTGCTGGGCTCCTCGGGCGCCGGCAAGTCCACGCTCATCAACACGCTGGCCGAGGCTGGGCAGTTGACAGGCGGCGTGCGCAGCAGCGACGGCCGCGGCCGCCACACGACGACGGCACGCTCCATGCACCGCTGCCCACAAGGCGCCTGCATCATCGACACGCCGGGCCTGCGCACCTTCCGCCCTGATGCCGATGCCAAGACGCTGGCCGCCACCTTCGAGGACGTGCAGTCGCTCTCCCAGCAATGCCGCTTTCGCGACTGCCGCCACGAGAACGAGCCCGGCTGCGTGGTGCGCGCCCGCGTCGAGGCCGACCGGCTGGACAACTACAAGAAGCTGCTGCGCGACGCCGAGCGTGGCGACATGACGCCGTTGCAGCGCATTGAGCAGCGCAACAAGTGGAAGAAGATCGGCAAGGCGGGCAGCCAGCGGGCAAAGGAGAAGAGGGCGTGAGGGCGCCCGGCGTCTGTCAACGCTCAGGCCTCTTCCGGCGTCCAGTCCGGGCTGTAGCCGCCCAAAGTGGGGTGGTACATCTCGTCGCCGGTGTGCTGCGTGAATTCGACATTGAGGCGGTCCTCGCGCAGCCCCAGCACCTCGATGCAATGGGCGCACAAGGCCTTGGCCAGCGCCATGCGCAGCTCGGGCGGCCGGCCTTTGCGGATGTCCAGCATCATCAATGCGACGGGCACCGGCGGGCCGTCCGGATCGGGGATGCGCCAGATCCCGCCCTCGCCGAGTTCACGGATCGCGACGCTGATGCGGCGGATGTCCACCGTCATCATTTCGGCGTAGGTGCGGCTCATCCGCTCGGCGAGCCGCTGCTTGACGGCGGGTGGGTAGTGGTCGTTGACGTCCAGCTGAAGGTACGGCATGGCTGGCTCCTGAGCCCTGATCTGGGCAGGCTACCGCAGTGTCGATGACTAGGCCATGGCCATGGCTGCCCCTTGTCCGCCGCCAACCCTTTCAGGCCACAGCGCTCGCCGACACGGATGACGGACGGCGAAGCATCAGCACCGACAGGGCCAGCATGAGCAGCCCGGTGATGGCATGCATGGGAACGGCGTAGGCCGGTGCATCGCCTGTCATCGCAACGAGGATGGCGTCGCCGAACGGAATCACCGTCATGGTCAGGATGAACAGTGCAACGGCGCGCGTCGATGCAAACGTCACGAGGCAGCAGAGCACGAGCCCCGAAGCCAAGTCGCGCAATCCCTTGGCCTTCAGGAGCGTATCGGCATCGGTACTGCCGACCTGCACGCCATAGCCCGCGGCGCCGGCGTGAGGGTGGAGCATGAAATTGATGCCCAGGGCGCAGATCGCGACGGCGAGCAGCAGCGCGAGGATCGCCGAGGGCGACCGCCAGGAGAGTTGGTTGGTGTTTCGCATGAGGATTCCTGTGGATGATGTTCAGTACAGCAACGCGGTCGCCACGAGCAGGCCCATAAAGCCGATCGCTGGCATGAGGTGCGAGAAGGGTTCATGGCCTTTCAACAGCGTGCCCAGTACGACAAGGATCAGTACCGACAGCCCGACAAGCGCGATGAGGTGTGTGGACGCGAGGAACAGGCACGCCGCACCGACGACTTCCAGTCCGGCGGTCAGGAAGCGCCAGCCTTTGGGGTAGCCCCAACGCTCGAAGTTCGCCTGCGCATCGCCGACGTTCAAGAGATTGGCAACACCCGCGCCTGTGAAGGCCAGCGCGGTGATGCCGTTCACGATGGTGCCGGCGCTCATCGCGGCGCTCCTGGTGAGGGCGGGGTGGTGCTCATCGGCTGAGAGGCGGGTTTGGCGGCGGTGCGCATGGCGGCTCCTGGTTGCATTGATTCGATACGAAATCGTATCTATTGAATAATAACCATGCGATACGAATGTGTATTGCATGTTATCTCTATAGTTCGGCGACTCGTATCGATTCGCACAACGCATGAATGACAAGGCCGCCCCGATTGAGGACAGCAACCCCAGGAAGTGGCGAGACGACGACCCACGCCGGCTGCGCATGGCTGAGAAGCGCGCCTCGATCCTGCAGGCCGCGCGACCCATCCTGCTGAGGGATGGCCTCGGAGGTGCGACGCTGGACCGTGTTGCGGCGGAAGGGGGCATTGCCAAGATGACGCTCTACCGGCACTTCGCGAGCAAGGAAGCGCTGTTCGAGGGGCTGGTGGCCGCGATGTGCGAGGAGATGCGCCAAGGCATCGCGAGCGCGCCATCGGCCGACGCCCGCCGGCCGGCCAAGGAGAGGCTGGCGTTTGAATTGCATGCCTTCACGTCGGCGCTCGTCGCGCCGGATGCGCTGGCGCTGTACCGCCTGGTCGTTGCCGAAGGGTGGCGGCTCCATGGTGTCGCTCGCGCCTTCGATCAGTCTGGGATGCGCGTCATCCGGCAGCGGCTCGCAGCGCTGCTGCAGACCGGCGGAGTTCCCGAGGGGCGATCATGGCTTGTGGCGGGTGAGGTGGTCGCGTTGGCGCTGGGTGACGCCTATCAGCGGGCGATTCTCGGGATCGCCGAAGACGACGATGACGCCGCGTTCGCGCAGCAGATCGAAGCCGCCGTAGCGCATGCCTTTCCGAACGCGCCCCGGGGCATCCAAAGGCGGCCGGCGCGCGCGGGCTAAAGCGGCGGCGCTCAACCCGCCGGGAAATCGTCGACCTGGATGACCTTGTCCGCCGCCCGTAGGTAGGCCAGCGCCAGCTCCGGGTCTCGCGCCTTCGCAGCCGCAGCCTCCAGCGAGTGCGTGCGCCGCAGCGCCTTGTTCAGCTCCGGCACCTCGTCGCCCAGAGCGTCGGCCAGGCGCAGAGCGTCGGCCAGGTCGCGCAGGCCGCCGGTCTCGGGCGGGGTGAAGTCGGGGCAGAGGCGGACCACCAGGACGGGGTTGGTGCGCAGGGATTCCGAAAGGGCGACGAGGTCGCGGTCGCGCAACGGGGCCAGGTGGCGGGTACCGCGCAGCAGCATTGGCGACATGGCCTTCAGCGCGCCCGAGGGCAGGTTGGCGTGCAGGTCCCGCAGCACGGCCGCGGCGGCTTCGAGCTGGAAGCGGATGGCGGCGCGGGCAAAGGGCAGCATTGCCGGGTCGCCCTCGACATGGAATCGCCACACGCTCGCCGCAGCGAGATAGAGGTGGGAGAGCACGTCGCCGAGGCGCGCCGACAGCAGCTCCATGCGCTTGAGGCGCCCGCCCAGCAGCCCCATGGCCAGGTCGGCCGTCAATGCGTACTTGGCGGACACGCGGGCGATGAGGCGTGACTCCTTCTCCAGCCCCTGCGGCGCGTGGCCTTGCAGCCCAGCGCCGAAGAGGCTGGCGCCGAGGTTGTGGGCCACATGCCCGGCGTGGGCTAGCAAGGCGCGGCCGAGCTTGTCTTCGTCCTTGGCCTGCACGGCGGCCATTTCGTCCATGACGTGCGGGTGGCAGCGCACGGCGCCCTGGCCGAAGATGATGAGGGCGCGCGACAGCAGGTTGGCGCCTTCCACCGTGATGGCGATGGGCGCGTGCCGGTAGGCCACGCCCAGCAGGTTGGCGGGCCCGGCGATGATGCCCTTGCCGCCCAGCACGTCCATGCCGGTGGTGACGGCACGCCGCCCGGCCTCGGTGAGCTGCACCTTGAGGATGGCGCTAGCCACGCTGGGCCTCTCGCCCGCGTCCAGCGCTGCGGCCGTGTAGCGGCGCGCGGCGTCTGACGCATACAGGTCCGCCGCGGTGCGGGCGATGAGGCCCGCGATGGCCTCGAAGCGTGCGATGGGCAGCCCGAACTGCTCGCGGATGCGGCCGTAGCCGGCCATCACGTAGAGAGCTGTCTGTTGCATCGCCGACCCCAGCGCAGGCAGCGAGATGGCCCGGCCCGCGGCCAGGCATTCCATCAGCATGCGCCAGCCCTGGCCCACCTGGGCCTCGCCACCAATGACCCAGTCCATGGGCACAAACACGTCCTCGCCGCGGACGGGGCCGTTCATGAAGGCGGAGTTCATGGGCCGGTGGCGGCGGCCGATCTGCAGGCCCGGCGTGGGCACGGGAATGAGCGCGCAGGTGATGCCGAGTTGTTGCTGGCCTTCAGGGCGCGACGGGTCCACAGCCTGGAAGGCCAGGCCCACGACGGTGGCGACCGGCGCGAGCGTGATGTAGCGCTTGTTGAAGTGCACTTCGAAGCCACGCACTGCGCGACCGTCGATGCTGCGCTCGGTCAGTACGCCGGTGTCGGGGATGGCAGCCGCGTCCGACCCCGCATAAGGTGACGTGAGGCCAAAACAGGGCAGGTCGCGGCCATCCGCCAGGCGGGGAAGGTAGTGGGCCTTCTGCGCGTCGGTGCCGTAGTGCAGCAACAGCTCGGCCGGGCCCAGTGAATTGGGCACCATGACGGTCACGGCGACGGCCACGTTGACGGTGGCGATGCGCGTCACGACGGCTGCGTGCGCGAAATGGCCAAAACCCAGGCCCCCATGCTCGCGCGGGATGATCATGCCGAAGAAGCGCCGCTCGCGCAGGAAGGCCCACACCTCGGGCGGCAGGTCGCGCGCCTCGTCGATGGCGAAGTCGTCCAGCATGGTGATCAACTCGGCCACGTCGCGGTCCAGGAAGGCCTGCTCCTCGGGCGTGAGGCGGTTGGCCGGCATGGCCAGCAGGCGGTCGAAGTCGGGCCGGCCGGCGAACAGCGCACCCTCGAAGCCCACCGTGCCGGCCTCCAGCGCGGCGCGCTCGGTGTCGCCCATCTGGGGCAGGGCTTTGGCGAAGGGCTCGAACGCCCAGCGGCCTAGCAGGCTTGCGATCACGGCAGGGTCTCCTTGCGGACCATGCTGAACGCGCAGGGAGGAGCTGTACGTCAGACAGCGCCGTGTTCAACAAACGAAACAAACCCGGGCCTTGCCTGAAACCTCGTTGCGACCCGCGCCTGGGACAGTGCAGGCCATGTTCCTGCGCTGCCACGTTCCTTCGTTTGCCTGGCTCCTGCTGACGCTGCTGGGCCTGGGCGGCTGTGACACGTCCGGCTACTACCGGGCAAACGGGCAGTGGCACTTTGGTGACGCCGTGTTCAAGCCTGAAGATCCATCGACCTTCAAGGCCCTGGACAAGCGCTTTGCGCGCGATGCGAAGCGCGGCTACTTTCTCGGCGGATCAGTCGCAGGCAGCGACGGCGCAAGCTTCGCGGTGGTGTCCGAGAACGAGGCGCGCGACAAGGGCTCGGTGTACTACTGCGACACCTATCGCAAGGGCCAGGAGTACTGGTCCATCAGGCACCTGCGCATCACTCGCATCGAAGGGGCCGACGCGGCCAGCTACACGGCCATCGGCAAGGGCTATGCGCGCGATGCGCGCCGCGTGTACTTCGAGGGCCGCGCCTTCGACGTGCGCGTCGTCGCCAGCTTCGAGCCGCTGGACGGCGATTTCGGCCGCGATTCACAGCGCGGCTACCACGCCCGCACCGAGATCGCCGGCAGCCATGGCCCGAGTTTCGAGATCATTGACGCCAATGACGTGGCTTACGCCCGAGACCGTAGTCGGGGCTACTACGCCCAAGACGCCGTCGATGGCGAGCGGGCGCCCATCGTGCGCACCCTGCGCACCGAGAATCCGGCCGCACTGCGCGTGCTCGGCCGCGGCTATGCCGCCGATGCGCAGCAGGTCTGGTACCGCGGCCGCCCGGTCCCGGGGGCCGATGCTGCCACGTTCGCCAGCGACACGTCGTACCAGGGCAGCGCCGACGCGACGGACCGCTCCGGCGGCTGGCAGCAAGGCCGACACGTGGCCTTGCGATGACGCAAGCATCTCTCCCCCCACCATCAAGTAGCCCTGACATGCCTTCCTATCCCCGTCGTGCGCTGGCCGCACTCGTCATCGCCGTCGCCTGCACCGTCCCCTCAGGCGTCGCCCATGCGACCGATGCCCTGCAAGGCATAGAGCAGGCGCTCAACGCTGCAATGCAGGACAAGCGCGGCATCACGCTCTACGTGGCCGGGCAGATGATCTCGGGCGCGGTGACGCGCATCGAACCGGGGAAATGGGTGGAGATGCGCAACCAGCAGTACGGCCGCATGATCGTGCGGCTGGACCGTATCGATGGGATCGCTGCGCCTTGATCCGCCTTTGATCCGCCTTCGCCGCCGCTAGGCTCGCGCCAGCTCTGGGAACACCAGCCCCAGCGCCACCAGGATCGCGTTGTGCACGGCATGGGCCGTGAACACCACCAGGCAGGCCGGCCGCCAGCCATAGGGGCGGCACAGCGCATAGCCGTAGGCGAGCGGCAGCCCCAGCGTGAGCGACGTCACCCCATGGGCCAGGCCGCCGTTCCAGTAGTGGGCGGCCCCGAAGAGGAGGGTGCTGATGCCCACGCAGGCCGCGAAGCCCGCGCCGACGCGCCGCAGCAGCTCGATGGGCAGGAACTGGAACACCAGCAACTCGTAGAGCGGCCCCAACACAGTCGCGACCAGCAACAGGGCAGGCGCGGGATACTGGCCGACCTCGGCGGCCGAGGAAGTGCCCAGCATCGAGGCCGGCAGCGACAGCCTGAGCAGCGTGATCACCGCCAAGGCAGCCGGGACGCTGGTCGCGCTCAATGCGAGCCCGAGCAGGGCCGCTCCGGTGCAAGGACTGGCCTCGACCGAGCAGCGCGAGATCAGCGAACGGCTCAGGGCGATCAAAGCGGTCACGGCGAGCGAGTTATGGGCGACGGGCGGCATGCTGCCATCGGCGGCATCGCGACCTCCTACCGCAAAACCCTGTCCCGGCACCACGCCTCAGCCGCGCCCGGCCGCCTCCATGTCGTCCCGTTCCGGGTCGTCCATGATCTCCCGCACGTCCTGCGCGCAGCGGCAGGCCACGGCGATCTTGGCCGCCCAGAGATGGGCTTCCCCGCGGTTGGCCACCTTGACGATGGTGAAGCCACCGATGAAGTCCTTGACGCCTGGGTTCGGGCCCTGGGTGATGCGGCCGTCGGTGCCCACCACGGTGGTCCCCGCGGCATCCAGCAGTCCGGCGCCGAAGACGTAGGCGCCCGCGGCGAACATCTCGTGAATGACGTCGTGCGCGGCTCGGCCCACGGCGGGGAAGTCGGCCTGCGGGATGTGGTTCATCGCGCCTTCGTTGAACGAGATCAGGTAGTGCGTCACTTGTTGGCTCCTTGCTGGGGTTGGTCCCCTCGCACGACGAACGGGCCGCTGCAGCATCGACATGCTTGCAGAAAAATAACGTCGACAGCAAGGTTGGCCAACTCGGGTTAGGGTGTGGTTCATGACTCAGCCCAGCTCCATCGTCTCCGTCGCGCCCCTCTCCATGCCCTGGGAGACGCTCGACCCCTTCCTGTTCTGCGTCCACCACGACGACGCCTACCCGCCCGGCAACGGCCGCTACGGGCCGGATCCGGCGCTGCTGAAGGGCCGCCAGATGGGCTCGGACTTCTCGGCCCAGGGTGGCTGGAGCATGTACCACGGCCAGCAGGTGCCGGGCTTCCCGGCCCACCCGCACCGCGGCTTCGAGACGGTGACCATCGTGCAGCAAGGCCGCATCGACCATTCCGACTCGCTGGGCGCCGGCGCGCGCTTCGGCGGCGGCGACGTGCAGTGGCTCACCGCCGGCAAGGGCATCGTGCATGCCGAGATGTTCCCCTTGCTGCACACCGACCGTGACAACCCGCTGGAGCTGTTCCAGATCTGGCTCAACCTGCCGGCCGACAGCAAGATGGTGGAGCCGCATTTCACGATGTTCTGGTCGCAGGACATCCCGCGGCATACGTTCGTAGACGAAGCAGGGCACAGCACCGAGGTGGTGGTCATCGCCGGCGAACTGCCCGGCAGCAGCGCCAAGCCCTTGGCGCCGCCGCCCGACTCCTGGGGCGCTCGCGACGAGGCGGACCTGGCCATGTGGACGCTGAAGCTGGCGCCCGGCGCGCAGTGGGTGCTGCCGCCGGCGGCGGGTCTGGGCACGCGGCGCAAGCTGTACTTCTTTGCCGGGTCGCGGCTCACCATCGACGGCCAACCGGTGGCCGTCAAGCACGGCATCGAGGTGCGGGCTGGCGCGGCCATCACGCTGGTGAACGGCGACGAGCCCGCCGAACTGCTGATGCTGCAAGGCCGCCCCATCGGCGAGCCCGTGGCCCAGTACGGCCCCTTCGTCATGAACACCGAGCAGGAGCTGCGTCAGGCCTTCGCGGACTATCAGCAAACCCAGTTCGGCGGCTGGCCCTGGCCCGACCCGGCACCCGTGCATGGTGACGAGGCTGGCCGCTTTGCCCGGCATGCTGACGGCAGGACGGAGCAGCACCCGTCGCAGGAAGCCTAGCCGGGCACCGCGTTTGCCCCTGATGTGCTGACACGGCCCCAGGAGATCAGATGAGCCTCTTTCCCCCTTACTCCAGCGACGAACCGGCCCGCGCCGATGTCGACGCCATGCCCGGCGCCACCGTGCTCGAGTTCGGCACCGACTGGTGCGGTATCTGCCAGTCCGCACAGCGATCCATCGAAGATGCTCTTGCCGCGCACAAGTCGGGCCCTCCGCTTCGCCACCTGAAGATCGAAGACGGCCGTGGCCGGCCGCTGGGTCGCTCCTTCGGCATCAAGCTGTGGCCCACGCTGGTGATGCTTCGAGACGGCAAGGAGGTCGCGCGCGTGGTGCGGCCAGGGGGCATGCAGGAAATCGCGCAGGCGCTGGCGCGGCTTGGGGCGGAGCCGGCTTTGGAGGGTTAGCCCGCCGAGCCTTCGCGATATTGATCCGGCGCGGATCGTGGGATGCCGCGCGGGTGCACGAGCGATCACCATACGTGGCTCGCCCCGCCCCCGAAAGGAGCCCCCATGGCTTCAGGTCCCGTCGCGCGCAGCGCCGTGCGCCAACTGCTGCAGTCTTCTGCGGCCTACCGCGAACTGCCGCCGGACAAGCGGCGCGAGATCGCACACAACACTGCACGCGTGGCCTCCTACATGGCAGACCCCGGCGGGCTGCTTTCGAAGAAGCCGCGCGCGGACGCTGGGCCGGTGCCCAGGAAAGGTGTGAAGACACGTGGCCCGGCGGCTGCGCACCTGGCCGTGCTGGGCGACCCTCGCGTGCGCGACGGCTCGGCGGCCACCGCGCTGCTGCTTCAGAGTGTTGACTTCCCGGACTTCGTCGGCGATCTCATCAATGGCGTTTTCAACGCCATCGTCGATGCCTCCGTCAAGCAGATGCAGGCCTATGCCGAGCTGATCCGGCAGGTGACCCAGTCTGTAGACCGGTTTGCCGAGGACACGATCAGCGACGCCCAGGGCCGGGACTGGCTGGCGCAGAAGTTCCCCGCCCAGGTTGACCTGGACCCGCGCGGCCGACTGCGCTGGCGCGTCGACCCCAGCATTGGTGCCTGCCACGTCGCCACGGCGCTGTTGATCCCGGCCTCCGACGCCGAGCTGCGCGACCTCGTGGCCGCCGCCCGGCGACGCATGGCCATCGATCGCCAGCAGCTGCTGGCGACCATGGTGATGATGGGCATCAACCGAGTGGTCGTCACGGACGGGAAAGCCACGGCGGCGTAGCCGCCGCCGCGCTCAGGCCAGCGTGTTGCTCGTGGCCGTGCAGCGTATCGGCGGTAGCTGGGCCATCTCGCGCAGCAGCGCATAGATGTTGCCGGTGCCCGTCTTGCCCCGCAGGCTGATGATGTGCGAGCGCACGGTGGCCAGCGACACGCGGTGGCGCTCGGCGATCTCGCGCGGCGAGCAGCCAGCGGCGATCGCCTCCAGCACGCCTTGTTCGGCAGCGGTCAGCCCGCGCGCGACGCCGTACCAATAGGACGACAGCCGCTCGCAGACTGAGTGTTTGCCCAGCACCAGCAGCACCTGCGCCTCGCCACCCGGCGCCTCCGCAAGTGGCACCACGGCCACCGTGAAGTTCCCGTCAGCGGCAGGGACGTCGACCAGGCGGCGGATGCCGCGGGTCGCGGCCGCCCGGATGGCGCTGCGCAGCGGCTCGCGCTCGGGATGCACCTTGGGCCAGGACTCGCGCGCCGCCCGGTTGGCGTGCAGCAGCCGCCCCGATTCACCGACGCAGGCGATGCCGTAGTCGATGTGATCGAGCACATGCTCGAACAGATGAGCGGGCAATGGCGTCACCGCGCCGCCCGGCGGCGGCATGACCGCCGGGGCGGCGGCGACATGAGCGAGTTCTGTCGTCTCGAAATCCAGTTCCATGTTTGGCTCCCTGGTAGATCTGCGCTGCTCGCTGCGATGCCATATGTCCGGTCGGGCCGTCGTTGGCCGTAGGGACGGGCTGCTTTGAACGCGCCGAAGAAGTTTGGGAGCAGCCGTCGCGTTGCGCCATTGCACCGCGGGCCTAGCCGGTGGGACTAGGCCCGCGGTTTAGGTGGGCAGCTGCCGGTCGCGGTGCTTTAATTCGCCGAAAGCGGGAGGAGGCCCATGAGAGTCCTGGTCATCGATGATCACGAAGTCGTCTGGAGCGGGATTCGCGGCCCGCTGAAGTACGCCGCCGACGAGATCCAATGCGGCCAGCTGCTCATCGAATGCCGCCGTTCGGTCGAGACGGCCGTGACGATCACGGACCGCGCCTTCGACCTCATCCTGCTGGACTACCACCTGCCCGGGCTGTCCGGGCTGGCGGCGCTGGCCAAGATGCGCGAGGCCTTCGAAAGTTCGCCCATCGTCTTCTTCTCGGGCGACACTGACGCCCGCCGCGTGCGCGACGCGATCAGCCACGGCGCGGCCGGCTACATCCCCAAAAGCACCACCGAGCGCGAGACCCGCGAAGCGCTGGCGCAGGTGCTCACCACGGGCGTCTTCCTGCCGCCGCTGCTGGAGTTCGAGGTCATCCCCGATGCGTCCCCCGAGCCCTGCCTGCCGCACGACGCGATCGAGGGCTTCCTGCGCGCCGAGTTCTCGCCGCGCCAGCGCGAGGTCTTTGCGCGGGCGCTGCGCGGCATGCCCAACAAGGTCATCGCCCGCGAACTGGGCATCGCCGAGGGCACTGTCAAGGTGCACCTGGCGATGGCCTACCGAGCGCTGGGCGTGCGCAACCGCACCGAGGCCATCTACCGCGTGACCATGGCCAATGCGCAGGGGGCGCTGGCGCCGCTATGAGCGAACCGGGTCGCCCCGCGCCGTTGGCGCCGCTCGAGGTCGACTTGGCCGTCGTCGGCTCGGGCGCTGCGGGCCTGTCCGCGGCGCTGACGGCGGTGGAGCTGGGGCTGACGGTGGCGGTGTTCGAGAAGGACTCACGGTTCGGCGGCACATCGGCCTGGTGTAGTGGCTGGATGTGGATACCGGGCAGAAAGCCCATGGGCGCAGGCGATCTCCGCGACGCATGGAATTACCTGCGCGACACGCTCGGTGCCCGGGTGTTCCACGCCCAGAAGGCGAAAGTGAAGGCCTTCCTGAAGAGCGGCCCCGGCATGCTGCGATTCTTCGAGAGCCGATTCCCGGAAACGATGAAGTTCGAGAAGGACCCCGACACGCCGGACTTCTACGACAAGAGGGGGCAGCACAAGGGCGGCCGCATGGTGCGCGTGCCGGCGTTCGACGGGCGGCTCCTGGGCGGCCAGATCGAGCAACTGCGGCACCCGTTGCCCGAGTTCACCTTCTTCGGCCTGGCGATAGAGGCCGGTGCCGACCTGAACGCCTTCCTGGCCTCCTCGCGCTTCTTTCGCTCGCTGCGCGCGCTGCGGGCCGTGGGCCTTGTGACGTGGCGCGTGGCGGGCTATGTATACGACCTGATCACCTGCGGCCGCGGCATGCGCCTCGTCAACGGCAACGCCCTCATCGCCCGGATGATGGCCTGCGCGGCGCAACGAGGAGATCGCCTGCATCTCTACGCCGAGCATGCCGTCGTCGAGCTGACCCGCAGCGGCGAGGCCGTGGACGGCCTGATCGTGCGCACGCCCGAGGGCATTCGCGAGGTGCGGGCGGCAAGGGGCGTGGTACTGGCCTGCGGCGGTTTCCCGCACGACATGCGGCGCATTCGCGAGCTCTTCCCGCCCGCACTGACCGGGTGCGGGCACCGGTCTGCGGCGCCCGAGCAGAACACGGGCGACGGCCTGCGGCTGGCTGAGCGCATGGGCGGCCAGGTCGGCCCGACGCTGGACGCAGCCGCGGCCCTGGTGCCGGTGTCCGTGCGGCGGCGCGGGGACGGCAGCCGGGCGGTCTACCCGCATTTCGTCGAGCGCGCCAAGCCCGGCGTGATCGCCGTGCATCGCGATGGCCGCCGGTTCTGCGACGAGGCCGTCGGCTACCACGAGTTCGTGCAGTGCTGGCTGCTGGCCACGCCGAAGGGCGAGCGCTTGCAGGCCTGGCTGGTTGGCGACCTGTGGTCCCTGCTTCGCTTCGGCCTGGGCATGGTCAAGCCGGGCAGCCTGCTGCCCCTGGGTTCGCTGCGCAGCGGTTACCTGAAGGCTGGCTGGACGCTGGAAGGCCTGGCGCAGCATTGCGGCATGGACGCGGGCGTATTGCGCGAGCAGGTCCAGCGCCATAACGCGGCGGCACCGGACAAGGACCTTCAATTCGGCAAGGGCGAATCTGTCTACGACCGCTCGCAGGGTGATCCGCTGACGCGGCCCAACCCCTGCGTCGGGCGGATCAGGCTGGCGCCGTATTTCGCGGTGCAGCTGCAGGCCGGCAGCCTGGGCACGCTCGCGGGCCTGCGCACCGATGAGCACGCACGCGTGCTGGACGCCAAAGGCAAGCCCATCCCCGGGTTGCATGCCTGTGGCAACGATATGGCAGCCGTGATGGGCGGCAAGTACCCGACCAACGGCGTGACGCTGGCGAGCGCCATGATCTTCGGCTACCGCGCGGCGCGCGATATCGCGGCCGCGGCCGTCGCCTCCGCCGTTCGCTCCGCAAGCGCCTACACAGCCGCTCCCGCCGCTACCGCGGCGGCAAGCCAGTCGCAAGCCACCATCCCATGACACGCCCCGTGGACGACGCTCAGGACCTCGCCGAGGCGCTCACGCTGCGCCGCTTCGGCATCATGGTGGCGCAAGTGCACACGGTGCGCTGGCCGTTTGTGGTGATCAGTAGCGTGATGGCGGCGGTGGCCGCGCGCGCCGCGCCGCTGCCTATCGTGGGCGTCTGGCTGGCTGCCGTGCTGGCAGTGTTCGTGGTGCGCAACGCCTGGCTGTCGCGTCAGGTCGCCAACCTGGCGGTGCCCGCTGCGCGCAAGGTGCACGGGGCGCTGGTGTCCAACCTGGCGCTGGGCGCGGGCTACGGGCTGTCCGCCGGCTTCATGCTGGTGCTGGACCAGACTGGCTCCGCCGTGCTCACCACCATCGCCGTCTCGTCCGCGGCCGGCGCGGTGGCCATCAGCGGCACGCTGCCGCGCGTCTACCTCGCGTACACGCTGGGCATCATGATCCCCTTCGCCGCGGTCTGGGCTTTCAGCGGCACCTTGCTGGGCGTTGCGCTGGCCGTGCTGATGGGCATGTTCGTGTCGCTGCAATACCGCTTCGCGCAGAAGGTCAGCGAAATGTTCAACGAGTCCTTCCTGATCCGGCGCGAGAACGAGGCGCTCGTCGCGCAGCTGACGGACGCGCGCGACCAGGCGCATGCCGCGAGCGTTGCGAAGACGCGCTTCCTGGCCGCGGCCAGCCACGACCTGCGCCAGCCCATGCACGCGCTGTCCATGCACAGCGGGGCGCTGCTGCACGATCCCCAGGCAGAGGACATGCCCGCCATTGCCGCCGCCATCGCGGAGTCGGTCTCGGACGTCAACACCTTGCTCGATGCGCTGCTGGACATCTCCAAGCTGGACGCTGGCACGCTGAAGGCGGACCCGCGGCCGATCCACCTGTCGCGCATGCTGGAGTCGCTTGGGCGGTCGTTCCGGACCTCCGTGGAGGGGCGCGGCCTGCGCTTCGAAATGGACGTCGTGCCCGAGCAGATCGCCATCACCGACCCCATCCTGCTCGAGCGCGTGCTGCGCAACCTGGTGGACAACGCCGTCAAGTTCACGCCGCACGGCGGCGTGGGGGTGTCAATGATGCGCCTGCCGGACCACTTCGAACTTTGCGTGAGCGACACCGGCGTGGGCATCCCTGGGGAGGAACAGGGCAAGGTCTTCGACGAGTTCTACCAGATCAACCGCCACGCGGCCGGGGCCAAGCAGGGGTTGGGGCTGGGGCTGTCGCTCGTGAGCCGGTTGTCGGCGGAGCTGGGGATGTCCGTCGCACTGGAGTCGGCCGTGGGCGTCGGGACCACCGTCAGGCTGCGCATCCCCCGCAGCGAGAAGGATCACCGGCCCGCCGCGCCAGCCATGGGGGACGACACGGACATCGACCTGTCCGGCCTGCGCGTGCTGGTGCTGGACGATGAGCCATCCATCGCTGCCGGCGTGGCGAGAGTACTGCGCCAGTGGGGCTGCGAGGTGGCGACCACGCTGACGACGGCCGAGGCACGTGCCACGGCGAAAACCTTCGAGCCCACTGTCGTGCTGGCGGACTACCGCCTGGGCAACGACGACAACGGCATCACGGCCGTCAGGCGGCTCCGGCAGGACCGGCCCGACCTGCTGGCGCTGCTGGTCAGTGGCGACACAGGGCCCGACCGGCTGCGCGAGGCCCGCGACAGCGGTTTGCGGCTGCTGCACAAGCCGGTACCTCCAGAGCAGCTCAAGCGGGCATTGGCCGATCTCATCGTGCACACCGATTGACCGGCCCCTCCGGGCCGCAATACAAGGCCTGCACAGATACCGCCACAGGCGGAAGGGAGCGAGGCAGATGACGAAGGAAGCCGAATCCAGACCGGAGTCACCGGTGCGTCCGAAGCGCCCGCGCCTTGCGCGCGAGTTCGGCGAGTTGCTTCGCGAACTTGAGGAGGCGAATGCTTCCGGCTGGCTCAATGGCGACGAAGTGCTGGATGTGGTCATCGTCGGCAGCGGCTATGGTGGCAGTGTTGCCGCCCAGACCCTGGCGGGCCTCGTGCAGAAGGACACGCTCAGGAAGATCTCGGTCTGCGTGCTGGAGCGAGGCCGGGAGTACCTGCCGGGTGAGTTCCCCAAGCGCTTCGAAGACGTGCCGGGCCACATGCGGCGTACTAACGAGACGACGGCCCTGGTCACGGGCAACCCCGAAGGCTTGTTCGACGTGCGCATGGGGCCGGACGTCGTCGCGCTGGTGGCGAACGGCGTGGGCGGGGGCTCGCTGATCAACGCGGGTGTGCTGCTGGAGCCCAGGCTCAGCGACTTCCTGCCGGGCTCCGAGGCCCACACGCTCGTCAACTCGTTGAAGAAGGGCAAGTGGTACGCCAAGGCGCGGCGTGACCTGGGCGGTCTCGTGAAGCGAAACGGCCTGGTTCGCAACCGGATCGGCCTGCATCCCAAGGCCGCCAGCGTCATCAAGACTGCAGCGCTCAAGACCCTTGGTGCGGGCTTGAAGGAGCCCGCCATCACGGTGTCCATGGCCCGCGAGGCCAACCCAGCCGGCGTTGAGCTCTCCGGTTGCGAGCTTTGCGGCGACTGCATGAGCGGCTGCAACGTGGGCGCCAAGGACTCGCTGGACACCAACCTGCTGGACCTCGCCGAGCGTGCAGGGGCCAGGATCTACGGCGGCGCCAGCGTGTTGTCGCTGAAGCAGGACGACAAGAACAACCTCTGGATACTGCGCGTTTGCCACACCGACGCCAGTCTGCAGAAGCGCGAAATCAAGCCCTTCGAGATCAAGGCCCGGCACGTGATCCTGGCGGCCGGCACGCTGGGCAGCACCGAGATCCTGCTGCGCTCGCGCACCGATCAACTGGTGTTTTCGCCGCGGCTGGGGCAGGGCTTTTCCTGCAATGGCGACAACTTGTCCGCCGTGTACGGCATGGCGGGTGCCACCAACGCTTGCGCGGACGAGGACCTCCCGCTGGACGAGCGCAACGTCGGCCCGACGATCACCGGCACGGTGACGATGGAAACCACCACGGTGGCGACGCCATCGTCGCCGGCCACGCGGAGCTTCCAGCTGCAGGAGTTCTCCGTCCCGGGGGCCATGAAGCGGATATTCCAGGAGTTGGTCACCACCGCGAAGACGCTCAACGACCTCCCGCTGTGCGACCCAGAGCCGCATGGCAAGGAGGGCTTGGAGGCGCTGGACCCGCTGGCCGTCGATGACGAGGCGCTGGGGCGCACATTGATCGTCGGCACCATAGGCCACGACGAGGCCGACGGCGTGCTGTACCTGCCCCACGCCATCCCGCCGCGCGGCGAGTCAGCGCAACAGGGCACGATAGGCATTCGCTGGCTGGACGCCCGTCACGGCGCGCGGCTCAACGGGGCGCACCAATGTGTCGACGAGGCCGTCGGAGAACTGCGCCAGGAGGGCAAGGCCGAGCCCTCCCTGGTCGCCAACCCGATGTGGCGGCTGCTGCCCCAGAAGCTGGAATCGCTGGTGTCGCAGCCACGCGGCCCCATACTGACGGTGCATCCGCTGGGGGGCAGCCGCATCGGCCCACGCGACATCAGCCGTCACGATGCCGGCGTCGTCGATCCGCTCGGCCGGGTGTACGACTTCTCACCCGCCTGCGAAGGCCGGTCCGATGGCCTGTTCAAGACGCTGATCGTGCTCGATGGTTCCATCATCCCGGGCTCGCTCGGCGTGAATCCGTCGCTGACGATCACCGCGACCGCGATGCGCGCGATGCCGCAGCTGTGCAAGGACTGGGGCTACCAGAGCGACGCGGCCCAGGCGCAAACGGCCAAGCCGGTCCTGTGGGCCCGCCGGCGAGCGCCCGTCGCGAGCATCCACGAGGCCGACAAGCGGCCGGAGCCCCCCGCCGGGCGCGGCAGCACCGAGATCCAACTCGTCGAGCGCCTGCGCGGCGAGGTGCCGCTGGCCTTCGGCAGCGAGAAGCGTGACTGCATCGTGGAGCTGACGCTGGCCTACCACCCGCTGCCCATTGGCCAGCTGATGGGCCCGTTGCACCGCCGCATGGTGGTCCATGGGCAGGACCCGGCCAGTCGCGTCCGCATCTACGACAAGGGCGAGTGGGACGCCCGCCACCTCAAGCTGGAGACTGACGAGGTGCGCAGCCATTGGACGCTCTTCGAGGGTCGCCTGGGCGGTACGCTGGCGGTGCTGGGGCGTGAGCCCTCCCATCCCTGGTGGCGCATCACGCGTTCAGTGTTCGCCTGGCTCGTGAATCGTGGCACGCGCGACATCTGGCAGCGCCTCTTCGACAAGACGCCGGCCCAGCAGCGTGGCGAGAGCGAAGGCTTCCTCGACTACGCAGCCTCGCTGCTGAAGATGGGCACGCGCGCGGGCGAGGTGCGCCGGCTGGACTACGACCTGGCGATCACCGAGGTCATGCCGTCCCGGGGTGACCTCAGCGAGGTGGATGTGAGCGGCCTGCAGATCGGGCGCTGCGACGTCATCCGCGGCTCCAAGCGCCTCACCTACGGCCTGCGCGCCAACCCGTGGCGCCAGTTGACGCTGCTGTCGCTGGACGAGATGCCGGCGATGCGAGGCTGGCGTACACCCGTGCTGGAGCTGGATGGCCGCTTCCTGGCCGGCCAGGGCTTCCCACTGCTGCGCATCACCCGCCAGCGCAACTCGGCCGTCGCCCTGGCCGACCTGGCCTCGTTCGGCCTGTACATGACACGCCTGCTGGCCAGCATCCATTTGTGGACCTTCCGCAAGCCGGACACCCAGCCCCGGCGCAAGCCCGACCGGCTGCCTGGCCCGGTAGCCGGCCTCGTGGAGCCCGAGATCACCGAACTGGTGGTGGACCGCTATCCGGGCACCGAAAAGCCCGTCACCATCCGCCTCACGCGCTACCGGCAGACCATAGGCCCCCGGGTCGAGCCGGGCCGGCCGCTGGTCATGATTCATGGCTACAGCGCCAGCGGCAACACCTTCACGCACCCGAGCCTGCCCACCAGCGCAGCGGCCTATTTCTGCGCCAAGGGCCGCGATGTCTGGGTGGTGGACCTGCGCACGAGCTCGGGGTTGCCCAGCAGCACCTACCCCTGGGCGATGGAGCAGGTGGGCCTCATCGACATCCCGGCCGCGCTGATGCACATCCGCAACGTGACGGACCAGCAGGTCGACGTGCTGGCCCATTGCATAGGCTGCGTGATGCTGAGCATGGCGCTGCTGACCGATGCCGAAGAGGTGACCAGCAACAAGATAGAGCTCGGCCCCGACACTTGGCTCACGAACCACCACCTGGGGCTGTTGAAGGCCTTCAACAACCAGGTGGCGGGCCAGCCCCACCCGGTCATCCGCAAGCTGATCCTGAGCCAGAAGGGGCCAGTGCTGCGCTATACCGACGACAACATGCTGCGCGCCTTCCTGCTGCAGTCCGTACGTCGCTGGCTGATGCGCGACGACTACCAGTTCCAGCCCAGCGACGACCCCGGCGCCGCCGAGCAGTTGATGGACCGGCTGCTGGCCAGCATTCCCTATCCGCGTGCCGACTACAACGTCGAGAACCCGTTCCGACCCTGCGCCCGCGTGCCCTGGACGGCCACGCGCCACCGCATGGACGCGCTGTACGGCCGCGCCTTCGATGCCAGCAACATGCACCCGAAGACGCTGGCCGCCATCGACGACATCTTCGGCCCGATCAACCTCGAGACCGTGTCGCAGACCATCCACTTCGCGCGCTTCAACGCCATTACCAACCAGGCCGGCCGCGGCGAGTTCGTGACGCGGCAGCGCCTATGCGAGCGCTGGGGCAGCATCGACACCTATGCCATCCATGGGGCGAACAACGGCCTCGTCGACGTGCTGACGCAGACGCTGCTGCGCGACCACCTCAAGTCGTCCGGCGTGCCCTTCTCGGAACCGGACGAAGGCGCGGCCGTGTACGACAGCCTGGGCCACCAGGACGTGCTGATGGGCACCCGTTCGGCCGAGGTCTTCGACGACCTTCAGCGTTTCCTCAAACGCCCCGCGCCCACGGCTCAGCTGGAGGATTGGCCCGACGTCGTCCTGCTGCCCTGGTCGGGGCCGCGATTCAGGCCGCCACGCCCGCCGCGGGTTGGCGTCGGCATCGCCTGCCTCTCCGACCCCACGCAGGGCAGCGGCAGCCTGCACCTGGTGCCTGCCGTGCGTTGCCGGGACGCCGAGGGCGGCACGCACTTCGTGCTCGTCCGCGACACCGCTTGCGTGAGTTCGAGTCCGCCCGGCAGCAGCGCGGAGTGGATGTTCGCCGAGCCTCGCTTCGCCGCGATGGCCGCCCACGACGCCGCACTGCAGCCGGGCAATGCCGTTCTGGGCTGGCTCGCGGTGGTGGTCTATCGGGCCGCGGAGACGACGGGGCGGCTGTCGCCGCTGGACGACCCGCGCACGCCCGCGCGTGGCCTGGGCGCTGTCGCGGCGACGCCGACGCCCAGCCGCCCGGGTGCGGCTATGAAGAAGGACGCAACGCCCCGGCTGCACCCGGTGATCGTGACGGATCCGCCCACGTTCTCGGCGCCGATACGCATGAATCTCAACATCCCCACGCTGGACACCCCCCGCTTTGTCAACCTCTTCAACGCTGCGCCCGTGCCGCACGCGTACGTCGCCCCTGCGCCTGGCCCGTCAACAGGGGTGCTGGAGGGCGTCCAGCGCTGGCTGGAGCGGCAGCGCAGCGAAGACGTGGAGCTGGCGTTCGTGGAACTGGCCGACGTCGAAGCCGCGCAGGCGATGGTCGCGGCCGACACGCCGGATGACGCCTTCGCGTTCGCGTTCGGCAGCTGCCAGTACGTGACCGGCTTGGTGGACGCCAAGGTGGGCCAGGCCAGCCTGCATGCGCTCGCCAAGGCGATGGACACGTCCACGGGCCGGGTGAACCTGGCCCTGTTCATCGGCGACCAGATCTATGCGGATGCAACCGCCGGCCTCATCGACCCCACGCGCCGGGACGAACTGTACGACCAGCCCAACGACAAGGCCATGCGCGCCTCCGGCATGCGGGCGGTGCTGCGTCGCGTGCCGTCGCAGATGTTGCTGGACGACCACGAGATCAAGGACAACTGGGAGCCGCTGCCCTGGGCCGTCGCGCGGCGAAGGCGGGATGCCGACAAGCGCAACTTCCTGGCGCTCAAGCGAGGCGCTCACGCCTGGGCCAAGTTCCAGCGCATGCAGCCACTCGATGCGGACGCGGATGGCCGCGGCGTGGGCGACCTCCAGTTCATGGCCGGCGGCAGGCCGTTCTGGTTCGCCGACACGCGCACCGGCCGGTCCGCACGTGGCTCGACGACCGAGCCGCGCCGCCGCAGGATTTTGAACGAAGCTCAATGGCTGAACCTGCAGCAATGGCTGCTGGAGCACAAGGACGAGGTCAAGTTCATCGCGACCCCGTCCATCCTGCTGCCGCGCCGGCGCAGGACGGTGGCGGGCGAGGGTGGCGAGGCGCACAGCGACGCCTGGGATGGCTTCCCGGCGTCGATGGATGAACTTCTCGCGTTCGTCGTCGACAAGCAGATCACAAACACGGTGTTCCTTTCTGGCGACGAGCACCATTCGATGGTCACCGAGGCCTGGCTACGATCAGCCCAGTCGCCCGGCGAGCCCGTCAAGATCGTGTCAGTGCACAGCTCTGGGCTCTACGCGCCGTACTCGTTCGCGAATGGGAACCCGGACGACATGGCGCAGCAAGACGCGTTCTCGCTGCCTTCGGTGAGCGTGGACGCCCTGACGCGATTCGCTCCCAAGGGCGACGGCTTTGCGCGCCTGCAGGTTCGCCGCAACGTGCTCCACGTCCAGTGGGTCAAACCTGATGGCCAGATGTTCCCGGATTGGCCCATCGCATTGAGTTGATCGCGACGGCCGGCGCCCGGCGCGTCAGCCCTTCACCCCGCGCAGCAGCCGCAGCCCGTTGAACACCACCAGCAGGCTGGCACCCATGTCGGCAAACACCGCCATCCACATGGTGGCGCTGCCGAACACGGCAAGCGCAAAGAACACGGCCTTGATGCCCAGGGCCAGGGCGATGTTCTGCCACAGCACGGCGTAGGTGCGCTGGGACAGGCGGATGGTCTCGGCGATCTTGCGCAGGTCGTCGTTCATGACCAGCACGTCGGCCGCTTCCTTGGCCGTGTCGGTGCCGGCGGCGCCCATGGAGAAGCCGACGGCCGCGGCCGCGAGGCTGGGCGAGTCGTTGATGCCGTCGCCCACCATGCCCACAGGGCCTGAGGCGCCGAGCGTCTTGACGGCTTGCTGCTTGTCCTGAGGCAGCAGGTTGGCCTGGACGTCGGTGATGCCGAGCTGACCCGCGATGGCCTGCGCCGTTGACGGGTTGTCGCCCGTGAGCATGACGGGACGCACGCCCAACGCCTGAAGCTCGGCGACAGCCTCGCGGCTGGTGGCGCGCACCGTGTCGGCCACGGCGAAGAGGGCCAGCACCTGGGTGGCGTCGGCCAGCAGGGACACGGTGCGGCCCTGGGCCTCGTGCTCGGCCATCAAGGCCTCCAGCTCGGGTGAGCATTGGCCCCGGTCGTGAATCCAGCGGTGGTTGCCGAGGATGAGGTCGTGGCCTTCGATGCGGCCGTGCACGCCGTGGCCCAGCTCGGCGCCGAAATCCTCTACGGGCATGGCTTCACCTTCCAGCCCTGCTGCAATGGCGTGGGAGACGGGGTGGTCCGACCGGCCGGCGAGGCTGCGGGCCATGCGCAAGACCTGCCCCTCGGACGGCGAGGTCGCCAGCACGCGCTGCGAGACGAGCTTGGGGCGCCCCTCGGTCAACGTGCCCGTCTTGTCCAGCGCCAGCACCTTGAGCTTGCGCGCTTCTTCGAGGTAGGCGCCGCCCTTGATGAGGATGCCGCGCCGCGCGGCCGCGGCCAGGCCGCTGACGACCGTCACCGGCGTGGAGATGACCAGCGCACAGGGGCAGGCGATGACGAGCAGCACCAGGGCCTTGTAGATGGCCGTCAGCCACGGCCAGCCCAGCAGCAACGGCGTAGCGACGGCCACCAGCAGGGCCAGCCCAAAGACGGCCGGCGTGTAGACGGCGGCGAACTTGTCCACGAAGCGCTGTGTGGGCGCGCGCTGGCCTTGTGCCTCCTCCACGGAGTGGATGATGCGGGCCAGCACTGTGTCGCCAGCGGGCTTGGTGACCTCGAACTCCAGCGCGCCGCTCTGGTTGATGGTGCCGGCAAACACCTCGTCGCCGGGCGCCTTGTCCACGGGGATGCTCTCGCCGGTGACGGGCGACTGGTCCACGGCGCCCTGGCCGGCGGTGACGCGGCCGTCCAGCGCAAAGCGTTCGCCCGGCTTCACGCGCACGACCGCACCCACCGGCACGGCCTTGGCCTCCACGCGAGCCCAGCCGCCGCTCGCCTGGCGCACCTCGGCCTGCTCGGGCGATAGTGCCAGCAGGCCGGTGATGGCGTTGCGCGCACGCTCGGCGGCACGGGCCTCGATCAGCTCGGCCAGCGAGTACAGCGCCATCACCATGGCCGCCTCGGGCCACTGGCCGATGGCGAAGGCACCGGCGACAGCGACCGACATCAGCGCATTGATGTTGAGCTGGCCGCGCACCAGGGCCGCCAGCCCCTTGCGGAACACCATGAGGCCCGACAGCGCGATGGCCGCTGCGGCAACGGCCATGCCGGCGGCGCGCCAGGGCAGGGTGTCGGGCGCGAGGAAGTGCACGAGCTCGGCACCCACCGCCACGGCCAGGGCAGCGACGAGGCGCACCAGCTCGGCGCGCTGCGCCTTGGCCGTGTCCTCGGCGGCTGGCGGGGCGGAAAGTGTCTCGGTCTTGAAGCCCGCCTGCTCGATGGCAGTGGTGACGGCATCCCAGGTCGCAGCCGGCGCGTCCACCGTCAGCGCGCGGGCCGCCAGGTCGAAGTGCAAGCGGCGCACACCGGCCATGCCTTCCAGCGCACGGCGGATCTGACCCTCCTCGGTGGGGCAGTCCATGGCAGGGATGCGCAGCAGCAGGCCGTCTTTCGGCGCCGGTTGGACCGGAGCGGCCGGGGCACCGCAGCTCCCGCATGCGTGGTCGTGGCTGTGCCCCGTGCCATGGTGGTGATGGCCGTGGTCGTGATGGTCATGCCCCTCATGGGAATGGCCGTGGGCGTGGTCGTGCGAGCTCATGTTGAGGGTATTGGAATCCCTGGAGCAGCTCCAGAGTCAAGTCTTTAAACTTGCCCCATGAAGATCGGTGACCTTTCCAGCGCCTCGTCGACCGCCATTGACACCATCCGTTACTACGAGCGCGAGGGACTGCTGCCGGCGCCCGGGCGCACGCAGGGCGGGTTTCGGGTCTACGAGGCACCTCACCTGGAGCGGCTGCAGTTCATCCGCTACTGCCGGGGGCTGGACATGTCGCTGGACGAGGTTCGCGTGCTGCTGCGCGTGAAGGACGCGCCCGGTGCCGACTGCGGCGACGTCAACGCGCTGCTGGACGAGCACATCGGCCACGTGTCGCGCCGCATCAAGGAGCTGCGCGCGCTGGAGAAGCAACTGAAGGACTTGCGCCAGCGCTGTGCCGCCGCCCAGAGTGCCGAGCACTGCGGCATCCTGACCGGCCTGGCCGCCGCGGCGCAGGAGCCCGCTGCGCCGGCCAAGCCGCACAGCCACCTCAAGTCGGTGCACCAGCACTGACCCCGGCGGCAGCGAGCCCAAGTACCATCCATCAAATAACTCCCCGGAGTCATCGTATGGCCTTGCTCATCGTTGGTCTGGTGCTTGTCGCCTTGGGGCTTTTCGCCGGTGGCGTGCTCGTCGCTTCGGCGTTCGGCATGGGCTCGGCAGAGCCCTCGGCCACGCTCTGGCTGCTCTTCCCCGCGTTCAGCGTCAGTGGCTACCTGCTCTTCGTCATGGGCGCGCGCGTGGCCACCATACGCTGGCTGTCCGCTGCGGTGTCCTACGTTCTGCTGGCCTTGGCCGTGGCTTCTGCCGCAGGGCTGGTGTTGTCGGCCGCAGCACTCGGTCCCGTGGTGGCCAGCACCACCCCGCTTTGGTATGTCCTGGCCATCGCCGGCACGCTCGGCACGCTGGGAGCCGCAGCCCACCACAAGGCCGGGCCGGGTGGCGCGGTGAATGCATAGACCTTCCACCGAGCGCATGGCCTGCCGCTCAGGCCGCAGCCCTGGGCCGTGACAGCCGCCGCCGCTGCAGCAGTACCCACGCTGCCGGGATGACCAGCATGCTCAGCAGCGGCGCGCTGACCATGCCACCCACCATGGGCGCTGCGATGCGCGTCATGACCTCAGCCCCCGTACCGTGGCCCAGCAGCACCGGCAGCAGGCCGGCCATGATGACGGCCACCGTCATGGCCTTGGGGCGCACGCGCTGCACTGCACCCTCGCGCACCGCCGCCAGCAGCGTGGCCTCGTCATCGGGCGCGCCGGCCGCCAGCCGCTGCGCGTGAGCCTGCTTCAGGTAGACGAGCATCACCACGCCAAACTCCGCCGCCACGCCCGCCAGCGCAATGAAGCCCACGGCCGTGGCCACCGAGATGGCATGCCCCAGCGCCCAGATCAGCCAGAAGCCGCCCACCAGCGAGAAGGGCACCGCCGCCATGACGAGCAGCGCGTCGCTGCCGCTGCGAAACAGCAGGTACAGCAGCACGAAGATGACCACCAGCGTCAACGGCACCACGCCCTTGAGCCGCTCGGTCGCGCGCTCCAGGTACTCGAACTGGCCCGACCACGACACCGCGTAGCCGGCCGGCATGGCCACATGCGCGGCCACCGCCCCCTGCATGTCGCGCACCACGGAGCGCAGGTCGCGACCGCGCACGTCCACGTACACCCAGCCCGACAGGCGCGCGTTCTCGCTGCGCACCATGGGTGGACCGTCTTCCACGTGCACGCGGGCCACGTCCTGCAGCAGCACGGTCGCGCCGGCCGGTGTCACGAAAGGCAGGCGGCGCAGGGCCTCCAGCGAGTCGCGCAGCTCGCGCGGGTAGCGCAGGTTGATGGGGAAGCGCTCGCGGCCCTGGATGACCTCGCCCACGTTGTCGCCGCCTATGGCTGAGGCCACGATGGCCTGCACGTCGGCCACCGCAAGGCCGTAGCGCGCGGCGGCGAGGCGGTCCACGTCAACGTCCACATAGCGCCCCCCGGTCAGCCGCTCGGCGAGCGCCGACGACACGCCGGGCACCGCCTTGACGACGGCCTCGATGCGTGTGGTGAGCCGGTCCAGCGTGGCCAGGTCCGCGCCCGCGACCTTGATGCCCACGGGGCTCTTGATGCCCGTGGCCAGCATGTCGATGCGGTTGCGTATGGGCGGCACCCACACGTTGGACAGCCCCGGCACCTTGACGACGCGGTCCAGTTCCTCCACGAGCTTGTCCGGCGTCATGCCGGGGCGCCACTGCTCGCGCGGCTTGAACTGGATGGTGGTCTCGAACATCTCCAGCGGCGCGGGGTCGGTGGCGGTGTCTGCCCGCCCGGCCTTGCCGAACACGCGCGCCACCTCGGGCACGGTCTTGATGAGCCGGTCCGTCTGCTGCAGCAGCTCCGCCGCTTTGGACACCGGTAGGCCCGGCAGCGCGGACGGCATGTACAGCAGGTCGCCCTCATCCAGCGGCGGCATGAATTCACCGCCCAGCCGCAGCACCGGCACCGCCGTGACGGCCAGCACCAGCACGGCGATGGCGAGCGTGGCCTTCGGGAACCGCAGCACGGCCTCCAGCGCCGGCCGATACAGCGCGATCAGCCCGCGGTTGATGGGGTTGGCTGTTTCCTTGGGAATGCGCCCACGGATCAGGTAGCCCATCAGCACCGGCACCAGCGTGACCGACAGGCCCGCGGCCGCCGCCATCGCATAGGTCTTGGTGAAGGCCAGCGGCGAGAACAGCCGCCCCTCCTGCGCCTCCAGTGTGAACACCGGCAGGAAGGACAGCGTGATGACCAGCAGCGAGAAGAACAGCGCCGGCCCCACCTCCACCGCCGCCTGCGCCACCAGCGCCCAGCGCTCGGCATCCGTCGGCGCTCGGCCATGCGCTTCCTCGAAGTGCTCGATTTGCTTGTGCGCCGCCTCCACCAGCACCACGCTCGCGTCCACCATCGCGCCCAGCGCAATGGCCACGCCCCCGAGGCTCAGGATGTTGGCGCTGACGCCCTGCCAATGCATCACGATGAAGGCCGTGAGCACGCCCACCGGCAGCGTGACGACGGCCACCAGCGCCGAGCGAAGGTGGAACAGGAACACCGCGCACACCAGCGCCACGACGATGAACTCCTCCACGAGCTTCTCGCGCAGGTTGTCCACGGCGCGGTCGATCAATTTGGAGCGGTCGTAGGTCTCCACGATCTCCACGCCCGCCGGCAGGCTGGGCTTGAGCGCTTCCAGCCTGGCCTTCACCGCCGCGATGACGCTGCGCGCGTTCTTGCCCGAGCGCATCACCACGATGCCGCCCGCCACCTCGCCTTGCCCGTCCAGCTCCGCCACGCCGCGGCGCATCTCGGGGCCCACCTGCACAAAGGCCACGTCGCGCAGCAGCACCGGCGTGGCGCCCACCAGCTTCAGCGGGATGGTGCGGAAGTCCTCCAGCGACTTGAGGAACCCGCGCGAGCGCACCATCACCTCGGTCTCGGCCATCTCCACCACCGAGCCACCCGAGGCCTGGTTGGCCTTGCCCAAGGCTTCCACCACCATCGCGTGCGTGATGCCCTGGGCGCGCATGCGGTCGGGGTCCAGCACCACCTGGTACTGCCGCACCATGCCGCCCACGCTGGCCACCTCGGCCACGTCGGGCACGGTCTTGAGCTCGAACTTCAGGAACCAGTCGTTCAGCGCGCGCAGCTGGCCCAGGTCCGCCTTGCCGCTGCGGTCCACCAGCGCGTACTCGTACACCCAGCCCACGCCGGTGGCGTCAGGGCCGAGTGCTGCCGTGGCCCCCGCGGGCAACTTGCCCTGCACCTGGTTCAGCGACTCGACGACGCGCGAGCGCGCCCAGTAGGGGTCGGTCTTGTCGTCGAACAGCACGTAGACGAAGGAGTCGCCGAAGAATGAATAGCCGCGCACCGTCTTGGCACCGGGCACGCTGAGCAGCGTGGTGGTCAGCGGGTAGGTGACGAGGTCTTCCACCACCTGTGGTGGCTTGCCCGGGTAGCTGGTGCGCACGATGACCTGCGTGTCCGACAAGTCCGGCAGTGCATCGACCGGCGTGTGCATTGCCGACCAGATGCCCGCCACCACGAGAAAGGCCGTGACGATGAGTACCAGGAAGCGGTTGCCCACCGACCAGCGGATCAGCGCCGCGATCATTGCGCGCCTCCTTGCGGCGCAGACGCTGCCATGCCGCCCAGCACCGAGCGCAGCCGCGCTTCCGAGTCGACGAGGAACTGCCCGCTGGCCACCACCTGCTCGCCCTCGCTCAGGCCCTGCACCACCTCGAACTGCTCGCCCAGCTCGGCGCCCAGCTTCACGTCGCGCGGCTCGAAGCTGCCGTCACCCTTGCGCACGATGACCACCGCACGCGTGCCCGTGCGGATGACGGCCTCGGCCGGCACCAGCAGGCGTGACGTGGCGACCCCCGCCACCTGCACGCGCAGCAGCATGCCGGGCGTGAGCTGGCCCGTGCGGTTGTCCACCTCGAAGCGCGCCTGCAGCGTGCGGCTGTTTGCGTTGACCTGCGGCAGGATCTCGGCCAGCTTGCCGGCGAAGGTTCGCGTCGCGTCCGCCTGCAGCGCGGCCGTCACCTTCTGGCCAGGCTTGAGGGTCAGGGCCTGCGCCTCGGGCACCTCCACCACGGCCCAGACGGTGTCCAGGCCCGCGATGCGGAACAGCGTCATGCCCGGGCTGACGGCGGCGCCCTCGCGCACGCCCAGCTCCGCCACCACGCCACCGGCCGGCGCGCTCAACGTGAAGCGCGCCTGCGCACTGCCCGCCTCCTCGCTCTGGCGCACCAGCGCCTCGGGGATGGACATGGCCTTGAGCCGCTCGCGCGCCGCGGCAACAAGCTCCGGCGCCACGCCCGCGCGCTTGAGCGCCAGCAGCTCGTTGATGGGCCCCAGCCATTCGGGCGCGTAGACGGTGGCCAGCGCCTGGCCCGCGCGCACCCGCTCCATCGCGGCGCGCACCAGCAGCCGCTCCACATAGCCGGCCACGCGGCTTTGCACGGCCACCTGCAGCCGCTCGTTGAACTGCACGGTGCCCACGGCGTCAAAGCTCGTCGCGGCGCTGGCCCGCGTCACGGTGGCCGTGCGCAGCCCCAGGTTCTGCTGCACGGCCGGGCTGATGCGCACGCCAGCGTCGCCGCCCTCGTCGGCATAGACCGGCACGAGCTGCATGTCCATGAAGGGCGACTTGCCCGGCTTGTCGAACCGCGGGCCGGGCACCATGGGGTCGTGCCAGTACAGCGGCTTGCGCTCGGGCGTGGGGGTCTCGATGGGGGTGCCCGCCGCGGTGAGGCGGCCGGCGAAGAAAGCGCCCGCGAGCAGGGCCGCGGCAGCGACGGCCAGCAGCGTGAGGGTGTGAACGCGCTTCATGGTGCGCCTCCTTCGGTGACGGGTTTGAAGGCGAGCTGGGCGCGGGCGCGGGCCAGCTCCCGTTGCAGCGCCAGCGCCTTGCGCTGCGCGGCGACCTCGGCATGCCGCGCCTCGAACAGCGCCAGCAGCGGGGCCTGGTTGGAGCGGTAGGCGGCCAGCGCCGCGGCCGTGCGCTGGCGGGCCGGCGCGATGACGGCCGCTTCATAGCGCTGCGCCCGCTCCGCCAGGCGCTCGGCGTCGGCCGCCAGGCCCTGGTACTCGGCGGCGGCGGCGCGCTGCGCTTCGGCCAGGCTGGCCTCTGCCTTGTCCACCAGCGCCAGCTTGGCGGCGGCCTCGCGGTCCTGGCGCTGCGCGGGCGCAATGGGGATGGGGATGCTGACGCCCAGCGACACCATGTCCGCATAGCCCGTGCGCTGCCCGTAGCTCAGGCCCCAGGTCCAGTTCGGCCGGCGGTTGGCCTGGGTGACGCTGGCCTCCTGGCGGGCCACGTCCACCTCGCGCTGCGCGGCCACCACGGCGGGGTGGCTGGCCACAAACTCGGGCTCATCGGGCGGTGGCGCAAAGGAGGGGGCTTCGAGGCCGTCGGGCGGCAGTCCCGTCCAGCGCTGCAGCAGCAGCTGCGCCTGCCGCTGGGCCTGGCGGGCCTCGGCCACTTCGTCATCGGCCATGCCGCGCGCGCTGCTCAAGGCCAGGGCCTCGGCGGCACTGCCCGCAGCCGTTGCGAGCCTGGCCTTGGCGGCCTCGAACTCGTCGCGGCCGTGGTGGGCCATCACATCGGCCAGCGTCAGCGCTTCGGCCGCATAGAACGTGTCCACAAAGGCCAGCGCCGTCTGCAGCCGCGCGTCGGCGGCGGCAATGCGGGCCATGGCAGCCTCGCGGTCCACCAGTGCCTGCGCCGCGGCACGCTGGGCCGCGCGCTTGTCGGCGGGCAGCCACTCCTGGCTGAGGCCGATGCGCTTCATCGTCATGCTGTCGGCCGTGCTGCTGAGTCGGTCCCGGCCCGTGACGGGCAGGTTGTCGATGCCGGCGGAGAGCACGGGGTCGGGCAGTTGCCCGGCCGCGTGCGCAGCCTGCGCGGCACTCAGGGTGCCGGCCTGTGCGGCGCGCGTGGCGGCGGAGTGTTGCTGGGCCAGGTCCAGCGCGCGGGCCAGCGTCAGCGGTGCTGCATCCGCAACAGCGGGCAGCAAGGCGGCGGCCAGCAGGGCCGCGCGCCAATGAAGGGTGAGCATGGGAACTCCGAAGACAAACGAAGCGTTTGCCGGCAGGCGGTCAAGCCGCGCCGGCGCCGGTCAGTCGACGGAAGGGGTCAGACTCTCAGCCTGAGCGTGGAGAGGAACAACGGGTCCGGCGGCGGCTGCGCCTCGGACTGCGCGGTGGGCGGCAGGATGCAAGCCTGCTCGGCCTCCAGCACCAGCGGCAGCTCCACCACCTGGACGATCAACGGCTGCGACGCCGTGGGCAGCTTCACCGCCTCGAAGGACTGGCTCGCATCGACCGCGTGCTGATGGCACAGGGCCGGCTGCTCCAGGTCCATGCCCGCGCAAGGCTGGCCCGCCATGGCCTGTACGTCCATCTGCTGCGGGCAGACGTAACGCGCCAGCACCAACTGCGAGAACAGCAGCGACAACACCACCAGGAAGGCGGTGCTCAGGCGATGGAGGCGGCGGCGCGTCATGTACAGAGTCAGTCTACGACGGCGCCCGCATTCTTACATTTGGCCAAGGTGAATTGTAGAAATATCTACGTTGATGTATTGTTCGCTACATGAACTTGTCGCCAACCTGGCTGCTGCTCGTCGTCTCCCTGCCCACCTCGGGCGCCACGGCGCGCATGCGACTGTGGCGGGGGCTGAAGGCACTCGGTTGCGTGGCGATGCGCGACGGTGCCTATCTGCTGCCGGCCGGGCCAGAGCGCGAGCAGGCGCTGCAGGCGCTGGCCGACGACTGCCTGCGCGAGGGCGGCAGCGCCTGGCGCATGGACGTGCAGCCGCGCACCGTGGACGAGGACGCGGCTTACCGCCAGCTCTTCGACCGCCGCGAGGACTACGCCGCACTGCGCGAGGCCTGGCGCGAGGCCGGGGCTGGCCTGGCAGCACTGGGCACGGCGGAGCTCACGCGCCTGCAGCGCAAGCTGCAGCGTGAGTACGAGGCGTTGCGTGGCATCGACTTCTTTCCCGGTGATGCGGCGCTGGAAGCCGGGGCGGCCTGGGTGGAGCTGGACAAGCGCATCGCCGGCCTGCTGTCGCCCGACGAACCGCAGGAGACTGCAGGTGGCATCCCGCGCCTGGAGATCGAGGACTACCAGGGCCGCGTGTGGGCCACGCGCCGGCGCCTCTGGGTGGACCGCGTGGCCAGCGCCTGGCTGATCTGCCGCTTCATCGACCGCAAGGCGCGATTCCAGTGGCTGGCCCGGCCATCGGACTGCCCCAAGCGCGCGCTGGGCTTCGACTTCGACGGTGCCAGCTTCACCCACGTGGGCGAGCGCGTGACCTTCGAGACGCTGCTGGCCAGCTTCGGCCTGGAGGGCGATGCGGCGTTGATGCGCCTGGGCGCCATGGTGCACGCGCTGGACGTGGGCGGCGAGCCCGTGCCCGAGGCCAGCGGCTTCGAGGCCGTCATGTCGGGCGCGCGCGAGCGGCTGACCGACGACGACGCACTGCTGGCCGAGATGAGCACGGTGCTGGATTCGCTGTACGCGCACTTCCAGCGCGACGGCGGCAACGACAAGGGGACTGCACGATGAACACCACCACCATGCCTGGCTCTCACGATTCGCTGCATGCGCTGCACGATGCCAGCATCGGCGAAGCGCCCAGCGAGATGGCGCCCGCCATGGCGCTGGCACTGGCCGGCAGCTTCGGCAGCGCCGAGCACTGGCGCGAGGGCTTTGCGGCCATGGCTCGCGCGCTGGGCACCGAGGCCGGCTGGCTGCTGCTCGTCTTCGTGCCGCGCACGGGCCTGCTCGTCAACCGCTGGGCAACCGATCCCGTCCACGCCCAGGCCGACGGCGTGCCCATCCTCGCTTTCGATGCGGACGACGGCGCACAGGTCGCCGACTTCCTCGCGCGCATCGCCTGGGACGGCGTCTACGCCCGCTACCAGGACGCCGTGCAAGCCGCCAGCGAGGCCTTGGCCGTCGAGGCGGCGCAAGTGGACCCGGCGCACAGCACGGTGGTGGACGTGCGCCGCCGCGCGGTCTTCGAGCAGGCCGGCACCATGCTGCCCGGCGCGAGCTGGCGCGACCCGGCTCACGTCACCGACTGGGCGGCCGAGTTGCCGGCGGGGCGGGACGTGCTTGTCTACTGCGTCTACGGCCACGAGGTGGGGCGCGCCACCGCGCTGAAGCTGCGTGCATTGGGCGTGCCGGCGCGCTTCATCGCCGGCGGCATTGACGGCTGGGTCACGGCCGGACTGCCGGTCACGACGAAGGAAGGCGACAAGTGAACTCCGGCGCGCCCTATACGCTGTGGCAGCTCGTGCGCTACATGCTGGCGTTGGGCACTTGGGGCTTCGGTGGCCCGGTGGCGCTGGTGGGCTACATGTACCGCGACCTCGTCGAGCGGCGCGGCTGGATCACCGAGAGCGACTACAAGGAGGGCATGGCCCTGGCGCAGTTGATGCCCGGGCCGCTGGCCGCCCAGCTCGCCATCTACCTCGGCTACGTGCACTACCGCGTGCGCGGCGCAACGCTGGCGGGCATCGCCTTCGTGCTGCCGTCCTTCCTGATGGTGGTGGCCATCGGCGCGGCCTACCGGGCCTATGGCGGCATTGCCTGGATGCAGGCGGTGTTCTACGGCGTCGGGGCCGCGGTCATCGGCATCATCGCCATGAGCGCCTGGAAGCTGACGAGCAAGAACATCGGCAAGGACAAGTTGCTGTGGGCCATCTTCGCCGTCAGCGTGGCGGTGACGGTGGTGACCAAGTCGGAGAACGTCTGGCTGTTCCTGGGCGCGGGCGTGCTGGTGTGGCTGCTGCGCACGCCGCCAAAGTGGTTGTCCCGCGGGCAGGCCAACAGCGTCGCCGCCCCCATCGCGGCCTTCTTCGCCCTCGATGGACTGGACTGGCACAAGCTCGGCCAACTCGGCGCCTACTTCGCCTACGCGGGCAGCTTCGTCTTCGGCAGCGGCCTGGCCATCGTGCCCTTCCTGTATGGCGGCGTGGTGCAGGAGTACGGCTGGCTGACCGACCGCCAGTTCGTCGACGCGGTGGCCGTGGCCATGATCACGCCGGGGCCGGTCGTCATCACCACCGGCTTCATCGGCTACCTCGTCTCGGGCTTCTGGGGCGCCGTCGTCGCGGCGCTGGCCACCTTCGTGCCCTGCTACCTGTTCACCATCCTGCCGGCGCCTTACTTCAAGAAGCACGGCAAGCGGCCGGGCATCGTGGCGTTTGTGGACGGCGTGACGGCGGCGGCCATTGGCGCGATCGCGGGGGCGGTGGTGGTCATCGGCCAGCGCTCCATCACGGACCTCGCCACCGCCGCGCTGGCCCTGGTCACGGCGGGCGTGCTGTGGCGCTTCAAGAAACTTCCCGAGCCCGTCGTCGTGGCCGTCGCCGCGGTGCTTGGGCTTGTGCTCTACCCGCTGGCCCATTCGGCCTGAGGAGCTCCCATGGCTGCCAGACTGGCCTTGCTCTACCCCGGCGACCGCGCCGCGCGTGACCGCGCAGATCCGGCCGAGAGCCGCTTCGCAGCGCTGTTCGAGGCCTTCGCCGCTGCCGGCGTGCAGGCTGAGCCCGCCATCTACCACGACGATTTTGCCGACGAGGTGGCCGCGCAGTTGAAGGGCGTAGGCGGCGTGCTGGTGTGGCACAACCCCATCGAGGGCGGCCGGCGGCGCACCCGGCTGGACGCACTGCTGCGCGAGGTGGCCGCGGCCGGCGCCTTCGTCAGCGCCCACCCCGATGCCATCCTGAAACTGGGCACCAAGGACGTGCTCGTCGACGTGCGCGACTTGCCCTTCGGTAGCGATGCGGTGCGCGTGGACAGTCTGGCCCAGTTGGCCGACGAACTGCCCCAGCGCCTGCAGCTTGGCGCGCGCGTGCTCAAGCAGTTCCGCGGGCACAGCGGCATCGGCGTGTGGCGCGTGGAGGCCATGAAGGCCTCGCCGCTCATGAAAGTACGCCATGCACAGCGCGGCAGCGAGGAGGAGGTCTTGGGCCTGCCCGAGCTGCTGCAGCGCATGGCGACTTACTTCGAGCCCGAGGCCGGTGGCCACATGATTGACCAGGCCTGGCAGCCCCGCCTGGCGGACGGCATGGTGCGCGCCTACCTCGTGGAGGATCGCGTCGCGGGCTTTGGCTTCCAGGCCATCAACGCACTGCACCCGACCGCGCCTGTGCCGCAGCCGCGGCTCTACCACCCGGCGGACATGGCCGATTTCCAGCCATTGCGTCATCTGCTGCAGACGCAGTGGGTTGAGCAACTGCGCGCCTGCGTGGGCCTGGAGCGAGATCAGTTGCCCCTGCTGTGGGACTGCGACTTCATGTTCGGCGAGGCGCCGGGCAGCTACGTGCTCTGCGAGATCAACGTCAGCAGCGTGGCGCCTTTCCCGCCGTCGGCTGTGGAGCCCCTGGTGGCGGAGGTGCGGCGGCGGTTGGGCCCGTAAGCGGCTACACGGCGCTTTCGTGGGCCTCGGGGTTGAGGTCGTCGGGCCAGCTTGAATCGATCGCCTCGTCCGGCTCGGCGGGCTGTTCTTGCCGCACGGCTGGGTTCGGATCGGGGTCAGGGACGGGTGGGTCCTGTACCGGAGGTTGTGAGCCGTCGGAGGGCGGTGGGTCGTTGATGGGCAGGTCGCGGCCGGGTGGCGGGCTCGCGGCCTGGCCGACAGGGGCGTGCGGGTGCTGCAAGGGATGGGTCATGGCTGCGCCTTGGAATGAAGGGCCCCAAAACTTCAGCGCGGGGCCCGGTCCCGTGTGCCGGCAATCGGCATTCCCGCCACTCAGTGGTCGTGCGCGTGGTGCGCGTCCGGCACGTGGGCGTGGCTGTGGCGCAGCGGCTGGTGCCGGTGAGGGTGGCTGTGCGCGCCCTCGGGCATGGGGTCGTGATGGTGGTCGTGGTGGCCGTCGTCGTGGCGGTGAGCGTGCTCGTGTTCCAGGGCTTCGTGTTCATGTTCATGCTCGTGCGATTCGGCCAAGTGCAGGGCCACGCCGGCCAGCATCAGGCCGCCTCCCGAAGCCATGCCCCAGCTTGCCGAGCGGTCGCCCAGCACGAAGGCCAGGGCAGCACCGATGAAGGGTGCGAACGCGAACACCGAACCCGTGCGCGCCGCGCCGAAGGCACGCTGGGCCAGCAGGTAGAAGCGCAGGCTCAGCCCATAGCCGGTGGCGCCCACCGCCAGCAGACCGGCCGCAACGGCGGGGCCCGGCCGCGGTTCGCCCGCGACAAGGGCCAGCGCCGCCGTGGCTGCAGCACCCAGCGCGGCCTTGGCCAGCACGACCTGGGCCGGGTCGCGTTCGGCCAGCGCGCGCGACAGCGTGTTGTCCATGCCCCAGGCCGCGGTGGCGCCAAGCACCGCCAGCAGGCCCAGCCATTGCCCGCCCGAGGCCAGGCGGGGGTCGAGGATGAGCAGCACGCCGCCGGCCAGCAGCAACAACATGGCCGCCCAAACGCGCCGGTCCATGGTCTCGCCATAGAGGCGCCAGGCCAGCACGGCGGTGAAGAGGGCCTCCAGCGTCAGCATCAGCGATGCGCCGGTGCCGCTGGTGCGCTGCAGGCCCCAGGCCAGGGCCACAGGGCCCAGCACGGCGCCGAAGAGTGCCACAGCCAGCAGCCGCGGCACATCGGCGCGCAGCACGCGGGCTTCCTGCTCCACCTTCTGCCTCAGCAGTGCGCCGACGACGGCCGCGCCGGCATAGAGCAGGGCCGCGGTCGTGAACGGGCCTAGGCCCAGCCCCAGCCTTTGCACCAGCGGCGTGCTGACGCCGAACAGCGTGGCCGCCAGCAGGGCGAGCAGGCCGCCGCGCAGGGCGGGCAGCGCATGGGGATGGTTGTTGTTCAAGTCAGTTTGGTTGAGAGGAGCAAGGTCGTGATCTTCACACCGCCTGCGCGCACCGTACAGGAAGCGTTTGCCGCGTCCGGCGGCATCGGTTTGCGGTACCCCGCTGGATCGCTGCACAGCGCGTCGCTGCCCACTCAGAATGACCTTGGAAGAACACGAGTTCTTCGTGAGTCCAAACTTGGAGGAGGCAAGACGATATGCATCGACGAAAGCTGTTTGGCCTGGCTGCCTGCCTGCCGCTGGCGGGTGTGTCAGGTTGCATCACCACGCAGTTGCACCAGGAACGGGGCTACTCGGAGCGCCTGCAGGGCGTGCTGATGTCGGCCGACAAGCAGTCCCTGGTGGTGGTGGGCGGGCAGTACCACTACGTCTTTGCCGCGCCCGCCCAGGTGGTGGCCGCCCTGGACCCGGCGCTGCATCCGGCCATCGAGGCGGCGGGTTTCCAGGGCTTTCGGGTCGGCATCGACCAAAGGATCCAGGGCACGCTCTTCCTGCGGCTGAAGCGTGACGCCAGCCCTGCGCAGCTGCAGGCCGCAAGGCAGGCCGGCTTCCTGGACAGGGGCGGGCAGATGATGGTTGAGGTGGGCATGTACGGCGAGCGGTACGCGGTCCGCAACGATGCGCCGTTGCCCCTGCAGAAGCTGAACCGGGAGTACTACGTCCGGATCGCCGAGGAGGATCTGCCCGGCGCCAAGATCGCGAAGGCCGTCATGACGCCGGTGACACTCGCCGCGGACGGTGTCCTGCTGCTCGGGGCCGTGGTTCTGATGCCGCTGTGGCTGCCGTTCATGATCGCCAGTCAGTGCTGCGGCAGGCCGTAGCGGCGATTTCCATCAAGCGGCGTTCCCGGCCGCCTTCGCATACTGCCCCGGCGGCCGCCCCACCTGACGGCTGAATGCGGTGCTGAAGGTGCTGGACGACGCATAGCCCACGCGCTCGGCCACCTCGGCGATGGGAAGGCCTTCGCGGCGCAATAAGTCCTTGGCGATCTCCATGCGCCAGGCCAGCAGGTATTCCATGGGCGCCACGCCCACGGTGCGGGTGAAGCGGTCGAAGAAGGCGGAGCGCGACAGCGCCGCGACCTTGCCCAGTTGCTCCACCGTCCAGGGGTGGTCCACGCGGGCATGCATCTGCTGCAGCGCAGGTGCCAGCCGCTCGTCACCCAGGCCGCGCAGCAGGCCCGGCGGTGCGCTGCCGGTGGTGGTGGAGCGCATGGCCTCGATCAGCATCATGCCCACCAGGCGCGACAGCATGAACTCGCTGCCGGGCTGCGGCGCCATGGTCTCTTCGCTCACCATGTTGACGAGCTGCGCCAGCCGCGCGGAGCCTCGCACGTGCACCACGCCGGGCAGCAGCGATATGAGCAGCCTGGGGTCAGCGCGGTCGAACAGGAAGGCACCGCCCAGCGACAGCATGTCGGGTTCGCCGTCGCGCATGCCGTAGCGGACTTCGCCCCGGACCTCGGCCACGGCGTGAGGGTCCATGTGCACCGGCAGCGGCGCCGGTGTGAAGCTGGCGATGGTGAAGGGCGGCGTGGCCGGCAGCAGCACGAAGTCGCCCGCGTTCAGCTCCACCTCTTCGTGCCCATCCACCGCCAGCCGGCAGCTGCCCTTGAGCATGATGCAGAAGCTCGGCTGGCCGTACTCCGAGTAGCGCACCGCATAGTCGCCCCGGCCGCTGATGAGGTTGGCGAAGACGGCTCGCGGCTGCAGCAGTTGGACGACTTGGGTCAGCGGGTCACTCATCTCGCACCAAAGCGATCACGACGAAGGTCGTGCAGCATAGGTCCCGTGTGCGTGCCCGGCCTGGATGCGAGGCAATGCGGCCACTGTGGCCTCGTAGCCAGCCCTGATCGCCTGGTCCTGCTCGTTCCTGGCGGACATGCCCGGCGCGCTGACAGGCGGCGCGATCAGCACATCGGCCTCGGCCATTTCCGTGGCCGCAAGGGCGCAGCTTTGCAACCGCATGGCCCGCAGCAGCACGGAGGGTGCCGAGAAGCCCTCGTTGCCCGGCCCGCTGCAATAGATGTCAACGGCAATGACGACGTCGGCGCCCAGGGCGCGCGCGAAGCGCACCGGCACGAGGCTGGCGATGCCGCCGTCGATGAGGTGCCCGCCCTTGTAGGCCACCGGCACATTGGCGCCCGGCACGGCAGCCGAGGCCTGAACGGCGCGGCCGACCGCGCCGCGGTCCAGCAGCACGGCCCGCCCGGTGTTCAGGTCGGTTGCCACGGCAGCGAAGCGCCGCGGGAAGTTCTCCATCGGCACACCGGCGGTGAGGCCGTCGATCCAGGCCGCGATGTGGTCGCCGCGCATGAGGCCGCCCTTGGCGAGCGTGAGGTCGATCAGCGATGAGACCTTCAACTGACGCGCGATTGTCTCGATCTCGGCCGGCGATTTGCCGCTGGCATAGGCCGCCCCGACCACGGCGCCGGCCGAGGTGCCCACGACGATGTCGGGCTGGAGGCCGGCCTCCTCCAGCGCGCGCAGCACGCCCAGGTGGGCAAAGCCGCGCAGGCCGCCGCCACCCAGCACCAGGGCCACTTTCGGCCCGCCCGTGGATGCAGCCTGCGATTGGCGAACGTCCTCCAGCGAGCGGGGCGACAGCTCGGCCGGTGTCGGCTCGTTGAAGCTGGCGCAGCCGGCCATGCAGACCGCGGCGAGCAGGGACAGGGCGGCGGTGCCGAAAAAGGAGGGGGCCTTCATGCGGGCCTCGGCTCAGGCCGCCTTGGCCAGCGCGACGGCGTCGGCGCCGGCTGCGAAGTGCAGGCGGCTCGTCATGTCGTGCGCGGCCTGCCACACCGCCTCGGCCACGTCGGCCTCGGTCGTCACGGCGCCGGGGTTGGCGAAGGCCGCGAAGATGGGGCCGGCAAAGGGCTGATAGGCCTCGGGGATGAGGCCTTGCATGCGGGCGCCGCCGTTCTCGGTGAAGCGGGTGCTGGGGCCGTAGCCGGGCTCCACCAGCTTGATGCGCACGTTGAAGGCGGCCAGTTCGTGGGCGACGGAGCCCGACAAGCCCTCGACGGCCGTCTTGCTGGCCGTGTAGACGCCCGCGAGCGGGAAGGGGGCCAGCGTGGCGCTGGAGGTCACGTTCACGATGACGCCAGCACGGCGGCGGCGCAACTGCGGCACCACCGCCTGCATCATCGCCATGACGCCGAAGGTGTTGGTCTCGAACACCTCGCGGGCCGTGGCCATGGGCGTGGCCTCGAAGGCGCCGACAACGCCGATGCCGGCGTTGTTGACCAGTACGTCGATGGGCCCGGCCGCGTCCACGGCGTAGGCCACGCTTTGCGCATCGGTCACGTCCAGCGGCAGTACGACGAGGCGGTCGGACGCGGGCAGCAGGTCGTGGCGGGGCGTGCGCATCGTCGCGACGACACGCCAGCCGCGGTCCAGAAAGTAGCGGGCGGTGGCCAGGCCGTAGCCGGAGGAGCAGCCAGTGATCAGGATGGTTTTCATCTCGAAGTCCTTTCAGGGGTGGGTTGAAGGTGTCGAGATGATGGAAGCGTTAGGCAGGATGATCTACAAGCGAAAGTCCATGATTTGTTTGTGATCGTCCAATGTCAGACGGTGTGCACCCGGTACTGGTTCCGTCCCGCGGCCTTGGCCTCGTACAGCGCCAGGTCCGCCCGCGCGAGCATTTCCTCGCCGGAGAGGCCGTCGCCGCGATGCGTTGCGACGCCCACGCTGGTGCCGACCGACAACTCGCCGGCGGAGGTGGGCAGGGGGCGGTTGATGGCCTCGACGATCTTGCCGGCGACGATCTCGGCCTCGGCGCGGGCGCCCAGGCCTTCGAGGATGACGACGAACTCGTCGCCAGCCAGGCGGCCGACGAAGTCGGTGGCTCGCACGACCTTGAGCAGCCGGCTCGCGAACTCGCGCAGCACCTCGTCGCCAACGCCGTGGCCATGGGTGTCGTTGATGCGCTTGAACTTGTCCACGTCCAGGAAGAGCAGCGCCGTGAGACTGCCGGACCGGTGGGCGCGCTTGAGGACGGCGGCGAGCTGCTCATCGAAGCTGTAGCGGTTGGGCAGGCCGGTCAGCGTGTCGGTGCGCGCGAGCTCGGCGAGCTGGCGCTCCAGGCGCCGGTGCACGGTGACGTCGGTGCTCAGCGCATAGAGGCCTTTGACGGCGCCGTCGCGGTCGACGTCGGGCAGGTAGAGGTTGTGCAGCGAGCGCACCACGCCCATCGCGTGGGACTCGAGGTCGAACTCGACGCGCTGGCCGGTCAGGGCCCGGGCGATGTGTTCGCGGCGCTGCTCGTACAGCGGCTGGGGGATGGCCTCGGCCACCGTCTTGCCGACGGTCGCGCGGTGATCCAGCCCGGTCCAGTGGCTGAAGGTCTCGTTCAGGAACAGCAGCCGCTCGTCGCGGTCGATGTAGGAGATCATGACCGGCAGGTTGTCGGCGATGTCGCGCAGCCGCTTTTCGCTCGCGGCCACGCGCTCCTCGCTGCGCCGGCGTTCGGTGATGTCGAAGGACACCGAATAGAAGCCCTGCACCTGGCCGTCCGTGCCGAAGTCGGGCACGTAGCGCTGCGCGAAGAACTGCGTGCCGTCGGCATGCGTCACGAAGGACTCGAACTCGCGTGCCTCGCCTTGCAGCACGGCGTCGATATGGGGCTTGGCGATCTCCCACACGGCCTCGCCGCGGATCTCGCGGAAGGTCAGCCCCATCAGCTCGGCGACGGGCCGGCGCAGCACGCGTTCGACGGCCAGGTTGCCGAAGTCGGCGCGCAGGTCCTTGCCAAAGTGGGAGATCACCGCGGGCACGTTGTCGGTGATGGCCTTGAGGCGCCGCTCAGAAGCCTGCAGTGCGAGCTCGTCGTCCTTGCGCTGCGTGATGTCCATGGACACGGAGTAAAAGCCCACGACGACGCCGTGCGCGTCGCGCCGGGGCACGTAGAGCTGGTGGAAGTGCAGCAGCCGGCCGTTGAGCCGTTGGGTGCTGTCGAACTGCACGGGCTGGCCCGCCAGCACGGCAGCGATGTGGGGCTGCAGCTGGCGCGCGCCGTTTTCGCCGCGCACGTCGACGACATGCTTGCCCACCAGGGCCTCGATCGGCACGCCGTAGAGCCGGCTCACCGTCGCATTCGCGAAGACGATGCGGGCGTCGGTGTCGAACTCGGTGATGAGCACGGGGATGTTGTCAGCGATGGCGCGCATGCGCGCCTCGGCCTCGCGCAGTTCGGCGCTGCGCCGCTGCAGCGCGACGGCCATCGCGTCGAAGCGGCGCTTGAGCGTGCCGAGCTCGTCCTGCTTGGTGCTGGCGAACAGCGGCACGTCCTCGCCGCGTTCCAGCGCCTCGGCGGCTTGGGTCAGCCGCGCCAGCGGCCGCAGCACGCGGCGCACGGCCACGACGGCCAACAGGGCCAGCAGCAGGCAGAACGCGCCCACGGCGGCGATGGCGATGCGCTCATGCACGTCCTCGGCCCGCGTGCGCGCGTCGCCGGCGTTGCGAGCCCAGCGGAAGGCGGCATCGGCCATGGCCTGGGTGTCGCCCAGCAGCAGTTCGAAGGCCTGGTCGCGCCGGCGGCGCTCGAAGTCGCTGGCGGGAGCGACGGAGGTCTTGAGGGCGCGCTCGAACAAGGTGGGCAGCCGCGCCGCGGCGTCGCGCAGCAGCTCCAGCTCAGCCTGTGACGTCCCCTGGGCTTCGGCGCCCTGCAGGTCGCGCGCGAGGCCGGCATGCCAGGACTTCCATTCCGACATCGAGAGCTCGTCGCGTTCGCGCTGGAACACGTAGGTGACACCCACGAGGCCGGCGACGTCGCGGGCGATCTGCTGGGCCTTGGCCTGCTGCGCTTCGGCCACATCCTCCTCGGTCGAGGCTTTCAGCATGGCGGCAATGGTCGAGACACCCACCAGCACGGCGGCGAAGCCCGTGGCGATGAAGAGCGAGCGTATCTTCATGCAGACCCCGGGCTCAGCGTGGCAGGCCCACGGCGTTGGGGAGCACCGCACGTAGCGGGGCAGCGTCGATCAACGTGCGGAAGTCGGCCGGCTTCCTGCCGCTGACATGGCCTTCCCGCAAGGCCCAGTTGGCCTGCGCCTGCAGCGCGCGCAGCAGGCCCTCGTCCAGCGTCAGCACGGCATGGGTGCGCTGCATGGACCAGGCCGCGAACGCGGGCTCCACGCCGAGCCGGCTCACGAAGATGGCCTCGGCCCGCCTGGGCTGGGCGCGGATGAACTCGTTGGCCCGCTGCACCGCGCGCAGGAAGCGCTCCACGTCGGGTCGCCGGGTTTTCAGCAGGCTGTTCTGCGCCACGAGGTTGAAGGTCTGCTTGTAGTTGCCGGTTTCGCTGAGGACGATGCTGTCCAGGCGAGGGTTGTGCGCGGCCATGTAGGCAAAGGGCTGGAACACGGCGATGGCATCCACCTGGCCGGTGGCCAGGCTGTCCTGCGCCGTCTCCGGCTGCACGGCCACCTGGACGACGCCGTGCGGGTCGATGTTGTTATCCAGCAGGAAGGTGTCCAGGAAGTAGTGCGCCGACGTGCCCTTGACGACGCCGATGCGCTTGGCGACGAGGTCGGCCGGCGCCTTGATACCGGACGTGCGGCGGGCAATCAGCTCCACGTCGCTGGAGGTGCTGGAGAACGTCGCGACGATGGCGAAATCGGTGCGCTCGAAGGACTCGAAGGCGATGGCCGTCTCGGCCGCGGTGCCCAGCTCGGCCTGCCCTTCGGCCATGAGCTTGAGGCAGCGCCGGCCGCTGGGCGCCTCGACCATCTTCACGGCGAGGCCCTCGGCCTCAAAGAAGCCCTCGGACTGGGCCACGAAGATGGGCAGCGAATGCGGCGATCGCGACACCGCGACGGTGAGCGGCGCCGCGCATGCGGTGCCGGCGGCCAGGGCCAGCAGCAGGGCAGCCATGCGGGCCAGCAGGGAGGAGAGGCGCGGCATGGTCGGGTTCCTTGGAATCAGCGGGCCAGTGTGACAGCCCCCGGGGCGATGGATTGCAACAGACGGGTGTCGATCAACTGCTGCACGGCGGGCGTGGGCTCCGTGCGTTCGGTTTGGCGCTTTTGTGCGGCCTGCCAGCGCAGCTGGCTGAGCATGGTGGTGGGCAGCGAGGCGTGCAGGGCCAGTCGGTAGTCCTGCTCGGCCATCAGGCGCTGGGCCACCGCGGGCGTGACCTTGAGGCTCGCGGCAAGGATGGCGCGTGCTTCGTCGGGCGACTGGGCGATGAAGCGCTGGGCCTGCACCATGGCGCGCAGCAGCTTCTCCAGGCGCGGGCGGTTGAGCTCGATGGCGTTGGCCTGCGCCGCCAGGCAGAAGTGTTGGGTGTAGACATGGGCCGAGGGCAGGCGCACCGCGTCGTCGCCCAGTTGCTCCTCGATGCGTGCGGCCTCGGGCTCCCAGATGGCCACGGCCGCCGCGCGGCCCTTCAGCAGCAGCTCGCTCAAGGCCCCGGGCTCGGCGGTCGACAGATGGATGTGCCTCGGGTCTATGCCCTGGTAGGTCAGCCAGCGGTCCAGGAAGTATTGCGCCGACGTGTCCGCCACGGTGGCGACGTGCTTGCCGGCCATGTCGGCGCTGGCCCTCACACCGGCGCGGCGGCTGCCGACGAGCTTGATCTGTGCCGTGGACTCGCCGATGGCGGCCACGATGGCCACCTCGGGCTTGAGCGACGCGGTGGTCGCGACGGCGAACTCCGCACTGGCGGCGACGTCGGCCGCGCCGGAGCGCAGCGCCGCCAGGCAGGCGCGGCCGCTGCTGCAAGGGATGCGCACCACCTCCAGCCCTTCGGCCAGGAACAGGCCCTTGTCAATGGCCACCAGCAGCGGCAGCGACACCGGCCCGCCCGGTATGGCGATGCTGATGGGCGTGGCCCCGGCCCGGACCGCCGCCAGGCCGAGCAAAAGCAGGAGGACGGGGCCAAGGAAGGAACGGCGGCTGGGCATGTCGCAGTGAGGATCTCGCAGTGGTCAGGAGCGTGTGCCCCTTGCTGCAGGATCGTACTGGGAAGGGCGGCCGCCGGTGAGTGCGGCCGCCTGCTAGCGACCCGCCGGCGCGGTGCCCATCACACCCATCTTCTGCACGTTGTTGCGCTGGGCCGAGGCCATGACGGCGGCCACGGAACCGTAGTCGGCTGTTCTGTTGGCCTGGATGTGCACCTCGTGCTGGTCGGCCACGGCCAGGGCGCCGACTTCGCGCATCTTGGCTTCGATGGCGGCAGGGCTGGCCAACGCCTGGCCATCCCAGGTGACGGCACCGTCGAAATCGATGGCGACGGTGTGGACGACAGGCTTTTGCACGTTGATCGGGGTGCTGCCCCCCATGAACAGGTTGATGCCATGCTGCTGAATCGGGATGGTGAGGATCAGCATCACCAGCAGCACCAGCATCACGTCGATCAGCGGCGTGGTGTTGACGTCCATCAGGATCTGGGGCTCCGCGTTGCCCGACATCGTTGCGACGTTCATTCCCATGATTGCCTCCCGGGTTGGACCACAAGGTCATCCCCATGATGCCCAGCGCCGGCAAGGAAGACAACAGCGTCTGCGGATTTGCAACGCCCGGCAGCGGCAGACAATGCGGCGCATGACTCCCGTCGAGCTACAGGCCTATCTGCACGGCCACATCCCGCTGTCCGCCGCCATGCAGGTCGCCGTCGAAATGGCGACGCCCGAGCAGGTCATCCTGCATGCGCCGCTGGCCCCCAACATCAACCACCGCGACACCGTCTTCGGCGGCAGCGCGTCGGCGCTGGCCATCCTGTCGGCGTGGTCGCTGCTGCACGTGAAGCTCACGGCGGGCGGCTACAAGACCCGGCTCGTCATCCAGCGCAACAGCATGAGCTACGAACAGGCCATCCTCAGCAAGTTCGCGGCGCGTGCGGTGGCGCCCGATGAGGCGCGGTGGCAGGCCTTCACGCGCACGCTGGCGCGCAGGGGCAAGGCGCGCATTGCGGTGTCGTCGACGCTGATGAGCGCGGGCCAGGAGGTGGGGCGCTTCGAAGGTGAGTTCGTGGCGCTGGGCACCGCCGGCGACGCCTCGGTTGCCTGAAACCGAGCTGATACGACATGCTCACCCTGGGTTCCATCTCCCGTGAAATCGCCACCAAGCGCTTCGAGGTCCTGGCGCCGTCCTACCGGGGCCGGCGCGCTGCGATCAAGGCCTTCACGCATGCGTTCCCGGAATTCGTGTTCTGGATCTTCCCCAGCGGCGAGCTGTTCGACGCCAAGGACGCGCACCGCAAGAACGTGCCACGTGGCCACGAGCACATCTTGAAGGACGAGCCGGACTACGGCGGCTTCCTGCGCGGGCGCATCGTGCGCTCCGTCGACGGCCACCAGCTTGTCGTCGTGTACTGCCGCGAGGAGGCCTTGGCCGAGAAGGGCGGGGCGCTGACGCAACTGCTGGCCGGGCTGTCGCAACTGCCCCTGCCGCTGGACCGCGGCGCCTTGGTCGTCAGCGACAACGCCGATATCTATGGGACGGTAGACGACCTGCTGATGCGAGAGGCGCGGTGAGCAGACACGCTCGCTTGAGCAGGCCGGGGCCTTCCGTGTGAACAGACCTTAGCTGCCCGCCAGCTCCACCAGAGCCTCGCGCAGCCAGCGTTGGCCGCTATGGCCATGGTTGCGCTCGTGCCAGACCATGCCCACCTCGAAGCCTTCCACCGGGAAGGGGCAGTTGACGAGCTGAAGCGCGTTCGCGCGGTTGCCCACGAGGCGGCGAGGCACGAGGGCGACCAGGTCGGACTGCGCCACCAGCTCGGGCACGAACAGGAAGGACGCGGTCGAGAGCACGACATGGCGCCGGTGGCCCAGCGCAGCCAGCACGTCGTCCACCGGCGTGACGAAATCGCCGCCGCGCAGCGACACGATCACATGCTCCAGCTGTGCGAACTCGGCCACGGTCAGCCCCTCGCGCAGCCTCGGGTGGCGGCGCCGGCCGATCAGCACATAGTGCTCGTCAAACAGATGCCGGGTGCGCAGGCCGGGTGCCGCGGCACTGGGCGTCATCAGCGCCAGGTCCACCTCGCCTCGCGCCATCTGCGCTTCCAGCTGCGGGATGTCCAGGTTGCGCAGCGCCACGCGCACGCCGGGCGCCTTGGTGCGCAGCCACCGCACCAGCGGCTTGACCAGCGCCACCTGCAGGTAGTCGGTGCAGGCAATCGACAGGGTCAGCCGTGCATCCGCGGGGTCGAAGCTGCTGTGGGTGGCTACCGCTGCGCGCACGCCGTCCAGCGCCTGGCGCAACGGCTCCAGCAGCTCCAGCGCCTTGGCCGTGGGGATCATGCCGCGCTGCGCGGGGATGAGCAGCGGGTCGCCGAAGGCATCGCGCAAGCGGCTCAGCTGCGCGCTCACGGCAGGCTGGCTGAGATGCAGGCGGTGGGCCGCCTTGGTGACGTTCTGCTCCACCAGCAGGGCTTCCAGCGTCACCAGCAGGTTGAGGTCCATGCGGCTGGTATCCATGGAATGGATGGTAGGGCAGAGGAATGACGATTTCACGGATGACAGGGCGATGGCCAGACTGAAGGCCATCCACCCACCCCGGAGCCTTTCATGTCATCCCAAACCCATAAGCCCCTGATCACCGTGGCCGGTGCCGCCAGCAAGCAAGGCCGCAGCGTGGCCGCCAGCGTGCTGGCCAGTGGCCGCTACCGCGTGCGCGCGCTCACCCGGCGCGTCGACAGCCCGCCGGTGCGCGAACTCGCCGCGCTCGGCGCCGAAGTCGTCGTGGCCCCGCTGGAGGTCGGGCACGAGGCCGAACTCACGGTCGCCATGCGGGGCTCGTACGGCGCCTTCCTCATGACCCCGCCGATCGTGAAGGTGCTGCCGCTGGACACCGAGTTCAACCTCGGCGTGGAACTGGCCAACGCGGCGCAGGCCGCAGGCGTCGAGCACGTGGTGTTCAGCAGCCTCGAGAACGTCGAGGCGATCACGGGCGGCGCCAAGTGGGCGCCTCACTTCACCGACAAGGCCCGCATCGAGGCCCACATCCGCGGCCTGCCGCTGCGCAGCTCCTTCGTGCAGCTGGCCTTCTTCTACAGCAACTTCCTGGAGTACTACGTGCCCCGGCGCGGCCCCGACGGCCTGACCTTCGCGATCTACCTGCCGCCGGACGTCCCCATGCCCTTCGTGGACCCGCTCACCGCCACCGGCCCGGCCGTGCTGGAGACGTTCGACCATCCCGACCGCTACGCTGGCAAGACCCTGCCCGTCATCGGCGAGACGTTGACCGCCCGCCAGATGGTGGAGACCTTCGTGCGCGTGACAGGCCAGCAGGCCCACTACGCGCAGGCCTACGCCCGTGACGAACTGCTGCGGCACTTCCCGGCTTTCGCGGCCGACGAGCCGCTGGTGCGCGAACTGCTGGGCATGGTGCAGTACGCGGTGGAGTACGGCTACTTCGCCCCCGGCCGCGATCTGCAATGGAGCCGGAGCGTCGACCCGGGCGCACTGACGTGGGAGCAGTTCCTGAGACGCAGCCAGTGGCAGGGGGATTTGCTGAGCTTTGGGGCGGCTTGATTTCAGCGATAGAACTGCAAGTACAGCATGCCGATAGCTGCTTACCGCCACGAGTCGCCGATGGCGACAGTCCGCTTAGGTAGAGGCAGTCTCGGCGACAGCGGTGGCCTTCACCCGACGCAGACGCAACAGGCGCCGCAGGAAGCGAGCTTCAATTTGTCCGGCGGCTACCGCCGTACCAATAAGGCTGTTCACTGCCACGATCCGGTCTTGGGGTTCAAAGCCACCGAGGGCCTGAATGTTCCTCCAAAGATCGAACTCTTTGCTGGGCAGAACGGCAATGCGGTCACCGTCCAACATCACTCCAGTCACGAGCTTTCGGTCGTCAGCCGCGAAGCAGCGGTCTTTATGGTGTGCGAATCCGTGTCTGTGGACCACCTGCTTGGCTTCCCATAGAAAAGCTGGTGTCGCCGCGTGACCGGACCACGTTAGGTCATCTACGTAGCAGCTGTCGCGTACGCCTGCGTCTGCGGCCAGGGTGTGTAGTTCATCGAACAGGGGCTTCGCTGCGTAGAACGCCAGCAACTGGCTAACGCAACTGCCTGTGGGGACATGGTTCTCGAATGTACAGAGCCGTGTCAGCAGTGCAGCCACATCAGGGCTACAACGCATAGCGTCGGTGAAGAACCTTGAAACCCGCGCGCCATCAACCGACGGGTAGAACTTCTTGATGTCCAGCTTTACAAGCGGTACTGCGCCTATGTGGACCTTCGCATTCGAAATGTACGAGCGTCCTCTCACGCCAGAGTGGAGGTAGCCCGGCTTCTCGATTCGCTCAAACAGATTGAAAAGGCGGCGGTGGAGTCGCTCTAGAACAACCTTCGGAACTTCGACCTGGCGGTCCTTCTCACCCTGCCTTATCGTAAAGACTCGGAAGTTGCCTTCATTCGCTGCGAGACGCTCCAGGAACGACAAGTCGACGTTGAAGATGTCTTGTGCCAATCGCTTGCGGCTTGCCAGCTTGTACAGAGGGCACTGGTCGAGCGCATAGGTCTTGCGGGTAGCCAAATGTGTTCCTCAGACGGTGTCTTTGGCTGCCATCCAGTCCAGCATCTTGACGACTTTGCCGGCAATCGCTGTGCGTACTTTCTCGCGGGCGCCACCTTCAACTTGCTCAGCGAAGAAGAGCAAGGACGATAGGGGTATGCCAAACGTGTCCGCGTACTTTTGCAGCAACTCCAGCGTCACCTGCTTCTTGCCGCTCTCTATTTCCGAGAGGTAGGACTTCGAAATTTGTAGTCGCTCTGCCAAAGTCGTCTGGTTCATGTCGTGAAACACACGCACCAAACGTAGCGCCTCGTGTTGCATCTATGTGACCTTGTTTCAAACACAAATAAAAAGGCCAGAGGTCATCTCGGAATCGGCGCCAGATGCTCCAGATAAACAGCAGGGCCTTACCAACCCCGATGACACCTTTCAGCACCACGCGATGGCGGAAAAACCACCCTCGCAGACTCTTCTTCTCCGATGCCGGCCGACGGCTTGAACGCTTAGGAACTTCAGGCATTTGATGCCTCCTTCTTCAAAACGACCCTGCACCATGCAGAGCCTCTCGTCAGTTCTGAAGAAAGTGAGAGAACGTCGGCTGTTTGCACCTCTGGGCCCCTAACCGGTCCCGGCTCTCGTCCGGGACCGGCTTCGCTGCAACCACTCGGACCACCGCGTACCGGCGACCGCGTGACCGCAGAGAACATCAGAGCCTTTCGGCCCCACGAGATGCGTTTCCACATCCCCACGATTAACGAGTGCTCTCTTTAGCCCAAGCAAACTCAGTCTAGGGTGCGCTCGTCCAAAATGCAAGAACTTTGTTCGCTGGTGGCGAACTTTCTGCGACCGGGAGTTTGATGCCCTGCAATGGAATTGGAGCCATCTCCCTTCGCCCCTCTGATGGCTGTGAAGAAAGTGGCGTCGGGTCTCGACCGAGTTTGCTTGATCTAAACCGGGCCTGACTCGCAGGCGCGCGATTGAACCCGAGACAGACTGGTTACCGCCATAGGACAAGGGCTGCGGAGGGGTCAGGACTTGCCTGTCCCCAAACCGGGCGACGGTCGTTGCACCTCGTTTCTGGTTTTCCATGAAACCGCTTTCTAAGCTTTCCCAGGAGGATGGTGGTCAATTCTGAAAGCGCTTTCATAAATTGAAACGCCTTTTCGGAAATCGCCATCGCTCGCTTTCCAACATGGCCTGACTCCCGCGGCGGCTGCACGCCGGGGTCGCGGTAGGCCTTTGCGCAGTCGGCACCGGGCCCTCGAAAAGAACGATCGCTGGGACCCTGACGACCCGCTTCAGCGGGCAGAGGAGACAAAGGTGAATCTTGTGTTGCGTTGCTTGCGCCTGATCGGCGCGTGCTGGCTATTGGGTTTAAGCGTGCTTGGCACGACACCTGCCCTGGCGGCGGACTATGACCAGGGCGTGGAGGTCTCCGGCACCACGGCCACGATCTGGTTCAAGTCCAATGTGTCCACCACCTGGGTGGACGTGCACTACACGGTCAACAACGGCGCGCAGCAGAACGTGCGCATGACGGCCGCCAACGGCCGCTACGAGCAGAAGCTGACGGTCGCCAGCGGCAACGTCATCGGCTACTGGTTCACCTACAACAACGGCACACCCGCCTACGACACGCCGAAGTTCACGTACACGGTGGGTGGCGACACGACGACGCCGACTGGGCCGGTGTGCTTCTATGCCGACGCCAACTACGGCGGCGCGAGCAAGTGCGTCAGCGCCGATTCGAGTTGGATAGGCGCGGACTGGAACGACCGCGTGTCGTCGGTGAAGGTGCAGGCTGGCTACCAGGTCACGCTGTACAACGACGTCAACTACGGTGGCGCTTCGCTGGTGCTGACGGCCAACGAGCCCAACCTCGTGAACCGTGGCTTCAACGACCTGACCTCGTCGTTCAAGGTCACCGCGGCCACCGGCACGTGGAACGGCCGCACGACCTTCAACATCGTCAACCAGACGGGCGGCCGCTGGACCGACGATCAGGTCTACTGGGCCATCATCGGCAAGGACTGGGCCACCGGCAAGTTCGTGCGCGTGGACGCCTCGGGCAACCTCATCCCCATGTCCACCGCTGACAACGGCGCGCTCACCAAGGGCGGCGTCACGTACACCAACTACTTCCACAAGCTCAGCGCCACGCGCTCCATCACCATCCCGGCGCTGGACTCGGCCCGCGTGTTGATGTCGGTGGGCTCGCCCATGTACATCCGCGTCGTCATCGACGGCAACGGCAACGTCGGCTATGCCGGCGCCAACATCGAGAACCCGACTGATCCCAACATCGACGTCTACTTCGACTTCGGCGAAATGGCCATCATCCCGCAAGGCCGGCCGGACCCCGGCATCTTCATCAACACCACGCGGGTGGATCACTTCGGCTTCCCGCTGAAGCTGCGCGTGCAAGGCCTGGGCGGCTTTGACCAGACCGTGGGCGAGGCGTTGGCCGAAACCCGCGACCAGCTCTTCAGCAAGTTCATCGCCGAGGTGCCGGCGCAGTTCAAGCCGCTGGCGCAGGCACCGTACTCGCCGTACCGCATCATGGCGCCGGCGCACGGCACGTTCAAACCCGGCCAGGCCAACGCTAGCTACCTGCAGCCCTACATCGACGCCGTCTGGGCCCGCTACCGCAACGAAGACCTCGTCTTCACGCTGCAGAACCTGGGCACCTTCCGCGGCCGCGTCAGTGGTGACCGCTTCACCTTCACGGGCGGCTCGCCAGCCGGCACCTTCTACATCAACGGCAAGCCCGACACCGCCATGGTGCTGCTGGGCGCGGGCCTGCTGGCCGACGCCAGTGGCAACCCCACCAATGTGGGCACGCAACTGCAGATCCAGGCCCAGGTCTGCGCCGCGCTGAACCGCCACGTGATGGAGACGCCGGCCAACTGGTACGTGCAGAGCGCGCACTACCCGAGCGGTCAGTTGGGCAACTGGTATGCCAAGTTCTGGCACGACCACAGCCTCAGCAAGCTGGCCTACGGCTTTGCATATGACGACGTGGGCGGCTTCAGCCCCTCCATCCACACGCAGGCGCCGACGGTGGTGACGTACACGATCGGTTGGTAAGCCCAGCGCCAATCGCAGGTGACAAGGCCCCGCGGTGCGGGGTCTTTTTCGTACGTCCCGCTGAACTTATTTCAGCATCAGCTCCTGCACTTCCATGCTGCCCGCCAGCTTGCGCATGACCTTGCGCTCGCCGGAAGCGGTGTCCATCTTGCGCGTGTCTGCAGCCATGAAGGCCTCGAATTTCTTCTGGAGTTCAAGCTGCTGGGCGTTGCTCAGGTAGTCCTTGGACTCGATGGCCAGGATCAGGTCAGGCTCGCCGTCGCGCGGGTTGTTCACCGCGAAGACGTGGTACGAGACGACGTTGCCCTCCTTCTTGCTCCACTCGTTGCCCTTCTTCCAGGTCTTGGACAGGAAGTCCATGTAGTTCTCGAACTGGCCCGGCTCGACCTTGATGTGCGAGAAATTCCAGACGGTGCCAGGCTTGTAGCTGGACTCCTGGGCGAACGTGGCCGAGCCAAGCAGCAGCGAGGCCGCCGCAAGCGCCCCGATCGTGACTTTTCTGATGTCCATGTCGATAGCCCCTTCACCAGTTGACGCGGGTGAACGCGGTCGCGCGGGTTGCGCCGGGGCACTATGCGACGGATGCCTGTGTGCAGGCTGTCCGGCGCCGGCGGCGTCATCAAGCCTGATGACCGGGTTCGGTTTGTCTCAGCGCTTGGCGCCGATCCGCCACGCCGGCAGCGTCCAGCCCGTCCACAAGGCAATGCCGCGCAGCAGCACGGCCGTCGCCGCCGCCGCGCTGATAGCCGCCCACTGCGGCGCGCCCATCGCAACGGCGCCTACCAGCACCCAGCCGCCGACGAAGCTGCACAGCGCATAGGGTCGGTGGTCGTGGAAGGCGGCGGGGATCTCGTTGCAGACGATGTCGCGCAGCACGCCACCAAAGACGGCGGTGATGACGCCCATCAGCACGGCGACTATCGCCGGCATGCCAGCGTCCAGTGCCACCAGCGTGCCGTTGGCGGTGAAGAGACCCAGGCCCAGCGCGTCGGGCCACTGGATGGCGCGCTCGGTGAGGCCCAGGTGGCGGCGGCGCAGGAAAAGCATGGCCGCGAGGCACAGCGCCATCAGCGCCCACAGCCAGTCGGCATGCTCCACCCAGAAGAAGGGCCGGCGGTCCAGCAGCACGTCGCGCAGCGTGCCGCCGCCAAAGGCCGACAGGCCCGCGACGACGCACAGGCCCACGACGTCCAGCTGCTTGCGCGCGCCGGCGAGCAGGCCCGACAGCGCGAAGGCGAGGGTGGCCGTGATCTCGACGGCGGCCTGCAGCGTGGAGAAGTTGATGACGGGAGGTTTCATGACGGGCGAATCATCGCGCCTGCCGGGATGCCCAAGCCGCTCAGGCCTGGCCGTCGAAGCGGAAGCCGAGCTGCATCTCCACCAGTGGCACCGGGTAGGCCATGGTGCAGCGCCAGCCGCGAAAACTCATGCCTTGCAGGCCGACACGGGCGAGCACGTCGCGCAGCAGTTGTGCGTGGTCTGCCGCCCCTGGCAGCTCGCTCGCGGGCGCGCCGGGCGGCAGGGGCTCGGTCTGGCAGCTGAGGTTCATGCGGCGGTGGTGGGGCTTGCCGGGCTCCAGCACCACGCCGGGCGTGCCGGTGGGGCCGGGCAGGAAGAAGTCGGCGTGCAATTGCGCGCCGGGCCACAGGCCAGCCGCGAGGTAGACGTCGCGCACCAGCGTCGCGCAGGGCATGTGGAGCATGTAGCGCCGCGTGCCGTGAAAAGCCGCGGCCTGCTCCACGTCGGCCACGCGCAGCACGCGAAACGCCGTGGTGAGCCGCTCGGCCTGCGTGCCCGGCGGCGCGGGCTCCAGCACGAAGCTCACCATGCTGCCTTCGTCGACGACGCGCACGCGGGGCAGGGGGCTGCTGCTGGCACCGGGGAGCAGGAAGTCCTCGGGGCGGCGCGTTGCGGCGTCACCGGCGAGGTCCGTCATGCAGGCCTCGGCGGCGGAGGGGTTGGTGGAGGGCGCCAGGCTCATCAGCGGCACCGCGGCGTCGGGCATCAGGCGCTGCAGGCCCAGGCGCCGGTGCACCTCCAGCAGGTCCACCTTGCCGGGCGTGGCGGACGGCACGATGAAGAGGGTGGTGGCCACCGTGTCGCAGTAGTGGCCGTACAGGAAGCACTGGGCCTTGAACGAGGTCTGGCGGGCTGCGTGCTCACGTTTGCGCCGCAGGTCGGCGGAGTCGGTGCCCAGCCGGGCATCGAGCGCCTGGCGACCACCCGGCAGCGTGTCGAGCAGCGACTCGAAGCCGTCCACCGCGGCGGCGGCGGCGCGCAGCAGCTCAGGTGCCAGCTCGGTCGCGCCGCGGTACAGCACGATGCGCAGGCCGGTGGGCGAGGGCGCTGCGTGCAGGAACTGCAGGGCACTCTCCGCGCGCACGGCTTGCACGAGCCGGCTCGCCAGGCTCTTGTCCAGGCCGATGCGGCGCATCAGCCGCACCGGGCGCGGTGGCGTGCCGGCGAGTACCGCGATCACTGCGCAGAACTGCGTGTGCAGCTCGGCCGCGACGGCGGCCAGGCGTTCCTGTGTCTGGTCCGCTCCGGCGTCGGCCGCAGCGGAGGTGGTGGTGGACGCCGGAACCGGCGGCGGGGCCACCGTGCCGGTCGAGCGGAGACGTGCAACCCGGGTCACTGCACCTGCGAGGCGTCGCGGCGCGCGTGCAGGCGCCAGCGGCGCGTGGCCAGCAGGGCGAGGCCCAGGCCCAGCGTGGCGTAGCTGGCGGGTTCCGGCACGGGCGTCAGCGTCACGACGAAGCCGCTGCCGGTGTCGTCCATGCCATAGATGGTGCTGCCGTCGGCCGAGACGCCCATGGGCAGGGCCAGCGTGCGACCACCCAGGTCCACACCCTGTTCGGTGACGTAGGTGGTGAGGTTCAGCATGCCTTGGCCTTCGATCCAGATCGTGCCCTGGCCAAACACGGCGGGACCGAACGAACGATCATAGCCAACGACGATGCGGCCATCGGCCGAGATGCCGGTCGCGCCCTGGAAGTCGCCGAACGGGTCCAGGTCGCCCAGCCATTCGACCTGGCTCGTGACGGTGTTGTAGCGCCAGTTCGGGCCGAACGCGGCCGTGCCGACGATCCAGGTGCCGTCGGCCGACACCGCGTTGCCCTCCTGCAGTGGGTTGCCGTCGCCATCCACCATGTTGTGCAGCACGCCGTTCTTCCAGTAGGCGCCGGTCCATCCGCCATTGGGCTGCTCCACCCAGCCCGTGATGACGCTGCCGTCATAGGAGACGCCGTTGGCGCGCGACGAGCCGCCGAGCGACCCCAGGTCCTGCAGCGTGCCGGCCGGCGTGGATCGCACCGCATGGGCGCTGCCGGCGTTGACCCAGCCCAGGCCCACCACGGTGCTGCCGTCGCCCGAGATGTTCCAGGCCGAGCTGGAAGAGTTGTCGGACGCGCCGCCGATGCCACCCAGCGAAGTCCAGTTGCCGGTGGATACCGTGTAGTAGCCGGCGTAGTTGAGGCCGTCGCCAGCCGTGAGCGAGCCGGAGATGCGCGAGCCGTCGGCCGACACGCTGGCCACGCCCCCCTGCCACTGGCCGCCGAGGGGCATGACGCCCGTGGCTGCCGTCCACATGTAGTACGCGTCACCGGTCACATAGGCGCCAACGACGCTGCCGTTGGCTGATGAGCCGGACGCGGTGATGCCATAGCCCAGGTCGTAGTAGCTGCCAGCGGCCTGCGCCGCCTGCAAGGCCAGGCCGCCGAGCGCCAGGGCCAGCACGCGCGCGAATCGAGTCGAATTTCCCATCACTTCAACCTCTGTATCAAGTTAATGGACAGCCGGCGTCGCCAGCCTTCGTGGAGGACCCGCCCGCCTGTCGCGAACCGGTTGAGCCGACTGTATTAAGTCTCTTAAAGGTTGCCTAGAGTTCTCCAGGAGAATTATTAAGGCGTCACATGTTCGAGCGACGAGGAAGACCCGGGGTGCATGGCACCAACCGGTCCGGTGGCGCCAAAACGGTGCAATTCAGGGCGGCACGCCAAGCGGTGCGACGTCCGTGACGTCACCGCTCAATCGATGAGCGCCGCGTCCTTCAGGAAGCGAGACGGGCGCTGCGGGTCGAAGGTGATCGTGAGGCGGCGCTTGGCCCGTGTCATGGCCACGTAGAGCAGGTTGCGGTTCTCCGCCGTGCCGTCGCCGAACTCGCCTTTGGAGAGGTGGGGGATGAGCACGTGGTCGAACTCCAGGCCTTTGGCGGCCTCGATGCTGGACAGCACCACGCGTTCGCTGGCGCGCTGGCTGCGGCGCGCCTTGTCCATGGCCGAGAACATGCGGAAGGCCCCGTCCACGCCGGCGTCCTCGGCGAGGGCGACGCGGTGCAGCTGCGTGACGTTGTCGGCCACTTGCGCGGCCTCATCCTGGCGCACAAACACGCGGGTGGCGAGCTTGAGCGGGTCCAGCGCGTTCAGGAAGGACGCCTCGAAGGCGTCGAAGTCGTTGGTGCGCAGGATGGCGATTGCGGCGTCTAGCTGGCGCCTGGCCTGTGGGTTGGCGCTGCGCAGCACGTGGGCGTCGACGAAGGCCTGCGTGGAATCCAGCGCCGCCGAGGCCTCGGCGACGGCGGCGCGCTGGGCCTGGGTGCTGTCCAGGTGGCGCAGCTCCAGGCTGTCGATCTTGGCGCCGGAGAACAGCAGCAACGCGTCGAGCAGCCGTGCGCGTTGCGCGGGCTCCTCGAAGCCCGCGTAGTCCTGCCGCGCATGGGCGTACAGGCCACGCACCAGCAGCACCTCGGGGCGCTCCAGGTAGGGCGCAAAGCCCACGGTGCCGTAGGCCACGCCAAGTCGCAGCAGTTCGTGCTCGATCAGCACCGACTGCGACGCGTGGCGCAGCAGCACGCGCAGATTTGAAAACGCTTTTTGTTGGTGGTGGGCCTGAGCCTGGCGAGCGACGAACTCGGCGGCCAGACGCTGGGTGTCACAGCGTTCCAGATGGATGTCGGTGCGCAGCGCCTGGTCCGCCGCATAGGGCTTGCGAGCCAGCGCGCCCACGTGCCGCGCGAGCTGGGGGCTGAAACGGCGGCTTTGCGTGAGCGGCAGCACCTCGGGCGTGCCGATCTCGGCCTTGAAGTGCTCGCCCATGAAGGCGGCCTCGGCGCCGGTCTGTGAGTGGATGACCTGGTCGCGGTCGCCCACGCCCACGAAGGCGGCGCGCGGGTTGGCGGCCAGCACCGTCTTGAGCACGGTGAATGCGGCGCGGTTCACGTCGTGCATTTCGTCGACGCAGACGAGCGACAGGTCCAGCCCGAAGCTGCGGTCGCTGGCGGCGATCTCGCCGGTCGTCAGCGTGCGCGCGAGGTCATACGTGCCGTCACCGACGAAGCGGTACTCGGGGTGATCCGGGTGGCCGCCCTTGCGGATGAACTCGTAGCACTGCCACACGCGCATCGTGAAGTAGCCAAAGCCCAGTTCGTCGGCCAGCGGGGGCGTCACGCGCTGCTCGGGGTCCAGGTGCTCGGTCGCCATGCGGCCCTTGAGCACGTCAAAGGACTTGAGCAAGCCTTCCACGAGGTCGCCCGGCAGCGCGTCGTTGGCCAGCTCTTCGGGGTAGGGCTCCTCGGGCAGGGACTGCGCGCGCTCGATGGCGCGCACCACGTACGGCTTCACCTGCTCGGGCGTGCCCACGGTGCGCGTCTTCTCGCCCTCGAACACTGCAAGCACCGCGAGGCTGAAAGCCTCGAAGGTCTGTATGCGCAGTTGCTGCACGCCGGCCTTGGGCACGCCGATATGGGCCAGGCGCTCGCGCAGGGCTTCGACGGCGGGCTCGGTGGCGGTCAGGGCCAGCACGGTGCCGGGCGCGGCGCCGCGCTGCAAGGCCTGGGCAATGCGCAGCGCCAGCGTGGTGGTCTTGGCCGCACCGGCGTTGGCCTCCACCAGCAGGAGCCGGGTGCGCAGCAACTGGATGGCGAGCTGCTCGTCGCTGGGCGTGATATGGGTGGGCTGGAAGGGAACGTCGCTCATTGGGGCTGGATTGTCCCTGGCTCAAGCGGGTTGGTTGGCTATTGACAACTTTATTTGTCAAGCCTACGCTTTGCGCCATGCAAGCCATTGAAGTCATCGACGACCCGGCCGCGGCGACAGTGGCGCTGGAGCCCGTGCGCAGCCGGTTGCTGGCGGAGCTGGCCACGCCCGCGTCGGCCGCCACGTTGGCCTCGCGCGTGGGCCTGGCGCGGCAGAAGGTCACCTATCACCTCAATGCGCTGGAAGCCCACGGGCTGGTGCGGCTGGCCGAGGAGCGCAAGTGGGGCGGGCTGACCGAGAGGCTGCTCGTGGCGTCGGCAGCGGGCTACGTGGTCTCGCCGCGCGCGCTGGGCGCGGTCGGCGCCGACCCGGCGCGTGACGTCGACAAGCTGTCCGCGAGCTACCTCATCGCGCTGGGCGCACGCATCGTTCGCGAGCTGGGCGACCTGGTGCGCCGCGCCAGCGAAACGGGCAAGCGCCTGGCCACGCTGGCGGTGGACACCGAGATCCGCTTCCGCTCCGCAGCAGAACGAGCCGCGTTCACCCACGAACTCACCGAGGCCATCGCACAACTGGCCGCCAAGTACCACGACGAATCCGCCCCGGGCGGCCGCGCGCATCGCCTCGTGATCGTGGCGCATCCGCTACCCACGAAGCCTGAACCCAAGGAGCCATCATGACCGTGACAAAGGACGCCTCCGGGCGACGCTCATCCCAGATCGAATTCGAGGTCCCCGGCACGCCCGAGGAGATCTGGCAGGCCATCGCCACCGGGCCGGGCATTTCCTCGTGGCTGATGCCGGCCGAGTTCGAGATGCGCGACGGCAAGCCCGTGGCCTTGAAGCTGGACTTCGGCGGGGGGCAGGGGCCCGCGTCCGAGGTGACGGCCTGGGACCCGCCGCGCATGTACGCGATGAAGTCCGAGTGCCCGGCGCCGGGCGCGCCGCCCGTCGCGGCGGAGTGGCACGTCGAGGCCAAGGCCGGCGGCACCTGCGTCATCCGCCTGGTGCACAGCCTGTTCACCAGCACCGACGAATGGGACGACCAGCTCGAGTTCCTGGAGTCCGGCTGGGGTAGCTTCCTGCGCACGCTGCAGATCTATCTGAAGCACTTCCGCGGCCAGCGGTCGGTCCTGACGAAGTGGATGGTGCCCGTTGCGGGCACCGAGGCCGAAGCCTGGGCCATGCTGACCTCCAAGCTGGGCCTGCAAGGCGTGGCTGCGGGCCAGCGCTGGGCGGCACCTGCTGGCGTGCCTCAGCTCAGCGGCGTGGTGGAGTACACCAGCCAAGGCCCCAACGACATCCTGGTGCGCATCGACCAGCCGGGGCCGGGCGTGGCTGCCTTTGGCAGCGTCGACATGGGTGGCCCCAGCATGGTGGGCATGAACGTGTACTTCTACGGCGACGCCTCGGCCGCCAACGCCGCGCGCGAGACGCCGCTGTGGCAGGCCTGGACGAAGGAGCACCTGCCGCCGCCGCCGGAAGCAAGCGCCGGCGGCGAAGCTTCTAACTAGGCCTCACTTCACCGTCGCCCACTTGGCCTGCGGCGCATCATTGGCCGAGTGCGGGATGGTGACGCCGGCCTTCATGGCCCAGGGGCGCACCTGGTGGTGGATGGGGATGAGCAGGAACTCGTCGCGCGTGCGCTTGAGGGCCTCCTGCATCAGCGCGAGGCGCTTGGGCACGTCGGTCTCGACCTTCATCTGCTGCACGAGAGCGTCGACCTTGGCGTCGCTGATCTTGCCGTAGTTGCCCTTGCCGTCGATACCGGGGGTCTTGGTGTGCACGATGTCCTGCAGCGTGTACTGCGCGTCGAAGGTCGTCACGCCCCAGCCGTACATGTAGAGCGGCAGCTCGAAGCGCTGCATGGCGGCGGAGTGCTGCGTCATGGGCTGCGTCGTGAGCTTGGCCTTGATGCCGATGCGGGCCCACATGGACACCACCGCCTGGCAGATCTCCTCGTCGTTGACGTAGCGGTCGTTGGGGCAGGCCAGCGGCGTTTCGAACCCGTCCGGGTAGCCGGCTTCCGTCATCAGCTGCTTGGCGCGGGTCACGTCGGGCTTGGCCACCACGTCCAGCTCCTGCGACCAGCCGTAGGCGACGGGCGCCACCATGATGGCGGCCGGAACGGACAGGCCGCGCATCAGGCTGCGCTTGATGGCCTCGCGGTCGATGGCCAGGCTCATGGCCTCGCGCACGCGCTTGTCCTTGAAGGGGTTCTTGCCCTTCACGCTGCTGCCCTTGATCTCGTCGCTGCCCTCGTCCAGCACGAAGAAGATGGTGCGGTTCTCGGGGCCGTCGATGACCTTGAGGCGCGGGTCGGCCTTGAGCTTGGCGACGTCCTGCGGGGGCAGGTCGGTCAGCAGGTCCAGGTCGCCGGAGAGCAGGGCGGCCACGCGGGTGGCGTCGCTCTTGATGGGCAGGTAGCTCACCTCGGTGATATTGCCCTTGGGCTTGTCCCACCAGTCCTTGTTGGCGACCATGGTGATCTTCTGGTCGGGCGTCCAGGACGTGATCTTGAACGGGCCCGTGCCCATGGCGTTGCGCGAGGCGTAGGTGTCTTCCTTGGCCTTGAAGTCCTGCGGGTTCTCGCCCTTGTTCTTGACCGACCAGGCCTTGCTCATGATGCGCACATAGGTGAGGTTGCGCGCGATGACGGGGTTGGGGCCTTCGAGGATGAAGTCCACCGTGTTGTCGTCGATCTTCTTCACCTCCTTGATGCCGGAGGCGTAGATGGCCATGTTGCTGGCCGGGTGCTTGATGCGCTGCAGGCTGAAGACGACGTCGTCCGCCGTGAAGGGCGTGCCGTCGTGGAACTTGACGCCCTTGCGCAAATCGAAGCGCAGCTGCGTGGGCGTGATGTAGGTCCACTTGGTGGCCAGCGCCGGCTCCACCTCGAACTTCTCGGTGTAGCGCGTGAGGCCCTCGTAGGCATAGCCCGTGATGGTGGACGTGGCCGAGTGGTTCTGCGAGTGAGGGTCCAGCGTCTGGATGTCGTTCTGCGCGGCCCAGCGCAGCGTGTTTGCAAAGACGGGTGCAGCAGTGGTGAACGAAGCGCACGCCAGCAAGGCGGCAGCGGCCAGACGCAGTTTCATGGGAATCCTCTTTGATTCGGAACCGCAATGATCGCTGATTGCTGATCAGTTTCTGGCGTGTTGCTGTTCTGTAGGTGGCCGTGCTTGGTCCTGCGATCGCGACCCGGGCATCATGCCAACCACGAAGTCGATGAACGCCCTGACCTTGGCCGGAACGTGGTTGCGACTGGGGTAGTAGACGTAAAGAGGGAAGGTCTCGTCGGGCCAGTCCGCCAGCACGGGCACCAGCGTGCCCGCACGCACGTGTGCGTCGATGCCGAGGTCGATCACCTGGGCGATGCCGTAGCCGGCGAGGCAGGCGCCGATCTTGGTGCCCGCATCCGTGACGGTCAGGTTGCCGCTCACGGCCACCTTCACCTTCTCGTCGCCTCGCCAGAACTCCCAGTCAAAGGGCTTGCCGGTGGCCGGGTCGACGGCCTGGATGCATTCATGGCCATCGTCGACCAGATCCTTCGGCGTCCTCGGTCGACCGCGTTGCGCCAGGTAGGACGGCGCGGCCACCGTCAGGACACGGGGGCTGTAGAGCCTGCGACAGACCAGGGTCGAGGCGGACGGCGGTCCGAACCGTATGGCGAGATCAAAGCCGTCGCTCACCAGGTCCGAGAGGTCGTTCCTGGTTTCGAGCTTCAACTGGAGAGCGGGGTGGTCTTTCAGGAACTGGGTCAACTCGGGCGCCAGCACAAGGCGGGCGAACACGGCGTCACACGCCACACGGAGCGTTCCCTTGACGGCCGAGGCCTGGCCCGAGGCGTCGACAGTGGCTTCCTCGATCCCCTGGAGCAACGGCAACACCTTTGAAAGCAACTCGTGCCCTGCATCCGCTACTTCAACGTGCCTGCTGGTGCGATGCACGAGCTTGGCCCGCAGGCGATCCTCCAGTCGTTGGATGGCGCGGCTCACCGCGGGCTGGGTCTTGCCGAGGCGCGACGCCGCGCGGCCGAAGCTGCGGAATTCGGCCACGGCGGCAAGGATGAGCAGATCGCCGACAAGTCCTCCGTCGAGGTCTTCCATGATCGATGTGTTCCGGTAATGGCAGCGATAACCGATTCGCAGTAGCCGAGGGGACGAGGGTCTTTCAATATACGAGTCGTTCCACCATCGAGGAAAGTTCGCAATGACCCAAACCCAAGCCGTCGTCGCTTTGATCGAGGACTATTTCAATCTGGCCTATGAGCCCAAGAGCCGTGACTTCAACAAGGTCTTCCACCCGAGTTGCCTGGTGCAGTGGCTTCAAGACGGCAAGTTGAACACCCTGTCGTCGCCGGACTATGCCGCGCTCATTCATGGGAGACCGAGCCCCCAGTCAATGGGCGCGCCCAGGGACGAGGCGATCCTTGCCACCGAGAACGTCTCGGACAGCCTCTCAACGGCGACGGTGAGGGCGCGCATCGGAAACAAGCTGTTCAATGACCACTTCGTCCTGCACCGGGTGGCAGGCAACTGGCTGATCACCAACAAGTCGTCCTTCATCGCGCACAGCTTCGACTGAAGCGCAGTGCTGCCCGGACCCCGGGGGATGCGCTGCGCGCGAGGAACTTGCTCAGCGCTTCCCTAAGGTGGGGGCTGGTTGACGGATGTGAAGCGAGCCTCGAACGTGTCGTTCGAGCGGTGCAGCGTTCGCACGCCGGGCTTCATGGCCCAGGGGCGGATCTGGTGGTGCACGGGGATGAAGAGGTATTCATCCCGCACGCGCAGCAAGGCCTCGCGGATGAGGGCATTGCGCTGCGGGATGTCGGGCTCGAACTGGATGCGCTCGACGAGGGCGTCAAGCGTAGCGTCGGCGAGGCGGTTGAAGTTCTGCCCGCCGTTGCCGCGCGTGTCGACGCTGTGGCCCCAGCCCTGCAGGCCCTGGTGAGCGTCGTAGGTGGGCATGGAGATGCCGATCAGGTAGAAGGGCGACTCCAGCCGCTCCAGCGCCTGGATGTGCAGGCTCATGGGCTGGGCTATGAGGCGCGCGCGCACGCCGATGCGCGCCCACATGGCCACTGCGGCCTGGCAGATCTGCTCGTCGTTGACGTAGCGGTTGTTGGGGCAGCGCAGCGGCAGCTCGAAGCCCTGCGGGTAGCCGGCCTCGGCGAGCAGTTTTTTGGCCTTGTCGGGGTCGGGCTTCAACGGCGTGTCCAGCGCCGCGTCGTAGCCGTTGACACCCGGTGCCACCATCAGCGCCGCGGGCACCGACAGGCCGCGCATGATGCTGCGCTTGATGGCCTCGCGGTCCAGCGCGAGGTTCAGCGCCTCGCGAACGCGCTTGTCCTTGAAGGGGTTCTTGCCCTTGACGCTGGCCTCGCGCAGTTCGTCGCTGCCCTGGTCTATCGCGAAGAAGACGGTGCGCACCTCGGTGCCTTCGACGACCTTGAGGCGGGCGTCTGCCTTGAGTCGCGAATAGTCCGCCGGCGGCACGTCGGTGACGAGGTCCACGTCGCCTGACAGCAGGGCCGCCACGCGCGTGGGGGCGGACTTGATGGGCAGATAGGTCAGCTCGGTGATGTTGCCCTTGTTGCTGTCCCACCAGTCCTTGTTGATGGCCATCTGCACGGCCTGGTCGGGGGTCCAGCTCAGCAGCTTGTAGGGGCCGGTGCCGTTGGCGTTGCGAGAGGCGTAGTTCTCGTCCTTGGCCTTGAAGTCCTCAGTGTGCGTGGCGCGGTTCTTCTCGGCCCAGGCCCGGCTCATGATGCAGAAGCTGACGAGGTTCTGCAGCAGCAGCGGCGCGGGTGCCTCCAGCATCAGGTCGACGGTGTGGTCGCCCACCTTGCGGATCTCGCGTATGCCCGACACATAGGCCTGCATGGCACCCTGCGGCTCGCGGATGCGCGCGAAGCTGAAGACCACGTCGTCGGCCGTGAAGGGGCTGCCGTCGTGGAACTTGATGCCCTTGCGCAGCTCGAAGCGCACCTGCGTGGGCGAGATGTAGGTCCACTTCGTCGCCAGCGACGGCTCGGGCTGGTAGTTCTCGCCACGCCGCGTCAGGCCCTCGTAGACCTGCGCGGCGATGGTCAGCGACGTGGTGTGGTTCTGCGAATGCGGGTCCAGCGTCAGGACGTCGTTCTGCGCGGCCCAGCGCAGTGGTGCTGCGCTGGCCGACAGGCTGAGAACCGCCAGCAACCCGCCGGCCAGGGCCGCGCGCAGGCTCACTTGATTGTGGTGTAGCGGGCTTCGAAGTAGTCGTTCGAGCGGTGGATGGTGTCCACGCTGGGCTTCATGGCCCAGGGCCGGATCTGGTGGTGGATGGGCACGAACAGGTACTCGTCGCGGATGCGCAGCAGCGCTTCCTTGATGAGGGCGTTGCGCTTGGGCACGTCGGGCTCGAACTTGATCTTCTGGATCAGGCCGTCCAGCGTCGCGTCGCTGACCTTGCCGAAGTTGAAGTTGCCGTCCGCCCCGTTGGTGCGCGTGTGGCCCCAGGCCTGCATGCCGTACAGCGCGTCATACGTCGACACGCCCCAGCCCAGCATGTAGAAGGGCGACTCGCCGCGCTGGAAGGTCTGGCTGTGGGTGGAGAAGGGCTGGGCGATGAGGCGCACCTTCACGCCGATCTTGGCCCACATCGCCACCGCCGCCTGGCAGACCTGTTCGTCGTTGACGTAGCGGTTGTTGGGGCAGTGCAGCGGCACCTCGAAGCCCTGCGGGTAGCCGGCTTCGGCCAGCAGCTTCCTGGCCTTGTCGAGATCGGGCTTCAGCGGTGCGTCGAGTGCAGCGTCATAGCCGTTCACGCCCGGCGCCACCATCAGCGCCGCGGGCACGGAGAGGCCGCGCATGATGCTGCGCTTGATGGCCTCGCGGTCCAGCGCCAGGTTCAGCGCCTCGCGCACGCGCTTGTCCTTGAAGGGGTTCTTGCCCTTGACGCTGCTCTCGCGCAACTCCTCGCTTCCTTGGTCCATCACGAAGAAGACGGTGCGGATCTCCGAGCCTTCCAGCAGCTTCACCTTGCCTTCTTCCTTGAGCTTGAAGAAGTCCTGCGGCGGCAGGTCGGTGACGATGTCCACGTCGCCTGACAAGAGAGCGGCCACTCGCGTGGGGGCGCTCTTGATGGGCAGGTAGGTCAGCTCGGTGACGTTGCTGTTCGTCTTGTCCCACCAGTCCTTGTTGACCACCATCTTCACGGACTGGTCGGGCGTCCAGCTGATGAGCTTGTAGGGCCCGGTGCCGTTGGCATTGCGCGAGGCGAAGTTCTCTTCCTTGGCCTTGTAGTCCTGCGTGTTGGTGGTCTTGTTCTTCTCCGACCACGGCTTGCTCATGATGGGGAAGCTGATGATGTTCTGCAGCAGCATGGGCGTGGGCGCTTCGAGGATGAAGTCGACGGTGTGCTCGTCGATCTTCTTCACCTCCTTGATGCCCGACACATAGGTCTGCTTGGTGCCCTGCGGCTGCGTGATGCGGCCGAAGCTGAAGACCACGTCGTCCGCCGTGAACGGCGAGCCATCGTGGAACTTGACACCCTTGCGCAGGTCGAAGCGCACCTGCGTCTGCGTGAGGTAGGTCCACTTCGTGGCCAGCGACGGCTCGGGCCGGTAGTTCTGGCCCAGCCGCGTGAGGCCCTCGTAGATGTGGGTGCCGATGGCGTTGGAGGTGTTGTGGTCCTGCGAGTGCGGGTCCAGCGTCAGGATGTCGTTCTGCGCGGCCCAGCGCAGCGGGTTGGCGGCGGCGACACCCACGACGAGGGCGGCGAGCAAGGGAAGGAGACGAAGGACGGATTTCATGCGGCTTCCTAGGGACTGCAGAAGCCGAAAAATGTAGCGGCGCCCTCTGATGTAGTTGTTACGGTTTTCCCTCGGGTTCCAACGAGCAATCGCAACCCGCGCCGGCCGCGATCCAGCGCTTCACCAGCCAGCCACGCACTCCGTTGGGTTTTGCCGCCAGCGCGCCGCACACATAGCGTGCACCGTCCCAGCGCACCATGACGCAGGCGCCCTGGGTGCGTCGGCTCAGGATGACGCCCAGCGGGCAGGGCTCGGCCAGGCAGCAGACGCCGCAGCCGTTGCAGGGCTCGCCCAGCGCCGGCTTGGGTGGGGCGTCGGGGTGGATGTGGATGGTGCGGTGCTGGCCCATGCCTGGATCGGCGGGTTATGCGCCACCCAGGCCCTGGGCATACAGCAGCGCATCGACGTCGACTGCGGCTTCTTCGGCGATGACCTTCTCCCAAGGCGGCATTGGGCAATCGGGCTCTTGAACACAGAGGTAGAGCCTGCCGTCGGAATTCAGCCAATCGACCAGGAAGCCTTCGGCCAGGCAGCCCGCAACCTGCCGCTCAATCTCGTGTAGCGAAACATCAATGGCATTCGGCTTGCCATTGCCCGCATAGTGAACGAGCCTGCAAGACGCGAAGACGTGGGCAGTGGAGAAACGTTGAAACGCCTCCAGTTGCTCGCGCTTCTTAACGCATTCTTCCCTGGTGTCCATGAGCAGATCATCGCGCAGCAAATTGGCTACAGATCCTTGGTCAGATACCGATGCAGCGTCGCCACCACCGTCGCCCCCTCGCCAATCGCACCGCCCACCCGCTTGACCGAACCCGAGCGCACGTCGCCGATGGCGAACACACCGGGTACGCTGGTTTCCATGGCCAAGGCATCGGCGCCCGCCTCGGTGCCGGTCAGCACAAAGCCCTTGTCGTCCAGCCGCACGCCGCAGTCGCCCAGCCAGGCGGTCTCGGGGTCGGCGCCGACGAAGAGGAAGAGGTGGCGCATGGGGCAGGTGCGGGTCTCGCCGCTGCGGCGATTGCGAAGGCTGCCCTCGACGAGGCAGCCGGCATCGTCCGTGTGCAGCTCGGTCAGCTCGGTCTGCACCAGCACCTCGATGTTGGCCTGGTTGGCGATGCGCTCGATCAGGTATTGCGACATGGTGGCCGCAAGGCTCTCGCCGCGCACCAGCATGCGTACGCGCGACGCGAACTGCGACAGGTAGACGGCGGCCTGGCCGGCCGAGTTGCCACCGCCGACCAAGGCCACTTCGTGGCCGGTGCACAGGCCCGCCTCGCTGGCGGAGGCCCAGTACCAGACGCTGCGGCCTTCCAGTTCGCGCAGGCCGGACAGCGGCGGTCGGCGGTAGCGGGCGCCGCTGGCGACGATGATGGCGCGGGCCTGCAGCCAGCGGCCGTCGGCGAGCTGCACGCGCAGGGCCTGCTGCGGGTTGGTGCGGGAGCAGTCCAGCGCTCGCGCTTCCACGGGCACCATGACCTCGGCGCCGAATTTCAGCGCCTGCGCGCCGGCGAGTGCTGCCAGGGATTCGCCCGAGACGCCCGTGGGGAAGCCCAGGTAGTTCTCGATGCGGGCGCTGGCGCCGGCCTGGCCGCCGAGGTGGCGGCTGTCCAGCACGACGACCTTGAGGCCTTCCGACCCGGCATACACGGCCGCGGCCAGGCCCGCGGGGCCGGCGCCGACGATGAGGGCGTCGAACACCTCGCTGCGGTCGCGCGTGTCCACCATGCCGATGGCGCGCGCGATCTCGGCCTCGGAGGGGTTCAGCAGCACGGTGCCGCCAGGGCAGATCACCAGCGCATCGTCGGCGCTGCCGCCGTAGCGCTGCATCAGCGTCCCCATCGCGTCGCTGCCGTCGGGCGCAAGGTGCTGGTGGGGCTGGCCGTTGCGGCGCAGGAAGCCCTGCAGCCTGACGACCTGGGGTGCGCTCAGGTGTCCTATGACGACCGGTCCGCTCAGGCCTGCCTCCACCATCATCATGCGGCGCTGGATCAGCGTGCGCATCATGCGTGCGCCCAGGTCCGCCTCGCCGATGATGAGGGCGCGCAGGCCCTCGGTGGGCACCAGGAGCGTCTCGGTGTCCTCCATGGCCTCGGCGTCCACCAGCGACATCACGTTCGCCAACTGGCCCACCTCGCCGATGTATTCCCCGGCGCGGCACTCGACGAGGTGCTCGACCAGGCCCAGCGCATTGCGCCGGTGCAGCACCACGTGCCCGCTGAGCAGCACGAACATGCCCTCGGGGGCTTGGCCCGCCTTCCTGAGCAGCTCGCCCGCCTTGAAGGCGCGCGGCTGCGCAAACCGCGCGATGCGGGCGAGATCCTCGGCCGGCAGCGGCGGCGGAAACATCAGCTCGCGCTGTTCCGGCGGCAACTCGTCTGCTTTCATTCGGCCCATGGCTCGCGATCCTGGTCTGTCCGTGCGCCCTCCAGCGGGCTTCGCGGTTTTACATCAGCCTTACTTTGGCCTGTCGAGGGTGTCGGTTTTGGCGGCATAGACTCGAAATCCATTTTCCAGCCGTTCTCCATGAAGCTTTCCCACCGCCTTGCCACCGCCTGCCTGCTGGCCGTTCCCCTGTCCTGCCTGGCGGCCGATCCGGTCAGTCCCGCATCCGGGGCCCCCAGCGAGATGCGCCTGGTGGGCGGATGGCAGGCCGTCACCGTCACCAAGGGGCCGGGCGGCAAGGAGACCGTGGAGCCCAAGCGCAACGACTCCATCCTCGAATTCCAGGCCGATCACGAGCTCCGGCTGCACGCCCCCTGCGGCACGCGGCGCGACGGCCTGAAGGCTCGCGGCGAGACCTTGTTCATCCCGGGCGACTGGAGCCTGTCCAAGGACGGCAAGCTGCGCCTGAAGACCACCATCGGCGAAAAGAGCTTCGACGAGTCCATTCCCATCCGCATGATTGGTGAACGCCTGCAATTCGTGAACGCCGCGGGCAAGCTGGACGAGTTCGTGCGCTACACCGAGCCGCTTCCGGTGCAATGCGAGGGATAAGGTCAGCGCGGCAGGAAGGTCTCCATCGCCGCTGACACCCCGTTTTCGCCATGGCGCTCGCGTAGCGCCTCGGCCGCACCCTGGATGTCGCGCGCCTCCTTGTTCTGGCTGAGCTTGCGCTTGCCCTCCAGGCGGTCGATGTGCACCTCGATGCCCACGATCAGCGTCAGCAGGTGGGCGATGAAATCCGGCGGCGCGTCGCCCATCTTCCAGGGCACCGCCTCCGAGGCCTCGTGCTCGCGCGTGAGGCGGGCCACCAGCCCACGCACAAAGCGCTCGTCGTCCATCACCTGCAGCCGGCCGTGGGCGTGCACCACTTCGTAGTTCCAGGTCGGCACCTGCTTGTGCGCCTCGTGCTTGCTGGGGTACCAACTCGGCGAGATGTAGGCCTCGGGGCCGCGGAACACCACCATCACGGGTGAACCGCTCGCCACCTGGCGCCACACCGGGTTGTTGCGGGCCACATGGGCGCGCAGCACGCCGCGCTCCCCTTCATCGGCCGCCAGCTCGAAGGGGATGTGGTTGGCGTCCAGCCCGCCCTCGGCCGTGTGCGTCACCAGCATGGCCAGCGGGTGGGCGCGCATCAGCGCGTGCAGGACGTCGGGGCGGGTCTCGCTGTAGTGCTCGGGAACGTACATGGCAGGCAACGGGATTGCGGGTGTGTGGAGGCGCCATGATGCGCTCGGTCTGGTCCTGTGAGAAGCTCCAGTTTTGAACAAAATCACTGGGCCAGTTGATGGACGTACCTGCCAGCCGTTCCCGCGAGCTCTACGAGGAGCTCAAGGCCCGCATCCGCGATGGCACGCACGCGCCTGGGCAGGCGCTGCCGTCCACGCGCGCCTGTGCGGCCGAGCGAGGGCTGTCACGCACGACGGTCAGTGCGGTCTATGAGCAGCTGGCGGCTGAGGGCTTCATCCAGACGCGGCCGGGTGCGGCCAGTCTCGTTGCTGCAGGGGCGTTCGGTCCCGCGCAACGCCCGATGTCGCAGGTGGTGGACGCGGCGCCGCACCTGTCGGCGCTGGGCCAGAAGCTGTTGCGGCGCCCGGTGTTCGACTTCACCGACCTGCCGGCGTGCGCCATCGACTTTGCCTACGGGCCGCTGGCGAGCAGCGACTTCCCCGCACTGCTATGGCGCAAGGCCATGCGCGCGGCCGAGCGCGAAGCCGACTCGCGGCTGACCTACCGTGACCCGCTCGGTGACATGGCCCTGCGCCGCGCGCTGCAGGGCTACCTGGCCCGCTCGCGCGGCATCGCCTGCGACGTCGCGCAGATTGCCGTCACCAACGGCTCGCAGCAGGTGCTGGACCTGTGCGCGCGGCTGCTGCTGGACCCGGGCGACGCGGTCGCCATGGAGGACCCCGGCTACGGCATGGCCTGCCGTGCCTTCGAGGCCGCTGGCGCGCGGCTGGTGGGCGTGCCGGTGGACGACCACGGGCTCGTCACCGACGCGCTGCCAAGGTCGCCCGCGCGGCTGGCCTATGTGACGCCCACGCACCAGTTCCCGCTGGGCGGCTTCCTGCCCATGGCGCGCCGCCATGCGCTGCTGGCCTGGGCCCACAAGCAAGACGCCTGGATCGTCGAGGACGACTACGACGCCGAATACCGCCACGCCATCCGCCCCGAGCTGACGCTCAAGAGCCTGGACCCGCACGACCGCGTCATCTACGTCGGCACCTTCTCCAAGACCTTGTCGCCCGAACTGCGCCTGGGCTACGCCGTGCTGCCGCGCGGCCTTGTGGCCCCCTTTGCCCAGCTCCGCCAGATCGCCGACCGCCACGCCCCCACCGGCCCGCAGCGGGCGCTGGCTCGCCTGATCGCCGACGGCAGCTATGAACGCCACGTGCGCCGCATGCGCCGTGCGCAGGAAGCGCGCCGCGTTGCGCTGCTGGAGGCGCTGGAGCGGTTTCTGCCGGGGCGGGTCACCGTGCAGGGCAGCGCGAGCGGGCTGCATGTCGTCGCGTGGTTCGACGGCGTGCCCGCTGAGCGTGAGGACGAGCTGGTGGATGCCGCCAGGCGCGCGGGTGTGTGGGTGTACCCGGTGGAGCCGCTCTATCTGTCGCCGCGCCCGGCCGCCAAGGCGGGGCTGGTGATGGGGTATGCGCTGCTCAGGCCGGAGGAGATTGAGCGAGGGGTGAGGAAGCTGGCGGGGGTGGTGAGCAGGGTGGGCAAGTAGCCGCTGGTCACCAGAACTTCCACCAAGGCTTCCTGGTGACGGGCTCGGATTCAGCAGGTGGGGGAGCCGATGGTGGTGGTGGTGGTGGCGACGAGGGCGGTGATGTCGGAGGGAGTGATGCCGACGGTGATGGCGGCGCAGTGTCCGGCGCCACTTGAACCTGAATCAGCAACTGCAGCAGCTGGATCAGCTCCACAGCCTGTCCCACGGTGAGCAGGCAGGGTTGCGTGCCGGCGTAGCGGAGCTGGACCTCGGGCTGCCCGTCGATGCGCTGGATCGTCAACGAGCCGCCTGCGGTGGTCCAGCGATAGCCCATCTCGCCATGCTCTTCGTAGGACTGCTCATAGGGTGCCGACGGATCGGACCCCTCCCAGATCGCTCGCGCATGCAAGGCGACGATCGCGGCGACCTCCTCGGCATCCTGGAGCGTGAGGAGACAGTCTGGCGCGCCTTGCGGGTCAACCTCGATCGATACGAACCGGTCGGAGGCTGCGATGCCCAGCCGGCCTTGCTTGACGAGCCATTGATGAACCTGATTCATAACTCCCTTGCGGTGGTTCCTCCTGGACGGCCGTGAGCCTATCAGCCTGCGACGCACCCCTAAACTGCCGCGATGCTGGACGTGAGGACCTATCTGGAATCGACGCCGCTGGGGCATCTGCTGGCGCCGACGGAGCTGAGGGACCTGCAAGCCCTGGCTGTGGAGCGTCAGTTCGCGCGCGGGGCGCACCTGACGGTGATGGGGGCGGCAGCGGCGCATTGGTTCTGCGTCATCGAGGGCCTGGTGGCGCTGTCGGTGAACCATGCCGACGGCGAGCAGACCATGCTGTCGGCCGTCAGCAGCGGCGGGTGGTTCGGCGAGGGCACGCTGCTGAAGGCCCATCAGCGCTGGCAGTTCGATGCCGTGGCGTTGCGCAAGACGCAGGCGGTGCTGATCCCGGCGGCGCAGTTCCAGCATTTGCGCGCGACCAGCCTGGGGTTCAACCACTTTGTGCAAGACCTGCTGAACGCGCGCCTGGGCACGCTCATCGGCGCCGCGATCTGTGCGCGGCATGCGCCGCTCGAAGCGCGCGTCGCGCGGGCCATCGTGGACCTGATCGACCGTTCGGTGCCCGGCGAGGTGACGCTGCGCCTGTCGCAGGCGGAGATTGCGATGCTGGCCGGCACGTCACGCCAGCGCGCCAACGTGGCGCTGAAGCTACTGGGCGAGCATGGCCTGGTGGACGTGCTGCGCGACGGCCTGCGGGTGTTGGACGTTGGCCGGCTGCGGGCCGTGAGTGCGGCGGAGGAGACGCTGGCGCTGCCAGCGACCGGTTTGCGTCCCTAAGTGCTCAGCCGCGGACCGCCACGTGCTGCGGCAGCCTGCTGCGCAGCAGGAAGCCAGACAGGCGTGCGTCGTGCGAACGGGTGGCGTACTGGTCCTTGAAATAGGGACGCGCGCCGTCCGTGGGCAGGAACTCGGTGTTCAGCAGCGCCAGTTCCTCGGCATTCAGCTCGCGGGCCGTGCCGTCGTCCTCCACCCACACGAACTGGCGGCCGAAAGAGCCATCGGCGCGAGCCGCGCGTTCCAGCGCGATGCCGCGTTGGCCGGCATACAGCAGAGTAGCCAGCAAGAGGCCCAGGACGAGGAGGGCAGTGGTCACGGTCAGCATGTTGTACGAGGTTTCCCGAGGTCGAATCAAAGCGAAGCCCAGTTTGGGCCGGGGCGGATTCTTGTGAACTCGGGGCTGCACGCCATTGGTGCAAACACGATCAGTACCGCACCTAGGGGGTGCGTGCCGGTGCGCTCAATACGGGTCGAACTCGACGCCGTTCTTGCGCAGCTGCACCACGATCAGCTCGCGCCAGGGCCCGCGCGGCGACCAGACGCGGGCGACGGCCTCGTAGGCGGTGGCGGGCGGCTCCTTCAAGGCCAGCGTGCGGTACAGGAAGGTCATGGACGAGGCGCGCATGTTGACCTCGCAGTGGATCAACACCTTCTTGTCGGCCAGCCGCTTCAGCGCCTGGGCGACGGCGAGGTAGTGGCTCTCGTCCGGCGCGCCGAAGGGGATGGGCACGTGCACGAACTCCAGGCCCTGGCGCTGCACGATCTCGGCCTCGCCCTTCACTGCACTGGAGACGTTATTGGGTGCGAGGTAGATGACGGCCTGGAAGCCCAGGGTGCTCAAGGCCTCCAGCCCCGCGCGGGTGGGCTGGCCCGAGGTGACGAGCAGCGGGGTGATGGGGACGACGTTGGGCGCGTCGAGGTGGGTCGGCTGGGCCTGGAGGAGGGCGCTCGGCAGCGCAAGGGTGGCCAGGGCGAGGAAGTCTCGGCGGAGGGCGGGCATGGCTGCGGGGGGCGGTGGGCGCTGGACAAGCGGCCGAACGGGCCGCGGCGCATGTTCGCATGGCGACGCGTGGCGGCGGGAGTTCCCATGACTTGCGTCAAGGCTTGAAGCAACGGCGCGGTCTAGATTGGTTTCGTGGCGCAACCTTGCGCGGCCAGAGGGAGCACTGTGCATGAAACCCGATTCCGAACTGAAGGACGATGTCGCCAACGAGCTGGCGTGGGACCCGGGCGTCGACGCGACGGCGATCGACGTGTCCGCGAAGGGCGGCATGGTGACGCTGAGCGGCCATGTCGCGACGCTGGCGGAGCGGCATCGCGTGGAGCGCGCGGTGCGGCGCGTCTACGGTGTGCGGGCCTTCGAGCTGGCGCTGGACGTGAAGCTCGCGCCGCTGCACCGGCGCAGCGACGAGGAGATCCAGGTCGCGGCGGATGCCGTGCTGGCCTGGATCAGCGGCGTGCCGACACAGGACATCCGCCTGACGGTGGAAAGGGGCTGGATCGAGCTCAGCGGCGAGGTGGACTGGGACTACCAGCGCAAGGCCGTGGAGGTGCAGTTGCGACCGCTCGTGGGCGTGCAAGGCATTCGCAACGGCCTGATGCTGAGGCACTGCCTGACGCCGGCCGATCTGGCGCAGCGCATCGAGGAGGCGCTGCAGCGGCAAGCGCGCCGCGAGGCGCGGCATATCGAGGTCGGCGCGAGGGACGGCACCGTTACGCTGCGGGGCTTCGCACACAGCTGGCAGGAGCGCGACGCCATCGTCGGCGCGGCCTGGGCGGCGCCGGGCGTGCGCTGCGTGGTCGATGAGGTGCAGATCGACGCGCGGCCTATGCCGTAAGCGCGACGGGGCGATGCCGATGGCGTACACACTCACCTGGGAAGACTCGGGCATCTTCAGGCGTTACTTTGGCGACGTTTCAATCGCCGAACGCCGCGCGTCCTTCGACAGGATCTGCGGCGATCCGCGCTTCGACGGCCTCCGCTACGCGATCACGGACTATCGCGACGTCGGGAAGTACGAAATCACGAAGAACGCCACGATGGAGATCGCGGCCATGCACATCGGGCCGCTCTTTACCAACTCACGCATATCGATCGCTGCAGTGACGGACAGGCCGGACATCGTCGCGGCGATACAGGACTTCATGGCGCTGGGAATCATCTCAGCGCCCTATCGAATCTTCCAGACCGTTGAGGAAGCCAGGGAATGGATTGAATCGATGGGCTGACGCGTGAGCGGGAGCGAAGTTCAGATCGGGCCCTGCTCCTGCCGCATGCGCCTGCTCAGCACCGCTCCAAGAACCACTGCGACCGCAGCGGTGGCGATGGCCATCACCAGCTCGCCGGCGCTTGGCACGCCGAAGTGCAGCAACTGCCGCGGGCCCGGCAGGGCGATGGCCAGGGCCAGAGCGGCGGTGGCGACAGTGGCGACGGCCCAGAAGGCGCGGGCGCTGGGATCGAGCAGCGCGCGCAGGCCGTTGCCGGCCGAGGTGTTGGCCGCGACGAGCAGCAGGTTGCCCACGGTCAGGCCGGTCACCGCGAGGGTGCGCGCCACGTCGGCATCGCGTCCGCCCTGCAGTGTGGCCAGGTACACGCCCAGCGTCGCGATCAGCAGGCAGCCGCCCTGGGCCAGCCCCTGCCACAGCATGGTCCAGCCCACGATGCTGTCGTCGCCGCCGCGCGGCGGCCGGCGCATCAGCCCCGGGGCCTCGGGCGCCCCCTCGAAGGCGAGGGAGCACACCGGGTCGATGACCATCTCGGTCAGCACGACGTGGGCGGGCAGCATCAGCGGCGGCAGGCCCAGCAGCAGCGGCAGCAGCGCGAGGCCCGCCACCGGCACGTGGATGGCCGTGATGTAGACCATGACGCGGCGCAGGTTGTCGAAGATGCGCCGGCCCATGCGTACGCCGCCGACGATGCGGCTGAAGTCCTCGTCCAGCAGCACGAGGCCGGCGGCCTCGCGGGCGACGTCGGTGCCGCGTACGCCCATGGCGATGCCTATGTCTGCGGCCTTCAGCGCGGGCGCGTCGTTGACGCCGTCGCCCGTCATGGCCACGGTCTCGCCATTGCGGCGCAGCGCTTGCACGAGCCTGAGTTTTTGCTGCGGCAGGACGCGGGCGAACACACGCACATGGCGCACGGCCTCGGCCAGGGCGTTGTCGTCCAGCGCCTCGACCTCGGCGCCGGTCAACGCGCCAGCCTGCACGTCGATGCCCGCCTGGCGCGCGATGGCGAGCGCCGTGGCGGCGTGGTCGCCGGTGATCATCGCGACGGCGATGCCGGCCTCGCGGGCCTGGGCGACGGCCGCGGGCACGCTCGCGCGCAGCGGGTCCTCGAAGGCGACAAAGCCCAGCAACGTGAAGTCGTGGTCGTGCTGCTGCAGGGCCGGGCCGCCGCCTGGCGCGGAGCCTTCAGCCACGGCCAGCACGCGCAGCCCCTGCGCTGCCAACTCCTGCACCCGGGCCAGTTGAACCTCGGTGCCCGGCCTGTCCAGGTGGCAGAGGTCGAACACGGCCTCGGGCGCGCCCTTGGCGGCGACGCGGTGCCGGCCATCGGCATCGGTCCATTCGTGCGACATGGCCAGCAGTTCCGCGCTGAGCGGGAATTCGTGCGTGAGCTGCCAGTCAGGGTGCAGGTGCTCGGTGTCCGCCAGCGCCGCGTCGCCTTGGGCGAGCAGGGCGCGGTCCAGCGGGTCGATGCTGCCACGCCGCGAGGCCAGCATGCCGAACTCCAGCAGCCGGTGCACCGCCTCGGGGAGCTGGGCGCCGGGCTCCACGGCGACGTCGGCATCCTCGGTCACGAGGCGGCGCAAGCGCATGCGGTTCTCGGTGAGGGTGCCGGTCTTGTCAACGCACAGCACGGTGGCAGCGCCCAGTGCCTCGATGACGGCGGGCCGGCGCGACAGCACCTGCATGCGTGCCAGACGCCAGGCGCCGAGCGCGAGGAACACGGCCAGGGCCATCGGGAATTCCTCCGGCAGCATGGCCATGCCCAGCGCGATGGCCGACAGCAGGCCCTGCATCCAGTCGCCGTGCAGCAGGCCGTAGCCGGCCGTGATGACCACGCAGGCCACCAGCGTGGCAATGCCAAAGGCCCGCACCAGGCGGCGCAGGTGGCGCTCCAGCGGCGTGGGCGCCGTCTCGATGCTGGCCAGCGACGCACCGATGCGGCCCACCTGCGTGTTGCGGCCAGTGGCGAGCACGCGCACGGCAGCGTGGCCGGCGACGGCCAGCGTGCCGGCGTAGACGCAGGGTGTGTCATCGCCGCCGGGCGGCAGCATGGCCTCGCGCGCCGGCTGCGAAGCCTGCTTGCGCACCGGCACCGATTCGCCGGTCAACAGGGATTCGTCCACCTCCAGCCCCGCCGCGTCGAGCACCACGCCGTCCGCGGCGACGCGCTCCCCCTCGCCCAGCAGGAAGACGTCTCCCGGCACCAGCTCGCGCGCCGGGATGCGGCGCACCTGCCCGCCGCGCAGGGCGCGCGCCTGGGGTGCGGCCAGCGTGCGCAGCGCGTCCAGCGCATGCTGGCTGCGCCGCTCCTGGAAGACAACCAGGCCCACCGTGACGACGGCAAAACCGCCCAGCAGCAACCCCTCGCCCAGGCTGCCCAGCACCAGGTAGATGGCGGCGGCCACGAGCAGCAGCAGGAACATGGGTTCGGTGAGCACGCCGCGCAGCGTGGCCAGCAGGCCGTGGTGCTCGCGGTCGCGTATCTCGTTGGGGCCGTGCACCGCCAAGAGCTGGCGGGCCTCCTCGTCGCCAAGCCCAACCGGCGTCGGCGCGGCCATCACTTGGACCTCCCGGTTTGCGAGTCAACGGAGCGGCGGTGTCCTGGATGCATGGTGGCAGTCTTGAGCCGGGGTGGCCGATGAAACCACCACGACCCACCATGCCGGCTTGATGGCGGTCAAGCGAAGGGCAGCAACACCAACCCTTGATCCTCATCAAGGCGCCTCGGCCTACGGTGCCGAAGATGGGGCTCACTCATCAGGAGGTTCCCATGTTCAACGTTGGCACCCTCGACCGCATCATGCGAGTCGTCATCGGCCTGGCCCTCATCGCCGCGGCCTGGCTCGGCAGCATCGGCGCATGGGGCTGGATCGGCCTGCTGCCCCTGTTCACCGGCCTCATCGGCTCCTGCCCGGCCTACCTGCCATTCGGCTTCAGCACGTGCTCGGTCAAGAACCGCAAGGGTGCATAGCTCATGTCGAACACCGGCGCCGATTTCCGCCCACTCACCCAAGGCATCAGTGCCGACCTGGCCTCGCTGCGCGCCAGCACGCCCGGCACGATGAAGGCCTTCGACGACCTGGGCCGCGCAGCCCTGGCGGACGGCACCTTGAGCCGCAAGACCAAGGAGCTGATCGCGCTGGCCCTGAGCGTCGCCGCGCGGTGCGACCTCTGCATCGGCTTTCACATGCAAACGCTGGTGAAGCTGGGCGCCACCCGCCAGGAGGTGGACGAAACGCTGGCGGTTGCAACCTACATGGGCGGCGGCCCGTCGCTGATGTACGCGGCGCGTGCGGTCAGCGCGTTCGACGAGTTCTCGCGGCTCTGAGGGTCGCTGGAGCGACGGCTGTCACGGTCGGCGGTGAAGTGCTTGGCCACGACGTCGCGTGCGTGCGTTGCATGGGCAACCTTCACGTGCCGCACTCAACGCAGCGCACGCTTGAGCCGTCCCGCCGCCTCGCCGGCCTGCTCGGGCTTGACGTTGGTGAAGCCGATCAGCAGGCCCTGGCCAGCCTCGTGCATGACCGCGTGGGCGGACAGCGCGGACGGTGCGAGGCCCTGGCTGCGGGCCCGGGCCACGAGTTCGGTGTCGTCGGCGTGGCCTGGAAAGCGGGCGAGCAGCGTGAGGCCACCCTCGGGCGGAGCCAGCTCGATGGCGCGGCCGAACTGCTGCTGCAGCGCCTGGGTCAGCGCGGTGCTGCGCTCGGCGTAGCGCAGGCGCATGCGGCGCAGGTGGCGGGCGTAGTGGCCATCGGCCATGAAGGCGGCCAGCGTCGCCTGCTCCTGCTGCGCGTGGCCGCGGCCGGACAGGGCACAGGCGTCGGCGGCAGCCTCGGCCCAGGCCATGGGCGCGACCAGAAAGCCCAGGCGCAGGCCGGGGAAGAGGGTCTTGCTGAAGCTGCCGGCGTAGAAGACGCGGTCGTGCCTGTCGATGCTCTTGAGCGCGGCGGGCTTGCGGCCCACGTAGTGGAACTCGCTGTCGTAGTCGTCCTCCAGTACCCAGGCGTCGGCATCAACGGCCCAGTCCAGCAGGGCCTGGCGGCGGGGCAGCGACAGCGCCGCGCCCAGCGGGCTTTGGTGGCCGGGCGTGACGACGGCCAGGCGTGCGCCGGGGTGGTGGCGGCGGGCATGGGCCACGTCCAGCCCGGCGGCGTCGACGGGGATCATGGCCAGCTCCAGGCCGGCGGTCAGCAGCGCGCGGCGGGCGAAGCGGTAGCCCGGGTCTTCAAACCAGGCCTCTTCGCCCGGTTTCGTGACCAGGCCGACGGCGAGTTGCTGCGCGGCTTGGTAGCCCGCGGTGACAAAGACCTGGCCGGGGTCGCAGCCGATGCCGCGCGACACCTGCAGATAGGCGGCGATGGCCGAACGCAACTCGGGCAGGCCGCGCGGGTCGGGGTAGCAAAAGCGCTGCGCGTCCAGCCGCCGGGCGGCCTTGACGGCGAGGCCTGCCCAGAGCGTGCGCGGGAACAGGTCCAGCGCCGGCATGCCGCCGCGAAACGGCCATAGGTAGTCGTCGGGCAGCGTGAATGCGGGTGGCTCGGCCGCGGGTGCCGCCGGGCGGGGCGCGAGCGTCGCAGGCCTGAGGTCGGGCGCCACGACGGTGCCGGCTGCGCCACGGCCGAGGATGCAGCCTTCGCCCGCCAGCCGGCCATAGGCGGCATCCACCGTGCCGCGCGAGACATTGAGCTGGGCCGCGAGGCTGCGCGTGGACGGCAGGCGCTCTCCGGGCGCGAGCCGGCCGTCGGCAATGGCCTCGCGGATGCGTTGGTAGACCTGGTCCTGCAGCGGCTGTACCGAGTTGGCTTCAAGGCACAGGTTGCCCAGTCGTGAGGTTTGGATCATGGCCTAGTCGATTCGCGATGATTTGGCTCTGTGTGACAGGGCCATTCTCCGGGACAGTGGGGCCATGGATGCATTGGTTCGATCTCCTTCCCGAGGCCACGGTGCGCTGGCCCACGTTGCCGCCCTCGTGCCGGCGCTGGCGGCCATGGCCTATCCGTTCTGGCTGCAGGCCTTCCATGCCGTTGCGGCGCCGCTCCTGCTGCTGGCTGCTTTTGCGATGCCGCTGCTGGCGGCGGCCTGGTGGCTGTGCCAGGCCAGCCAAGCGCCGCAGTCGGTCTTCGAGTGCCGGGCGCGGCGGCTGGCCCTGCTGGGCTTCGCAGCGCCGCCGCTGTTCGTGTTCTGCAGCTTTCTGCTCGGCACGCTGGGCCGGCCGGTTCCTGAGCCGGTGGCCTGGGTGGCGGCGTGGGGACTCGCGGCGCTGTGGGCCTGGCTGGGGCGGCGGACGCCGCAGCCTCTTGTCGCACCAGCGGCGGACGCGACCGCGCGCGTCGTCCATGGCCTGGTGGCGGCCCTGGTGCTGGCCTTCATTGCCTTCCACCTGGCCAACCATTTGTTCGGCCTGCTGGGTGCTGACGCGCACGCAGCGGTCATGAAGGCAGGGCGCAGGCTCTACCGCCTCCCGGCGGTGGAGGCCATGCTGGTGTCGCTGCTGCTGCTCCAGTTGGCCTTTGGTGCCTGGCTCGCGTGGCGCTGGAGCCTGCAGCGCATGGATGGCTACCGGGCCGTGCAGGTGGCGACGGGCGTCTATGTCGGGTTCTTCGTGCTCACGCACATGAATTCGGCGCTGGTGTCGGCGCGCCTGCTGCACGGCACCGACACGAACTGGGCCTGGGCCTCGGGCGCGCCGCTGGGGCTGTTGCGCGACGCGTGGAGCGTGCGACTCGTGCCGCACTACGCGCTGGGCGTGTTCTGCGTGCTGGCCCACCTGGCCTGCGGCCTGCGCGGCGTGCTGCTGGCTCATGGCTGGCGGCCGGCCCTCGTCAATCGAGCCTGGGTCGCTGGCCTGGCCACATCCGCTGCCGTCGCGGCCCTCATCGTCGCGGGCCTGTGCGGCTTGCGGCTGGCATGGAGCGCGACATGATCCGGCCCGAGCCCATGGAGGCGTTCTGGCAGCTGCTGGGCGGCGGCTTGCAGGACGCCGGCTGGCAACGCGAACACATGCCTACACACCGCCTCGCCGTTTTGCCTAATCTCACGCACTACGAGATCTGCGCGTCGCCGCAACTGGCAAGCGTCGTGCAGCCCTTCCTTCAGGACGGGACAGCGCGCTGAGGCACCATCCATCCACACAGGAGAATCCAAGATGTCCAAGGTCAGAGTCGCTGCCTTCAGCGTGTCCCTCGACGGTTTCGGTGCGGGGCCGCACCAGACGCTGGAGGCGCCGCTGGGCGTGGGCGGCGAGGCGCTGCATGAATGGTTCTTCCCGACGCGGACCTTCAAGAAGATGGTGGGCGGCGGGGCGGACGGCAGCACCGACGCCGATGACCGCTTCGCGGCGCGCAGCTTCGAGAACGTGGGTGCGTGGATCCTGGGCCGCAACATGTTCGGCCCCGTCCGCGGCCCGTGGCCGGACGAGAGCTGGAAGGGCTGGTGGGGGCCCAACCCGCCGTACCACGTGCCCGTCTTTGTGCTGACCCATCACGCGCGGCCGCCGCTGGAGATGGAAGGCGGCACGGTCTTCCACTTCGTGACCGACGGCGCCGAGGCCGCGCTGCGGCGTGCGAAGGAGGCCGCAGCCGGCAAAGACGTGCGCATCGGCGGCGGCGTGTCGACGATACGGCAGTACCTGCAGGCCGGGCTCATCGACAAGATGCACCTGGCTGTGTCGCCCGTGCTGCTGGGCAGCGGCGAGTCGCTGCTGGACGGCCTCGACATGCCGGCACTGGGCTGGCGCGTCACCGAACGCGTGGGCACGGCCCAGGCGCTGCATGTGGTGATGGCTAGAACGGCGTGATCACTTCTCCGCCAGCGGCGCGAGGGCGCCACTGGCCTTGATGTCGTTGAACACCGTGGTGGCAAAGGTGCCGATTTGGAAGCTGTTGAAGGCTTCGGTGGTGCGAGGGTAGCGGTAGCTGTGCTCGTACTCGCCGACCGTGGTGGTGTGCGTGCCGCCTTCCACGGCCTCTTTGGGTGCCATCCGCAGCTGCGTGATGACGAAGGCGAAGTACCTGCCCTTGGCATCCTCATTGACGTCGGTCGACACCTGGATGAGGCGATTGCAATGGGCGCGTGCCATCGCGACGACAACCAACTCCTGCGTACGACGCGTGTCCGAGGGATCGGCGGGGACAGGGACGATCAGCGGGACGACGCGGTAGCGGGCCTCGGTGAGCTGCTTGATGAGGAGGTCCGATATCTGCCGGTTTGCGTTGTGCCAGAAGCGAGCCACCTCGGCGTCATCGAATGACGAGCCCACGCTGCCGCCGGCGACGACGGCGCAACCCTCGTTGTTGAGCAGGTAGGCCGGCGGCTCGTATTTCTTGGCCTCGGCTGAGGCGCCCGTTGCCTGGGCCAGCGCCGACAGCGGCAGGGCACCGACCAGAGCTACGGCCAGAGCCGCGATGTTTCGCTTCGTGAGTACGGACTGGATCATCTCTGCGTGCCTCTCGGCGTCGTTCTGATGGATTTCGAGGCGCGCAGGATACGGGCACCGCTAGGGCCGTACGGCCGCTGCATTCGCGTGCGCCGCGTAGTAGGCGGCCTTCCAGGCCAGCGCCGCACCGATGACGGACAACGCCAGGCTGGCGAACCCGGCCGCCTGCCAACCCCAATGCTCGACGATGGCACCCACGAGCGGCGGGCCGATCAGCGCGCCGGAGGCGCCGAACTGCGTCAGCCGGCCGCTGGCCAGGCTCATGCGCTCCGGCGTGCCGGCCACAATGGGCAGCAGCACGAAGGTGAGGCTGGCGAAGATGCCGGAGACGAGGTTCACGGCCATGGCCATCGCAGCCAGTTGCATGGGCGGCGCGCCCAGCTGGTAGGCCAGCGGGAACAGGGCGCCAGACAGCAGCAGGCACAGCACCATCGCCTTGCCGGCCATGGCCGCGCGGTGCCGCATCAGCGCTGCGGCGATGGCGCTGGCCGGCACGTTGGCCAGGGCAGCCAGCGCCGTCCAGGCGCCGGCCCGCGACAGCGACACGCCTGCGTCCTTCAACAAGCTGGGCATCAGGGCCAGCAGGCCCACCTGGGCGACGACGTAGACACCGAAGGCGGCCACCAGCGCCCACAGCGCGGCGCCGGTGTGCTGCCGCGGGACACGTGCAGGTGGTGGGCCGGCCGCGGCGCCGCCCATGGCCTGCATGCCCAGCAGGCAGGCGGCGAGTGCCAGGCCGGCCACCACGCTCAGGCCTTGAGCCCAGCGCCAGTCGCTCAAGCCCGCCGCATAGGCATAGGCCGAAGCGCCCACCGCCATGCCCACGGGCACGAAGGTACTCCACAGCGTCATGGCGGCGGCCTGGCGCAGCGGTGGTGCGGCGGCAGCGATCAACACCGGGGCAGCCACCACGGTGACCAGGTAGCCCAGGCTCTCCACCAGCCGCGCGACGGCGGCCACGGGCATGTCGTTGGCCAGGGCCGCGCCGGCAGAGCCAAGCGCCAGGCACAGCATCGCGACGGCCAGGCTGCGCTGCAGGCCCAGGCGCGGCAGCTGCCGCCCCGCCACGCCGCCCAGCAGCGCGCCGCTCACCTCCAGCAGCGAGGTGAGCGCGGCCATGGCGGCCAGGCCGAGGTGAAGGTCGCGCGAGATCAGCGGTGCGAGGGCCGCCAGCTTGCCGAGTTGGGCTGCGGCGAACACGCCGCACAGGTAGTAAACGATCAGACTCATTGCGCTTTGCTTCATGGCGTAGGGCTCTGGGAGATCGTCGATCTCATGCGCGACATGGGTTCAAGCGCAATGAGTCAACGAAAATACGGTGTCTTGCCTTCACGCCGCGAGCCCCCGATGAACCCACCCCTGATGCCCGACACCCGCCAGTTGGGGCGCAGCCTGCGCCTGTGGCGTTCGCTGCGGCGCCTGAAGCAGGCGGCGGTGGCCGACCTGATGGGCGTGTCGCAGACCACCATCTCGCGCTGGGAGAGCGGCCAGGCCCAGCCGACGCTGCAGGAGCAGCAAAGGCTCAGGGCCTTGATGGCGGCGCGGCTGGACAGCGCCGCCGACTTCGCGCTGGGCCGCATGGTGCGCGGCGCCAGCACGCCCGTGCACCTGGTGTGCGACGTGAGCCATCGCCTGCTGGCCTTGTCGCCGCCGCGCGAGCGGGTCTGCCGCGTGCCGGGTGCGCAATTGATGGGCAGCTCGCTGTGGCGCTATGCCTCGCCGCAGATCGTCGAGCAGGAAGCGCGGCTGGACGGCCTGGGCTGGTACGAGCCCGGCCCGGGCGCGATCGAGTTCGACACCGAGTCCCGCGAGGACCCGGTGATGCCCATCGAGCGCTGCCGCATGCGCTGGGTGCGTTTGCAGTTGTCGGACGGCAGCTTCGCGCGGTTGACGGAGACCGTGCTGTCTTGAGCGTGCTTGGGTGGTGTTCACTGCGGCGAATCTAGCGAGCGCCACCGCCTTTGCACAAGGAATGATTTATTCAGCCGCCGTCAGACGCCTACCTCTTCCATCGTCATCACGGGCAGCTCGCTCATCAGCGCCATGCGGTTGCCGTCGGGGTCGCTGAACTCGGCCAGCCACAGTTCGGTGGCCGGCGTGCGGTGCACCAGGTGGGGCACGGTCAGGAAGGCAGCGCCTTTGGCACTCAGCGACGCGGCGGTACCTCGGATGTCATCGACCTTGAAGTAGATGCCAGAGCCGCGCTGCGTGGGTGTCCCCACGGGCATGACGCCCACCATCATGCGCACGCTTCCGCACATGAAGAAGGCCATCTGCGGCGGTGCCGAGAAGAGCAGGGGCAGGCCCAGCACGTCCTTGTAGAACGCCACACCGCGGTCGAAGTCCTCTATCGGGATCATCAACTGGCCGATGGTGGCGTCCGAGAGGTCCATGGCGTTTCAGTGGCTGCTGTCCATCGTCCAGAACGGACGGATCTCGATTTCCGAGGGCGCCGGCATGGGGTTGGGGCAGCGCCTCACCCAGGCGACGGCTTCGTCCATGCTGGGCAGCTCCCAGATCCAGTAGCCGGCCACCAGGTCGCCTTCAAAGGGCCCGTCCACGACGTTGCGCACCGATCGGGCGAAGCGCACGCGCTTGCCCTCGCGGCTGGGGCGCAGGCCGTCGCAGTCCTTGAGCACGCCGGCGCGGCGCAGTTCATCGTTGAAGGCGTCCATCTCCGCCATCGACGCCTTCATGTCGGCGTCGCTCACGTCGTCGATGCTGTTCTCGAGGGCAGGGTTGGACTTGACGAGGATCATGAACTTCATGGCAGTGTCCACGGATTGCGACGCGTCCATCGTCTGCGACCCGCGGCGCGAAGACCGTAGGCGTTTGCGCCGTCGGTTTGCAGGACGGCGGCGAGGCCTACTTTTCCGTCAGCTCGATCGCATCACCGCTCTTGCCGGCCCGCAGCCGCGCCACGTGCAGGTTGACGAGCGGATCGTTGGCCCGCGCGCCCGCCAACGCCTCGAACGCGGCCAGCGCCTGGTCGCTGCCATCACGCATCAGCTCGAAGGCCTGCCGGTACTCGGCGTCATCGCCTTCGGGAAGCGGCTCATAGGCCATCAGGTAGCTGCTGCGCCCCACCAGCCGCAGCCGGCCTATGGGGCGGGCCGGCGCGCCCGGGCAGCCCGCCAGCGTCGCCTCGGACACGCAGATCAGCGTGCCCAGGTGCTTGTTGGCCGTCTCCAGCCGGGCGGCGGTGTTGACGGGGTCGCCGAGGGCCCGGTAATCGAAGATGGCCTCGCCGCCGAAGTTGCCCACCGTCACCTCGCCCGTGTGCACGCCGATGCGGGTGTCGCAGAAGGTGATGCCGCGGGCCGCCAGGTCGTCGAAGTAGCGGCGCGAGAAGGCGTGCATCGCCAGCGCGCAGCGCAGCGCGCGCTGTTCATGGTCGGTCTGCTCCACCGGTGCGGAGAACATGATGGCCACGGCGTCGCCCACGATGCGGTCCAGCGTGCCGTCGTGCTCGAAGGCGATGGCGATCATGCGGTCCAGGTAGCCGTTGACCAGGCCCACGGCGGCAGCCGGGTCCATGCCCTCCATCAGCCGGGTGAAGCCGGCCAGGTCGGTGAACACGAAGCTGCAGCGCTGGCGCCGCCCCTCCAGCACCAGCGCCTCGGGGTGGGTGATGAGGTAGTCGACGAGGTTGGGCGACACGTAGCGCGAGAAGGTCTGCTTCATCCAGCGCTGCCGGCGCTCGCTCTGCAGGTAGCGCATCACCGTGGTGGGGATGAACACCAGCACCATGGCCAGCATGGGCGCGAGCGGGTCGATCAGCACCTGCCCGCGCGTGAAGGCCACCCACGCGCCGGCGCTGAAGGCGGCGGAAAGCGCGACGAACCCGGCCGCCGATGACGCGGCGCTGCGCTTCATCGCGAGCGCGCCCACCACCAGGCAGCCCAGCAGCGTGGCAATCCATTCCACGGCCGGCACCCAGCCGGGGCGGCCCAGGTGCTGGCCGCTCAGCACCTGCTCCAGCGCCTGAGCGTGAACTTCCACGCCGGCGATGATGCCGCCCATGGGGCTGAAGCGCAGGTCCATCAGCCCTTGCGCGGACGTGCCCACCAGCACGATGCGGCCCTTGAGTTCTTCCGCCGGCAGCTTGTGCTCCAGCACCTTCCAGGCGGGGATGTAGCGCTCGGCGCGGGCGCGCGAGTAGTGCACCCACAGCGAGGCGCTGGCGTCGGTCTCCAGGGCCAGCGGGCCGATGCGCACGTCGATGACGCCGCCGTCGTTGCCGGCGCTGTTGACCGTGTAGTGGCTCGCTCCCACCGCCAGCCGCAACGCTTCGGCGGAGAGCGAGGGCACCAGCCGGCCGTCCAGCGCCAGCACCAGCGGCACGCGGCGGATGATGCCGTCGCCGTCGGGGATGAAGGTCATGGCCCCTTGGCCTGCGGCGGCCTTCTGCAGCTCCGGCAGGTTGGCCACGCCCGCGGCAAACGCCGGCAGGAAGGGTACGGGGTCGCCCCCCATGGGGAAGTAGCCGGCCTTCAGCTCCAGCCCGTCGTCCGTGTCGCTGGCCGCACCCGTGCGCTTGTCCGTCAAGCCAAAGCCCAGCACCACCCGGCCGGCGGCCAGCGTGCGCGCCAGCTCGGCGTCCGTATCCGATGCGGCGCCGGGCGCACTGCGGTCGCGCTCCGCGAACAACACGTCCACGGCGATGGACGCGGGCTCCTGGGCCTGGAGGTCGCTCAGCAGCCGGGCCACCTGGCCGCGCGACCAGGGCCACTGGCCCACGCGGCGCAGGCTCTCGTCGTCGATGTCGATGATGCGCACCGGCGGATCGCCGTAGTCGCGCGGGTGCCAGCGCTGGAACTGGTCAAAGGTGGCGTTGCGCAGGCCGCGCAGGGCGGGCGGGTTGGCCAGCATGGCCACCATGGCCAGCACGGTGGCGGCCAGGGGCAGGGCCCAGGCCCAGCGCGCGAGGCGTGGCTCAGCCTTGGACGGCTGCATCCAGACCCGAAGCCAGCGCCGCCCGCGTGGCGTGCACGCAAGGCAGGAAGAAGTCCCCGATGTAGCCCTGGCGCAGCACGAAGTCCATGAACACCAGCTTGTCGGCCGGGTCCAGCGGGCGTTGCCATTCGCGCGACAGGCGCTCCTGCACGCGCAAGGCGTGGGCGGCGTCCAGCCCGATGGAGGGCAGCACGTCGGCCTCGCACAAGAGGCGCGCCAGCCGCGCCAGCTCGGGGTCGCTCACCAGGGCGGCCAGCTCGGGAGCGTCCACCGGCACCGCGGGCGGTATGCGGCCCCGCCCGGTGGCCGACATGAAGGCCGTGCCCTCGCTGGGGTCGGTCGCCAGCACCAGCACCATGAGGCGGTCTATCTGTGGCGCGGCCAGCCCCGCGCCCTCCAGCAGCGGGCGCATGTTGGCCACGCTGGCACGCTCCTGCACGAAGGCGGGGTCTGAGCGGCGGCCTTCGTGCACGACGTCGTGCAGCAGCGCCGCAAGCACCACGAGCTGCGTCGTCGCCGCGTCCAGCCGCTCCAGCAGGCACAGGCTGTAGGCCGTCAACGCGACTTCGCAGAAGTGCTGGCGGTTGTGATAACCCAGGCGGTCGAAGGTGGCCGGCTGCGCGTCGATGGCCACGGCGACGGCGGTGCAGGCGCGAGCGAGCGCGGGATCGGCTGTGCCCCGGAGGTTGGCCGCGATCTGGCGATCCACCCACTGCACGCGGTCCGGCTCCTGGGCGGCTTGCTCGAACAGCGCCAGCAGCTGCTGGGCCACGAAAGGCGCGGATCCGGCGGCCGCGGCGTCCCGCAGGCCCGCCACCGTGGCGCTAGCCATGCTGTGCCGCGGCGTAGAACGGGGTGGGGTCGCTGACGTCGATCTGCTCGGGGCTGAGGTGCTCGTGTGCAAACGCCAGGTAGACGCCCGAGCGCAGGAACAGGTTGAAGACGTCGGCGTCGATGTGCGTGCCGGCCATGCGCTGCATGATGCCCAGCGCCTCGGACAGGGGCTTGGGCTTCTTGTAGGGCCGGTCAGCGGCCGTGAGCGCTTCGAAGATGTCGGCCACCGCCATGATGCGGCTGGGGATGGACAACTGATCAGGGCCCAGCTGGCGCGGGTAGCCCTGGCTGTCCATGCGCTCGTGGTGCGTGCTGGCGTACTCCGGCACCCGCTTCAGGTGCTTGGGGAAGGGCATGCGCTCCAGCATCATCACGGTGTGCACCATGTGCTGGTTGATCTTGTAGCGCTCCTCGCGCGTCAAGGTGCCGCTGGGCACGGCCAGGTTGTACAGCTCGCCGCGGTTGTACAGGTGCTCGGGCACCTCCATGCGAAAGCCGAACGCGGGGTCGAGCTGCTCGCCCTCTGTGCGCGGGACGATGTCGCGCGGGCGATCGGCCAGGAGGGGTTCGCTGCAAGGCAGGGGCTCGGCGGGCTCCGCCGCGCGGGCTTCCAGCTCGGTGGCCGACAAACCCAGGCGGTCGTCGAAATGCCGCGTCCAGCGGCGCGCGGCGATGCGTGCCATCTGCTGAATCTCGGCGTCGCCGACGGGGTCTTCGCCCACGTTGCAGCGGGCCACGAACTCGAAGTCCTGCGTCAGTCGCGCCAAGGCGGCGGCGTGCTCGGCCTCCCTGGTGTCACTCCACGTGCCGGCCAGTTGCGCCTGCAGCCGTGCGATCTCGAGATCGCGGTGCAGCACCTCGAAGCGCGTGCGGACCTCGTGGATGCGGTTGTGGATGGTCTCGAGCTTGGTGGCCTTGTCGATGACGTATTCGGGCGTCGTCACCTTGCCGCAGTCGTGCAGCCAGGCGCCGGTGCGGAACTCTTCCCACTCCCGCTCGGAGCGGAACGCAAAGCGCTCGAAGGGCCCCTCTGTCGAATCGCTGGCCGCCTGGGCCAGGCGCATCGCCAGGTCGGGCACGCGCTCGCAGTGGCGGCCGGTGTGGGGGCTCTTGGCGTCAATGGTCGTCGCGAGCACCTTGACCAGGCTCTCGGTGAGCCGCTTCTGCGACTCGATCAGCTCCATGTTGTCCAGCGCGACGGCGGCCTGCGCGGCCAGGGCCTCCACCAGCGCGCCGGCGTCCGGGTCGAAGGGCACGATGGCGCCGGTGAACGGGTCGATCGCGTTCATGAACTGCAGCACGCCGATGGGCGCGCCGCCGCGCGGCGTGATGGGCACCGTCAGCATGGACACCGTGCGGTAGTTGCTGGCTTCGTCGAAGGCGCGTGTGCCGCTCAGGTCGAAGCGGGTTTCCGCGTAGACGTCGTCGATGCGCACCGCCTGGTTGTGCAGCGTCGTGTAGACGGACACATAGGTCTCGTTGGGGTGGCCCGTCCCGGGGTCGTACAGCGGGATCTGCGTGGACGGCAGCGGGTCGTTGCGGGTGCGCAGCTCGAAGCGCAGCGTCTGCTGGTCGGTCACCATGAACATGGTGCCGCCGTCGCAATGCAGCAGGTGGCGCCCTTCGATCAGCAACTGCTGCAGCAGCTCCGAGCGGTCGCGGCTCATCGTCATCGCGATGCAGGTGTCGATGAGGCCGTTCAGCCGCATGGAGCGCGCGGACAGCTCCGCGGCGAAGCGGCCATGTTCCACGGCGCTTTGCCGGCGCAGGCGTCGCAGCTCGGCCAGCGTGGCCAGGCGCCGGCCCACCTCGGCCACGTCCGCGGGGGTGTTGATCCAGTCGCTCGCGCCGGCGTCGAAGGCGCGCTGCTGGTCGCCGGCGGTGGACTGCGTGCCGAGGATGACGATGGGCAGCACCTTGGCGGGGTACAGCGCGCGGATGGTGCCGGTCAGGGCGACGGCTTCGTCGAAGGCGGATTGCGCGTCCAGCAACACCACGTCCCAGTCGCCGCGATGCACTTGCGCGAGCGCGTCCTGCGCTTCGCAGGTGTGCGCACCGAAGCGTGCCTGGCGCAGCCCGTCGGCGAGGGTCTGGCTCGCCGTCGGCGAGGGGCCGTGGACGATCAGGACCTGGGCAGCCGCGGTCGCGTCATCCGGGCCAGAAGGGCCAGCGGAAGAAGGGGCGCGATCATGACCGGGCAAACCCATGGGGTCAGTGTTTGAAGACGATGACGCCAGATACGTTACCAAGGCGGCTGTCGAACCCGTAGAGGACACCGATGTTCGAACCCGTCGTGCCGGCGACCTGGCCGATCACCGAGACATTGTTGCCCAGACTGCCGGTACAGCCTAGCAGGCATCCGGTCCCGGTGCTCGTGATCAGCGAGATCCCGGAGAAGGTCGTCAGCGTCGTCTGCGTGGCCGTGCCGGTCAGCGTGAAGGTCTGCCCCGACACGGGCACCGACAGCGAGTAAGCGGCCGTGCCCAGGTTCGTGATGAGCAGTGCTGCCGTCACGGTGCCGGTCGCGCTGTTGACGGTGCCGGTGGCGACCAGCGTGCCGTTGGACTGCACGGTGGGCGCCGTCGACGCGAACGACGTGAACAAGCCCGCCGTGGGCCCCGTGGGCGTGGACGTGGTGGTGAAGTAGTGCAGCGTTGACAGGTTGCCGTTGCCCGAGCCGCCGCTGCCATCGGTGCCGGGGATCTTGCTGCGGCCACCGGTCCAGCGGCCCCAGGAGAGGGCGCCACTGGAGCCCACGTCGGTCGGCACGCCGTTCTCGACCAGGGTCTTGCCACTCGTGTCCTGCAGCTCCGTGAGGCCGCCCTGTCCGTCGAACACCGCCTTGCCATTGACCAGGTTGTTCCCGATCGCGCCGCCGACGTTGCTCATGACCAGGCCGGCCGTGACGTTGACGGTGGGCGCAGGCGCCGGACTTGGTGCCGGTGCCGGTGCGGGGGCAGGAGCAGGAGCCGGAGCAGGAGCCGGAGCCGGAGCGGGCGCTGGTGCAGGAGCTGGGGCCGGGGCGGGTGCAGGTGCAGGTGCAGGTGCAGGTGCAGGTGCGGGTGCGGGTGCGGGTGCGGGTGCGGGAGCCGGTGCAGGAGCGGGCGCTGGTGCAGGTGCAGGTGCAGGTGCAGGTGCAGGTGCAGGTGCAGGTGCAGGTGCAGGTGCAGGTGCAGGTGCAGGTGC